>OJWZ01001217.1_pt1 | contig 1073 bp, 1 predicted proteins | sample 1600551 | NCBI WGS metagenome assembly OJWZ01 (sample SAMN04436706, study PRJEB24849) | human gut metagenome | biome: human gut; feature: NICU; material: stool | host: Homo sapiens | place: USA: Saint Louis, MO | collected 2010-07-28 | reverse complement strand
CTATAACCTCATGATTTTCTAATCCTTTAGCATCAAGTTATCCAATAACTCTATCAGCATCTCTTACAGAAGTTATTTCTGGATTAACTACTACGATAGCTCTATCTGCCCCAACTATGGCATTTTCAAATCCTTGCTCTATACCAGCTGGGCAATCTAAAATTACATAATCAAACTCTTCTTTTAATTCATTTACTAATCTTAACATTTGCTCAGGACTTATATCATTTTTATCCTTTGTTTGAGCAGTAGGTAATAAGTATAAATTATTAAATCTCTTATCTCTTATTAAAGCTTGTTTAGTTCTACATCTATTTTCAATTACATCAATTACTGTATAAACAATTCTATTTTCTAATCCCATTAACACATCTAAGTTTCTTAGACCTGTATCTCCATCAACAACGACTACCTTTTTCCCTTGTGCCGCTAAAGCTGTTCCAATGTTAGCTGTAGTAGTTGTTTTTCCAACTCCACCTTTTCCTGATGTTATTACTATCGATACTCCCATTACTTTCCCTCCATTAAATTATGTAATATTAATAAGAATATTTATCCGGTAAATAAGGCTCTACAATTATATTATTTTCATTCAATCTAGCCACCTCCGGATATCCTGTTTTCTCAAAATCATCCGGTGATATTGTTATTTTACCTGATATAGAAATTAATTCTGGTTCTAAAGAATAGGCCGCTATTATGGCATTTTCATTTCCATTATCTCCTGCAAAAACCTTTCCTTTTAAGTCACCTAGCACAATTACATTTCCATGTGCTCTAACTTCTCCCCCATTATTAACATCACCAATTATTATCAAATTACCTGCGTAATTTAAACATTGACCACTTCTAACAGTTTTTCTTACAAATTTTGTTCTTCCCTCATAAACTCCCGAAAAAACACTACTTTGCTTTTCTAATCGTTCTTCAAATATACAATCCTTTATAAGTATCTCATCAAAAAGTACATCTTTTAACTTTGATATTTGTCTTTCATTTATATATTTTAAATCAGTAGTTACAGTTAAAGTAGCCCCTTTATAAAACTTTTTTCCTCTACTTAACTTCTCTAC
>OJWZ01001152.1_pt1 | contig 1107 bp, 1 predicted proteins | sample 1600551 | NCBI WGS metagenome assembly OJWZ01 (sample SAMN04436706, study PRJEB24849) | human gut metagenome | biome: human gut; feature: NICU; material: stool | host: Homo sapiens | place: USA: Saint Louis, MO | collected 2010-07-28 | reverse complement strand
TAAAGCTATAAAAAATTGATAATCACTTACTAATATATTTAAATAAAAATAAGGAAGAAGCTAAATTAACTTCTTCCTTACATTAATTTAATAATAATTATATTATCTCTTTTTCTTTAGGAATAATCCTCCAAGTAAAGATGTTAGTCCTAGCATGCCCATAGAAGCTGCATTAACAGGTGCACCTGTTTGAGGTAGTTCTTCTTTTATTTCCTCATCTCCTGGTTTTTGTTCTTCACCTGGCTTTTGCTCTTCACTTGGTTTTTGCTCATCTCCTGGCTTTTGCTCATCTCCTGGCTTTTGCTCTTCTGTAGGATTATCAGAGTTTTCCACCTTAGAAAATGTTATTTTTATTGAGTTTGCTTGATCTCCCCAGAATGTATAGTCAAAGTATCCATTCTTAGCTAAGCTTTCTACTGCTGATGCTGCATTATCTTTTGTTAAGACAATTCCATTAACTTCTACTTTATCTAATTTATATCCCTCTGCTGGATTTACTGTTACTCTTACTTCTTCTCCAGTCTTTACTAATACGTCTCCACCAGTTAGCTCTTGGTTATTTAGTACTACTGTTCCTTTTCCCTCAGTTGTTACATTTATAACTGTTTCCTTAGCTTCAACCTTAGCAAATGTTACTTTTATTGAGTTTGCTTGATCTCCCCAGAATGTATAGTCAAAATATCCATTAGCTAAGCTTTCCATTGCTGATGGTGCATTGTCTTTTGTTAATACTACACCATTAACTTCTACCTTATCTAATTCATATCCTTCTGCCGGATTTACTTTTACTCTTACTGATTCACCAGCTTTTACTGATACATCTCCACCAGTTAAAGTTTGGCCATTTATTGCTACTGTTCCTTTTCCTTCAGTTATAACCTTTAATGAAGCATAGTTTGACTCTTGAACTTCTATTCTATTTTCAACTGTATCAACTATATCTTGTGCATATACAGTTTCCATCCCCTGAGCTGATAATGCAACTATCAGCTCCATTATAAGCTTTTTTTTCATAAAAAAACCCCTCCATTTACTTATTTTTTATTAATTTTATCACCACCATTGTTTACTATTAAATTACTTTAATGTTAATTATTCCTAAATTAT
>OJWZ01001088.1_pt1 | contig 1155 bp, 1 predicted proteins | sample 1600551 | NCBI WGS metagenome assembly OJWZ01 (sample SAMN04436706, study PRJEB24849) | human gut metagenome | biome: human gut; feature: NICU; material: stool | host: Homo sapiens | place: USA: Saint Louis, MO | collected 2010-07-28 | reverse complement strand
TTGTTGGTTTCATATACCGTTGGCATTCCTTCTTGTATCCACATCGGTTACAAGACTCACAAATATATACCTTTCGTTCAGATATAAATCCAGTTTTGTTTTTCGCATTACGTGTGAAGGCATATTTTAACTTACGTCCTTTTGCAGATATGAATGCCTCTTCTTCAGGTATATATTCCATATTACGAGCTTTACTAATATCTTTAGTCCAAGCTCTAGTTTTTTCTTTTTCATAATATTGTGGTTTTATACAAGATAGGTAATGGTTGTTCTTTAACTAAGTTAAGTTTTCATGGCTATCATAACTAGCAGCGGCTACCACATATGTGAATCAGCGGCTATGGATTTGTTCTAATTGCTGTACAAATGGAATTAAGGTATTAGTGTCGTTGGGCGTAGGGAATATACCAACACCCATAATATATTCAGAATGAACCGCTAATTATACATTGTAGGCAGGTTTAAGCTGCCCATTACGCATATGGTCTTCCTTCATACGCATAAAGGTAGTATCATAATCTGTTTTAGAGTAACTGTTGCGTTCACCCATAATATACAATTGGTATTGGTATTCGTATTCTTTTCGCTTATCATATAGAGCTTCAGCTCGCTCAAACAAACGTTGTAAGGGGGTTTTATGCTTACCTTTCCCTTTTACTAACTCCACATGTTGTACTTCAATTTCTTTGGCTAAGAACGTATATATACATTCATCATTCATACAATGAGTATCTAGCCCTAATTCTTTTCAGATGTCTTGCTTTAATATAGCTAACTTAGATGGCAATGTATCTAGTCTTTTCTGCACGGCTTTTCGCCAGACAAAGGTGTACTTGTTGGCGTTAGCCTCAAGTTTAGTTCCATCAATAAAGACTTCATTGAATGTTAAGGCATCACGTCTTCCAATAGCTTCCATTAATTGTGAAAACAGATTCATCAATATATCTAGTGTTCAACGTGCAAAAAATCATTGGAACGTCATATGACTAGGAGCTAAATAGCCTTGAAGAAGCCACATATAATTAATGTTTTCTTCGCATTGGTGTTGTATCATACGTGTAGAATACACGCCGTGGGACATAGCATAGACAAAAATTTTAAACAGAATATGCGGTGGAACTTTAGATTTTCTCCCTTTAGGAGAATACAAATGCT
>OJWZ01000938.1_pt1 | contig 1281 bp, 1 predicted proteins | sample 1600551 | NCBI WGS metagenome assembly OJWZ01 (sample SAMN04436706, study PRJEB24849) | human gut metagenome | biome: human gut; feature: NICU; material: stool | host: Homo sapiens | place: USA: Saint Louis, MO | collected 2010-07-28 | reverse complement strand
TATATGTTAGAATGAAAAAGTATTACAAATTAATATTTATTATGGAGAGATGTCCGAGTGGTCGAAGGAGCACGCCTGGAACGCGTGTGTAGGGGAAACTCTACCGAGGGTTCAAATCCCTCTCTCTCCGCCATGCCGTGCTAGATGGGGAGTTAGCGGTGCCCTGTAACCTGCAATCCGCTACAGCAGGATCGAAGTCCTCATAGAGGCTCTAACTTGTGGAGTCTGCCCTATGTAAGTGGTGTTGAGAGTTGGGCCCCACGCAATGGAAACCTGTGAACCTCGTCAGGTCCGGAAGGAAGCAGCGATAAGCAGTCATTTTCATGTGCCGTGGATACGTCTGGCTTGAGCTAACTGCATAGGTAACGTTCATAAGTTATTGTCGAAGTGAGGTGCACGGTTTTATTATGTAATTAAACTTTTAACAGAGTATGTTAAAAGTTTTTTTTATTTTGTAAAATTATGTTTTCTATATGTTCACGAAACATTAATAAAAACTTTTATACTTGTTGGTATAATTATATAGACATACTTATGACAAAAATGTAATTTTACGGAGGAAGTTATGGGAAGAAAACTTTTGGTAGGAATTCTATGGGTAACTTTATCGCTTTTCGTTCTTGGATGTAGTACAAGCGGTGAAAAAAATACAATCAATATTCCTATAGAAAAGAGTAGGGAAGAAGAAAAAAGTAAAGACGAAGAAGAGTACATAGATAAAATTTCATCAACTATTAATATATCAGGGTCTACATTAATAGCAACGGCAAATGCTAATCTAGCAAACATACCACTTGAATAATTTTTTACTGGTTGCTCTATAAAATTACCTATATCAGCAAACTCAAGTATATCTTTTAATTTTCCATCTATCTCTTCCTTAGTTAAACCATTTAAACTACCATTGAAATAAATATTTTCCATACCAGTAAGCTCAGGGTTAAATCCTGACCCCAATTCTAGCATAGATGCTAACCTTCCATTTATCTCAATCTCTCCAGAAGTAGGGAAAGCCACTCCTGTTAGTAATTTTAAAAGTGTTGATTTACCGGCCCCATTATGACCGATAATACCAACACATTCTCCCTTGCTTATCTCAAAAGAAACGCCCTTTAAAGCATAAAATTCTTTTATATTCTTTTCTTTACCAAAAGCATTCGCTAATCTTTCAGATCTCTTTTGATATAACTTATATTTTTTAGTTAAGTCTTTAACTCTTATAGCAACAGACATATTCTGTACCTCTCTTTTTATAAAACATCATCAAATTCTGGTCTAAAT
>OJWZ01000829.1_pt1 | contig 1426 bp, 1 predicted proteins | sample 1600551 | NCBI WGS metagenome assembly OJWZ01 (sample SAMN04436706, study PRJEB24849) | human gut metagenome | biome: human gut; feature: NICU; material: stool | host: Homo sapiens | place: USA: Saint Louis, MO | collected 2010-07-28 | reverse complement strand
ATTTGTAAAATTACTCACTGGTGAAGCCGCTCGTGCAGCTATCGCCACTGCGGATGCATGTACCCGTTCTCGTTACGAAAACCGCAAAGTTGATTTAGCAGAAATCATCGGTAAATAAAAATAACGTAAAAATAAACCGCACTTTGATTGAGGAATCAAAGTGCGGTTGTTTTTTTACATGTTTTTGAAGAAACTTACGGCGATAACCGCTCTCTTTCCCATTTTCCCTCATTGTATAAATAACAAATTCGGTCATGTAAACGACAAGATAACCGCCCCAATGTGGTGGGCGTGGGACGTTTAATGGGTGTTTTGCTGCAATCAGAGCAGCTTTTGCTAATAAAGATTTGTGGCTAGAAATGACCGCACTTTGCTCGCTGGCCCAAGCGCCAATTCGGCTGGTGTAAGGGCGCGTAGCAAAATATTCATCTGATTGTTCAGGCGAGATTTTTTCGGCTTTGCCCTCAATACGAACAGAACGTTCTAATTCAGGCCAAAAGAATGTTAGGGCAACGAAAGGATTATGCTCTATGGCGCGACCTTTTCGGCTGTGATAATTCGTAAAAAATACAAAGCCTTGTTCGTTCACTTCTTTCAACAGCACCATTCGACTTGTTGGTCGGCCGTCTTCATTGACTGTCGCAACATTAACACCTGTTGGCTCATTTACTTTGGCGGTAATGGCCTCGTTGAGCCATTTTTCAAATTGTTTTATTGGATTGGGATCGCAATCATGCTGAGAAAGCGCCTGTTTGCAATAATCCTCACGAATATCATGTAAGTCCATTTTCTTTCTCCTTTTGCTTGAAAACAAAAAGCCCTTGCAACTGCAAGGGCTAGTATAGTCCGTTAATTATTTACTATCAACACTCACGCCATAAAACGCATCGTAGCCGAATGGGCTTTGTACGTAACCTTTTACGCGAGGGCTAAGTGGTGCAAAACCAACTGAGTGTGCAACTGGAATCCATGGCGCTTGCTCATGGAAAATCACTTGTGCTTTTTTATAAAGTGCCGCACGCTCATCTTTATTGGTTAAGCCAATCGCTTTATCTAATAAGGCATCAAATTCTGCATTTTTGAAACGAGCAAAGTTTGAGTTGCCAGCGTTAGCACTTGCAAGTAACGGAGAAAGGAAGTTATCCGGATCACCGTTATCGCCTGACCAACCAAAGATACCCGCCGTTAATTCACCTGCTTTAGCACGTTTTTGATAGTCAGCCCATTCAAACGTGACTGGATTTGCTTTTACGCCCACTTTCGCCCAGTCTGCCATCACAAGTTCAGCCATACGTTTTGGATTTGGGTTAGACGCACGTACCACCGGTTGAATCCAGAAGTCCGTTTCAAAACCGTTTGGATAACCTGCTTCTGCTAAAAGCTGTTTCGCTTTCTCTGGATCATACGGATAATCTTGGATTTCATC
>OJWZ01000821.1_pt1 | contig 1436 bp, 1 predicted proteins | sample 1600551 | NCBI WGS metagenome assembly OJWZ01 (sample SAMN04436706, study PRJEB24849) | human gut metagenome | biome: human gut; feature: NICU; material: stool | host: Homo sapiens | place: USA: Saint Louis, MO | collected 2010-07-28 | reverse complement strand
ACAAAGCCAAGAGGCTAGCACGAATAATAGCGTTGCGATTAAAAATAACCGCACTTCACCAAAACGTTTTGCTAACCAGCCTGTGATCGGAATCGAAATCGCATTTGCCACACCAAACGAGGTGATCACACGTTCCTTGGCTCGACGAGGCACCCAAATCACCTGCAATCGTTGGAATGGCTACGTTAGCGATGGTGGAGTCTAGCACGAGCATAAAGGTGGCCAAAGACAGCACCAATGTGAGCATCGCTAACGCACCGCCTTGCAGCGGCTTGAAATGAGATTGCGGCATAACGGAACCTAATAGCTATTATTACGAATAATAGATTCGATCAAATTATTGACCGCACTTTCATCATATTGCAGCACATTCGTGGAATAAAGCGTTGTAGCAGGCGCTTGGTCACGTAAAGTTTCGCCTTGGCTATTGGTCACATTTACTTTCACAGTCGCAGAAAGTCCGATGCGCAATGGGTTTTCAGCCAGTTGTTGCGGATCTAATTGAATACGCACAGGCACACGTTGCACCACTTTGATCCAGTTACCCGTCGCATTTTGAGTAGGCAATAAAGAGAATGCACTGCCCGTACCCATTTCAATTCCGACCACTTTTCCATTAAAGGTTTTATCCTTGCCATAAAGGTCGAAATGAATTTCAACTGGCTGACCAATCCGCATATGGGTTAATTGTGTTTCTTTGAAGTTGGCATCTAACCACATTTGATCGGTAGTCACCACTGCCATTAATGCCCCGCCAACAGAAACTGCTTGCCCTACTTGCGCATTGCGACGAGCCACATAGCCTTTAATTGGACTGCGGATTTTTGTGCGTTCTAAATTCAACCAAGCTTGTTTCAAATTACTGACCGCACTTTGAATTTGGGGTTGTTCACTTAAAGGCCCGTCTAATAATAAGGCTTGATTTGCGCCAAGCTGATTTTGTGAGGTGGTTAAGTTCGCTTTTGCCAGCTCAACCGCTTCTTTGGCGTGTTGGAAAGATTCTTTATCAATCGCTCCATCTTTTACTAATTGAATGCGACGATTCAAGTTTCCTTGTGCTTGAGCAAGGGTGATTTCATTCGCACGAACGGCGGATTTCAATTGTTTTACGGTGTAATTCAGTTGTGAAACTTGGCGAACCGCATTGGCTAAGTTGCTTTTAGCTTGCTCAAAACTCAATTTGGCGTTGGTGTCATCCAGCTCTAATAACACGTCGCCCGCTTGTACGGGATCCATATTATCGACATTAATTTTCGCTATATTTCCCGCCACCTGTGCCGATACCATCACCTGATTGCCGCTGACATAGGCATCTTCGGTTTCTTCAAAGCCTTTAATAAAGAAATACCAATAAGCTGCAGAACCGATTGCAATCAGAAGAAGCAAAAGAATAAAAATGGAAAGCCCTTTTTTACGTTGTTGAGATTTATTATTTG
>OJWZ01000800.1_pt1 | contig 1475 bp, 1 predicted proteins | sample 1600551 | NCBI WGS metagenome assembly OJWZ01 (sample SAMN04436706, study PRJEB24849) | human gut metagenome | biome: human gut; feature: NICU; material: stool | host: Homo sapiens | place: USA: Saint Louis, MO | collected 2010-07-28 | reverse complement strand
GAATCATCTTTTATTACATTTTATTAATATATTTGTTTTATCACATAGTTTTGATCTGTTAAAGCTTTTTTAATTTCATCTATATGAGAGTGGCCATTGGTCTCTAAGGTTACTTCTATAACCATGTTCTTAAGAGCATCTGTTGCTTTAAAATGATCATGTTCAAGTTTTACTATATTAGCATTAGTATCAGCAAGAACTTTAGCAATCTTTAATATTTGTCCTGGTTTATGAGGAACTTCTAGACTAAAACCAAAAAGTCTTCCTTTAGCCACTAATGCACTATTTATTAATGCGGTTATAGTAACCATATCTATATTACCACCACTTATTATTGATACTACATTTTTACCTTTAAAATTTAATTTAGAAGAGGCTGCTAATGATACAGCTCCTGAAGCTTCTGCTAAAAGTTTATGTTTTTCACTTAAGGTAAAGAATGCTTCAACAGTTATTATATCGTCAACATATTCTTTTCTAAATTTAAATGTTAAATCACCAGGTCTTTTCACTGCAATTCCGTCAGCAATGGTATCAACAGAGTCTAAAGCAATTATTTCTCCTGCCTTAAAACTTTTAACCATTGCATTTGCCCCTTCTGCTTGTACTCCAATTACTTTAACATTAGGATTTAAGGCCTTAGCAGCTAAGGTAACTCCACTTATTAAGCCACCGCCACCTATAGGGCAGAGAATAACATCTACATCCTTTAAATCTTCAAATATTTCTAAGGCTACTGTGCCTTGTCCACAAATTACATCAATATCATTAAATGGGTGTATAAATAAGGCTCCTTGTTCCTGTTCAATTCTTTTAGCCTCATTAAAAGCATCATCATAAACATAACCTGATAAAACAACATTTCCTCCTAAATCCTTTGTTGATTGAATTTTTAGTAGAGGAGTAGTCTTTGGCATTACTATAGTTGATTTAACATTAGCTTGTGATGCTGCAAAAGCTACGCCTTGAGCATGATTTCCAGCAGAAGAGCAAACAACCCCTTTTGCTTTGTCTTCATCTGATAAGGATCTTATTTTATTTAAGGCACCTCTTATTTTGTAAGCACCTGTTAATTGTAAATTTTCACATTTCATATACACTTGGTTTCCAGATTTCCTTGAAAAGACCTCGCTGTATATTAAAGGTGTTTTTATAACTACATCTTCTATATTTTTTTTTGCTTTAATAATTTTTTCTAAATACAAAATAATCACCCCTCATTTCTCATTATGTAAACCTTTTATAATTTAATTATAACAAATAAAAATGGTTTTTTACAGGGAATATTTTTTAAAAAAGTATGCAAAATAATAGTAAAGGAAGGTGATAATCATGTCAGATTCTATAGTTAAAGTAAAAAAGAATAGTAATGGAGAAATTACAGATTACGTTTTAAGTAGTGGAAAGACTGTTTCTAAAGCTGAAGGTGTAAAGCTTGCAGAAGAGGGAATGATAGATGGAGTAATAATTTCTCA
>OJWZ01000757.1_pt1 | contig 1548 bp, 3 predicted proteins | sample 1600551 | NCBI WGS metagenome assembly OJWZ01 (sample SAMN04436706, study PRJEB24849) | human gut metagenome | biome: human gut; feature: NICU; material: stool | host: Homo sapiens | place: USA: Saint Louis, MO | collected 2010-07-28 | reverse complement strand
TAATTTATATCAAAGTGAGGCATAAATGGTTTGGTCGCCAGCTCTCGCTTCTCGAATTTTAATATTGAAGAAACGGTCTGACTTCTCTGTCGGGCCTTTTTTCATACCGCGATTAGAAAGCTAGATTTTATCTAGAGGTCAATCATTTTGCTGCCATGATAATGGTCGCTACAAGTATGCCAAAGGAAATCATTAATGATAACACTTTGTATGTACTCATATTGATCACCGCCAATCCTCGAGTTGATTAGCAAAGGCTGGACCCATTTAGAGGCCTCAAGTTCAATATAGTGCTGTCAATCATAGAAGTAAATAGATTAGAGGTTCCTAATAGTCACCTAGGTGACTAATAGGAACCTTTTTTACTTGACTTTTTTAATTTGTATACCTCAATATGTTACAATTATTAATATAGTAGTCGTGTTGTAGGAGAGACCTATGTTGTATTTAGTCATTGCCGTCATCGTCATTGCACTTATTGCAAAATCTAGATCATTGAATAATCAAACAGATAGTGATGCGGATATGGAGAAACAGAATTGCATATTAGACGAAATTAATCGTACATACGGAAATATTGAATCATATGAACTACAATTAGAACCTTCAGATATAGAGGGAATATATTTTAATGAATTTCGTGAATATGTCGATGCTGAAGGTCGTGTGTTGACTCCAGCAGAGATTGATGAAATCCGGTATAAAGATGATTATAGAGAGGATATTGAACAGGATTATCCGTATCATCGATAATCGTGGAGGGCGTAGAGATGAAACGAATTATATATGCTATCAGCCTTGGGGTATTGCTAGCGATACCAGTGCTTTCACAAGCAATTGATACAACACCAATGATACGTGTTACGAATGTGCATAATGGTCAAAGTGATGAATCGTTAGATACTTTCACAGAAACAAAATTCTTCGGACCATATCAATTCCGCGTATTAAAGGATGCTATTGAAACGCAGGGCGAAACAAAAGATATTGATGGTAGGGTGTTTAGAACCTCTGATGGGGTATTTATGCATGTTAAGGCTAAATCTATTGATGATAGTAGTATGTCCTTGGATAATGAGATTAAGAATCTTGTTAAAGATAGAACGATTCCTGAACCGACTGTTAAGATGGTATTGCCTATTAAGGATGATGTAATAGAGGTTAATAATGATGGTGTGCGCAGTTTACTTGCTGAATTTATGTATGGCTGGCCATTAAAAAATAGGACGGATATGGTATTAGTTACTGATTATGAAGGAACTAGATACTATTATAAATTGCAGTTCTATAGAGATAGATTGCCAAACGGTGTTCGCATTGAGCAACTGCGAGAAATGATTATGGATGCGCAGTTTAGCTATAAATAATATGATTATATTATATTCGAGAGAGGATACATTGTGTTAAAGCATATAGTATTAGCTATGACTATTAGCGTAGCTATCATTACGCCTGCTCAGGCTATAGACATTAATATACCTGGTGCCGATAAGAAAGCAGGTTGCACAGTGGCAGCAGCAGGTTTCCCTTGAGGTGATTATCCTCTGA
>OJWZ01000728.1_pt1 | contig 1602 bp, 1 predicted proteins | sample 1600551 | NCBI WGS metagenome assembly OJWZ01 (sample SAMN04436706, study PRJEB24849) | human gut metagenome | biome: human gut; feature: NICU; material: stool | host: Homo sapiens | place: USA: Saint Louis, MO | collected 2010-07-28 | reverse complement strand
AAAGTGTAAAATCCCTTCTGACATACAGAAAAGCGTATAACTTTCGCATGGAAGCGTAAAACTTTTACTTGCCAGAAGGAGGAGATAATATGGTAAATATTAAAAAGTTGTTTTCAAAGGAAAATAGAAATAAAACTTTAGCCTTAGGACTGACGGGGTTAGTTCTAGTTGGAGGAATAGTAGTATTTTCAATGAGAAAAACTCTTAACGTAGTAGTTAATAGAGAGAGAACGGAGATTGTTACCTATAAAGGTACAGTACAAGGGGCTTTACACGATAATGGAATAACATTAGCACCTAAAGACAAAGTAACACCTTCATTAGAAAGTAAAATATCAAAAAATGAAACAATCACTATAAACAAGGCCGTTAATGTAAAAGTAAAAACAGAAGATGGCGAAAAAGAGATTGTTAGTGCGGAAGATAATGTAGAGAATATGTTAAAATCAGAAGGAATATCTTTTGATGATGATGATAAGATACTACCAGACAAAAAAGAAAGTTTAAAAGATGGAATGAACGTTGAAGTGGTAAAGGTTGATGTAAAAAAAGTTACAGAAGTTCATCCTATAGAGTTTACAACAGAGGTTAAAAAGGATGAAAGTAAACCACAAACGTATACTGAAGTATTAAATGATGGACAAGATGGAGAGAAAAAAGTAACTCGTGAACTTGTTTATGAAAATGGAAAAGAAGTAAGTAATAACGTTTTACAGGAACTAGTCGTAAAAGCGTCTGTTAATAAGGAAGTTGTTAAAGGTACAAAGGAAACTCAAACTTTAAGTAGAGGTGGAGAAAGCATAAATTTTAAGAAAAAACTTAGTGTTAAATCCACAGCTTATAATCATCCATTAGGTTCTGCAGAAGCATATACTGCGTCAGGAATGCATGTTTTAAGAGATCCAAATGGATATAGTACAATAGCAGTTGACCCGAGTGTAATTCCTTTAGGAACAAAATTATATGTTGAAGGATATGGGTATGCTATTGCAGCTGATACAGGTGGTGCTATAAAAGGAAACAGGGTAGATCTTTTCTTTAACACAGAGGCAGAAGCATCTAACTGGGGCGTTAGAAACTTAGACGTTTATATATTAAATTAACTACGATGAAAGGACAGGCTTTAGGCCTGTCTTTTTATTTTAAATTTTTATTGAAGTAAATTTTATATGCATATAAAATTTGAATTAAGATGGATTTAAAATATTAAATTGAATATTTATCTATATATTACTTATGATAAAATGAAATTATAAGCTTTAAAATAATAGTATTTTTATGTTTAAGGAATAAATTATAAATATTTTAAGATTAGGAGTAAAGAATATGGATACTTGTAATGTTAGTTTACAAATACTTCCCTCAGTAGAGGATTCAAGGCTTTATGAAGTTGTTGATAAGGTTATTGAATATATAGAATCAACAGGAGTAAAGTTTGAGGTTGGTCCTATGGAAACTACCATGGAAGGAAAAATTGATGATTTGCTAGAAATTGTGAAAAAATCTCAAGAAATATGCATAGAAGAAGGTGCTGGAAGAGTTATATCCCGCTTATTCCTCCACCTTATGGGCGGAGCCACGGCGACCCAGGCCAAAAAGTTT
>OJWZ01000596.1_pt1 | contig 1974 bp, 1 predicted proteins | sample 1600551 | NCBI WGS metagenome assembly OJWZ01 (sample SAMN04436706, study PRJEB24849) | human gut metagenome | biome: human gut; feature: NICU; material: stool | host: Homo sapiens | place: USA: Saint Louis, MO | collected 2010-07-28 | reverse complement strand
ATTGAAAAGAACTTATTCCAGGAACAATAGAAACTTCTCCCTCATAATTTTTACATATATAATTTGTAATTCCATAAAAGGTTGGATCTCCTGAGGCAACTATTGAAATCCTCTTTTCCTTATTTTCATTTAGAAATTCTATTATTTCTTTTAAACCTTTTACTCTCTTAAATCTTTCATCATTTATACTATTTAAAAACTTTAAGCTAGAAATTGCTCTTTCAAAACCAACTATATAATCACTTTTTTCTAGTTCCTTAATAACTTTAGGAATTATATAGTCTTCATGGCCTGGTCCTAATCCTAATATTTTAACCAAAAGCCTTCATTCCTTTCTAATTTAAGTTTAATCAAACAAGTTTGAATTTTTAGATTCATATAGTAACTTCATTTCCTTTGATCCATAGTACATAAGAATATTAAAGTTTGCTTCACCATAAGCATATATATCTAATCTCTTTAGTACCTTTTCTCCAATTCTTTCATATAACATAGGAAAATCCTCTCCAAGAAGTCTTACGGCACCTTCACTTGTTTTTTTATCTAAAACTTTTTGTACTAGTTCTAAATCATATCCCATTAAGGTAAGCTCTAGGGCTATAACTTCTAATCTAACATCTGAAACCCTACTATGTGTATTGAAACATCCAAAGGCAATCTTGCTTAACTTTCCTATATGTCCTACTATGGTTAAATCCTTTATTCCTTGAGCTAAGGCACACTCTATAGAAAAACCTACATAATTAGATATAACAACTATATTGTCTTTTTTGTATCCTCTTTCTCTTAAGAATCTTTCTCCCATATTTCCAAATACAAATACAAGATCTTTATTATTTACGGCTTTTTGTCTTATTTCAATTCTTATAGATTCCTTTAAGGCCTCTTCTGACATTGGATAAACTATTCCTGTAGTACCAAGTATTGATATTCCATCAACTATACCTAATCTAGGGTTAAATGTTTTCTTAGCAATCTCTCTTCCTCTTGGAACAAAAATTGTTATTCTAACTCCCTTATCCTTAGGAAGTACACTTAAGACTTCTTTTTTTATCATTTCTCTAGGTACTGGATTTATGGCAGGTTGTCCTTTTTCTACAAAAAGACCCTCTTTAGTTACTACTCCAACGCCTTCTCCTCCACATAGTTCAAAGCCTTCTTCAATTTCTTCTGCCTTTGCAAAGATTTCAAGACCTGAGGTAGCATCTATGTCATCTCCCCCATCTTTTACTATGGAGCAAGATATTGAATTTTTTTCGACCTGTATATCTTGTATTTCTAAATTAAGTTTTATATTTTTAGGAGTATCTATTTCTATAACACTTATGTCTTTTTTATTAAAAAGCATATAAGTGGCGGCTTTAGCAGCAGCTGCTGCACAAGACCCTGTAGTGTATCCACATCTAAGTTTCTTTCCACCGCTTTCTATATACATATCAAACATTTAGATTACCTTCTTTATTACATATCTCTTTTATAATTCATATAAAGTAATGCATTTATTATAGCTGCTGCTACTGTACTTCCACCTTTTCTTCCCTTAACTCTTATATAAGGAATTCCAAGTTCATCTAAATCTTCTTTACTCTCACTAGCCCCTACAAAACCAACTGGAACTGCTACTATAAGCTTTGGATTAGCTTTTCCTTCCTTAATAAGTTCTCTAAGTTTAAATAAGGCAGTGGGAGCGTTTCCAAAAACAAATATATCTACATTTTCCTTTGCTGCAAGTTCAACTCCTGCCATTGATCTAGTTATTTCTTTTTCTTTAGCTAATTTAAATACCTCTTCTAATCCAACATAGCATTCAACTGATGCATTTAATTCTTTTAATGCTCTTTTGTTCATTCCTGATAAAGCCATTGTTGTATCAGTATATATTTTAGCTCCATTCTTTAATGCAGAAACTCCTGCCTCTATAGCACCTTCACTTATTTCTATTAAATCTTGATATTCAAAATCCGCAGTAGTATG
>OJWZ01000552.1_pt1 | contig 2165 bp, 1 predicted proteins | sample 1600551 | NCBI WGS metagenome assembly OJWZ01 (sample SAMN04436706, study PRJEB24849) | human gut metagenome | biome: human gut; feature: NICU; material: stool | host: Homo sapiens | place: USA: Saint Louis, MO | collected 2010-07-28 | reverse complement strand
TAGCTTTGATAATTGTTTCTGTGTAAGCATGGGAACTAATAAAACAGATGAATATTCAGCATATATAGGATTAGATAATGATTGTGTTTTATTAGATATAAAAGATGAAGAGTTATCAAAAATCTTTGAAGCAGTAGAAAGTAATAAAGAAGAAGTTTCACCAAAGTTTGTAGAAGAAAATGAAACTAAGGTTGAAGTTCCAGAGGGAATTGATTTAAACATAATAAAATCAACTGTATGGAATGAATACTCAGAAAGATGTATAGCTTGTGGAAGATGTAACTTTGTATGTCCAACATGTACTTGTTTCACTATGCAAGATGTATTCTACAAAGATAATGAAAATGCAGGTGAAAGAAGAAGAGTTTGGGCTTCATGTCAAGTAGATGGATATACAGATATGGCTGGTGGACATAGCTTTAGAAAAGATAAAGGTCAAAGAATGAGATTTAAAGTTATGCACAAAGTATATGACTACAAAAAGAGATGGGGATACCATATGTGTGTTGGATGTGGTAGATGTGATGATATCTGTCCAGAATACATATCTTTTTCAGAATGTGTAAATAAACTTAAAGATGCTGTAGAAGAGGTGAAGGATAATGCATAATGAATATACTCCTTTTATATCAAAAATATTAAACGTAAAAAAACATACTGACATAGAATATACTTTTAGAATGGAATTTAAAGGTGATGTTAAGCCAGGACAATTCTTTGAAGTTTCTCTTCCAAAGTTTGGAGAGGCGCCAATATCAGTAAGTGGTATAGGAGAAGACTATGTGGAACTTACAATAAGAAGAGTTGGAGTAGTAACAAATGAAATATTTGAAAAATACGAAGGAGATAAACTTTTCTTAAGAGGACCTTATGGTAATGGCTTTGATGTTAACAACTACAAGGGAAAAGAAGTTATAGTTGTTGCTGGAGGAACTGGACTTTCACCAGTTAAAGGAATAGTGGATTATTTCTCACAAAATCCAAAAGATGCAGAAATCTTTACTCTTATAAGTGGATTTAAAGGACCAAAGGATATTCTTTTCAAAGATGACATGAAAGAATGGGAAAAGAATATGAATATGATCATAACTGTTGACTCTGCTGAAGAAGGTTATGAAGGAAATACAGGACTTGTAACTAAGTACATTCCTAAATTAGAAATAAAAGATATGGATAATGTTCAAGTTATAGTTGTTGGTCCTCCAATGATGATGAAGTTTACAGTTTTAGAATTCTTAAAAAGAGGAATTAAAGAAGAAAATATTTGGATATCTCAAGAAAGAAAAATGTGTTGTGGATTAGGTAAATGCGGACACTGTAAGATAGATGACACATACATATGCTTAGATGGACCAGTATTCAACTACACTAAGGGTAAACTTTTAATAGATTAGGAGGAAAAGGACTATGTCTTTAGATATAAATACTAAAAAACTTAAGAAGAACGCTTTTAGGATAACTAAAAGAAGAGGATATACAGCATCAAGAATAAGAGTTCCAGGTGGACACTTAGATGCTAAGTTATTACTTAACATTCAAGAAATAGCTGATACTTATGGAGATGGTACAGTTCATATCACAACTAGACAAGGTTTTGAAATACCAGGAATAGATATGAAAGATATACCAGAAGTAAATAAAAAACTTCAACCTATTATAGAAGCTTTAGAAATAAATCAAGAAAATCCAGGAGATGGATACAATGCAGCAGGAACAAGAAACGTTTCAGCATGTATAGGAAATAATGTTTGTCCATTTGCTAATTACAATACAACAAATTTTGCTAAGAAAATAGAAAAAGCAATATTCCCAAATGATTTACACTTCAAAATAGCTTTAACTGGATGTCCAAATGATTGTATTAAGGCTAGAATGCATGACTTTGGTATTATAGGTATGACAGAGCCACAATATGAAAGAAATAGATGTGTATCTTGTGGAGCATGTGTTAGAGCTTGTAAAAAGAAAGCTACAGGAGCTTTAAGTTTTGAAAACTTCAAAGTAGTTAGAGATGGAAGCAAATGTATTGGTTGTGGAGAATGTGTTATGAATTGCCCAACAAATGCATGGACAAGAAGTAAAGAAAAATATTACAGATTAGCTATAATGGGCCGCTGTATCTGGAATATCTGGCACAGTTGCCGAAAGAGGAAGCGCTGGGCGGG
>OJWZ01000527.1_pt1 | contig 2295 bp, 3 predicted proteins | sample 1600551 | NCBI WGS metagenome assembly OJWZ01 (sample SAMN04436706, study PRJEB24849) | human gut metagenome | biome: human gut; feature: NICU; material: stool | host: Homo sapiens | place: USA: Saint Louis, MO | collected 2010-07-28 | reverse complement strand
GACTATTGCAATACACAATGCCACTTTTACCTTTTTGAGCTAACACAAAACGCGTAAGCTGCTCCATCGGCTTAAACTTTTCTTCCAACGTATAACGAATATTCGGACGGTCAAAACTACCAATGTACTTGTGAGGATGGTCTAATTTAAGATGAGTGAGAATATCCTGTCTTGTCGCGTAATCCGCTGTAGCCGTTAATGCCATAATTGGCGCATTTGGAAACGCTGCTTTTAAGCCGCCAAGTTGGGTATATTCAGGGCGGAAGTCATGACCCCACTGTGAAATACAATGCGCTTCATCAATGGCAATAAAGGAAATTTGAGCATAAGAAATCAGCTGAAAAAAGCTGTTTGTCATCACTTTTTCAGGTGAGACGTACAACAATTTTAATTGACCAGAAATCAGCTTGTTTTCAACTTGCTGCTGTTGTTCGGACGTCTGACTAGAATTCAGGAAATCGGCTTCAATACCGTTTGCTTGTAGTTGATCTACTTGATCTTTCATTAAAGAAATCAAAGGCGAAATCACTAATGTAAGACCAGGAAAACAAAGTGCTGGAATTTGATAACACAGGGATTTGCCATTTCCTGTGGCCATCACCACTAAGGCATCTTGACCGCTTAAAGTTTTCGTCAGCTTTTAATAAAGCTCTTGATATACCATGTCTTATAGCTCCTGCTTGACCTGATAATCCACCACCATGAACGTTAACTAAAACGTCATATTTGTCTTTAGTTTCAGTTAAAACTAATGGTTGGTTAACTACAACTCTTAAAGTTTCTAATCCGAAATATGTTTCGATTTCTCTATTATTTACTATAACTCTACCTTCACCTGGTACAAGTCTTACTCTTGCAACTGATTTCTTTCTTCTTCCAGTTCCCATGTATTGAACTTTTGCCATTTGAACTCCTCCTCCCGAGCTTATAATTAGTATCTTAACTCAAGTACTTCTGGTTTTTGAGCAGCGTGATCGTGCTCAGCTCCTCTGTACACGTTTAATTTCTTTAACATTTTTCTTCCTAAAACGCCTGTTGGAAGCATTCTTCTAACTGCTTCTTCGAAAGCAAATTCAGGTTTCTTTTCTAAAACTTCTCTGTATGGAGTTTCTTTTAATCCACCAGCGTATAAGCTGTGTTTTCTTAACATTTTTTGGTCTAATTTCTTACCAGTTAAAACAACTTTCTCAGCGTTTATAACGATAACGAAATCTCCACAGTCAACATTTGGTGTAAATGTTGGCTTGTTCTTTCCTCTTAATATTGAAGCAACTTGGCTAGCAACTCTTCCTAGTGGCTTTCCAGCAGCGTCAACAACATACCATTTTCTTTCAACTTCTTGTGCTTTTGCAATGTATGATTTCATCGTTTTCCCTCCCTAGAATTTTAAAATAGGTTTTATATGTCCTCGTACTTTATGTTAAGATTCATATTGAATCCCGTACATCTCTCTTACAAACAAATACAATTATAATACACGCTTACGGGCGTGTCAATACATTTCATCTACTTTTAGTAAAAAACTTTTTCTAAGCATAATCCTGTTGGAGGAACACAAATTCCAGCTTTTTTTCTATCACCAGAATCTATTACTTCCTTTATATATTCTGGCTTCTCTTTTCCTCTTCCTACTTTAAGTAATGTTCCTACAATTAATCTTACCATATTATATAAAAAACCATCTGCCGACACATATATTTTAATTTTATTTCCTTCTGTTTCAATGTGAATATCGGTTATTGTTCTTACAGAGGTCTTAACTGTCCCACCTGGTCTTTGAAAGGCCTTAAAGTCGTGTTTTCCTAAAAAGTATTTACATGCTTCTTTCATAGATTCAACATCTAATTGCTTTTTAACATGATATACATAATTTCTTTCTAAGGCTGGTGGCTCTTCTCTATTTAGTATTGTGTAACAATAAGTTTTACCTGTAGTCATATACCTAGCATGAAAATCCTCAGCTACCTCTTCTGAATTCATTATTACTATATCCTTTGGTAATTTTGAATTTAATGCTGCCTTAAAATTTTTTCCTGGTATATTAGAATTAGTTTTAAAATTAGCCACATAGGCCTTAGCATGGACTCCTGAATCTGTTCTACTACTTCCTAGTATTTCTACCTCTTCTTTAGTAACCTTCTTTATAGCCTCTTCTACCTTCTGCTGAATAGTATTTCCTATAGGCTGTTTTTGCCACCCAAAATAAGATGTTCCATCATATTCTATAGTTAATTTTATATTCCTCATATAATCATTCCTTTATTTTTTTATAAAACAATATTTTAAATCATAAAT
>OJWZ01000443.1_pt1 | contig 2876 bp, 5 predicted proteins | sample 1600551 | NCBI WGS metagenome assembly OJWZ01 (sample SAMN04436706, study PRJEB24849) | human gut metagenome | biome: human gut; feature: NICU; material: stool | host: Homo sapiens | place: USA: Saint Louis, MO | collected 2010-07-28 | reverse complement strand
ATGGGCTGTGGCAATACCAACTAATTATTCAAACCGAAACGTGGCAGGTGGAAGCACACCAGCCGAAAAATTTACCAAAATTTACCGCGGCACGTTACCGCCGCAAAGAACCATAAGGAGAACATTATGGCGTTTCATCACGGAACGAAAACAACACGCGTGGCAGGCGGTTCTGTCGCGGGGGAAACGGTGGACGGTGCAATTATTGGCATCGTAGGGACTGCACCTATCGGCGCAGCCAATGAATTGACCGTGTGCCAAACCACCAAAGACTTTTCAAAATTTGGTGTCATCTTAAATAAAGGCTTTACCTTGCCTGATGCCTTTGACGTACTATCGCGTTATGCAGCAGGGAAAGTATATGTGGTCAATGTATTAGACCCTGCAAAACACAAAACTAACGTCAGCGACGAAGTGCTAACACAAGATAGCAACACATTACGTACGCAAACCACTCACGCAGGCTTATTAAATTTAACATTAGTTTCCGACCGCACTTTAACGGAAGGTGACGATTACACCGTAGATTTGCAAACAGGTGAAATTATCCTAAAAGCAAAACACAGTGAATTAAAAGCGACCTACGATTACGCTGACCCAACCAAAGTGACGGAAGAAGACATCAAAGGCGGCATTGATTCAGCGACTGGCAAACGCAAAGGTTTTGAGTTATTGCGTGATGGCTTCAATCTTTACGGTGCGGATGCCAAAATTTTAATCTGCCCAGAGTTTGATAAAACTGCAAGCTGTGCAGCGGCTCTTTCAACATTAGCTGAACAGTTAAAAGCAGTGGCTTATGTGCAATTGCCGAAAGGTACATCGCTTTCTAAAGCGATTCAAGGGCGTGGTCCACTTGGCACGTTAAACGCTTCAGCAAGCTCTGAACGTGTTCGTCACTTCTTCCCTTATGCGTTGGGCTCTAGCAATATGCTTGAAAGTTTAGCGGTGCACGCAGCAGGCTTGCGGATGAAAACCGATACCGACAACGGCTACTGGTTCTCCACTTCTAACCGTCAATTACAAGGCGTAATTGGGATGGAAGTGCCTTTAACCGCTCGCGTGGACGATGAGCAGTCGGAAACCAACCTGCTTAACGCAGTCGGTATTACCACGATTTTCAATAGCTTTGGCACAGGCTTCCGCTTATGGGGTAACCGTTCGTCAAACTATCCAACGGTAACTCATATCATCAACTTTGAAACAGCGTTACGCACAGGAGATTTGATTGATGAGTCTATCCGCCGCACCGAGTTGCAATTTATAGACCGCCCGATTGATGATGCGTTGATTGACAGCCTATTGGAAACAGTAGACACCTATTTGCGAGCCTTGCCAAGCATTGTAGGTTATCGCGTCAGCCTTGACTACGATACCGACTTGGTGGATGAATTTAGCAAAGGTCACGTGCCGTTGATGTATGAATACACGCCGAAATTGCCAGCCGAGCTTATCAGCAATAAATCGGTAATGACCCGTAAATACTTAGTGAACTTGGTGTCACAACGCTAGAAGGAGAAAATTATGAGTACCGCAATTCATCAGATTGTGAACGCCAATGTGTATATGAACGGCAACTCGCTACTTGGCAAAGCCAAAGAGTTTAAGTTGCCTGATATCGAGTTCGAATTTATTGAGCACAAAGGCTTAGGGCTGCACGGCACGGTAAAACTGCCAGCAGGTTTAAATGCAATGGAAGGCGAAGTGATTTGGGATAGTTTTTATCCTGAAGTGCGAGTAAACGCCTATAATCCTTATAAAAATGTGCAATTGATGGCACGTTCTAATGTGCAAGTGTTTGATTCTCGTGGCTTGGCTGCGGAAGAAGCCCTTGTCACCATTATGAACGTGGCATTTAATAAAACCACAGGTGGAAGCTTGAAAAATAAAGAAGCGACGGAACATTCCGACACCTTCCAAATTTATTCCATCAAGCAAACCATTGCAGGTAAAGAAGTCCTTTTTGTGGACGTGCTTGCGAACATTTACCGCGTAAACGGTCAAGATGTATTGCAAAAATACCGCACGAATATTGGGCAGTAATTCTTTAAAGCAGTTTAAACGACCTTTAAAGCTCATTTAAGTAAACTCCTTTGTGAAAGTTAAACAACATACTCACAAAGGAGTTTTTTATGTCTCAAAAAGTCGATGCAGTTCGCACCACCATTAAATTATCCAGCCCGATTAACTTACCTGATGGCACAGTCATTGAAGAAGTCAAAGTGCGTGATCCGTTAGTCAAAGATTTCCGTATTGCAAGCCAACAAGGTAAAACAGCAGAAGACCGTGAAATTATCGTGGCTGCCTTATGTTGTGGTTTAGTCTTGGAAGATATGGACTTAATCAAATGGAAAGATTACGTTCAAATTCAACGATTTCTGTTTGGTGCAAGCAGTGAAGATGGAGACGCTGAATAATGCGATTGCCGACATTGTTTGGTGGTTTGGTTTTTCAGCAGAAGAAATTGATGGTTGGACACTAAAAGAACTTGATGATTGGCTTTTTCAAGCCAATCGTCAGGTTAAGGCGGGTTATGTACGAGCTTGACGATATAGCCCAACAAGCCAAGATAAAATACCAACGAAAGTGGCTGTGATAAACGAAATCGCAGCCATTAACGGTGAGAAAAGTAAAGCAACAATAGAGCCTAAAATTAAGTAAATAAAGCCACCAAAAACGAATGTCATCAAGCTACTTGTTGCGTCAATCATTCCTACCCAATACCACCAACTAAAGGCGATAAAACCAGCGGCAAATAACATTCCTGTGATGACCCAATAGGTTTTTTCAGCAGTGCTGTAACCGCCCCACTCTTCAATAACCTCTTTGAATAAATCAAACATAATAAGCCTCCTGAATTTTTCGTATATTTAACATAG
>OJWZ01000405.1_pt1 | contig 3429 bp, 1 predicted proteins | sample 1600551 | NCBI WGS metagenome assembly OJWZ01 (sample SAMN04436706, study PRJEB24849) | human gut metagenome | biome: human gut; feature: NICU; material: stool | host: Homo sapiens | place: USA: Saint Louis, MO | collected 2010-07-28 | reverse complement strand
ATATAGCTTTGAGAGAAGAGGCACAGGAGACTTTAAGTAAATTTAGAGCTATTGGAGATTTATTTAAAGAAGAGGGCTTAGTTTATGAAAAAAAGGGAGCTTCAAAGTGGTTAGTTGCTGCAAGGGTTACAAGGGTTAGAAACTATCTTTGGATTGAGCTTAAGGAGCCAGAGAAGATGGGCTTTTCAACTAGCATATCCATATTTGCAGATAAGATTGAGGAGGGAAATAAGCTTAGATTTAGGGTGGTTTTAGAAACTAAAGATTTAAAAAGTGATGAAGGGGACTATGTTAGACATTTTAGATTTTTAGAGGAGTTAGATCCTGAGGATAATAAATTTGAGTACTGGGACAATTATAGTGATTATAGTTATTTAGAGAGAGGAAAAACAAGTGATATAAGGGCTTTAATACAGGATGTTAAGGAAAGAAAAGAGTTAAAACTTCAAATAGGAAGAACATTGTATTATGAAGATGTTAAGAGAATTAGCAAAGAGGAAATAAGAGAGTTTTTTGAAGATGCAGTTAAGGAGCTTAAGCCTTATTATGACTTAGCTGTTGAAGGAGAGTATTCCTTATCAGGGGAGGAAGAGCTAGGAATTAGTGAGGAGGGAGAAGAGTATTTAGAAGAACCAAAGATTCTTAAGGTGAAAAATCAAATTCTATATGGTCCTCCAGGAACAGGGAAAACTTATAATGCCATAAATAGAGCCTTAGAGATTATTGATTTTAAAAAGTATAAAGATTTAATAGGGAATGAAGGGGAAAGAGAAAAAGTAATTAAGATTTTTAATGAACTTTTAGATGAAGGACAAATAGCCTTTTGTACATTTCATCAAAGTTATGGATATGAGGATTTTGTGGAAGGCTTAAGAAGCAATGAAAGTGGAGCAGGATTTGTTCCTAAGGATGGCATATTTAAAAAGCTTTGTAGAAAAGCTTCCAAAAGTCCTAAAAACTATGTGCTTATTATAGATGAAATCAACAGAGGAAATATTTCTAAAATCTTTGGAGAACTTATAACCTTAATAGAGGATGATAAGAGGATTGGGGAGAAAAATGAGCTTAAGGTTACTCTTCCATATTCCAATGAAAGATTTGGAGTGCCAAAAAATTTGTACATATTAGGAACTATGAATACAGCAGATAGATCCATAGCCTTACTAGATACAGCCTTAAGAAGAAGATTTGAGTTTTTTGAATACATGCCTAAGGAAGAACTTTTAAAAGAAGATGCTTGTGGGATCAATTTAAGAGAGTTTTTAAGGGTGATTAATGAGAGGATAGAATATTTATTTGATAGGGAACATACAATTGGACATTCTTACTTTTTAAAAGAAGACCTTACCTTTGAAGAGATTGTTTCCATAATGAAAAATAAAGTTATTCCGTTGGTGCAGGAGTATTTCTATGGAGATTGGGAAAAGGTAGAACTAGTCCTTGGAGGTGCTTGCAAAAAGGGAAGGTCTAATAGATTCATAGAAAAGAGTAGAATTGATACAAGAAAACTTTTTAAGGGGATGATGGTGGATTCTTATGGAGAAGAGTATAGGTATTCCATAGTGGAGAATCCAGCAAAAGAGGCCTTTCTTAATATCTATGAATATGAGGAATAGACCATGAGGCATATAATTATTAAGGAAAGCTATGAATCCCTTAGGATTGTAGATGATTTTATACTAGATAGAATAAGAGAACAAGGAAATTTAGGGAGTAGAAAAGACTCTGAAAAAGGTATTGATCACTTAGAAGAGCTAAATTTAGATGATGAAACTTCTAATGACTTTTGTAATCATGGAGGAAAGAATTATGAAAAAGAGAGTTTAACAAATAAAGGTGACTTTCTTGATAATAATTTTGACAAAAATTTTACTAACAACAAGGGTAGTTTTAGTAAGGTTGGAGAGTTTTTTAGAGAGCAAAGTTCTTTAAAGGATAACTTTAAGAAAGAATTTCAAGAGAAACGGTCTTTAGGTGAGAATTTTAAGAAGAGGGTTAAAGAGAAAAGTTTTCAAAGAGAAAATGATTTTTATAGAGATAAAGAAGAGGATTTTAATGAGGGTGAAGAAGATTTTTATGGGAATGGGAATTATGGCTGTGAAAAGATAATAAGCAGAAGAGAGGCTCATGAACTTTATAACTATGCTATGTCTAAAAAGTTAGATATGGATAATATACTTTGGGAAAGAGACACCTTAAGGTTTATAAACTATGTTGGATACATAAGGCTTTCAACAGTTTCCATAGAAATACTTCCTAAAATAAGCATAAATCATAGTGTAGAGCTTGAAAGAAAAGCCCTGTTAAATATGCTTTCTAAGTGTGGAATTTTGAAAGTTAATTATTCAGAAATCAGTTCATCAAAGTTATATAAGCAAAGTTTGAATGAGATACTGGCATATTTATTTAGTAAAAAACTTCAAAAAGAGCTTAGAAAAGGAGTCTATGGGGAGTATGTTTATATTGAGGAGAATATAAATTCCTTAAAGGGAAGCTTAAGGGTTCAGGAGCAGATTAAGAACATGGCTTCCCATAGTTCAAAGGCTTTTTGTAGATTTGAGGAATTCTCTAGGGATAATAAATTAAATAAGATATTAAGCTTCTTTGTGAAAGAAGTCATGAAGAATGTGAAAAATAAAGAAACCTTAAAGCTTTTAAGAGTTTCAGAGATGATTTTAGGAGATGTAGATGAAAGAAGTATTACCTTAAATGAGGTGAATAATTTTAGTTTTAACAGGTTAAATAAACCCTTTGAGGATGCTTTTACCTTAGGAAAGATGATTGTTTTAGGAGAGTCAGCTCTTGGAAACTTAGGAGGAAATAAGGCTTATTCAATATTTTTTAAGATGAATGAAATCTTTGAAATTTATATAGGAAAGCTTTTAAAGGAACTTCTTTATAAAGAAACTGTTCATATGCAGCATTCAAAATATAAGCTTTTAATAAAGGAAGAAAGCAATAGAGGAGTGTTTAAACTTATTCCTGATATAGTAATTGAAAAGAATGGAATAGAGAGTGTAATAATAGATACAAAGTGGAAGAGTGTAGAGAGTAAGTTCAATAGGCATGGAGTTAAGAGAGAAGATCTTTATCAGATGTATGCTTATCTTACTAGATATAAGAATGTAAGTACAGTTATACTACTTTATCCTTATAATGAAAGAATAGAGGGTGAAGAGGGAGAATATTTAGAGTCTTGGTACTTAGATGAGGAAGAGCATAAAAGAGTTAGAGTTTATGCAGTAAATCTTGAAAATGAGAAAGAAACTTTAAAATCCTTAGATAAAATAGTTAGAAAGTATCTTGAAGAATAAATTAGATTAAAAGGGGAGATAGAAAATGGGATTTTGGATTTTTATGATGGTTATGGAATTATTAATACCACTTATAATGATTATTTTGGGTAAGCAATTTAGCAAAAAAGCACCA
>OJWZ01000328.1_pt1 | contig 4908 bp, 8 predicted proteins | sample 1600551 | NCBI WGS metagenome assembly OJWZ01 (sample SAMN04436706, study PRJEB24849) | human gut metagenome | biome: human gut; feature: NICU; material: stool | host: Homo sapiens | place: USA: Saint Louis, MO | collected 2010-07-28 | reverse complement strand
CGGCGTGGAGGCCAACATGGCCATCGCCGGGGCGTTAACCACTCCCGGCTGTGCGGCGCCGCTGGCGATCCTCGATCTCGGCGCCGGCTCGACGGATGCGGCGATCGTCAACGCGGAGGGGCAGATAACGGCGGTCCATCTCGCCGGGGCGGGGAATATGGTCAGCCTGTTGATTAAAACCGAGCTGGGCCTCGAGGATCTTTCGCTGGCGGAAGCGATAAAAAAATACCCGCTGGCCAAAGTGGAAAGCCTGTTCAGTATTCGTCACGAGAATGGCGCGGTGGAGTTCTTTCGGGAAGCCCTCAGCCCGGCGGTGTTCGCCAAAGTGGTGTACATCAAGGAGGGCGAACTGGTGCCGATCGATAACGCCAGCCCGCTGGAAAAAATTCGTCTCGTGCGCCGGCAGGCGAAAGAGAAAGTGTTTGTCACCAACTGCCTGCGCGCGCTGCGCCAGGTCTCACCCGGCGGTTCCATTCGCGATATCGCCTTTGTGGTGCTGGTGGGCGGCTCATCGCTGGACTTTGAGATCCCGCAGCTTATCACGGAAGCCTTGTCGCACTATGGCGTAGTCGCCGGGCAGGGCAATATTCGGGGAACAGAAGGGCCGCGCAATGCGGTCGCCACCGGGCTGCTACTGGCCGGTCAGGCGAATTAAACGGGCGCTCGCGCCAGCCTCTCTCTTTAACGTGCTATTTCAGGATGCCGATAATGAACCAGACTTCTACCTTAACCGGGCAGTGCGTGGCCGAGTTTCTTGGCACCGGATTGCTCATTTTCTTCGGCGCGGGCTGCGTCGCTGCGCTGCGGGTCGCCGGGGCCAGCTTTGGTCAGTGGGAGATCAGTATTATCTGGGGCCTTGGCGTCGCCATGGCCATCTACCTGACGGCCGGTGTCTCCGGCGCGCACCTTAATCCGGCGGTGACCATTGCCCTGTGGCTGTTCGCCTGTTTTGAACGCCGCAAGGTGCTGCCGTTTATTGTTGCCCAGACGGCCGGGGCCTTCTGCGCCGCCGCGCTGGTGTATGGGCTCTATCGCCAGCTGTTTCTCGATCTTGAACAGAGTCAGCATATCGTGCGCGGCACTGCCGCCAGCCTTAACCTGGCCGGGGTCTTTTCCACGTACCCGCATCCACATATCACTTTTATACAAGCGTTTGCCGTTGAGACCACCATCACGGCAATCCTGATGGCGATGATCATGGCCCTGACCGACGACGGCAACGGAATTCCGCGCGGGCCGCTGGCGCCGTTGCTGATTGGCTTGCTGATCGCCGTGATCGGCGCGTCGATGGGGCCGCTAACCGGCTTTGCGCTGAATCCGGCGCGCGACTTCGGCCCAAAACTGTTTACCAGTCTGGCCGGGTGGGGCTCGATCGCCTTTACCGGTGGGCTGGCGATCCCTTACTTTCTGGTGCCGCTGCTGGCGCCGGTGGTGGGGGCGATTATCGGGGCGTTTTTGTATCGCAAGCTTATCGGCCGCCTTCTGCCGTGCGAATGCGGTATCGATGAGTAAAGCGGGACCCGCCGCAGCGCGGCGGGTTTCCCCGGCCTGATGCCGGGGGGGTTATTTTTTGATGACCGCGCTGAGATCGCCAAGTTTAGCGGCGGGGTTCTTGTGGCACTCCTGCAGCATTTTCGGTACCGAAACGGTCTCGACTTCATGCCAGTCAACATAGTCGCCGCCGCTAAAGTCGGTGTTGCGATTCACTACCCAGAAGGCCACCGGGGTCATGCTTTTTGGGTTCATATCCATAAATTCCTGACAGGTCATATTCTGCGGCGTGGTTTCCTCAACCGCGAACGCCGGGCTGGTCATCAGACAGAATGTGGTAGCCGCCACGGTCAATACGAGTGCTTTAGGGAAGGTGCGAACAAGTTCCTGATATGAGATCATCATATTCATCCGGAGCGCATCCCAGAGGGACATCATGAGCCATCAACTCACCTTCGCCGATAGTGAATTCAGCACTAAGCGCCGTCAGACCAGAAAAGAGATTTTCTTGTCCCGCATGGAGCAGATTCTGCCATGGCAGAATATGACCGCTGTCATCGAGCCGTTTTATCCCAAGGCGGGCAATGGCCGACGGCCCTATCCGCTGGAGACCATGCTGCGTATTCACTGCATGCAGCATTGGTACAACCTGAGCGACGGTGCCATGGAAGATGCCCTGTACGAAATCGCCTCCATGCGCCTGTTTGCCCGATTATCCCTGGATAGCACCCTGCCGGATCGCACCACCATCATGAATTTCCGCCACCTGCTCGAGCAGCATCAACTGGCCCGTCAATTGTTCAAGACCATCAATCGCTGGCTGGCCGAAGCAGGCGTCATGATGACCTAAGGCACTTTGGTGGATGCCACCATCATTGAGGCACCCAGCTCTACCAAGAACAAAGAGCAGCAACGCGATCCGGAGATGCATCAGACCAAGAAAGGCAATCAGTGGCACTTTGGCATGAAGGTCCACATTGGTGTCGATGCCAAGAGTGGCCTGACCCACAGCCTAGTCACCACCGCGGCCAACGAGCATGACCTCAATCAGCTGGGTAATCTGCTTCATGGAGAGGAGCAATTTGTCTCAGCCGATGCCGGCTACCAAGGAGCGCCACAGCGCGAGGAGCTGGCCGAGGTGGATGTGGACTGGCTGATCGCCGAGCGTCCCGGCAAGGTAAAAACCTTGAAGCAGCATCCGCGCAAGAACAAAACGGCCATCAACATCGAATACATGAAAGCCAGCATCCGTGCCAGGGTGGAGCACCCGTTTCGCATCATCAAGCGGCAGTTCGGCTTCGTGAAAGCCAGATACAAGGGGCTGCTGAAAAACGATAACCAACTGGCGATGTTATTCACCCTGGCCAACCTGTTTCGGGTGGACAAAATGATACGTCAGTGGGAGAGATCTCAGTAAAAACCGGAAATAACGCCAGAAATGGTGGAAAAAATAGCCTAAATAGGCTGATTCGATGTGTTTGCGGGAAAAAAATCGGCCCAGATCCGCGAAATTTTAATCAGCGAGTCAGCTTGGGAAGAAATGACCTGCTTATTCGCACCTTCCCTGACTGCCCCCACACACACCATAACAGGGATATCCCCAGCAACCTGTTTTGCCAGAGTCGCGACACGTTTGCGCTGCTCCGGGGTTAGATAGGCGTAGCTACCGGTAGACCCCAGAATACCCATTGAATCCACCCGTGCCGTCGTAAGGCGGGCCAAAATATTATTGAATCCCTTTTCATCGACGCCGTTGGCGGTAACAGGGGTCATTGGGAAAGCAGACAAGCCGGTGAACATGGTGTTTCTCCTCAATGGTATTACGGTTGTTGCTCTTCAATGAGAGTTACGTCAACCCGCAGACCTGGCGTCATTGCTTCGAGGCCATCGGTCAGCATCTTCCCGGCTTCGTGAAGTTTTTCCAGTGGCATTTGCGGCAGACTCTCCAGAATAAACCACATGTGCTGTGCTTCCACATCTAAGCGGGTTCTGACTCCTTGTCGCCAGTTCCAGCGACGGCAGGTCACACCGGCATCATCACGCCAGATAACTTCACCTTGCGAAGGATATTCAACGGCGATTTCACCCTCTTTTACCGTATCAAACGGCTCAGTGCCTGTTGCCACAACGAGGCGTGGTAGCCCCTGATAGGCAGCAATGTTCTCGCCCCCCACCGGCACGGCGTAGCGAAGGCTAACGGCATTATAGAGATCAACGATGGGGTCAAGTGCTGGCATCGCGCCGTCACGTAATACACGCTTACGTAACGCATCAGCTGAACAAGGGGTGCGTTTAGGCTTAGCGCCAAACGTCTGAAAAATCTCAGCCCATGCAGCTAAATGCGATTCTGCCCACTCAGGCTCACCGACAAGAACCGCTTCACAAGCTTCTCTCAGCGCTGTTTCACCAATATCAGGGTTCAGCACCGGCGCAGCGTTTACATAGATACTGAGTGCCCGGAAACCGGGTGCAATACGATAAATTTCAGGGGCAATTGACGGAGATACTGTTAACACGGAATAATCCTGTAATGACCAATTTAAATCATGATAATGACCAATGACTAAAAAAGTCAATTTAATGACCGATGCTGGTTCGATTGCCAGCACAGTAAATGAAGCTGTATCTCAGCGGATTAAGCTGTATCGCAAACAAAAAAAAATCTCCCTTGATGAACTCTCCCGCCGGGCGGGCGTCAGCAAGGGTGCACTGGTTGAAATTGAGGGGTGCCGGGCAAATCCCAGTATTGCTCTGTTGTGCCGCCTGGCCGTCGCGATGGGGGTTTCGGTGGCAGACTTTGTGGATGTCAGTTCGAAACCAACGGTGCATCTCATCGCTGAAGAGGAAATCCCCGAATTATGGCAAGGCGAAAAAGGCGGACGAGCCAGACTGCTTGCAGGATCAGGTGGCCCTGATATGACCGAGATGTGGATGTGGGAAATGCAACCGGGGGAAAAGTTTGCTTCCCCCGGCCACACAGATGGAACGCTTGAATTGTTTTACGTCCAGGAAGGCACACTCACACTGGGTGTACAAGATCACCTGTATCAAGTGAACACCAACTGTTCGGCAACCGCGAGAACAGACGTTGCGCATTGCTATGAAAACCGAGGAGCGAGCCCATTGGTGTTCATCATGACGGTACATGAGAAATCATCCTGAGAGTTACCCAACATACCGTTCGGTCCTGTCTCGTCACATATTCGTTTACAAGGAGTTAATCAGTGGATAACCCGCATCTCAGTTTTACTAAAGACCTGTTTACGGTCACAACCGATCCCGCTTTTTTGAGCTGGAAGCCATTCATGATTACCTTTCGCAATCGTCCTGGGCTCCTGGTATTGATATAGAAACGGTCAGTGTTGAATCGCCACGGATAATCTAGACACTTCCTAGCCGTTGATAATACTGGTTTTC
>OJWZ01000318.1_pt1 | contig 5091 bp, 3 predicted proteins | sample 1600551 | NCBI WGS metagenome assembly OJWZ01 (sample SAMN04436706, study PRJEB24849) | human gut metagenome | biome: human gut; feature: NICU; material: stool | host: Homo sapiens | place: USA: Saint Louis, MO | collected 2010-07-28 | reverse complement strand
CTAATTTCCTGTAATACCATTTTCACTTGATATAGCCTATATTTTTGGAAATTGTACAATTAGCCACATTTATGATAAACTATATAAATATAAATAATTTTTAAAATTATAAATTATTATTTGAAATCTAGTTCGGAGAATAATTCATGAAATCATCTAAGAAACGTCAAGTGACTGCTGCGTTTTTTGCAGCAGCAGCATTGGGTGGCGTTGCTCACGCAGCTCCGGTCCTTAACATGAATGATTTAGTAGGATCTAAAACTACTTCTGAATCAACGACAGAAACTATTAATAATGTAGCGACTCCAGTCGTACGACCAATGGATACTCAACCTATGGTCCCTCGTGTGCGCCCAGTGCCAGTTCCAGATACGGCTAAAGCTTTAGAGGAACAATATAGAGCCGTTTCACAACCACAATACGTTGTTAATAAACAAACGAATACTATGATGGAGCCGACATTGGCTATGCATAGTTTAATCAACGTACAACGCAAAACTGAGCCTGTTACCATTCAAAAACAAGTAGATGGCAAGCAGCAAATGCAAACAACGCAAGTACAACGTACACCGATCATTGTGCAAGAACAATCTACTACACCATTAGTAGTTGCCAATACAACCACGACTAAATCAGTTATTGCAAAACGGACATTAACAATTCGCGATATTCAACGTGCTGAACGTGAGCGTTTAGCTAAATTAGCGGAAGAACAAGCTGCACAACAAGAAGCAATGCAACAACAAAGCAGTGAACAAGCGCAAGCAGTGCGCCAAATGGCAGCTGAACGAGCTGCCGAAGCTCAACGCCAAGCCGCATTATTAGCGCAACAACAAGAGGCACAGCGCCAAGCGGAGTTATTAGCTCAGCAACAAGAAGCTCAACGTCAAACTGCTATCAAAGCGGAACAAGAGCGTATTGCAGCTCAACAAGCTGAGGCTCAACGCCAAGCTGCTATTAAAGCGGAACAAGATCGCATCGCGGCAGAGCAAGCTGAGGCTCAACGTCAAGCTGCTATTAAAGCGGAACAAGATCGCATCGCGGCAGAGCAAGCCGAGGCCCAACGTCAAGCCGCTATTAAAGCGGAACAAGATCGCATCGCGGCAGAGCAAGCCGAGGCTCAGCGTCAAGCCGCTATTAAAGCAGAACAAGATCGCATCGCGGCAGAGCAAGCTGAGGTTCAGCGTCAAGCCGCTATTAAAGCAGAACAAGAACGCATCGCGGCAGATCAAGCCGAAGCTCAACGCCAAGCTGCTATTAAGGCTGAACAAGAACGCATCGCGGCAGAACAAGCTGAAGCGGATGCAGAAAGAGCTCGTCTAGATGCAGCGGCAGCAAAGGCAGCTGCAGATGCTGCTGCGAAAGCCCAAGCCGAGGCAGAAGCTAAGGCTCGATCCGAAGCCGCTGCTGAAGCTCAACGTCAAGCTGCCATCAAAGCTGAACAAGAACGTATTGCCGCAGAGCAAGCAAAAGCAGCACAAGAGGCAAAGATTAAAGCAGAACAAGAAGCAAAGATTAAAGCAGAACAAGAAGCTAAGGCTAAAGCCGAGGCGTTGGCTAAGGCTCAGGCTGAAGCAAAAGCTAAAGCGGAACAGGAGGCCAAGGCTAAAGCTGATACCGAAGCAAAAGCTCGAGCAGAAGCTGAAGCGAAGCAAACCCAAGAGCCTAAATTACCTGAATCCTATATTAATGAACGCAACCAAGCATCTACAAAAGGCTCTACTACAGCCGGTGAAAAAAATATACTTTCACAGCCAATTGATCCACCATTACAAGCTGATACGTCTGCAAAGATTACCCTCACCTTTGATATCAATAATTACGAGTCAATGACGGGAACGGTGGATAATAAAGAGATTAAATATCGCGCATTTGAATATATCCCATATGTATCAAATCCTATCGATATTGATCAGCAGTACATAAACATTTACATACCTGAAGAGTATTTCAATAATGGCACTGTAAATGGTTATAATACACAAACAGCACCAATCTTTATGCCAAATAATGTTGGCGGTTATATGCCAAGCCAACCTATGGCACCAAAGGTAGAAAATAATAAGCCAAATAGTGCTCTCTATGCATTGTCTAGAGGTTATGTTGTTGCATCCCCTGCTACACGTGGCCGTACAAATAAAGCTTCTGATGGTAACTTCATCGGCAAAGCACCTGCAGTCATTGTAGACTTACAAGCGGCTACAGCTTATTTACATGCTAATGATGCGACTATGCCAGGTAACGCAAAACGTATTATTACGAATGGTACTAGTGCAGGCGGTGCCGTTTCCTTATTACAAGGTGCAACAGGTAATACATCTGATTACCAACCATATCTACAGGCTCTCGGCGCTGCTACTGCATCTACCGATGTATATGCATCCTCTGCTTACGCACCGATTACAAACCTAGATGCTGCAGATATGGCTTACGAATGGAGCTATAACGGCATCACATCATTTAATAAAGTAACTATGGGACAAAGTGAATTGCCTCAAGCTAATGTAGGTGGTGCACCAGCACCAATACAACGTAATGTACAACGTGTGAACTTAACGAATGATGATGTGGCATACTCAGATTTGCTTAAGAGCCACTTCCCTGACTATGTAAACAACTTACAATTACGTGATAGAACTGGCGTTATTTTAAAACTCGATAAGAAAGGTAATGGCACATTCAAGCAATATGTAAAATCTTTCATCATCGATGCCGCTAATAAAGCTAAATCTAATGGCACTGATTTGTCTCGCTATTCTTTCTTAATATTAGATAAGAATACAGGTCTGGTGAAAGATATTGATTGGGACGCTTATAATAGCTTTACTAGTCGTTCTAAGGCACCAGGTGCATTTGACTCTAGATCTAATGATTCTGGTGAAAACAGCTTATTCGGTACAAGCACTAGCGATACTAATCACTTCACGATTACAGCGGCACTACATGATACAACGACTAATAATGATGTATATGTAGAAAACGCTAAAATCGTTACTATGATGAACCCTATGAACTATCTTGGTTCTCCTAGTGCAACAAACGCTAAATATTATCGAATTCGCTATGGTACAGCAGATAGCAATACATCTGTTGCCATCCCATTAATCGTAGGCACTCGTGCACAAAATCTCGGATATAGTGTAGACATGGCTACACCATTTGGTGTGGATCACGCTGGCGATTACGATTTACAAGATTTATTTAACTGGATGGATTCTATTGTAAAAAACGGTAGATAATCTATCTCGATTATAAACTTATTCCATAACGTAACAAGTCTGTAATAGCCTCCATACATAATGCTATTACAGACTTGTTTGTTATTTTTATCTTATATCGACAACAAAGGCGTCCTAAACAAGTAGGGCGCCTTTATTACTAGTATTATATTGAAATGTTATTAATCTTCAGGGAATAAAGCAGTAGACAAGTAACGTTCACCTGTATCTGGAAGAATAACTACGATATTCTTACCTTTGTTTTCAGGGCGTTTTGCCAATTCTGTAGCGGCCCATAATGCAGCACCGGAGGAAATACCTACCAAGATACCTTGTGTATGACCAAAGTCTTGTGCTGTTTTGAAAGCATCTTCGTTAGCAACTTGAATAACTTCATCATAAATTTTAGTATCCAATGTTTCAGGAATAAAACCTGCACCTAAACCTTGGATTTTATGAGGACCTGGTTTACCGTTAGATAATACAGCAGAGTCTTTAGGTTCTACAGCTACAACCTTAACATTAGGATTTTGTTCTTTCAAGAAACGACCTGTACCAGTTAATGTACCACCTGTACCAACACCAGCTACGAAGATATCTACAGCACCATCTGTGTCACCCCAGATTTCAGGGCCTGTAGTTTTATAGTGAATTGCAGGATTAGCTTGGTTTACGAATTGGCCTGCTTCTACAGCACCAGCAGTAGCTGTTACGATTTCTTTTGCCTTTGCAATCGCGCCTTTCATACCAAGTGCACCATCAGTTAACACGAGTTGTGCACCATAGCCAAGCATTAATTTACGGCGTTCGATAGACATTGTTTCAGGCATTACGATAACAACCTTATAACCAAGCGCAGCGCCTACAGCAGATAAACCAATACCTGTATTACCAGATGTAGCTTCTACGATAGTACCGCCTGGTTGTAATTCACCAGATGCAACAGCAGCTTGAATGATAGCAGCAGCGATACGATCCTTTACGGAACCACCTGGGTTAAAGTATTCAAGTTTAGCTAAAATATTAGCATCAGCACCTACGCTTTCACCAAAACGAGTAGCTGCCAACAATGGTGTTTTACCAATTAATTCAACAAAAGATTTTGCGATTTTAGACATAATCAACACTCCTTATATTCGGATATTATGGATACTATAAATGGTATGTAATATATAATTATGTGCCTCTTAAATAGAGCCATCCCAATTATCATATTTTGTATCTAGTTTTGCGTATGTACCATCGATAACGTCTTGTAAGGTCACACTTTCTAGATAATCGTGAATGTAATTTTGTAACCCCGCCCAGAATCCAACGGTGCGTTCATTAATGACATCATCCGTAGATACACCTTCATCTAGAGATGAAATAATAGCCATTGATTCCTCTGTAGCCATCAAAATTTCAATGATTGTATATTCACTAGGTTTTTTAGATAAACGATAGCCGCCGTATTTACCACGAATGCTATCAACTAAACTGGCCGCTCCTAATCGAGCCACAATACCTTCTAAATATTTCTCAGATATGCCTTGTCGTTCTGCAACAGAACGTAATGACACTGGTTTTCCCTGACCTTGCTCAGCTAGATCGATGAGAACCATCAATGCATATCTTCCTTTTGTAGAAATTCTCATGTATACTGCCTTCCTTTTTAAAAGCTAGCGTCCCTTGAACAAACAGTTTATATACCTCCTATGCGAATGTATAAAACCTTGTACATCGCTAGGAATTAATTTCATTATAGAATACTAACTGTAAAAATGCAAGAGTTTATTTCCTACTTTGTCAAAAGGTTTTACGAATAACAGTATTTACGGATCTATAATAAATGTTGGGGTGACACCACTACGGTGTCACTTCCAACATTATT
>OJWZ01000306.1_pt1 | contig 5468 bp, 7 predicted proteins | sample 1600551 | NCBI WGS metagenome assembly OJWZ01 (sample SAMN04436706, study PRJEB24849) | human gut metagenome | biome: human gut; feature: NICU; material: stool | host: Homo sapiens | place: USA: Saint Louis, MO | collected 2010-07-28 | reverse complement strand
TTTAAAATTAACATAAGTCATCGAACACGAATCATAGCGCTGTTTTTAATTACAGTCATAAGCTATGGTTTTTATAATGCCTATATACCGATTACCGATCCAGTAGAATCTAACTATGTATTAAGTGCCATAACCATGTTAACTCACAATTCATGGATTTCACCTATGATTTACGACCATGTATGGTATGATAAACCACCATTAACATATTGGGCACTTATGATTTGCTATAAATTGTTCGGTATATCAGATTTTGTATCACGCATCCCCAACACATTAATTGCAGGGGCCAGTGTATCGCTCATGTATCACATGGTATACCGTATCAAACAGTCCGTCCCAGTCGCAGTAACCAGTGCCATCCTCTTGATGAGCACCTTACAATTTTGGTATATATCACATGCGGTTATAACAGATGGCTTTTTATTTTTCTTTAGTCTTGCCATATTTGGTTATGCTTACCTAGCTTTTACAAACAATGATAAGACGTCGATGATGAAAGCCTATATAGCAGCAGCCTTTGCAGTCTTAACAAAAGGACCCATCGGATTACTATTACCAGGACTCATATTATTAGTGTTTATGGTCCTTCAAAAATATAGTAAGGCCAATAAGGATGAGGTAAGTTTACTAAGAAACTTAAAGATTGCGTTTACACCGCTAGGCATTGTATTATTTTTCGCCATTGCTAGTCCATGGTACATAGCAATGTATTCTATTCACGGCCAAGATTTTATTAGTGGATTTCTTGGTCTACAAAATGTAGGTCGTGCCCTCGTATCCGAACACCCTAAATTCGACGTGTGGTACTACTATCTAATAATTACGCCGCTTGCTTTATTGCCATGGACACCAGTGGTTATATATCAATTACGGAAACTGAACTGGAAGGAATCATTCAACCTACTTGGCGGGATATGGTTTGTTATTATATTACTATTTTATTCTATTGTAGCAACCAAGTATTTAACCTATACACTACCCGCGATTATTCCATGTATCATATGGGGTAGTGAGGCAATTATCAATTTACTGTTTAACCCTAATCTATCTAAATATTGTACTTTTTTAGTAACACTACCATTTGGCATATATACATGCATTCTAGGTATTGGCGTAGCCGTCAGTGCTAGCGACTATATCTTAGAGTATATGATTATAGTTAGCATAGGCGCTCTGATTTTTAAAATAGCTAGACATTACATACGAACATATTCACAACTCACATTGCTATTTTTGCTTCCAATACTAGCCCTATACTCAGCCACTACCATTTCTGTGACGCCCATATTAACGAGTCAATCTGGTATTCAGTTTACATCTTATATAGAAAATACGAATCAACCTGTTTTCGTATATGGTGGATATTATACTTCGGTTGTGTATTATACAAAACATATACCAACACAAGTATATTTAAATAAGACTGATGACGAACGCTGGGCTAAGGCCAGAAATATTATGCCTACTATTACCAAAGATGAGTTTTTAGATCAACTTCCAAACGAGTTAAATGCTATTGTTATCGTACCTAATCGGAATATAAAAGACTTTGAAAGTTCACCTGCAGCTGTCATTACAAAACCATTGGGCAAAACTAATGGAGCTACAATATATAAAGTACAAGATAGTATTTCATTTTAATAGAGCGTGCCCTTCGGGGCACGCTTTTTAATATCAAGTTTATACAGAGTCGTTTCACAGTAATCAGAAACGCAAAAAAAGGCGTACCTTTAGGTACGCCTTTTAATATGGCTAGAATTATTTCAATTCTACAGTTGCGCCAGCTTCTTCCAATTGAGCTTTTAAAGCTTCAGCTGCTTCAGTAGCTACGCCTTCTTTTACAGGTGCAGGAGCGCCGTCAACGATAGCTTTAGCTTCTTTCAAGCCAAGACCAGTTGCTTCACGAACAACTTTGATTACGTTGATTTTGGATGCGCCAGCTTCTTTCAAGATTACGTCGAAAGAATCTTTAGCAGCGCCGCCTTCAGCACCACCTGCAGCTGCTACAGCTACAGGAGCTGCTGCAGTTACGCCAAATTCTTCTTCAATTGCTTTTACAAGATCATTAAGTTCAAGAATAGTTGCTTCTTTTAATTCAGCAACGATGTTTTCAATGTTCAATGCCATTTTAGTTTTCCTCCATAAAATAGTTTATTGTATCGGTCTTAAGCGACCAATGAATAATTCACAGAAATTATTATTCTGCAGCTTCTGCTGGTTGAGCGTCTGCAACAGCTTTGACAGCGTATGCAACATTGCGAACAGGTGCTTGCAATACGGAAAGCAACATGGAAAGCATACCTTCGCGGTTTGGAAGGCTTGCGATTGCTTTAACGCCTGCAGCGTCCATAACTTCGCCTTCAACGATACCAGCTTTTACAGTAACAACTTCTTGTTCTGTAGCTTTGATGAATTGTTCGATTACACGAGCAGGTGCAACAGCATCTTCTTTAGAAGTAGCCAATGCAGTTGGACCTTCTAAATGCTCAGCGAAACCTTCAAGATTCAATTCGTTTGCAGCAATGCGAGTCAAAGTATTTTTGATTACTTTGTATTCAACACCTTCAGCCAACATTTTGCGACGAAGATCAGTTGCTTGCGCAACAGTCAAACCAGAGTAACCAATCAATACAGCACCTTTTGCTTCAGAAAGAGTTTCTTTCATTTGAGCAACGATTGCTTTTTTTGATTCAGTGACAGCCATTAGATTACCTCCTTATAGATTTTGTGGTGCTCTATGTACTATCTTAGCGTAAAAACGACCTCATCGCACGCGATGAGGTCGTAACTAGTCCTAGGTTGTTCTAGTGTCAGCCTCAGCGGGCGGATTTACATCCATTATACATACCAGCCGTCTACAGCTAAGAGACATATGTGATTATTGCTCTTTGGTTACGTTGCTCAATTTGAACACGTTCAAAGGCACACCAGGGCCCATTGTAGCGGACAAGGTTACAGATTTAATGTATTGACCTTTAGCTGCTACAGGTTTAGCCTTGATAATAGTATCAACGATTGTACGGTAATTGTCAAGTAATTTTTCATCATCGAAAGAAGCTTTACCGATGGAGCAAGAAATGATACCTGCTTTATCAGTACGGTATTCGATTTTACCAGCTTTAATTTCGTTTACTGCACGAGCAACGTCTGGAGTTACAGTACCAACTTTAGGGTTTGGCATCAAGCCTTTAGGACCCAAGATTTTACCAAGACGGCCAACTTGACCCATCATGTCTGGTGTAGCAACTACTACGTCGAAGTCGCTCCAACCACCTTGGATTTTAGCTACTAACTCTTCAGAACCTACGAAATCTGCGCCAGCTTCTTCAGCTGCTTTAATGTTGTCGCCTTTAGCGAACACAAGAACGCGTTTAGTTTTGCCAGTACCATGAGGCAATACTACTGCACCACGAACTTGTTGATCAGCGTATTTAGGGTCGACATTCAAGTTGAAAGCGATTTCAACTGTTTCATCGAAATTTGCAGTTGCAGTTTTCTTAACTAACTCAATTGCTTCAACTGGTTCGTAGAACTTACCAGCTTCAATAAGTTTTACTGCTTCAGCGTATTTCTTACCTACTTTTGCCATTATAATATCCTCCTTATGTGGTCAAACGGGAATTCCCTCCCACCGATTTGCGCTTATGCGCAAGTCGTACGCTTATTAGTCAACGATTTCAATGCCCATGCTGCGAGCAGTACCTTCTACCATGCGCATACCTTGTTCTACGGTATTAGCATTCAAGTCAGGCATTTTCAATTCAGCAATTTCACGAACTTTATCGCGACCTACTTTAGCTACTTTATCACGGTTAGGTACACCAGATCCTTTTGGGATACCTGCAGCTTTTTTCAACAATACTGCAGCTGGTGGAGTCTTAGTGATGAAGTCGAAGCTACGATCTTCATATACGTTAATAACTACTGGAATAATCAAGCCAGCTTGTTTAGCAGTACGTTCGTTGAATTCTTTTGTGAAAGCAACGATGTTAACGCCTGCTTGACCTAATGCAGGACCAACTGGTGGTGCTGGAGTAGCTTTAGCGGCTTCAATTTGTAGTTTTACTTGTTTAACTAATTTCTTAGCCATGGGTAATTAAACCTCCTATGATTCTACTGTGGTGGTAACGGATAAACATCCTCCCACTGCAACCAAAATCGATTGCTCTTTTAGAGTTATATTTATATATTAAAGAGCTTTTTCAACTTGAGAAAACTCTACCTCTACCTCTGTATCTCGATTGAACATTTCTACATTAAGTTTCAATGTTCCTTTTTCAGGGTTAATTTCGGTAATAACACCTAGTCTATCTTCAAAGGCACCGGATGTAATGCGTACCGTTTCACCAACCTCTACATCGACGTTGATTGTTGGTTTCTTATCCAAGACCTGAGACTTAAGTATATGTTCTACTTCGGAATCAGAAAGTGGAACTGGTTTAGTGGCAGAGCCAACGAAACCTGTTACACCTGGTGTGTTGCGCACAACATACCAAGAACGGTCGTTAACTTCCATTTCAACCAATACGTACCCAGGAAATATTTTACGTTTTACTACTTTTTTAACCCCATCTTTTTCATCTATTTCATCTTCAAGAGGTACTAGAATTCGACTAATAACATCTTGTAAGCCCATAGATTGAACCTTAAGTTCTAAAGTGGTTTTAACTTTATTTTCGTAGCCTGAATAGGTATGAATTACATACCACTTCTTATCTGCTTCCATGTAATGGCCCCCTATCCAACAATCCGCAACAACATATTAATAAGTTGAGCAAAAATCGCATCAAATACATAAATGAGTAAAGCGATAAATATAGTTACCAAAAATACTACAATTGTGTAATTGATGAGCTCTTTTCTTGTTGGCCAGACTACTTTTTTCAGTTCAGCCTTTACGCCGCGGAAGAATTTACCAAATCCGCCACGTTGTTGTACTGCTGAGTTAGACTTTGCCATTTGTTCACATCCTCAAATCAACAGGTAATGAATGATAAGAATTATTTCGTTTCACGGTGTAATGTATGTTTACCGCAGAATTTGCAATATTTCATCATTTCAATACGATCAGGATTGTTTTTCTTATTCTTGTTCGTTTGGTAATTACGTTGTTTGCAATCTGTGCAAGCTAAAGTAATGGCATTACGCATCCGGACACACCTCGCTTTATATTTACTAATAAGTCTCTTGTACTCGAAAACGCTCGACTACATACTAATGAATAGTATCATATGTGTCTAGCAATGTCAAGATTTTGAGCAACTCAAAAAAGCCAGGCACATGTACCTGACAGGGATAGTATAACAAATAATGGCATTCCTTGTCTAGAACTTTACACAAAAATAGGACCCCTTACGGAGTCCTATTTATTACAAAGGCTACTAATTAACCTTCGATTTCAGTTACAACACCAGCGCCTACTGTATGGCCACCTTCGCGGATCGCGAAACGAAGACCTTCTTCGA
>OJWZ01000302.1_pt1 | contig 5516 bp, 5 predicted proteins | sample 1600551 | NCBI WGS metagenome assembly OJWZ01 (sample SAMN04436706, study PRJEB24849) | human gut metagenome | biome: human gut; feature: NICU; material: stool | host: Homo sapiens | place: USA: Saint Louis, MO | collected 2010-07-28 | reverse complement strand
AGACTGAATAAATGCTTTAATATATTTCATAGTAACTTCCACTTTCTCAATCATAATATAAATACAGGTTTTAACACATAAAAAACCTAGTTGATTTATATTATTATATCATTTTAGTTCGAAATCAATCAATAAACTAATGATGAAGCACGCTGATTAGATACAGGAAGAATATAATAACTTAATGATTAAATCCTCTAATTAAAGAAATAAAAAATACAACTAGAGGAATAGTTAAACAAATACCTGCTATAGTATTTGTAACTGGATTGGACCAAAGTGGCATAATAAATCCAAGTAATACTAAGGTACCACAACAGATTGGTGTACGCCAAACATGTTTTATCTCAGCCGATACTTTAGATTCTGTAGCACTAGCTCTGCCAAATTTCTTTTTAATAGTCATAATAATACCAGTCACAATGCCTACAATAAGAACAATATCCCAGATAGCCCATAATATTTTAAGAGCCATTGTATTATGATTATGAATATGGAGATTAATCATTGTAGTCATGCCCGTAAAATACCAGGGGATATTTTTTGTAGAATACATATCCTTAGTAGAATCAGTATATAAATTAGCATAGACTGGTTGGCCCAAGAACATAGCTGGATCATCATCATTTTCAGCACCTAAATAAAATGCATAATGATGATTATTAAATTTAGATGGATAATCTATAGATATAAGCTGACGATCTGGGTATGCTTTCATAATTCGAGAGATAGCTTCAGATGGTTGTAAAATGTCAGATTGACCAACTGAAAGTTCTTGCTTTGCAGTGTGTAGTACATCTGCATTATAGCTGTCATTAGCAATAAAAAATCCACCTATCCATACACCTGTAATACATAAGATAAATCCCCATACAGTAGCAACCATAGCAAATTCTCGGTGTAATGTACTTAATTTCATATAGTTAGACAATACAGTGGATTTGGCAAAGCTTTTACGAAATGGACCGTATAAAAAAATACCAGAAATAATAGATAACCCACATACTAAAGATAAAATTGTTACAATATAAATTCCTGTTTTACCAAGGTCTAATCGTGTATGTAGTTGATGAAGTGTATGTAATACACTTCGAACCCAAGGATGTGCAGGCGTTTCATGATGCGTAGTAATAAGCCCCTTTGTTTCAGGATTATATAATACATAATCCCCTCCCATCCCCATACGCGCTGGAGGTGCTACAGTTGCGGAAGAATCAATAATGCGATACCGTAAAATATGTGCAGCCCCCATAGCTGGAGAAATATTTAAAATATCCTTAGACGGATATTTTTCTTTCACTAATAGGGCACCTTCATCAGCATAATTAAAAATAGATATTTCTTGTTGGCTCATCGCCAATGATGACGAGGAATGATGTGACCCTCCTTGAGCCCATGCATTTAATTCAGTTCGGAACATAAGGACAAGACCTGTAATACAGAACATTAAGAAAAATAGCACAGAAACTATAGATAACCATTTATGAATTTTATAAATTTTTGACATACATATGCCTCCTTCCTCATTATGTTATACATTAATTATTATATCAATACAATACAGCAACCACTATGGGTATAGAGTATATAAACAAGCTCCACTTGAATGTATATATTATAGTATGATACAATATGTACATCATGCGGGCGTAGTTCATCGGTAGAATGCGAGCTTCCCAAGCTTGAGAGGAGGGTTCGATTCCCTTCGCCCGCTCCATACATAATATTCCGTGATGTGATATGCGTCATGGTTATTTTTTTGTATAAAGATATAATAAAAACAGATTTGTATTGTATATTTTTATAAGGAGTATTCCATGAAATTAAGCGCAAGAAATCAATTAAAAGGTACAATCATTGAAATTCAAGAAGGTGCTGTAAACGCAATTGTAAAAATTAATGTAGGTAACGATAACATTCTTACAGCTGATATTACAATTCAATCCGTTAAAGACTTAGGCTTAGCAGTTGGCAAAGAAGTTGTGGCTGTTATTAAATCCACTAGCGTAATGGTTGGTGTAGAATAATAAGAAAGAGTCGCTTCGGCGGCTCTTTTTTTATTAAAATATTTTTAAGTGCCCTGGTCGGACTCTACATGTAAGTATATATAATAAAAAAGGCTAATCATTTGGTTAGCCTTTTTTAGCTTAATCAGCGACTTCCTATCACTCCTCACTGTGGATTTCTCATCGCTGCTTTGCAGCTGGAGAAATCTTACGTTCGGATGAAGGTGGGGTTATAGGACAAAAAGTGTGTGTGACTAATCCCAATAAGTTGGAAAATCTGTAGACATATGTAGCTCATTCCAAACAGGAGCATCACCCCATTGAGGGATTGAACGATCTATTTGGCAATAATCAGATAACCGTTTGTAGATAGCAGCAATCGATTCATCTGTAGGCATACAATTTAATATATCTGAAATAGAAAGCGGTCTTGGTGAGTGCATATAGCACCACCAATAGACCGCTTTTAGTCTTCTTTCAAGTGAAAGGCCCCTATGAGCCCGTAACATACTTCTTAGTTGAGCATTTACTCCACCTTCAATACGATTATTTGTTGTAGGTACCGTAATACCAATACATTCAAAAATGTAAATAAAGTTTGTTGTCTAATCAGACGCCATAATGATGATTCGACTTTAAGCAGACACTCATGTATAGAGCGTTTGTTTCCGAATTCATCAATCGTCATTTCTCGTAAAAAATCAGAATATGTCATTCGCCACGCTGAAAGCTCATTAATCCATATAAAGGCTTGATCCATTGTTTTCACATTAAATAAAGCTTTGGCAAGACTATAAAGGTCTTTCCCAGCTAACGTTTTAGGTCTACTTGTCGTATATCGTCTAACCTGACAAAAAATGTGAAACAGGCATCTTTGGTGACTGCTATGAGGCCAAACTTTACGTAATGCTTTAGGCAAACCATTAGCACCATCAGACACAACGACTTTAGGTTCGGCAATCCGTTCCATTAAACACTGCCAAGCTCTAGCATGCTCATAACGACAGACATACCATCCTAGAACATGAGTATCATTGCAACAAATCAATACACATAAATTCCTAGCTAAGTAAATTCCATCAAGATATACCACATCATGTACTTCTTCCACTTTTGGTGGCAATGGCCATATGGACCAAAATTTAGCGGTTTTACGCCTGAATGTACGACCTTTACCAGGCATATCAGCTTGAATATCGGTGCTGAATAACCAATTCAAGAATAGGCTTAACTCTTTACTTAAATTATTAATTTTAACGGTAAATGCTACCTTACAATGTTTGCAAAACCAACGCTGAGAACCAGATTTTAAAACACCGTGTTTAATACATGTTTCATTACAATCAGGACATTTTATTTGTCGCATAAACTCTTCCTCCATATTTGTTTATATATAGGAAGATATAACCTCATTTTAATCAGTAATTACAAGGGTTAATTGATGTTTTTACCCACACTTTTTGTCCACCCTCAAACTTCTCCAGAAAAAGATTAAACCCTTATAACACTAGTAAATATCTAGTGTTATAAGGGTTTCCACACACACTTTTTGTCCTATAAGCCGCTTATTATGAAAGTATAAAAAACAGCAGATAGTTGGCTGAGGGATAGCCAGCTATCTGCTGTTTTTATGTCTATCATGTAGCCTAAAAAGGGGAGGTTGGCTACAGGGTCACGATAGTAAGGGTATCGTTATTCGATTGTTAGTGGATTATTTGCTTTTTTCAGCTAATAATGCATTCACTAATTGTTCAAGTTTTTCTACGCGATCTTGAAGTTGATCGTTTTCCTCTTGAAGATTTTGCATAGCTTGATTATTTTTCTTAACGAGGCTTTCACCAGCACCAATACGCCATGTAGCACCTAAACCATACATTTGTTCAGATTTAGCGATACCTACGGATGCGTTCAAGAACACGCGATCGTTAGGAGCATAACCGTAACCAAGAGCTAATGCTTTTTCACCATGGTATGCACCAACACCAGCCATAACTTGACCTTTTTCAGTGCCGTCTACAAAGTAAGGTTTCAAGGAGGACATTGCTGCACTCATTGCACCTACACGGTCAACGCGTACGTTTGTTGCATCGATTTGTGAAAGTGTATTAGATTGGATGTCATACAATTGGCTGCCATTAACAGCATCAGTAGAATCTGCAGAGATTTTACCTGGTGCTACGTTTGTGATAGTGCGTTCATTGCCTTTAGAGCCAACACTTACCGTATTAGGACGATCAGCTATAGAACCAGCACCAAGGGCTACAGAGTTTTGACCAAGTGCTTGAGAGTTGGCACCCAATGCGGTTGCATCTTTTGCAAGAGCTTTTGCATTTGTACCAATAGCAGTTGCATTTTCTCCATTAGCTTGGGAACCATCACCAATTGCCATGGAACCTGCACCATTTCTTGTACCTGGTGTAATACCAGAGTTAGTTAATGCATTAGCTGTAGCTGTTGCTGTGTTTGCAGCAGTTTGAGCTGCAGCTGCGCTATTAGATGCTGCTGTTGCACTTGTAGATGCTGCATTTGCAGAGTTTGCAGAAGATGTTGCAGAATTTGCCGCTGCAGTTGCAGAATCTGCTGCATTGGATTCGCTAGTAGAAGCTGCATTCGCACTTGTAGATGCTGCATTCGCAGAAGCTGCTGCATTTGTTGCACTCGTCGATGCTGCTGCCGCTTTGCTTGTTGCTAATGTAGCACTGTCAGCCGCATTGGATTCAGATGTACTTGCTGCTGCTGCTTTACTGGATGCTAATGTTGCACTGTCAGCCGCATTGGATGCAGATGTGCTTGCTGCTGCTGCTTTACTGGATGCTAATGTTGCACTATCAGCTGCGTTAGATGCAGATGTAGACGCTGCTGCCGCTTTGCTGGATGCTAATGTTGCACTATCAGCCGCATTAGATGCACTTGTGCTGGCTGCTGTTTCAGATGCTGCTGCATTAGTAGCACTAGTAGACGCTGCTGTAGCACTTGTAGACGCTGCATTTGCAGAATCTGCTGCGTTAGAAGCAGATGTAGACGCTGCTGCTGCTTTGCTTGTCGCTAATGCTGCACTGTCAGCCGCATTGGATGCGGATGTACTTGCTGCTGTTTCGGATGCAGCTGCATTAGTTGCGCTTGTTGAAGCAGCTGTTGCACTTGTGGATGCTGCGTTCGCAGAATCTGCTGCATTAGATGCAGATGTAGACGCTGCTGCCGCTTTACTTGTTGCTAATGCTGCACTGTCAGCCGCATTAGATGCGGATGTAGATGCTGCAGTTTCAGATGCTGCTGCATTAGTTGCGCTTGTTGAAGCTGCTGTTGCACTTGTACTTGCTGCATTTGCAGAATCTGCTGCATTGGATGCAGATGTAGACGCTGCTGCTGCTTTGCTTGTTGCTAATGCTGCACTATCAGCCGCATTGGACGCGGATGTAGAGGCTGCTGTTTCAGATGCTGCTGCATTAGTTGCACTTGTTGAAGCTGCTGTTGCACTTGTACTTGCTGCATTTGCAGAATCTGCTGCAT
>OJWZ01000290.1_pt1 | contig 6191 bp, 4 predicted proteins | sample 1600551 | NCBI WGS metagenome assembly OJWZ01 (sample SAMN04436706, study PRJEB24849) | human gut metagenome | biome: human gut; feature: NICU; material: stool | host: Homo sapiens | place: USA: Saint Louis, MO | collected 2010-07-28 | reverse complement strand
AATGTAAAACAAGAATATATTACAAATAGCTACGAACTAGACGGAACATTTATATTAGACATTGAATTACCAGTAATACCACATATTTGCCCAAAGTGTGGGGAAACCACAAAATATATTAAGGATTACCGCATATGTACAGTGAAGTTTGGAAAAGTACAACGAGGTCCACTGATTGGGAAATACAGACAGCGGCGGTATATTTGTCCGCATTGTGAGCATTCTTTTGCTGAAAGTAATCCATTTGTACGAAAACATATGCAACTAAGTGTAACTAATATTAAACAGCTATTTGATAAAATTACCGAAAGCTTAATCTATACTGCTATTGCTAAAGAGTGTGCTACCTCTATTATTACTGTATTACGCTACTATTCCATGATTACTATACCTAAGCCCAAAACATTACCCACTGTGCTAGGTATTGATGAATTTAAAGGAAATGCAGCAGGATACCAATACCAGGTCAATTTAACTAATCCAGATGCACACGAAATATTAGATATTTTACCAAAAGGTGATACACAAGCATTAATTCAGTATTTTGCATCATTTAAACATAAGGATCGCCTACACGTTAAGTTTATTGTAGTGGATATGTCCATACAATTTAAACGCATTATGGAGGCTCTATTTCCACATGCACATATTATCTGTGATCGATACCATGTATGTCGACTTGTAGATTGGGCGGTAGGGCGAGTTAGATAGCGTGAGCAACATAAGCTGGCTGCTTATTCACGCATGTTAAAACAGAATAGACGTGTGTTAATGAAACCTCCAGATCATTTAACAGAAGCTGAGCACTTTAAGCTCTGTGAAATACTGCGAATTTCTGATGATTTACGAAAAGCATACGCTTTAAAACTGTCTTTTAGAAAAATCTTTTCCACCTATGGTAAACAAGCAATCGCTGCACAATTAATACATTGGTTAAAATTAGTGAAAGCATCTGGATTGAATGAATTTAATAACTTCTTTACATCATTTCCTGCGTGGATGAAGCAATTAACTAATGCTTTCTTACTACCATATTCTAATGGATACACAGAAAGAACTAACAACAAAATTAAAGTATTAAAACAAATAAGCTATGGACTTCGCCACTTTGGTAGATTTAGAGTACGTATTCCACTTTTGAGCAAAAGAATGGCACCAACCATACATATGATTGGTGCCAAAGAAAGCACGTAGGGTACCTCAAAATATTTAACGGAGAGCCTGATAAACAATATAATCTTATCTGAACTTTATTATCTAAAGATATCTCCTAACACGTGTCAAAAAACTATTATCGGTTTAATCCCTAAACTCGCTCAAAATTACATCAAGAACATAATATTTTGGTTTTCTTCAAAATAAATTTTGCTGTTATTAGTGTTACTATTGGCGCCACTAGAGGATAAAAACAATACATAATATACGATGCACTACTCACATCTAAAGTACTTGAAATAAAAGTTCCACTTACGCCCCATGGTATCAAAGCATTAACTGCAGTCCCTGAATCTGCAAGAGTTCTTGTTAATACTCTATCATCGATGTTTAAATCAATATATAGCTTCCTGAATGCTTCACCTGGTAGGATAATCGATAAATATTGCTCCCCTACAAAAAAGTTTATTCCCATAGCCGAAAAAGCTGTAACTAATACAAGTTTGTAGTTACTAGAAACTATATCTCTAATTTTATTCAATAAAGCTTCAATAATTCCTAGTTTAATCAATAATCCACCTAATGCTAATGCTAAGATAATTAAAGAAGCCGCTCCCAACATGCTTAATAATCCACCTCGAGAAAGCAATTTATCAATGGTCTCTACCCCAGTATTAGAAATATAGCCATTCATAAAGAGAGTTGATATAGATAAAATCCCATCATTTCCTACAAAAATCAAATGAATAATAATCCCTAATATAGATGCAGTAATCAATGTAATTAATGCAGGTACCTTTTTCCAAGCACAAATCAATAAATAGACTACTGGGATTAACGATATTGGAGAAACAAAAAAGTTATTCGCAATCGTTTCTGAAAAGAATTCTATATCAGCTGTATCAGTTGTCACTTGATAATTATGTCCCAACCAATAATAACCTATACAAGTTATAATGAATGCAGGAATAGCTGTTATTGCCATACCTTTAATATGCTTAAATAAATCTACCTTTCCTATCCCAGAAACTAAATTAGTAGTGTCAGATAATGGAGAGATATTATTGCCTAAAAAGGCTCCAGATACCACAGCACCAGCTATTACAGGCAAACTAATTCCCAATAACCCTCCAATGCCCATAAATGCAACGCCAATAGTAGATATAGTAGTAAATGAACTTCCTACAACGGCACCTATAACAAAGCATACAATGAAAATTGTTAATAGGATTGATGAAGGAGAAACTAAAGAGAAGCCATAGTACATAATGGTTGGAATAGTGCTTGAGTATATCCAACTTGCCACTAGTATACCTATTAACATAAAAATTAAAATCGGCACGATACCCTGAGAAACACCTTCGATTATTCCTTGATGTATCTCATCCCATGAAGCCCCTTTTAACTTTGCATATATCATAACTAATAAGCATACAAGTATAATTGGCACATGTGGAGATGCTCCAACGCCTACAATAAATATACTCAAAATTATGGCCATAGCTAAAAGAATTTTTAAACTTTCAGAAAAGGAAAACTCTATACTATTTTTCACTAAATACTCCTCCTATTCATTAATGGGATACCAACTATCTTTTTTGTTTGAATATATAATAAGAGGAATTACAAATAGAATTACCGATAAACAAATTACCAAAGCAGCTTCAAAGACAGACGTAGTAATCATAGTAGCAAATATTGCGAAAGCAATACTCAAAACAAGAACACTAGCTATAATCCATGCTAACAAATTTCCATCTTTTCCAATTCTATAAGGACGTTTTGCTTTTGGCATAGAATATCTTAGTTTTATTAAAGCAATTGCTACCAATACATAAACTATACAATATACAATTGTAGTGGCATTCGTTAATGTAAGAAATACACTATTAACATCATCCATAACACCATATAAGAGAGCAAATAAGGAAATAATTACACTTTGAGTCAACACAACATTTCTAGCTACGCCAAACTCATTTTCTTTATGATATCCCAGCCATTTAGGTAATAATCCCTGTTTAGCAACAGCTATAATAGTTCTTGACGGGCCTGTCACCCAAGCAGACAACTGTAATAATACACCAACAAATACCATAAAACTAAAGACATTTGCAATAATAGTAGGCAAACCTAAATATTGACATTCAATCAATATCGGCTGTGTTATATTAGAAAGTTCTAACTCTCCAGCAGGAACAACATTAGCCACTAATAAAGCATTTAATAAATTCAAAAGAACTAGACCAATTAATGAAATATATACCCCTTTTATATAGTTCTTAGTTGCATTTTCTAATCTAGGTATATAAACAGATGACATTTCAATACCAACAAAAATAAAAATTATTCCAGCTAGATATTGCAAAGAAGATATGCTGTCTAAATTGGGAATTAATTTATCCACCGAAAACGACTGTAAGCCTCCATGAGGATTAATTCCAATTTTAACACTAGTGGCAAGTCCTAAAATTAATAATACCAAAACTGGTATATATACGCCTAGCCAAACGCCAAATTTACCACCAAATTTTGCCATATCAAATTTAAGATTTAATACCGTAATGATCCAATATACTACCAAAATGCAACCAAGGGTGAAATGATTATCTAAACCTAAAGCTGGTAGACTAAACGTATTGCCTAATGTCGGCCCCAATACACTTGCAACCATTACCATTCCTGGGAACATTTGAACCCATAACAACCATGCAACAACAAACCCCCAACGTTCGCCTAAGGCGGTCTTAACCCATAATTGAGGCCCCCCTTCACCTGGTAACATGGTGGATAATTCCCCTGCAACTGCACATATAGGACCAGCAAAAAATACTATTGAAAAAAGTAAATATGCTAATAACAACCATCCTGTAGCAGCTAATGTCGGTATACTTCTAACAGTAGCACATAAGGCCATTGTTAAGCCAATAAATGTACCTAACCCTACTTTATTAGACATGATAGTTCCTCCACGGAAAGAGCAAGGAGACCAAACTTGTATTATGTGGTCCCCTTCTTTTCCCTTTTTATTAATGATTCAAAATACGTTCAAGTCGTTCTTTAAAAATATTTTTAATCTCTGCAGCATATAATTTAAATCGTTCTGCATTATTCATATATGGAGTCAACACACAAGCTCTTAATATTGTTACTTTTTGAACCTTGTTCCATTCATCCTCTGTAAACCCTAGCTTATTTTTTACATAATCTAACGGACTATTACCATAATCAGGCACAGCAAAATCAGTATGTGAGGTAATAAACCCATTTTGGTATAATGAACCAGATGCAAATGAGGACATCTTATAAAATTCATTATTCAACCAGTTGGTCTTTTCCAGGCTAGTTTCTCCTTTCACTTTAAATACATAATCCACCATATTAAAATCAGGATTTATTAATGGTAAAACTGAAACTGTAGTATTTCCAACCTTGATTTCTAATCCATTTAAGAAATTATAGAAATTTTTAGCACCTTGCATAGATGCACCAATAAGTTTACCATAACCAGTTACATTTAACGGCAATACTCTATGGGCAGTCCAAACTGATGCCGCTGTCGCACCTGCTTTTGATCCTTCTAACATATAAGCACCTAATAGAGCAGGGATATCAGCCCCTTTTTCAAAAACATAGGTAGCAAAATAAGATATTACTTCACGCATAAATGTATCTCTGATAACAATCCCCCCCGCTGAATATGGTATATAACCCATCTTATGTGGATCAATCGTAACTGACTCAACATCTTTAATAGCTAGTAGAGATTCATAAACGCTCTTAGAAACTAATTGGTCTTTATTTACAAAAACATTATATTTTTCATATTTATTTTTTAAATCTTCATAAGGAATAGGATTGTTTTCTTCATCCAATATAATAGATCTAGCATAACCAGCATATGCAGCATCAACATGAATATAGAAATAAATTCCTTCCTGAATTAATTTATTGCGCAGTTCAACGATTTTATAAACCTCATCTACAGCTCCCTCTTCAGTGGAGCCTACCACTGCAACTACACCTAAAATCGGAATTTTCTTACTAGTAAGATCCCTAATAATTCTTTCTAACTCCAAAACGTCTAACCGATAGTTATTATCAACAGGAACCTGCTCAACTTGATCTGTTCCTATACCAATAATATCAGCGGCTTTCATCCATGAATAATGTTTTGTTTGTGGAATCAGCCATTTTCCTAACTTATTAAGATGCTTACCACTTCTTGCAGACTCAGCTTTTATATTGTCAATACTATTAACATTCTGTTTTAATATTCCTAGAACATCATCCAAAGACATATTCAATAGTTCCCAATCCGACTTACCAGAAACAGTTTCAGGTAAAACGGTTTTTAGTGCCAATGGAAGGGACTTAATATTTCTTGCATACCACAAACCTTCTAAATTTGCTATACTACCATCAGCAACTATATGTCCCCAACCATTTTTAAATCCCATAAGCGTTGCAAAATCATGTCCTACTTCCTCCTCCATTTGTGAAGTCGCAGGCGATGATTCATATGCAACATTATTCCCATTCCATAACATTGCAAATTTATATGCCAACAACGCAGGCATTAAAGTTTCTGAGTTCATATGTCCCCAATATCTACCAGCCGAATGCCAAGGAACTGAATGCGTACGCAATCGAGAAGAGACTTCTTGAAGGACTGTTTTCATCCGATTTTGGGTTTTTATAAATGTGACTTCATTTTGATCATCCAAAGAGATTTCTGGCAAATCCTGAGGCATATAATTTTTACGCCAACCTAAATGATCATCAATCAATTCATTTAATACTTCTTTGTAAAAGTCACCATTCTCAGATTTATCGCCAATAAATAAAGCTTTGAGATTAATATCATCATATTTCGTTTCCATAGAAAGTTCTCCTAAATATATTTCTAACAAAATATTGAAACTCTCTACTATTCTACAAAAAGTTCTACATAAAATAACAGTATATGACCTAGGTATTTAGAATATAAATCCATCTTATATTCTTCTGTTCCTCTTTATTTTACAATATGTCAG
>OJWZ01000255.1_pt1 | contig 7755 bp, 8 predicted proteins | sample 1600551 | NCBI WGS metagenome assembly OJWZ01 (sample SAMN04436706, study PRJEB24849) | human gut metagenome | biome: human gut; feature: NICU; material: stool | host: Homo sapiens | place: USA: Saint Louis, MO | collected 2010-07-28 | reverse complement strand
GTAGCGACGCGCAACAGCGCGAGCTGCTGATGCGCCCGGCAATTTCCGCCTCGGAATTAAAGTAGAAATTTTAGGTCAAGCATAATATAAATGCTATATTGACCAGTCAGAAGAGAGTAGGACCATTATGAAGACCGTTAAAATAGCCTTATTAGGATTTGGTACTGTTTCCCAAGGAACATTTAATTTATTACAAGATAATGTCGATTTGATTACTAACAGAAGCGGTGTAACTATCGAGATTTCAAAAATATTTGTTCGCAACCCAGATAAATACACAAATATTACACTACCAAGCACTGCCCAATACGTGACTAACATCGATGATGTGCTTAATGATGAATCGATTGCTATTGTCGTTGAATTAATGGGGGGCACAACATTTGCGAAAGATTGTGTTGAAGCAGCTTTAAAACATGGAAAAAGTGTTGTTACAGCCAATAAGGATTTATTAGCAGAAGCAGGCCCATATTTATTTGACTTAGCGTATAAAAACCACGTAGATTTACGTTTTGAAGCATCTGTATTAGGTGGCATTCCAATTATTAGAACATTATACGATTCCCTTGCCGGTAATCGCATTACTGAACTTGTTGGTATCATGAATGGTACAACAAACTTTATTTTATCTAAAATGACAGATGAAGAATTAAGCTACGGGGATGTATTAAAAGAGGCTCAAGATTTAGGCTATGCAGAAGCTGATCCAACTGCCGATGTAGAAGGATTAGATGCAGCTCGTAAACTTGCTATTTTAGCATCCATTAGCTTTAACCGTCGTATATTCTTCGAGGATGTAACTGTAGAAGGTATTACTAACATTGATACAGAAGATATTTCCTTTGGTAAGGAATTCGGATACAATATTAAACTTATTGGCATTGCAAAAGAATCGTCAAAGGGTTTATCTCTCAATGTATACCCTGCTTTCGTACCATTAACACACCCACTTGCATCTGTACGCGGCTCGTACAATGCAATTTATATTAAGGGTAATGGCATTGATGATGCCATGTTCTATGGACGTGGCGCCGGTAGTTTACCAACAGGCAGCTCCGTTGTTAGCGATATTATGGAAGTAGCTCAAAACGTAGCTTTTGAATCTACAGGACGTTTTAAACCATTCTACTTTGACCAAAAGAATATTTATTCTCCAGGTAAAATACAATCTAGTTACTACATGCGATTAGCTGTTGATAATAAAACTGGCGTTCTTGCAAAAATTGCTACAAAATTAGCAGAGCAAAAAATCTCTGTTCTTTCAATCGTTCAACGGAATAAAGATCCTGAAACAGCAGTACTTGCTATTGTGACTTCTAAATGTCCACATTCCTATATTTTAAATTTAATCGATTCTTTTAATAGCTTGCGCTCTGTGAAAGAAGTAAGCAGTGTAATCAGAATTATGGAAGCGTAATATTATGACAACTATTCGTGTACAAGTACCTGCTACAAGTGCCAACTGCGGTCCAGGATTTGATTGCCTTGGACTAGCATTAAATCTATATAATATTTTTGAATTTACACCTGATGCAAATGCTACATCTTTTAGCTATACATTTCATGGATATGGCGCTGATATATTAGAAAAAGAAGATCCTAAAAAAAATCTCATCGGAATAGCTATTGAACAAGTATTTGCTAAAGCACAAGAACCAATACAATATGGTCACATAACTTCAGAAACACTGATTCCGCCATCGCGTGGTCTTGGTAGTAGTAGTACTGCTATTGTAGGTGGGCTTTTACTAGCCAATAATCTCGTAAATAAACCACTTTCAAAAGAAGAGTTACTCATCATTGCCAATCGTATGGAAGGCCATCCAGATAATGTGGCACCAGCTATTTTTGGTAATCTTTGTTGTGCTACAGGCCTAAAAGATAAAGTGTTGAATACAGTTATCCCTGTACCAGAGTCACTACATTTTGCCGTTGTCGTGCCAGAGGTATTGGTTTCCACAGAATATGCACGATCTGTATTGCCAAATCATGTGCCTTTTAAAGAGGCCGTTCAAAATGTGAGTCATGCATCGTTATTCGTAACTAGTTTAATTACGAACCAATTGGATAATCTTGCAGTTGCACTGGAGGATAATCTCCATGTACCGTATCGGAAAACGTTGATTCCTCATTGTGATAAGGTATTCTCTGCAGCAAAAGCCGCAGGCGCTTATGGTGCAACTATCAGTGGATCTGGTTCTACCTTAATTGCATATACAGATAAAGCTCATGTACAAACAGTAGCTGAAGCAATGGGACAAATCTTTGAGTTCCATGGCATCGAAAACAAGGTATATGTGTTAGAGGCAGATACAATAGGGGCCACAACTATTCAAAATGTGGTATAATAAATCTAGTTAAGGCATAGTCCAAAAACTTATGTTGGAGGATTCTATGAATAATTTTAAAACAACAATGTTACTAGCCACTTTAATAGTGATACTAGTATTATTAGGCGATGCCTTTGGCGGCGCTCGTGGAATGATGTTAATGTTCATCATATCTGCAGGCATGTCAATATCATCGTATTGGTATAGCGATAAGATTGTGTTAGCACAATACAATGCACAACAAGTTACCGCTCAATCAAATCCTAAATTATATGGTATGGTTGAACAATTGGCTAAAAACGGTAAACTACCGATGCCAAAGGTATATATCATCCCTACGGACGTACCAAATGCATTTGCAACTGGTCGTAATCCAGAACATGCTGCGGTAGCTGTAACAGCCGGAATTCAACGTTTATTAACAGATGATGAATTAGCGGGCGTTTTAGGTCACGAATTAACACATGTTAAAAATCGTGATACCCTAATTAGTACTATTGCTGCCATTATTGGAGGCGCTATATCTACTATTGCCCATTTTGGTATGTTCTTTGGTGGTCGCTCTGCTGATCGCGATGATAATGTCAATCCACTTGCGTTGATTGGTATGGTTATTTTGGCGCCTATAGCAGCTGCTATTATCCAAATGAGTATTTCTCGTACTCGTGAATATTTAGCTGATGAGGGTGGGGCTATGTTAAGCAAGAACCCTTTAGGACTTGCATCGGCATTGGCTAAAATTGAAGAATATTCTAAATATGGAACATTACCTAATGCCAATAATGCTACAGCGCATATGTTTATAATTAATCCTATGATGGGTATTGGTGCTAGTTTGTCGAATCTTTTTAGCACACATCCTAGTACTAAGGATCGTATTGCTAGATTGAAAAAACTATCTCTAAATCCACATTATAGATTTTAATAAAAGGGAGGTTTAAAGATGGAAGAAACTTTAGTTCTTATTAAACCAGATGGTGTAAAACGTCAAATCTGTGGTGAAATTCTTACACGTTATGAACGTAAAGGCTTAATCATTAAAGCTATGAAATTACTTCAAACTCCAAAAGAATTAGCACAAGAACATTATGCAGAGCATAAGGATAAACCATTCTTTGGTGAATTGGTTGATTTTATCACTTCTGGACCTGTACTAGCTTTTGTACTAGCTGGTAAAAATGCCGTTACTTCTGTACGTACTATCAATGGTGCAACTAATCCTGTAGATGCCACACCTGGTAGTATTCGCGGTGACTATGCCTTAACTATGGATTCTAATGTTGTACATGCATCTGATTCAGTTGATTCAGCAGCACGTGAAATTCATTTATGGTTCCCAGAATATAAATAACATCTAATTAGGAGGTACGGCCATGAGTAGTAGTGTTTATACAAAAACAGGTGATCAAGGTACAACAGGTCTTTATACAGGAGAACGTGTAAAGAAATCTTCTCTTCGCGTTGAAGCCTATGGTACGATTGATGAGCTTCAAGCCTTCTTGGGATTAGCTCGAGCCTATGCAAAGAACGTAAGGGTACAAGCTGAGTTACTCGATATAGAACGTTCCTTATGGACGTTAATGGCTGATATTGCTAGCTTGAATCAAGCACCACAAATAACAGATCAACAAGTAAAACATTTGGAAAAGGTTATCGACCGTTTTGATGCAAAATTAGAACCTCTTGCAGAATTTATTCTACCTGGTGAGAATAAATCTTCTGCCTACTTACATGTATCTAGAACAGTTGCTCGTCGTGCAGAACGTGATTTATGGCGTGTATTAGACGCTGGTGAAAGCGTACATGAATCTAATTTGCGATACTTAAATCGACTATCTGATTTATGCTTCATATTAAGTCGTGTAGAAGAAGAAATCGGAGAAGAATAAACAAAAAAAGCTATGTCTTCACATAGCTTTTTTCTTTATTAAGATTGTGTAATTTCTTGATTCAATACATCATGTGGACTTGGATAGAAAAAGAAGATATGAGGAATTTGATATCTAAATTTTTCACGCAATAAATCTGCTAATGTTGTCTCAAAATTTATAATTTTAGATGCATCAAAAGAAAAATCCTCTACTAATACAAACATTTGTGGTTCCACAATAGGTGCATTAGGAGGTAATTCAGAAGGGTCTAGCGGTACATTAACAACTACACGACATGTACCAATATATCCACCTTGACCATCTTCAATAGCTACACGATAGGTATTTTCCCAAAGGGTAGACATCATTTTTAATTTCATATTCATAATTTCCATAGTGTATCTCCTTTTGTTATACTAATAATGATACAGAAATTATATATACTTGTATAGGTGGTTTATGAAATCTACAATTATTCTATGCTCCGGAGGAGCTCGTAGTGGAAAAAGTGAATTTGCAGAACAATTAGCCTTATCCTTAAAAGGGCGAAAGGCATATGTTGCTACAGGGCAAGCTTTTGATGACGAAATGAAAGATCGTATTAAAAAGCATCAGTTGCGCCGTGGTAAAGAGTGGATTACCTTCGAAATTCCATTATACTTACACAAAAATTGGGAACAAATTAAGAGTGTAAGTGATGTCATCTTGATTGATTGTCTTACAATGTTTACATCAAATCACGTCTTTGCTCATGGGGATATCAATACGCAAGAAGATTCTAATCGTATTGAATCTATTATTTTAGAAGAGCTGCGACTATTATTACAGGAAATTAATAACAGTAATGATAAAACTGTTATTTTTGTGACCAATGAAATTGGATTAGGTATTGTACCGGAAAATAAATTGGCAAGATATTTCCGCGATATAACTGGTCGTGTAAATCGAGAGGTTGCTAGTGCTGCCAATAAAATGTACTTAACAATTAGTGGAGTAACCATAGAATTAAAATCTCAGGAGGTTCATATAAATGGCTAAAAAAATCATGTTCCAAGGAACGAGCTCTAATGTAGGCAAAAGTATTTTATGTACTGCATTATGCCGCATTCTTTATCGAATGGGCTATAAAACTGTGCCATTTAAAGCACAAAATATGGCTTTAAACTCCTATGTAACCAAATGGGGTGATGAAATAGGCCGTGCTCAAGTTGCCCAAGCTGAAGCAGCTGGTATTGATCCTATTGTACAAATGAACCCTGTATTGCTTAAACCTACAGGAAATCAGTCATCTCAAGTCGTATTAATGGGCAAACCAGTTGGTGTCTATAGTGCTAAAGAATATCATACCCATTACTCCTTAACAGCTCTTGATAAGGTCAAAGAATCTCTTGCCTTTCTCGATGAAAATTTTGAAATGATTGTCATCGAAGGGGCTGGTAGTCCTGCTGAGGTTAATTTAAAAGCTAATGATATCGTAAATATGCGTATTGCTAAAATGACACAAGCGCCTGTATTTCTCATTGCCGATATAGATAGAGGTGGTGCTATTGCTTCTATTGTTGGTACATTAGAATTACTCGAACCAGAAGAACGCGATTTAATAAAGGGGATTGTAATTAATAAATTCCGTGGCGATATTAAGTTATTAGAACCAGCATTGACTTTCATCGAAGAAAAAACAGGTAAAAAAGTAGTTGGTGTTATTCCTGCCATAGAAAACCTTGATATTGATGAAGAAGATTCTGTAGCTTTGGAAAATAAAAAGAATGTAGGTTCTAAAGACATTCAAATTGCTGTAATCCAAACACCTAAAATCTCTAATTTTACAGACTTTGATGCATTGAACTATGAACCAGATGTATCCGTTCGTTTTGTCGGTTCTGGAGATGTTATTGGTACGCCTGATTTGATTATTTTACCAGGTTCTAAAAATACATTGGCTGACTTAACATATTTAAAAAACTCCGGCTTAGCTAATGAGATTAAAGAGCTCGCGGAAAAAGGAACTCCTGTAATCGGTATTTGCGGTGGTAACCAAATGCTTGGTACTGCTATATATGATCCGCATCACATGGAAGGGGATATTGAGGAGAGTGAAGGTCTCGGTTTAGTTAACTCTACTACAACCATGAAGGATCAAAAAACGACACATCAAGTTACATTTGATGTTGAGAATTTACATTTCCTTAACGGTACATTTTCTGGTAGTGAACTCGTAGGCTATGAAATTCATATGGGTGATACAACACCAAATGATGATACTGTAAAACGTTGTTTTACCATTACTAAACGTAGTGAAACTCCTATAACGGTCGTAGATGGGTTTATCGATGGTCGTCATCAAGTTATGGGTACCTACATTCATGGTGTTTTTGATAATGATGAATTCCGTCGTTTTATTATAAATCAATTGCGTTTACGTAAAGGTTTAGATGAAACACCTGTTGTTTTCCATTATTTCGAACATAAAAACAATGCGTATAATCGTTTAGCAGACATCGTAGAAGAACATTTGGATATGGATTACATTATGACTCTATTAAAGGATAATGGGTGATATTAATGGATTTAAACATTCTCTTAGAGTGGTTTAAACACTACAACTATGTGTGTATTCCAATTTTGGCATTTCTTATTGATACGATTATTGGGGATCCCAATAGTAAGTTTCATCCTGTTGCCCTAATTGGTCGTGTCATATCATTTTATGAGGCTGTATTTTATAAAGATACAGATAATGATACAAAAAAACTTTGGTATGGTGGTATTGCAGTTGGATTTATATTGTTAACCATTTATATCATATCTTCAGTGATTCTATGGATTGGTAGTCTCATTAATGAATGGGTAGAATATTCTATTCAAGTTCTCATCGTGTACATTACAATTTCACCTCGTTCATTAGGTGCGGCTGGATTTGAAATTAATAGATTGCTTAAACAAGGTCGTATCGATGATGCAAGACATCGCGTTTCATGGATTGTAGGGCGCGATACAGAAGATCTTGATGAAAGTGAAATCACTCGGGCCACAGTAGAAACGATATCAGAAAATACTATTGATGGCATAATTTCACCACTATTTTTCTTTATATTAGGTGGTCCTATAGGAGCTATATTATATCGCACAGCTAATACTATGGATTCCATGTTGGGATATAAGAACCAAAAATATATGTTCTTTGGGCGTGTGGCGGCTCGTTTAGATGATATATTAAATTGGATTCCAGCACGACTAACATTCCTATTATTAGTTATTTCTGCCTTTATATTACGATTTGATGGCAAATCCGCATTTCGTATTGGTCTTCGCGATGCCTATAAACATCCTAGCCCTAATGGTGGCTATGCAGAAGCGCCTGTAGCAGGGGCATTGCACATTCGCCTAGGCGGTTATAACCAGTACTTTAAAAAGATGACGTTTCGTGAATATATGGGTGATGCATTAGAAACACTAAATCGACTACATATTACTCGATCTATATATATGATGTATTTATCAACAATACTTATGATAATCATCACCACCATAGTCGCTTATCAATTTATGGAGTA
>OJWZ01000251.1_pt1 | contig 7821 bp, 7 predicted proteins | sample 1600551 | NCBI WGS metagenome assembly OJWZ01 (sample SAMN04436706, study PRJEB24849) | human gut metagenome | biome: human gut; feature: NICU; material: stool | host: Homo sapiens | place: USA: Saint Louis, MO | collected 2010-07-28 | reverse complement strand
ATAGGCCTTAATTATGCAGACCATATAGAGGAAACTAGCCTTGCTACACATGATTTTCCAGAAATCTTTATGAAAACATCTAATGCATTGGCGTCACATCAAGATATAGTTCCCATTCAAGATGAAAACCTTCATTATGATTACGAAGGAGAACTGGTTATCGTCATTGGTAAGGGTGGTAAAAATATATCTCGTGAACAGGCCAAAAACCATATATTAGGCTATACCATTGGAAATGATGTTTCAGCTCGATCCTTACAATTTAGAGGCTCTCAATGGATTCTCGGCAAATCACTAGATAACTTTGCCCCTATCGGTCCTACTATTGTTTCTCCAGATGATTTTGATTTTGAAAATGCTACCATTACCACAACAGTAAATGGTGAAGTGCGTCAACAAGCTAAATTAGAACAAATGCTATTTAAACCAGATGCAATCATAGAGTTTATATCCCAATATATTACACTACAGGAAGGTGACATTATCTTTACCGGTACACCTAGTGGTGTTGTACTTGGTAAAAATGAAAAACGATATGGTTGGTTAAAATCAGGAGATACCGTATCTATATCGATTAGTGGCATTGGTACCTTAGTAAATCAATTTAAATAGTCCCCCCTATATATACCAAAAGAGATTACCTATGATGTGTCTATCCATCATGAGTAATCTCTTTCTTCTTTTCTATAAGTCTATTTAAATATGATTTTACAATCTAATATGTACTATTTATGTTTCGCTTCAAGATCAAGCATGTATTTCTTGCGTTCAATACCGCCAGCATAGCCAGTTAATTTTCCATTACTACCAATCACACGATGACATGGAATAATAATAGATATAGGATTATGTCCTACAGCACCTCCTACAGCTTGAGCAGACATTTTATCTTTTCCTTGTTTTTCAGCAATCTTCTTACCTATTTCACCATAAGTTGTCGTTTCACCATAAGAGATAGTTTGTAATACAGACCATACAGACTTACGGAACTCTGTTCCTTCTAATTGTATTGGTGGAGTAATAAATGGTTTTTGACCGTTAAAATATTGGTCTAGCCACATAATGGTTACTTCAAAGGGGCCTGTTAGTTGTTCAATATATTCCGCATCATCATAAGTAGGAGCATGGCTTTCATCTACAAAAAATAAATCTGTTAAATACGTTAATGTACCAAGCATTATCATCGTTCCTAACGGACTTTCATAGGTGTATTTATAATTCATAGTACATTAACTCCTTATTAAACTAACAAATCATTCATAACCTTTTGTATATCATTATTAAATGATACAGTATTTTCATGAATTTCAAAAGTAGTATATTATTTATCCCAATAATTTGTTGTAGATGTCATAATCTATATCCTTAAATACATTAAATACCACTTGTATTTTACTATTTGTTTCTTTTAAATATGTTCGTACCGTATCTATGGCAATCTGTGCTGCTTCTTCATTAGGGAATCTAAACTCACCAGTAGAAATACAACAGAATACAATGGAGTGTAAGTTATAAGCATTAGCTAGTTGCAAACAGGACCGATAACATGATACCAGTTCATTTCTCTCCTTAGCTGTTACCTTCTCATAAATAATAGGTCCAACCGTGTGAAGTACATGTTTTGCTGGTAAATTATACCCATAGGTCATACGAGCTACACCTGTTTTCTCTGGCATTTCCATATACTCAGTCATTCTAGCACATTCCATACGAAGTTCAATACCTGCAAAGGTATGAATTTCATTATCGATACACTTATGATTTGGAGCAAAACATCCTAATAATTGATTATTGGCTGCATTTACAATAGCGTCTACAGATAATCGAGTAATGTCTCCTTGCCATAGATAAATCTGAGTCTCTCGCTCTTCCATATCATTAATGGTTACAATGCCCTTTTCATGGGCCAATATATTTAAATATTCAGCCTCTATCTTCATCCATTCAAGAGGCATTCCACCAGCAGGACGAATATTACATAGAGATCTAAAGAGAGTAAATTGTTCTTCTTCATTCACAGGGATATCTATATGTTCGTTATGCTTCTCATTGTATTCTGCTACTAAGCCTTCAACCAAATAGTGTAACCGTTCTTGCTGTGTCATATGTAACTCCTTTTAATATAGACTATACGTTCACCTATTATATAACAAAAAACTGCTAGCAAAAATGTATATGCTAGCAGTAACTTTACTGAAATTATATCTTATTCAGTTTTAAGGTCTTACAAACGCTTGACCCCCATGGTTGACGAGGATATCCCCATCTAGTACCTTTGTAGTAACGTTTTGTAGGCTACCTTGGATTTGGCTCATCATAAAGCGATATCCTGGGCTGCTCACATGTTTATTGAAAGCTGATTCATCACTATAAATTTGAATTACATACCAGTGAGTTTTATTATTTCTTTCACGTAATACGTAACCTGCCTTATAACCCGCATCATCACGAATAGCACGGTCAATATCTAGTTGATATTGTTTTTGTACTGTATCAACTTCATTACCGTCAACTGTAAAATCTGTTAAGGTCACAACAGATTGACCGTCATTAATCAAAGATAACGCATTTGGTTTTTCAATCAATAGCAAAGGTTGTACATCATACAATTTACGATTTGTCAGTTTAGATCCTACTTCATTAATATAGTTTTGGAAATGCTCGGATTTGCGGTGTGTTTCTAAGGCAGCCGTATCTTTATATACCTCCACTACGTATGATTCAGATGGATTACCTTTTACATGAGCCACATTCACAGATAATGTATTAGGCTCGTTAGCCATAGAGGCTGTTAAATTCTGAACACCTGCAGTATTATACGCACCTTGTAATTCGTTCGGTACTTGGAAACGATACAAACCTACAATAGGGGCTGTATCTACTTGTTCTTGTTTATCAAATGTGAATGCTGCTAACGATGTGCTAACGCCTAATATGGCAATAGCAGAAGTTAGCAAAATTCGTTTTATCATTCTCTTATTCATTAGTGACTCCTTTACATATATCTTGATAATTTTTCAGCCCATAATCCAATACGTTTATAAGTTAAAAGTTCACATACTTTTGATGTAAAATGGCCAAATCTACGATAAAAGAAATTAAAGGTTAAATAGGCTGGTATCGTTCCGATAGTCTTAGGCATACGACGGAATATATTTCTTATGGAATATAACTCTTGATATATCCAAAGATATCCTTCTTCTAATTCCTCTTTAGACATACCAAGCGGCGTTACAACTACATGAGACGTATTGTATTTAGATAAATCATGATCAAAAATTCTATTCTGAGCTTCCATTCTCTTGTAAAATTCAGTCCCAGGATATGGAGTTACAATATGAGAGGTAATGGTATCAATTTTCTGGCTAATAATCCAATCTAATGTATTTTTAAATGTCTCTGGCGTGTCTCCATCTAGGCCAAATACAAAGCTAGCATTGACCATAATGCCACGCTTATGTAATTCACTAATAAGTCTTTCAAACTCTTCACGATTGTTTTGCATTTTATGAACACTAGATAAAGACTGAGGACTGATACTTTCAAAACCAATAAATAAACTCTGACAACCAGTTTCTTTCATCAAATCCATTAATTCAGGGTATTGTCCTATTTTCATAGTAACCGCTGCATTCCAGTTTAATTTTAAAGGTTTAATACGCTCTAAAAACTGTTTAGTCCAAGAAATATTACCAATAAAATTATCATCAATAAACATAATATGCTTTGTGCCTAAACTTTTAATATCTGCTAATACATCATCTATATTACGATTTATATATTGATGAGTTCCAGAACTATTATAGCAAAAATCGCATGTATGGGGGCAACTGCGACTTGTAGAAACAACGTTATACCATAAATAATCAGTCTTATCTATCATGTCATATGCAGGCGCTACAATATCATTTCCAGAAGTTAAAGGCTTAGATACATATTCAGATTGTAATCCATTATGTTTCATGTCCTCTATAATTTGAGGCCATGTATTTTCTGCAAAACCGATACATAAGCTATCAAATGCATCCTTTGGTACAGAACTAGATGCAGTTGTAATATGTATACCACCAGCAATAACCTTAACACCTTTTTGTCTATATATAGATGCAATTTCAATAGCTCTAGGTAAAACATCTACAGTAACTGCTATGCCTACCAAGTCAGGCACATCATCAAAATCAATGGGTCTAATATTTTCATTTTCAATTGTAACTTCACAATCATGTCGAATAATATTAGCCACCGTCAACAAACCTAAATGAGGGGACATGCGTATTTTTAAATCTGTATCCATAGGACGTTTTAACATACGCGGTTGAATCAATTTAACTTTCATGTAAAACCTCTTATGTTACATCTATATTGTTATATATTCAATTATTGTACCATGCTCCTCTATAAGCTTAACAAGGTCTTTTCCTTGTAACCACACGGTCGCATCATTTTGATTTGGATGGATACCAATGAGATTATCCTTATAATCCGCATCAATGTAATAATGCACCTTACGCTCCTCATCGTGGAGTAAGCAGAATGGTGATACATGACCTGGTTTAATCTTCAAAATCTCCCATAACTCTTCTTCAGAACCAAAGGATATCTTTTTAAGCTTGTGGTCCTTACGGAATTGTTTTAAATCCACACGCTTTGAACCGCGAACGGTAATTAAATAGTAATGCTCTCGCTTATGGTCTCGGATAAATAAATTCTTCGCATCCCATTCTGGATATGGCAGCTCTACATCTGGTTTATCGTCCATACTAAATAGCGGTGCGTGATCCGTAACTTCAAAATCGATATGATGGTCATGCAAACAATCATATACGCCTTGTTTATCTAACATGTAATACCTCTAATACATATATTGTTAGTGAAAGTAGCACTTATATGCTATATCACTACATTTATTCTGGAACCTTATAGGTCCCATCAAATACAAACAATTCAGGATGTTCATGTACGAATGTATCTTCATAGATTCCATCATATTCATACACCACATCATCTTTTTTATCAAGGAAATCGAACAGTTCATCCTCATTTTCCCAATCTTTTAGAATGTTCCATCGTTCTTCTCTATCAAATGGTACGGAACCACCAAAGTACTCGATTACGGATTGTAAGTTATCTGCTAGTTCATCCATCTTAAAGAGACGTAAACCGGCTAGAGCATCTTCCCATACAATACCGGTAGAGTTATAGAAGAATTGATGATGACCACCATTATTAACCTCTGCGAAGTACCAAGATATAGCATTAAGATAGCGTTGTTCTAAGGTAAAAGGTTTTGCGGATTCTATATAATCATCATAAGATCCATATATATTGATGGTCCAATACATGGGTTCATTAATGGTCCATACATCGTCTGTAGCCATGATTTCTTGAACCGTGATAGTGCGATGACGAGGTACACCTTTACGTTTCTTCTTTTTCTCTGCTACGTATTCATTATAAGCAGAACACAAGTCAGGATAATCAGATTCACATGTTTCAAAATCCATTTGCAAATAGCACATATCAATGACTTCAAAACAGTACAATTTTATATCATCTAGTTTCGCTTCCGTAGCTAAACGTACACCTTTATCTACTAATCTTAGCATCTGTTGCATAGTATTCGATGTGTACCCGTCACTATTATCCAAGACAAGGGCTCCATACGCATAGGCACAGCGATAATACCACACCGCATCACGATACTCTTCATCAATAGATTCTAATACCTTAATAGCCTCTTTTTCATTGCTATTATTGTTATAAGCTCGACCAAGCTCACCTAATAGAGGTACGGATAAATTTTCCATGCCCATATCAGTTAATATATTAATAATAGTTTCTACATTCCCAGAATTATTAAGCTCTTTAATAGTTTGTAATTGCTCCGCATCAGAAAATGCTTTAAATTGTTCAACCGTTAATCCCATTATGTCACATCCTGTCATATTTCATATATAGTCTTAAAATAAACATTATCTAGAAGCTAGCTACCACAAACAATATAGAATACAGGTATACCGTCTTCGTTATCTATGAGACCATACCCTTCACATTCATGTCCTTCGTATTCGATGCCTTCAAAGAATACGTGATCACCAAGTTCTTTATTAGCCATTAAATTATGCAATTTAAAGAGTAATTCTTCTCTAGTAAAATATGTACCATTATCCGCCACAAGATGAGCCATAATTTCTACCTGCCACATACCATCTTCTTTATCGTCTTCAAGTAGTTCTTCATCGGTTACACGTTCATTATCAAAGAGTTGGTCTACACTTTCAATCCAAGCTTCATAGGTTACTAGAATTTCAGGTTCTTCTAATCTATCATCGTCATCTGCTTGATCATCATCTACATATTTCTTTACATTTTCATTGTATTCTTTGGAAAACACTTCTCTGCTATATGTTTGCTTATTAAATACCCAATGTACTACATCATATGTAGGATAGTTATCCTCTTCGTATTCATTAGCGTCTTCAATATGGTTATCTTCTGTAGTCTCTTTACTATTTTTATTATCAAAGAGATTCTTAATGGTTTCAAATATCACAGGATAATCCTCCTTGTACTCTTTTGGCTTGATTTGAGTTAATAGGTATTTTACAACTTCACAGCACCAACCAAGTTGTTTATCTAAATTGGCTGCTTTCGTCATTTTTATGCCCGTCTCTATTAACTGTAATGCCTTCTGTACATGTTCAGAATCATAGCTTTCACCACACCCTAAAGATGCATGAGCATAGCCACAACGATAATACCAAGACCAATCGCGATGTGCCTCATCTATACGATTAAATAACTCGATAGCCTCTGCTGCACGGCCATTATTGTTATACATACGTCCTAAGGCGCTTAACAATATAGGCGACAAATTATCAATGCCTATGTTAGTTAATAACTCCATCGCACGCTTGAAATCGATGCCCTCTTGTTCATTAAGGAGCTTAACCTTTTCTGTATCACTTAATTCTTGAAACTCTGCATCCGTAATTTCTTCTATACTGAAATATAAGTTCTTAATAAAGTCACCAAAATTATCTGCTAACGGCGTAATTGAGTAATCACATTCTTGGTCTACCCGTACAATCTTAGGCTCACCGGTAGGACCACACTCACGATAATCGAGGAAAATCATATCATGACCGCCGGAAATCGTATCGGCTACAACGATACCGATAGGTGGATACTTTACTTTCGAAATCCAAAACTCATTACCCATCTCACCTAAAAGAGAGTATTTTTTATCTCTATCGATGCCATATATTCCTGTTATATATACACAATCGTCATCATCGTTAATAAAACAATTTTTCTTTACTACACCACCATTATGGTTTTTAAGTAGCTCAATATATGCTGCCGGCAATGTATAGCCTAGCGCAGCTTCAGCATCCTTAATATCCTCATCGGTAACAGGTTTACCTATATAGGACTCAAATGCATAATCAGTGTCTTTCCAAAACCCAGTCCAATTGAAATCTTTTAGATGATTCATAATACTCTCTCCTAGCCAAATGGATATAATCTAATCACATTTTATGTCATTAATGGAATATTTTTTTATTAAAGCTTTCACCTCTCGTCGTATCAATATAGTATCTACAATATAGGCAATAATTATATAAGGAAATGAATTTATAATCGCTAGGGGCATTAATATGACTGCTGCCCGCAATAGATCTAAAGAATAGGCATACCACGTAATATCTATGGTATTTAAAATGGGTATAACATTGTATATTACCCGTATTTCCCATTGCATTAACGGGTTTAATTCCTCACTGGTTCCTGCTATCCAAGCGAAAGTGACTCCAAAAA
>OJWZ01000249.1_pt1 | contig 7915 bp, 8 predicted proteins | sample 1600551 | NCBI WGS metagenome assembly OJWZ01 (sample SAMN04436706, study PRJEB24849) | human gut metagenome | biome: human gut; feature: NICU; material: stool | host: Homo sapiens | place: USA: Saint Louis, MO | collected 2010-07-28 | reverse complement strand
TGAAGATTCCGACGTTACTAACTGAGTGTTGTATCTAATCGTGGGGGCAGGTCAGCACTAATTCGCCCAGAATTAAGGTAGCACCACGAGCCAAGAGCTCTAATTCACGATTGTCTAAGGCAATGCCCTTCTGACTCAAATCGAAACGAATTTTCGCCACACGCTCCCTTTCGGGCTTAGTCATCCTAGCTGAGGGCGCTTGCTCGCTCGTTTTGAGCGATGCATTGCTTCTTTGTTGAGGATTCTTGCGAGGCCTTCCAGCTTTTAACGCGCCGTTCAGTACTTTCACGGCGTCTGGCTCATTCCAGCCGATAACCCCGCGCTCAATTAGATTTAACACCGCTGCGGCTTGCTCAGACTGTGTGGGGGTCATAACTGAATCGTCCCCGGCGGTAAGCTTTCCACAGTTATTGACAGGACTCCGAGGCGTGGCAGAGCCGCTTTTTAAGGTCAAAGGCTCAACGGCCAAAACCTTTGGAACGATGCGCCATTCGGCTGTACGGGTTACATGGACACGATGAGCCCCGAGATGAGGGGCATAAATCCCGATAACCCTCTCGATATCTTCCTCGTATACGTTGACCTCATCAGTCACCTTACGGGTGACCCTGACGGCCTGAGCATCACGCGGCATGTTTGGCTGATGTGGCTCGGATTAGGGGAGCCAGTATGAAGAATGAACCTCGTTGTATTGCACAGTTGCTTCGAAGAGAAAACCCTCATCCGATCAACTTCACTATCACTCACGGTCGCGGACGCAAGGGCATCATCATCCGAACCCGTAAGACGGGTGTTATCGAGAAGCTTCGTCGCTTAGTCAAAAAGAGAGGACTGTGGTTATGACGGTAATGACACTTGATGTGATCCAGAAGCAACCAACAGCACTTCGCGGTTTAGTCTGCAAGTATCTGGCTCAGCCTCGCTGACAGGACACTTGCGATTTTTACAGTCAGATGATGGAGCGGGAGCGTCTTACGGTTTGTTTCCACGCTCAATTAAAACAGCGGCACTCTGTCATGCGTTAGAGGAAATGACCGAAGCCGATCGTGAGCGTCTTGTTTGTGCGCTTGATGAATTGAGAACTGCATTTTCCCGGCACCGCCAACTTGGCGCGTCAAAAGCAACTTTCATCAGCCGCCTGACCGTTAGTCAAAGGCGCTCACTGTATCTTCATGCGGGACTGACAGAGCAGGAATTTATGATGCCGCACTGGCGTTTGAATGAAGAGGACTGTTACTGGCGTGACAAACTTTTCCGCGCTCTGCAAGAGCTGTTCAGCCTTTTTGAGTACGCCCCAACTATTTTAACCTCGGTAAAACCTGAGCAGTATTTACATTAATTAATCTGGATTCGACTAATTACGCGCCTTACAGCGTGGGGACTCCTTTTGCCCGGAGATAGGCATATGCAAGAACAAAATACAGCGCAGCGGGGGATGTATTCAGCACATCTGACGCAGGCAGTAGCGTCCCCCGCTTCCACCATTTTCACATACTCCATAACCCTGACGCGCAGGGTTCGACTGTGGTTAATGGGATCAATAATGGACAAAACCACCTGAATTTCTTTGTTCACATTATCCAGCGAAGTATTACTTTTAATGATGAGCCCAACGCTGGTGATAGTGCTGGCCACAAAGAAGAAAAGCAGGGAAAACAGGATAATCAGGGATGATTTTTTCAACGACATAACACACCTCAGGGATATAATTTCCCTTTGGTTACCGGCTGAATCCAATCTTTAATTAATTAAAGTTATTGATCTCACCCTCAGACGTTACCCTGTCACTCCACGGCCTTGTATCGCCGTTGCAGGGTGGCATCCAGCTTACGCTGGATCGGCTCCGGCGTTTCCCCTTCAATCAGTTTGCCAATCAGATCAAAGCAGTGCCAGGCGAGCTGGCGGTTATCCTGACGAACGGTATCGACAGGAATGGTCAGAGAATCATAGAGATAGTGATCGTCAAAGCTGGCCAGACGCATATCGCTTTGCAGCAGATTATGTTGCCCCATATAGCGCAACACCCCTTCCAGCAGACCGCAAGCGGCGGTAAAGAGGGCTTTTGGCGGGCGGCCCAGGCGCGCGCAAAGCTCGGCAAACATTTCGTAGCCGGAGCTCGGATGGTAATTACCATGAATGATCCACTCCGGACGTAACTCGACGCCAGCGTCACGCAGCCCCTGCTTAAACCCTTCAAGACGGTCACGCGTCGGGGAAAGCCGCGGCTGACCGCCGAGGAAATAAAACTCATCCGGATGCTGGCGCGCGATGTCGGCCACCAGTGTGGCGGTTGGGGTAATTGAATCGGTGAGAACCAGCGGCAGAGAACTGTCGTTCATATGACGGTCAAAGAGCACAACGGGTAACTGTTCGCTCAGCTTTTGATAGTCCGCGTCGTTGAGCATGCTGGAGGCGACAATCAGCCCGTCCACCTGGCGGGCCACCATGTTATTGACCACCACCGTCTCCTGGCCCGGATTTTCATCGCTACAGGAGATCAGCAGCTGAACACCCGCCTCTCGGCAAAGGGTCTCCAGCTCATGAGAAAAAACGGCAAACCCGTAGTTGGTGATTTCCGGCACCACCAGACCAATGGTGTGGCTGCGGTTGTCCCGCAGCGAACGGGCGTGAATGCTGGGCTGATAATGATGTTCTTTGGCAATCGCCAGCACGCGCTCGCGCGTCTCCTCCGCCACCCGAAGCTCTTTGCTGCGGCCGTTCAGAACCAGACTGGCGGTGGCTTTTGAAACCCCCGCCAGCTCCGCGATATCTTTAATGGTGACGCGTTTTGTTTTTCTCACAACGACTTAGATCCGGCTGCCAAAACCTTTATTCTATCATGCAGCTGCGCAGCGACCAGTAGCGTAATGTGATGTCGGACGCACCTTCGAAGCGTACCTGGGCCGGATGGTCAGGAAAATAGCGGCTGCTCATGACGCCTTCACCGTGATTGATGAATATTTCGACGCTGGAACGGTCGCACAGCACGCGTAAATGATGAACATTGCCCTGCCAGTAGCGGGTCAGCGTCTCTCCGGTTTCCAGGCTGGCGCGTTCCAGGCGGATCCCCTCATCATTCACAATCAGCCGCAACGCGCCGGCAAAATCCACGTTCACGCTCGATGCGCTCAGTTCGAACTCAAGACGCGCTCCCGCCAGCACCGGGGCATCGCTGGCGCGTCCCTGCCAGTGATGTTCATCCTCGCGCAGCGTTTCCAGCTCACGGACCGGGGTTTGCCAGAGCTTACCGTCGCGGTAGCGCAGCTCGCGAGGACAGGTCATCTGGTGGATCCAGCCGTGCGCCCGCGTAGGCTGGAGCATCTCTTCGCCGTCCGGCACACCCATCCAGCCGATGAGGATGCGGCGGCCATCTTCTGCCACCGTGGTTTGCGGCGCGTAAAATTCGAAACCGGCGTCAAGCTCATGCAGCTCGCCGTGCGCAAATGCAGGCGTCTGATAATCAAATGCGCCGCTCATCCAGACGGCCGGATAGGTGTTGAGATAGCGATGCGGTTCGCGCGCCAGCCCCTGCGGGCAGCAGATCAAGACGTGTGTGCCATCAAGCGCAAACAGATCCGGGCACTCCCACATATAGCCCGCGTCCGTCAGTCCGTTGACGCCGTGACCAGCGATTTCGCCGCAGGACGCCCAGGTGTGTAAATCGGCTGACGTAAACAGCAGCACCTTGCCGCGCTGCTGTCGATCCTGCGCGCCGAGCACCATGTACCACAGCCCGTCATGGCGCCACACTTTTGGATCGCGGACGTGCCCGGTGTACCCGTCCGGCAGGGGCAGCACCGGTCCCAGTTTGGCAAACGTGCCATCGTCATTTTGCACCGCCAGACACTGCCAGGCGGTGCGGCCGCCATCGTCAAACTTAACGTTGCCGGTATAGCACAGGGTCAGCACGCCGTTGTTAACCACGGCGCTGCCGGAGTAACAGCCATTGCGGTCATACTCTTCGTCAGGCATCAGCGCCATTGGCTCGTGCTGCCAGTGCACCAGATCTGCTGAGCTCCAGTGCCCCCAGCACTTGTAGCGATGATCGCAGCCCAGCGGGTTCCACTGATAAAACAGATGGTAGCGCCCGGCAAACCAGATAAACCCGTTCGGATCGTTCATGAGCCCCGTCACCGGCGCGGGATGCCACTGCGGATAGTGGCTGTCCGCCAGCGCACGCGGCTGGCCTTGCATCACGGCCTGCAACACGGCAGGCCAGCGGGAAGATAAGGTCATTATTCAGAGTCCGTTTTATATTTCAGCAGCAGAGAGACGGTGAACGCCACGCCAAACGCAATCACCATGCCGATAATATAGTTGAGCAGTGAGCTGGCCTGGACAATCGCCATGCCGGGAAGCGCGGTCAGGCCAACGGCGGTCATGTAGACATGCACCGACACCACCCAGGCACCGCCCGCTGCGCCACCGATCAGCGCCGCGATAAACGGCTTCACAAAACGCAGGTTGATGCCAAAAATTGCCGCTTCGGTGATGCCAAGCATCGCGGAAAACGCCGACGGTAAGGTAATGGCTTTGATTTTGGCATCGCGGGTTTTGAACCACACCGCCAGACACGCCCCGCCCTGCGCCACGTTCGCCATCGCCCAGATCGGCAGCAGGAAGTTAACGCCAATCGACGGATTACCCAGCAGCCCGGCTTCAATGGCGTGGAAGCTGTGGTGAATGCCGGTAATGACAATCACCGAATAGAGCCCACCAAACAGCAGCCCGGCCAGCCAGCCCGCGTGGGCAATCAGGGTGCTGAGAATGAAGGAGATCCCGTCGCCCAGCGCGCGTCCCGCCGGGCCAATAATCAACAGCGCTATGAAGCCGGAGATAATGACGGTCAGGAACGGCGTCAGGATCAGATCTAACGCATCCGGTATTGCCCGGCGCAGCTGTTTTTCCACAATGCTCATAAACCACACCGCCAGCAGCACCGGGAAGACGGTTCCCTGATAGCCAATCATGGCGATTTCAAGACCGAAGAAGTTCATGGTGTGGAAGCCGGACGCTACGCCCCAGGCGTTGGTCAGCGCCGGGTGCGTCAGAATGCCGCCGAGCGTAGCCCCCAGATAGGGGTTGCCGCCAAACTCCCGCGCGGCGGTGAAGCCAATCAGGATCGGCAGAATAATAAACGCCGCCGAGCTGCACATATCCAGCATGATATAGAGCGCGTTATCCGGATTAACCCAGCCGTAGGTTTTAACCATCCCCAACAGGCCCATCAGCAGACCCGAAGCCACGATCGCCGGGATAATCGGCACGAAGATGTTGGAGAGCAGACGCGCGATACGCTGGAACGGGTTCAGCTTGCGGGCCGCAATATCCGCCGCTTCCGATTTACTGGACTCGCTAATCCCAGCCGCCTGAATAAACGCGGCGTAAACCTTATTCACCACCCCGGTGCCGAAGATCACCTGCATCTGCCCGGCGTTTCGAAAACAGCCTTTCACGCCTTCAACCTTGCCGATAGCCTGCTGGTCGGCAAGCGCATCATCGACCAGCACCAGACGAAGGCGCGTGGCGCAATGTGCCGCGCTGGCGATGTTCTCTTTGCCACCGAGCAGCGGAATAAGCTCGCGCGCAATATGATTAAAATCCATAGATACCTCTTCCTGACCTCTTTTTATGGTGTTCGAAACGCCCCCGCGATGCGGGAGCGTGAAGGGTTAAAACCAGGTTTCCATCTGCACCCCAAAGTTCCATTCCCCGCCCGCGTTGAAGCCGCTGCTGCCAAAGGCGTCATCGCTGGCGTAGTTATCCAGCTTGCTGCTCCAGTCCATCCAGGTGGCGAACAGGCGCAGCTCCGGACGGCTGAAGAAATCGCCAATCTTGCCCGCCTTTAACGTCGGGGCGAAGGTCAGCTTGTAGAAGCTACCGTTAACCGCATTGCGATCCTTATAGCCTTCCGGGTTTAAATCCATGTACTGATAGCTGCCCTCGAACGCGAGGGCGAAATTCTGGGTCACCTCTTTGATCAGACGCGTATTGAGCGTGACCCACTCATAGCTGTCGCCCTTCACGTAGCGGTCCTTACTGCTTTGCGCCAGCACGGCGGGCGCAATGTGCCAGCCACCGCCCAGCGGCGTGACACCGTAACTTGCAAAACGCCAGGTATCGGCTTCTGACAGTAGCGCGCCGTCTGAACCAATGCTTTTCACCTCGGCGCCCAGACCGTGGCCGTAAAGCAGCGCCGTTTTGGCGGAACCTTCCCGCAGGCCGTAGAAGCTCTCGTTATGCAGACCAACCAGCGCATGTACCCCGTTATTGGCCGCGTCGGTTTTAATCGGATCGCCGTTGCTGTCCTTACGGTCGTCATTATCTTTTGCCCGTAAGCCGCTGACCATCATCTGCACCGGCCCGGCGAAGTGATTCATGCTGAGGATGTAGTTCTGAACGTTGTTGTCGATCTCCTCTTCGCTGCCGAAGTTACGGCCATAAAGGGAGAAGTTACTGCGCAGCGTATCGTTCCACTTCACGTCGTAGACGCCGCCGCCGGTCCCGGCGAGAAACACCACGTCGGAATCCAGCCAGTGAATGTCGAAGTTGTCGCGGTCAAAACGCTTACCCGCCCAGAAGGTACTGCCCTTCAGCGCGCCGGTAAAGTCCGGCAAATTGCCCAGCTCGGCAAAGGCCTGACGAATGTTCAGGTCACTGCTGTCTGCCGACCAGTCGTTATAGGTTTTCTGGCCGTCGGCCAGCATCGCCTTAAAGCGCGTCGTCGCACCATTCTCCAGCGTCTGTTTGTGCTCAACATTCAGCTCAACGTAGGTATCAGCTTCGTTCCCCAGACGCCCGATGGCCCCACCCGTTTCCCCGGCGGGCGTCAGATAAGGGCCGCTTTTGCTGCTGGAGGCCGCGTCGTTCATCAGCAGGCCGGAACGGGCGTAACCGTGAAATTCAAAACCGCCTGTCCGGTCGGCTTTCTCTTCCAGCGCCGTGGTACGTTGCGCCACCGCCTGTGTGGAGGTTTGTGCTTCCTGCTGCGCCGCCACCAGCTGCTGCGTTTTCTGTTCCGCTGCCGTGGCGCGCTTTTCAGCAACCTGCGCGCGGGTTTCCGCCTCCTGCAAACGCTGCTCCAGCGCCGCCAGGCGCGCTTCGATACGGGACATATCCATCTGGGCAAAAACAGAGGTACTGCCGGCCAGCATGCCTATCATCACGGCAAGTCTGCGTTTTTTATACATTTTGTCGCATCCCTAATAACTATCGGTGAAAGTGCTAAATTGCTAAACCGGTTTAGGTTGGTGATACTAGACCGTTGAATTTTGGATCGGCAACGTTTTTTGCTAAACCGTTTTAGTAAGTGTGATCGAGGCGACAATTCAGGCCGCCGACCGGAGGCCTGGAGAGGTGATTTACAGTTCGTGATGATAAGGTAGCGCGGTCATTGCCCCTTTTGCGGTTGTCGCCAGCGCCCCGCAGCGCTGCGCCAGCGTGATGACCTCTGAGAGACGGGCCTGGCCATCACGAGCCAGACCGAACAGCAGCCCGGCGACGAAAGCATCCCCCGCACCGGTGGTATCAATGCATTCCACGGGTGATGCAGAATAGTGTGTCAACGCGCCTTCCTGCCAGGCGGTGACGCCCTCTTTTCCCTGCGTCACCAGCACCAGCCTGGCCGGACAGGTGCGCATCAGCGCAGCCAGCCCCTCATGGACCTGCGCATTTCCGGTTAAGAACGCCAGCTCTTCCACCGAGATTTTCACCACATCTGCACAGGCTAATGCCCGCTCAAGACACTCGCGCAGCTCGACTTCATCGTGCCAAAGATCGGCGCGGATATTGGGGTCAAAGCTGACGAATCCCCCCGCCTGTCTGATCGCGGCCATCGCCTGAAACGTCGCGGAACGGCTGGGTTCGGCGCTGAGCGCGATAGAGCAGACGTGCAGCCACTCCCCGGCGCGGAATG
>OJWZ01000236.1_pt1 | contig 8681 bp, 7 predicted proteins | sample 1600551 | NCBI WGS metagenome assembly OJWZ01 (sample SAMN04436706, study PRJEB24849) | human gut metagenome | biome: human gut; feature: NICU; material: stool | host: Homo sapiens | place: USA: Saint Louis, MO | collected 2010-07-28 | reverse complement strand
CAATAACTTTATACACTCATATAATATATTTATTTATTCATAAAATTTTAGGGTCGTATCAATAATGATCTGCACCCAATTTTTGGACAGAGCTAATTAAGCCATTTTGGGGAATGAGTTCGGTATTCTACCGGACTCATCCCTTTAATTTGAACTTAATACATTTTGTATTGTAGTAATCAATATAATCTTTTAATTTGTTGATAAAATATTTATAAGAAGTAAATTCCTCTAAATATAACTACTCTGATTTTAGTAAATCAAAGAAGTTTTCCATCACGCTATAATCCAAACAGTTTCCTTTTCAAGACATACTTTAGATGATAGCATCATTTTTAATGCTTCTTGATAAGTGCTATGCTGGTACTACCAGCCTTAATCTGAATATAAGAAGCAGCTTTTTCTATATGACCTGTTCTTAAATGCTTTATTCAGCATGATAATACTGGTGTTAATACAGGTCGTTCTGACATTTCATAGGATACAATTTCACCATTATACATATCTAAGATAGGGGATAAATAAACCTTACTCCCAAATAGGTGAATTCAGTAACATCTGTCGCCCATTTTTAATCGGGTTTTATCGCAGTAAAGTTTCATTCAATAATATTAGGATCAATTTTTCCTCCAGAGGCTCTATATCAACGGTACTTCTTTAGATGAACTTTACATGTTAGTTCTACTTTCCTCACAATACGCATTACAACTTTATGCTTCATCTTAAATCCTAATAAATGTAATGCTATTATAATTCAGCGATATCCGTAGTGACCTTTATTCATCGTTACCAGTGTACGAATAGCTTCTCGTTTCTCTGCATATTTGTCTCCATTTTTTATGCTAGCCAGCCGTGCATACATAATATGTACTACTACTAATACCAAAATACTCAAGCATAAACTGAAGAGAATATATTTTTCTTAATCTTTCTATGACAATTATTTGTACTTTTTTAACAGCTTGGTTGGATTAAGCAAATTCACGCATTTCTTTCATGAAATCATCATAAAAAGATATTTCATACTTTAATCGAGCATTTTCCGCATTTTAGTTATTTAATACGTTTCTTATCTGATTTTGGATTGAATCTACTTGTACTTTAATTTTTCTTAGTCTTCATAGGGGTCTACCTTTAGGCTTGGGTTGCAACCACAAATAAACACATGGATGCTTCTCTATATTTTATAGGGCATCCATTTTGTTTTTTTTCTGAATCCTTTTATTATTGTTATAGTTGATGTATTCTTCAATTACAACCGCAAAAGCATTAAATGATGGATATTCCATTTGTCAACCATAATATATTTCCGTTTTCAACCTACCGAACAATGTCTCCATCACAGAATTATCATAACAATTTCCTTTTCTAGACATAGACTGAATAATTCCATATTCTTTAAGTACGTTTCTAAAATAGCTATATTGGTATTGTCATCCTTGATCAGAGTGGCAAATCAACCCCGAAAGATTAGGATACTTTTTAAAAGCTCTATCTAACATACGAGAAATTTATTCTAAATTGGGCCTTAATGCCAAGTCATAGGAAATAACATCATTCGTATTCATATCCTAGATAGATGATAAGTAACACTTCCCCCACGAACAGTTGAATTGAGTTACATCAGTAGTCCATTTTTGCAATGGAGCTGTTGTACTAAAGTCTCTATTGATAATATTATGGGATATTTTGCTGTAAATGATACTCTAAGAATGTACAAAAATGATGATATAAGAATGTACAATTTTAATTGTATCACCGATACTATAGTTGAGGTGATAACAACATGCAATACGTATACGCTATTAACAGTTCATTTACTGTAACATCATTATTAGACTTACCATTATTAAGGGACATTCTGGAGGTTTGCAATTTGAAACCTAATTATAGTTTACTAGGTCGTGAATTAGGCTATGATAGACGCACCATAAAATCTCATTATGAAAATGGAACGCCTGATCCACATCGTCATAAACCATCTATGATTGATAAATTTTATGACGTAATACAGACTTTATTATCTGATGATACACCCCAACAATTTTATTATAAGCGTGTCTTGTGGCAATACTTGGTAGATAACCATGGACTCACAGCTGCTTACTCTACATTTCGCGGTTATATTTTAAAGATACCAGTATTTCAATCCTATTTTGATAGAAAACATACATCGCCTAGTATGCAGCATACGATTCGTTTTGAAACCGCACCAGCTGAACAGGCTCAAGTTGATTGGAAAGAGAATATTAAATTCCTATTGCATGATGGCACACACATAACTTTTAATATATTGCTGATGACATTAGGCTATTCTAGATACAAATTAGCAAAGGTCACTTTCGATAGAACTACTGAAACACTACAAGATACATTGGTAGAATTCTTTGAACAATTACAAGGTGTTCCGCATGTACTATTAACAGATAATATGAAAACCGTGATGGTACAACCGAGGCTAGCTGGAACTAAAGGACAGCTTCATACCAAAGCAGAACAATTTTCAAGTGACTTTGGCTTTACATTTAAGCCGTGTATGGCGCGCCGTCCACAAACGAAAGGCAAAGTAGAAAGCCAAATGAAAATTCTAGATGAAATTCATGCGTACCAAGGAAAATTAACAATACAAGAAGTGGAAGAACAGATTCAAAAAATTATTTTACGTAGTAATCTAGCGATTTCTCAAGCTACAAGACAAATACCGTCTGCACTGCTTGAAAAAGAAAAGGAATCTCTTACCCCACTTCCAACAAAAGTGATAAGAGATTCCTACCGCATAGATCACCCAAAAGCTAAGGTTTCAGCAAGTAATCTCATTAGCTTTCGTGGTAGCCACTATTCTGTACCGCCAGGATATGTGGCCAAATCTATGACCTTAAAGACCATAGATAAGATGCTATACATATATGATAGCACAGAATTGATTGCACAGCACCCATTAAGTGATAAGAAGGTTAACTATTTGCCTTCTCATTATGAGGCACAATTGCAGAAAACAATTCCTTATCTAAGTTCTGAAGATGTGAAAGCTAAAGCAAAATCTAATTTGGAAAAGATAGGAGCTATCTATGACACTACAGACTAATTACCAACGCTTACAAGATAATCTAGCATATCTAAAACTAAAACAATGCATGTTACACCTAGATGAAACAATTGAATTAGCTAATACACAGAGCTTATCTCATATTGAGTGGTTATTGAAGCTGAGTGATTACGAAGTTGATATTAAACGACAAAACGTAATTAACCATATGGTGAAAATTAGTAATTTTCCTCATTTGAAAACACTAGCTGATTTTGAATTTTCATTTCAACCACAAATTAACGAAATGCAAATTAAGGATTTAGCATCATTAGGATTCATGGAACAAGCTGAAAACATTGTATTTCTTGGCTCTAGCGGAGTTGGGAAAACACATTTAGCTACATCACTAGGTATTGAAAGCTCTCGTAACAGACGAAGCACCTATTTTATTAAATGCCATGATTTAATTCAAAACCTTAAGAGTGCAAAAGATGAAGGACGATTAGAAACTCGGCTCAAGCATTATGCACGCTACCAATTACTCATCATTGATGAAATTGGCTATTTACCGTTACAACCAGGTGATGCTAACTTACTATTTCAAATTATTGATAGACGGTACGAAAAGAAAAGTACCATCGTAACGTCTAACATTAATTTTGATGAGTGGGCTACCATTTTACATGATGAGCGAGTAGCTAATGCTATTGTTGATCGATTACTTCACCATGCACATGTGATTAGCATAACTGGAGATTCATACCGGTTACGAAACCATATGCAACAGAAGGAATAACTGTACATTGTACATCGTCAAAATTGTACATTCTTATATTGACATTTACATATTTTGCCTACTTGACCTTTATAAGAGTGATACTTTTCTTTTGGTCTCATTCCTGCGCTTCCTATGACTTTCATAAGTCTTTGTACTCGTTTATGATTAACTACAAAACCTCGATTAAGAAGTTCTTGATATATGCGACGCACACCATAATAACTCTTATGCTCTGTAAAAACCTTTTGAATTTCTTCATTGAGTTGTATATTTCTTTCCTCTACAAGATTCACTTTAGAGAGCTCAAAATAATAGGTGGAGGTGGCCATTCCCATAGCTTTTAAAAGATATTTTAGTTGATACCCTTGCTTTCTAAGTGTTTTAATAATCGCTACTTTTTCACCTTGAGCCGCGCAGCTTCTTTTTTTCACTCAAGGCAATCTCTTTTTTATGACTTCATTTTCAGCTTTAATATAAGTATTTTAAGCTCGTAAGCAAATGAGTTTCTCGTATTCACTCTCATTGAGTTGTCTAAGTAAAATATTCTTCGTTACTCTCATATTGGAATCCTTTGATGGTCGACCATTAGTCTTATTGATAAGACGATTGTATCCCGAAGTTTTGTATTTATTAATCCATTGATAGAGTAGTCCACTATTAATTCCAGCAGCAATAGCTACTGAATGTATAGTTTCCCCAGATAACACCTGATATACTAACTCATATTTATCCTCTGGATGCCAATTCTTTTTAACTACATAAAGCTTATTAATATCTAGACCATGCAAATCCTCTTGTTTAGCCCAACATCTTATTCGTTCATGAAAAGTATAAGTTAATACTTCGTTTGGTGTTTCAGGCCATTCACCGCGATAGAATAATTCTATTGCTTTCCTTTTGAATTCATAACTATATCTCATGCCCCCCTTTACCGGTTGTCCAGTAAAAGTGGTACATACCAATAGTTAATGACTTTTTCTTTGATTTCTTTTGAATATTTTGACATAAAAAACTGCACCACCAAAAATTGTGCCCAATTTTTTAGGTGTAGTCCATAATTTTGTGTAAACGTCTTTTTTATTCTCAATTATCAAGTATTTTTTGTAACTGACTAAATTCTGAATCAAATCTACGATATATTTTAATAGTAATATTACCAAACATAATATGCAAAAAGCGCACATAATATCCATTCCAAGAATCACCTGAGTTATATCATATTTGTCATAGGATAAAAATTCTGTTAATTTAGCCAATAACAGCGTATTTAATATCGTTTCGGTCTCATTACGAAATAAATCTATAAAAATTGAATGATTATCTGGAGTATTAACTGAGATTACGGTACTATTAAACATAGAGAATTAGCCTTCTATCGGCAATTCTGCTTGCTAATGTAATCATAAAGAAGATTAATTCTCTTTTCAATTCTTTAAGAACAGTTTATACAAAATATATTACACTGCCACATGATACATCTGTAAATGATACTCTAAGAATGTACAAAAATGATGATATAAGAATGTACAATTTTAATTGTATCACCGATACTATAGTTGAGGTGATAACAACATGCAATACGTATACGCTATTAACAGTTCATTTACTGTAACATCATTATTAGACTTACCATTATTAAGGGACATTCTGGAGGTTTGCAATTTGAAACCTAATTATAGTTTACTAGGTCGTGAATTAGGCTATGATAGACGCACCATAAAATCTCATTATGAAAATGGAACGCCTGATCCACATCGTCATAAACCATCTATGATTGATAAATTTTATGACGTAATACAGACTTTATTATCTGATGATACACCCCAACAATTTTATTATAAGCGTGTCTTGTGGCAATACTTGGTAGATAACCATGGACTCACAGCTGCTTACTCTACATTTCGCGGTTATATTTTAAAGATACCAGTATTTCAATCCTATTTTGATAGAAAACATACATCGCCTAGTATGCAGCATACGATTCGTTTTGAAACCGCACCAGCTGAACAGGCTCAAGTTGATTGGAAAGAGAATATTAAATTCCTATTGCATGATGGCACACACATAACTTTTAATATATTGCTGATGACATTAGGCTATTCTAGATACAAATTAGCAAAGGTCACTTTCGATAGAACTACTGAAACACTACAAGATACATTGGTAGAATTCTTTGAACAATTACAAGGTGTTCCGCATGTACTATTAACAGATAATATGAAAACCGTGATGGTACAACCGAGGCTAGCTGGAACTAAAGGACAGCTTCATACCAAAGCAGAACAATTTTCAAGTGACTTTGGCTTTACATTTAAGCCGTGTATGGCGCGCCGTCCACAAACGAAAGGCAAAGTAGAAAGCCAAATGAAAATTCTAGATGAAATTCATGCGTACCAAGGAAAATTAACAATACAAGAAGTGGAAGAACAGATTCAAAAAATTATTTTACGTAGTAATCTAGCGATTTCTCAAGCTACAAGACAAATACCGTCTGCACTGCTTGAAAAAGAAAAGGAATCTCTTACCCCACTTCCAACAAAAGTGATAAGAGATTCCTACCGCATAGATCACCCAAAAGCTAAGGTTTCAGCAAGTAATCTCATTAGCTTTCGTGGTAGCCACTATTCTGTACCGCCAGGATATGTGGCCAAATCTATGACCTTAAAGACCATAGATAAGATGCTATACATATATGATAGCACAGAATTGATTGCACAGCACCCATTAAGTGATAAGAAGGTTAACTATTTGCCTTCTCATTATGAGGCACAATTGCAGAAAACAATTCCTTATCTAAGTTCTGAAGATGTGAAAGCTAAAGCAAAATCTAATTTGGAAAAGATAGGAGCTATCTATGACACTACAGACTAATTACCAACGCTTACAAGATAATCTAGCATATCTAAAACTAAAACAATGCATGTTACACCTAGATGAAACAATTGAATTAGCTAATACACAGAGCTTATCTCATATTGAGTGGTTATTGAAGCTGAGTGATTACGAAGTTGATATTAAACGACAAAACGTAATTAACCATATGGTGAAAATTAGTAATTTTCCTCATTTGAAAACACTAGCTGATTTTGAATTTTCATTTCAACCACAAATTAACGAAATGCAAATTAAGGATTTAGCATCATTAGGATTCATGGAACAAGCTGAAAACATTGTATTTCTTGGCTCTAGCGGAGTTGGGAAAACACATTTAGCTACATCACTAGGTATTGAAAGCTCTCGTAACAGACGAAGCACCTATTTTATTAAATGCCATGATTTAATTCAAAACCTTAAGAGTGCAAAAGATGAAGGACGATTAGAAACTCGGCTCAAGCATTATGCACGCTACCAATTACTCATCATTGATGAAATTGGCTATTTACCGTTACAACCAGGTGATGCTAACTTACTATTTCAAATTATTGATAGACGGTACGAAAAGAAAAGTACCATCGTAACGTCTAACATTAATTTTGATGAGTGGGCTACCATTTTACATGATGAGCGAGTAGCTAATGCTATTGTTGATCGATTACTTCACCATGCACATGTGATTAGCATAACTGGAGATTCATACCGGTTACGAAACCATATGCAACAGAAGGAATAACTGTACATTGTACATCGTCAAAATTGTACATTCTTATATTGACATTTACATTCTTTTCTTTTCTCTAAGAATTTTTACCAATCCCCAGTTTAACTGGCGGGTTATAGGACAAAACGTGTTGGTACTTTAATCCAAATCATTGAAAGATAATTTGTCATAGTTATGCAAATCACCCCCAAAAATGGTACTCCTCAAGTTGGAATTATCCCTTGAGGTTGGGCGCTTTTATTCATAGATCTATATATTTTAGAAATACTTTCATCAGTTGGCATTACCTTAAGTATTTCTTTTGCAGAAAGCGGTCTTGGTGAGTGTAAATCACATCACCAAGGGTTATTAGTCCTCGGATATTCTTTATCTAACACCAATGTTTCATCTAAATATCGAAACATTGTCTTTGTATTAATTAATACCACAAGAGAGTTATAGGCTTTTAATAAACGTTCATGCTTAGCTCTTAAATTATAATTACTATCACGTGTCATTTCACATAGAAACTCCTTAAAAATCACTCTCCAATTTTTTGCATCTTCCTGTGTTTTTACACTATATAAAACGCTTGCTAAATCTTTTAACATAATTACTACTAACGTCTTAGACCGTCTAGTAGTATATCGATGTACTTACCATACGGCATTAACAAAACAACGTTAAAGTTTGGCCGTACGCTAAACTTTTTTTAATGCTTTTCTAAGGCCATGTCCACCATCAGAAACCACTACAATGAGTGTAGCTATTCGCTGCATAAGAGCCTGCCATGATCGGGATTGTTCTGACCTACATAAATAATACCTCCCTAATACATGTTCATCATCATAACAGATTAAAATACAAGCTTTTTTAGTTAAGTAAATACCATCAACGAATACCACCTCTCTCTGGGTTTTAATTTTAGGAGGCATAAGCCATATTGCAAAAAATCAGCTATTTGTCTACGAAATGTACGACCCTGCCCAGGCATGTCATGTTGTATTTCTTTACTAAATAACCAGTTTAGAAATCGATGAAAACATTTAGTAGTCTTATCAATAGTTTGTGTAAAAGTGATGTTACACTGCTTATAATACCATCGTTGTGTTCCTGCTTTAGTTTTCCCATATTTTTAACAAGGAAATCCACAATTTATACATCTTACCAGCAGGATTATTCCGACTCTCTGTCAAATGTTGAGGTATTCATCCTACGAGACTTCTTTGGCACCAATCATATGTATGGTTGGTGCCATTCTTTTTGCTCAAAAGTAGAATACGTACTCTAAATCTACC
>OJWZ01000233.1_pt1 | contig 8925 bp, 5 predicted proteins | sample 1600551 | NCBI WGS metagenome assembly OJWZ01 (sample SAMN04436706, study PRJEB24849) | human gut metagenome | biome: human gut; feature: NICU; material: stool | host: Homo sapiens | place: USA: Saint Louis, MO | collected 2010-07-28 | reverse complement strand
CTTATGAAGACATTACTAACATCGGGGTGTACTAATCAACGGGGAGCAGGTCAATTCTCTCGCAATTACTTCAAAAGTGTTTTCAAAGCCTAGCTTCTGAGCGATTTTCTCCGCTTTCTTTACTTCACCAGGATCGTTACCTGCTGCCAGTACCTTTTTGGCTGCTTCACGTTTATCACGCGCTTCAGCTAAGGAGACTTCTGGATATACACCAAAGGCCAGGCGTTTTTCTTTACCAGCGTAACGGTACTTCAAACGCCAGTAACGTGAGCCGCTGGTCGCTACCTCAAGGTAGAGACCACCGCCATCAGATAACTTGTAAGGCTTTTCTTTCGGTTTAGCAGTATCAACTTGACGGGCTGTTAACTTCATTGGGGGCACCTCAAAATAGGGGCATCTTTTATGCCCCCCATAATGCCCCCAGAATGTACTTGATTCTGGTAGACATGAGTTGACCTCAGGAGAACATAACTGATTGCAATAGCAGGTAGTATAAGGGATTTATTGACTGTGGGGGAATTCAGGGGAGGCTAATTGGCGGAAGATCACAGGAGTCGAACCTGCCCGGGAACGCTGGCGTCCCCAACTGGATTTGAAGTCCAGCCACCTCACCGGAGATGACGATCTTCCGCGCCTGCATTGCTACATGGAGGCGGGGCGCATTATAGCTACTTTCAGGCATTTACCACATACCCCACACCACTTTTTTCACCTCTCTTTTGACCTGAATCCCCCTGTTTCAGCTAATTCTTAAGAAAATCCTCAGGTTAGCATTTCGTGCTCATCAACTTTTATCCCGATCACAAAAAACAAGAAACGTAATCTCTTAACCAGAAAACGCAATACCCGCCCCTGAAACAATGGTTTAAAAAACGGTAACCGGTCTCAGCGCCCCCTACAGCGTGAAGGATAAAAATATGAGCGAAGTCCTGTCAGTAAAAGAGAAGATTGGCTACGGCATGGGAGACGCCGCCAGCCATATCATTTTTGATAACGTCATGCTTTATATGATGTTTTTCTACACCGATATTTTTGGTATTCCCGCCGGGTTTGTCGGCACCATGTTCCTGCTGGCCCGCGCGCTGGATGCGATCTCCGACCCGTGCATGGGGCTGATTGCCGACCGCACCCGCAGCCGCTGGGGCAAGTTCCGCCCGTGGATTTTGTTCGGCGCGATCCCGTTCGGCATCGTCTGCGTGCTGGCGTATACCACGCCGGACCTCAGCCTCAACGGTAAAATGGTTTACGCCGCCATCACCTACACCCTGCTGACCCTGCTCTATACCGTGGTCAACATCCCCTACTGCGCGCTGGGCGGCGTGATCACCAACGACCCGACGCAGCGTATCTCCCTCCAGTCCTGGCGCTTTGTGCTGGCGACGGCGGGCGGCATGCTCTCCACGGTGCTGATGATGCCGCTGGTGAACCTGATTGGCGGCGACGATAAGGCGTTCGGCTTCCAGGGCGGGATCGCCGTGCTGTCGGTGGTCGCGTTCCTGATGCTGGCGTTCTGCTTCTTCACCACCAAAGAGCGCATCCAGGTGCCGCCGAGCACCACCTCCATGCGTGAAGATCTGCGTGATATCTGGCAAAACGACCAGTGGCGCATCGTCGGCGTGCTGACCATCCTCAACATCCTCGCCGTCTGCGTGCGCGGCGGCGCGATGATGTACTACTGCACCTGGATCATGGGCTCGCCGGAGGTGTTCGTCGCCTTCCTGACGACCTACTGCGTCGGCAACCTGATCGGCTCCGCGCTGGCGAAACCGCTCACCGACTGGAAGTGCAAGGTCAGCATCTTCTGGTGGACCAACGCCGCGCTGGCGGTGGTCAGCGTGGCGATGTTCTTCGTGCCGATGCATGCCACCGTGCTGATGTTCGGCTTCATCTTCGTTATCGGCGTGCTGCACCAGCTGGTGACGCCGATTCAGTGGGTGATGATGTCCGATACCGTCGACTACGGCGAATGGACCAACGGCAAACGTCTGACCGGCATCAGCTTCGCGGGCACGCTGTTCGTGCTGAAGCTCGGCCTGGCGCTGGGCGGGGCGATGATCGGCTGGATGATGGCAGGCGGCGGCTACGACGCGGCAGCCAAAACCCAGAACAGCGCGACCATCAGCATCATCATCGGCCTGTTTACGCTGGCTCCGGCGATCTGCTACGTGCTGAGCGCCATTATCGCCAAACGCTACTACACGCTGAAAACCCCCTTCCTGACCAAAATCCTGCGCGAGCTGGCGCAGGGCGCGCGCCGCAATCAGCAGGAGTTTGAAAACCTGCCAGTCAGCAAAGAATTGCAGAACTAAGAGGACGTAAGCATGAAAATCAGTGATGGAAACTGGCTTATTCAACCGGGCCTGAACGTGACGTATCCGGTGCAGGTGTTCGACGTGGAGCAGCAGGGCAATGACCTGGTGGTGTACGTCGCGCCGCGTGACGTGCGCGAACGCACCTGGCAGCTCGACACGTTGATGTTCACGGTGCGCCTGTTTGCACCGCAGGAGGGGATTGTCGGGGTGCGCATTGAGCACTTCCAGGGCGCGCTGAATAACGGCCCGCACTATCCGCTGAACGTTCTGAAGGATGTAAAAGTTGAGATTGAAAACAACGCCGAATTTGCCGATCTGAAAAGCGGCAGCGTCAGCGTGCGCGTCACCAAAGGCGAGTTCTGGGCGCTGGATTTCCTGCGCAACGGCCAGCGCATTACCGGCAGCCAGCTGAAAAACAACGGCTACGTGCAGGACAGCAATACCGATCGCAACTATGTGTTTGAACGTCTGGATCTGGGCGTGGGGGAAACGGTCTACGGCCTGGGCGAGCGCTTTACCGCGCTGGTACGCAACGGCCAGACGGTCGAAACCTGGAACCGCGACGGCGGCACCAGCACCGAGCAGTCCTACAAAAACATCCCGTTCTACCTGACCAACCGCGGCTACGGCGTGCTGGTGAATCACCCCGAGAACGTCTCGTTTGAAGTCGGCTCCGAAAAAGTCTCCAAAGTGCAGTTCAGCGTGGAAGGGGAGTATCTGGAGTACTTCGTGATCGACGGCCCGACGCCGAAAGAAGTGCTGAACCGCTATACCCGCTTCACCGGCCGTCCGGCGCTGCCGCCTGCGTGGTCGTTCGGCCTGTGGCTGACCACCTCGTTCACCACCAACTACGACGAAGCGACGGTGAACAGCTTTATCGACGGTATGGCCGAGCGCGACCTGCCGCTTCACGTGTTCCACTTCGACTGCTTCTGGATGAAGGCCTTCCAGTGGTGCGACTTCGATTGGGACCCGGTGACCTTCCCGGATCCGGAAGGGATGATCCGCCGCCTGAAAGAGAAAGGGCTGAAGGTCTGCGTGTGGATCAACCCGTATATCGGCCAGAAATCGCCGATCTTCCGGGAGCTGAAAGAGAAGGGCTACCTGCTGAAGCGCCCGGACGGCTCCCTGTGGCAGTGGGACAAATGGCAGCCGGGGCTGGCAATCTACGACTTCACCAACCCGGACGCGTGCAGGTGGTACGCCGACAAGCTGAAAGGCCTGGTGGCGATCGGCGTCGACTGCTTCAAGACCGACTTCGGCGAGCGTATCCCGACGGGCGTTCAGTGGTTCGACGGCTCCGATCCGCAGAAGATGCACAACCACTACGCCTACATTTATAACGAACTGGTGTGGAACGTGCTGAAAGAGACGGTGGGAGAAGAAGAGGCGGTGCTGTTTGCCCGTTCTGCCTCCGTCGGGGCGCAACAGTTCCCGGTACACTGGGGCGGCGACTGCTATGCCAACTACGAATCGATGGCCGAAAGCCTGCGCGGCGGGCTGTCGATTGGCCTGTCCGGCTTCGGGTTCTGGAGCCACGATATCGGCGGGTTCGAAAACACCGCTCCGGCGCACGTCTACAAACGCTGGTGCGCGTTCGGGCTGTTCTCCAGCCACAGCCGCCTGCACGGCAGCAAATCCTACCGCGTGCCGTGGGCGTACGATGACGAGTCCTGCGACGTGGTGCGCCACTTCACGCAGCTGAAGTGTCAGTTGATGCCGTACCTGTATCGTCAGGCGGCGCTGGCGCGCGAGTCCGGCACGCCGATACTGCGGGCAATGATGCTGGAGTTCCCGGACGATCCGGCGTGCGATTACCTCGACCGCCAGTACATGCTCGGGGATGCAATGATGGTGGCCCCGGTGTTCTCCGAGGCGGGTGACGTGCAGTTCTACCTGCCGGAAGGGCACTGGACGCACCTGTGGCACAACGATGAAATTCAGGGCAGCCGCTGGCATAAGCAGCAGCACGATTTCATGAGCCTGCCGGTCTATGTGCGCGACAACACGCTGCTGGCGCTGGGTAACAATAACCAGAAGCCAGACTATGCGTGGCACGAGGGGACGGCCTTCCAGCTCTTCAACCTGAGCGATGGCGCAACGGCGGTGAGTGAAGTGCCTGCGGCGGACGGCTCTGTGGTGTTTACGCTGAAGGCGTCACGTCAGGGCGACGTCGTGACCTTTACCGGCGCGGGAGATGCGCAAAACTGGTCGGTGTGCTTGCGCAACGTGCAGAAGGTCGGCGGCGTAAAAGGCGGTTCACATGTGGGCAGCGAGTGGGGTGTGGTGGTGAAAGCCGACGGGGATGAGGTGGTGGTTCACCTCTGAGCCGTAAAAATGCCCGGTGGCGCTTCGCTTACCGGGCCTACATTAGATCGTAGGCCGGGTAAGGCGAAGCCGCCACCCGGCTTTTTACTGTGCCGGAGCCACCGTCGACACCATCCCGGCGGTCATGGTCTGTTGCACCTGCTGTTTATCCATATTCACCGCGCTCAGCTTCCCGTTCACCGTCGGCTTCAGCGGCGCATTCGCCTGCACGCTGCCGCTGGCGGTAAGCTGAATATTGCCGTCGCCCGCAATCGGCAGCGCTGGCCAGCCCCACTGCTGCAAGACATTGAGCGGTACGCCGCGCCCGTTCAGGCTCACGGTGGTTTGTCGCTGTGGCAGCTGTGACACGGTGGCGGTCGCTTCCAGAATACCTTTCTCGGTAAAAGCGCTCAGATCGGTAATATTTACCGTTGCGGCGTTGGCATTCAGCGCCAGCGACGGGCGACGCACGTCGACGCGGTTAAAGGTTGCTGCCGCCCCGTTGAGGGTTGCGTTACCGCCCCACACGCCCCACTTGTGATCCTGCGCCAGCCGCAGATTAGCGCCATAACCGTCGAGGGAGGTGATCTGCCACGGGAATGCCGGATCGATGTCGATCACCAGGTTACGGCTCAGGCCGAATTTTTTTAGCGTCACGCTGTTCAGCCATGCCGGGAGCGGGTCCATCCACAGCGTTTTCCAGTTTTCCGGAAGCGTATATTCCAGCCCGGCAATGGCAACGTCGTCCAGCACCAGCGCCTGACCCTCGCGCAGCCAGTTGCCGGAGGTGCGCACCATACCTCCTTCCCAGCGGGAGGTGAACTGACGCAGCGCAATGCCCTGCGGGGAGAATTCCGCATTCAGGATAGGGTCAAACAGATGCAGCGAGCCGTAGATAAATTCGCTGGCGTTCATGGATAACCGTCCCTCCTGGCTTTGCCAGTCCCCTTTACTCAGGGTGAGGTTACGCAGGCTGAGATCGAGGTCGGTTACCGCCCAGTCTGGCCCCTGTAGACGGGCATCGGTCACTTCCAGCCGCCCAATCTGTAACGAAGGCAGGGTGGAGAGAGGGGCGAAGAAATCCAGCAGCGATTTGTCGCTTTGCAGGCGGATCTCATTCAGCCGCAGGGTGTCGATAACCCAACCACCGTCGGCATTACGCAGAGCCGAGCCCGTCAGCGAGCCGCGCGCCATATCGGCACCGATGGTATTCAGCACCACCTCTTTGCCGTTGAGTTGTCCCTGAATCAGCACGTTGTTGGCCGGTATGCCGTTGAGGGTGAGCGACCCGGCGCTCATCTGGATTTGCGCATTTTTACCGAGTATGTTCCCCGCCTCGGGCTGCCACGGGCTGACGCCGCCGGTCACCTTTTGCGCACTGAGATCCCACTCCGTATTCGGGCTGTTAAAGGCCATGTTATTCAGTTGCAGACGGTCGGCCTGGAACGGCAGCGGCGCCGTCTGCGGCGATAAATTCAGTGTGCCATCGAACAGGGTGATGGCATCCATATGCAGCGGGTCGGTGATCTGGCGGCTGCTTAAGCCAATATCCACTTTTTTAGCGACCAGCGTGGCCGGTTTGCCATCTCGTCCGAAGGTAACGTTTTCCAGAAGGATGTGAGAAGGGGATGAAAAGCGGTGATCCATCAGGTCAAAGTTGAGCTCGTAATCGGTATTCACCGTGATCCAGCTGCTGACCTGCGATGCGCCCCAGCGGGTCTGGAGCAGAAAATAAAAGGCGAGCACTACAATGAGCAGGGCTACCAGAAGATAGATAAGCAGCTTTCCAATAAATTTCATGGTCTTCCTTCCCGCGAAACGCACATAAGGGTGTTATGCACGATTTATGCGCAATGCTCAAGGCGGGAATGGTGTAAAGAGATGTCACGGCAGGCATTGACAGCCTGCCGTGTGGGGATCAGTTCTTTTCAGGCGGGAAAATGAGATTCAGCACGATAGCGGTAATACCGCCCGCGGCGATGCCGGAAGAGAGCAGGTTTTTCACCCAGTCCGGGGCAAACTGCAAAATCATCGGCTGCTGGGAGACGCCAAGCCCTACGGCGAGAGACAGCGCAATAATCATGATTGCGCGGCGGTTCAGCGGTTCGCGGGAGACGATACGCACGCCGGAGGCCGCGATGGTACCGAACATGACCAGCGTCGCGCCGCCCAGCACCGGCTCAGGGATGTGCTGCACAAACCCGCTCACCGCCGGGAACAGGCCGAGGACCACCAGCATCAGCGCTACCACGAAGCCCACGTAGCGGCTGGCCACGCCGGTCAGCTGGATCACGCCGTTGTTCTGGCCGAAGCAGGAGTTCGGGAAGGTGTTGAACACCGCCGAGACAAACGAGTTCAGTCCGTTCGCCAGCACGCCGCCTTTCAGACGTTTCATGTACAGCGGGCCGGAGACCGGCTGCTCGGACACGTCGGAGGTGGCGGTGATATCGCCAATGGTTTCCAGCGAGGTGATCATAAAGACCAGCATCAGCGGCAGGAGCAGACTCCAGTCAATGCCCAGGCCGTAGTAGAGCGGCGTTGGCACGGTAATCAACGCGCTGTTGGTTGGGGTGGTGTTTTCCGGCAGCATGCCCAGCGCCCACGCCAGCAGGTAACCGGCGGCCATGGCGATCACCAGCGATGCCACGCGCAGGTACGGGTTACGCTGGCGGTTAAGCAGAATAATGATTGCCAGCACGACGCCTGCCAGCAGCAGGTTTTTCGGCGCGCCGAAGGTATGGTCGCTCATTGCCGCGTAGCCGCCCCCGATGGAGGTCAGACCCACCTGAATCAGCGACAGGCCGATAATCATCACCACCACACCGGAGACCAGCGGGGTGATCACCCGGCGCGCCAGGTGCAGAACGCGGGAAATGATCATCTCTGTGCAGCTTGCCAGCATCAGGGTGCCGAAAAGCGCCGCCATCATCGTCGGGACATCTGCGCCGCCGGTTTTCAGTGCCGTACCGCCCATGATCAGCGGCGCCACAAAGTTAAAGCTGGTGCCCTGAATCGACAGCAAACCTGAACCCACCGGACCCCAGGCTTTAATTTGAATGATGGAGGCCACGCCGGAAGCGAACAGAGACATACTGATGATGTGTTGCGTATCCTGCGCCGGTAACCCCAGCGCCTGGCAAATCAGCAGAGCCGGCGTGATGACCGCAACGAACATCGCCAGCAGGTGCTGGCAGGCGGCAAACAGGGTTTGAGGCAGCGGGGGACGATCTTCAAGGCGGTAAATCAGTTCGCTGTTTTGCTTCTGCGCAATCGGTTGCGCATCAGCAGACTCCAGAGTGTTAACAGACATCGGCGGCAATCCCACGGTGGAAAAGCGGGCATTTTATCTGACCACCTGGTAAAAGCAAACGATTGCCAGCAAAAAAAAGAGAGAAAATCTGCCGGTGTGAGCAGGTTTTCTACAACGAACAGGAAAAAAAAATTACACTTTTCGCGCCGGCGGCTCATGACGAGCATCACCCGGCCCAGGATAACGCCGCGTGTGTATGGAACACGCGCATAACAGGAGCCTTTTATGATTCATCTCGATACGTTGTCGACCCTTGTTGCCGCAACGCTGGTTCTTTTGCTTGGTCGCAAGCTGGTACACAGTGTTTCCTTTCTGAAAAAGTACACCATTCCTGAACCTGTCGCCGGTGGATTGCTGGTGGCGCTGGCCCTGCTGGTGCTGAAAAAAAGCATGGGCTGGGAAATCGATTTTGATATGTCCCTGAAAGATCCGTTGATGCTGGCCTTCTTTGCCACTATCGGCCTGAACGCTAACCTCGCAAGCCTGCGTTCGGGCGGCAAGGTGCTGGGCGTGTTTCTGATTGTTGTGGTGGGCCTGCTGCTGATGCAAAACGCCATCGGCATCGGTATGGCGTCGCTGCTGGGGCTGGATCCGCTGATGGGTCTGCTGGCGGGGTCGATTACCCTGTCAGGCGGCCACGGAACGGGCGCGGCGTGGAGCAAGCTGTTCATCGAACGCTATGGCTTTGAAAACGCAACGGAAGTGGCAATGGCCTGCGCGACCTTTGGCCTGGTACTTGGCGGGCTGATTGGCGGCCCGGTGGCGCGCTATCTGGTGAAACACTCCACCACGCCGGAAGGCAGGCCAGACGATGAAATGGTGCCGACGGCATTTGAAAAACCGGACGTTGGCCGCAGCATCACCTCGCTGGTGATGATTGAAACCATCGCCATGATTGCCATCTGCCTTACCGTGGGCAAAATTGTTGCGCAATGGCTGGCGGGAACGGCTTTCGAACTGCCAACCTTTGTCTGCGTGCTGTTTATCGGGGTGATC
>OJWZ01000228.1_pt1 | contig 9292 bp, 9 predicted proteins | sample 1600551 | NCBI WGS metagenome assembly OJWZ01 (sample SAMN04436706, study PRJEB24849) | human gut metagenome | biome: human gut; feature: NICU; material: stool | host: Homo sapiens | place: USA: Saint Louis, MO | collected 2010-07-28 | reverse complement strand
CCGATGGTAGTGTGGGGTCTCCCCATGTGAGAGTAGGGAACTGCCAGGCATCAAATTAAGTAGTAAGCCGGTGCATTAATCCGGTGGTTACAGAAGTATTCGGTGGAGCGGTAGTTCAGTCGGTTAGAATACCTGCCTGTCACGCAGGGGGTCGCGGGTTCGAGTCCCGTCCGTTCCGCCACTTATTGAAAGCCCTGAGCTAACGCTCAGGGCTTTTTTCTTATCTGTCGTTTGATTGTTGCGAAATTAGCAAAAATCCTCTGCGTTTTACGATCTTTTTCGTCATAACAACTACAGCGATAATTCTCCTCAGTTTACGAACATAACGATTGAGGAATCATATGACTATCCCTGCACTGGGTCTGGGCACTTTCCGCCTGAAAGACGATGTTGTTATTGCATCTGTTAAAACCGCACTCGAGTTGGGCTATCGTGCTATTGATACGGCGCAGATTTATAATAACGAAGCTGCCGTAGGCCAGGCCATCGAAGAGAGCGGCGTACCGCGCGACGAACTTTTCATCACCACTAAAATCTGGATTGAGAATCTCAGCAAAGACAAGCTGATCCCAAGCCTGAAGGAAAGTCTGAAAAAGCTGCGTACTGACTATGTTGATCTGACGCTGATCCACTGGCCATCTCCTGACGATGCCGTCTCTGTGGAGGAGTTCATGCAGGCGCTGCTGGAAGCGAAAGAGCAGGGCTTAACGCGTGAAATTGGCATCTCTAACTTCACTATCCCATTGATGGAAAGGGCGATTGCCGCAGTGGGTAAAGAAAATATCGCCACCAACCAGATTGAACTCTCTCCTTACCTGCAAAACCGTAAAGTCGTGGACTGGGCGAAACAGCACGGTATCCACATCACCTCATACATGACGCTGGCCTATGGTAAGGCACTGAAAGATGAAGTGATTACGCGTATCGCTGAGAAACATAACGCGACTGCTGCGCAGGTCATTCTGGCATGGGCAATGGGTGAAGGTTATGCCGTGATCCCGTCTTCAACCAAACGTGAAAACCTGGCAAGTAACCTGTTAGCGCGGGATCTCCAGCTTGATGATGAAGATAACAACGCGATCGCTGCACTGGAATGCAACGATCGTCTGGTCAGCCCGGAAGGGTTAGCTCCAGACTGGGACTAATAAACGCCCTCCCTCTGTACCCTTAAACCCTCACACAGCTCCTCCGGGAGCTGTTTTTATATGTTCGCTAAGGAAGTCGATAAAAGCGCGTATGCGCGTACTTACCGCTCTGTCACTGTAATACACTGCGCTAAAAGGCATCTCTACAGGTAAGCGTTTGTCAGCCATCAGTTCTACAAGCTGACCCGCAGCTATTTCCTTATCGATCATATAGTCTGATAAACAGGCGATCCCATTTCCTTCAAGACAAAGCTGTTTCAGCGTTTCTCCGCTATTAGACGAAAGTCCGCAAGTGATCTCATGAAGTTGTCCGTCATGACAGGCCACGGGCCAGGTGTTCAGCGAGACTGGTTCCGTAAAGCCCAGGCACAGGTGCTGCTTCAGCTCCTCAACGGTCTCAGGTTTGCCATGCTCAGCAATATATTGCGGTGACGCGATAATTTTACGATAGCTGGTGAACAGAGGGCGAGCGCGTAAACTTGAATCCGTCAGGGTTCCCGCGCGGATCGCCACATCAACTTTACGCTCAATAAGATTGATAAACGTCTCGGAGGAGACCAGAGACAGAGTCATCTCCGGGTAACGCTCCCGGAATGGCTTGATTAACGGCATCAGAAAATGAAGCACGACCGGCGTCGCCGCATCAATGCGTAGCAATCCACGCGGAGTGCTACGCGACTCCATTATTTCCGTCTCAGCTGCCGCCATCTCCTGCAAAACGGATTGTACGCGGCGAAAATAACGTTCACCTTCTTCCGTCAGGCTGAGCTGCCGCGTTGTTCTGTTGAGCAGACTCACCCCGAGCTTCATCTCCAGCTTTTTCACCGAGCGGCTGATGGCGGAGTTCGCCTGCCCGAGCTGTTCGGCCGCACGGCTGAAGCTGCCGCTTTCAACAACGGCAACAAAGATAGTCAGTTCTTCCGATGTGGCTTTCATTATTGCATCATCCGCAAAATTCTATTGAGATTCTAACCATTTTTGTTATTTAAACACTGGCGCATACTGCCTGTCATCTTAATCCTGAAGAGACGGAGTATTTATGCCACTGGCGCTTCTTGCCCTGACGATCAGTGCCTTCGCAATTGGCACGACCGAATTTGTTATTGTAGGACTTGTTCCCACCATTGCTGAACAACTCGCCATTTCGCTGCCTTCTGCCGGGCTGCTGGTATCTATTTACGCGTTAGGCGTCGCTGTTGGGGCGCCTGTGCTGACCGCACTGACTGGACGCTTTCCACGTAAACAACTGTTAGTTGCCCTGATGGTGCTCTTCACCGCCGGCAATATTCTGGCGTGGCAGGCTCCGGACTACACTACCCTGGTCATTGCCCGTTTGCTGACTGGCCTCGCGCACGGTGTCTTCTTCTCCATCGGTTCCACGATTGCAACCAGCCTGGTGCCAAAAGAGAAAGCGGCGTCAGCCATCGCGATTATGTTTGGCGGCTTAACCGTCGCGCTGGTCACCGGCGTGCCGTTAGGAACGTTTATTGGGCAACATTTTGGCTGGCGAGAAACCTTCCTCGCGGTATCGCTGTTGGGCGTAATTGCTCTGGTAGCCAGCCTGCTGCTGGTGCCCTCCAGTATTCCGGGACGCGCGAGCGCCAGCCTGAGCGATCAGGTTAAGGTTCTGACACACCCGCGCCTGCTGCTGATCTATGCCGTTACGGCGCTGGGTTATGGAGGTGTGTTCACTGCGTTCACTTTCCTTGCACCGATGATGCAGGAGCTGGCTGGTTTTTCTCCGGGCGCAGTGAGCTGGATTTTACTGGGCTACGGTATCTCCGTCGCAATCGGCAATATCTGGGGCGGTAAGCTTGCAGATAAGCATGGTGCGGTACCGGCGCTAAAATTTATCTTCGCCGCGCTGGTTGTCCTGCTGATGATTTTCCAGTTCACCGCGTCGATACAATATGCCGCGCTGGTAACGGTATTGGTTATGGGAATATTCGCTTTTGGTAACGTACCGGGATTGCAGGTCTATGTTGTACAGAAAGCCGAACGCTATACGCCCAATGCGGTGGATGTCGCATCCGGCCTGAATATCGCCGCATTCAATATCGGTATCGCACTCGGATCGGTTATCGGTGGGCAGACGGTTGAACACGTTGGATTAACCCAAACGCCATGGATTGGTGCGGTAATTGTGCTTGTCGCTTTCTTCCTTATTGGGCTGAGTGGACGGCTTGATAAACCCGCTCGCGTCGCGCTTGGATAAGTATCAGTAAGTGCTTGCTTACAAAACTGGAAAACGGTTTCTCAGTAATTGCGTTGAAAGTGTGACCTAAAATCCCTATAACATTAGAACCAGTCCGTTTTCCGGGCTGGTTCATGTTACAGAGGCCGTTTCCAAAAGTGCGAAAAAATACCTATGCCATGCGTTATGTAGCCGGAATGCCCGCGGAGAGGATCTTGCCTCCGGGGTCGTTTGCGAGCCTCAGCCAGGCATTACCAGCGGGCACGCCATTAAGCAGTGACGAAAAAATTCGCGTACTGGTGTGGAACATCTTTAAGCAACAGCGCGCGGAGTGGTTATCCGTACTTCAAAATTTTGGTAAAGATGCGCATCTGGTTCTGTTACAGGAGGCGCAAACCACGCCTGAGCTGGTCAGGTTTGCAACGACAAACTATCTTGCAGCCGATCAGGTGCCAGCCTTTGTACTGCCACAGCATCCTTCTGGGGTGATGACCCTTTCAGCCGCACATCCGGTCTATTGCTGCCCGCTGCGTGAACGTGAGCCAATCCTGCGTCTGGCAAAATCGGCGCTGGTCACGGTCTATCCGTTGCCCGACACCCGTCTGCTGATGGTGGTAAACATTCATGCGGTGAACTTCAGCCTGGGCGTTGATGTGTACAGTAAGCAGTTACTTCCCATTGGCGATCAGATTGCTCATCACAGTGGGCCGATCATTATGGCCGGGGACTTCAATGCCTGGAGCCGTCCGCGTATGAACGCGTTGTACCGCTTCGCGCGTGAAATGTCGCTGCGTGAAGTTCGTTTTAACGATGACCAGCGCAAGAAAGCGTTTGGTCGTCCTCTCGATTTTGTCTTCTATCGGGGTTTAAGCGTGCACGACGCCTCCGTTCTGGTGACGCGCGCCTCCGATCATAATCCTCTACTAGTTGAATTCAGTCCCGGCAAACCTGATAAATAATGGTGCGTCAGGTCTGCCGTGGGGCAGGCCTGTGCGGGTGCTGCCCTTTCTTTTTTAACCCATAAAAGGACAGCAACATGACAACAACACACTCCCATCATGACAACGTCGAGAAACAGTTTGGTTCTCAGGCAAGTGCCTACCTGAGCAGCGCCGTGCACGCCTCTGGCCGCGATCTGGTACGTCTCGGCGAACGGCTCGCCGCGTTTCCTGACGCGCACGTGCTGGACTTAGGCTGCGGGGCGGGGCACGCCAGTTTTACCGCCGCACAGCAGGTTGCTCAGGTGACGGCGTATGACTTATCGAGCCAGATGCTTGATGTGGTTGCTGAAGCGGCGAAAGCGAAAGGGCTGAATAACGTCACGACGCGCCAGGGCTACGCTGAATCTTTACCCTTTGAGGATGCGTCGTTTGAGGTTGTGATTAGCCGTTACTCTGCACACCACTGGCATGATGTGGGGCAGGCATTACGGGAAGTGAAACGCGTACTCAAACCGGGCGGAATCTTCATCATCATGGACGTGATGTCTCCCGGACATCCGGTACGAAATATCTGGCTCCAGACGGTTGAAGCGCTGCGTGATACCTCGCACGTGCAAAACTACTCCAGTGGAGAGTGGCTTACGTTTATCACCGAAGCCGGCTTGATTTCACGCTCATTGATAACCGACCGTTTGCCGCTGGAGTTTACGTCATGGATTGCGCGGATGCGCACACCGGAGGCTTTGACTCAGGCGATCCGATTGTATCAGGAGAGCGCCTCTGCTGACGTGAAGGCGTACTTTGAACTGCATGACGATGGTTCGTTTACCAGCGACACCATTATGGCTGAAGCGCAAAAAGTGGGATAAATAAAAAAGGCACCGAGGGGAATCGGTGCCTTTTTAACAAGCGATCGTACTATCAGGAATCTGGCGTAGCGCTGTTTTTCACAAACAACGTCAGCTGGTCGCCAGGTTGCAGGTTGTCAGTATCGTTGTTCCAGCGCATCACATCTTTGATGTTTACGCCGTGACGCTTAGCAATACTGGACAGCGAGTCGCCTTTTCGTACGCGATAGGTAATGCTATCGCTGTTTTTAGCGAGACGCTGTGCGCTGCTACCTGCACCTACGGTCAGCGTTTGACCCACTTTCAGACCAGATCCACGCAGATTATTCCACTGCTGGAGATCTTTCGCATTCACGCCAAGACGTGATGCAATACCTGAAAGCGTATCACCTGAACGCACCTTATAGCTGCGGCTGCTTACAGGCGACGTATCAGCGATCAGCGTGGACTGAACGGCTGCAATTTCACCCGAAGCTAAAGACTCTCGTAACTGTTCCGCATGTTTCTGCGGAACCATCACATAGCGTGGGCCACTTGCACCCAACGTGGAGCCTTTAACACCTGCATTAAAGGTTTTAAGCTTACTTACCGACATACCCGTCATATCGGCAACCTGTTGAATATCAACCGGGCTGCTGAGGCGGACACGCGCCAGTGCACGACTTTCGTCTGGTGTTGGCAGTTGTACACCGTAACGTTTGCTGTTCTTGAGAATGTCACTCAGTGCCAGCATTTTCGGTACGTAAATCTTTGTTTCCTGTGGCAGTGAGAGCGACCAGAAGTCTGTGGATTTTCCACGCGCTTTATTCGCTTTCATTGCCTTCAGTACACGACCTTCACCACTGTTATACGCCGCGACAGTCAATAACCAGTCGCCGTCAAACATCTTGTTCAGACGTTGCATCATGTCGAGAGCGGCTGTCGTTGAAGCGACAACATCACGACGCGCATCGTAGTTGCGGGTCTGCTTTAAACCATAATTTCGCCCTGTGCTCGGAATGATCTGCCAGATGCCTGCTGCATTGGCGCCAGACGTCGCGTGCGGGTCAAAAGCGCTCTCCACTATGGGTAGTAGTACCAGTTCCATAGGCATGTTACGTTTCTTAACTTGCCCGGCTATCCAGTACATATACGGCTCTGCCCGTAATGTTACATCGTGGAGATAGCTCTTATTTCTCAAATACTTCTGTTTCTGTTCGCGAATCCGGCTGTTTTCCGGAATTCCCATCTTTAGCTCGTCGCCAATAGAGGCCCACAAGTCTTGTTCCTGCGCGAAGGATGTCCCATCGTCCAACCATCGCGCCTGACTCGTAAACTTCCCTGCTTCCCCTTGACCAGCCGCAGAAAGGCTCTGTGCGTGCTGTTGTACGTTGCTGCCGTTTTGTGACTGGCAACCTACAAGCAGGACAGAGGCGAGTAATATCGCTTTTGCCTTCATGTGTGTGTCAATAGTTGCTTAAAAGACGAGCGATGATAACGGCGAAATTTTGAAAAGGCAACCCGCAATTATCTGAAGTTATCTTTCTTTGACCTTAACCATGCAAATCGCGCTTCAGGTTGTAACAAATTTGTTTCTTGATTAATTTTATTAATTAAATCAACATCATCAGTTCTTAAAAATAAATTTATTTGTCGCTCATTTTTCAGAATTACGGGGAGTGTTTTTTGGTTTTTTGCACGTAACTCCTTCACTTTGTGGTAATAATCCTGAATCGCCCGATCCTCAGGCAGCACGCTTGCAGCAAACTTCATATTCCCTAATGTATACTCATGTGCGCAACAAATTACGGTGTCGGCTGGAAGCGCATTAATTTTTTGTAAAGATTGATACATTTGTTCTGGCGTGCCTTCAAACAGCCTTCCACAGCCGCCGGAAAACAGCGTGTCGCCACAAAACAGATAAGGTTTGCTGTAGAAACAGAGATGACCGGAAGTGTGACCTGGCGTAGCAAATACGGAAAACTCCCATCCGAGGATGAGGATACTTTCGCCTTCTTCGACAACTTGCGTCGTACCCTTATCCTGTGTCTCTGCCGGTCCGTAGACGGGAAGAAGGGGATAGCGCGCAAGGAGATCGGGAACACCGCCGACATGATCGTGATGGTGATGGGTAAGGAGGATCGCTTCCGGCTGCCAGCCGTTTTCTTTTATCGCGTGCAGGATCGGTGCGGATTCGCCTGGATCAACAATGATGCATCTGCGATCGTCGTCGACTAAAACCCAGATGTAATTGTCCTGAAAGGCGGAAATACTGATAAGATTCATGCATTACCTCTTATAGCGTGGCGGGTGTTTTGATGAAACCGGCAAGGATACCTCAGACTGTCGCACCACCGGAACGTTGGGCAGAGTTGCCCTGGGGTGAATATTATCGCGAGGCCTTAGAGCTTCAGCTTAAACCCTGGCTCGCGAAAATGTATGGTTTTCACCTGCTTAAGATTGGCAATCTGAGCGCAGAAATCAATACCGAAAGCTGCGCTATCTCGCATCAGGTTAGCGTATCGCTTAATGGCTCCCCGGTTCAGGTGAAAGCGGATCCGCTGCATTTGCCGTTCGCGGAAAAATCCATTGATGCCTGTCTGCTCGCCCACACGCTGCCCTGGTGCAGCGATCCCCATCGTCTGCTGCGGGAGGCCGACCGCGTTTTGATTGATGACGGCTGGCTGATCCTGAGCGGTTTTAATCCGCTGAGTCTGATGGGGCTACGTAAACTGACGCCCGTTCTGCGTCGCACACCGCCGTATAACAGCCGGATGTTTACCATGATGCGCCAGCTGGACTGGCTTTCACTGTTAAATTTCGAAGTGCTGAGCTACGGGGGTTTTCAGGTCATCCCCTGGACGCGTAAAGGCGGGGTCCTATTAAGCACCCATTTACCCGCGCTGGGCTGCATGCAATTTATTGTCGCGCGTAAGAGGACGATCCCCCTTACGCTCAACCCGATGAAGCAAAGCAAATCAAAAACGCGGATCCGCCAGACCGTGGGGGCCACGCGGCAGTACAAAAAACCGTGATCAGGATTCAGGTTGATAACCTGCATCCTCATGGGTCGGGTTGGATGCCGCCGCGCGAGCCAGCTCGTCACAGCGTTCGTTTTCAGGGTGACCGGCGTGCCCCTTTACCCACTCCCATTTGATTTCGTGCTGTCCGAGGGCGGCATCAAGACGCTTCCAGAGATCGACATTCTTGACGGGTTTTTTCTCTGCCGTTTTCCAGCCCCGTTTTTTCCAGTTGTGGATCCATTGGGTAATGCCCTGGCGGACATACTGGCTGTCGGTACTCAGCACCACGTCACAATGCTCTTTTAAGGCTTCCAGCGCCACGATGGCCGCCATTAGCTCCATGCGGTTGTTGGTGGTCAGGAAATAGCCTTCACTAAATGTTTTTTCATGCTGGCGATAGCGCATAATGGCGCCATAGCCGCCGGGCCCTGGGTTACCGAGACAAGATCCATCGGTGAAAATTTCTACCTGTTTACGCATCTCTGGTAGACTTCCTGTATTTGAAACGTTCAGTAAAACGATAAGTCTGACATAAATGACCGCTATGAGCACTGCAATTACTCGCCAGATTGTTCTTGATACCGAAACCACCGGTATGAACCAGATTGGCGCTCACTACGAAGGGCACAAAATCATTGAGATTGGTGCCGTTGAAGTGGTGAACCGTCGTCTTACGGGCAACAACTTCCACGTTTACCTCAAACCCGATCGGCTGGTGGACCCGGAAGCGTTCGGCGTTCACGGCATTGCCGATGAGTTTTTGCTGGATAAGCCCACCTTTGCCGACGTCGCAGATGAATTTCTCGACTACATCAGAGGTGCGGAACTTGTCATTCACAACGCGTCGTTCGATATCGGCTTTATGGACTATGAGTTCAGCAAGCTCAACCGCGATATTCCAAAGACGAATACGTTCTGTAAAGTCACGGATAGCCTGGCGCTGGCAAGGAAGATGTTCCCCGGCAAGCGTAACAGCCTTGATGCCCTGTGCTCTCGCTATGAGATAGACAACACCAAGCGAACGCTGCACGGCGCATTGCTCGATGCCCAGATCCTGGCCGATGTCTACCTGACCATGACCGGCGGGCAAACGTCGATGAAATTCAGTATGGAAAATGAATCCCAGCAGACGCGGGATGAAGGGGGAATTCAGCGCATTGTG
>OJWZ01000210.1_pt1 | contig 10166 bp, 10 predicted proteins | sample 1600551 | NCBI WGS metagenome assembly OJWZ01 (sample SAMN04436706, study PRJEB24849) | human gut metagenome | biome: human gut; feature: NICU; material: stool | host: Homo sapiens | place: USA: Saint Louis, MO | collected 2010-07-28 | reverse complement strand
TACTACGGGCTTATAGCCCGTGAGCAAACCACCCGTTTTACGGGTGGTTCTGATTTTAGAATAAGAACGACTAATGTTGCGAAGGCAATCATTAATGATAAGGCTTCAAAAGTAGTCATATCACCATCTCCTTTCGCTAGCGAAAGAGATGTGCTAACACACGTTAATTAGCTCTTAAGTTTAGTGTATCATATTTTTAGTAATTTATACTTCAGTATAAGTAGTAAAATATGAATATTTTATTGATTTTTTTTTCTATAAGTATTATTATAATTTCATGCTTTAGCGTGATAAAGCGATAAAATCAAAAAGAATCTATATATTTTAAATAGTAATATTAGCATGGTTTATAGAAAGGATGGTCCTCATGGTACAGAAACAGTTGCCTACAGGTTTTCGTGATGATATAGGGGCTGTAGCGGAGCGTAAGGATGATGTGAGTCAGTATTTGCTTAGCCTTTGCCGCAATCGTCAGTATACAAAAATTTCTACGCCCCTCGTAGAATACAAAGATGTGTTTAATGGTTATACATTAGGCCGTGGTCAACATATGTACGAATTCTTTGGTAGTTCTGATGCATCTGTGGTTATCCGTCCTGATTTAACCATGCCAATCGGTCGTTTCTTAGCGACTACGAATATTGAATTGCCTCGCAAGTTCTACTATCTTGGTGATGTGTTGATGAAAAACAAACAGCATCGCGGCGATATTAACCAAGTTACACAAGGTGGTATCGAAATGGTCGGCTATGAAGGTATTGATGCCGAGCTAGAATGCTTCGCCATCATTAAAGAGGTGAATGAATCACAGCTCAATAATACCTTATTATTAGAAATTGGTGATGCTCGTTTCTCTCGTGCTATCACCGATGCATTGGGCTTGACCGATGGGGAACGGGCAGATTTGCTCGATGCGTTATTTACAAAATATTTGCCACGCTATAACGAATTGATTAGCGAATTTAAAAATAATGCATTGTATCCATTCCTTATGATTTGGCCTCGCTTATTCGGCACTGTAAATGATATTAAAAATGAGCTCAGTCAAGTCATCTTGCCTGCAGGGGCACAACGTATTTTAGATAGCCTTATGGATCTAGCGGGACAAATTGAAGCGACTGGCCAACAAGTTCGCATTGATGTGTCTACAGAACCACTTCAATCCTATTACACAGGCCTTACCTTTAGAGGTTATGTAGATGGCGTATCTCAATACATCGTCAGCGGTGGTCGCTATGATGGTCTCTTATCTGGATTTGATGGCACACCGATGCCATCCGTTGGTATGGCTTTCAACATCGATGTCCTTACGGATGTGCTTATGCAAGGTGAAAGCAACATTCAAGATAATGGTAAATTGCGCATCGCCTTGACAAAGGGGCGCGTTGAAAAGGATTTTATTCCACTCTTAGAGTCCTGTGGTATTGACTGCGAACCATTACGCAACAAAGCGCGCAAGTTGATTATCCCATTGGGAGATTCGGTAGAGGTTATCTTAGCGAAGGGCCCTGATGTAACGACATATTTGAATAATGGTGTCGTTGATTTAGGCATCGTTGGTAGTGATGTACTGGATGAACAAGACAATACATCTTATGAAATGCTAGATTTGAAAACGGGCCAATGCCAATTTATCTTGGCCTCCTTAGAAGGGTACAATCCGAAGGAAGGCCGTCGTCAACGGATTGGTACAAAATATCCAACCATTACAAAACAATATTTCGGATCTCAAGACATAGAAATCATTAAAATTGAAGGTTCCGTTGAATTGGCACCCCTCGTAGGTCTGGCCGATGCCATCGTAGATATTACAGAAACAGGCACAACCCTTCGAGAAAATAATCTTAAAATTTATGATTGGCTCCAACCAATCTCTACGCGCCTTGTGGCAAATCCATTGGCATTAAAACAAAAGAGAAATACGATTTTTGCTTTAATTGACCAATTACAAGCGGCTATCGATAAGAAATAAATGTACTGTATTGATAAGAAATACATATACTATATCGAGAAAGAAATAGTAATATACTCTATCGTGATGTGATGAGAAACGTTTACAATAGAAGTATTCATATACATAGTTTGAAATGAGGATATACAATGAAAATTTACAAAGAATCTCTTGATGCAATGCTTAGCATTGTCCGCCAATATACACAACAAACAACAGATATGGAAATTGAACGCCGCGTGTACGATATTATCGAAAACGTGCGTGCTAATGGCGATGCAGCACTCCGTGAATATTCTGAAAAATTCGATGGCGTAAAACTAGATGATTTCAAAGTGGATCAATCTATCATCGATGCGGCATGGGACAATTTACCAGAAGACTTGAAACACGCTTTATTGGTAGCAAAGAAAAATATTACCGAATTTCACAGCCGTGAAATAGAACAAGGCTTTGTAGATATGGATACACCGGGCATTACACGTGGTCAAAAGGTAACGCCATTGGCTCGTGTTGGTCTCTATGTTCCAGGTGGCACAGCGGCATATCCATCTACCATTATGATGACTGCATTGCCTGCAAAAATCGCTGGTGTTAAGGAAATTATCATGGTAACACCTCCTCAAAAGGATGGCATTAATCCTGCTGTGCTAGGCGCTGCAAAACTTGCTGGTGTTTATGCGGTATACCAAGTGGGTGGTGCTCAAGGTGTTGCGGCTCTTGCGTATGGTACTGAACAAATTCCAAAGGTAGATAAAATCGTAGGTCCTGGTAACATTTATGTGGCCACTGCCAAGCGCCAAGTATTTGGTCAAGTTGATATCGACATGATTGCAGGTCCTAGTGAAATCGGTATCATCGCTGATGAAAGTGCTAATCCAGTACATCTTGCTGCGGATTTATTATCTCAAGCAGAACATGATCCACGAGCTCGTGCCATCATGGTTACCAATAGTGAAAAACTAGCTAACCTCGTATCTGATGAGGTAGAACGCCAACTTTCACAATTACCTCGTGAAAGCATTGCTCGTCCAGCTATCGAAAACAATAGCTATATTGCTGTTATGGATAACGTAGAAGATATGTTTACCGTGATGAACGAAGTAGCGCCAGAACATTTGGAAATTCAATTACCGGACCCTATGGAATATATGAGCATGGTCGAAAATGCCGGCTCCGTATTTCTTGGCAGATATGCCTCTGAGCCATTGGGCGACTATGTAGGCGGTACAAATCACGTATTACCTACGAGTGGTACTGCAAAATTCTCGTCCCCACTTGGTGTGTACGATTTCGTAAAACGCATTTCCTTTACTCAATTTAGCCGTGAACGCTTACAAGAGGTGGCAAAGGATATTACTACTTTGGCTCGTACAGAAGGTCTTGAAGCACATGCTCGTGCTATTGAAGTGCGCTTTGAAAAATAATTGTATGGATGGGAACGCCTTAAAGGGCTTCCTTAATGATAAGAGGATACTATGATGAGAACAAATCGGTCAGCTACGGTAACTCGTAAAACGGGCGAAACAGATATTACAATTACACTTACCCTAGATGGAAATCAGGACATTCACGTCGATACAGGCATCGGTTTTCTTGATCATATGCTCCATTTGTTGGCTAAGCATGGTCGTTTTGGTCTTGCTGTGAAAGCCGTAGGCGATACGTACGTGGATGCGCATCATACGGTAGAGGATATTGCATTGACCTTAGGGCAAGCATTGACACAGGCTCTAGGTGACAAGGTGGGTATCGAGCGTTATGGCGACGCGTGGGTGCCTATGGATGAAGCGTTGACACAGGTTGTTATCGACCTTAGTGGCCGTCCATACCTCGTGTTTAATGGTGAGTTTACAACCCCTGTATTGGGTGGTAATTTTGAAACAGAATTGGTAGAGGATTTCTTCCAAGCCTTGGCTGTGAGTGGCGCCATGAACTTACATGTGCGCAACGAATATGGTCGCAATACGCATCATATTATTGAAAGCATGTTTAAGGCTACGGGCCGTGCATTGCGTAAGGCGGTTACCATTAACCCAGACATTCAAGGTGTGAATTCTACAAAGGGTATGATTTAATAAAGCCCTTATGAATGGTGAAAGCAGGGCCACATAAGGCTCGTGAATAGAGGAGATACTATGATTTTTCCAGCTATAGATTTACAAGATGGTCGCAGTGTACGCCTATATAAAGGTGATTTTGCAAAGGAAACCATTATCAATCCAGATCCGGTTGACCAAGCATCTCAGTACGAGGCTGCTGGCGTTGGCGCTTTGCACCTCGTCGACTTAGATGGGGCAAAGGCGGGGAAACCAGTTAATGTGGATATCGTTAAACGCGTGCGCGCTGCATTTACAGGCGTGTTAGAAATCGGTGGCGGTATTCGTGATAAAGATGCGGTAGACTTATATTTAGAAATGGGCGTCAATCGCGTTATTCTCGGTTCCGTAGCCCTTAAAAATCCTGAATTGACGAAACAGGTTATCGCTGAATACGGACCAGAACGCATCGTTATCGGCGTAGACGGTAAGAATGGTAAGGTTGCTGCAGAAGGTTGGCTCGACCAATCTGATGTGCCTATGATCGACCTTATCGGTGTTATGGTGGCAGCCGGTGCGAAGTATTTTATCGTTACCGATGTGGATCGAGATGGAACAATGCAAGGTGCTAATGAAGACTTATTGGGTTCATTACAAGAACAATTTCCTACGGCCCGTATTGTTGCATCCGGTGGTGTCCGCCATTTAGAGGATATTAAGAATCTTGAAAAACGCGGTGTTGTAGACAGCATTGTAGGTAAGGCCCTATATGAAGGCACTATTACATTAGAAGAAATTGCTGCGTTTAATAAGGAGAATACATCATGTTAGCAAAACGGATTATTCCTTGTTTAGACGTAGATAATGGTCGCGTAAAAAAAGGTGTTAACTTTGTAAATCTCGTTGATGTAGGTAGTCCCGTCGATATTGCAGCTACCTATGAGGAACAGGGGGCAGATGAGCTCGTATTCCTCGATATTACGGCTACAGTAGACCGACGTACGACGATGCGCGATGTGGTTACAGGTATTTCAAAACATGTGTTCATGCCCCTCACCGTAGGTGGTGGTATTAAAACAGTGGACGATATGAGCGCATTGCTAAAAGCTGGCGCCGATAAGGTATCGCTGAATTCAGCGGCTTTAGCGCGCCCAAAACTCATCAGTGAAGGCGCTCAAAAGTTTGGTAATCAATGTATGGTGGTAGCTATTGACGTAAAAACGGATCCAGAGACTGGTAAATGGTATGTGTATACCCATGGCGGTCGTAAGCGTAGCGATTGGGAAGCCCTAGCGTGGGCTAAAGAGGCGGTGAGCCGTGGCGCTGGTGAATTATTGGTGACAAGCATGGATAAGGATGGCACCAAATCTGGCTTTGATATTAAACTATATAAGGCCTTGGAAGAGGTCGTAGATGTACCGATTATCGCCTCCGGTGGAGCTGGTGCGGTACAGCATTTTATCGATGTTTTTACAGAAACCGGCGTTACGGGTGCATTAGCCGCGTCTATATTCCATTTTGGTGAAATCAGCATTCCCGATTTGAAATCACAATTGAAAGCAGCGGGCATTGCTGTTAGATAGGGTAGGAGATTGTAGCATACATGAAACCAGACTTTAATAAAGGTGGCGGCCTGTTACCGACGGTCGTTCAAGACAATACAACAAAAGCAGTGCTCATGGTGGCGTGGATGAACGAAGAAAGCTTCCACAAAACACTAGAAACTAAGGAAACTTGGTTTTGGTCTCGCTCGCGCCAAGAACTATGGCATAAGGGTGGTACAAGTGGCAATGTACAACACGTGGTGGATATGAAGCTCGATTGCGATGGCGATACATTACTGGTTCTCGTCAATGCAGAAGGTCCTGCGTGCCATACGGGAGCTGTGAGCTGCTTTTTTAACGATGTAGAAGCGTAGAGAAATATATGAAGTATAATGTGAGATGACGCGTAAGCGTTAGCTTTCACAAAGGAGAAGAACAATGGCCAATCAACAAACATTAGAAGAATTATACGCCATTATTAAGGGGCGCAAGGAAACACCAAAGGAAGGATCCTATACGAATTACTTGTTCGATAAGGGGCTCGATAAAATCTTGAAAAAGGTAGGCGAAGAAGCAACCGAAGTTGTCATCGCCGCTAAGAACGAAGACCCCCAAGAACTAGTGTATGAAACAGCAGATGTACTCTACCATTTGCTCGTATTGTTGGTGGAAAAGGGCGTTTCTTACGAAGCCATCTTAGAAGAGTTGGCAAGCCGTGAGGGCGTCATCAGCAAAACACAGGAACGCAAAGAGATTACAGATTTGTAAGGAGTAGAGTATGAAGAAGATTATTGGCCAATTAAAGCCCTATGTGCCAGAGGAACCGGCAGAGTCCGTCAAAGCTCGCCTTGGTGTGGAGCGCCTTGTGCGATTGTCAGCCAATGAAAACCCTTATGGTACATCGCCAAAGGTGCGCGACGCAGTACTAGACTATGTGACGAACAATGATGCCAATCTATATCCGGATGGCAACGCATCATCCTTGCGAGGCGTATTAGCGGACTATTGGAAAGTAGTAGAAAATCAACTTGTTATTGGCGTCGGCCTTGATGAAGTGATTTCCATGGTAAATAAAACATTTATCAATGCCGGTGATTCTATCGTTATCAGCGTGCCCGCATTCTCTGAATATGGTCTTAATGGCCTTGTAGAAGGTGCTGTTATTCGCGAAGTTCCGTGTATTGAGGCAACAGGGCAATACGATTTTAAGGCGATGCGTCAAGCTGTAGATGATACGACGCGTCTCGTATGGATTTGTAACCCTAACAACCCAACAGGAACCTATGAATCTGTTGAAGATATCCGTAACTTTATCAGTACATTGCCGAAAGATGTTTTAGTTATCATCGATGAGGCGTATATCGATTTTGTAACCTCCGTAGAGGTGCCAACGGCACGAGCGTTACTTGATGAATTTTCTAATGTATTTATCATGCGTACCTTCTCGAAGGCCTATGGCCTCGCGAACTATCGCGTTGGTTATATGATGAGTAGTGTTGAATTAGCTAATTATATTCAAACCATTCGCTTGCCATATAATTTGAACACCTTGTCTCAAGTAGCTGCTGAGGCTGCCTTTGGTGATCGTGAATTTTTGCGTAGCACTGTAGAGAAAAATGCAGCGGAACGCGCGTTGTGGGAACAAATGTTGGATGAAGTCGGTGGCACGTATTATAAAAGCGGTGCTAATTTTATCTTTATGTCCGTCCCTAATGCAAATGGCCTCGCTGATGCATGGCTCGCTAAGGGTTATCAAGTGCGCCGGGGACAACGGGATAATTGGTTGCGCGTAACATTGCCGACTGCTAGTGACGGTGCTATTATGCGCTCTATTTTGAAAGACTATATGGCTCGCCAATAAAAGAAAGGATGTCACTATGATTGCCATAATTGATTATGATGCGGGCAATACATTTAATGTACAAAAAGCATTACAACATATCGGACTTGATGCGGTGTTGACCGCTGATCGAGAGACGATTTTGGCTGCTGATGGCGTGATTTTACCAGGCGTCGGCGCTTATGCATCGGCCGTTTCAGTCCTTCGTGAGCGCGGTCTTATCGAGGTCATTCATGAGGTGGTGGACCGCAATATACCATTGCTCGGTATTTGTTTAGGAATGCAGCTTTTATTTGATGAATCTGAAGAATATGGTCCAACACCAGGGCTGGGCATTATACCGGGCATTGTGAAAGCTATTCCTAATAACCTTGGTCTTCGTGTACCTCATATGGGGTGGAATCAAAATACACTATGCCGTAAAGACAGTGCTTTTTCTGATGTATCTGATAAATATACATATTTTGTGCACTCTTATTACGTGGATACCGATTCTCAATATATTACAACAACTGCAGACTATGGGATTAAGGTACCGGGCATTGTTGAGAAGGGGAATGTCTATGGCATGCAGTTTCATCCTGAGAAAAGCGGAGCTGTAGGGCTTAATCTGCTACGAACCTTTGGAAATATCATAGTAAAAAAATAAAATAGTCTTCGATATATGCTTTTAACGAATAATGAGTATCTAGAATGAGAAAGTGTAAATTGACATATTTTTGTTTAGATATACAATGAGTATGTAAGTACTCATCAATTTATAAGCTAAAGTGGCATTGGAGACCTAATTTTATTAGAAATGTTTATTCGGCACCTCCGATGTCACGTACATTGGAGGTGTTTTTATGGTTATGAATGGTATTTACTTAGTTATAGCCTCCGCGTGTATTCTAATTTTAGCGTACCGCTTTTATGGGGCTTTCATAGCGGCCAAGGTGCTGACACTTGATCAGTATCGTCCAACGCCGGCTATGGTCCACAATGATGGTCACGATTACGTGCCAACAAACAAATGGGTAACATTTGGTCATCACTTTGCAGCGATTGCAGGTGCAGGTCCTTTGGTAGGTCCTGTTATCGCAGCTCAGTTCGGGTATTTGCCTGGTGCATTATGGATTCTCATCGGTTCCGTATTAGCCGGCGCTGTACATGACATGGTTATCTTGTTCGCATCTGTTCGCTATGATGGTAAATCTATCGCGGATATTGCTCGCGAAGAAATTAGTAAATTTGCTGGTTTCGGTGCTATGCTTGCTACATTGTTCCTATTAATCATCACCCTTGCGGGGATGGCCGTAGTAGTAGCTAACGCATTGCATAACTCCCCATGGGGGTTCTTCTCCGTATTTGCTACCATTCCAATCGCTATTTTCATTGGTATTTATTTGAAATGGTTGCGTCCTGGTAAAATTCAAGAAGCCACTATTATCGGTGTAGCATTGATCTTCGCAGCTATTATCTACGGTCCAAATGTAGCAGCTAGCGAATATGCTTCTTGGTTTACATATGACTTGCAAACCATTGAAATCATGCTTGCAGTCTATGGTTTCTTTGCAGCAGCATTACCAGTATGGTTATTGCTTGCTCCTCGTGATTACTTGTCCACATACCTTAAAATCGGTACAATCGGCGCATTGGCCCTTGGTATTATCATTGTAATGCCTGAAATCCAAATGCCAGCTGTTACCCCTTATATCTGGGGCGGCGGTCCTGTATTGAAAGGTTCTGTATTCCCTTACATCTTCATTACTATTGCATGTGGTGCGTTATCTGGTTTCCATACTGTTATCGCAACTGGCACAACACCAAAAATGCTTACTAATGAAAAAGAAATTTTACCTATCGGTTATGGTGCAATGTTAACAGAAGGCTTCATCGCTATGATGGCGTTGATCGCAGCTACTGCGTTGCATCCAGATGATTACTTCGCAATTAACTCCACTGTTGAATCCTTCAAAGCCTTAGGTCTTCAAGTTCATGAATTACCAGCTTTGTCTGCAATGGTAGGTGAAGACTTGATGCACCGTCCTGGTGGCGCCGTATCCCTTGCAGTAGGTATGGCTCATATCTTCTCCAGATTGCCTAACATGGATCACTTGATGGGTTACTGGTATCACTTCTGTATCATGTTCGAAGCATTGTTTATTATGACTTTGATTGATGCTGGTACTCGTGTAGGTCGTTACTTGCTTCAAGAATTATTAGGTCATTTCCATCCTAAATTCAACGACCAACATTGGGCTCCTGGTGTATATGGTTGTGCAGCGCTTATATGCGTATTGTGGGGCTACCTAGTTCTACAAGGTAACATCGGTATTATCTGGCCTCTATTCGGCGTATCTAACCAATTATTAGGTACTATGACATTGGCCGTAGGTACTACAGTTATCATGCGTCTTGGTCGCAAACGCTATGCATGGGTAACAGGTATTCCTTGTATCCTTATGGCTATCGTTGCTATTGCGGCAGACTATGAAAACGTATTCTACAGCTATGTTCCTGCTGGTAAATGGATTCTAGTAGCGTTCAGTGCTGCTATGTTCCTCATGATTCTCATCGTATTAGTAGAGGCTATACGTAGTTGGATTCGCTTATCTAGCATGCCTCAAGACTACCGTACACAAACTGAAATCGAAGCTGAAAGCCTTGTAAAATACGGTAAAGAAGTAAAAGCATAAATCTGATTTGCTATACTATACGAACACGCACTCACACTAGTGGGTGCGTGTTCTATTTGTTGTACGCCGAATAGGCATGACTAAACCCCCAGTTAAACTGGGGGTCGGTAAAAA
>OJWZ01000204.1_pt1 | contig 10460 bp, 9 predicted proteins | sample 1600551 | NCBI WGS metagenome assembly OJWZ01 (sample SAMN04436706, study PRJEB24849) | human gut metagenome | biome: human gut; feature: NICU; material: stool | host: Homo sapiens | place: USA: Saint Louis, MO | collected 2010-07-28 | reverse complement strand
CTTATGAAGACATTACTAACATCGGGGTGTACTAATCAACGGGGAGCAGGTCACCTAAGCAAAACAGCCCAATCATGTATAACCGCGATGAGATAAACCACTGGATCGAGCACCAAAGCCCAGCGAAACGCCGGAGAATATCTGCTTAAATGTCCTTTGGCACATCAAACGAGGAATGATTATGGCAGCATACCCAACAGGCGTAGAGGTTCATGGCGAATCGTTACGCATATGGTTCATATATCAGGGAAAGCGTGTCAGGGAAAATCTCGGCGTTCCTGACACGCCAAAAAACAGGAAAATGGCAGGCGAGCTTCGGGCTTCAGTCTGCTTTGCGATAAAGACAGGCACATTCAATTATGCCTCACAATTCCCGGATTCATCGAACGCAGAGAAATTCAGCACTGTCAGAAAGCAGATCTCCCTACTTGAACTGAAATCGAAATGGCTCGGACTTAAGGAGATGGAGCTTAGTCTCGGGACTTTGCGGCGTTACGATTGCCACCTCACAACAACCATCGAAACTATTGGTGAGCACAGGTACATCGGCAGCCTGAACACTGAAGATATCCTTAGCGCCAGGAAGGAGCTACTGAACGGCTGGCAGAAAACCAGGCATGGACTGAATCATCCACCCAAAAAAGGAAGAAGCGTTCCTACCGTCAATAGTTATATGGCATGTCTTGGCGGGATGCTTGGCTTTGCTTTCAAAAGTGGATACCTGAAAACCGATCTGATGGCAGGTATTACCCCTCTCGCAAAAGAAAGACCCATTCCAGATCCTCTTACTTCTGATGAGTATCAGAGAGTGGTTGCGGCCTGCCCAACGCTACAGTTTCAGAATATGGTTATCTTTGCGGTAAATACAGGCGTCAGGCATGGCGAACTAAGCGCGTTATCCTGGGAGGATGTGGATACTGTCAACTGGACTGTTACAGTGTCACGGAACTATTCCCTGAAGGGAAACTTCACCCTGCCAAAAACCAACGCCGGGATTCGAACAATACAGCTGACCCAGCCAGCAATTGATGCCCTCAAGGCGCAAATGCCACTGACCAGAATGATGGCATCCCACAAGGTAAGCGTCAGCCTACGGGAATACAAGAAAAAGAGAACTGACGAATGCACCTTTATATTCTCCCCGTCCATTACTTCAATGAACGGCAAGAAGACAATGTGCTACGTTCCCGGGTCTATTAATTCGGCCTGGCGCACTGCCCTGCGTCGTGCAGGCGTCCGGCAAAGACGATCTTATGAAACCAGAAACACATATGCTTGCTGGGCACTGGTAGCTGGAGCGAATCCAAACTTCGTTGCGCACCAGATGGGCCATTCGTCAGCGCAAATGCTCTTCACGGTTTACGGTAAATGGATGACCGAGAATAACCATGACCAGGTGGGCATTTTGAACGCGTCTTTTACTCAAAATGCCCCACTGATGCCCCATAGAAAAACCGCATAACCTCAAGTATCTGATTTTAAATATCAATATCACTTCAATCATGATTCATCTGGATGAGCAAGGTCGGATCGTTTGCCTTTAGCTTCCTGCCGGTAATGTTCTGTATCGCCATTCCGCTGGGTCTGGCGCGCGAAAACAAAGGCGTGGCGGCGTTTGCGGGCTTCGTTGGCTATGCGGTGATGAACCTTGCGGTTAACTTCTGGCTGACTGCCAAAGGGATCCTGCCGACAACCGACGCGGCGGTACTGAAAGCCAATAACATTCAGAGCGTGATTGGTATTCAGTCCATCGATACCGGGATCCTTGGAGCTGTGATCGCGGGGGTGATTATCTGGATGCTGCACGAGCGCTTCCACAACATCCGCCTGCCCGATGCGCTGGCCTTCTTCGGCGGCACCCGCTTTGTGCCAATCATCACGCTGGTTGTGATGGGTCTGTTTGGTCTGATCATCCCCCTGATTTGGCCAATTTTTGCCATGGGGATCACCGGTATCGGCCGCATTATCAACGGCGCGGGTGATTTCGGCCCGATGATTTTCGGTACCGGTGAACGTCTGTTGCTGCCGTTTGGTTTACAGCACATCCTGGTTGCCCTGATCCGCTTTACGGAAGCCGGCGGCACCATGGACGTTTGCGGTCATTCCGTTAGCGGCGCGCTGACCATCTTCCAGGCCCAGCTGAGCTGCCCGACCACTCACGGCTTCTCTGAAAGTGCGACGCGTTTCCTCTCTCAGGGTAAAATGCCTGCCTTCCTCGGCGGCCTGCCGGGCGCTGCGCTGGCGATGTACCACTGTGCCCGTCCGGAAAATCGTCATAAAATTAAAGGCCTGCTGATCTCCGGCGTTATTGCCTGCGTGGTGGGCGGTACGACAGAACCAATCGAGTTCCTGTTCCTGTTCGTGGCACCGGTACTGTACCTCATCCACGCCGTACTGACGGGCCTGGGCTTTACCGTGATGGCTGTGCTCGGTGTAACCATCGGTAACACCGACGGTAACGTGATTGACTTCGTGGTCTTCGGTATCCTGCACGGCCTGTCCACCAAGTGGTATCTGGTGCCGGTTGTGGCCGCCATCTGGTTCGCGGTTTACTACGGGATCTTCCGCTTCGCCATCACCCGCTTTAACCTGAAAACGCCTGGCCGCGATACCGATACGGCCACCAGCGTTGAACAGGCGGTGGCTGGTACCGTTGGGAAATCCGGATATAACACGCCGGCTATTATGGCGGCGCTGGGCGGTGCGGATAACATTACCTCTCTGGATAACTGCATCACCCGCCTGCGTTTGTCGGTGGCGGACATGTCCAAAGTGGATACCAACGCACTTAAAGCTAACCGGGCTATTGGGGTGGTACAGTTAAATCAACACAATTTGCAGGTCGTCATTGGCCCGCAGGTACAGTCAGTGAAGGATGAGCTGGCAACCCTGATGCGAACCGTCGAAGCCTGATGTCTCGCCCCCCTCGTCATGAGGGGGTTTTACTTTACGGAGCACCGTCATGTTTGATTTTTCTACCGTCGTGGATCGACACGGCACCTGGTGTACCCAGTGGGATTATGTCGCTGACCGTTTTGGCGCTGCCGACCTGCTGCCCTTCACCATCTCTGATATGGATTTTGCCACCGCCCCCTGCATTACCGATGCGCTGCATCAGCGAATAAACCACGGGGTGTTTGGTTACAGTCGCTGGAAAAATGACGAATTTCTGGCCGCCGTGGCGCACTGGTTCCGGCAACGCTTTAACAGTCAGATTGATACCGAAACCGTGGTGTATGGGCCGTCGGTCATTTATATGGTCTCGGAGCTGATCCGCCTCTGGTCCTCGCCTGGCGACGGCGTGGTGGTCCATACCCCGGCTTACGATGCCTTTTATAAAGCCATCGAAGGCAACCAGCGTACCGTTGTTTCCGTGCCGATGCAGAAAACAGCGCATGGCTGGGGGGGCGATATGGCCGCGCTGGAAGCGGCGCTGTCAAAACCGGAAAACAAGGTGCTGCTGCTGTGTAGCCCGCAAAACCCGACCGGCAAAGTCTGGACGCGGGAGGAGCTGACCACAATGGCGGCCCTGTGTGAACGTTATGACGTAGCGGTGATCAGCGACGAAATTCATATGGACATGGTATGGGGCACGCATCGTCACACCCCGTGGAATGAGGTTGCGCGTGGTAAATGGGCGCTGCTGACCTCGGGTTCCAAAAGCTTCAACATTCCGGCGCTGACGGGCGCCTGGGGGCTTATCGTCGATGACGACAGCCGTAACGCCTATCTGAATGCATTAAAAGGTCGGGACGGACTCTCTTCCCCTTCCGTGCTGGCGCTGACCGCGCACATTGCTGCTTACCGGCAGGGCGAACCCTGGCTGGACGCGCTGCGGACCTATCTCGAAGAGAATCTGCGGTTTGTTGCTCGCGAATTAAACAGTGCTTTTCCGACACTCAACTGGCAACCGCCCGAGGCCACCTATCTGGCGTGGATCGATCTTAGCCCACTCGGTATAGATGACAAGACGCTGCAAAACGTGCTGATTGAACAGCAAAAAGTGGCCATCATGCCGGGATATACCTATGGGGATGAAGGTAAAGGCTATGTGCGTCTGAACGCTGGCTGTCCGCTTAGTAAACTTGAACAGGGCGTTCAACGCCTTATCGCTGGCATCAACACGCTGCTGTAAATTATTTGCGCAACGGAATATTCCCTTGCGCAAATAGCTTTTTACCCCGTTTTGTTTTTATAATATGGCGCACTTTAACCAGCAAAGAGTGCGACCATGATTGATACACGCCTGCCTTTAACTGATATTCACCGCCACCTCGACGGAAACATTCGTGCCCAAACCATTCTCGATCTTGGCCGCCAGTTCAATTTAACCCTCCCCGCCGAAACGCTTGAAACCCTGATCCCCCATGTTCAGGTCACGTCGAACGAACCGGATCTGGTGAGTTTTCTGAGCAAGCTCGACTGGGGCGTGAAAATGCTGGCCTCGGTGGATGCCTGTCGCCGTGTCGCCTTTGAAAACATCGAAGATGCCGCGCGCAACGGCCTGCACTATGTCGAACTGCGTTTTTCCCCGGGCTATATGGCGATGACCCACAATCTCCCCGTAGCGGGCGTGGTTGAAGCGGTCATTGAAGGCGTGCGTGAAGGCTGCAAAACCTTTGACGTTCAGGCGCGTTTAATCGGCATTATGAGCCGTACCTTCGGTGAAGCGGCCTGCCTTCAGGAACTGGAAGCATTACTGGCGCATCGCGACCAGATCACCGCCATTGACCTGGCCGGTGACGAGCTGGGCTTCCCGGGCAGCCTGTTCCTGTCTCATTTCAACCGCGCACGTGATGCAGGATGGCATATTACCGTTCATGCGGGGGAAGCCGCGGGGCCGGAAAGCATCTGGCAGGCCATTCGTGAGCTGGGTGCGGAACGTATTGGTCACGGCGTGAAAGCCATTGAAGATCGCGCGCTGATGGATTTCCTCGCCGAACAACGTATTGGAATCGAATCCTGCCTGACCTCCAATATTCAGACCAGTACAGTGGCGTCGCTGGCGCAACACCCGCTGAAAACCTTCCTCGAACATGGGGTACTGGCTTCGCTGAACACGGACGATCCGGCGGTTCAGGGCGTGGATATTATTCACGAATACAACATCGCCGCACCGCAGGCCGGGCTGAGCCGCGAGCAGATCCGTCAGGCGCAAATCAACGGGCTGGAGATCGCCTTCCTGACGCCTGAAGAGAAACAGGCGCTGCGCGATAAAGTTGCTCAGTAGTCCTCTTTACTGCCGGGTGGCGCTGCGCTTACCCGGCCTACGAAAGCGTTTGGTACTTATGCCAGACAGAGCGTTGCGCGATGTTTGGCAGATTCGATCCCCAGCTCAATGAGCTCCATAATCTGGATTGCCTGGCTTGCGGGAACCGGATTTTCACCTGAACCGTTCAGCGCGTCACGAATGGCGGCGTAATACGCCGGATAGTTCCCCGGCAGGGTCAACACCGTCTCTTCAACCAGCGCCTCCCCCTCCGCACGCGTCACCACCCCGTCCCGCATGTCGTAGCCCCAGTCCTCCTGCGGTAAGCGTTCGCCATTTTTGAGGCGCTCTTCCTGCGGATCCAGGCCGAACTTCACATAGCTGCCGCGCGCCCCGTGAATGATATAGCGGGCCGATTCCGCCGCCGCAAGCATTGTCCCGTGCAGCACAATGCGCCGCTGCGGATAACTCAAAATGGCATGGAAATAGTCGGTGGTCTGCGCCCCCGGCCTGAGCTGCGCTAAATCGACCGTCATGCTCACGGGCAGACCAAACAGATGAACGACCTGATCGAGAAGATGCGGCGCCAGGTCATACCAGATGCCGCTGCCCGGTCCCGCCTGCTCGCGCCAGCGATCTCGCACCTGCGGACGATAACGATCGAAATGCGACTCAAAAAAAGCAATCTCGCCGAGCGTGCCTTCGTTTATCAGCGACTTAACCGTCAGGAAATCGCTGTCCCAGCGCCGGTTGTGAAATACCGATAATAACCGACCCAGGCTTCGCGCCAGCGCATCCAGCTCGCGCGCCTGTGACAACGTCACGGTAAAGGGCTTATCGACAACAACATGTTTGCCTGCCTCCAGCGCCGCTTTCGCCAGGGGGAAATGAGTGTCGTTAGGGGTAGGAATGATAATAAGGTCAATATTAGGATCGTTAAACAGATGCTTAGGCTCCGTTACCACCGGCACGGCTGGCCAGTCGGCGCGGACCTTAGTCTCATCGCTGCTTGTGATAGCCGCCAGTTCCATTCCCGGCGTGCCGGCAACCAGCGGTGCATGGAAGGTTTTGCTTGCGTACCCGTAGCCAATAAGACCGACGCGGATGTTTTCACTCATCGTGTGCCCCCTCGCTGTGCGCTTATTTATCACTGGCCTTGTGCTTAACGCACAGATTAATAATGTGCCCTGTGAGTTAAAATAGCATCTCGCGACAGCGTTTTTTGTTACCTCGCATTAAAGTGTGTATAGGGGGCCGGGGAATCGTTCCCAAAGCGCTTGCTCTGGCGAAAAGGGCGCTGTAACATTTGTAATCTGTATTTATGGATAAATTACAAACACAAATTATGTCGTCAATAATTAATCGAATCATTGAATTAGCGGGATGGATTGTCCTTGGCGTTTCAGTCGTGTTGCTTGGCATTGCCAGCCATATCGATAACTACCAGCCGCCGGAGCCTGTTACTGTCGCACAACAAAAGTAAGCCGTAGCGTCATAAAGCGTGACACATTACGTCATGGAACATATTGCCAGCCGTAATGAACGGGGTTACCCTTCTCTTCCAGGCATCTGCTGGTGCCTGATTCTTCGCAAAGAAAACTCCTAATTTCGTCGCGTTACCCGAGTGGACAGTTTACGTCTTTATTAATCCGTTTATTATTCGAACGCATTACCTTTATGGGTATTACCCTTTTATATGGAAACTTATTAATATGACAGTTCAGGACTATTTATTAAAATTTCGCAAGATCAATTCCCTTGAAAGCCTGGAAAAACTGTTTGACCATCTGAACTACACGCTGTCGGATAATCAGGACATCATCAATATGTACCGCGCTGCTGACCATCGTCGCGCCGAACTGGTCTCTGGCGGTCGTCTGTTCAATGTGGGGGAAGTGCCTAAATCCGTATGGCGTTACGTTGTATAAGAAAGTAGCCTTCGGCGTGAAATGTTATATACTCTCCGCCCTGCAAATTTCTGTATAACATTTCGCGCAGACTATGGGAGAGCGTATGACCGCATTGCCTGGAGAGAGAATTGGGGGCTGGTTAATCGCCCCGCTGGCATGGCTGCTGGTGGCATTATTAAGCGCTTCGCTGGCGCTGTTACTTTACACCACCGCACTGGTTACGCCTCATGCTATCCAGACACTGATGTCCCAGAGTGCGCTCAATATTGCGACGTGGTTTGTGTCGTTCGTTTTCGCGATCGCGATGTGGTACTACACGCTGTGGCTGACTATCGCCTTCTTCAAACGCCGCAAAAGCGTGCCGAAACATTACATTATCTGGCTGCTGGTCTCCGTGCTGCTGGCCGTCAAAGCATTCGCTTTCTCGCCAGTGTCTGACGCGCTGGCGGTTCGCCAGTTACTGTTTCCGCTACTGGCGACGGCGCTTCTGGTCCCTTATTTCAAGCGTTCGACGCGCGTTAAGAAGACCTTTGTCAACCCGTAATAACCTTACAGTTAACCTGTTGTGGCCTGTTGTCGTTTATCCGATAATAGGCGGCTATTTTATTTCAGGCTAAATAATGACCGATTACTTACTGCTCTTTGTCGGAACTGTGCTGGTTAATAACTTCGTACTGGTGAAGTTCCTTGGCCTGTGCCCGTTTATGGGCGTCTCCAAAAAGCTGGAGACGGCAATGGGCATGGGGCTGGCCACCACCTTCGTGATGACGATGGCCTCCATTTGCGCATGGCTGATCGATACCTGGATCCTGATCCCGCTCGACATGCTCTACCTGCGCACCCTGGCCTTTATTCTGGTCATTGCGGTCGTGGTGCAATTTACCGAAATGGTGGTGCGTAAAACCAGCCCTGCCTTGTATCGCCTGTTGGGTATTTTTCTGCCCCTCATCACCACCAACTGTGCGGTGCTGGGCGTGGCGCTACTGAATATCAACCTCGGGCATAACTTCCTGCAATCGGCGCTGTACGGTTTTTCCGCCGCGGTCGGTTTCTCTTTTGTTATGGTCCTGTTCGCCTCGATTCGCGAGCGTCTGGCCGCGGCGGATATTCCCGCGCCGTTTCGCGGTAACGCCATCGCTCTGGTGACCGCAGGTTTAATGTCTCTGGCCTTTATGGGCTTTAGTGGTCTGGTGAAGTTGTAATGAGTGCTATCTGGATTGCCATCGCGTCCATCAGCGTACTGGGACTCGTCTTTGGCATCATTCTGGGTTATGCCTCCCGCCGGTTTGCGGTGGAGGACGATCCGGTTGTTGAAAAAATTGATGAACTTTTACCCCAGAGCCAGTGCGGGCAGTGCGGCTACCCAGGCTGCCGCCCTTACGCTGAGGCGGTGGGCGTGCAGGGAGAAAAGATCAACCGCTGCGCACCGGGTGGCGAAGCGGTCATGCTTAAAATAGCTGCCCTGCTGAACGTCGATCCCCAGCCTGTCGACGGCGATGAACAGGCCCAGGAGCCCGTTCGTGCCCTTGCTGTTATCGACGAAGCCAACTGCATTGGCTGCACCAAATGTATTCAGGCGTGTCCTGTTGACGCCATTGTGGGCGCAACGCGCGCGATGCACACCGTTGTGGCGGATCTGTGCACCGGCTGTAATCTCTGCGTGGCGCCCTGCCCGACGCAGTGTATAGAACTACGCCCGGTTGAAACGACTACCGAAAACTGGAAATGGGACCTTCAGGCCATTCCGGTTCGCAATATTCCTGTGGAACAACATGCTTAAGTTATTTTCTGCCTTCAGAAAAGAGAAGATCTGGGATTTCGACGGCGGCATTCATCCGCCTGAGATGAAATCGCAGTCTAACGGCACACCGCTGCGCCAGATCCCACTGGCGACCCGTTACGTTATGCCCCTTAAACAGCATATCGGCGCGGAAGGCGAACTGTGCGTGAAAGAAGGCGATAGCGTTCTTCGCGGCCAGCCGCTGACCTTTGGTCGCGGACGGATGCTGCCGATACATGCCCCGACTTCCGGTAAGGTGGTGGCTGTTGCCCCCCATACCGTTGCCCATCCGTCGGCGTTGTCTGAGCTGAGCGTGATCATTGAAGCCGATGGTGAAGACCGCTGGATCGAGCGTGACGGCTGGAGCGACTACCGTTCCCACAGTCGTGAAGCGCTGATTGAACGCATTCATCAGTTCGGCGTGGCGGGTCTGGGGGGCGCAGGCTTCCCGACCGGCGCTAAGCTTCACGGCGGCGGCGATAAAATCGACACGCTGATCATCAACGCCGCCGAGTGCGAACCGTACATCACCGCCGATGACCGTCTGATGCAGGACTGTGCCGCGCAGGTGGTGGAAGGTATTCGCATTCTTGCGCATATTCTGCAACCCCGCGAAGTGCTGATCGGTATTGAGGACAATAAACCGCAGGCCATTTCGATGCTGCGTGCGGTACTGGCGGACAGCCACGATATCGCCCTGCGCGTGATCCCGACCAAATACCCGTCCGGCGGGGCAAAACAGCTGACGCAGATCCTGACCGGCAAACAGGTCCCCCACGGGGGCCGTTCGTCCGACATCGGCGTGCTGATGCAAAACGTGGGAACCGCCTACGCGGTGAAACGTGCGGTGATTGACGGCGAGCCATTGACCGAGCGCGTCGTCACGCTGACCGGCGAGTCCGTCTCCCGTCCCGGCAACGTCTGGGCGCGTCTGGGTACGCCGGTGCGTCATCTGCTGGAACAGGCTGGCTTCTGCCCGGGTAGCGATCAACTGGTCATTATGGGTGGCCCGCTGATGGGCTTTACCCTGCCGTGGCTGGATGTCCCGGTGGTGAAGATTACCAACTGCCTGCTCGCCCCTTCCCCAACGGAGATGGGCGAAACGCAGGAAGAGAAAGGCTGCATACGCTGTAGCGCCTGTGCGGACGCGTGCCCGGCAGATTTACTGCCGCAGCAGTTGTACTGGTACAGCAAAGGCCAGCTGCACGATAAAGCCCAGGCGCATAACCTGGCTGACTGTATTGAATGCGGTGCCTGCGCCTGGGTCTGCCCCAGCAATATTCCGCTGGTGCAATACTTCCGTCAGGAGAAAGCCGAAATCTACGCCATCTCCATGGAAGAAAAACGTGCCGCTGAAGCGAAGGCCCGTTTTGAAGCGCGCCAGGCGCGACTGGAGCGCGAGAAACAAGCCCGTCAGGAACGCCATAAGCAGGCTGCCGTGCAGCCTGCGGCGAAAGATCAGGATGCCATTAACGCAGCCCTGGCCCGCGTGCGCGAGAAGAAAGCCACTGCCGCCCAGACGGTTGTGATCGCTCCGGGAGAAAGACCGGACAACAGCGAA
>OJWZ01000203.1_pt1 | contig 10623 bp, 9 predicted proteins | sample 1600551 | NCBI WGS metagenome assembly OJWZ01 (sample SAMN04436706, study PRJEB24849) | human gut metagenome | biome: human gut; feature: NICU; material: stool | host: Homo sapiens | place: USA: Saint Louis, MO | collected 2010-07-28 | reverse complement strand
GAAAGCATATTCAGGTTGCCGGTCGGCAGGCCGAGGCGGTGAGCGCGCATCGCCACCTGCTGGAGTGACTCTTCGCCCGTGACGTACAAGGTTTTCATCTGTTCGGCGAGCTTGCAGAGCGTTTGCAGCAGCAGGGTCGATTTACCCGCGCCCGGGTTACCGCCGATCAGAATGGCGCTGCCCGGCACTACGCCACCACCGAGCACGCGGTCAAATTCTTTGAATCCGGTGGAAAAGCGCGGCAGCGCCTCAAGGCTGATATCCGAAAGTTTTTGTACCTTCGACACGCCTGCATTGCCCGCATAGCCGCTCAGCCGTTCATTGCGGGCCACGCTCGGCGAAGCCGCCACACCACGCACTTCGGTGATGGTGTTCCAGGCATGACAGGCGCTGCATTGCCCCTGCCAGCGCGGATAATCCGCACCACATTCATTACAGACAAATGCGCGTTTTGGAGCTTTCGCCACGGTTTACCTCGTTATTTCTGTGCGGTCTGCGCGCCGGGTGGCGCTGACGCTTACCCGGCCTACAAAAGCAGGCCGCTATTTTTGATTAATGCTGCCGGAGAGAATGCAGAACACCCCCATCAGATCAGCATGACGGATAGTGACTTCCGTCTTTTCATTCACTTTCGGCTTGGCATGGTAGGCAATACCCAGCCCGGCAACTTTGATCATCGGCAGATCGTTCGCGCCATCGCCGATGGCGACGGTCTGCTCGACCGGAATGTCATATTTCTCCGCCAGACGCGTCAGCGTATTAGCTTTGTACTGCGCATCCACGATGTCGCCGATGACCTGTCCGGTGAGTTTGCCGTCCATGATCTCCAGCTCGTTTGCCACCACGGTGGTCAGACGCAGCTTGTCACGCAGGTAGTCGGCAAAGAAGGTGAACCCGCCGGAGGCAATCGCCACTTTCCAGCCGAGCGTCTCCAGCTTGAGCACCAGCTGCGTCAGCCCCGGCATCAGGGGCAGTTCATCGCGCACCTGACGCAAAATGTTAGCATCGGCCCCCTTCAGGGTCGCCACGCGCTGTCTCAGGCTGGCGGTAAAATCCAGCTCGCCGCGCATCGCGCGCTCGGTGACTTCCGCCACCAGCTCGCCGCTGCCCGCCAGTTTAGCGATCTCGTCAATACATTCGATCTGAATGGCGGTGGAGTCCATGTCCATTACCAGCAGGCCGGGCGTTTTCAGGTGCGGAATTTTGCCGAGCGGGGCAACGTCCAGCCCGGCGTCGTGCGCCAGACGCGTGGCGCGCTGCGTCAGGGAACCCGCCAGGCGAATGACCTGATAATCTTCCACGCACCAGGCCGCAACGATGACCATCGCTGCGCCCAGTTTGGTTTGATACTGGGTGAGGCGTTGCTTATCCAGGCCGCGTCCGTACAGCAGCCAGCCGCTACGGCCAGCGTGGTAATCGAGAGGCATCACCTCATCGCCACTTAAAGAGAGCGGCAATCCTGGCCATAAAGAGACATCCGTTGGCAGGTCGCACCAGGTAATGTTCGGCATTGAAGCTCCTGTAATTTCGTTCGCGCCGGAAGGTTCCAGAGGGAAAATAACGCATGAGGCTACCCTGTAACCATCACTTCTGGCAACATTAAGCCGTAAATTTTAAGCAGGTGGAATATGGCTCGCGCAAAACTGAAATTCCGGCTTCATCGCGCCGTGATTGTCCTGATCTGTCTCGCACTATTAGTGGCGCTGATGCAGGGGGCATCCTGGTTTAGCCAGAATCACCAACGACAGCGTAACCCGCAGTTTGAAGAGCTGGCCCGTACCCTGGCGCGCCAGGTGACGCTCAACGTTGCGCCGTCTATGCGCACCGAAACGCCGGATGATAAGCGGATAGCCCAGGTATTGCGCCAGCTTACGGAAAACAGCCGTATTCTGGATGCAGGCGTGTACGATGAACAGGGCGACCTGATTGCCCGCGCGGGTGAGCATGTCGACGTGCGCGACAGGCTGGCGCTGGACGGCAAAAAAGCCGGGGGTTATTTCAACCAACAAATCGTCGAACCTATTCAGGGCAAGAATGGTCCGCTTGGCTATTTACGTCTGACACTCGACACCCACACCCTGCCAACCGAAGCCAAACAGGTGGATAACACCACCAATATTTTGCGCCTGATGCTGCTGCTCTCGCTGGCGATTGGCGTGGTACTGGCGCGTACGCTGCTGCAAGGCAAGCGCACCCGCTGGCAGCAGTCACCGTTCCTGTTAACCGCCAGCAAGTCGGTGCCCGAAGAGGAAGAGAGCGATAAGAAAGAATAGTGGTAAAGTAGGCGGATGATTCGGAAAAGGAACTCTGCCATGACGACGTTACGCCTGCTTATCTCTGACTCTCACGATCCCTGGTTTAACCTGGCGGTGGAAGAGTGCATCTTCCGCCAGATGCCCGCCACCCAGCGCGTCCTGTTTCTCTGGCGCAACGCTGATACGGTCGTTATTGGCCGCGCGCAAAATCCGTGGAAAGAGTGTAACACCCGCCGTATGGAAGAGGACAACGTCCGCCTGGCGCGCCGCAGCAGCGGCGGCGGTGCGGTGTTTCACGATCTGGGCAACACCTGCTTTACCTTTATGGCGGGCAAGCCGGAATACGACAAAACCATCTCGACCTCCATTGTGCTTAACGCGCTCAATTCGCTTGGCGTGACGGCTGAAGCCTCGGGACGTAACGATCTGGTCGTGAAAACGCCTGAAGGCGACCGGAAAGTGTCAGGCTCAGCCTACCGCGAAACGATGGATCGCGGTTTTCATCACGGTACGCTTTTATTGGATGCGGATCTCAGCCGACTTGCGAATTACCTTAATCCCGATAAGAAAAAATTGCAGGCCAAAGGAATTACGTCGGTGCGCGGGCGTGTAACTAATTTAGTGGAATTATTACCGAATATTACGCATGAAAAAATCTGCCATGCTTTGCGCGAGGCATTTTTTACGTATTACGGCGAACGCGTCGAGGCGGAAATTATCTCCCCGCATCATACACCGGATCTGCCTAATTTTGCCGAAACCTTTGCCCGCCAGAGCAGCTGGGAGTGGAACTTCGGCCAGGCGCCTGCCTTTTCGCATCTGCTGGAAGAGCGCTTTACCTGGGGCGGTGTGGAGCTGCACTTTGACGTGGAAAAAGGTCATATTACCCGCGCGCAGATGTTTACCGATAGCCTGAACCCCGCCCCGCTGGAGGCGCTGGCCGCACGCCTGCAAGGATGTCTCTATCGCGCCGACAGGCTTCAGGAAACGTGCGATGCCCTGCTTAGCGATTTTCCCGCACAACAGACGGAGCTGCGGGAGCTCTCGGCGTGGATAGCGCATACAATCAGGTAAACGTGACGGGCAATGATACGCGCCCTGTTATTGCCCGCCGCCACGTCTCCAGTCCCTGTACACCGATCTTCTTCATTCTGTATTTGTATTCATTCCGGTTATTTTATAATTGGGAATTATAACATTCACTTCTTATTTTATTTCTTCTGAACTGCCCATTCACGACAATTAAATCGACTGTTTCGCGCACAACTAACAAAATAACGACTCTGGAAAGCTTTTTCCGCAAATAAAACGTTAAGGATTAACGATGAAAAAAATATTACTGGCAACCTCGGTTGCTTTGGCTCTGTCTACATCAGCCTATGCAGACTCAACGGCAGTGTTAAAGCTGACCGGCACGCTGACTAACGCAGCCTGCACCCCTTCTCTGAGCAATGGCGGCGTGGCGGATTATGGCCGGATCATGCTGAGCGATCTCTCTGCTACAGATACAAACCAGCTCGGTAATAAAGATATCACCTTCTCCATTAGCTGTACTTCTCCAACGAAAGTGGCCTGGACCATCGTTGACGATCGCGCTGATTCAATGCAAACGGGGATAACCCTCACTAATGTAGGCTGGAGTAATAGTACGTCGTGGAGCGATTCAAACCACTTTGGTGTAGGTAAGACGGCAGGCGGTGTCAACCTGGGCGTCTATGCAATCAATATCAATGCCAGTGCAGTCACGGCAGACGGCCTCATCGAACAAGGCCTGCATGGATGGACAGTTCCAGGCAATGGGAATGCCTGGGCCTATATGAACTCTTCAAACGAGCTGGTTAAACCGTCGGAATATATATATACCGTCGCGTTGAAATCGGACGCGTTAAGCCCGATGTCGTTCTCCAATGCCGTCTTCCCGTTACGCGTTTCCCTGGCAATCCAGGGCACCGACACGCTGGCGATTACGGATGATACAAATATTGACGGCCAGGCCACGATCAGCCTTGTCTACCTGTAAAACGCTGTGATGGCAGAAAAAAGAGTGTAGCGTTCGCTACACTCTTTTTTTATTTACGCTTTATCGCCCAGCAGAACGGATTCCAGCGCGATTTTGATCATGTCGTTGAAGGTGGTCTGACGCTCGGCAGCGGTCGTCTGCTCGTGGGTACGGATATGGTCAGACACGGTGCAGATGGTCAGCGCTTTCGCACCGAATTCAGCCGCCACGCCGTAGATACCGGCCGCTTCCATTTCCACGCCCAGAATGCCGTATTTTTCCATCACGTCGAACATGTCGCCTTCTGGCGAGTAGAACAGATCGGCAGAGAACAGGTTGCCCACGCGTGCGTCAACACCCAGCGCTTTTGCCGCGTCAACCGCGTTACGCACCATGTCAAAGTCAGCGATAGCCGCAAAGTCATGATCTTTAAAGCGGATGCGGTTGACTTTAGAGTCGGTGCACGCGCCCATGCCGATCACCACGTCACGCAGCTTAACGTCCATGCGCACCGCGCCGCAGGAGCCAACACGGATGATTTTCTTCACGCCGAAATCGGTGATCAGCTCTTTGGTGTAGATGGAGCAGGATGGGATACCCATGCCGTGACCCATCACGGAGATTTTGCGGCCTTTATAGGTGCCGGTGAAGCCCAGCATGCCGCGCACGTTGTTCACTTCACGCACGTCTTCGAGGAAGGTTTCTGCAATGTGCTTCGCGCGCAGCGGGTCGCCCGGCATCAATACGACGTCAGCGAAATCACCCATTTCTGCATTAATGTGAGGAGTTGCCATCTTCAGTTCCTTTTACATTGTTGTTTTTGCCGGGTGGCGGCTACGCCTTACCCGGCCTACATTCTGTTCTCCCTCTCCCACAGGGAGAGGGCCGGGGTGAGGGCATCAGGCCGCACCCAATCCGTTTAGAACATAGCCTTGCCATATTCCATGTCAGACGTACCAAAGTATTTCGCAATCGTCTGGCCGATGTCCGCGAAGGTTTCACGGTGACCCAGCGAGCCCGGTTTGACTTTCGGGCCGTACACCAGCACCGGAATGTGCTCACGGGTGTGGTCGGTACCGGTCCAGGTCGGGTCACAGCCATGGTCCGCGGTCAGGATCAGAATGTCATCTTCACCCACCAGCGCCATCAACTCAGGCAGACGGCGGTCAAACAGTTCCAGACCCGCAGCATACCCGGCGACGTCGCGACGGTGGCCCCAGGAGGAGTCGAAGTCCACGAAGTTGGTGAAGACAATGGTCTTATCGCCCGCTTCTTTCATCTCTTTGATGGTGGCGTCGAACAGCGCATCCAGACCGGTCGCTTTGACCTTTTTGGTAATGCCGCAGTTGGCGTAAATGTCCGCGATTTTACCCACGGAAACCACGTGGCCGTCTTTCTCATCGACGAGTTTTTGCAGCACGGTCGGCGCTGGTGGCTCCACGGCCAGATCGTGACGGTTGCCGGTACGCTGGAAGTTACCCGCTTTGTCGCCGATAAACGGACGCGCGATAACGCGGCCAATGTTGTAGCCGCCTTCGGTCAGCTCTTCACGGGCGATCTCGCACAGCTCGTACAGTTTATCCAGGCCAAACGTCTCTTCATGGCAGGCAATCTGGAACACGGAGTCAGCAGAGGTATAGAAAATCGGTTTACCGGTTTTCATGTGCTCTTCGCCGAGCTGATCCAGAATCACGGTACCGGAAGAGTGGCAGTTGCCGAGGTAGCCCGGCAGGTTGGCGCGCTTCACCAGCTTATCGAGCAGCTCCTGCGGGAAGCTGTTCTCGTGATCGGAGAAGTAACCCCAGTCAAACAGCACCGGCACGCCGGCGATTTCCCAGTGGCCGGACGGAGTATCTTTCCCGGAAGAAAGTTCGTGCGCCCACGCGTAGGCGCCCACCACTTCCGCGTTACCGTCCATACCGGCTGCGATCTTACCGGTAGAGCCTTCATGCGCTTTTACCAGCCCCAGACGGGTCAGGTTTGGCAGGTTCAGAGGGCCTTTACGACCGTTGTCCGCTTCGCCTTTTGCACAGGCTTCCGCGATGTGACCCAGGGTATCGGAACCCACGTCACCAAATCGTTCTGCATCTTCGGTTGCGCCGATGCCGAATGAGTCCAGCACCATAATAAATGCACGTTTCATAATTGTTCTCCGTACTTAGTGCTTCATAAAAATGCGATCAGATCAGTATACCGCTATTCAGTGATACGACGATAGACCGTCGGTGTGGTTTCCGGTGCTTTATCGTCAAGAGATATTGCCGCCTTCACTGCTTTCGCCGCGTCCTGCCAGCTGGCTTCGTCTTTCGCGTGGATCACCGCCAGCGGACGTTGGCCGTCAACGCTGTCGCCCAGACGGGCCATATCGGTAAAGCCGACGCTGTAATCAATGGTGTCCGATGCCTGACGACGACCGCCGCCCATAGACACGACAGCCATGCCGAGCGCGCGGGTATCCATAGCCGAGACAAAGCCTTCGCTGTCCGCATAGACCGCTTTGCTGAGCATCGCGGTGGGCAGGTATTTCGCGTAGTTTTCCACGAAGTCGGTCGGGCCTTTCTGCGCCGCCACCATCCGACCAAAGATCTCCGCCGCTTTGCCGTTGTCCAGCACCGCCTGAAGCTTCGCGCGGGCTTCCGCGTCGTCTTTGGCAAGCTTGCCGGAGATGAGCATCTCAACGCACAGCGCCATGGTGACGTCGAACAGACGCGGGTTACGGTATTCGCCTGTTAAGAACTGCACGGCCTCGCGGACTTCAACCGCGTTACCGGCGCTGGAGGCCAGCACCTGGTTCATGTCCGTCAGCAGTGCGGTGGTGCGCACGCCCGCGCCGTTGGAAACGCCAACAATCGCTTCGGCCAGCGCCTCAGAGAGTTCATAGGTCGGCATAAACGCGCCGCTGCCCACTTTCACATCCATCACCAGCGCGTCCAGACCTTCCGCCAGTTTTTTGGCAAGGATAGAGGCGGTGATCAGCGGGATAGAGTCTACGGTCGCGGTAATGTCACGCGTCGCGTAGAAACGCTTGTCTGCCGGAGCAAGAGAGCTGGTCTGGCCGATAATCGCCACGCCAACGTCTTTAATAATCTCGCGGAAGCGGTTGTCATCCGGGAAGATATCGAAGCCCGGAACGGCTTCCAGTTTGTCGAGCGTACCGCCGGTATGACCCAGGCCGCGCCCCGAAATCATCGGGATGTAACCGCCGCAGGCTGCCACCATCGGGCCAAGCATCAGGGAAGTCACGTCGCCCACGCCGCCGGTGGAGTGTTTGTCCACAATCGGGCCGTTGAGGTTGAGGCTTTTCCAGTCCAGAACGGTTCCTGAATCTCGCATCGCCATGGTCAGCGACACGCGCTCAGGCATCGACATATCGTGGAAGAAAATGGTCATCGCCAGAGCCGCAATCTGCCCTTCAGAGATGGTGTTATCACGAATGCCGTTGATAAAGAAGCGGATTTCTTCGTCGCTTAATGCATGACCATCACGTTTTTTACGAATAATTTCTTGTGCGAGAAACACGGTAACCTCCATGCGGAATCGGGTGAATGGCGGCGGGTATGTTGACCCGCCCCACGATCCTGTAGGCCGGGTTAGCGTAGCGCCACCCGGCAATTCAACTTAGTAGCTGCTTGCGCTCTTACCGTCACCGTGACCCAGCGCTTTCAACAGGCTGGCCAGCAGGCTGGACGCGCCGAAGCGGTAGTGGCGGGAGTCCGCCCAGTCGGCGCCGAACAGCTCGTCGGCAATCGCCAGGAACTGCTGCGCGTCTTCCGCGGTACGCACGCCGCCCGCCGGTTTGAAGCCAACGGTTTTGGACACGCCCATATCACGGATGACTTCCATCATGATGCGTGCGCTTTCCGGGGTAGCGTTGACCGGCACTTTACCGGTAGAGGTTTTAATGAAATCCGCGCCCGCTTTGATAGAGATTTCAGACGCTTTACGAATCAGCGCCTCTTCTTTCAGCTCGCCGGTTTCGATGATCACTTTAAGCAGCACGTTTGCCGCCGCACACGCGTCTTTACAGGCTTTCACCAGGTCAAAACCGACCTGCTCGTTGCCGGCGATCAGCGCGCGGTACGGGAATACCACGTCAACTTCGTCTGCGCCGTACGCAATCGCCGCGCGGGTTTCTGCCAGCGCGATCTCGATATCGTCATTGCCGTGCGGGAAGTTGGTTACGGTGGCAATGCGCACGTCCGGCGTGCCCTGCTCTTTCAGCGTTTTGCGGGCAATCGGGATGAAGCGCGGATAGATACAGACGGCGGCGGTGTTACCCACTGGCGTTTTCGCCTGATGGCACAGGGCGATGACTTTTTCATTGGTGTCGTCATCGTTCAGGGTGGTCAGGTCCATCAGTTTCAACGCGCGCAGGCTGCTTGCAGTTAAATCGGTCATAACATTCTCCAACGGCAGTGCCGTATAAATTTTACCTTGCGGGTCTGTGAGTATTCTAACATTCACCCGCATCCACACTTCGACATTCATCACAGTTAATGAAAACTGTGTGCAAATTTGCATTACTGTAATGAGATCTTCTTCAAATTTTAGTGCGTTAATTGCTGACTAAATCGGCGATATCCCCGTTCTGATCAAAAGCGCCACCAGGCTGGCTTCCTACAATTCGTTCACTATCCGCAGAACAACCAAGGAAGTGAACATGCCCGACGCCCTGCAACAACGTTGCCAGCACATTGTGACCAGCCCGATGTTAACCCCGGAACAAAAACGTCATTTTCTGGCGCTGGAAGCGGAGAACAATCTGCCCTATCCCGCCCTGCCAGAGGCGGCCCGCGCTGCGCTGGACGAGGGATTCATCTGCGACATGTTCGAAGGCCATGCGCCATACAAACCGCGCTACGTGCTGCCGGATTACGCTAAATTCCTGGCTAACGGCTCAGAATGGCTGGAGCTGGAAGGGGCGAAAGATCTGGATGATGCCCTCTCGCTGCTCACTATCCTTTATCACCATGTTCCGTCCGTCACATCGATGCCGGTCTATCTGGGCCAGCTCGATGAGATACTCAGCCCCTATGTTAAAATTCTAACACAGGATGAAATCGATAGCCGAATAAAACGTTTCTGGCGTTACCTGGACAGAACCCTGCCCGATGCGTTTATGCATGCCAATATCGGCCCGGCGGATACGCCTGTCACCCGAGCCATCCTTCGTGCAGATGCCGAACTGAAGCAGGTTGCGCCGAACCTGACCTTTATCTACGACCCGGATGTTACCCCCGGCGATCTGCTGCTGAGCGTGGCGAAAAACATTTGTGAATGTAGTAAGCCGCATATTTCTAATGGCCCGGTGAATGATAAAATTTTCACAAAAGGTCGCTATGGCGTGGTGAGCTGTTACAACTCCCTGCCGCTGGCGGGCGGCGGCAGCACGCTGGTGCGCCTTAACCTGAAGGCGATTGCGGAACACAGCTGCTCACCGGAAGACTTTTTCACCCGTACCCTTCCCCACTACTGCCAGCAACAAATCGCGATCATCAATGCGCGCTGCGATTTTTTATATGAACAATCCGGCTTCTTTGAGAATAGCTTCCTGGTGAAAGAGGGGCTGATTGATGCCGATCGTTTTGTGCCGATGTTTGGCATGTACGGTCTGGCTGAAGCGGTGAATGTGCTGTGCGAGAAAGCAGGTATTACGGGACGTTACGGTAAGAACGAACAGGCCAATGCGCTGGGCTACCGCATCAGTGAACAGCTTGCGGCGTTTGTTGAAAACACGCCGGTGAAACACGGCTGGCAGCGCCGCGCGATGCTGCATGCCCAGTCGGGGATCAGTTCCGATTCTGGCACCACGCCGGGTGCACGTCTGCCGTACGGCGACGAACCGGACCCTGTCAGCCACCTGCTGGCCGTGGCGCCGCACCATCAACACTATCATTCGGGGATCAGCGATATTCTCACCCTGGATGAGACGGTTAAACGCAATCCTCAGGCAGTGGTGCAGCTGTGCCTGGGGGCGTTCAACGCCGGTATGCGTGAGTTCACCGCGAATGTAGCCGGAAACGACCTCGTGCGCGTCACCGGGTATATGGTGCGGCTCTCCGATCTGGAGAAATACCGGGAGGCCGGCTCGCGCACCAACACCACCTGGCTCGGCGAGGAGGCCGCGCGCAATACCCGTATTCTGGAACGGCAGCCACGCGTGATAAGCCATGAACAACAGATGCGCTTTAGTTAGTCAGGTCATACCCTTCTCCTGCGTGGACGGGCCGGGCAGCCGCCTGGCGCTGTTCCTCCAGGGCTGTAACCTGCGCTGCAAAACCTGCCATAACCCGTGGACGATAGGGCGCTGCAACGACTGCGGCGACTGTGTGCCCCACTGTCCGCATGATGCGCTGACGATTCAGGCAG
>OJWZ01000200.1_pt1 | contig 10926 bp, 9 predicted proteins | sample 1600551 | NCBI WGS metagenome assembly OJWZ01 (sample SAMN04436706, study PRJEB24849) | human gut metagenome | biome: human gut; feature: NICU; material: stool | host: Homo sapiens | place: USA: Saint Louis, MO | collected 2010-07-28 | reverse complement strand
AGAAAGACCCTTATAGGGTCAGAGCAAACCACCCGTTCTACGGGTGGTTATGATTGCTTATAATGAATTGTATAAAATTTAATTTAAGGAGACTTTTATGAATACACAATATACACGTCATTTGTCGATGATTCGTCGCGCCCTTAGTATTGGGACCCTTTGTTTAGTGGCATCCTTCGGTGTGGCTCATGCGGAAGACTTTGCAATTCCTAGTGCCCGTCCTGTGGTAGATGGTATGAGTACTGATGATGTTAAAGTCGTATCTGCTGCACATCCTGGTAGCGCTAATCTTATTACACCAAATGATTGGACATACAAAGCGTTAAAGACACTGGTAAAACATGGGGCCATTACAGATACACACGGATTTACATTCGATGATAGCACCAGCTATACAAAGGATAAGTTGATGCCGTTACTTGATGAAGTTGTGGAAAAACGGGAACAAATGAACGACAATGATCGTCAATTTGCGTTGCGTATCTACCAAGAAAACATGCGTGATGTCATGGATTATCGCATTGAACGAGATAAGAAAATCACCAAAGAACGGACCTTAACAGATGAACAAATTAAGGAAAAAATGAAGAAATTCAAAATTGATGACTCTCGTGTAAAGATTAACGGTGATGTTCGTATTCGCTATACAGGCTCCAAGAATGGAAAATCTAAAGCAGATGCGCGTGTACAAACAGAAATGACGTTCACTCTATAATCCCTGTAAGGGAACAACATGATTAATTTTCTTAAAAATAAGTTGTTTACCGTCCATCAGAATGGCAAACAACATGTTAGTGAAGTATTTAAGTATATCGGACCGGGTATTATTGTAACCGTCGGATTTATCGACCCCGGTAACTGGGCGGCCAACTTAGCAGCTGGTGCTAGCTATGGTTATGAATTGCTATGGGTTGTAACATTATCTACACTTATGCTTATCTTATTGCAGCATAATGTGGCCCATCTAGGCATTGTACGGGGGCAATGTTTAGCAGAATGTGCTTATGAATTCTTACCAAAATGGTTGTCCCGTACCGTATTGAGTACCGCAGGCATTGCGGCTGTAGCTACGGCGCTGGCAGAATTCATTGGCGCTGCCATTGCATTGAAGATGCTGTTCGGCATCCCTCTTGTCATCGGTAGCGTGTTAACGGCTATCGTATGCACGATTATGCTTATTACAAACTCTTATAGCAAATTAGAACGTATCATAGCGGGATTTGTATCCCTTATCGCATTGGCCTACCTGGTGGAGGTCAATATGGTTGATGTCAATTGGGCTGCAGCGGGTATTGGCTGGGTCAATCCGAGCGTACCTAACGAATCGATGCTCGTTATCTTGAGTATTTTAGGGGCCGTCGTTATGCCTCATAATTTATTTTTGCACTCCGAGGTCATCCAAAGTCGTCAGTTTAATCGACAAGATAAAGAGATTATGCATCGACAATTGCGCTATGAATTCGTAGATACATTATTATCTATGGGCATTGGTTGGATGATTAACTCCGCCATGATTTTACTAGCAGCGGCCGTATTTTTTAGTCATGGCATTGCTGTTACCGAATTAGAACAGGCAGAGGAATTATTGAGACCTTTAATTGGATCTGCTGCAGGTACCATCTTTGCATTGGCCTTGCTGTTTGCAGGTCTTGCATCATCGGCGACAGCTGGTATGGCTGGGGCGAGCATATTTGCGGGCATGTTTGGCGAGTCTTATGATATGAAGGATTTTCATAGTCGCTTGGGATTGGGGTTAACATATATTCCTGCACTATTATTGATCTTGTTTATTACGGACTCCTTTCAAGCATTGCTCGTTTCGCAAATGTTCTTGAGTTTACAGTTGCCGATTACCATATTCTTGCAATTATATATGACGAGTAGCCGTCGTGTGATGGGCGCTTATACGAACCGCCGATTTACGGGGATTATTCTTTGGGGCATTGGTATTATCGTAACATTGATGAATATTTACTTATTAGTTATAGGCTAATATATACCGCTTGTTTTTGTGAAAGCTTTCACAGAAATAGGCGGTATTTTATTTTGTCTAGAACTAGAATCAAATAGATTTATGAAATGTAGTTGTAATAACGTATAAGCCTGTGAAATATGGTACAATAAAGAATAGAATTTAATTTGCTACTATAGCAGTTTATATATGTTTTGGGAGGATTTCATGGCAACAGAAAAAGATATGAATGAATTAAATGCACCTTTACAATCAGATTATAAAGAGGTCGTTCACGACATTGCAGAAGAATTATTAGCGCGTCTTAACATCGAAGAGGATGGCGCTATTATCGATATGTTCCAAACAGGATCTTTAGATCCTTGGCAATTATTTGTGTTCTTCTCCGCATTAGAACATGCACTTATGGAGTTTAGAACGGATAAACGCAAGAAAACCGTTATCGTTCATGCCCAACCAGAGGCCCTCGTTGGTACAGGCCCTGTTGTAACACCTGTATCCACAATGCTTGAGCATATTTTAATGTCTCGCGTCAATGATATGAGTGAAGGCCGTTTGGAAACCGGTTTGCTTACGGTGTCTGGTGAAAGCATCGATTACGAAGGGGTTAATCTTAAGGGGCGCCATGTAGTTATTATCTGCGATATTCACGATAATGAATCTCCTTATTTGGCGGAATGCATTAAATTGTGTAAAGAAATGAAAGCTAGTCACGTTGTGGCCGTGCCTCTCATGTTGTGGAACCCTGATCTTATCGACAATTTGACAGAGGAAAGTATCAAGGCGGAATTATCCCATGAAAATCGTCCTCTCTCCTAGTAAGACAAAAACAATTTCTGATGCAACAGTTGCGGTCCGTGACGGTCAATTTCAGCCCCTTATTATGCAAAAGATTGTAAAACATGTACAATCTCTCGATGTAGCAGCACTTGGCAAGGCCCTAAAACTAAAGGAAGATAAGGCGCAAGCTCTCTTTGATTTTTATCAAGAGTTTGAGGCCCATCCTGTAGGTTTGGCTTGTGAAAGCTACGATGGTATTGCCTTTAAATATTTAGATTGGGCAGGACTATCTGATGAGGCTAAGGCTTTTGGTGAAACTCATCTCGCTATTATGTCTGCATTATATGGCATTGTAGAGCCTACGATGGGCGTTAGAGACTATCGATTAGATATGTTCGATAAGGTAGGAATTAATTTATATGAAACCTGGCGTGAAGCGGTGGATGCATACTTTCACAAGGAGGATTGGATCCTAAATTTAGCGTCTAAAGAATATGCAAAAATGGTGAACCATCCAAAGGTGGTAACCGTTGAATTTTGGGAATTACGAGGCGACACATATAAACAGATGAGTACGTCCTCCAAAATGAGTCGTGGTAAGATGGCGCATGCATGTTTGACGACCCAAGTGAAGCATGTACGAGATTTACCACGCGAAATTAATGGATTTGTCTGCGTTACAGATATTGAATACATTACGATACCAAGCGAATCGATGACGATTCGTTATGAAAGGAAGTGATGATTTGCAAGTGCAAGATATTCTCGCAAAAGACCTCGTCGGCGATGAATGGCTAACAGAGGATGAGCTAAGATTTCTCATGTCTGTAACTGATAAAGAACAGTTGCAGTTAATCTATAAAAAGGCGTACGAAGTGAAGGCAAAATATGTACAGCCTGTAGCGTATTATCGTGGCCTCATCGAATTCTCGAACCGATGCATTAAAAACTGTAATTACTGTGGTATTCGCCGCGAAAATGATAAGGCGGAACGCTTTGATATGAACCGCGAAGATATCATCAAGATGGCGCAGTGGGCATATGACCATGAATATGGTTCTATTACACTTCAATCTGGAGAACGCTGTGATGATGTATTCGTCGATTATGTAGTCGATCTTATCCGCGACATCAAAGCCATCGGCGATGGTTCTCTTGGCATTACGATGTGCGTAGGGGAGCAGAGTGAAGAGGCGTACCGCCGCATGCGTGAGGCGGGTGCTAGCCGCTACCTATTGCGCATTGAAACGACGAATAAAGAGCTATATCACAAAATTCATCCTCGCGATGAACTACATTCCTTTGAAACACGTGTTGAATGTCTACGCCGTTTGCGTCGCGTAGGATTCCAAGTGGGTACAGGCGTCATGATTGGTTTGCCTGGTCAAACAGAGGAAGACCTTGTGAACGATATCTTGTTCTACCGTGATATGGATATCGACATGATCGGCATGGGCCCCTATGTGGTGCATCATGATACGCCACTAGGCCAAGAGGCATTAGCCATGGGTATTGATGATGAGGCTGGTAAATTGCGCCGTATTCAACTAGGGCTTAAGATGATTGCCTTAACGCGTCTATTCTTGAAAGACGTAAATATTGCAGCTACTACAGCGTTACAAGCATTAGATCCATTAGGTCGTGAAAAGGGTCTCGCTGCAGGGGCTAATATTTTAATGCCTATCATTACAATCCCAGAACATCGTGCCAAATATTTGCTATATGATAATAAACCATGCGTGGATGATAATGCAGATAAATGTAAAGACTGCTTGACGCGTCGCGTTATGTCCATCGGTGATACTGTTGGGTGGAAGCAAAATGGGGATTCAAAGCATTACGGTAAAAGGACAGGGTCGTTTTAAACATACTGACATGGATTATCGATTAAATTGTTTATAATTGTTATATTTATGTAGAAAGATAAATAAAATCCATATATAATAAGAACATAGTTTATTTTGTTTTATTATATGAGGTGATTTTATGGAAACAAAATGGTATTCTGACTTTTGGAATCTATTGACCCAACCATTTAAGGGCGGTATCGATCAAGTCGTACAGTATGGTACATTGAAAAAGGGCTTCTTAGGTACAGCACTCTTATGGGCTATTCCTTACATCTTGATAGGCTTATTTGGGGCTTTGTTGATTCCATTGCTTCCTAGAAGCGAATTTTCTGCTATGGGCATGCTCCTTGGTGCTGGTGTAGGTTTCTTCTTTATTTTGGCCTATATTGCTAGTATCATTTGGTCCTTTGTCATGGTGGCTGTTGGATCCTATGTATTTAACTGGGTGGCAGTAAAAATGGGTGGTACTGACGATGTACAATCTGTTATGAAAGTTCAATGGTATCTACAAGGTTATGAAGTATTATTATGTACCTGTGTGTATACAATTGTTTTCATACTTATGGCTATCTTCGGTGGTTTATTTGGTAGCTCTACATTAGCTGAATTTATTTATAGTTTAGGTTCTATAGCAATTTTCATTTTATCCGTATGGGTAGGCTTAGAATTGATGGCAAGACAAATTACGTTGACTAAGATGCAAGTATTCATTGCCGGTATCGTAACATTTGTTATCTTCATCGTTATCTCTCTTATTTTCATGGCTCTTCTTGGTGGCTGTGCATCCTTAGTGGGTCGATAATTTCATTATTATAAAAAATCCTCTTTTTTCGATAAATATTTTTTCGGAAAAAGAGGATTTTTATATTATTACGTCGAAATCATATATCAAGAACTCAAAGTTTCACATAAGGAGGCGATTCCGATGAAAGAATATAGTAGTGATCAGATTCGTAATGTAGCTGTGGTGTCCCATGATGGGGCAGGGAAAACTGCTTTAGTAGAATCCTTGTTATTAACCTCTGGTGCTGTTGATTTTGTTGGCCGTGGTCAAGATAACAAACATATTATGGACTTTGAGCCAGAAGAGATTAAACGGAATGTAACGATTCAATTGGGTATGGCCCCTTGTGAATGGCATGACCATAAGGTTAACTTTATTGATACACCAGGCTACAATGAATTCCATGGCGAAGTTCGTGCCGCATTGCGTGCTTGTGATGGCATGTTAATGGTATTATCTGCAACGACTGGCGTTGAAACAGATACGGTGCGCGCTTGGGATTATGCTGTTGAATTACAAATGCCACGTATGGCATTTATCAATAAAATGGACGTTGATGGTGCTGATTTCTTCGGTACTATTGAACGTATGCGTGAACTATTTGGTAAGGCAATTATGCCACTCCAAATTCCGATTGGCGAAGGTGCCAATTTTGAAGGCGTTATAGACGTAGCCAAAATGACTGCGTTTACTTACAAAGACGGCCAACCAACAGAGATTGCTGTACCGGCTCATCTTATCGAAAAGGCCCAAGAAATACGGGAAATGACCGTAGAGGCCGCGGCTGAAGGTAGCGATGAATTGTTGGAAAAATATTTAGAAGGCGAAGAACTTTCATTAGAAGAAATTCGTCAAGGTCTACGCGAAGGGATGATTACAGGCCGTGTGTGCCCAATCATGTGTGGCAGTGCCACATCCCGGATTGGCTTAGATCAAGTATTAGACAGAATGATTCGGTATATGCCAGATGCAGCTAAAAAAGTAATGACTGCTGAATCAGCAGACACTGGTGAACCAGTTGTAGTGCATGTGGATAAACCCCTAACCGCATTCGTGTTTAAAACATTGCTTGACCCATTCGCAGGCAAACAAAGCTTTGTACGCATCTTCTCTGGTGAACTCAAAGAAGGTGATAAGCTGTTCAACGTTAATCAAGGAACTGAGGAAAAATGGAATAAGATGGTTACCCTTATCGGGAAGCAACAAATTCCAGTGACTGCTGCAAAAGCGGGCGATATCGTAGTGATACCGAAATTGGCCAATGCAAAAACAGGCGATACCTTAACAGCTCCTGATTTTAAGGTGAAGTACGATGCGATTCGTTTCCCTCAACCTTTGTATACAGTAGCTATGGAAGCTGTGAAGAAAGGTGAAGAGGAAAAATTAGCTAGTGCTGTGTTAAAAGTAGCCGAAGAAGATCCAACTTGTGTAGTTGTGAAAAATCCGGAAGCTCGCCAATTGCAAATAGACTGCATGGGCGAAGTGCACTTAGAACATATCCTTAACAAGATGGACCGTAAATACGGCGTACAAGCGAAACTTGTAACACCATATATTCCATACCGTGAAACAATTAAAGGATCTGCAGAAACAGAATCGAAATATAAGAAACAAAGTGGCGGTCATGGTCAGTATGGACATGTTAAAATTCAAGTTGATCCATTATATGATGGTCAAGAATTTGCCTTTGTAGACAAGATTTTTGGTGGTGCTGTACCAAGACAATATATACCAGCAGTGGAAAAGGGCGCCAGAGAAACCCTAGAAAAAGGCTTAATTGCGGGATATCCTATGATTGGCGTGCAAGTGACACTCTTGGATGGATCTTACCATAGTGTAGACTCCTCAGAGTTAGCATTTAAAGTAGCTACGTCACAGGCTATCAAGGATGTAATTCCAAAGGCGAAACCAGTCCTATTAGAACCAATCTATGAAGTTAACGTGTTTGCACCAGATGCTTTCATGGGTGACATCATGGGCGATTTAAATAGTCGTCGAGGTCGTGTATTAGGCATGGAACAAAGTGAAAGAACTGGTATATCCGTTGTTAAAGCGCAAGTACCGTTGGCAGAAATGTCAGATTATGTTACTGTTTTGCGCTCTATGACACAAGGACAAGGCGTATTCAATCGTCAGTTCTATAGTTATGAAGAGGTTCCTCATAAGCAAGCCGATGAAATCATCGCTGCTTTCAAGGAAAAAGAGTAATATAACATTGTCCACGTAGTTAATTCTAATTAGAGTTAACATGTAAGTAACAACTAAATATACAATTTCATATGTATAACAGTCTTGACGTAAGTCATAAAACTGAATAGTATTTTACTGACCCTCCATATATGTAGCGTATGGAGGGTTTGTATTTATATAATCATGTGTGGAAGCTAAGCTTTTTATGTGCTACGATAGAGGTATGTAGATTGTATTAATATTGTATTTTAGTATAGTATGTCTATGCAGTATGGTTCCTATAGAAAGGATATAGTTATGTTTTTCTCCAGTATACATGCAGATTATACAAAGATGGGATATCCTGCAGCTATCGTTCGTGCTCTTGATTTCTTAAAAAATACCGATTTACAATCATTACCTGGTGGTCGTCATGCCATCGAAGGGGATATGATGTATGCCAATGTGGATGATGTGGAAACAAAATTGTTTGAAACTACGAAACCTGAATCACACAAAAACTATGTAGATATTCAGTTTATGGTGAAGGGTCAAGAGAATATGGGCTTTTTTGTAGATCGCGGTCGCGTAAAACCGATTGAATCCTATCCTGAACGGGATTGCTATTTCTATCCTAATGAATCTGTCGATGAAGGGAAAATCCACTGTCCAGAAGGGTACTATACGGTATTCTTTCCATCGGATATCCATCGCCCTCTATTGGCTGTCGGTGATAAGCCTATTAAAATTCGTAAGGTTGTTGTAAAGGTGCACGTGTCTTTATTAGGTGAGTAACATCATGAAACGATATGAAATTATCGGCATTATATTAACATTATTGGGCGCCACCTTGTGGGGCGTGTCAGGTACGTCTGTACAATTTGTAGGTAATTTCCGTCATATGAACCTAGAATGGCTTTTGACGATGCGTCTTATCACAGCTGGACTTTTAACCGTTTTATATGGATGGATTCGTCAAGGCAATGCGATTTTTAATGTATTTCGCAATTGGCGAGATACATTAGGACTCATCGTATTCGGCGTATTTGGTATGGCGCTGTGCCAATACACCTATTTCCGCTCTATCGTCATAGCTGGTGCAGGCATTGCGACGGTACTACAGTATTTAGCGCCATCCATGATTATCATTTATTTGCTGGTGCGTTATGGCAAACGACCTTCGACAGGAGAAATCATATCCGTTATCCTTGCCTTAGCAGGCACTATTTGCTTGATGGGTAATAATGGCTTTTCTTTTGAAAGCTTCCGCAGTGACGTGTTATTCTGGGGCTTACTATCTGCTGTGGGTGTTGCCGTATATAGTGTTTCCCCAGTGCGCTTATTAGCAGCCTATGGGACGATTCCCATCGTAGGTTTTGGTATGCTTCTCAGTGGTCTTGTAGCAGCTGTGCTTTTCCATCAACCCCATTCGTATGCGACGTGGGATGCATGGACTATAGTAGGCTGTTTTAATGTAGTTTTTCTTGGCACCATCGTGTCCTTTAATGCGTACCTTGAAGGGGTTAAACGCATTGGTGCTGTCTCAGGATCGATTTTGTCATCGATTGAGCCGATTTCAGCAGCCTTCTTTGGATGGGCTTTGTTAGGTAATCAATTTAACTGGGTTGGTATCTTAGGGATGGCCATGATTATTGCTACAGTTATCATCATTGCCTTAGAAAAACGAGGTCAATCATCTTAATGATAAACTTTTTGTAATAGTAATCAATCCTTATGCGGAGGTTATATGGAAGAAAAACAGTGGATAGGCATGGGCCTTGCCATTATGGGGGCACTATTTTGGGGGCTTTCAGGTACATCGGTGCAGTTCCTCGAAAATGCAAAGCATTTAAATGTAGAGTGGCTGTTAGAAGTGCGGTTACTTGTAGCAGGTTTATTAACAATTCTACTCGCCTATATGAAGGATGGGATACGCATTTTTGATATATTTAAAAATCCAAAAGACTTTGGTAAACTCCTCATATTCGGTTTATTTGGCATTGCGTTGGCACAGTACTCGTACTTTAAAGCTATCGCTATTTCAGGTGTAGGTGTGGCTACTGTATTACAATATGTAGCACCGACGTTGCTCATTATTTATTTATTCTTACGATATTTTAAAAAGCCAACACCAGCTGAATTTTGTTGTGTTCTGCTTGCACTGACTGGTACTATATGTATTGTTTCTCAAGGAGGGTTAGATATATCCACCATTAATGGAGACGCCTTGTTTTGGGGGCTTATATCTGCTGCTAGTATTTGTGTATATACGTTGCAACCTATTGAACTATTAAAAAAATATAGCACCACATCTATCGTTGGAGTTGCTATGTTTATCTGTGGTATTTTATCTCTTGCTATGTTTCAACAAATTGACTCAGAGGCCATTTGGGATGGCATGACTTGGGTTGGATTATTTACAATCATTATACTTGGTACAGTAGTATCTTTTAATGCATATATCGAAGGTGTACGTCGCATCGGTGCCGTACAAGGATCGATTCTTTCATCCTTAGAACCAATCTCGGCCGCATTATTTGGATGGGCCCTTTTAGGCAATGAATTCACTTTAGTGGGTATCTTTGGTATGATTTGTATCATCGCCACAGTGTTCATCATTGCTTGGGATAGACAACGACAAATTAAGAGAGATGTATTAGAGAAACTAAATAAGAAAGAAATAATATAGACATAGAAAAACACATATGCTCGATAGTTAATTATCGTGGCATATGTGTTTTATTGTTATAGAGGTAATATATCATATTTTCTCTAATATCAATTCAAATAAATTCTCTAGTTTTTGTAAGTCTCCATATACCGTACCGTCCATGTAGGTATTATATATGATGTCATTATCGGAAACGCGGATTTGTGCTCGATATCCTTTTGATATGGCAAGTGCTCGAATTACTTCGCGTTGTGTTCGACCATTCCCTTCTCTGAAGGGGTGAAAGAAGTTTAGCGAATCTAAAATTTTAGCCAGTGAGCGAATAATACATTCTTTTGTGTTGGCCTTTTGATGATATGTATTGAGCAAATCGTTTATATATTCCGCGGCAGAGTTAAATGATTGAATCGACATAAAAGGATTTCCACTTTTAGATATATTAACTCTTCTATATTGTCCTGCCCAAGAATAAACGTCTTGGAAAAGATATTTATGAATTTTTTGTATATCATCAGTGGAATATACTAAAATAGGCTGTATGTATAAATCTGCAAGCCGCTTTGATACGTGTAGATGCTCATTATTTTTGGCTGATTTAGGGTCTAGAATATTTTGTTTATTTATTAAAACCGTTGAGTTTTTATAGGTATAGAGATTATCTAAATCTATATATTGGTAACCTTCGTATTGGTTTTTAGCC
>OJWZ01000184.1_pt1 | contig 11733 bp, 3 predicted proteins | sample 1600551 | NCBI WGS metagenome assembly OJWZ01 (sample SAMN04436706, study PRJEB24849) | human gut metagenome | biome: human gut; feature: NICU; material: stool | host: Homo sapiens | place: USA: Saint Louis, MO | collected 2010-07-28 | reverse complement strand
ACAGTAAGATCGTTTATTTTTTGTTATTACATAAAGATGAAAGTGTGTGGTAAATATTATTTGCGTTTAAGCTATTTAGTTACACTTAACAATTTTCCGCTCACTGCATCGAATACTACAGTAATGGTTTTCTTATCTTTTGTGGCAAACACAACAGTATATTGTGGCGTGCCTTTATCGGTTTTAACACCCCAGCTTAAAAGGCTTGTTGCCTTACCTTCAGCTTGTGCATAAGCAAAGTTTACAGCTACAGCAGGAGGCAAAATAGTAGATGGATCAAAGGCTGTTTTTTCTACAGTTTTAGTAAGTTTACCAACCTTTTCATCCTTAACTTCATTTGCTGTATTTGTAAATACCGCCTTATATACACCGTCTTTATCAAAACCGCCAACAGTCAATGTAACGACTGTATCGGTAGCATCAAAAGAAATTTCATTAATAGACGCGCCTTCATGATGTTGTAAAAAACCATTGAGCATTAGATTTGCCCAGCTAATCGCCTGATGTTGTTCATCAACAACAGCGACTGTTGGCTGAACAGGAACTAAATCAGCTGCTTGAGCCATTGGACTCACCACCCCTAACAAAGATGCTAACATTATAAATAAACGACTCTTTTTTAATACAGATTTCATATGTTACGCCTCAAATTCTTTACGTTTCAGACAACAATAACATTTACTATTTATTATGTACTGTTATAACTATACACTATCAATAACAAACGGACTCTATCGAGAGAGTGTGTATGAGAGAAATAAAAAGAGTCCGTTTGTTTTCCCACTAGGGAGTAGTCAGCCACCTTGATAGTACAATGGCTAACCACCAAATAGCCCTATATTCATTAATTCTAACTAATCTTCTGTATACAAGAGGGAATGTTTAAAATTATTGGAATTAATGAATCTTAGATAGAATCATATCTACCTTGCGTTGCATATCTTCGTTTTGTTGACGAAGGGCTTCATTTTCAGCAGCTTGTTTTTGAACAATTGCTTGTAATGCTGTCACTTCATCTTGCATTACGTAGATAGAACTGATAGGACCACCTTTATATTTATCTGGAATAGCTTTCTTTTCAGGGCTATATCCAAATTTGTGGGTTACACCAGCATTTACGATACCATCGTGGCTATCTAAGGAAACACCTAAGTTAAACATAGTGTTTTCATTAGTGTAATGAGCCACACCAAGCGCTACGGCTGTTTGAGATTTGTAATTACCAATACCAGCCATAATTTGTGTTGGTTCTAATGGATCGTATTGAATTGGTTTCAATGCAGCCAATGCGGCAGCACCTGCACCAGCCTTATACGCATAAGACTTAGCAGCATTACTGGATGCACCAGCAATATTTTGCAATGCTTGGTCCATTTGTGCTTTATTAACTGCATCACCAGCATGAGTAGCAGCACCAATATTATTGATTTGTTTACCACCCATATCTAGATTACTATTAATGGATACATTACCAGGTGTAGAACCACTACTAGCATTAAGCGTAATAGTAGGAGCACCAGTACCACCACTAATAGAGGTAATACCTGTCAATGCAGGATTCAATTTGTAATTAATAACACCAGAGTTGGCAGGATCAGCTGTAATTTGAATGTTGCTATCACCTTTGAAATCAAAACCAGTAGTCAACGCTACGGAATTTTGAGTACCACCATTAGCCTTGTATTTAATATTACCTGTGCCTGCAGTTGCAGTACTAATAGCGGCATTCATTTGACCCAAGTTTACAGCTTCATCATTATTAGCTGCATTAGCCAAACCACTGATACGGTTAGTATTTTTATCAATTACTACATTACCAACAGTGACTTTATCGAAGGACACATCTTTCTTAGTAGCGATAGTAATATCTTTACCAGTATTCGTAACCTTGATATTATCGCCATCGTTGAAAGTAACGGTATCGCCACCTTTTACAATTTCAGGTGTGCCGCTATTAACTTTCACATTCCAAGCAGCTGTATCCTTAATCACTTGCTTACCAGCATTATCAATATTGCTCAAATCCTTCTTAGCTGCATTATTAGCAGTTGTTGTAGCATTATTGATTTGCGCACGTGTTGCAGCATCAAGGCCTACTGTGATACTTTGACCACTTGCATTCGTTTCAATACCATTTGTACCAGTGATGGTCAATGTTTGACCATTGCTTACACTACCAGTACCTGTATTACCAGCTGTACTGAAACCTACGTTAGCCGTAGCATTAGAAATCGCACTATCCATTTGTTGTTTATTAACAGCGGAATTAGGTGTTGTACCAGCAGCCACATTTTTAATTTCTGTATTACCAGCGTTGATGCCACCAGTTGTGATGGAAATAGGTGCCGCACCAGTTGTACTTGGCGTAATAGTCATACCGCCACCATTGATAACAGTTGTGCCACTAGGTGTTGTGAAAGTAGCACTGCTTAAGCCAGTTAATGCTTTAGCCATGCGAATGTTCAATGTGCCTGTTGCAGCATCACCAAGAACGGCGATGTTACCAGATGTAAGATCGGCTGCTGTTGTAGAAGCACCACCCTTGATGTTAAGTTTTTCACCATGTTTACGTGTAACAACAGTTGCATCATCGCCACCGAAATCATGTTTAGCATCAGTTGTTGCTTTGTTAACAGCATTAGTAATCGCTGTATCCATTTGTGTCTTATTAACAGCAGAATTACCAGATGTAGCAGGACCTACATTTGTAATTTCCTTACCACCTGCATCGATACCATTATTCTTATCGATAACAACACCACCAACAGTGACTTTATCGAAGGATACGTTTTTAGCGGTACCAATTGTAATGGAACGACCTGTATTTGTAATAGCGATGTTATCGCCATTGATGAAGTTCACAGTTTCGCCACCAGCTACAGCCGTTGTACCAGCACCATTGGTTTCTACATTCCAAGAAGCTGCAGATTTTGCAAGATTTTGGATATATGTATTACCAGCAGTAGACAAGTTGGACAAGTCTTTATTAGCGGAGTTTTCAGCAGCCGTTACAGCAGCACTTAACTTAGCAGTTGGAGCAATGGTTACATCATCACCTGTTGCAGATGTTGTAATGAGTGCGTTCGCACCAGTATCACCTTTAATGTTGAATTTAATACCACCAGTTGTGCTTAATTTCTTAGCTGTTGTTGTACCGGAATCACTACCTAAGGATACTTTGTTATCACCTAATGAGCTGATGGAATCTGTAGCTGCCTTCACAGCATCATCCATTTGTTTCTTGTTAACAGCAGCATCATCAGTGGTTGCTTTGCCAACATTCTTGATTTGTGTATTACCAGCATCGATACCAGAACCATTTAACTTAACAGTGTTAGTACCATCTGTAGCAGTTACACCAGCAGGAGCAACAGTTGTTGTATTTGTACCATCAGTGGTTGTCATGCCACCTTTAGTGATAGTCGTTGTGTTACCAGCACCATCCGTAATTGTAGAGGAACCACCAGTTACAGTTTGTGTATTACCAGCTGCATCGGTATACGTAGCAGATGTTAAACCGGTTAAGGCTTTCGCCAACTTAATGTTCAATGTACCAGTTGTTGTATCACCTACTACAGCGATATTACCAGATGTAAGATCAGTTGCCGTAGTGGACGCACCGCCCTTGATGTTAAGTTGTTCGCCATGTTTACGACTAATTACTGTTGCATCATCACCAGCAAAGTTATGTTTAGCATCGGTCAAGGCTTGTTTTGTTTTATCGATAGCAGAGTTTACTACATCGGCTACGTTTTGAGTAGTAGCTACGCCATTTTTACCTTGCACCGTACCTTGTGTAGCACCAGCAGCACCAAGTTTACCAGTTGTATCATCAATAACAAGCTTACCTTCGTCTACATTGACTGTATATGTTTTAACACCAGCTGCTGTAGCATCGCTTACAGTAGCAAGGCCTGTACCAGCCACTTTTACAGCATCTTGTGCAGCAGTAGCAGCTACTGCTTTAACAGCATTTTCAGAAACAGAGACTTCGTATGTTTCACCCTTAGCTGTACCAGTTTGACCTGTTACAGTAGCAAGGTTATTATCACCAGTCAATGTTTTAGCTACTACCTTTTCAGTAGATAAGGAACCACCAGCGGCAGCAGTGATAGCCGCATCCATTTGTGCCTTATTAACCGCCGAATCAGCAGCAGTGCCAGTAGCAACGCCTTTAATTTCCTTACCACCAGCATTGATACCATCTGTTTTATCGATAACAACGCCACCAACAGTAACCTTATCGAAGGATACATTTTTAGCTGTACCAATTGTAATGGATCGACCTGTATTGGTAATAGCGATGTTATCGCCATCGATGAAGTTAACAGTGTCGCCACCAGCTACAGCGGTTGTACCAGCACCATTGGTTTCTACTTTCCAAGAAGCAGCAGTTTTTGCAAGGTTCTTGATGTAGGTATCGCCAGCAGCAGACAAGTTGGACAAGTCTTTATCAGCAGATTTTTCTGCAGCCGTTACGGCAGCAGTTAACTTAGCTGTTGGAGCAATCGTTACATTATCGCCTGTTGCAGATGTTGTAATGAGTGCATTCGCACCTGTTTCACCTTTAATGTTGAACTTAATACCACCAGTTGTGCTTAATTTCTTAGCAGTAGTTGTACCAGATTCACTACCTAACGAAACAGTATTATCTGTTGCACCTTTCAATGCATCATCCATTTGTTTCTTATTAACCGCAGCATCATCAGTTGTTGCTTTGCCAACGTTCTTGATTTGAGTATTGCCAGCATCGATACCGGAACCAGTCAACTTAACTGTGTTAGTACCATCTGTAGCAGTTACACCAGTAGGGGCTACTGTTGTCGTATTTGTACCATCAGTTGTTGTTACACCGCCTTTAGATACAACAGTGGAATTACCAGCTGCATCAGCAATCGTAGAGGAACCACCAGTTACCGTTTGTGTATTGCCAGATCCATCTGTGTAAGTAGCAGATGTTAACCCTGTTAAGGCTTTTGCCATCTTGATGTTTAATGTGCCAGATGTTGTGTCACCTACTACAGCGATGTTACCAGATGTAAGATCGGTTGCTGTAGTGGACGCACCGCCCTTGATGTTAAGTTGTTCGCCATGTTTACGGCTAATTACTGTTGCATCATCACCAGCAAAGTTATGTTTAGCATCATCTAACGCTTGTTTTGTCTTATCGATGGCAGAATTTACAACAGATGCTACATCTTGCGTAGTGGCTACGCCGTTTTTACCTTGTGTAGTACCTTGTGTAGCACCATTCGCACCAATTTTACCAGTAGTATCGTCGATAACAAGTTTGCCTTCATCTACATTCACTGTATATGTTTTAACGCCAGCAGCTGTAGCATCACTAACAGTAGCAAGGCCTGTACCAGCCACTTTTACAGCATCTTGTGCTGCAGTTTGTGCTACCGCTTTAACAGCATTTTCAGAAACAGTTACTGTATATGTTTCATTTTTAGCAGTACCAGTAAGACCGGATACACTAGCCAAGTTGTTATCGCCAGCGGCTAATTTACCATTAGCTACAGAACCAGCCTCTACCTTTTCAATGGATAGAGCACCACCAGCAGCAGATAATACAGCGGCATCTAATTGTCCTTTGTTAACGGCAGCATCAGCGGATGTAGCATTAGCAACGCCTTTAATTTCCTTACCACCTGCATTAATGCCAGTATTCTTATCAAGAACAATACCACCAACAGTGACTTTATCGAAGGATACGTTCTTAGCAGTGCCAATAGTAATGGATCGACCTGTATTTGTAATAGCAATGTTATCGCCATTGATGAAGTTGACTGTTTCGCCACCAGCTACAGCAGTTGTACCAGCACCATTGGTTTCTACATTCCAAGAAGCAGCTGTTTTAGCAAGGTTCTTGATGTAGGTATCACCAGCAGCAGACAAGTTGGACAAGTCTTTATTAGCGGAGTTTTCAGCAGCCGTTACAGCAGCTGTCAATTTAGCTGTTGGAGCAATGGTTACATCATCGCCTGTTGCAGATGTTGAAATCAATGCATTCGCACCAGTATCACCTTTGATGTTGAATTTAATACCACCAGTTGTGCTTAATTTCTTAGCTGTTGTTGTACCGGAATCACTACCTAAGGATACTTTGTTATCACCTAATGAGCTGATGGAATCTGTAGCTGCCTTCACAGCATCATCCATTTGTTTCTTGTTAACAGCAGCATCATCAGTGGTTGCTTTGCCAACATTCTTGATTTGTGTATTACCAGCATCGATACCAGAACCATTTAACTTAACAGTGTTAGTACCATCTGTAGCAGTTACACCAGCAGGAGCAACAGTTGTTGTATTTGTACCATCAGTGGTTGTCATGCCACCTTTAGTGATAGTCGTTGTGTTACCAGCACCATCCGTAATTGTAGAGGAACCACCAGTTACAGTTTGTGTATTACCAGCTGCATCGGTATACGTAGCAGATGTTAAACCGGTTAAGGCTTTCGCCAACTTAATGTTCAATGTACCAGTTGTTGTATCACCTACTACAGCGATATTACCAGATGTAAGATCAGTTGCCGTAGTGGACGCACCGCCCTTGATGTTAAGTTGTTCGCCATGTTTACGACTAATTACTGTTGCATCATCACCAGCAAAGTTATGTTTAGCATCGGTCAAGGCTTGTTTTGTTTTATCGATAGCAGAGTTTACTACATCGGCTACGTTTTGAGTAGTAGCTACGCCATTTTTACCTTGCACCGTACCTTGTGTAGCACCAGCAGCACCAAGTTTACCAGTTGTATCATCAATAACAAGCTTACCTTCGTCTACATTGACTGTATATGTTTTAACACCAGCTGCTGTAGCATCGCTTACAGTAGCAAGGCCTGTGCCAGCTACTTTCACAGCATCTTGGGCAAGTGTTTTAACTTTATCAGAACCAGTTGTAGACAAATTAGACAAGTCTTTGTCGGCAGATTTTTCTGCAGCGGTTACAGCGTTTTGTAATTTAGTACTTGTACCGACAGTAATAGTATCGCCAGATACAGTAGTTGTAACAAGCGCATTTGCACCGCTTTCACCAACAACCTTGAGTTTACCAGTTTTAATATTAACGGAACCATCAGTTGTGCCATCATTGATTGTCAATGTGGAGGAGATACCCGCCAATGCATCGTCCATTTGTTTCTTGTTAACAGCGGCATCGTCGGTTGTACCCTTCTTAACGCCTTTAATTTCTTGATTACCCGCGTTGATGCCGCTAGTGGTAATAGAAATTGGTGTAGCACCAGTACCAGTAGGTGTAACTGTCACACCAGCACCGTTGATAACGGTTTGGTTACCAGTAGCATCTGTGAAAGTACCACTTGTTAGGCCTGTAAGGTTTTTAGCCATTTTGAGGCTCAATGTGCTAGTTGCCTTATCCCCCACAACAGCGATATTTCCATCTGTTACATCGGCACCAGAGGCAACAGAACCTTTAATATTTACCGTTTTACCAAGTTTCAAGCCAACGGTATCACCTGAGTCACCAGCCATGTTAATTGGCATTTTTAGAATGGTTTCTGCTGTTTTATACAATTGAGAACCATTGACCGCATCTGTAGAGGTGGCTGTAACGGCACCCGCTGCGACGTTCTTAATTTGACGTTCTGCACCAGTGGCACCAACAGATACAATAGAACCATTGTTAAGACCTGTGTTACCAGCATAACCAGCAGCTTCGAAGGTAACACCATTAATGGTGGAATCGGTAGCCGCTGCATATTGATCAGCAGAGCTTGTATTACCAAGTACTACAGCACCATCTAGGCCTGTACCTACGTTTACGCCATTACCCATCACCATAACATTCGAGGAATCTACGGAGTTATTATTACCTACTACATGAATGCCTGTTGTACCAACTGTACCGGCAAGATTTGTATTACCCATGAACGTAGATTCCGAGGCCTTAATAGGATTTGTGGCTGTACCATTATCGTTACCGTGTACATGTGTACCAGTTGCTGTGGTATCGATATATGATGGATCACCGATAGCACTGGATTTATTGCCTTTTACTTCATTGCCTGTACCGATAGAGATGGATTGTTCACCTTCTGCTTTAGCTCCTGCCCCAATTGCAACAGTACGTTTATTAAGGGCTTGTGCTCCATTACCTATAGCAACACCAATAAGTGCATTTTCAGCTTTAGCACCTACACCCATAACAATACTAGCTTTACTATCTTTTGCCTCACTACCATTACCAATAACTAGCGCTTCTCCTGAATTAGTTATTTTATTCCCTGTACCTAATGAAAGTGCAGTACTAGAATCTAATAATTTATTTTTTGTACCAATAGCAATACCACCTTCAAGAGTTCCAGTTACACTAGCAGATTTAGTCATGCTATTATCAAGACCAATTGTAATTGATCTAATTGAATCAGTAATAGTACTATTACGTCCCATCGCAATTGAATCAATACTATTGTTATCAATAGTTGATGATTCACCAATTGTGATATTATAATCTGACTCATTCCTTGCAGAATGACCTATAGTAATTGCTCCACGACCAGATGACAATGCATCGGCACCTAAAGCAATTCCATTGTCCCTAGTTGCCTGTGCATTAACACCACCTGCAATGGCTTTTGTACCTGTAGCACCTGCCTTAGAACCAGAATAACCATAGTTTGTAGTCGCATTACCTACCGTTTGTGTGCTTGTACCATCATTGATATGCATATAGCTAGACATATTCTTAGACAATGTATTGGCTACGGCATATAATTGAGAGCCGTTGATACCGTCAGTAGATGTAGCAGATACTTCACCAGCAGCGACGTTTTGGATACGACGTTCATAATCGCCAGCACCGATTGTTACGGCACCAACGGATTGAGCACCCGCAAAGCCAGTGATTTCATCACCATTGATAGTGGCTTTACTTACCTTACCGAACGCACCGCCTGTTGTGTTGTTGCTTACAACGATGTTGCCAGCAGCATCGTATTTTTTAGTGTGGATACTTTGTTCACCAGTCAAATGGCTTTCATCATCTACTAATGCGTCTGGTGTGAAAGCATAAGATTCATGACCGAGGTAAACAGAGTTGTTAAGTGTACCTTCATAATACTGTTTATCTACGGCACCTAAAGTATAATACGCAGTATGCAATGCAGGCGTAATTACTTTATTTTTATCAGTATTAGCTTTAGCTGTATACTCTTTATCATACGTACCAACCATAACTGTATTTTTCTGTGTCACCAGAGTATTATTACCAATTGCTATACTATTTTCTGATGGAGTACTAAAATTGCTTCCAGAAACTAGATAACTATCACCTACGTTACTATATCCAACACTACCACCAATAGCAATATTGTTATTTCCTTTCGCAACACCATTAATAGCAACAGCATTATTGGAAGTAAACTGATTAATTCCTTGGAATCTCCCTGCCTTACCATTAATTGCTACAGAATTTGTACCATTTACAGATGCATTATTAATAGCTACACTTGATGTTCCTAAAACACTAGAATTCGCACCAAACACGCTAGAGGAAGCAGAATTATTACTAATAACAGAATTATAGCCAATTAATGTAGCCCCCATAGAATTAGTCCCAATAGAAGAGTGACCTGCTGCAGGATTACTGATTGCAACTATATTATCAGATGCACTTTTTACCTCACTACCTATTACGACTGAGTTCTGCCCACTAGCTTGTGATCCTACACCAATGGCAATTGACCTATTCCCCGTAGCCCCGCCTTTTTCATTGGCTTTACCAAGGTTTGTTGTCGCATTACCAGCACTTTGCGTACCTGTCCCATCATTAACGTGTACATACGTATCAGGTCCACCGCCAATTTTTTCAATAACCTGATACAGTTGGCTACCATTAATAGCATCAGTAGAGTTAGCTGCAATATTACCAGGTGCGACATTTGTAATTCTAGATGTTTGATGATTATTTAAGCTCCCTACAGACATGATATTTATCATATTCCCACTAGCACCAGCAAAGTTACTATAATTTAATGTAATGCCACCTATAGAAGAATAAGAAGTAATAGCTGCAGGTACACCATTATCATCATTCTGATAGCCTAACACAATACTTCGAAACTTAGAGGCTTGTGAATTTGCACCTATAACAACAGAACCATCGGTACCCGGCGTAGAAGCATCTACATGATAGCCGATTGCTATAGTATTCCACGTACCCTTAGCAGTTTCACCTATAGCAACAGCCCCACCACCGACACCACGGGCATGTTCACCAACAATAACCATACTACCGCCACCACCAACAGTAGCAGCATCATCACCTAGAATTACATGTGAACCACCACCACCGCTATTGCTAGCGCCAACACCTTGAATGAGAGTAGCCGACGCCACTCCCCCGCACATAACCATAGCCACCATCACAGCTGCCACACTTTTACCAGCCAGTGAGGTAACTACAGATTTAACGCTAGATTTACCGTCTCGCTTTGCAATTTCCGATACCACAACCCAAGCGTTTTTGGTTTTTGACCATATAACTTTGTATATATGATTCAGACCCATATCTATACACTCCTTTTGTCCCTATATTAGATGTACACACTCTATAGACATAATGCTACCAAATGCCCCCCCCCCGTCAACATTTTTATTCATCTTTCCTTCATTATTTACATAAGTTTGCAGATTAGTTTAATATTTAGATAACATATGATAAGTTTATCTTATATTTTAATGTTTCATTAATTTCTATATTCTGCAGGGATTTATCGATTGCTTATAAGTATTCTCAATCTACAATTCAAGCTTTCACAAAAAAATATCGCCATAGAGATAGAAACATGTCTATCATCTATGACGATATAGGTCATATCATTATTTAGTTATCATGAAAATGACAAGCAATATAAAGTTCTGCTAGTACATCTGGATTACCACACATCCGCATATACTCTAGTATACGCCTAACATAGCGCCGATGTTCTATCATGGCTGCATCTAGTTTTCTCCGTACATAGGTCGGTGGATGTAACAGCAAAATCGGTTCTGTGTGACCACCATGAATATAGCATTGCTGCTCTGTAGGCCCATGGGACACCATATAGGTAAAGGGTACCACAATATTAAAGTATCCATAAGCGCCATCCTTGCCTACAGGTTTCCTTGTTTTAAAGGGTATCCAGGTCATATTCACAGCCAAGGTACGAGGCTGATTATACGATGCTCGTTGCCCCATCGTATTATGCAGGGCCCGTAAATCGACGGCTAAATATTTTGCTAGATCATAAAACAGGCGTAACATCGGACGATGTACTAACTCATCTGTGCCATCCGCGTAGTAACATTTGGTTACATTACCACCCGATTTATAGTCTGGAATCATACACCATAAATGGCGGACCATACAATCTTGTAGTACATATTCTCTCTCGTCGTCTACTACATAGGATGACACATTCGTATGCTCATCATACACTGTTTCCATACAATAGTCTCCTCTTAAATAATACGAACAAACTATATAAGGAATATTCCCACTCTATACATGAACGCGCATTCATTTCGCATTCATTGTATACCTATGTGCTTTTACCTGTAAATATGTAATTTTAAAATATATTCCCATGAATTTATCACATTTTTTAATATATGAAGTATGCAACTATATGCAGCCACGTATACTATCTATATCATTTGATTATGTATTATCATCTCCTAACTCTATCTCTAATTTGAATATTACATTACATATCTATACATGTA
>OJWZ01000174.1_pt1 | contig 12480 bp, 10 predicted proteins | sample 1600551 | NCBI WGS metagenome assembly OJWZ01 (sample SAMN04436706, study PRJEB24849) | human gut metagenome | biome: human gut; feature: NICU; material: stool | host: Homo sapiens | place: USA: Saint Louis, MO | collected 2010-07-28 | reverse complement strand
CGCGACTTGAGTCATAGTAGGCATTACTTCTTTTAACTGTGAAAAGGGTTTTCGATATTACCAAAAGGGGCATTATTAAGTAAGCACAAACCGCGGCCTTTCAGGTAAACTTGTTTGTCTAAGGTCTTATTCACAAGAACAAAGGAGTCGGGATGAGTTCTCAATCCCAGGCCAAATCACCGGAAGCCTTACGAGCAATGGTCGCCGGGACGCTGGCTAATTTTCAGCATCCAACCCTGAAGCACAATCTCACGACGCTGAAAGCGCTTCATCACGTCGCATGGCTGGACGATACGCTGCACATCGAGCTACAGATGCCGTTCGTCTGGACCAGCGCCTTTGATGCCCTGAAAGAGCAAACCAGCTCTGAGCTGCTGCGCATTACTGGCGCAAAAGCAATTGACTGGAAGCTAAGCCACAGCATCGCCACGCTTAAGCGGGTGAAAAATCAGCCGGGCGTTAACGGCGTGAAGAACATCATCGCCGTCAGCTCGGGCAAGGGTGGGGTGGGTAAATCGTCGACCGCCGTGAACCTGGCGCTTGCGCTGGCGGCAGAAGGGGCGAAAGTCGGCATTCTGGATGCGGATATCTACGGCCCGTCCATTCCAAACATGCTGGGGGCGGAAAACCAGCGTCCAACCTCGCCGGACGGCACCCACATGGCGCCGATTGTGGCGCACGGTCTGGCGACCAACTCCATTGGTTACCTGGTCACGGACGATAACGCGATGGTCTGGCGTGGCCCGATGGCCAGCAAGGCGCTGCTGCAAATGTTGCAGGAGACAATGTGGCCTGACCTCGATTATCTGGTGCTGGACATGCCGCCGGGCACCGGTGATATCCAGCTGACGCTGGCGCAGAACATTCCGGTTACCGGCGCCGTCGTGGTCACCACGCCGCAGGATATCGCGCTGATCGACGCCAAAAAAGGCATCGTCATGTTCGAGAAGGTGGAGGTGCCGGTACTGGGTATCGTCGAGAACATGAGCATGCATATTTGCAGCAACTGCGGGCACCATGAGCCTATCTTTGGTACCGGCGGTGCGGAGAAGCTGGCTGCGCAGTATCACACCCAGCTGCTGGGGCAGATGCCGCTGCATATTTCTTTGCGTGAGGACCTGGACAGCGGGAAACCTACGGTGGTCAGCCGCCCGGACAGCGAATTTGCCCAGATGTATCGCCAGCTTGCAGGGCGCGTTGCGGCGCAGCTTTACTGGCAGGGAGAAGTGATCCCGGGTGAAATCGCCTTCCGCGCGGTGTAACACCTCTGCGCGTTAGTGCCGGGTGGCGGCTTCGCCTTACCCGGCCTACCTCGATTTTGTCGGTCAGGTAAGCGTAGCGCCACCTGACTTTACCCAAGCCGATAGTGCATCAAATAATACTCTCCGTCCGGAGAATCCCCCGTCGCCTCAATGTGCCAGCCGTGGCGCTGGTAAAACGCAACCGCCCGCTCATTCTTCACCAGACACTTGAGTGAACCCGTGCTGGTAAACGTCTTCTGTACCTGTTCCAGTAACAAATGACCCACTCCCAGGCTCTGATACTGCGGATCGACAAACAGGTTGTGCAGAAAATTATCGTTCGTCCAGACTGAGGCAAAGCCAAGTCGGTGCCCATCCTGCTCCGCCACCCAAATCTCTTCGTCCAGGGTTGCCGCGTCAAAATCTTCAAGCTGCCACGCAGAACTGTCCAGCCACGGCCAGGCTTCACGCCGGGCGTGGAGGAAGAGCGTACGCAGGAAAGGGCGATCGCTCTCCTGCCACGGACGGATTAGGATCGTATCAGCGGTGATAGAAGATATCTCCGTTATAGGCTTTGTAGATTTTGCCATCGGCATCGCCAATCAGAACATAATTTTCACCCATGTAGGTCCAGTGTGTGCCGGCATCGGGCGCAGGAAGGTTACGCAACTGGTACTGTTTGATGGTGTACTCGGGCGTCTGATACTGCGCGGGCGCGGTGTCGCCAATTTTGAACTTCGTAAAATCGGCAATAAACTCTTGTTCTTCATAGGCCTTGATGCCGGAAGGCGCTGTCGACGCTTGCGGTGCAGCGTGCGCGGCCCCTGCCAGTGACACTAATACACCCAGAAGCAACAATTTACGCTTAGCCATTTTTTCTCCAGTCATATCGTTACTGATACTTTTTGTGTGCAGATCCGCAAACGGATGGCAGACAGTTCATTTTAAGTATCCTCACAGGGTGAGTTTGCAAAAAATGTAACAAAAGCGCACGGTTTTGTGTAGTCGCAACCGGCATTAATTATTTCTTCGATGAATAAATATTGGCTTATGCAGATAACATAATTATTGGTTTATTAATTAATTCTGAAAAAACATTTTCAAAGCAAATTTACAAAGATCCAGGCATGCATTAAACGAATAGAACATTTAAGATTGCCCGAAACCCTCTTTCCTAACCCGTAAGTCAGACGATGCAGGGCTGTTAAAGCCAGGCCGCAGGGATGCTGTGGTTTTTTAAATATTACTGCCATCACTGTTAATTAATTTGACAGTAAAGGATTGTTTTAGAATGGAAATCACCATTTCATCACCTATTCGATAATCAATACTATAAAAAGATATTTTTACTCAATGAAAAACACAACAGTCTTTTCGATATTGTTTTTAATTATTACGCCGTTATCTGGCTGCGTATTTTCACCGGGTCAGCATCTGGATCTTGCTGGAAAACAGGTCATGACCACAGAAGATGCGAACGATCGTCTGGAGAAACGGATTGATGTTTATCCTCTTACGCCTTCGTTAATTGAAAAATTGCTGCCATCGGTCCTGAAATCTCAGGCAAATCCTAAGCTGGATGAACAGGTCAAAAACTGGGAATACCGTATCGGCGTTGGGGATATTTTGACCGTCACCGTCTGGGATCACCCTGAACTGACAACCCCGGCGGGGCAGTATCGTAGCGCCAGCGACACAGGTAACTGGGTTAATGCCGACGGTACGCTTTTCTATCCTTATGTCGGTAAATTGCAGGTGGCAGGCAAAACGGTCGCACGGGTACGCGAGGAGATCACGGCCCGGCTGAACAATGTCATTGAAAGCCCGCAGGTGGACGTCAGCGTCGCCTCTTTCCGCTCGCAAAAAGCCTATGTGACGGGCGAGGTGGTGAAGTCGGGGCAGCAGGCGATCACCAATATCCCGTTAACGGTGATGGATGCCGTGAACGCCGCAGGGGGGCTCTCTGCCGACGCGGACTGGCGCAATGTCGTGCTGACGCATAATGGGAAGGATACGCGCCTCTCGCTGTATGCGCTGATGCAGCATGGCGATCTCACCCAAAATAAGCTGCTCTATCCCGGCGATATTCTGTTTGTCCCCCGTAACGATGCGCTGAAAGTGTTCGTCATGGGCGAGGTCGTTAAACAGAGCACGCTGAAAATGGATCGCAGCGGCATGACCCTGGCCGAAGCGCTGGGCAATGCGGGTGGGCTGAACCAGAATATGGCCGATGCCACCGGCATTTTTGTCATTCGTTCGCTGCCGAAAAGCGAGCGTTCAGAGAAAATCGCCAACATCTACCAGCTCAATGCTCAGGACGCATCAGCTATGGTGTTAGGCACCGAGTTTCAGCTTGAGCCCTATGACATTGTCTATGTCACCACTGCACCACTGTCCCGCTGGAATCGCGTGATATCACAGCTTGTTCCGACTATCAGCGGGGTGCATGACCTTACCGAAACGGTTCGTTACATCAGATCGTGGCCGCAATAATGTTCAAATCAATACTCGTGGTTTGCACCGGAAATGTCTGCCGTTCTCCGATTGGGGAGCGGCTTTTACGCCAGCACCTGCCCGACAGACATATCGCCTCGGCGGGGATATACGGGCTTGAGGGGCGCCCGGCGGATGACAGCGCTCAGGACGTGGCCTGGCGGCATGGGATCTCCCTCGACGGTCATGTGGCGCGCCGGCTGACACGCAATCTGATGCAGGAATCCGATCTTATCCTGGTGATGGAGCCGGAACATCTTCGCTTCATTGCGGCCATGGCGCCGGAGAGCAGGGGAAAGTCGCTGCTTTTTGGGCAATGGCTGGAGCCGAAGGATATCCCCGATCCCTACCGTAAAAGCCGAGAAGCGTTTGAATATGTGTTCGGGCTATTGGGTAAAGCCAGTCAGGAATGGGCACGTCGTTTAGGTCAGAAAGGAATGAAGCATTAATGTCGTCTTACACAACAGACAATTATGGTGCAGCGGCACCCCAACAACATGAAGTCGATCTCGTTCGTCTGCTCGTCGAGATGATCGACCACCGCACGATGATTCTGTGCGTGACGTTCCTGTTCACCCTATGCGCCGGTCTCTATGCCTGGGTTACGCCCCCTGTTTATCAGGCGGATGCCATGGTGCAAATAGAAAGCAAACAGGATAACAGCCTGCTCAAAGGTTTGAGCCAGCTGGGCACCGATGTTTCGCCGGATGTTGCCCCTGAAATTTTACTGCTGAAATCACGCATGATCCTCGGCGAGACCGTCGACAAATTAGGTCTGACGCAGCAGGCAAAGCAGCGCGTTTTGCCTGTGGTGGGGCGTCTCTGGCAGCGTCTGCAAGGGCGCGGGCAGGGTAAAATCACGTTAGGCGAACTCCAGATCCCGCAGGTGGAAGGCAAAGCGCAAGAGCTCACGCTGACGGTACAGGAAGCGGGAAAATATCACCTGACGGGCGAAAACATTGAAGCAGACGGTCGGGTTGGGAAAACGCTGGTCACGCAAGGGATCGTTCTGCTGGTGACGTCGATTGAGGCGACGCCAGGCACGCAATTCTCGCTTAAATCGTTGACGCGGCTGGAGACGATCAATGCCCTGAAGAAGAGTCTCACGGTTGCGGAGTCGGAGAAACAGAGCGGTATCGTGACCTTAACCCTGACGGGCGAAGATCCTGACAAAATCGCCCGGGTGCTGAATGCGATTGCTGACAATTATCTTCAGCAAAATATCGCGCGGCAGGAGGCCCAGGACTCTCGTAGTCTGGCTTTTTTACAGGAGCAGTTGCCGAAAATCAGAGCGGATCTGGATCAGGCCGAAGCGCGGCTGAATGCTTATCGGGCACAGCGTGACTCGGTGGACCTGTCTTTAGAAGCAAAATCCGTCCTGGATCAGGTTGTTAACGTGGAGAATCAGCTAAACGAGCTGACGTTCCGGGAGGCAGAGATCTCCCAGCTCTTTAAAAAGAGTCACCCTACCTATCGTGCATTGCATGAAAAGAGACAGACCCTTGAGCGGGAACGGGATCGCCTGAATAACCGTGTGTCAGCTATGCCCTCCACGCAGCAGGAGATTTTACGCCTGAGCCGAGATGTTGAGTCGGGCCGCACGATTTATTTACAGCTATTGACGCGTCAGCAGGAGCTGAATATTTCCCGCTCCAGCGCTGTCGGGAACGTGAGGATCATTGATGAGGCGGTTACGCACCCGGATCCGATAAAGCCGCGTAAAGCGTTAATCATCATACTTGGCGCGCTGTTCGGGCTAATGCTCGCAATGGGAACCGTGCTGGTACGTCAGGCGTTCAAACGTGGTATCACGCTTTCCGAGCAGCTGGAAGCGCAGGGGCTGCCGGTTCTGGCTACGTTGCCACGTTCCCAGTGGTTGTGGAATAAAACGCATTTGCGCAGAAAAAATCCGTTTTCTCGTCGCTGGAAACACAAAACCTCGGATGTGCCTTTCCTGCCCGTCGATCGCCCTGCTGATATATTTGTTGAAGCAGTACGCGGGCTGCGGACCAGTCTGCATTTCACCATGATGGAGGCTGAGAACCACATTGTGATGATTTCTGGCCCCACGCAGGACTGCGGAAAAACGCTGGTGGCGACGAATCTGGCGGCCGTCGCCGGGCAGAGCGGTCAGCGGGTGCTGTTTATTGATGCGGATATGCGCCAGGGCTATGTTCATAATATTTTTGGCCTGGAGAACCGCCACGGATTGTCCTGCCTGCTCGAAGGGAAACGCGACTTTACGGAGGTCATTCAGCATGATGAAAAAGCGGGGATTGACGTCATCACCTGCGGCCCGGAACCCCTGCGTCCGTTGGAAATGCTGTTAAGTGAACGCTTCCTTGACATCATGTCCTGGGTTAACGAGCAATATGACATTGTCATCATCGATACGCCGCCAGTCCTGGCCGTCACCGATGCCGCGCTGGTCGCCAGAGCAGCCGGAACAACGCTAATGGTTGCCCGTTTCGATAAAACCAGCGTGAAAGAGATGGAGCATACCGTTAAACGTCTCCAGCACGTTGGCGTGAAGGTCAGCGGCACAATCCTCAACGATATTGTTAAATCCGCAGCGCTGTTTTATAGCTCGGGGTACAGCCAGTGTGACTACGGTTATGCTTCGAGGAAAAAAGGGGACAGGGGTTAGATCGGGAAAAATAATCCCTCTCCCGGACGGGAGAGGGATAAGCATTACTTCGCCATCACTTCCTGCGCGGTACGCTCAACCAGAGACAGCAGGACTTTAACATCCTCCAGCGTCACGGTTGGGTTCAGCAGGGTCAGCTTCAGGCAGGTGATGCCGTTATGCTCGGTCACACCGACGTTTGCACGGCCAGACTCCAGCAGCGCATCGCCAATTTTCTGGTTCAGCAGGGCGATACCGGCGTCATCCATCTGCGCCTGCGGACGGAAGCGGAACAGCACGCTTGCCAGCTGGGGTTGCATCACCAGTTCCAGAGCAGACTGCTCTTTCACGTAAGCCGCAACCTGCTGCGCCAGCGTCACGCCGTGATCGATGATTGCCGCGTATTGCTCCTGACCCAGCGCTTCCAGGCTCATCCACAGTTTCAGCGCGTCGAAACGGCGCGTGGTTTGCAGAGATTTGGAGACCAGGTTAGGCACACCCGCTTCTTCATCGAACTCAGAGTTCAGGTAAGCCGCCTGATAGCGCATCAGCTCATAGTGACGCGCTTCTTTCAGCAGGAACGCGCCGCAGCTGATGGTCTGGAAGAACTGCTTGTGGAAGTCCAGGGTGACGGAATCCACCAGCTCGATACCGTCCAGATAGTGACGATACTGCTCAGACATCAGCAGCGCGCCGCCCCAGGCCGCATCAACGTGCACCCAGATAGTGTGTTTCGCAGCCAGCTCAGCAATAGCACGCAGCGGATCGATAGCGCCCGCATCGGTCGTACCGGCCGTGGCCACAATCGCCAGGATCTGCTCGCCGTTCGCGTTGCACTGTTCGATTTTCGCCGCCAGATCGGTGAGATCCATGCGGGAAAATTCGTCCGTTTTCACCTGCACCACGGACTGGTAGCCCAGACCCATCAGCGCCATGTTTTTCTGCACGGAGAAGTGGGCATTTTCCGAGCACAGCACGCGGATCTTACGCAGATCGCCCGTCAGACCGTCCTGCTGAACAGAGTGGCCCTGACGCGCAAAGAAAGCGTCACGGGCCAGCATCAGGCCCATCAGGTTGCTTTGGGTGCCGCCGCTGGTGAAGACGCCTGCGTCGCCAGCCTGATAACCCACGCGGGTACGCAGCCACTCGATCAGTTTGATCTCAATAATGGTTGCGGACGGGCTTTGATCCCAGGAGTCCATACTCTGGTTGGTGGCGTTAATCAGCACTTCCGCCGCCTGGCTAACCACCAGGCTTGGGCAGTGCAGGTGCGCCACGCACTGCGGGTGATGAACGGACAAGCTGTCTTTCAGGAAGAACTCCACGGCGCGTTCAATCGCCGCTTCGTTGCCCAGCCCTTTCGGGTTGAAATCCAGCTTAATACGGTCGCGCAGCTCCGCGACCGTTTTGCCCTGGTACATCTCAGGCTGTTTCAGCCACTGCATTACAGCCTGAGTGCTTTGTTCAATCGCCTGCTGGTAAGCTTCAATGCTCTGCGCAGAGGAGAACAAAATTGGGTTTGAATCAGACATCGTATTCAACAACTCCGGTTACGCCGGGCGAACGCCCGCAGCAAGCAGTGCCTGCTCAAATTTATCCAGGAAGACTTTCAGCTCGTCATCGCTGATCAGCAGAGAAGGCAGCAGACGCAGAACGATACCGTTACGGCCACCACGCTCCAGAATCAGGCCCGCTTCGAAGCATTTCTTCTGGATCAGTGCAGACAGCTCGCCATCGCCCGGGAAGCAACCCATGTGATCGGCGGCTTCATGTGGCTTAACGATTTCAATACCGATCATCATGCCCAGACCGCGAACGTGGCCGATCACCGGATAGCGTTTCGCCATCTCTTTCAGCTGGCCTTTCAGCCATTCGCCCTGTGCAGCCACTTTGCCCGCGATGTTCTGGTCTTTCAGGATCTTCAGCGTCGTCAGACCGGTTGCCATCGCCAGCTGGTTGCCGCGGAAAGTACCGGTATGGTGACCTGGCGCCCATGCATCGAACTGCTTTTTGATACCGAGCACGGCCAGCGGCAGACCGCCACCGACTGCTTTAGACATCACGATGATGTCTGGCTCAATGCCAGCGTGTTCGAAGGCAAAGAATTTACCGGTACGGGCAAAGCCAGCCTGAACTTCGTCGAGGATCAGCAGGATACCGTGTTCCTGAGTGACTTTGCGGATGCGCTGCAACCACTCAACAGGCGCCGGGTTCACGCCACCTTCACCCTGAACGGCTTCGAGGATCACCGCGGCAGGTTTACGCACGCCGCTTTCGACGTCGTTAATCAGATTTTCGAAGTAGTAGGTCAGCGCCTTCACGCCCGCTTCACCACCGATACCCAGTGGGCAACGGTACTCGTGTGGGTAAGGCATGAACTGGACTTCTGGCATCATACCGTCAACCGCTTCTTTCGGAGACAGGTTGCCGGTGACGGACAGTGCGCCGTGGGTCATACCGTGGTAACCACCAGAGAAACTGATGATACCGCTACGACCGGTTACTTTTTTTGCCAGCTTCAGCGCCGCTTCAACGGCGTCAGCCCCGGACGGGCCAGTGAATTGCAGGCAGTACTCTTTGCCCTGACCAGGCAACAGAGAGAGAAGGTATTCTGAAAACGCGTCTTTCAACGGCGTGGTCAGATCCAGGGTATGTAACGGCAAGCCGCTGGTAATGACATTTTGGATGCTTTTCAGCACATCAGGATGATTGTGGCCAAGCGCGAGGGTGCCTGCGCCAGCTAAACAGTCAAGGTATTCTTTATTATCTGCATCGGTGATCCACACGCCTTCTGCTTTCGTGATCGCTAAAGGCAGTTTGCGCGGATAACTCCTGACGTTAGATTCAAATTCGGCCTGACGGGCCAGATAGGTTTCGTTGCTTTTGTGGGCATCTACGGTGTCAATACGGACTTTATCCGTCATCATATCACTCCTACAACCGCCGCTTCGTTATGAGCCACGATTGAATAAAAAGTTAAAAAACAGATGGGGCCTGAAAAAAACGCCGCCAATATAGAGCCTTTTGTCACCGGGCTCAATGGTTAATTTGTTTACTGTTTTGTGACACAGGGCACAGGGCAGGGAAGAACGCCGTTTGTATAGGGAAGATTGCACTTTATGCTAAATAAAAACAGCAGCTTACGTATGTTTTGTCAGCATTGTAAAATCAGACAAAAGAGTGTGACAAATCGTGCGATTGGCAGGCGAAAAGGAGGCGGAGCGCCTCCTTACACTGTTTATTATTGGGTAACGCGTAAAACGCCGTGTTCTCGTCCCTTCGTTTTATTCCACGACGCGTCTGTAATACCGTTTTCATCCAGGCTTAGCGATATCACAAAACCGTTACCACGGATCTCATAGAAATTCGCATTCAGACGTTTAACGCTCGCTTTCTTGCCGTTAACCGTAGCGCTAAAAAAGCCGTTAGAAAGCGTGGCGCTAACCGTATCCGACGAGAACGAGGCTTCACGCAGGGGATCGTGAACGGATGTCGTTGGTTCGTGTTGTGCCGCGTTTTCCGCTTTGGTTTTGCTGATATCGCAAGAGCCATCGCCAGCGCTAATTTGCGTGCATCCCGAACGCTCTAATTGAGCACGATAATGGGCGTTTATGGCGTGCGCAGGCGAGACACAACCTGCAAGCACGGCAGTACTTATGACTAACATCATTAATTTTTTCATTTTATCGCCTTAAAAACGACATAAATACCAGGAGACATACATTACGCCGATCCAGATCCCGACCGAAATCAGCATCAGATACAGGGCTACCGAAATAAAAATATATTTAGACATCTTTTTGTATTAACGAAATGCTCATCCGTTAAAATGAGGCTTTATATTTGTCGCGATGATTGTTTTACGCGTTAAAAGCCCATTCCAATCCCAACCGAAGCGCCCATATTATTCGCAGTATCATCTGAAAAGCTCACTTTCGCGATGACATGGGAATTAAAGTTAACGGACGCACCGACAGCAAGCGCGCTCTCGCCGTTGTAAGTCGCGCCGCCAGCAGAGAACATGACGCGCTGATTGGTTTGCACTTGTGGCAAACCCGCCATCGCCATCGCCCCTGAAATACCGGCATTGGCCTGCTTCTTATTATTGTCCACTTCATCACGCAGAGATTTAAATTGCTGGCTGGTGTTAGTATTCATTGCCTGTAATGTCTGCCTGGTGGCTTGCAGATCCTGCGTGGCGGCAGTAACAGCCAGGCTATTTTTAGCGACCTTCGCCTGGGTAGCCGTATCCAGCTGTCGTTGTGTCACGGTGGTTGTCACACCATCTTTACCGTTATGACCGTCTACACCGTCGCGACCGTTTCTTCCCGCAATGCCTTGTGCGCCAGTATCACCCTTATCACCTTTCATGCCTGTCGCGCCAGCATCGCCTTTTTCACCCTTCGCGCCGGTTGCACCGATATCCCCTTTATCACCCTTTGCGCCAGTCGCGCCGGTATCCCCTTTATCGCCCTTTGCGCCAGTCGCACCGGTATCCCCTTTATCACCTTTCGCTCCATCTGTACCGTTGTTGGGTTTAGATGCATTTTCGAGAGCAGTAAGGCGGCTATCCTGAATATTATCGACGTGTTGAAGGTTGATAATGGCTGCGCCGTTAGTCGCCACACCCTGTAGGGCCGTCTCACTTTTCAGACTGGCGGTATCGGCAAGCGCGCCTGCAAGCAATGCTTTCTGATGTGCGTCATTAGCCATTTTATCCACGACTAACACGCCTAATTTTGTGGACTGAAGGTCGTCATTGACCTGCGTTAAGCGGTTATCCGTTGCGATATCACGGTTAATGCTATCAGCGTTGTTTTGTGCAATCTGATCCTGATGGTCATTGACAATATTAGTGATTTGCTGATCGTCCCAAACCGTATTCGCGGCTTCAGCCTGGCTCATTGTACCCGCTAAGACAACGCCCATTACAAAAATAGCAATAAAGGTTTTATTCATAGATTTCATTTGAAAAGCTCACATCATTAACTGTTGAAAAAATACTGAAGCTGAACAGCTTTATTTTCTGGATTTAAAAAACGGTGAGCGTTGTTTAAATCTTATTTAGTAACGCGAGTAAACTATCAATTAAACGCAAACCAATGATGTTGATCTAAGTCATAAATATTATGAATAGTTCCGACGGCGTAAAAGTCATTTTGCGGTTGTTATTAATGTAAACATTAAGGTGAAAATGAGGTGGTAAATGAGAGAGTTAAATTAAGTGTTTGACAGAGATAAAATTCTGCAAAATAAATGTTTACTTTAATATGTGGATTTATTTCATACGAAAGAAAGTGGACTGTCTTATAAAAGCACTCCCGGTGCGTCATTATAGATACAAATAAAATTTCTCAGCACAGAGAGTGAATAATATTTTTCATGAGTTCTTAACAGATATGGTGGGATAATTAACTGAACAATAATGTATACATATTGAGGGTAGTTAATATCTTGTCGTTTATTGTTCGTTACAGGGGGTTAACGGACAGCCCGAAACTCCTTGCACCCGGGTTACCCCCCGGTTACACTACATGACTACGAAACGCTTTTTCGTAAGCAACTGTTTTATAAGTAATTTGACTCGGGGTGCCCTTCTTTGTGAAGGCTGAGAAATACCCGTATTACCTGATCTGGATAATGCCAGCGTAGGGCGTTAATTATTTAGATATTTCAATCGGTTAAACGTTCTTCTGTCTACTTGATTTTCATCACTGAGACAGAGGCTGTGTTGATTTTGATTACTAAGCGCATTCGTTACACCTTCCTCCGCGATTCCATTTATTACGTCCAATTCTGTTTGCCAGACGGCAAAATGTTTAGACGTTCCCTTGGTACGGATAGCCATAGGGAAGCTAATACATTGATGATAGCTTTAATGCCTTCCGTGCTTAATGTGAAAGCGGGTGCGTGTCCACCGGAAAATCTATCTAGCCAGATTGAAGAACTCACCCAAACCAGAATGATCTTTAGGGCGCAAAGGGCATCACCTGATTTGTATGCTAAGCCCACCATTGCAGCGCCAACAAACAGTGTGGATGTAACCGACTGTGATAGAAGCGTACTTGACCTGCCCCCACGATTAGATACAACACTCAGTTAGTAACGTCGGAATCTTCA
>OJWZ01000169.1_pt1 | contig 13041 bp, 2 predicted proteins | sample 1600551 | NCBI WGS metagenome assembly OJWZ01 (sample SAMN04436706, study PRJEB24849) | human gut metagenome | biome: human gut; feature: NICU; material: stool | host: Homo sapiens | place: USA: Saint Louis, MO | collected 2010-07-28 | reverse complement strand
CCCCACTGCTGCCTCCCGTAGGAGTCTGGGCCGTGTCTCAGTCCCAATGTGGCCGTTCATCCTCTCAGACCGGCTACTGATCATCGCCTTGGTGGGCCGTTACCCCTCCAACTAGCTAATCAGACGCAATCCCCTCCTTCAGTGATAGCTTATAAATAGAGGCCACCTTTCATCCAGTCTCGATGCCGAGATTGAATCGTATGCGGTATTAGCAGTCGTTTCCAACTGTTGTCCCCCTCTGAAGGGCAGGTTGATTACGCGTTACTCACCCGTTCGCCACTAAGATTGATAGAAGCAAGCTTCCATCGCTCTTCGTTCGACTTGCATGTGTTAAGCACGCCGCCAGCGTTCGTCCTGAGCCAGGATCAAACTCTCCAAGATATCTTGAAGCTATTTGAGTAGCTCAATATTTGTTGTCGTTACATTTAAGTAACTTTGAATTATGGTTGGTTTTGACTATGTCAAAACCCGCACTCTGGCATATGTTCAATCATATGATTGATTACCTATCATTGTTCAGTTTTCAAAGATCTGTACCAGTTAAACCAGATACCATCTAGCTCCGAAGCACTTTCGTTTGAAGTGTTTCACCAACTGGCGACTAGATTATAATAACATGTTGACCATTCAGTGTCAAGCACTTTTTATAATCTTTTTTAGAATTTTGTAATTACCTCTATGTGAGGGATTTACATAAAAATTCTAAAACAACTAACAAAGAATCTAGATTGTATCTAGTGTTTCCTCATTAAGAAACAGTCGCCTCAACGACTGTATGGTTATTATAGTACAAACAAGAGATGCGCGCAAGTCCTAATTTTAAAAAATTTGAAACTTTTTTCACCTTTTCTGTATAATGTATTTATTTATTTTGATACTACTATATATTGTATTTGATAACCCCCTTTTTATATTTCTATAGACTATAAATACAATATATGCTATTCCACTAATTAGTTTTAGTTATATCTATTAATTACTACAGGCCTGTTTTATTTCTTAGGAGGCCTTGCAACTATCATCCTACAATTAGTACAGGCCTGTTCTATCTCTCAGGAGACCTTGCAACTATCATCCTACAATTAGTACAGGCCTGTTCTATTTCTTGGGAGACCTTACAACTGTCATTCTACATTTAGTACAGGCCTGTAGTAATTAATTAACACTATATAATACTATAATATGCTTATCTAACATCTTTATGTTTATATAACCCACTGATCCACCTTAACGTCTTATCTGATATACCATTTACATTCTTTTATAAAACAAATGACGCCACCCACAAGGGTGGCGTCATTCGTATAAGGATTATTTGTGCCCTAGTTAGGGGTTCTAGGGTATATACGGCCCCTATATCAGCATATGAGGGGCCATATTGTTTTTTAAAGATATACGGTCAGCAATCTTATTGTTGAATTGCTTTACGCAAATCAATTGTGTGAGGAGCGGAAGGTTCCACTGGCTCATTGATTGCTTTTTTAAGGTCTACTACGTGTTCTTCAGTAGCAGTAGGCTCTTCACTTGCTTTGTTTTTTACGGTTTCTTTAGCTGCGTACCAAATTGTTTCGTTCATCATGTGACGAAGGTCTTCGTTGTTCACATGTTCTTGATCTTGAGCCATGATATCCAAGATTGCGTCTTCCAAAGCACTTGCTTCATCGTTAGTCATAGGACCGCCGATTTCTTTTTGTCTTTGAACGACTGCATTGATTTGGTCTACCATGCCGCGTAATACATTGAATCCGTAGCTATTTACGAAACCATCTTTTTCATTGTATTTTGGCATATCAAAGAATTCGTATTCATTTTTGTTACGGTTTTCGCCGTTCCAGTTGAATGCGACTTCAAAGCCATGAACACGTCCCAAGGAATGTGTGCGGAAGTAGTCCGCATAGTTATGTTTATCCTTAGAATGTAACCATTTACTTTCAGCCTTAGTCAATTGTTCATGATTGTCATGTTTAATCTTAGCTTTAGTATAGTTAACCTCTGCATTTTGCCATGCTTGTACAAATGTATGCAAAGCTTGTACCGTTTGTGGGCTAGCCACAGGAACGAGTACAACAGGACCTGTAGTTGGTGTAGAAGCAGGGTTAGGCAAAATCAAATTGTCATCATATGTTGGTGAGCCAGCAGCATATCCTGTAATGGATGCAGCGCTCATAAGTGCTAATGCTGTGAAAGCAAGCATTGTAGATTTTTTCATATCTATTCCTCTTTTCATTGTCGAATATTAGCGATGGTAGGGGATTCAAGGAGAATCCCCATCCATGTGTATCTTATTACATACCTAATTTAGCCATCATAGCAGCCATTTGAGCTTTCAATTGGTCTACTTCGCTTTGTAAGCCTGCATTTTGAGCCTTAATTTGTTCATTTTCAGCTTTCAAATCAGATACTTCGCCTTTTAATCCGGCATTTTGTGCTTTCATAGAAGCCACTTCAGTTTGCATTGCATATGTAGAGCTGATAGGACCCTTACGGTAACGATCTGCTACAGCAGCTTCGCTATCGCGGTTGCCAACCTTCCAAGTTACACCAGCGTTAGCCATCATATGGCCGTTGCCGCCAGCCCAGGACACGCCTGCATGGAACATTGTGGATTCGTTCTTGTAGTGAGCTACGCCCAATGCCAATGCGGAGTTACCACGATAGTTACCATAACCAGCCATGATTTGAGTTGGTTCCATTGGATCGTATTGGATAGGTTTCAATGCGGACAATGCAGCAGATTGTGCACCTACATGGCCGATTTCTTCACCTAATTGATCTACGCGAGGGTCAGCTGCTGCTTCTGCATTAACCTTGTAGATATCTTGACCATTTTCACCAAGACGATGTTCTACAGTCACATTGCGACCTGCTTCAACTTCTGTTTTAGCTGCTTTCAATTGACTTACATTGACAGCATCGGTGTTCTTTTCACCGGCTTTCACATTATGGATGAAGTTATCACCCAAGCTGAGGCTACCACCAGTGATATTGATGGAATCACCACCGAAGGACATCTTAGGACCATTGGAGTTATTGGAAATGGAAGTGATGTTAGTGAGGTCACCTTTTACGTCGAAGGATACTTTACCGTTCGCATCAGTGTGCGCCGTAGTATTTACGCCATTAGAGAAGTCTAAACCGTCAGATAACATTACTGTTCTAGCGTTTTTACCATTTTCTTTATAAGTCAATGGAATTTGTTTAGCCGCTTCAGTGCCGTTGAAGTTAACTTGGTAGTTAGTGGTATGGTTAGCATCATTCTTTTGAACGGCTACAGAAATTGCTTTGTTATCACCAGATACAGTAACTGCTTCACGAGCTACGTCTTTTACGTCGTTTTTATCTACAGATACTTCGTATGTTGCACCAGCATCACCATATGCCTCACCATTTTGAGGTTTTACCTTAGCGATGTTGTTAGCATCATCTTTAGCTTTTACTTTTTCAGTAGATTTCTTAGCTGCTTCTTGTTGAACAAGTTTCAATTGTTCTTCAGTTGCGGCACGACCTTTAGTTGCGAAGTCAGCAGAATCAAGAGTTTTGTTAGTTAAGCCAGTGATGTCACCAGTTTTACCATCAAGCTTGATTGTGTTATCGCCAGCTATATTAACTACTTGGTCACCTTTGAATTCCAATTTACCGTCACCATCGTTGTTAGTGATAGAAGTAATTTTCTTCAAATCGCCTTCTACATTAACTTTGTATGGGTTATTTTTGGAACCGTCACCAGTAACTGTAGTGTTTTGACCATCTACTAATTTAGTCTTAGCATCTTTCAATTGACGTACGTTAACTGCATCAGTATCGTTAACACCATCTTCAACATTAGTAATTTGTTTATTACCAGCATTGATACCATCTTTAGTAATGGATGGACCATTGTTGATAACTAAGCCACCATTAGTGATCTTAGTATCGCCAATCTTAACAGAACCGTCTTGAGTAAGGTCAATATTGTTCTTCAATGCAAATTCTACTTTAGCACCATCATCGCTGCTAGTTTGTTTTACAGTGACATTGTTACCGCCAGAGAATTCAACTGTTTTACCATCAGTAATCTTCTTAGCTGCTGTTTCAGAACCAGCAGCAGTATTACCAGTGGATTTAACGTTGAAGCTATTCATTGTACCAAGACCAGAGCCGCTAATAGTCATTTCACCATTCGCAGTTCTAGATACTGTGATACCGTCAGCACCTTTCACATTTACTTTACCGCCATTAGCTGGAACATCTATGCCATTAGCTTGGATTGTCCAGAGTTCGTCAGTATTAGCAATTGTTTTATCGCCGTATTTAATGCGGTCCCCATCTTTCTTGATGGTTGTGTAGTTATCAGGTGTACCTAAGTGGATTTCCTTAGTTTGGATAGAGTCGATGCCTTTGATGTTTTTGTTTAAACGAACAGTTAATGTATCTGTACCATCAGCAGTGACAGCGATGTTGCCCTTAGCAGATTCAAATGTAGCTTCTTCGTCTTTAGAAACGCCTTCGCCTTTGATTTTTACAAGGGATCCAAGTTTTTGTTTATTTTCCACTTCATTGTTACCAGTGAAACGTAAACCGTCATCCAATGTAGCCACTTCGTGTTTATTGTTATTTTTGTCTTCATAAACGATACGAGTGATACCATCTTTGCCATTTAGACCAGGTTGGCCATTTTCAGCTTTCATAGTAAGACCATCTTTACCGTCCTTACCATTGAGGCCGATAGAACCATCCTTACCATTGATAACAACGGAGGAACCGTCTTTACCGTTTACGCCAATTTTACCATCAACACCGTCTTTGCCATCTTTACCAAGTTTGATATCGTCGGACAATGCATAGTTGTAAGTGTGGTCACCTGTTACAGCATTAACGATTTGTTCAACAGTTACGTTTTTACCAGCACCGAAGTTTACAGTTGTGCCTGGTTTAACGATTGTTGCAGTGTGATTACCTACTGTATTACCAGTAACATCACCTTTCCAACCGGAGTTATTGATTGTATCAACTACAGTTTTAACTGTTGCGATACCATCGTTACCATCTACACCTGATTTGCCGTCAACGCCGTCTTTCACCTTACCGATTGTTACGTCGTATTTAACAATGCCATCTGCATCAACGGATGCTTTCGTATAGTTACCATCCATGAAGTTCAAACCTTTATCCAAGGATACAGTTTGAGCATTTTGGTTATTCGCTTTATATGTGATAGCATTACCACCTGTAGGTAAGTTGCTCAAATCGATAACGGCTGTTTTATTGATCTTCTTATCATTGCCGTCAACATATTCCAATGTAACAGTTTTATCCGCGTTTACAGTATAACGTGTATCTTTAACGTGAATATCGTTAGCTTTGGAAATTGTCTTAACGTCACCGATGTTAGCACCATTTGTATCATCAGTGGAGTTGTTGTTTACGATACCAGATTTGAGGTTCGTAATGTTGTTGCCACCCATGTTCACATTGCCGCCGTCGAATTTGAATTCGTTACCGCCGATTGTGAAAATAGCAGGGCCACCGTTCTTAATTGTGTTGATGTTGTTCAAGTCTTTAGCCAAACCGATGTTGATTTCGCTGTTGCCATCAGCACCTTGCGTGATGCTTGTTTTGATGTTAGAGGAATCGTATTCGGAATCAGCTTTAGCGCCTGTACCTTTAACAGTTACTTTAGAGCCAAGTTTATTTTTCTTTTCGCCACCGGAGTTAGCGTCGAAACGTAAACCATCATCCAATGTAGCTACTTCATGTTTATTGTTGTCATGATCTTCGTAAACGATGCGAGTTACGCCATCAGCGCCTTTTTCGCCCTTCATAGTAAGACCGTCTTTTCCGTCCTTACCATTTAAGCCGATGGAGCCGTCTTTACCGTTAATCACAACAGAGGAACCATCTTTACCATTTACGCCGATTTTACCGTCAACACCGTCTTTGCCATCTTTACCAATCTTGATATCGTTAGCCAAGTCGAATTCAACCTTAGCGCCGTCGTTGTTGCTAGTTTGTTTTACAGTCAAGTTCTTGCCTGCTGCCATTTCAACTGTTTTACCATCAGAGATAGTTTTCGCAGTTGTTTCAGAATCAGCAGTTGTATTACCTGTGGATTTCACATTCCATACGGATTGTGCAGCACCAGGAGCTACATGCAAGTCGTAAGTCACTTGGTTACCGTTTTCAGTTTTGTTAACTGTTACGGAGTTATCGTTAGATGTAACAACTGTACGAGCATCTTTCAACTGTTTAACGTTAACTGCATCAGTATCGTTTACGCCAGCTTTCACATTAGTAATGTTCAAGTTACCAGCGTTGATACCAGTTTTAATGATGGATGGACCACCAGAGATAGTTAAACCACTGTTGTTAACTACAGTATCGCCAATTGTTAAGGAACCAGATGGAGTCAAGTTCACTTCTTTGGACAATTGAACCTTCAACTTGCCATCTACGTTGTTCACGCCGATGTTGTTGTCAGTCAATTTGGACTTATCTGCACCACCAACAACGTCCATAGTTTCGTTCAATTTCTTAGCGATCACTTTGGATTTGTCAGCGCCTTGTGCATCGTCGCCAGCATATTTCATGCCATCATCCAATGTAGCCACTTCGTGTTTATCGTTGTTGTGGTCTTCGTATACGATACGAGTGATACCATTAGTACCATTTTTACCGTCTACGCCATCTTGACCTTTTTCGCCACGGATAGTAAGACCATCTTTACCGTCCTTACCATTGAGGCCGATAGAACCATCTTTACCATTGATTACAACGGAGGAACCGTCTTTACCGTTTACACCGATCTTACCATCAACGCCGTCTTTACCATCTTTACCGACCTTGATGTCATTGGACAATGCATATGTATATGTTTGTTCACCAGTTGCATTATCGATATTTTGAGCAATTGTCAAGTTATCGCCGGCTGCATAAGAAACAGTCTTGCCGTTGCCTACAGCTGTAACTGCATGGTTACCAACTACATTGCCTTTCGCATCAGTGGAGAAGGAATAACCGTCTTTGATTTGATCAGCCAAACCGGACAAGTCGATTTTTGCGATTGTACCAGCTTGGTTAGCACCGTTACCATCATTGTATTTCAATGTTACGGATTTGCTTGCTGTATCGTAAGCGTAAGATGTAGTTGTTTCACCAGTACGATTAGATGTAGTAGGAGCAATGTGCAAGTCGTTAGCTTTAGAAATCGTTTTAACGTCGCCGATGTTAGCACCGTTTGTATCATCAGTGGAGTTGTTATTCACGATACCAGATTTAAGGTTCGTAATGTTGTTGCCACCCATGTTCACATTGCCGCCATCGAATTTGAATTCGTTGCCGCCAATTGTCAATGTAGCAGGACCATCATTCTTAATCGTAGTGATGTTTTTCAAATCTTTGTTCAATTGAACTTCTAAAGTATCTGTACCATCAGCTTTTACGTTGATGTTGCCAGAAGCGCTCTTGAAGGATGCAGAAGCGGTTTTATCTACGCCTTCGCCTTGTACTTTTACTAAGCTGTTCAATTTTTGTTTGTTCACTGTATCAGTGTTGTTACCAGTGAAGTTCAAACCATCATCTAATGTAGCCACTTCATGTTTATCATGGTTATTATCTTCATAAACGATGCGAGTGATACCATCTTTGCCGTTTAAGCCAGGTTGGCCTTTTTCGCCTTTCATAGTAAGACCATCTTTGCCGTCCTTACCATTTAAGCCGATGGAGCCGTCTTTACCGTTAATCACAACAGAGGAACCATCTTTACCATTTACGCCGATTTTACCGTCAACACCGTCTTTGCCATCTTTACCAATCTTGATATCGTTAGCCAAGTCGAATTCAACCTTAGCGCCGTCGTTGTTGCTAGTTTGTTTTACAGTCAAGTTCTTGCCTGCTGCCATTTCAACTGTTTTACCATCAGAGATAGTTTTCGCAGTTGTTTCAGAATCAGCAGTTGTATTACCTGTGGATTTCACATTCCATACGGATTGTGCAGCACCAGGAGCTACATGCAAGTCGTAAGTCACTTGGTTACCGTTTTCAGTTTTGTTAACTGTTACGGAGTTATCGTTAGATGTAACAACTGTACGAGCATCTTTCAACTGTTTAACGTTAACTGCGTCTGTATCGTTTACTCCAGCTTTCACATTAGTAATGTTCAAGTTACCAGCGTTGATGCCAGTCTTAGTAACGGATGGGCCACCTGTAATTGTTAAACCACCATTGTTGAGAATTGTGTCACCAATTTTCAAGGAACCATTTGGTGTTAAATCAACATCATTGGACAATGCATATGTGTAAGTATGTTCACCAGTTGCATTATCAATATTTTGAGCAACAGTTAAGTTTTTACCTGCTGCATAAGAAACAGTTTTACCATTTGCTACAGGTGTAACAGCATGGTTACCAACTACATTGCCTTTAGCGTCAGTGGAGAAGGAGTAACCATCTTTGATTTGATCAGCCAAACCGGATAAGTCGATTTTCGCCACTGTACCAGATTGGTTAGCACCGTTACCATCGTTATATTTCAATGTTACAGATTTGCTTGCTGCATCGTAAGCGTAAGATGTAGTAGTTTCACCTTGACGGTCAGAAGATGTTGGAGCAATGTGCAAGTCGTTAGCTTTAGAAATACGTTTTACGTCGCCAATATTAGCTGCGTTATTGATAACATCACCACCAGATTTAAGGTTAGTAATGTTTTGGTCACCCATGTTGATAGGGCCATTTGTGATGTTAATGGAGTTAGGACCAAATTCCATTTTTGGACCATTTGTAGTATTGGAAATGGAATTGATGTTAACTAAATCTTTATTCACATCGTATTTAACAACGCCTTCAGCATCTACAGAAGCTGTTGTGTTTCTGCCGTTTGTGAAATTCAAACCTTTATCCAATGTAACTGTTTGAGCATTTTGGCCATTCGCTTTGTATGTCAAAGGAATTTGAGTAGCTGCTTTGTTACCATCGAATGTTACTGTGTAAGTTGTGTTATGGTTTGTTTCATCTTGAACAGGTGTAACAGTGATAGGGTTGTTAGTTGTGTTTGTAGTATTTACAGTTACCGCTTCACGAGCTGCGTCTTTTACGTCGTTACGGGATACGTTTACTTCGTAAGTTGCACCAGCGTCACCATATTGGTCACCTGCTTGAGGAGTAACCTTAGCAATGTTTTTATCTGTAGAACTACTGGAATCAGCTTTTGCTTTCACCTTTTCTGTAGAAGCAGCTGTAGGTGTTACATTATCAACGTCTACTGTGTAGATTGTTTTCTTACCACCATCAACCGTATTTTCTGTTACAGATGTAACCTTCGCAGCATTTTTACCACGAACTTCTACAGTATTGTTCAATTTGCTTTTCGCATCATCGGACAAGTCAACAGCTACGTTGCTGCCAGATGCAGTTGTTTTGATGTATTGGCCATTGTTAGCACCAATTACGCCAAAGCTCAAGCCACCAGCTTGGTTCAATTTTTGAAGATCAGTAGCGCCTGTGTTACCAGTCAAACCAACTGTGTTATTGAAACCGTTGTTTACGATTTTCAATTGTTCTTCAGTAGCGGCACGACCTTTTTTAGCGAAATCAGGAGCATCCAACGTTACGTTAGTTAAACCAGTGATGTCACCAACTTTAGCGTTCAAGTTAATGTTATGGTCACCTGCTACGTTAACAGTTTGGTTACCACCGAATACAACATTGCCATCGCCATCTTTGTTTGTGATGGATGTAATGTCAGTTAAATCACCTTCAACGTCTACTTTGAAAGTTTTAACGCCATTTACGTCACGGTGAGAAGCAGTTGTATTCTTACCGTTTTCCATGTCGATAGCTTCTTTAGCAAGGTTTTTGATAACAGTCTTACCACCATTGTTGATGTTGGAAAGATCTTGTTTAGCAATACCTGTAATAACAGCCTTTTCGTTAGCAACGTCATTGTTGTTACCATCAAGGTATGTCATCGTTACTTTGCCGTTTGCGTCTACCGCATATTCACCAGGTTTGATGTGACGTTCATCAGCACGAACCTTTTTCAATTGGCTTACGTTAACTGCATCATTGTCATTTACGCCAGCGTTCACATTAGTAATGTTCAAACCACCAGCGTTGATGCCAGTTTTAGTAATGGAAGGACCATTATTGATAGTCAAACCATTGTTAGTGATGTTAGTATCGCCGATTTTCAAGGAACCATCTGGAGTCAAATCAATATCCTTGTTCAAGGAATATGTATATGTTTGTTCGCCTGCAGATTGGTCGATCTCTTGTTTTACAGTTAAGTTTTTACCAGCTGCATAGGTAACAGTTTGACCGCTTTCAACCTTAGTAGGTGTAGCATTGCCATCTAATTTACCACCGTTAGCCTTAGCATTTGTTAAGAAATCATATTTTGCAGCAGCGTCTGCAGCATTGATTGTGTATGTAGTACGACCGTTTACTGTTTTTTCATCTACAGTAACGTTTTTACCTGCTTTCACCATGCCAGTGTCATCGAAAGCAACAGTGATTTTGGAATCTTTCGCACCATCATTAGCAGCTGTTGTAGAAACACGACCTGTGCCAAGAACGTTCAACTTGCCATCATGTACAAGGAAATCGCTCTTGCCAGTATCACCAGTTACAACGACGCCAACGTTACGTAATTGGGCAACGTTAACCGCATCATAATCGGATGTACCAGATGCAACATTGGTAATTTGGCGTTTAATACCATCGCTACCAACGGAAACCATACCTGCATCGCCACCGGCAATATCTGCATGGAATAATTGCAAGTTATTATCTGCAAGGCCTTTATTTTCGCCTTGGTATTCGCGTGTACGGTTAGCTGCATGGAAACCTGTGGATTCGCCTGCACCAGAACGTTCATCCGCTTGGGATAAAGCGCCAATTGCTACGCCACCACGTACATTGGTTTGTGCACCGGCACCAAGAGCGGTACCATTTGTTTTATTAACGGTAGCGCCGGAACCGAAGGCGGATGCATTATCGTAATTGCCTGTAACAGTAGCGCCGGAACCTACAGCAATGGCACCTTCGCCGCCTTGTACGTTAGCAGTTGTACCAATCGCTACAGAGCTTACGGATTTAGAGGATGCACCAGCACCGATAACGGTAGCAGCAACAGCGCCATCATCAGCTAATGCAGAGTTACCAATCGCAATAGCGGATGTTGTTTTGCCTGTTACGTGGGAATCTCTACCAATAGCAATGCCATTACCAGCATCATATGTAGTTCTACCATTAATACCAGATGTAGGAGTTGGATCCGTGGACAATGTCAACGTTTCTTTTACGCCTGAATTATTAGTTTTTTGGTATGTGTAACCATTTGCAGTAGCATCAACCTTGGCGTTAGTACCCATAGTAATGGAGTTTTGCGCTTCCGTACGTGCACCAGAACCTACAGCAATCGCTTGGTTCGCTGTAGCTTGTGTATTGTAATCAGTACCTTGAAGGCCTGTAGCCACATCTCTACCTACGCCAGTTGGGTATTTTAAATTGCCTTCAGTAGGACGAATACTACCGATGGCAATCGCACGATTACCAGTAGCCCATGCAGCATTACCAACGGCTACGGAACCACCTTCAGAGGCTGTACCATTATCATTACCGCCTTTAGCTAAAGCACCCATCGCAATGGAACCCATTGTAGAGGATGTAGCTTCGTTGCCATACGCTTGGCTATAGTTTGCTTTTGCTTTAGAGATACGACCCACAGCAATGCCGAAATTACCAGCTGCCTCAGCGGCTGCACCTTGTGCAATAGTAGCTTCACCAGTTGCTTGGGATTGCATACCAACAGCAATGGAATTAACACCGGATGCTGTTACGCGACGTGAATTCTTACCACTATTACCGATAGCGATAGCATTGTTGCCAGACGCATCAGCACGAGCACCAACTACAGTTGCACCAGAGCCTGTTGCATGAGTATCACGGCCGATAGCAATGGTATCTAAATGAGTGGCTGTGTTATCACGACCGATAGCGATTTGAGAATTCTCGTCTCTCGTTTCTGGATGGTTTGTGCCACCATTTGTGGAATCCACCATGTTGTTTTTACCAATGGCGATACCGCCCATTGTTTTCGCATCATTGTCTTGACCCATGGTAACAGTGTCTTGCACACGAGAGTTATTATTGGTACCAACAGATACGGAATTTTTACCACTAGCTAATGCGCTAGGGCCTACAGCCACGGCATTAGCAGCACCAGTTTCAGCATGCCAGCCTACAGCTACAGCATGACCAACACCAGTTGCATTCGTTTTAGATGTATCACCAATCGCTACGTCACCATCACCACTAGCTACTGTAGACGCACCAACAGCTGTAGCCCATTCGCCTTTAGCTGTATTGTAAGCACCTACTGCAGTAGCACGACTACCTAAGGCATCGTTAAAGTTACCAACGGCTAGTGAATAAGCACCAGCTGGTTTAGGTGTTGTTACATTGGAACCATGTGTCCAATTTTGGTTATTGTATGCACCAATAGCAATAGAATGATCACCACTAGCATTACTTTTATTACCAATAGCAACAGATGTATCACCAGTCGCTTCATTACCAGCACCAATGGCTGTAGCAGCTCCATTTGTTGCTGTATTTTCATTACCTACGGCTAATGCAGAATTACCTCTAGCTGTATTATTAGCACCAAGAGCTGTAGTGCCATTTTGATCATCAGTTGTGTTTTGGTAACCGACAACGATAGAATTAACACCAACAGTATTATTAGGTTTAGCGTTAGCCGCAATATTAATACGACTATCTTGAGTATTTACACTACCATCAGGACTTCGGTATGCATCTACAGGCGTACCCATTTGTGCGCCAACGCCAACAAGCGCTAAACCAGCCAATACGCTAGCTAGGACTTTCTTTTTGCCGCTATTATTTTTTGCAATCTCAGGCACTACAACGTAGCACTCTTTGGATTTGCTCCAAACGACTTTAAAGACCTTGTTCATAAAACCTTTGAACCCCTTTCTCATAAGTACATATAAATGTAACTTTTACACTTTTGTTCGCTTCATGAAGAGTGCTGTTTCTCACATT
>OJWZ01000135.1_pt1 | contig 16792 bp, 20 predicted proteins | sample 1600551 | NCBI WGS metagenome assembly OJWZ01 (sample SAMN04436706, study PRJEB24849) | human gut metagenome | biome: human gut; feature: NICU; material: stool | host: Homo sapiens | place: USA: Saint Louis, MO | collected 2010-07-28 | reverse complement strand
TGAAGATTCCGACGTTACTAACTGAGTGTTGTATCTAATCGTGGGGGCAGGTCACAGGCTACAAAACTTATGACAAAGTGCGTGTCACCCTAAACGCATCAGGTGCAGTGACTGGCACACAGGTTCAGTACGAAGGTCAGTAATACACCATTCAACTGCTAGCAATCATTTCATCCAGGCCATGCATCCCTAGGGAAGTATGGCCTTTTCACTTTTATGCCCGAAGGAATTAATTATGACCCGATTAGCCAGCCGCTTTGGTGCGGTCAATTTAGTGCGCCGTGATCGCCCGTTAACCCACGATGAACTGGCACATTACGTTCCGAGTGTCTTCAGTGAAGAAAAGCATGAATCCCGCAGTGAGCGTTACACATACATCCCTACTATTACCCTCCTCGATAACCTTCAACGCGAGGGTTTTCAACCGTTCTTTGCCTGCCAGACCCGAGTGCGAGATCTGAGTAAGCGAGAGCACACCAAACATATGCTGCGCCTGCGTCGCGAAGGGCAAATTACCGGCAAACAGGTGCCAGAAATTATTCTGCTTAATAGCCACGACGGTTCAAGCTCATACCAGATGCTACCAGGTTTATTTAGATCGGTTTGCCAAAATGGACTGATTTGCGGTGAAAGTTTTGGGGAAGTGCGTGTGCCGCATAAAGGCAACGTAGTGGAGAAAGTCATTGAAGGGGCTTACGAAATACTGGGGATTTTTGACCGAGTAGAAGAGAAGCGCGATGCCATGCAGTCGCTTATGTTACCGCCACCTGCTCAGCACGCCATTGCGAAAGCGGCATTAACCTATCGTTTTGGTGAAGAGCATCAACCAGTGACGGAATCACAGATACTTTCCCCGCGCCGATGGCAGGATGAAAGTAACGATCTTTGGACTACCTACCAACGCATTCAGGAAAACCTGATTAAAGGTGGGCTATCGGGACGAACCATCAAAGGTAAACGCGCTCATACACGCGCAGTGAAAGGTATCGACGGTGATGTGAAGCTCAATCGAGCACTGTGGGTTATGGCTGAGAATATGCTGCAATTTGCTTCATGAACTCTATCACGAAGGCTCTTTTGCCCCTACGACTAAACTGGTAGGGCTTTTTGCTTTAAGGAACAATTATGTCTGCGCCCAATTTATTCCCGGAATTTCCGGTAAACGAGCAACGTGTTATACAACGCGCACTGCGATTGCTGGAGAAGTATCAGCGTCAACCCAGTGAATCATTTACTAGCACCAGCGTTACTAAAGCCTGGCTTCAACTCAGGATGGCACACCTTGAGCGTGAAGCTTTCATCGTGATGTATCTCGACAATCAGCACTGTTTGCTGGAACGCGAAACACTGTTTACCGGCACACTGAGCCATACCGAGGTACATCCCCGCGAAGTGGTGAAATCGGCACTGAAGCATAATGCTGCTGCGGTAATTCTGGCGCACAACCATCCTTCTGGTACGACAGAAATCAGCCAGCAAGATAAACACATTACTCAGCGGATCGTGAAAGCGCTGGCGCTGGTGGAAGTACGCGTGCTGGATCATCTCGTAGTCGGGAATGAGACAATTTCATTTGCTGAGCTGGGATTACTTTAAAAGGAGGTTCTCATGTCATTAATACCAGCCCATGAATGGGGACTACAAAGAGAAATTGTTCCACGGTTTGGTGCCAGATTAGTTCAGGAAGGCAACCGGCTGCATTATCTGGCTGACAGGGCTAGTTTGATGGGCAATTTCAGCGATACGGAATGTTTCAAATTGAATGACGCATTTCCACACTTTATCAGCCAGATGGAATCGATGCTGACCACTGGTGAACTGATCCCCTGTCACCATCACTGTGTCACTCTCTACCACAACGGTTTTACCTGCGAAGCTGACACCCTTGGCAGTTGCGGCTACGTGTACATCGCTGTTTACCCCACTCAACGCTAACTAATTTCTTGAGATCAAACATGAATACTCAACCTGCAACAACTCCGCAGGCGGCGAAGCCATGTCTGTCGCCCCTGGCTGTCTGGAAAATGTTACTGACAATCCTGCTAGACCAGCACTATGGTCTCACGCTAAACGACACGCCGTTCAGTGATGAAACTGTTATTCAGAAACACATTGAGGCAGGTATTACCTTGGCTGATGCCATAAATTTTCTGGTTGAACGCTATGAACTAGTTCGTATTGACCAAAAAGGCTTCTCTGTGCAAGATCAAGAACCTTGGTTAACTTCTATGGATGTCCACCGAGCACGATTTAAACTCAACGTGGCACGTTTATAATTTAACCAGTTAACTGACAAGGAAAAACATGTGGGGGCATAATTGGGGGCACACTTAAAAATCGCATAGAAAAATAATCAATAAATTCAAAGTGATTACTTATCAAATGCGACTCCTGTGATCTCCGCCAAAAATTCTATGCTCATTTCGCAAATCATCCAATTTCCTTTTGTAAAAATCTTGAGTTTATCTATAATTTTATTGTAAAACTAAGATACTAAAATAATAAACTTTATACATAATCAGTGGTATTAATCACAGTTAATACCCTAAAACAATGATAAAGAGATAAGAATGGATGAGATTGATTTTTCTTGTGAAATGGATTTTCATGTTGAACTTAAATTTTATGATAAAGACTTATTCGGAAAATTAGTTTTTCCAAAAGAAACAGCAGCTTATCTTGAATTGATTGTAAACGACATTTTTCTATCACTAAATAGTGAATGTAAGGAAACTATTGAATGTAAGTGTGGATATGATATCTACACATTAATGGGATGTAATAAAATTGGCACAAAAATATTCCCTAAGTTTATTATTAAAAACAAACCTGCCGATTTAATGACTTTCGATGAAATAGAAATAAGTATCAGCCAATTAAATATAATCCTTCATGATGGTCATTTGAGTAATAAATTTGAAGAAGGTGCTTTCATTAGTCCAATGAATCAATCTAACTTCGAGGTGGATGTAACCGATAGCGATTCAATAAAATCAATATCTGATGATTGGATTTGCTGGTCAAACATTTCCCATGAGAAAGATGTTATAACGAAACTTACTCAGAGGCATATTATAAACATAAAGGCTAAGCGCAGTTTAAATTATGAGGAAGTTATAAAAGAGTCTCGCCACATATGCTTATTATTTACACTTTTAACATTGATACAGCTTCACATAAATTTCGCGTGGATTGTCCATAAGAATAAACGTTATTGTATCTACTTCCAATCGATAAAACAAAACTCAATCCCAAAAACTGAATGGTACCACTCAATTATTGACTTGAAACAGATCGATTCGGATACTTGGATTAATATCATTAATAACTCATATAAAAACATAAGCTTTGATAGGATATGGGCAAGATTTTATGGAATGTTATCCTATAACAGTTACTGGGAATATGATTTTCTAGGATTTATGAGTATATTTGATTATTATCTCAGCTTGAAATATAAATTTAAGAAACAGCATTTAAATAGTTTTAAAAATAGATATATCGCGCAAATGAATGATGTATCAAAAAATATCAACCGATTTATATCATTATCATCAGGGCAGTTTGAACGGTTATTAATTATACGTAATGGTGTTGCGCATAGCGATCCGGATAAGCTGGATGTCCTTGATGATATTTCGGTTTTAATGATATTAAAAAAAAGATTAATAATTCTGTTAAATTATCTTGCGTTAAAAGATTTAGGCATCAGTGATAACACTTATGCTAATTCAGCATTATGTTCTTTTAATCCTATTTTACTAAATTCAGCACCAAGCAAAAAGTGGCTTCATAAAATATTAGGAGATACTAAAACCGTCATATTGCAAAAAGTAAATTTTGAACAATTAAAAAATAACTCGCAAAGCACAATCAATTTGATAATAATCAGCAATAGAGCAGGCGAATTTATTTATGATGTAAGGTTAACAGATATGCTTAATAAACAAATACATACCATACACGGGAAATATGATAATACTTGTGATTATATTGATAATGAATTTACAAAATACATTGATGGCAAATTTATGTCAAAATACACTGATAGATTACATATACACACTATTGATCAAGATGACTTTATAGAAGCTACATCTGTTTATATTTTATATGAAATTACTTAACATACTAATAAGGCAATAAAATAAGTTTATTGCCTATAGTTAACTATTTTTTTCTAGCTCTTTTCGTCCTAATGATTTAAGCCAATTCCCCAAACTCATCCCTTCAGCCTTCGCCGCAGCCTCAAACTGTGCCTTCAACTCCGGCGTAATACGAATTTGAAAAGTTGGTGCTTTTCCGGATTTAGATTTATTAGGGTCGCGTTTAGCTGTTGACATGTACGTACCTACAAGAGCAAGATATCTTCACTGAGGTACGTACCTTAACATACGAAAACCTCAAATTGAAACGCCCTCGCCAGGTGCTCGCAACACCGGACGAGAGCTAACCTCACCAACTATCAAGGAGTTGATTATGGCTGATTCGCATTCTACCCCAGACACCGACCAATCCGGAACCGAGCGTTCATTAATTGTGGGATACCGCCCGAATGTTTACGACAAATCTACGCCAAAAATCATCCTTTCCGGCAAGTGGCTGCGCGCGGCGGGGTTTGATACTGGACAGCAGGTCACGGTAAAGGTCATGAAAGGATGCATCGTTCTGGTGGCGTATAACGAGCAGGAGCAACGTTTGCAGGATGATTATAAACGGACGAAAGCAAAGCTTATTGAGATAGAGGACGCGCTTGCAGCGATCCAAATTCCACATGCTGGAAAGCGCCTCGCAAAATCAAATACAAACCATCTGGCTTAGCGGCTGTTTCTGGCGCGCAAACCGTCTTGTGCAACAGGCGTTTGAGATATGGAAACGACATGGCTGATAAGACGTAATCCAATCTCCGACAGGTGATTTGTTATGTTTGCCTGTGATGACGGAACCGCTCGCATCACATGTCGCTTTAAACATGAAACACTCTGGCTGTCGCAAGCAGCCAGAGCGGCTCTTTTTCAGGTCACACCGCAAGCCAAAACTCAGCATATCAAAGCCATTTACGAAGAAGGTGAGCTTGAATAAAAAGCAACTTGTAAGGCTTACTTACAGGTTCAGCAAGAAGGACAATCGCAACACATTTCACTATTGCCTTCCCGGCTTCCTCGCTTTCGGTTAGGGCAGACCAGGCGCTCCAGGTATAACTGGTAAATGGCTTTGTTATGGATAACAAGTGCCTGAAGAATCTCCCAGTCGGATCATCCGCCCTATATGTTTATTTCGAAGAAATGCTGGAAAGCGCCTCGCAGTTTCTCACTTGCACCATCCGTTTGATATCTCTTCTTTGTCATACTCCTGCCACTCACGCCCTGGCTGCCACTGACAGCCATTGCATTTATTAACTACAGCTTATATTCTTTTTATAAGCTACAGCTTATCATGGACGAAAGCATGTGGACGGTACTGTTTAGTAAGGTATTCGAGCAATGGTTGCTTGAACAGGAAGATGGGTTGCAGGAAAAGGTATTGGCAGACCTGTTAAATCTACAGAATTATGGACCGCGTCTTCCTCGTCCCTATGCGGATACCGTTAAAGGGTCACAGTATAAGAATATGAAAGAGTTACGTATTCAATATGCGGGTCGCCCGGTTCGTGCGTTCTTCGCGTTTGATCCTGTACGTCAGGCCATTGTGCTTTGCGCGGGCGATAAGCGTAATGACAAAACCTTTTATGAAAAACTGATTCGCATTGCAGATGCCGAATTCACCCTTCATCTGACAAGCCTGGAGGCAGCCAAGTGAAAACCTTAAATGAAGTGATTGCGTCACGCTCACCGGAAAGCCAACAGCGCATTCAGGAGATGGCAGAGGAAATGTTCCTCGAAACCGGTCTGCAACTTCTGCGTGAAGAGCTCCAGCTTTCGCAAAAACATGTCGCCGATCTTATGGGCGTAAGTCAACCTGCGGTAACACAGCTGGAGCAGCGTGGAAACGATCTTAAGATTGCTACGCTTAAGCGTTACATCGAAGCGATGGGCGGAAAACTTAGCATTAACGTGGAACTTCCCACTGGCAAGCGGGTTGCGTTTCATCTCTAGCGCGATTGTATCCGCAGTTGATGGCGCAACTACATAAACCGCATTTTACATCCACCTCAGAAAATTAACTCTGCGACGTGCGCCACACCCCAGGCGTACAACCATACTCCGTCTGAAAATGACGAATAAAGTGCGCGCAGTCGCTGAACCCCATCCGCTGTGCAATATCCGTCACGCTCTGCTGTGAGTTCTTCAGCAGCCAGCAAGCATAGCGCAGTCTGGCGCTGCGGATAAATTCGCGAGCCGTTTTGCCGAATTCTGCGTGGAACAGACGGTTGAGCTGGCGTTCACTCAATGCCACTTCTCGCGCTAGCCCGGCTGTGGTGAGCGGCCGGGTCAGGAACTGTTCTATCAGCATGACGGCGCGGCGCAGTCGCGAGTCAGGGATGAGCGCAAGATTGGCCGGTCGCGGGGTGGCAATTTCATGCGGAACGAGCGACAAACGCTGACAGGTGGTGCTGGCGATATCATCCCCGGCATGGGCGCGGATAAGCTCAGTTGCCAGCGTCAGGGTGGAAATACCGCCCGGGCAGGTCAGCACATCGCCATCGTCGATGAAATCATATCCTTGCTCAGCATAAACCTGCGGGAAAGACTGCCGAAATGCATCAAGGTGGAAAGGATGGATGGATGCTCGCCGTTCATTCAGCAGTCCTTCCTGTGCGAGGACAAAACTGCCGGTGCCAATGCCAATGAGCGGAACCCCGGCATGGTGGGCATGTGCCAGATACGCTTTATCCCCCTGATACCCTAAGTCCAGATACTGCAATTCACCGCCGATAACAGCAAGGTAGTTAAAACTGTCCGGCGGCGCATGGGAGGAATCTGGTCTCATGCTAATCCCCGCATTGCTGATAATCGGGATATCAGGAAATTCACTTATCAGGCTGATTTTAAATGCTAATTTATCCTGCGCTTTCGCTGCATAACGCAGCGCCTCCAGCAACCCGGAGACAGCCAGGAGTGAATAGCGGGGCCATAATATCAACCCAATATGCAGACACTTTTCCGGTACTGATTTCCCCCCATCGGATGAGTCAAATACACTTTTCATTTACTTGCCAAATTTAAAATTAATTACATTATCGCAACATGATCTGTCGCACTTTATATTTCTAAGATAATCCTGATATTTTAAATCAAGCATAAATGAGACGGGAGGAAAATATAATGTTTTTCTCGTTTATATCATTCTTTTTTTGAACCACGACACACATATGTCGGTAATGTTCCTAAGGTAAAGATATAGTTACCATTATGTTGTTCATTGATCCGCATATAAATACTCTTGCCCGGATAGACAAAAAATTGCGGTTCATATTTTTCCAGCCAGCTGTCGTCGACATTATCGTCCGGGAACGTCATATTTTTTTCTGACGTCAGCAAATAGAGATGATCCTGTCTCTCCACGCGAAAGGAAATTTTCCTGTCGATGGTTTTACCCGGATCGCTCTTTGCCCGGCCATTCATGCTCAGGGTGCCGAATTTCCCGTCGAAGGTGTAATTCAGCCAGACCGTCAGCGTCTCATCCGGATGGTGCTGTACCAGATTGGCCTGGCATGACAAAGGCTGAACGTAAGTTCGGTGCCACAGGTAATAGCCCGTCAGCACGCCTGCCGTGACGAGGCCCGCCACGATGATATACAGCATCTGCCGAAAACGAGTCATGCTAGCTATCCTTCAGGAAATAATCAGATATACAGCGGTTCGGTTCTTTCATTGGCCGGTCGCAGCGAATAACCGACGCACGAGGAAGCAGAGCGTACCAGCTGATGTAAACCCAGGGATATTGCGCGCATTCAGCCTTGAATTGTTCCACATAGGTCAGCGCGGAAGCGCGTTCAGCGTGGGTCTGGATGTCGTTCGCAAGATAAACGCGACAGGCCCCGACGGATGCCGCAAAACGGTAATCCTCAACAAACCGGTTTTCTGTGGCGTTCATATATCCCGTCACGCCTGCCCCGGCCAGGATGATCAACAGCCCCATGACGACAGCCAGCCAGCGCGTGGGCTTCCTGACAACGGGCGCTGCTGGCGCGGAAGTTGTAGATACCTCCTCGATCGCTGGCGCCTCCACACATTGTTCCTCTGCGGGTTGAGGCGCGACGGGTGAAGACTCTCTGACGGTTATTTGCGTGTCGCTTGCCAGCGTCAGCCCAATCCGGGGAATGGTAACGATAGGGTCAGTTTCAAAACCAATCTTTTTGAGCCCTTTGCGCAGGATGGAGATGTTCTGGTAATAGGTATTGGAGGAGACAAGCATGCCGCGGCTTTGCCAGACAATATCAAGGAACTCTTGCTGAGTGACAATCGACCCCGCTCTGTCGATTAATAACAACAGGCATCGGCCTGCTGGCGAATTTAACACAACCACACGGTCAGGATTGTTGATATCACGCAACGTGCTGGCCGCAGGATGAAATTCGACGATATTATTTATTATGTAATGCTTATGCATAGGGGCAGTATGAATTCTCCGGTTAACAGATGTTGAACCTGAGTCACCGCATGTATGGGATGACATTCACGTCGGGATTAATGTGACTGATTACCGGCATGCTGTATATCTTCGCCGTTGGCGAAAAATCTTAATTTATATTTCACCCCTTAAGCTTCACTGAACCTGCATAAGAACTCAACCCTTGTAGAATGCGGCGTGCAGAGCCGTTTCATCCGCGATCAATCTCATTATGATGTTTTGTGAAGTGAATTTCCGCTCCACAGAAGTATCTGACTATCGGCAGCATCTCATTTATCAGAACCTCTCCTTTTGGCGCACTCCTCGCCTCTTGACATTGACAAATCTCTACATAAAAAAACATTGTATGCCACGGACATGCGTGTCTGAAATATTCAGCACTCTTAAGCCTTAAGTTTTCTTAACCTGACTCATATCAATAACTTCGATGGTTTTTGTATACTTTTCAGTCACCTTTCTATCAGTTTTTATCGATGATAACATTCGTAAATTGTTATTCCCCGTCAGCAACTTCACACCCGCGCTGACACCAGACGACAAACTCCTTACAAAACATTTATCAAAGCTAAATTTTCATTAAAAATAGCGGCTATCATAATTTACAGAAAGCGAAGCGGAATAAGACCAATCAGAGGGAAGCGTCGTAACCGGTCTCGATCTTAGTAATTAATACAATTTTAGATTAATTCAGATTACCTCTTTATTGGCCGACGTATAGTAGGCCTACACTATGCAATACGTCATTGCTTCGAGAATACTGGCGATAACCTTATAAATAATTCGCCTGATTACTATTATAAATCGAGGAATAACATGACGAACAACAGCCAAATAACACAGCATATTACTGTTGCATTGATGGGCGGCGATCATTATGCAAGAAACGGCATTAAAACGTTATTACGCAGCATCCGCGACGACCTTCACATCATTATCATCGAAGGAGGTTATCAGGAACTGGATAAGACGTTGTCGTCGATTCGTATCGATATCTTATTTATATCCGGCGCAGAGAAATACCATACAGGGTATGACTCACTGAAATATTTAAAAAAAATCAAAGCCACGCATCCTGAGGTGATTATCTGCCTGTACTCAACCTCTGCCCATTCCCTGTTATGGGTCCGGGAAGATATTGATGCCTATATCTCGCTACAGAACACGGTTTATCAGTGGCGGATAAAGCTAGCAAAAATGGTCGATAGCCATTATCGGCCCCAAAAGCAGCCAGCGGCGTTATCGCTGACGCCTGGAGAAAGGAGGGTATTAAAGGAACTCAGGAACGGACTGGATATACGTTACATCGCAGAACTGGAGAAACTTTCTTATCGCCGCGTGAGCGCCTTAAAAAGCTCAGCGATAAGGAAACTCGGGCTCAGGAATAAGACAGATTTGCTGGTCTTTTTAACCAGTTAGACCTGCCGCTTTCAGAGCAAATCTCGTAATAAAAAAACCAAGGAACTATGAAATGAAAGCACGCCTTACTTGCCATTCTCTGCTGGCATTAAGCATTGCCGCCCTGCTGCCAGCGGGCTCAGCACTGGCCGCCACCACCAGCGGCGGCACGGTTAACTTCAGCGGTAAAGTGGTGACCTCCGCCTGTGCCATCAGCGCCGGTAGCGCCAATATCGACGTCGACATGGGTGAAGTGCGTACCGCCACGCTGGCTGCCGCAGGCAGTGAAGCCAGTACCGCAAAAGCCTTCTCCATCACCCTGGAAGATTGCGAAATCGCCGATACCTCCGCGTCCACGGAAGATAACCCCATTGCCGCAACGACCGTGGCTATCACCTTCACCGGTACGCCGGACAGTACCGATGTGAATAGCCTGGCCGCGGGCGTAAACGGCGGCGCGGGCTCGGCGCAGCATGTCGCTATCCGTCTTTATGACGAACAGGGCAACGTCGTCAGGCTGGGTGAGCCGGCAGCAGCGATCCCCCTGCGTGCGGGAGCGAACACCCTGAACTTCAGCGCGAAATATTACTCCCCACTGGGCAACGCCACGGCGGGTGATGCCAGCGCGGTCGCCACCTACACCGTGACCTATTCGTAATCTTCAGGCCCGGTCTGCTGGCCGGGTCTGACTCAGCTTTCAGGAGACGCACAATGCGCGTAAACACATGGATTTGTCTGGCTGGCACGTTATGTTCATCCGCCGTGTACGCAGGCGGCGTGGGGTTAGGCGCAACGCGGCTGATCTACACCGGCGCGGCAGCGCAGACGATGATGCAGGTAAGAAATACCCATCCTGATGCCACGTTTCTGATCCAGTCATGGATGGAAGACGAGAAAGGGAGCCGTACCAACGACTTCGTCATCACGCCGCCGCTGTACGTCATGAAGCCCGCCAGCGAAAGCGCGGTGAAAATCATGTTCAGCGGCAGCGCCCTGCCAGCCGATCGCGAAACGCTGTACTGGATGACGGTCAAAGCTATCCCACAGCAGGTTAAAAACGGTTCCGGCAATTCGCTGCAATTCGCCTCTGCCAACCGCATCAAGGTCTTTTATCGCCCGGAGCAGCTCAGGGAGGGCGCAGGGGAAGCATGGAAAAACCTTGCTGGCGCCTACCGCGCGGGCAAGGTCACGCTGACCAACCCAACGCCGTATTACCTCACCACCATTAACGTGAAAATTGATGGCAGGCCGGTGTCGCCCGTCATGGTGCCGCCGAAATCCAGCGTGACGCTGGCAGACACCTTCAGCCATGCGAGCAGCATGAGCTACCAGACGATTAACGATTATGGGGCCTGGACGCCCGTCACCCGCACGTCATTGTCCCAATAATAAAAACAGTAAGGCGTGACCACATGAAAATTAAAATCCTGTGCGCCACGGCGATCGCCCTGGTGATTCGGCAAGCCGTGGCTGCCGAAAGCGAGCTGCAATTTAATCCTGCGTTTCTCAACGGCGAGCGCGCCAACAGCGCCGATCTCGCCTGGGTCAACGCCGGGAGCGCGTTGCCGCCGGGCGAGTACAATCTTAACGTGTATATCAACACCCAGTTCGCGTTCACAGGTAACGTCACGTTTCGCGTGGCTGAAAACACCGCCGGTGAAGCCCTGCCGTGCCTTACGCCTGCGCAATTCGCCGCACTTGGCATCGACAGCCGTCAGGCTAAAGGGGGTGAGCTGCCGCCTGCGCAGCGCTGCATTTTTTTAACCCGGTCATTCGCCGATACCCGGTTTGATTTTGACCAGAGGACGCTTACCCTCAACTTCACCGTACCGCAAAGCGCGATGCGCGCTCTGCCGCGCGGGTACGTCAGCCCGGAGAGCTGGGAATCCGGCATCCCTGCCGCGTGGCTGAACTATGTGGTCAATGGCGCGAATAATGAATACCGGGGCGAGACGCGCACGCGGGAACAACAGCTGTTTGTGAGCCTGAACAGCGGCGCCAACCTGGGCGCATGGCGGCTGCGTGATTTCACCACGTGGACCAAAGAGAGTAACGAGCTCACCCACGTCCAGACCTGGCTACAGCGGGATATCCGCGCCCTGCGTGCCCAGGTTTATGCCGGTGAAACGTTCACCTCCTCACAGGTGTTTGACGCCGTTGGCCTGCGTGGGATTGCCCTGAAGACCGATGACAATATGTTGCCCGCCAGCCTGAGCGGTTACGCGCCTGAAGTGCGCGGCATCGCGCGCAGCAATGCCACGGTGACGGTTCGCCAGAACGGTAACGTTATCTATCAAACCTCCGTTCCGCCGGGGGCGTTTGTGCTGAAAGATCTCTATCCGACCTCTTCCGGCGGCGATCTCGCGGTCACCATTCAGGAGAGCGACGGCAGCCAGACGCAATACACCCTGCCCTTTGCCAGCGTGCCGAATCTGGTGCGTAACGGTCAGGTCAAATATGCTCTGGGGGCGGGGAAATACCGCCCTGCGGGCGATCAGATCTCGCCCTCCTTCGCGCAGGGCGAGCTGTTCCTGGGCTGGCGATACGGCCTCACGTTTTATGGCGGGGCGCAGTTTTCCGATCGCTACAACGGCCTGGCCTTCGGTATCGGGCAGAATCTCGGCCGCTTTGGCGCCTACTCCCTCGACCTCACCCATGCCCGCAGCCAGCTGGCTGATAATCAGCACTACACCGGTGATTCGGTGCGCCTGCGGTACAGCAAGCTGCTGAACGATATCGGTACGCGGGTCAATTTCTTCTCGCTGCGTTACTCAACGGCAGGGTTTTATACCCTCAGCGATACCACTTACAAAGGCATGGCGGGCGGCGCGCCAAAACAGACCGTGGAAGACGATGGCACCGTCACCACTCACTACGACACGGTTTACAACCTGCATATGTCGCGTAAGGCAAAAAATCAGCTGCTGTTGTCGCAGCCGATGGGCGAATACGGCGCGCTGTCGCTGTCCTGGGATCAACAAACCTACTGGAATACGTCAAAAACCACGCAAAGTTTGCAATTCGCGTGGAACGCGACGTTTCGTAACCTGTCGCTTGGCATCAGCGCCCAGCGTAGCTCAAGCCTGTACGACAACAAGAAAGACAATATCCTCGCGTTGTCCCTTTCTGTGCCGCTGGGTAACCCGGCGCTGTCGACCCGTCTCCGTTTTACCGCTACCCATGCGGATCCCGCCGGCACCACCGCCAGTACCGGTGTCAGTGGTTATCTGCCGGGGCAGGAGAATCTTTTCTATAGCGTCAACCAGCGCTACAGCGCGCAGCAGCACTACGGCGGGGATGCCGCGCTGCAATACGAGGGCGCGTGGGGAGACTATAACCTGGGCTACAGCTACGCCGGTGACTCCCGCAACCTCAGCTACGGGATGAGCGGCGGTGCGGTGCTGCATGAGGATGGTCTGACGCTGAGCCAGCCGCTCGGGAACACCAATATCCTGGTGAAAGCCCCGGGCGCCAGCCATGTCGCCGTGCTCAACCACAAGGGCATCAAAACCGACAGCCGGGGCTATGCGGTGATCCCGTACGCCACGCCGTATCGCGTTAATCAGGTTGCGCTGGATGTCACCACCGTGGGCAATGACGTGGAACTTGAGAACGCCATCGCCAATAAAATCCCCACCGACGGGGCACTGGTTCGCGCCACCCTCACCACGCGTCAGGGGGCAAAAGCGATGTTTATCGTACGTCACGCTAAAGACGTGCTCCCCTTCGGCACGCTGGTCTCGTCAGAGGATGACAAAGCCAGCGGTATCGTCGGCGATGGCGGCAGCGTGTATCTGACCGGCCTGTCAGCGGAGGGAACATTGCATGCCGTATGGGGGCGCGACAGCGCCCAGCGCTGCACGATCCGCTATGCGCTGAACCCGCAGACTTATCACGCCCGCACCGGGCTTTATTCCCAGGAGGTCATATGTCAGTAACCGTCCGGTTCCTCCCCCTGATCCTGCTGATGGTCCTCACCGTTCCCGCGCGCGGCTATGACGTGCTGGTTTCCGTGACCGGCAACGTGATCGGCAATACCTGCATTGTCTCGGAAGATTCGAAGGAGCAAAACGTGCCGCTGGGCACCCTCGGCGTGAAGCAATTTAGCGAGGCGGGGGCGGTCAGCAATATCAAAACGCCCTTCACGCTCACCCTTGAAGCATGCGGCCCCACCTTTGCTGGCGTGAAAATCCGCTTCAGCGGTACGCCGGATGACGAGAACCCGCAGCTTCTGAAAGTCGCTGACGGCGGCGCGACCGGCGTGGCGGTGCAGATTCTGGATAAAGACAGCGTACTTATCCCGCTGGACACCCAAACCGCTGCTTACGGCGCGGCGGGGGATGACAGCGTAAAAATGACCTTCTATGCGCGACTGGCCGCCACGGGTGCGCCGGTCAATGCCGGAGACGTTTCGGCAGTGGCGACCTGGACGACGGAGTATCAATAATGCGTTTACTGTTTATAGCCCTGTTTTTCATGTCCTCTCAGGCACTTGCCCTCTCCTGGACATCGGATATCACCCTTTCGCCAACGCCCATGTCGTGGTCCGGCCCGGCAGATTCCATCGTGCCTGGAAAGACAATCGGCTCTGAATGGAGCGCCACTGCGAGCGTCGCGGAAGTGTTCTGGTGCGGCCTGGTATTTACCTGCTCCAAAGGGACGCTGGAGCCGAGCAGCAGTATAACCGCCACCGGCATCACGGTTATTCTCGATGGCGCAAATTACATGGTATTTGAAACGGGCGTGCCCGGCATCGGCTTCATTCTTGGGCTCAAAGATTATAACGGCACCACCTATGTCCCGATGCAGACGGGCATTACGCAGAGCTATCCGGCGGATGGGACGAGCGGGTACGCCACCGCACTGGGCTGGTCGGCAAAAGTGACGTTTATCAAGACCGGCGTTCCGCTGAAATCCGGCGTATACCAGACCCCGACCATTAACGCGGCGATCCTGACGGCCTATAACAACGAAGTGAAAACCGCGCAGGTGATCATCAACCCCACCACCATCACGGTGACGGCAAGCGGCTGCACGGTAGGCACAAAAAGCGCCAACGTCGACCTGGGCTCCATTGATATTCACACGCTCCCCAGCGTAGGCAGCACCTCGCCGTCGGGGGAGTTTAACGTCAGCCTGACCTGTGATGAGAACGTGGCGGTTAACGCAGTAATGACCGATCAGACCACACCGTCAAATACCTCGTCGGTCGTGACGCTGACCGGGGACTCCACGGCCTCCGGCATTGGCGTGCAGTTTTTCTATAACGGTACCGGGCCGCTGATGATGGGGCCGGACAGCTCGGCCGCAGGCACGACGGGACAGTTTTTCATTCAGACCACCAGCTCGGCACAAACGCTGTCCCTGCCGTTCCAGGCGCAGTACATCCGAACCGGAGACCTGGTCCCCGGTTCGGCCAACGCCCTGGCAAGCATCACCTTTTCGTATCAGTAGGTTAGTGCTTCACCCACACCAGCTGATCGACCCGGAAGCCCAGACCGCGTGCGGTGTTCAGGTAGTCCTGTTTCACCGCATCCGGAATGGTCGGGGTGCGCGATAAAATCCACAGGTAGTCACGGTTCGGGCCGCTGACCAGCGCGTACTGGTACTTATCATCCAGCTTGATCACGTTATAGCCGCCGTAGAACGGGCCGAAGAACGATACCTTCAGCGCAGCCGTGGTCGGTTCGCCGGTAAAGTACGCCTTTCCTTCGCTCTCATTCCATTTTTTCTTCACCGGATCGTAGCCGCGGTTCAGTACGCTGATACCGCCGTCACTGCGCTTGCCATACGTCGCGGTGACCTGTTCCAGACCGCGCTCGAAGCGATTTTCCAGTCGGGCGACTTCATACCATTTGCCGAGATAGCGGCTGGCATCAAAGCCGGTAATGGGCTGCACGCCTTTCGGCGGCGTGGGAGATTTACAGGCAACCAGCGTCAGCGCAATGGCGACACCGGTAACGACAGGCCATAGCCTCATGAGAACTCCTTTCATTTACGCGGTTGGACGTTAAGTGTAGCGCACCCGTGCGGCGCTTCATCCCGTCGGGGAATATTCGTAGTATATTGAGACAACTCCTTCTCTTCGGATGCAGACATGGCTTACTCCATCGGCGAATTCGCCAGACTCAGCGGCATCACCGCCACCACGCTGCGGGCGTGGCAGCGACGCTATGGCTTGCTCAAACCCGAGCGTACGGACGGCGGTCACCGCCTGTACAGCGATGAGGACGTTCAGCAGGCGCTGAAAATCCTCGACTGGGTAAAAAAAGGCGTACCCATCGGTCAGGTAAAATCACTGCTGGAACGCCCTGCGCCGCGCCGCGCCAATAACTGGCAAACCCTGCAACAGGCCATGCTGCAAAAGTTGCAGGAGGGGAAAATTGAATCCCTGCGTCAGATGATTTACGACGCCGGACGCGAATACCCAAGGCCAGAGCTGGTCACTAACGTGCTGCGTCCGTTGCGCAGCCAGATTTCGGCGAACGTCGCCGCCGCCATGACGCTGCGTGAGATCCTCGACGGCATCCTCATCGCCTATACCTCGTTTTGCCTTGAGGGCGATAAAAAAGCGCCGGGCGATAACATCCTCATCAGCGGCTGGCATCTGAACGACCCGTGTGAGATCTGGCTTGAAGCTCTGACGCGCACCGGCCAGGGCCACCGCATCGACATACTGCCGGTTCCCCCTGCCGCGCTGGCCCCGGAAATTTTCCCGGACCGCAAATGGCTGCTGGTCACCAGCGGTAAACTTACCGCCGCGCGGAAAAAGCAGGTTGCACAGTGGCAGCAGCAGGTTTCCCTTGAGGTGATTATCCTCTGA
>OJWZ01000132.1_pt1 | contig 16974 bp, 10 predicted proteins | sample 1600551 | NCBI WGS metagenome assembly OJWZ01 (sample SAMN04436706, study PRJEB24849) | human gut metagenome | biome: human gut; feature: NICU; material: stool | host: Homo sapiens | place: USA: Saint Louis, MO | collected 2010-07-28 | reverse complement strand
GTTTAACGGGCGGGCAATCAGCCACAGCATCGCCATTTTAATGACCAGGAAACCCACCAGCAGAATGATGATACGCAGCGGATGGGTCACCAGCGTCCCGAAGTCAATAGACATCCCGACGCCGATGAAAAACAGCCCCAGCAGCAATCCCTTAAACGGCTCGATATCGCTTTCCAGCGCGTGACGGTATTCAGAGCTTGCCAGTAAGACCCCTGCGAGGAAGGCGCCCATTGCCATCGACAGCCCGGCCTCTTCCAGCAGCAATCCAAACCCAAACACCAGGAATAACGCAACGGCGCTGAAGACTTCGCGCAGGCCAGAGCGAGCCACAAAGCGCAGCAGCGGGCGCGTTACGTAGCGACCAAGCAGAACAACCAGCGCCAGCGCACCGACAACCTTCAGCGCGGATAAGGCAAATGCCCCCAGCGTCGTTGATGCGCCGCTGGCTGCCAGCAGCGGGATCATCGCCACCAGCGGGATGGCGGCAATATCCTGGAACAACAGTACGGAGAAGGTGCTGCGCCCCATTTGCGACACCGTCAGGTTACGCTCGTTCATTGCCTGCATGGCAATTGCCGTCGAGGAGAGCGCCAGCGTCATGCCGATCAGCTCCGCGACTTTCCACTCCATCCCCAGCAGAATGCAGAACCCGCCCAACAGCAGACCGCAGGCCAGCATTTGCAGGGCGCCTCCGCCAAACACCGAGGCGCGTAGCTTCCACAGCCGCTGCGGATCCAGCTCCAGACCAATCACAAACAGCATCAGCACCACGCCGATCTCCGCAAAATGCAGGATCGACTCGGCATCCGTCACCAGCCGAAAGCCCCAGGGGCCAATCACACACCCGGCAATCAGATAGCCGAGCACCGAGCCCAGCCCCAGGCGAACCGCCACGGGCACAATTAATGCCGCCGCGCCAAGATAAATCAGCGCCTGTATCAGCGTATGGCTATCCATTGTGCGCCTCCTGCCACTCAAGTAAGCGTTGTTTGTAGTGACGAGCCTGCGCCTGCAAGGTTTCATCGTCGCAGACAAAGGTACAGTGCATCGCAAAAGGCGGAAGCCAGTTCAGACCGCAGTACAGGGCAGTAGCCTGGAGCGGCTGCGCCAGCACGTCAAATCCGGGGAAGGCGCCAATCTCAAAGTGGCTTTCCCCCCCGCCGGTGGTAACAGCCCACATCAGGCTTTTGCCATGAAGCGCTTTGCCATTGTGTCCGTATGCCCAACCGTGGGAGAAAACTTTGTCGATCCACAATTTCAGCAGCGGAGGGGTGCTGTACCACTGCATCGGATGCTGCCAGACGATCAGATCGGCACGAGAGAGCGCCTCCTGTTCGGCGGCGACATCGATATTAAAATCTGGATAGAGTTGATAGAGGGAACGTATCTCTACGTTTTCGAGCGTCCTTGCCTGCTCAAGCATCCGCTTATTCGCATGCGAATGCTGCGGATAGGGGTGCGCATAAATTATCAGAACCATGAATATGCCTGTCTTCTGCTTTTCTTGTAGCAATGAGTGTAGACAGTTCCCCCCCCAACTGAAAGAGGCTAACGACCGCTTCAAAGTAAATCGCAAGGAATGGCAACCTTTGTCGCCATACAAACGCGACTGACGCGAAAGAAGAAGCACCACGCTAGCGACGAATTAACCCTGCAAAATGGTTATATACACTCATATCTTTTACAAATATTTTTAGATTATCTTAAGTTACATTTTAATAAATCAACCTGTACATAACTCATTGAAAAAATAATAATTTTATGCTTTTTGTTTTTAGCTCAATCTTAAATATAGTCAATATACGTGTTACACACGTTATCTGATGTTCCTTCTCACTCAAATGGATGTGTACATGAGCAAAAAATTCTTCAAATTAAATAATACAACCAAAACTCTGGGGAAGATATTTCCTGCTTTGTTAATATGCACCCCAGCGGTTGCGTTTTCTGCAATCATTGATCAATCAACCTCTGTCCCTCAAGATTTTTCAGCCGATGCTGAATATGTTATTAATCAAGATGTCACAATTTCCTCTGCTGACAGTGAGGCGGCCGTTTCTGTCTCAGGTTTTAAAGTCAACAATGCCACTAATAATGGGAACATTTCTGGAACGGGAAATGGCCTGAATATTAATACGGGTGTACAGAGCGTTGTCATTAATAACGGCATCGGCGCAACTATTTCCTCCACTACGGCAAACGCTGTGAATATTAAGTCATTACGCGGTGATTTTAATAACAGTGGAAGTATTATCGGTGCGGAAAATGGCATGTTTGTCAGCAAAGGTTCCTCCGCATTAAACATTACCAATACCAGCAACGGAATGATAAAAGGAAAAACAGGTCTGAGTACTCAGGCTGGTATTGGCATAAATAACTATGGCTCAATTATCGGTACAAACGGTGACGCTATTACGGCAGATTATGGCAACACTAAGGTTATCAACAGTTGCACTGTGCAGGGAACCGATAATGGCATCAGTTCAAAAGATACGGCAAATTTAGATATCTTGAATAGCGGAACTATCAGTGGTGAAACAAACGCCATTATGTTTGCCAGCAGTGAAATTAACACGCTGTTGCTCGACACTGGTTCCACCCTCATCGGTGACGTTATTTCCACAAATTCCAAGGGAAACACCCTGACACTGATCGGCACGGGCACGGAAGACAGTAACTTTATCGGCCTGAATGAAGGGGACGGTTTTGCCAGCGTCACAATGAACGGCGAAAGCTGGGCACTGTCGGGCAATATTGACATTATTGGCTCTGGCGACTCCTTGCTGGTAGAGACTGGCGCGTTAACCCTGGCGGGCGACGTATCCAACACCGGTAATACACGGGTGGCCAAAGACGCCTCTCTGCAACTGGGCGATGGCGAAAAAACTGCGACGCTCAGCGGTGGGCTCACTAACAACGGTACCGTCATTTTTAATCAGGGTAGCGATTTCACTTTCGCCACCGACATGACCGGTAGCGGTAACGTCGAAAAAGTAGACTCCAATACCCTGACCCTGACGGGCAAAAATAGCTACACAGGGGATACGGTTCTGCACGGCGGCACCACGCTGGTCTCCACCGGCGCAACGCTCGGCGTCAAGGGCAGTAACGCCACCGTTACCGTTAAAAATGGTGCGACCTTTGCCACCGCAGGCGAAGTAAACAACAACATCGCGGTTCTTAGCGGCGGTACGCTGGCGGCATGGAATGCCGTCCAGGGTAACTCCACGCTCAGCGCTTCCGGCGTCGATACCATCAACGGCAACGTGACTAATGGCGGCACGCTGTTACTCAGTGCGGCTGATAATAGCGTTGGCAATAATTTTACGATTAATGGCGACTACACCGGCTCTGACGGTAGCCAGATCGTGATGAACAGCACCCTGGGTGAAGATAATTCACCAACTGACCACCTCACTATTACGGGCAGCAGCTTCGGTCAGTCCGGCGTCAGCATTACCAACATTGGCGGCGCAGGCGCGCAAACCATTAACGGTATGGAAATTGTCAGCATCGGCGGCAGTTCCGAAGCCCAACTGACGCTGGCAAAACCGGTCGTCGCAGGCGCCTGGGAATATAACCTCTACCAGCACAGTGACGGCAACTGGTATCTGGAATCAAAGGCGACGCCTTCTGATGATCCTTCCGACGACACCGATGACGGTGGTAATACCGATGATGGCGGTAACACCGACAACGGCGGCAACACCGATGATGGTGGCAACACCGATGATGGTGGCAACACCGACAACGGCGGCAACACCGATGATGGTGGCAACACCGACAACGGCGGCAACACCGATAACGGCGGCAACACCGACAACGGTGGCAACACTGACAACGGCGGTAACACCGACAACGGCGGCAACACCGATAACGGCGGCAACACCGACAACGGCGGTAACACCGACAACGGCGGTAACACCGACAACGGCGGTAACAATGCGCCGGAAGTCATGGCGCCTGAAGTGGGTGCTTACTTAGGCAACTACCTTGCCGCTCAGGGCATGTTCCTGCATAAGCGTGACGATCGCGACCAGATCACCTTCCGCAATGAAGACGACCTGAACACCTGGATGTACGTTAAGGGTCGCTATCACGAGAACGATGCGGGTGGCGATAAAGTCAGCTACGACACCACCACCACCGTACTGCAAGTCGGCAGCGATTTCATGAGCAAGCCAATGGATAACGGTATCCTGCGTGCTGGCGGGATGTTCGGTGCAGGCCAGGCGAAGACCCACTCTGATGCGAAGCACAACGTGCGTGACGCACAGGGTAAGGTTGATGGCTTCAATGTTGGGCTGTACGCCACCTGGCAGGAAGATCAGAAATTACGTCTCGGCAGCTACGTTGATACCTGGGCCGCTTACAGCTGGTACAACAACAAGGTCACCAGCAACCGCAACGATGAAGACTACGATAGCGAAGGTTTCGCCGCGTCTGTTGAAGTCGGCCACGCGTGGGTTATCCAGTCTGAAAATGAACGTACCTGGAAGATCGAGCCGCAGGCACAGGTGATCTACAGCTATCTCGATCAGGAAAATCATACCGATCGCGACGGCGTACGCGTCACTACCCTGGACAATGACAGCGTCTTTGGTCGTCTCGGCGTTAAAGCAAGCTACTTCCAGCAGAAGGACGTCAAGGCCTGGCAGCCGTACGTCGCGGTTAACTGGTTGAAAGGTGCTGGTCAAAACGATCTGGCATTCAACGACGAGACCGTCAGCAACGATACGCCGGAAGATCGTGGTCAGTTAGAGCTGGGCGTAACCGGCAACCTGAACGAAACCACGACAATCTCCCTGCGTGCCAGCGGCGAGTGGGGTGAAAACAGCTATGCCGCCTACGGCGGTCATATTTTGTTAAACCATCGCTGGTAATCGATCATCCTGAAGCAAAAAAGCAGTGGCATGTGCCACTGCTTTTTTTTAGTTATCCAGCTCACCCATTGATTTAACCTGGTCACGGTTAATCTGTTCAGTTTGACCGGTTTCGGCGTTTTTGTACGATACCAGACCGGTATCGTCATCCACCTGCGGTTTCCCGTCAGTAACAATCGTTTTGCCATCGGTGGTTTTTACGGCCTGATTGGACGAACAGCCCGCCACGGTGAACATTGCGGTGGCAGCCAGAACGGAAGCGATCAGTAGTTTATTTTGCATGGTGTTTTCCCCTGCTCTCAGTTGAATTTTCGTTATCGACCTAACTATTTTAGGCTAACTGACTGAAAGCGGATGAAAAACCAGAAGGTTCTTAAGATGGGTAAAGAAAACCACAGGGCGGGTAAGCGAAGCGCCACCCGCCATTTGCCCGGCGGCGCTAACGCTTGCCGGGCCTGTGCAGATTACTTGCTAATCTGAGCGTGCATTTCCTGCACCGAAATCACCTTCTCGGTGGCATCCGCATTCAGCGCCATGGCCGTCGCGAAACCGCCGTTCAGGGTGGTGTCGTAATGCACTTTGTACTGGAGCGCGCTGCGGCGAATCAGCTTGGAGTCTTCAATCGCCTGGCGACCTGCGGTGGTGTTAATGATGTAGGTGTACTCGCCATTCTTAATGCGGTCCTGAATGTGCGGACGACCTTCATGCACTTTGTTCACCAGACGCGGGTTGATACCCGCTTCACCCAGCACAATCGCCGTACCGTGAGTGGCGTCCAGCTCGAAGCCCTGTTTCAGCAGCTTGGCGGCCAGGTCAACCACGCGCTCTTTATCGCCTTCGCGAACGGAGAGCAGCGCACGGCCAGATTTTCTCATGGTGGAGCTACTGCCCAGCTGCGCTTTGGCAAACGCTTCGGCGAAGGTACGGCCCACGCCCATCACTTCCCCGGTAGAGCGCATCTCTGGCCCTAACAGCGGGTCAACGCCCGGGAATTTGTTAAACGGCAGCACCACCTCTTTCACCGAGTAGTACGGCGGGATGATTTCTTTCGTGACGCCCTGCTGAGCCAGCGTCTGGCCTGCCATCACGCGCGCCGCCACTTTCGCCAGCGGAATACCGGTCGCTTTAGAGACGAACGGTACGGTACGCGCCGCACGCGGGTTGACTTCAATCAGGTAGACTTCGTTGTCTTTTACCGCGAACTGAACGTTCATCAGGCCGCGAACCTGAAGCTCGAAGGCCAGCTTCTGCACCTGCTGGCGCATCACGTCCTGAATCTCCTGGCTCAGGGTGTACGCTGGCAGAGAACAGGCGGAGTCACCGGAGTGCACGCCCGCCTGCTCGATGTGCTCCATGATGCCGCCAATCAGCACCATTTCGCCGTCGCAGATGGCATCCACGTCGACTTCAACCGCGTCGTCGAGGAAGCGGTCGAGCAGCACAGGCGCATCGTTGGAAACGCTCACCGCCGTCTGGAAGTAGCGACGCAGGTCCGCTTCGTCGTAGACGATTTCCATCGCGCGGCCGCCCAGTACATAGGAAGGACGCACCACCAGCGGGTAGCCGATCTCTTTCGCTTTCTCAACGGCCATTTCAATCGCGGTCACGGTGGCGTTCGCCGGCTGTTTCAGCTTGAGACGGTCAACCGCCTGCTGGAAACGTTCGCGGTCTTCCGCACGGTCAATCGCGTCCGGGCTGGTGCCGATAACCGGTACACCTGCTGCTTCCAGCGCGCGCGCCAGCTTCAGCGGAGTCTGGCCGCCGTACTGCACGATCACGCCTTTTGGCTTCTCGATGCGCACGATTTCCAGCACGTCTTCCAGGGTAACCGGCTCGAAGTAGAGGCGGTCGGAGGTATCGTAGTCGGTCGAAACGGTTTCCGGGTTACAGTTGACCATGATGGTCTCGTAACCGTCTTCACGCAGCGCCAGTGAGGCGTGTACGCAGCAGTAGTCAAACTCGATGCCCTGGCCGATACGGTTTGGACCGCCGCCCAGCACCATAATCTTGTCGCGGTCGACGGACGGGTTCGCTTCGCACTCGTCTTCATAGGTGGAGTACATGTACGCGGTATCGGTCGAGAACTCTGCTGCACAGGTGTCCACGCGCTTGTAAACCGGGTGCAGGTCATACTGGTCGCGCAGCTTGCGGATTTCCGCTTCACGCACGCCCGCCAGCTTAGCCAGACGCGCATCGGCGAAGCCTTTACGCTTCAGCATGCGCAGGAAGTCCGCGTCCAGGCCGTTGATGCCCAGCTCCGCCACTTTCTCTTCCAGACGCACCAGCTCTTCAATCTGCACCAGGAACCAGCGGTCAATGTTAGTCAGGTTAAATACGCCGTCGACGGACAGCCCCGCACGGAAGGCATCGGCGATGTACCAGATACGCTCTGCGCCCGCGTCTTTCAGCTCGCGGCGGATTTTGGTCAGTGCTTCCGGGTCGTCCAGGCTGACTTTCGGGTCAAAGCCGGTCGCGCCCACTTCCAGGCCGCGCAGCGCTTTTTGCAGGGATTCCTGCTGCGTGCGGCCAATCGCCATGACTTCACCAACAGATTTCATCTGGGTGGTCAGACGGTCGTTCGCGCCGGCGAATTTCTCGAAGTTAAAGCGTGGAATTTTGGTCACAACGTAGTCGATGGACGGCTCGAAGGACGCAGGGGTGCGGCCACCGGTGATGTCGTTCATCAGCTCGTCGAGGGTATAACCCACCGCCAGTTTCGCCGCCACTTTCGCAATCGGGAAGCCGGTGGCTTTGGAGGCCAGCGCGGAGGAACGGGACACGCGCGGGTTCATTTCGATAACAATCAGACGGCCGGTTTTCGGGTTCACCGAGAACTGCACGTTAGAGCCGCCGGTTTCCACGCCGATTTCACGCAGTACCGCCATCGAGGCGTTACGCATGATTTGGTACTCTTTGTCGGTCAGCGTCTGAGCTGGCGCAACGGTGATGGAGTCGCCGGTGTGGATACCCATCGCATCGAAGTTTTCGATGGAGCAGACGATGATGCAGTTGTCGTTTTTATCACGCACCACTTCCATCTCGTACTCTTTCCAGCCAATCAGCGATTCATCAATCAGCAGCTCTTTGGTTGGGGAGAGATCCAGGCCGCGCTCGCAAATCTCTTCAAACTCTTCGCGGTTGTAGGCAATGCCGCCGCCGGTGCCGCCCATGGTGAAGGAAGGACGGATGATGCACGGATAACCCACTTCAGACGCAACGGCCAGCGCTTCTTCCATATTGTGCGCGATACCGGAACGTGCGGTATCAAGGCCAATTTTCTTCATGGCCACGTCGAAGCGGCGACGGTCTTCTGCTTTATCAATCGCGTCGGCGGTCGCACCGATCATGGTCACGCCGAACTCTTCCAGCACGCCCTGACGCTCCAGCTCCAGCGCACAGTTCAGCGCCGTCTGGCCGCCCATGGTTGGCAGCACCGCGTCCGGACGCTCTTTCTCGATAATTTTGCGTACCACTTCCCAGTGAATCGGCTCGATGTAGGTCGCATCCGCCATTTCCGGGTCGGTCATGATGGTGGCCGGGTTAGAGTTCACGAGGATGACGCGGTAACCTTCTTCACGCAGGGCTTTACACGCCTGCGCGCCGGAGTAGTCAAATTCACAGGCCTGGCCGATGACAATCGGGCCAGCGCCAAGGATCAGGATGCTTTTTATGTCTGTACGTTTTGGCATGGTCTTCTCAGCTCCTGATTATTTAGCGGTCTTACGGTATTGCTCGATAAGTTCGATGAAGTGATCGAACAGCGGCGCGGCATCGTGTGGGCCCGGGCTGGCTTCAGGGTGACCCTGGAAGCTGAACGCAGGCTTATCGGTACGATGGATACCCTGCAAGGTGCCATCGAACAGTGATTTGTGCGTCACGCGCAGGTTAGCCGGCATCGTCGCTTCATCCACAGCGAAGCCGTGGTTCTGCGCGGTGATCATCACCGTGTTGTTGTCGATATCTTTCACCGGGTGGTTACCACCGTGGTGGCCGAACTTCATCTTGACGGTGTTCGCTCCGCTCGCCAGCGCCAGCAGCTGATGACCGAGACAGATGCCGAATACCGGGATATCGGTTTCCAGGAAGGCCTTGATGGCGTCGATAGCGTAGTCGCACGGCGCCGGGTCGCCAGGACCGTTAGAGAGGAAGATGCCGTCCGGGTTCATCTTCAGAACATCTTCCGCAGACGTTTGTGCCGGGACGACCGTCAGGCGGCAGCCACGGTCAACCAGCATACGCAGGATGTTGCGCTTGGCGCCAAAATCGTAGGCCACCACGTGGAACGGCAGCTCGCTTTCCGGTTTCGCTTCCGGCAGGTCGCCTTCCAGCGTCCAGCTTCCCTGCGTCCAGCTGTAGGCTTCAGCGGTGGTCACTTCTTTCGCCAGGTCCATACCGTTCAGTCCCGGGAAGGCTTTCGCTTTTTCCAGCGCCAGCGTCGCATCGAGGTTATCCCCTGCGATGATACAACCGTTTTGTGCACCCTTCTCGCGCAGCAGACGCGTCAGCTTACGGGTATCGATATCGGCAATCGCCACAATGTTATGGCGCTTCAGGTAAGAAGAGAGGTCTTCAGTGTTGCGGAAGTTGCTGGCAATCAGCGGCAGGTCGCGAATGACCAGGCCTTGCGCATGTACCTGAGAGGATTCTTCGTCAGCCGCATTGGTGCCGACATTGCCGATATGAGGATAAGTAAGAGTAACGATTTGGCGAGAATAGGAAGGATCAGTGAGGATTTCTTGATAACCGGTCATTGAAGTATTGAAAACGACTTCCCCAACCGCCGAACCCGTTGCCCCTATGGCCCGACCGATAAACTGGGTTCCGTCTTCCAGAACCAATAGCGCTGACTTAATCAAAACACCCTCCAGAGAATATTCACTCACTTTATTTGCATATTAATGCATAACCATGTCATGGATCAATGCAAATGTGTTGCCAGCGGATTTTTGGCAAACGGCGGCATTCTGGGGATTTGCTATGTAAAAGTCAACTTAAAACGGGAGTTTTGTATATTCTTTTGCAAGCCTGGCGTCTGGAATGGGATTTAATGGACAAAAAGATCAGGTAAATCATTCCGGAAAACGCTTGCGCGGCAGGTTTGTTAGAATTTTAGGGAGGTGGGCGACAAAAAGTGGACCAGATGGTCAAAATTTACATATATTTCACAGAAAAATGGCACAACAGTAAGCTTTATGCCGCCTAAGCGTTATTTTTTATCTAAAACGGATAAAATAAGAGGGCAATAAATTATTGCCCTATGCAATCAAGTAATTACGACTGCAATAACCACATCACGATGGGTAATATCGCTTACAAATTATTGAGATCAAGCACATCTCGCATATCAAAAAGACCCTTTTCCTTGGCGTTAAGCCACAAGGCGGCACGAACTGCACCATTCGCAAACGTCATGCGGCTTGACGCTTTATGGGTGATCTCAACACGTTCGCCAATATCGGCGAACATCGCTGTATGTTCGCCGACGATATCGCCTGCACGAACGGTTGCGAAACCAATTGTCCCGGGTACGCGTTCGCCGGTATGTCCTTCACGGGTATAGACCGCGCACTCTTTTAAATCTTTATCAAGTGCATGAGCAATCGCTTCGCCCATCGCCAGCGCCGTGCCTGACGGAGCATCAACTTTATGGCGGTGGTGTGCTTCAACAATCTCAATGTCGGTATAGTTGCCCATCACCTTCGCTGCCTTTTCCAGCAGTTTCAGCGTGACGTTAACGCCGACGCTAAAGTTCGCAGCGAAGACAATCGCAATGTCGGTGGCTGCGTCCTGAATGGCCTGTTTACCGGCATCATCGAAACCAGTGGTACCAATCACCATCCCTTTACCGTGCTGACGGCAAAACGCCAGATGAGCCAGTGTGCCTTCCGGACGGGTAAAGTCGATGAACACGTCAAAGTCTTCTTTCACCGCCTCAAGGCTGCTCTGCACGGTAACGCCTGTCTTGCCCGCGCCCGCCAGCTCGCCTGCATCGGCTCCCAGCAGGGATGAACCTTCACGCTCCAGCGCCGCGCCGAGTGCCACGCCATTCATCTGTAGTGCTGCCTGAATCAGCTGGCGGCCCATACGTCCACCCGCGCCCGCAATAGCAACGCGGATCTGTGCATCATGCATAGTTATTCTCTTACGTTAAAATGATGTAAACCGTTTTCAGATTAACCAGCCTTGGCAAAGCCTGCCAACTGAAAACACCGATAATTAGAATTTAACGTGAAACCGGCTTAAATATCAGTAAAAGACATGATTTTGTCGTCACGATAAAGTTTGGGGCAAAAAAAAGGCCAGCACAGGAGGTGCTGGCCTTTCATCAGATAAAGAACTATTCCACTTCTCGCGCGTCAATACGCAGCTCTTTCGGCACTTCGAAGACAATGTTCTCTTCACGGCCTTCCAGCGGCACCGCTTCGCCACCGCCCAGCTCTTGCAGACGGGCAATGACGTTCTGCACCAGAATATCCGGCGCTGAAGCGCCTGCGGTAACACCGACGCAGGCCGCGTTTTTTACCCACGCTTCCTGAATGTCCGTTGCGTCGTCGATCAGAAACGCCGCTTTCCCCATACGCTGCGCCAGTTCGGCCAGACGGTTGGAGTTAGAGGAGTTTTTCGAGCCGACCACCAGCACCACGTCCGCCTGTTCAGCCAGCGCGCGCACGGCTTCCTGACGGTTGGTGGTTGCGTAGCAGATATCATCTTTGCGCGGCCCGACGATTTTCGGGAAGCGCTGGCGCAGGGCGTCAATCACGTCTGAGGTGTCGTCCACGGAAAGCGTCGTCTGGGTCATAAACGACAGACGCGCTTCGTTTTTCACGTTCAGCGTCAGGACGTCTTCCGGTGACTCCACCAGATACATGCCCCCTTCCGGGTTGCTGTACTGGCCCATCGTGCCTTCCACTTCCGGGTGACCGGCGTGACCAATCAGAATTGACTCTTCACCGCGACGGCTGGCGCGCGCCACTTCCATATGCACCTTAGTCACTAACGGACAGGTGGCATCGAATACGGTCAGATCGCGGCTTTTCGCCTCGTTGCGTACCGCCTGGGATACGCCGTGCGCGGAGAAAATGAGGATTGCGCCGTCCGGCACTTCGCTGATCTGCTCAATAAAAATCGCACCGCGCTCGCGCAGGCTGTCGACCACGTAGCGGTTGTGCACCACTTCGTGACGCACGTAAATCGGCGCGCCGTAAATCTCCAGCGCGTTTTCAACAATGCTGATAGCGCGGTCTACACCGGCGCAAAAACCGCGCGGGTTAGCCAACAGGATCTGCATTTCAGGCCTCCAGCGCCGGATCGATCTCCAGCACTTCTACATCAAAATGAACGGTACGCCCGGCAAGCGGATGGTTGAAGTCAACGGTAATGGAGTCACCGTTGATTTCGCGGATCACGCCAGGCATTTCGCTGCCGTCCATAGCGGTAAAGAGCATAATCGCCCCGATTTCCGGTTCACCCGCATCCATAAACTCACGGCGCGAGAAATACTGGATCAGATCCGGGCTTGGCACACCGAATGCCGCATCCGGCTCCAGTGAGAACGCTTTTTTCTCGCCCTCTTTCAGACCCAGAAGCTGCTGCTCAAGGCCTTCAGACAGGGAGGTGTCACCCAGACGAAACAGCGCCGGTTTGCCATTGTTGCGGGTGGATTCGGCCGTGGAGCCGTCATCCAGCTTCAGCGTGAAATGAACGAGAACCGCGCTGTTGCTCTGTACGGATTTAGACATGCAAATTGCTCGCTTGTTTTGGGTCACCTGTTGCCCGGTGGCGCTACGCTTACCGGGCCTACGGGGGGCCACAAATTCTGTAGGCCGGGATCGCTACGCGTCACCCGGCTGGTTTTGTTACGCCTGCTCTTTCGCGGCCGGTTTAGGCAAGAAGCCTTCCAGCACGATTAACGCCGCACCGATGCAAATGGCGCTATCGGCGAGGTTAAAGGTCGCGAAGTGCCAGTCGCCGACGTAGAAGTCGATCATATCGACCACAAAGCCGTGCCACAGGCGGTCAAACAGGTTGCCCAGCGCGCCGCCAATGATCAGCGCGTAGGCGATGTTATTCAGCTTTTGCGTGGCCTTCGAGCGGTACATCAGCACCACCAGCACGACGCAGATACCGATAGCGATACCCGCGAAGAACCAGCGCTGCCAGCCACCGCTGTCGGCAAGGAAACTAAACGCCGCACCGTAGTTGCGGGCGTAGTGCAGGTTAAGCGACGGGAACAGCGGGACCGTATCCCCCAGAGCGAAATTCTGGAGGATCAGGAACTTGCTGCCCAAATCAATAATCAGCACCACTACCACCAGCCACAGCCAGCGCAGTCCTGTTGAACAGAGAGTTTTACTCATCAGGCAAACTTACGTTTTTCGCCGTCACCGGCGACGTTGCTTACACAGCGTCCGCAGATGTCTGCGTGTTCCGCCACCTGACCGACATCGGTAGTGTAATGCCAGCAACGCGGGCATTTCTCACCGTCGGCTTTGCTCAGTGCGACCTTCAGTCCTTTGAGCAGTTCGCTCTGCTGAGCATCAGCAGACGCCTCGGCATAATCCGCAACTTTCGCACCGGAGGTCAACAGGACAAATCGTAATTCATCGCCCAGCGCGGTCAGCTTCGCGGCCAGCTCAGGCTCTGCGTACAGGGTCACCGTCGCTTCCAGAGAGCCACCGACTTTCTTGTCAGCGCGCGCCTGCTCGATAACCTTGTTCACTTCGCCACGCACTTTCAGCAGCTCGTCCCAGTAGGCATCGTTCATCGCTTCGGTGCTGGAGAGATCGAACAGACCTTCGTACCACTCGCCGGTGAAGACATACTTCTCGCGGTCGCCCGGCAGGTAACCCCAGATTTCATCCGCGGTGAAGGACATGATCGGCGCCATCCAGCGTACCAGCGCCTCTGCGATGTGGAACAGCGCAGTCTGGCAGCTACGACGTGCCACGCTGTCCGCTTTCGCGGTGTACTGGCGGTCTTTGATGATGTCGAGGTAGAACGAGCCCATCTCGATGGAGCAGAAGCGCATCAGGCGCTGCACCACTTCGTGGAAGTCGTAAGATTCGTACGCTTTAACAATGTCTTCCTGCGCCGCTTTCGCGCAGCCCACCGCCCAGCGATCGAGCACGACCATCTCTTCCGGCTTCACCATGTCTTTTACCGGATCAAACCCGTTCAGGTTCGCCAGCAGGAAGCGCGCGGTGTTACGGATACGACGATAGCTGTCAGCGGCACGTTTCAGGATTTCATCAGACACCGCCATTTCGCCGGTGTAGTCGGTCGACGCCACCCACAGGCGCAGGATGTCCGCGCCCAGTTTGTTCATCACGTCCTGCGGAGAAACGGTATTACCGATGGACTTGGACATCTTACGGCCCTGACCATCCACGGTGAAGCCGTGAGTCAGTACCTGACGGTAAGGTGCTTTACCCTTCATGGCGGTGGAGATCATCAGGGATGACATGAACCAGCCGCGGTGTTGGTCGGAGCCTTCCAGATACATGTCGGCAGCGTGACCGGCGAACTCAGGGCGCACGTCAACGACAGAGGCGTGGGTTGAACCGGAGTCGAACCACACGTCCAGGGTATCTGGCACTTTCTCGTAGCTGTCTGCGTCAGCGCCCAGGATGTCGCGGGCGTCGAGATCCCACCACGCCTGAATGCCGTCAACTTCGACGCGCTTCGCCACTTCTTCCATCAGTTCCAGCGTATTCGGGTGCAGCTCCTGCGTCTCTTTATGTACGAACAGCGACATCGGCACGCCCCAGGTGCGCTGACGGGAGATACACCAGTCAGGACGGTTAGCCACCATGGATTCGATACGCGCCTGGCCCCAGTCCGGGATCCACTGCACGCCTTTGATCTCTTTCAGAGACTGCTCGCGCAGGCCTTTCTGGTCCATGCTGACGAACCACTGCGGGGTCGCACGGAAGATGATCGGCGACTTGTGACGCCAGCAGCACGGGTAGCTGTGCTGCATTTTCTCAACGTGCAGCAGCGCGCCGCTGGTGCGCAGCATGTCAACGATGATGTCGTTGGCTTTAAAGACGTTAATACCGTCCAGGGCCGGGTAGGTGCCAGGAAGGTAAGAGCCATCCGGACCGACCGGGTTGGCGATTTCCAGACCGTATTTCAGGCTGATGTTGTAGTCGTCTGGACCGTGGCCACCGGCGGTATGCACCGCACCAGTACCCGCGTCCAGCGTGACGTGGTCGCCCAGGATCCCCGGAACGTCGAAGTCCAGGAACGGGTGTTTGAAACGCATCAGTTCCAGCGCGTCGCCTTTTACGGTGCCCAGCACGGTGTAATCGGTGATGTTCGCGCGTTTCAGCACGCTTTCGACCAGGTCTTTCGCCAGGATAACCGCACGGCCATCAATCTGCACCAGCGCGTACTCAAACTCACCGGACAGGGAAATCGCACGGTTGGCTGGCAACGTCCACGGGGTGGTGGTCCAGATAACCAGCGAGATCGGGCCACTTACCCCAGGCAGACCAAATTTAGCTTTGATCGCATCCTGATCGACCGCTTCGAAAGCCACATCGATAGAAGGCGAGGTTTTGTCGTAATACTCAACTTCCGCTTCTGCCAGCGCAGAACGGCAGTCGACGCACCAGTGCACCGGCTTAGCGCCTTTGTGCAGGTGACCGTTGCCGATGATTTTACCCAGCGCACGGATGATGTTGGCTTCGGTTTTGAAGTCCATGGTCAGGTACGGATGCGACCAGTCGCCCAGCACGCCCAGACGGATAAAGTCAGCGCGCTGACCGTCAACCTGGGTGGCAGCGTATTCGCGGCATTTCGCGCGGAACTCAGCGGCGGTGAACTTCTCACCCGGCTTACCGTACTCTTGCTCCACTTTCAGTTCGATTGGCAGACCATGGCAGTCCCAGCCCGGAACGTAAGGCGAGTCATATCCCGCGAGTCCTTTGGACTTCACGATAATGTCTTTCAGAATCTTGTTTACAGAGTGACCAATATGAATGCTGCCATTCGCATATGGAGGGCCATCATGCAGAATGAAGGTTTTTTTGCCTTTTTTGGCTGCACGAATGATGCCGTACAGGTCATCATCGGTCCAACGCGCCAGCATTCCCGGTTCACGCTTGGCGAGATCGCCGCGCATCGGGAACCCTGTTTCCGGCAAATTCAGGGTTGATTTATAGTCACTCATCAGATTCTCGGTTCCGTATTTATCACGTAGGCAGTTAAGCCGGTTCTAAAGCCCAAAAAACTCGCGGGCCGTTAATTCATCTCGCGCGATTTGCGCCTTAAGTTCATCCAGCGAAGCGAATCGCTGTTCATTGCGTATTTTTTTACGCAGTATCACATCTATATGGCGACCGTAGAGGTCCATTACAACGTCCAGCAGGTGTACTTCTAACTGTTGACGCACACCGGCAACCGTTGGACGTGTGCCAATGTTGGCGACGCCGTAGAAAGGCTTCTCGCCCAGTCCTGCCACTTCCACCGCATAGACCCCTTTAACCGGGGAGACCTGACGACGCAGCGGTATATTCGCCGTCGGGAAACCTATCGTGCGGCCCAGCGCATCGCCATGGACCACGCGACCTGAAATTGTGAACGGGTGACCCAGCAGCGTTTCTGCCGTGTCCAGTTCATCGTTCGCCAGCGCCTGACGTACCGCCGTGCTGCTGACGCGCACGCCGCCCTCACAGAAGGTCATCGTGCTGGTGACGTCAAACCCGTACTCCAGGCCAGCCTTCTGTAATAACAAGAAATCGCCCTGACGACCAGCGCCAAAGCGGAAATCATCGCCCACGGCGAGAAACTGCACGCCAAGCTGCCTGACCAACAGGTCGCTGACAAAATTTTGTGCGGTCAGCGCGGCAAAACGACGGTCGAACCGTACGCACAGCACGTAGTCCACCCCTGACTCCGCCAGGTAGCGCAACTTTTCGCGCAGACGCGTCAGCCGCGCGGGGGATTTCTCGCCTGCAAACAGCTCCAGCGGCTGAGGCTCGAAAATCATCACCACGACGGGCAGGCCTCGCGCCTCGCCTTCTTTACGCAATCCCTGCAACAGCGCCTGATGCCCACGATGCACGCCGTCGAAATTACCAATGGTCAG
>OJWZ01000119.1_pt1 | contig 18667 bp, 8 predicted proteins | sample 1600551 | NCBI WGS metagenome assembly OJWZ01 (sample SAMN04436706, study PRJEB24849) | human gut metagenome | biome: human gut; feature: NICU; material: stool | host: Homo sapiens | place: USA: Saint Louis, MO | collected 2010-07-28 | reverse complement strand
AACCCGTAACTATGTAGCGGCTAGTATATCTCATCCGATGTACTAGCCGCTATTTGTCGCATAAATAAAATTAATATAACAAATCAGTTACAGCTACTTAAAATTTCATAATATTTTCATAAAACTATATCTAAATTATTGAAAATATGAATGTAACGTGATATTTTATAAATGTATGTATAAAACTAGACCGTTATTGTCTACTTTTATAAATGAATGAGTTATCAATAATAAAATTATATATATTAGTGTGAGGAGATACGTGGACTGTGAATAAGATATTTAAAGTTATTTGGTCTAAATCAAAACAATGTTATGTCGTTGTATCGGAAATGGCGAAGAATACAACGGGGAAAAAGAAGATTATAGTGGCTAGTATTCTGGCTGGATTAGCTACACAAAGTTGTAGTGTAATGGCGGCAGGAGCACCTTCTTCAAGCAATAATGTGTGGGGTGCAACGACACCTGGTGGGGTTGCTATTGGTCAGAATTCTGTGGCTTCTGGTGCGACTGCAGTAGATCCGGCTACTGGTACTGTTAGAGTAGCACCTTCTATTGCAATTGGTCTCGCATCATCTTCAGCAGGCCTAGACACAATTACGATAGGTATTGGTGCAGGAAATACCAAATCGTATGGTATTTCAATGGGGAAGCAAACCAATGTTGGGGGCGACTATGGTATTGCTATTGGTTATCAAACATCAGCGATGTCGGATCATGCAGTGGCTATAGGTGAACAAACGAGAGCACCTAAGATGGGGGCCACTGTTATGGGGGTAAGTGCTCGTGGCTATGGACAAGGTTCTGTATCATTAGGTTGGCAAGCCTTAGCTGGTGCAGATGTATATGGATCTGGAATTAATATTGGTACTAATCCATATAACGATACGGCAGCTACTATTAACAGTTATCAAAAGTGGGGCGATACAGCTATTGGCCTAAGAGCTGTTGCAACAGGTGGAAATGCAACGGCCCTAGGACGTAGTGCGAGGGCTGCTGCTGAAAATTCTATTGCTATCGGCGGTGGTAATGGAGATAATTTTAATAATAATACTGAAAAGACAGAGGCTAGTGCGGCTAAGGCAACAGCTATCGGCTATAATGCGAAGGCCACTGCTGGTGATACACTCGCATTAGGTACATCTAGTAAAGCTAGTGGCAGTGACGCTTTAGCAGTTGGTGTAAATGCGAATGCTAGTAATAGTGATTCCATTGCTATTGGTCAAGATACGGTCTCTAACAATATTAATTCCGTAGCATTTGGCAGAAGCTCACAAGCAACTGGTTCTTCTGCAACTGCACTTGGTGCACATACTAAGGCCACTGATACAGGGGCAGTAGCGATAGGTTTAAAAGCAGAGGCTACTAAGGAAGGCTCTATTTCGATAGGGCAACAAAGTGCAGCATCTGGTCTTAAAGCTATCACAACTGGTTATCTATCTGCTGCTAGTGGTGAAAATGCTGCCGCTTACGGTAATACAGCAAAGGCAGTTGGCAAGAACTCATTAGCACTAGGTGCGAATACGCAAGCTACTGTAGAAGGTGGCGTAGCATTGGGTGCTGGTTCCATAGCGAATACAGTAGCTGGTGCTGGCTATAATCCTAATACGGGACGAACAAATACATTTACTGGCTTATCTGGTAATGCGTTAACAAGTACTTGGGCCGCTGTTTCTATTGGCGATGGTACCAATACACGTCAATTAACAGGTCTTGCAGCTGGTACTAACAATACTGATGCGGTCAATGTAGCACAACTTAAGAGCATGAACCTTGCTTTCACAGCCGACGGCAGCACAAAGGGCGACGTTAATTTGACAAATAGTGCATTAAACGTAGTCGGTGATAGCACGTATATTACGACAAAGGGCAATAATCAAACGCTCACAATTTCTGGTAAAAAGCAAAATATTACCGTTACGAATGGTACGGCTAGTGCTAGCGCAGGTATGGCGGACGCCAATAATGTAGCGCAAGCGATTAACCAAGCAAATGCGGATCAAACCATTAGCTACAAGGCGAATAATGGTACGGCTAATACGGTTAAGGTATCCGATGGTCTTAATTTTACCAATGGTACAAGCACTGTTGCTACTGTAGGTGCGAATGGCCAAGTAACTTATGACTTGAATTCGACAACGAAACAATCGATTACGGATTCATCAACTGCTGTTAATCGTACGATTGCCCTTGGTAGTGACTCTGGTTCTACTACAGCAAAGAAACTTAGCACAAGTGCTATTGCTTTCAACATCAAAGGCGACACAGGCGCTAATGCCTTAATCACTACAACGGCTACTGGAGATAATGTGTCCATTACGCCAACCGCTAAATTGACTGCTGCTGTTGCGGCTGCTGAAAATGCAGCGAACAAGAATTTGTCCAATATTTCCTCTAGCGGTGAAACGGTTATTAAAAATTTAGCTAAAGGGGCTGCGCAAGATGCTGTGAAAGTAGCCGGCACGGGCCTTGCTACGGTATCAGATAATACAGTAGGCGGTGTTAAAACATATACGGTTGATGTGAATACCGGTAATTTGGTGGTAGCTGCCAATGGGCAAGTCGGTGCTGCTGGTACAACTGGTGCATCTGGTGCGGCCGGTTCTAATGGCGTAGCTACAACCCAAAATGTAGCGACTGCTATCAATGATGCTGTGACTAAAGCAAAAGCAAGCACAACACAAGCCTTAGCCGATGCAGAACATAAATTTGATGGTGATACAGGTACTACATCCGTTCGTAAACACGGTGAAGTATTATCCATTAAAGGTGGCGTAACAAATGCTGCTGATTTAGCAACAGGCAACATCGGTGTTGTATCCGATGGGGCAGGTACATTGAACATTCGCCTTGCGAAGGTATTGAGTGGTTTAACATCCGCAACCTTCACCACTGCTGGTGGTAATACTACTGTTATCAATGGTGATGGTGTTACCATTACACCAAGTGGTACTGGTGCCTCTGCTATCTCCATGACAACGGATGGTATCAATGCGGGCGGTAAAGAAGTAAAAGGTATCGCTGATGGTACAGCTGCCGATTCCGCTGTTAGCAAAGGCCAAATGGAAACAGCCATTGCTAATGCACAAACAGCAGCTACATCTACTGAAAAGGTAGTAGCTAAAACATTGTCTGGCGATACTAACTTGGCCACTGTAACAGGTCAAACTGGTACTTCTAAGGGTGAAACCTATGAAGTAGCCGTATCTGAAAATGCTGTTAAGAACGTAGCTAAAGCAGCTGCACAAGACGCTGTAACAGTAACAGGCACAGGCCTTGCTACAGTATCTGACAATACAGCAGCTGGTGTTAAAACATATACGGTTAATGTAGATGAAGGTAAGCTTGTTATCGATGACACTACTGGTAAAGTGGGCGCTGCTGGTTCTACACAAGGTACAACAGCTGGTAAAAATGGCGTAGCTACAACCCAAAACGTAGCAACCGCTATTAATGATGCGATTACTAAATCCAATGTCAATACAGCACAAGCCTTAGCTGACGCAAAACACAATTTTGCTGGTGATGATGCTACCGTAATTAGCCGTAAACATGGTGAACAACTTAACATTAAAGGTGGTGCCTCCACAACTGCTACAGATCTCACATCTGGTAATATCGCAGTGGTAGGTGATACAACAACTGGCACATTAAATATTAAGATGGCAAAAGCCTTAACCGGTTTAACATCTGCTACTTACACAGATGGGGCTGGTAATACACAAACCGTAACAGGTGGTTCCTCTACGATTTCTGATGCAGCGGGTCATTCTACGGTTGTATCTAAAGGTGGCGTAACTACTACGGATGGTACGAATACAACAACTGTAGCTCCATCTGGTATTACTGCAACCGATGGTACTCATACAGTTACTCTTGGTGGCTCTGGTATCAATGCAGGTGGTGCAGAGGTTAAGAACGTTGGTAAAGCAACGACTGATGATGCTGCGGTTAATAAGAAACAAATGGATGATGCTGTGAAAGCAGCTACTGATTCCATCAGCACATTAGGGGATAACAAAGTATCCTTAGGTAGTGATTCCGGTACAACAACAGCTAAGAAATTGAGCACAACTGGTGGCATTAAGTTCAACATTAAAGGTGAAAATGGTGCAAATGCACTCATTACAACATCTGCCACAGGTGATGATGTCACCATCGCTCCAACGGCTAAGTTGAGTGCTGCTGTGACAGCGGCAGAAAAATCTGCTGATAAAGACTTGTCCAACTTGTCTGCTGCCGGTGATACCTACATCAAGAATCTTGCTAAAACGGCTGCTTCTTGGAATGTAGAAACAAATGGCGGTGGTACTACTGCTGTATCTGGTGGTGAAAGTGTCAACTTCATCAATGGCGATAACATTGCTATTACAAATGCAGGTCGTGCTATTACAATTGGTACGGCTAAGAACGTATCCTTCGATAAAGTGACTGTTGGTGGTATTGTTCTTGATAAAACAGATGGCATCAATGCGGGCGGTAAAGAAGTAAAAGGTATCGCCGATGGTACAGCTGCCGATTCCGCCGTTAGCAAAGGCCAAATGGAAACAGCCATCGCTAATGCACAAACAGCAGCTACATCTACTGAAAAGGTAATTGCTAAGGCGTTAACTGGCGATACTAACTTAGCCACTGTAACAGGTCAAACGGGTACTGCTAAGGGTGAAACCTATGAAGTAGCCGTATCTGAAAATGCTGTTAAGAACGTAGCTAAAGCAGCTGCACAAGATGCTGTAACTGTAACAGGTACAGGTCTTGCTACAGTATCTGATAATACAACAGGCGGTGTGAAAACATATACTGTGAATGTAGACGAAGGTAAACTTGTTCTTGATGATACAACCGGTAAAATCGGTGCTAATGGTGCTACACAAGGTAGTACAGCTGGTAAAAATGGCGTAGCTACAACACAAAACGTAGCAACTGCTATCAATGACGCTGTGACTAAAGCAAATGCCAATAATGCACAAGCTTTAGCTGATGCAAAACACAATTTTGCTGGCGATGACGCTACTGTAATTAGCCGTAAACATGGCGAACAACTTAACATCAAAGGTGGCGCATCCACAACTGCTACAGACCTTACATCTGGTAATATCGCAGTGGTAGGTGATACAACAACTGGTACATTAAATATCAAGATGGCAAAAGCCTTAACAGGTTTAACATCTGCTACATTTACAGATGGATCCGGTAATACACAAACCGTAACAGGTGCTTCCTCTACTATCGCGGATGGCGCGGGTAACACGACCACTATGACTAAAGGTGGTCTATCCACTACTGATGGTACAAATACAACGACAGTAGCACCGGCTGGTGTCACTGCCACTGATGGTACTAATACTGTTAAGTTGAATGGTTCTGGTATCGATGCTGGCAATACACAAATCAAAAACGTTGGCAAAGCAACGACCGATGATGCTGCGGTTAACAAGAAACAAATGGATGATGCTGTAAAATCAGCTACTGATGCAACCACAGCATTGGGTAATAATACCATTGCTCTTGGCAGTGATGCTGGTCCTACAACAGCGAAGAAACTTAGCACAAATGCTATTACATTCAACATCAAAGGTGATACAGGCGCTAATGCGTTAATCACTACATCTGCTACAGGCGATAATGTAACGATTGCTCCAACCGCTAAATTGACAGCTGCGGTGACAGCGGCAGAAAAATCTGCTGACAAGGATTTGTCTAATATTTCATCTGCTGGTAAAACAGTGATCAAAGACTTGGCAGTCACATCCGCACAAGACGCTGTTAATGTAACAGGCACAGGCCTTGCTACAGTATCCGATAATACAACTGGCGGTGTGAAAACATATACTGTAAATGTAGATGAAGGTAAACTCGTCCTTGATGATACAACAGGTAAAATCGGCGCTAATGGTTCTACACAAGGCACTACAGCTGGTAAAAATGGCGTAGCTACAACACAAAACGTAGCGACTGCTATTAACGATGCAATTACTAAATCCAATGCGAATACAGCACAAGCATTAGCTGACGCTGAACATAAATTTGATGGTGATACAGGTACCACATCTGTACGTAAACATGGTGAAGTATTATCCATCAAAGGTGGCGTAACAACACCAGCTGATTTGACAACAGGCAACATCGGTGTCGTATCTGATGGGGCGGGTACATTGAATATTCGCCTTGCGAAGGTATTGAGCGGTTTAACATCTGCTACGTTCAAAGATGCATCCGGTAATACCACTATGGTGACAGGTGGTTCTACTACGATTGCAGATACAGCTGGTAATACCCAAACATTGGCACCAACGAAATCTGAAATTAAGGATACTAATGGTGTATCCACTGTTACTACAAAAGATGGTGTAACAGCTAAAGATGCCAGTGGTCAAACGACATCTTTAACTAAAGGTGGCGTCGATGCAACTGATGGCAATGGTAACACTACATCCTTAACGAATACGGGAGTAAGTGCAACTGATGGTAATGGCCATACAACAGGTCTTACAAACGGCGGCTTATCCACTACTGATGGTACGAACACAACAACCGTAGCGCCAACAGGTATTACTGCCACTGATGGTACCAACACTGTTAAATTAAATGGTTCTGGTATTGATGCTGGTAATACAGAAATTAAGAACGTTGGTAAAGCAACTACCGATGATGCTGCTGTTAATAAGAAACAAATGGATGATGCCATTACTAAAGCTACTGCGGATGCAACTCATGAATTTGGTGGTGATGATGCTACTGTTGTAAGTCGTAAACACGGCGAAAAACTTACTATTAAAGGTGGCGCTTCTACCAATGCTGCAGATGTCACATCTGGTAATATCGCGGTAATTGGTGATGCTACAAATGGTGCTTTGAATATTAAACTTGCGAAAGCGTTAACAGGTTTAACATCTGCAACATTTACAGATACAGCCGGTAATACAACTACTGTGACTGGTGGTTCTACTACGATTGCAGATACATCTGGTAATACCCAAACATTGGCTCCAACGAAATCTGAAATTAAGGATAACAATGGTGTATCCACTGTTACTACAAAAGATGGTGTAACAGCTAAAGATGCTAGCGGTCAAACGACATCTTTAACTAAAGGCGGCGTCGATGCAACTGATGGCAATGGTAACACTACATCCTTAACCAATACGGGAGTAAGTGCAACCGATGGTCATGGTCATACAACAGGTCTTACAAACGGTGGCCTATCCACTACTGATGGTACGAACACAACAACCGTAGCACCAACAGGCATGACTGCTACTGATGGTACGAACACTGTGAAAGTAGAAGGCTCTGGCATCGATGCAGGCGGTACAGAAATTAAACATATCGCTGCTGGTACAGCTGCTGATTCTGCGGTCAACAAAGGCCAAATGGATGATGCCATTACTAAAGCTACTGCGGATGCAACTCATGAATTTGCTGGGGATACAGGTAGTAATTCTGTTCGTAAACATGGTGAAGTATTGTCTATCAAAGGTGGCGTAACCGATACTAATAAACTTTCAGATAATAATATTGGGGTTATATCTGATGGAGCAGGTACATTAAATGTTAAATTATCTAAAGATTTAACCGGTTTGACATCTGCTACGTTCAAAGATGGATCTGGCAATACACAAACCGTAACAGGTGCTTCCTCTACTATTACAGATGGCACGGGTAACACAACTGCTATGACTAAAGGTGGTTTATCCACTACTGACGGTACAAACACAACGACAATAGCACCAACTGGTGTCACTGCCACTGATGGTACTAACATTGTTAAGTTGAATGGCTCCGGTATCGATGCTGGTAATACACAAATTAAGAACGTTGGTAAAGCCACTACCGATGATGCTGCTGTTAATAAGAAACAAATGGATGAGGCTGTGAAGGCAGCTTCCGATGCAACCAAAGCATTGGGTAATAATACGATTACCCTTGGGGGTGATTCCGTTTCTACAACAACAGCAAAGGCACTAAATACAACTGGTGGCATTCAATTTAATATTAAGGGGCAAACTGGAACCGATGCCTTGATTACAACTTCTGCTAGTGGTGATGATGTAACCATTACACCAACTGATAAATTGATAAACGCTGTGAAAGCTGCAGAAAAATCTGCTGATAAAGACTTGTCCAACTTGTCTGCTGCGGGGAATACGCATATTCAAAATTTGGCTAAATCTGCGGCATCTTGGAACGTCCAAACCAATGGCAATGGTACTACAGCAGTAGTTGGTGGTGATACAGTCAACTTCATTAATGGCGATAATATTGCTATTACGAATACAGGTCATGCGATTACGATTGGCACTGCTAAGGATGTATCCTTTGATAAAGTGACTGTTGGTGGTATGACCCTTGATAAAAATGGCATTTTGTCGGGTATATCATCTATCACTGGTAGTGGTACTGGAGCGCCAACGATGACTTTCAACAGTCAAAATGGCAATACCCCAGCCAATGTGTCCATTAATTCTAATTTGGATATGGGCGGTCATCGCATTACCGGTGTGGGCCCTGCAGAAAAACCAACCGATGCGGTGAATAAACAACAAGTGGATCAAGCACTTCGTGGCCTTGCGGGTCTAGCAGATAATGCGGCAAGACAATACGCAAGCAAAGCGGGCGCTAATGCAGCTGCATTGGCAGCATTGAAACCTATTCAATATGATCCATTGGAACCAACACAAATCATGGCCGGTGTGGGTAATTACAAGTCCCAAACTGCTGTGGCACTCGGTATGGCGCATTACACCAATGAAAATACGATGTTCAACATCGGTGTATCCCTCGATAGCCATGACAACATGGTCAACGCTGGTGTAACCCATAAATTTGGCTATAGCCCTGAAAAGAAAGCTATTCCAAATCGCTATAAAGGTGGTCCAATTAGCTCCATCTATGTAATGCAAGATGAAATGCAATCCTTGTTGGCCAAAGACCAAGAAAAGGATGCTGTAATCTCCAAACAGGCTAGTGAAATTGATACACTTCGCCAACAAAATGAAGATATGCAACGTAAAATTGATATGATTCTTGCTAAATTACAATAATAGTATAATGTAAGATATACAACAAAAGCGGATAGTGAGTCCTAGGATTCACTATCCGCTTTTGGTTGTGTGTATATTATTTTTTTCTAAAGAACCCCAATACTCGTAAATGACGCAATACTTCATCTAAATATTGTTCCGATGGAACGCGGTACTGTTGACCATCCTTCGTTGTCCGTTCGACGGTCACATTCACATCTAGATTTTCTATGAGTTTTTCTTTTGTAGTTGGCGTTGTTAAGAGGCGCATAATGTATAACACGCCATGCTCCACGTCATAGTCGATTTGATTATACATGTTTGCCGTCGTCATATACCGATTGCCATCCTTTTCGATAAGGGTTGCAATATAGTCGATGAACCGCTGAGGAACGTAGGTTTCGTTTTCCTTGAACGGTAGGTGTTCATAGCGTTCACCAAAGGTATAGAGTTGGCCGATGACAACGAGCAAGAACAAGCGAGTATAAAGCTTATCCATATCGATGTCATAGCCCGGATACTGATGTTCAATATGGTCGACCACATCTTGTACAGAGAATGGTAATCTCGTATCCATCATTTCCTTAATAGCGATGTGTACCGTATCCGTCCATTCCGGTGGAACACCCAAATCTGTATCTAAGGTGATGAGGAAATAGAGTCCATCCAATATGTCCTTGGTTACCGTTTCATTTTGCGTAATCTTGGCCGCGTTGGATTGTTTCGTTAACAACGACATACGGAACTGTGTATCATACACGTAATCAAAGTACTGTTCCTTATCCACGCGGTTATCTTGGGCTAATTTGTTGATATTCGTCACCGTCGCATCAGGTAACCACGTAATAAAGGAGCGCTGCATACATTCATCGCCCACATAGGCACAACCTTGAGATTCAGCCCGTTTCACAAACTCCGATACATACACCGGATCGTTAATGGACTCTAAATACTCATGGCCCACGTAATAATCATTGGCCTTAAGGACACGATCAATATTAGGAATCTTGTAACTCGATTTCATGCGAGACCGTTCATCCAACTTCATCGTTTCCTGAATGAGCTGCAACACCTGTTTCGTATATGCCGTGCGATCCTGTAGGGACGTCGTTGGCGCATGCTTTTCCGAATACAGCATAATATCCCGCAACTGTTCTAACCGTTTCCATCCCGGATACGTATTATATGACACATACGCGATGCCACGGTCCGATAGATTGCGATTACAAATGCTGAGAATCTTGTCTTTCACCATGTCCGGTACCCACGACCAAATGCCGTGCACGATGATGTAATCGAAGGTGCCGAAATTGTCGTCGATGTCCATGATATTTTTCTCTAGCAACGTAATATTCGTGAGCCCCATGGATTCGATTAATTCCTTGCCGTGCTCAATCTGCACGCCAGACAAATCGATGCCTGTGAAAGTAGTCTCTGGATAGTACAGCGCTTGTGGGATGATGTTGCCCCCGCACGACGAACCTAGCTCTAACACGCGCGCCCCTTTGAGTGGTGCTGGTGAAAGCCCATATAACCGGCCGCGGGCTTGTAGTGAATTGATATTAGTGTTGGAAAATGCCTTAGACACATAGAGGAAATTGTCATACGACTCTTTTAATTCCTCAATCTTCTCTTGCACCACCTCGTTAATAGGTGGCTGTATGGTGTTTGATTTCTTTGGAGATGCACCTTTTATAGGTGTTTTATCTTGCTTTGCATTTGTCTTGGGAATAGAGTTTTGGCTCATGTGTATACCTTTCAATACAGATGAATATTTCTTTAAGTATATCATAGGCGAGGGGGATATCTGCACGCCCGATAAATCGATGCCTGTGAAAGTAGTCTCTGGATAGTACAGCGCCTGTGGGATGATATTGCCCCTCCCCTACATCATGATATATATGTGTTTAGTATAGCATAGACCCCAAAAATATCGTACAGGTGATGGTGCGAAATGAGTGCATTAGAATACGTAAAAGAATAATTATCATTAACAAATATTAGAGAAAAAATAGGGGGGGGGTAAAGAGTTTATAAACCATTCATAAAACTTTCATAAAGCCATATCGAAAATATTGAAAACATGAATGGAAGATGATAAACTTTATATATTCTGAATATACACTACTTTGGTAGTGTTCTTAGAATACGTGTTCTGTATATGTATAGAATGTATAAATATGTTTGGGAGGACATGATAAGGAGGGGTTACTATTAACATAGGTATTACCTTTTTTTGGGGCGCATCGTATAACCATATTTGGTCCAATGGGGCGGGCCAAAATATGGCATTTTTAAAACAGTGCCTAGAGCAAATCGAAGGCGTCGATAAGGTATATTTTGTATACTGGCGCAATGATAAGGCCACCATATCGGATAATATGCGCTTAGATTTGATGAACATCGATATCTACGAGGTGGAAGAGGTCGTAGAAACAACGGACATCTTAATCGAAGGCACATTGACCTTGGAACCAGAAATTGAAAAGAAATTCCGGAAACATGGTGCCAAAATCGTGTCCTATCGGATGGGCAACGATTTTGTATGGGATATGGAAAAAATGGTACATAATTTACCAAATGCCCGTGCATTTAATGGCGCTCAATACGATGCGGTGTGGATGATACCACAGGTAGTCAAAACAAATCGTTGCTATTTGGAAATCATTACACGCGCTCCTGTGTATGAAGTTCCACATTTGTGGTCTCCACTTTTTTTAGATGAAATGGCAAAGAACGTTAAGGAGCCTTTCAAATTTGGCTATGAACAAGGTCAAATGGAAAAAAATGGGGCTCGCGTCTCCGTCATGGAACCAAATATATCCATATCTAAGAATTGCATGATGCCCGTTCTGATTGGGGAAGAGGCGTATCGGAATCATCCGGAATTGGTTAAACACATCTATCTGTGCAATACCTATGATAAAAAGGATGATAAACCGCTGCATGATTTTATCGGTTTTACATCGGCCGTTAAGGATGGCATCATGTCCGTAGAAACGCGTCATATTACGCCGCTGTTCTTGGCAGAATACACGGATCTACTCTTGTCCTTCCAATGGGAATTAGCCTTGAACTATATGTACTATGAGGCCTTGTATGGCAACTATCCATTGGTACATAATTCACCGATGCTCAGAGAGCATCACGTAGGTTTTTACTATGATTATTTCGATGCCTACGATGGAGAACGGCAATTAATAAATGCTATCAAATCCTACGATGCCGATTTTGATACGCACGTAAGACGTAATAAGGAATTAATTGAATTCCTTTCACCATTCAATCCAGAAAACATTAGAAAACATCAAATTTTAATTGAAAAGTTAGGAGGCAAATAACAATGAACAAGATTTTTAAAGTCATTTGGTCTAAATCGAAACAGTGCTATGTAGTAGTATCCGAGCTCGCAAAAAATACGACAGGGAAAAAGAAAATCGTCGTAGCGTCCGTCTTTGCCGCTTTGGCTATGACAGGGGGCATGCAAGACGTACATGCGGTTGATGCACCTGGTAATCGCGGTGGTTTTAGTAGTAATGGTACTATTGGTACTGCATTTAATCCTACTGAAGGTACGGTTCTTGGTCCTAATATGCCGGGTGCTTTTGACCAAACTACAAGAGCTAAAGGTAATGTTGCAACCGTAGGTATTGGTGCACACAGTGAAGCTTTTGGTGGATCATCTGTTGCCATGGGTGGTGGTACTGCTTATGGTGATAAAGCTGGTACAAAAGGTAATGTTGCTGGTCAAGGTGGTGCTGTAGCTATTGGCTGGGTAACTGCAAAAGGTGACCGCGCCGTTGCGTTAGGTGGCATTGGTCAAACAGCAGCTACTGGTGATAATTCTTTTGCAACCAGTGGTGGTGTGGCGAATGGTGATAATGCTTCTGCACTTAATGATAGCCGTGCAACAGGCAATAATACCTTTGCAGCAGCTGGTGGTGTAGCTAATGGCGCTTCTAACATCGCTATTGGTAACAGTGCTAATGCTGGTGGTACAGCAGGTAAAACTGGTGCTGTAGCTATCGGTGATAGTGCAACTGCGAGTGGGACAGCTACTGTAGCAGTAGGTAAAGGGGCACAAGCAGATTTAGATAATGATAATGCTTTTGGTAACTCCGTTCATGCAAACGCTGGTGGTGCTACTGCAGTAGGTTATATAGTAAATACAACCGGTAACCAAGCCTTTGGTGGTGGTTCTAATACAAATGTAAGCGGTTCTGCAGCCGTAGGTATTGGTTATATGTCTCAAGTTGATGGTAACCGTGCTGTAGGTATCGGTAGTGAATTAAGTGGCACCAAAAATACAGCATCTGGTGATTACTCCGTAGCGATTGGTGCGGCTGCTCAAGGTACAGCAGCAGGTGCTACTGCTATTGGTAAACAAGCAAATGCATCCAAGGCTGATGCGGTAGCTATTGGTACAAGTGCAGCTGCATCTGAAAGTACAGCTGTTGCCATTGGTAAAAGTGCAGCAGCTAGCAAGACAGGTGCAATGGCTGCTGGTACAAGTGCTGCAGCATCTGGTGACAATGCAACTGCTCTTGGTACTGATACAGTAGCTGGTACAGGTGGTGCTACTGCTGTTGGTTATGGTGCATCCGTAACGACTGTTGGTACAAGCTGGGGTGGTACTGCTGTTGGTGCTAAAGCAACTGTAACAGGCATGAATGGCGTAGCGGTAGGTCGTGCTTCTAAAGCATCTGGTAGCCGTGCCATTGCAATCGGTGCAGGTAACAATAATAATGCGACTGATTCTACCGATTTTACAGAAGCGAGTGGTGATAGCTCTATCGCTTTGGGTTCCAATACAAAGGCTACAAAAGGTAGTGGCGTAGCAATCGGTAATGCTACCACAGCTACAGGCGTATCTGCTGCAGCTGTTGGTCCAAATTCAAATGCAGTTAAAGATTATGACGTTGCTCTTGGTAGTAACGTAAATGCTAGTGGTTCTGGTTCCGCAGCAGTCGGTTACCTTGTTAATACATCTGGTAACCAAGCATTTGGTGCAGGTTCTAATACAACTGTAAGTGGCCCTGCAGCAGTAGGTATCGGTTATAAATCCGAAGCGACTGGCAATCGTGCAGTAGCTCTTGGTAGTGAATTGAACGGTACGAAAAATGGTGCCACTGCTGATTATGCTATCGCAGTGGGTGCTGGTGCTCGTGGTACAGGCAATGCTGCTACAGCTATTGGTAAAGGTGCAGCTGCTTCTGAAAGTTCTGCTACTGCCATCGGTACTGGTGCGGCAGCAAGCAAATCTAATACAGTTGCTGTTGGTACAAGTGCAACGGCTTCTATGGATAGTGCAGTTGCGATTGGTAATGGTGCGCAAGCAACTAAAGCATCTAGCGTAGCATTAGGTTCCAATGCCACTACTGATGATGCTGTTAGCACAACAGGCTTGACAATTGCTGGTACAGCTTACACATTTGCTGGTGATTCTGCTAATAGTACAGTATCTATTGGTAGCTCCACTGTTAAACGTACACTTACAAACCTTGCAGCAGGTCGTGTATCTGCTACATCTACAGATGCTATCAACGGTTCCCAATTATATGCAGCAACACAAGCTATTGAAAGCAATGCAACTGCTATCACTAGCGTCTCCAATGCGGCAAGTACAGCTCTTTCAACAGCAAACTCTGCAGTAACAAAAGCAGATGCTGCTGTATCCACAGCTAACTCTACAGCAGCAGGCTATAACGCAGCAAAAGCCGCTATCTCTAGCTCTGCAGCGGCAGCAGAAGCAGCAGCAACTAGAGCGTCTACAAGTGCGACTGCAGCATCTACATCTGCATCCGATGCAGCAACAAGCGCAACGAAAGCAAGCACAAGTGCCGCGGCTGCATCTACTAGTGCTACTAACGCAGCAGCATCTGAAACTGCAGCAAGTACATCTGCATCTAATGCAGCAACAAGCGCAACAAAAGCAAGCACAAGTGCAGCGGCTGCATCTACAAGCGCTACTAACGCAGCAGCATCTGAAACTGCAGCAAGTACATCCGCATCTAATGCAGCAACAAGCGCAACAAAAGCAAGCACAAGTGCAGCAGCAGCATCTACATCTGCTGGATTAGCTGATAGTTCTGCAAATCGTGCGGAAGCAGCTGCAAATAGAGCTGCAGCATCTGAAACAGCAGCCAGCACATCTGCATCCAATGCGGCAACAAGTGCAACAAAAGCAAGCACAAGTGCTGCAGCAGCTTCTACGAGCGCAACTAACGCAGCAGCGTCTGAAACAGCAGCTAGTACATCTGCATCCAATGCAGCAGTAAGTGCGAATACAGCATCTACAAGTGCAACAGCAGCAAGTACAAGTGCCACTAACGCGGCAGCATCTGAAACAGCGGCTAGCACAAGTGCATCTAATGCGGCTGACAGTGCAGCATTAGCAGCCACTAAAGCGGCAGCAGCATCTACAAGTGCAACTGCTGCATCTACTAGCGCCACTAACGCGGCAGCGTCTGAAACAGCAGCTAGTACATCTGCATCCAATGCAGCTGACAGTGCAGCGTTAGCATCCAGTAAAGCAGCAGCAGCCTCAACATCTGCATCCAATGCAGCAGATTCTGCGAACACAGCTTCTACAAGTGCAACAGCTGCTTCAACAAGTGCAACAAATGCAGCAGCGTCTGAAACAGCAGCAAGCACATCTGCATCCAATGCGGCAGTAAGTGCCAATACGGCCTCTACAAGTGCGACAGCAGCATCCACGAGTGCCACTAACGCAGCAGCCTCTGAAACTGCAGCGTCTACATCCGCATCTAATGCGGCTGACAGTGCAGCATTGGCTTCCAGTAAAGCGGCAGCAGCATCTACATCTGCATCCAATGCAGCAGATTCTGCGAATACAGCATCCACAAGTGCAACTGCGGCATCTACAAGTGCAACTAACGCGGCAGCGTCTGAAACAGCGGCAAGTACATCTGCATCCAATGCAGCAGTAAGTGCCAATACAGCATCTACTAGTGCAACAGCTGCCTCTACGAGTGCAACTAACGCAGCTGCGTCTGAAACAGCAGCAAGCACATCCGCATCCAATGCAGCAGTAAGTGCCAATACAGCATCTACAAGTGCAACAGCTGCATCTACGAGTGCAACTAATGCAGCAGCATCTGAAACAGCGGCAAGCACATCCGCATCTAATGCGGCTGATAGTGCAGCATTAGCATCCAGTAAAGCAGCAGCAGCCTCAACATCTGCATCCAATGCAGCAGATTCTGCGAACACAGCTTCTACAAGTGCAACAGCTGCATCTACGAGTGCAACAAATGCGGCAGCATCTGAAACAGCAGCTAGCACATCTGCATCCAATGCAGCAGTAAGTGCCAATACAGCATCTACAAGTGCAACAGCTGCCTCTACGAGTGCAACTAACGCAGCTGCGTCTGAAACTGCAGCGTCTACATCCGCATCTAATGCGGCTGATAGTGCAGCGTTGGCTTCCAGTAAAGCGGCAGCAGCGTCTACATCTGCTTCTAACGCAGCAGACTCTGCAAATACAGCAAGTACAAGTGCTACAGCAGCTTCCACTAGTGCCACTAATGCAGCAGCATCTGAAACAGCAGCTAGTACATCTGCATCTAATGCGGCAGTAAGTGCTAATACAGCCTCTACAAGTGCGACAGCTGCCTCCACAAGTGCAACAAATGCGGCGGCATCTGAAACCGCAGCGTCTACATCCGCATCCAATGCGGCAGTAAGTGCCAATACAGCATCTACAAGTGCAACAGCTGCATCTACAAGCGCAACAAATGCAGCAGCATCTGAAACTGCAGCGTCTACATCCGCATCTAATGCGGCTGATAGTGCAGCGTTAGCATCCAGTAAAGCAGCTGCAGCGTCTACATCTGCATCAAATGCAGCAGATTCTGCAAATACAGCCTCTACAAGTGCGACAGCGGCTTCCACAAGCGCCACTAACGCAGCAGCATCCGAAACCGCAGCAAGCACAAGTGCATCTAATGCAGCAGTCAGTGCCAACACAGCCTCTACAAGTGCGACAGCTGCATCTACAAGTGCCACTAACGCAGCAGCATCTGAAACAGCGGCTAGCACATCCGCATCCAATGCAGCTGACAGTGCAGCGTTAGCAACAAGCAAAGCGGCCGCAGCGTCTACATCTGCCTCTAACGCAGCAGCCTCTGAAACAGCGGCTAGCACATCTGCATCCAATGCAGCTGATAGTGCAGCGTTAGCATCCAGTAAAGCAGCTGCAGCGTCTACATCTGCATCCAATGCAGCAGATTCTGCGAACACAGCATCTACAAGTGCGACAGCTGCATCTACAAGCGCAACTAACGCAGCAGCGTCTGAAACTGCAGCGTCTACATCCGCATCCAATGCGGCAGTAAGTGCAAATACAGCATCTACAAGTGCGACAGCAGCTTCTACATCTGCAACTAACGCAGCAGCCTCTGAAACAGCGGCAAGCACATCCGCATCTAATGCGGCTGATAGTGCAGCATTAGCATCCAGTAAAGCAGCAGCAGCCTCAACATCTGCATCCAATGCAGCAGATTCTGCGAACACAGCTTCTACTAGTGCAACAGCTGCATCTACGAGTGCCACTAATGCAGCAGCATCTGAAACAGCGGCAAGCACATCCGCATCCAATGCAGCAGACTCTGCAAATGCAGCAAGTACAAGTGCTACAGCAGCTTCCACGAGTGCCACTAATGCAGCAGCATCTGAAACAGCAGCTAGTACATCCGCATCTAATGCAGCAGTAAGTGCTAATACAGCCTCTACAAGTGCGACAGCAGCGTCTACTAGCGCTACCAACGCAGCAGCGTCTGAAACAGCGGCTAGTACATCTGCATCCAATGCAGCTGACAGTGCAGCGTTAGCATCTAGTAAAGCGGCAGCAGCCTCTACATCTGCTTCTAACGCAGCAGATTCTGCGAATACAGCATCCACAAGTGCGACAGCTGCTTCAACAAGTGCAACAAATGCAGCAGCGTCTGAAACCGCAGCTAGCACATCTGCATCCAATGCAGCAGTAAGTGCCAATACAGCTTCTACTAGTGCAACAGCTGCATCTACAAGCGCAACAAATGCAGCAGCTTCTGAAACAGCAGCTAGTACATCTGCATCCAATGCGGCAGTAAGTGCTAATACAGCATCTACAAGTGCAACTGCTGCATCTACAAGCGCAACAAATGCAGCAGCATCTGAAACAGCAGCTAGCACATCCGCATCTAATGCAGCTGACAGTGCAGCGTTGGCTTCCAGTAAAGCAGCGGCAGCGTCTACATCTGCTTCTAACGCAGCAGACTCTGCAAATACAGCAAGTACAAGTGCTACAGCAGCTTCCACTAGTGCCACTAATGCAGCAGCATCTGAAACAGCAGCTAGTACATCTGCATCTAATGCGGCAGTAAGTGCTAATACAGCCTCTACAAGTGCGACAGCTGCCTCCACAAGTGCAACAAATGCGGCGGCATCTGAAACCGCAGCGTCTACATCCGCATCCAATGCGGCAGTAAGTGCCAATACAGCATCTACAAGTGCAACAGCTGCATCTACAAGCGCAACAAATGCAGCAGCATCTGAAACTGCAGCGTCTACATCCGCATCTAATGCGGCTGATAGTGCAGCGTTAGCATCCAGTAAAGCAGCTGCAGCGTCTACATCTGCAT
>OJWZ01000111.1_pt1 | contig 20569 bp, 18 predicted proteins | sample 1600551 | NCBI WGS metagenome assembly OJWZ01 (sample SAMN04436706, study PRJEB24849) | human gut metagenome | biome: human gut; feature: NICU; material: stool | host: Homo sapiens | place: USA: Saint Louis, MO | collected 2010-07-28 | reverse complement strand
GGTGCTGTACGACAAAACGCTCATCGCCCCAGCCAAACTGATTGCGCTGGCGGACACGATCGCGCAATCGCAGGGGATCCCGCTGCAAAAAGACATGTTCAGCAACGGCGGAACGGACGGCGGGGCGATCCATCTCTCCGGCACTGGCGTGCCGACTCTTGTGCTTGGTCCCCCAACCCGACACGGGCACTGCGCGGCATCCATTGCCGACGAAAAAGACATTCATCACACCCAACAACTGCTTGTCGCGCTTGTGGCAGGCATGAACCGTGAGACCGTGGATCATCTGACGGACTTCAGATGCTGATCTCACGCGGCCAGGAGGAAGTATGCTTTCAATTGAATTTTTCTGCCCACTGCCCAACGGCCTGCATGCGCGTCCGGCCTGGGCGTTAAAAGAGCAGTGCAGCGCATGGCGCAGCGACATCCGCTTTATCAACAGACGGCTTAACACTCACGCGGATGCCAAAAGCTCGCTGGCGCTGATCAGTACCGGTACGCTGTTCAATGACAGCTGCGTGCTGGAAATTAACGGCAGCGACGAGGAGCAGGCCCGACGCGTGCTGGAGGCGTATCTCACCGGCGCGTTTATCGACAGCGACAGTATTCCCTCCGGCGACGCGCCGCACGTTGCGCATCCCCTGCCCCGCTCGCTTGTAAGGCTTGCTCCCCATCTTCAGCACGGCATTACGCTCGCCAGTGGCATCGGGGCTGGCACTCTGCGAGGCTGGCAGAGCGATAACCTCAAACGTTATTGTCAGATCCCCGCCTCGCCGGAAGATATTACCCGCCTGGAACACAGCCTGGCGACGCTGGCTGAACAGCTCAACCACCGCCTGCGCGGGCTGGACGGCGAGAGTAAAACCATTCTCAGCGCGCATCTTTCGCTGATCCAGGATGAGGAGTTTGGCGGCACCATACGCCGACTGATCGCCGAGGAGCGGCTAAGCCTTGCGGAGGCGATCATTCGTAATATGGAGCTGATCTGCGACAAGCTGTCACTCTCCGCCAGCGACTACCTGCGTGAACGCGTCAGCGATATTCGCGACATCAGCGAGCAGCTTCTTACCATTACCTGGCCGGAGTTGCAGCAAACCTCCGCATTCACCCTCAGCGCTCCCACTATTCTGGTGGCGGAAGATCTGACGCCCAGCCAGTTTCTCAGCCTCGACACGCAGTACCTGAAAGGCATGGTGCTTGAAAAAACAGGCCGGACGTCGCATACGCTGATCCTGGCACGCGCGGCCTCCGTGCCTGTGCTGAGTGGTTTAACGGTCACCTCGCTGGCGCCGTTGATGGGAAAAGAGGTCATTCTGGACGGCATCTGTAGCGTGCTGGTCGTTGAACCCAACGACGCGGTGAATGATTACTACAGCGTGGCGCAGCGCCTTGCCGACCGACGCCACCAGCAGCAGATCAAAGATGCGGGTCTTCCTGCGCTCACCCGCGACAACGTACCAGTAGAGATTGCCGCCAACATCGGCAGCGCGCTGGAAGCGCCCGGGGCGTTTACCTGCGGCGCGCAGGGTATCGGGCTGTTTCGCACTGAAATGCTGTATATGGACAGAGACACTGCGCCGGACGAGCAGGAGCAATTCGAAGCCTATCAGCAGGTGCTGCTCTCCGCGCAGGGCAAGCCGGTCATCTTTCGCACAATGGACATCGGCGGCGATAAGCAGATCCCTTACCTGAACATTCCCCAGGAAGAAAACCCGTTCCTCGGCTATCGCGCCGTTCGCATTTATCCCGAATTTGCCGATCTCTTCCGCACCCAGCTGCGCGCGATCTTACGCGCAGGCGCCAGCGGCAATGCGCTGTTGATGATCCCGATGGTGCACAGCCTCGATCAGATTTTATGGATCAAACAGGAGCTGCAAAACATTCGTGACGCCCTGGCCTCACAGGGGTTACGTCACACCGCGCACCTGCCGCTGGGGATCATGGTTGAAGTGCCTTCAGTCTGCTTTATCATCGATCACTTCTGCGAAGAGGTGGATTTCTTCAGTATCGGCTCGAACGATATGACTCAGTATCTCTACGCTGTCGATCGCAACAACCCGCGCGTTTCGGCGCTGTATAACCCCATCACACCGTCTTTTTTACGCATGGTTCGCCAGATTGTCACCGCAGCGCATCGTCACGGGAAATGGGTCGGCATTTGCGGGGAACTTGGCGGAGAGCAGCGCTACTTCCCTCTTCTGCTTGGGCTGGGTATAGATGAGTTCAGCATGAGCGGGCCGCGCATCCCTGCGGTAAAAACCCAGCTGCGTCAGCTGGACATGGCGGCCTGCCGGGCGCTGGCAGATAAGGCCTGCGACAGCCGCAGCGCAGAGGAAATTGAAGCCCTGCTGGCGGATTTCACACCGGAAGCGCCGCCGCGTCCATTGCTGGCGCTGGAGACTATCGTGGTCAATGAGCCGCTGACCTCAAAAGAGCAGGTGCTTCAGTTCTTATGCGGAAATCTTGCGATTCATGGCAGAACCGAAAACCCGCTGGAGCTTGAAGAAGATCTCTGGCAGCGCGAAGAGATTGTCACCACCGCCGTCGGGTTTGGCGTGGCGATCCCCCACACCAAATCGCAATGGATACGCCACTCCAGCATCAGCATTGCCAGGCTGGACAAGGCGATTGACTGGGAGTCGGATTTGGGCGACGTCGAGCTGGTGATCATGCTGACGCTCGGTGCTCAGGAAGGGATTAATCACGTGAAGGTCTTTTCCCAGCTGGCGCGGAAGCTGGTCAATAAAACGTTTCGCGAGTCGCTGTTTGCAGCAACGACGCCGCAAAGTATTCTGGATCTGCTGAACGCTGAAATCACGTTCTGACTGTCACTGAAAGCGTGCGCGATACTCCCCCGGCGTCAGGCCAAACTGACGCCGGAACAGACGGCTAAAATAGTCGCTATCGGCATAGCCGCAGCGCTTCGCCACTTCCCCCACTGGCAGATGGTATTTTTGCAGGATGGTTCTCGCCTTCGCCATACGCACCCAACGAACGTAATCCACAAAACTCATCGTCCCCTGTTGGGAGAACAGGCGTGACAGATGGTTAGCCGAAATATTAAACAGCGCAGCGACGCTCTCCCGCGACAGGGATTCAGCATAGTTTTCCTGCACCCAGTTACAAATGCTCTGATAGAGGAAATCCCCGCGCGACAGTCCCGGTTCAGGCAGCGACGACACCACTTTCCGGCACCAGTGCAGCAGGCTCAGCACCAGCGGTTGAATAATGGCCTGATCCTGCGGGGAAGCGCTCAGGTGCGTCAGGGCCATCAGCATCGCAGCACATTCGCCTCGTTCAGGGTGAGGAAGCTCAACGTGTCGCTGTGCAGGCACCGATTGGCCGTGACGGGAATCATGAAACACCAGCCCCAGCCACGACGGCGCAAAAAGGATGCTCAGCAGCATGACCGGTCGTTCAAACACCGGGACGCTGGCGGCCTGGGCGGGAAGAAACAGCATTTCCCCATGGCGGAGGATCTGCTGCCCGGCAACCAGTCTGTTGCCATATTCCCCGCGAAGAACGACGTCAAGCCGTGGCCAGTCGCGGCTCACGCTTCCGACAGCGTCAGACGCGCCACGTTGAGCAAACCAGACTCGTCCCAGCTGCTGTGGGTTGAGCACCAGGCCGCTCAACAGATCGGCAAAAAACTGCTGATCGGCGGGCAACAGGGTTGCGCGCATATCACCCCCTGCGCGCATCCGGGCGTACCAGGTCGAAGCGATGGCTGTCACTGATGGCGTAGTAGGCCGTCGGTCCACCCGCTCGCAGAATGGGCTGCGCTTTCGCGGTCTGGTAAATCCCCTCTTCCAGCAAACTCTCGGCGATATGGACGCCCACGACTTCGCCGAGCACCAGCCAGGTATCAATCGGTGTCCCATCCGCGCCGGTAAGCTGAATGCACTGTGACAATCGACACTCGAAATTCACCGGGCTTTCCGCCACGCGCGGCGAGCTCACAAGCTGGCTGGCTACGGGCGTCAGGCCGGCAAAGGTAAATTCATCCTCGCCATGTGGGAGCGTGGCGGAGGTTTCATTCATCGCCTCGGCCAGATCGCGCGTTGCGAGGTTCCAGACAAACTCCCCCGTTTCGGTAATATTCCGCACGCTATCCTTCCAGCCGTTGCTGGAAAAACCAATGATCGGTGGGCGATAGTTAAAGCAGTTAAAGAAGCTGTACGGGGCAAGGTTCAGTTGACCGGCCTTGTCACAGGATGAGATCCAGCCAATCGGACGCGGACCGATAATGGCGTTCAGCGGGTCGTGCGGCAGGCCGTGCCCCTGCGACGGTTGGTAAAAGTACATATCGCTCTCTCTACGCTGGGGCTGCAACGTGCATTGCCCGGGTTCAGTCTTCCCAGCGTAACGAAATTTCCGTTCAGCGTGAATCGGGATGCCGGGTTTATTGCCAAAAATTCATATGGCGCATGATTGTGACCTTCATCACTTCAAACTTACGGTTTCAGACAGTATCATCAGCTAAGTTAAACCCTCGCTGCCAGACGGCGAGGGTTTTCTTTTGGATTGGTTTCTGCGTTACACGCAGCATTAACGACATGGAGTAAAAATGTCCAGACCTACGATTATCATCAATGAACTCGACGCAGAACGTATTGACCGACTGTTGGAGAAACCAGAATTCGCCTCGCTGCCGGTAGCCGATGCGCTGAACGAAGAGCTCGACCGGGCGCAGATGTGTACGCCTGAGACCATGCCGCATGATGTGGTCACCATGAACAGCCAGGTGAAGTTCCGCAACCTGACCACCGGCGAGGAGCTCACCCGTACGCTGGTCTATCCGGCGCAGATGACCGACAGCAGCACGCAACTGTCGGTGCTGGCACCCGTGGGCGCAGCGCTGCTTGGACTGCGCACGGGCGATACCATCCACTGGGAACTCCCGGGTGGCGCCTCAGCTCACCTGGAAGTGCTTGAGCTGCTCTACCAGCCCGAAGCCGCTGGCGATTACCTGCGTTAATCCCTTCTGAACAAGCGACCCCGCTTTGCACAGAGGATGCATTCGCATCCTCTTTCCGCAAATTCACCCGATTGTGCTATACCGGACAAAAACCGCTTAATCCACGCTTACTCTGTTGTGGTGCCGTGGGGACGGTCATGGGTGAGATACTTGTTATCACACTGGTTTTTCTCATCATCCTGGCGATCCTCGTCGTGGCGGTGCTGTACCTTGAGCGCCACTGGTGAGTGAGGAACTTCACACAACGCCGCCGGGGAAGGCATTCACCAGTCCCTTCACTTTCTGCTGCGCTGCCTCCGGGGTGTCTGCGCCAGGCACCAGGATCACCTTGCGGCACTCCTCCTCCCGTTTTTCGAAGATCTTATAGGCGCGCTCCGCATCAGCCAGCGGTAGATAGTGGGTCACAATATCTTCCGGTGTAAGCAGCCCTTTTTCGATGAGCGGCAGCAGCTCTCCCAGCCAGGCATGGACGTGGGTCTGGCCCATCTTAAAGCTCAGCCCTTTATCGAAGGCATCGCCAAACAGGAAGCCGTGAATAAAACCGGCGTACACGCCCGGCACGCTGACCACGCCGCCGCGCCGCACCGCAGCAATGCATTGGCGCAGGGCTTTGCCGCTGCTGCCTTCAATTTTCAGGTTACTGAGGATCGTTTCCGTGGTGCTGCCTTTGGCCTCAAACCCGACGGCATCAATCACCGCATCCACCCCGCGCTGTCCGGCTGTTTGCTCAATGATTTTCTCCGCTGCGTCGTTATCGTCATCAAAGTTAATCGGGATCGCGCCGTAGCGCTCCTGGGCAAACCGCAGTCGATAGGGATGATGGTCAACCACGAAAATCTGCTCTGCGCCAAGAAGCCGCGCGCAGGCAATGGTCAGTAACCCCACCGGCCCGGCACCGAATACGGCGACGCTGGAGCCTTTCTGGATCTGCGCATTTTTCGCCGCCTGCCAGGCGGTAGGCAGAATATCTGACAGGAAAAGCGCTTTGTCGTCAGACAGCAGTTGAGGCACCTTAAACGGCCCCACGTTGCCTTTCGGGACGCGCACATACTCCGCCTGTCCGCCCGGCACGCCGCCGTAAAGATGGCTGTAGCCAAACAGCGCGGCAGGGGCGGGAATTTGCTTTTTGTTCAGCGCCGCGCCCTGTCCGCGGTTCGTGTTTTCACAGGCCGCGTACTGTTGCATCTGGCAAAAGAAGCAGTCACCGCAGGCAATCACAAACGGGATCACCACCCGATCACCTTTCTGCACGTTTTTCACTTCGCTCCCGCACTCCACCACCTCGCCCATAAATTCATGACCAAAGATATCGCCGTGCTGGACCTTGGGAATTTTTCCGCGATAAAGATGCAAATCAGAACCACAGATCGCCGTGGCGGTTACGCGCAGGATGATATCGTCAGGCTGTTCGATGCCCGGATCGGGGACATTATCGACCCGAACATGATGTGGACCGTGATAGGTGAGAGCTTTCATGCAACCTCCGAAAGGGTGTGGGTAAGCTTATAAAAGGGTAGCTACCTCTCGGGATCTGCCCCGGAATCCGGCTGTTTTGAGATTTATCCTGGCGAGATAAAAAAGTGCTGTCGGGATTACAGAAACCATTTATATTTTGTGGTTGAATGATTTCAGCGTTTATTAACAAGGAGAAACGGTTATGTATCAAACAATCATTATGCCGGTTGATGTTTTCGAAATGGAACTGAGTGATAAGGCTGTACGTCACGCGGAATTTCTCGCGCAGCAGGACGGAATTATTCATCTTCTGCATGTTTTACCGGGCTCAGCCAGCCTGAGCCTGCATCGTTTCGCTGCTGATGTGCGTCGTTTTGAAGAGCATTTACAGCACGAAGCCGAGACGCGTCTGCAAACCATGGTCGGGCACTTCAGCATCGATCCTTCCCGCATCAAAACCCACGTCCGGTTCGGTAGCGTGCGCGACGCCGTTAATGAGCTGGCGGGGGAATTAAATGCCGACGTGGTAGTGATTGGTTCACGTAACCCTTCCATCACCACTCACCTGCTGGGGTCGAACGCCTCCAGCGTGATCCGCCACACCCACATTCCGGTGATGGTTGTCCGCTAACTGCCCGATAAAAAACCCCGCTTTCGCGGGGTTTAGTTTATCAGTACAGATGTCCTATATTGACGATGGTGCTGACGGTATCGCCGAAGAAGGTCAGGCGGCTAAGCACCACGCCCACCAGCAGGATCGCGAACACGGCTTTTTGCATCGGCTGACGCTTCAGCGAAAGTGCGCATCCCACAACACAGCACAGCAGGCTCCCCAGATAGAGCGGTGAGCTGAGCCAGGCATGGGCGGTCATTTTCATGATCGTGCCCCCGCTGAGCCAGGTAGCCGGCGCGGCAATCAGCAGCGCCATCAGGGCGATAATTCCCTGACGCAGCGCGGCGGTTGACGCCCTCAGCCCGAGCAGCGGCGTCGCCGCACAGCCCATGACCCAGACGGTGGCAAAGAACAGCATCATCGTGATGCCGTTGGCAATGGCCTGCATCGCCGGTGCCGCGTAGGTCATTCCCTGCACCACCACCAGCAATATTCCGAACAGGGACGCCAGCAGCGCTGCCCCTTTATTGCCTTTGGTGAGGAAGGCCAGGCCGATCGTGGCGCCGTACAGCGTCGCCCCCAGAATTTCACGACTCAGCCAGGCATGCTTAAGGTTGATAAGCGCATTGTAGGCACGATCAGGATGCGCCAGGTGCAGGATCGCCGCAATCGATGCCACCCCCAGAATCAGGCCGGTTATCAGCCAGTACAGGCGATTCCCTTCAATCTCATTTCGCAGCGTACGCCAGGTCAGGAGCAGCGTCATCCCAACGGACATCTGGCTTAGCACGGTAAAAATAACAAGCGGTAACTCATACTTTTCCATTATTTATCTCCCGGCTGCTTTGGCTGACGGGCCAGAATGAAGCGCGTGCCCGGATTGAGTTGAGGCATTTCTGGAAAGCCCGGCGGGTACTGCACGGCATTGTTCGGCAGCGGATCGGCATCAAGATCGATTATCGTCAGCGCACCGACCGGGCACGCGTTCACACAGGCCGGGGCCATCCCGATATCCAGACGCTCATAACACATGCTGCATTTCTCAGCCTTTTGCGTCTCTTCATTGAAGCGCGGCGCACCATACGGACAGTTACGAATGCAGTTTTTACAGCCGATGCAGCGTTCAGGGTTATGCACCACCACGCCATCATCGCGTTTGGTATAGGCTTCCACCGGACACGCCGCCAGACAGGCCGGGTTCTCACAGTGGTTACAGGCCAGCGAGTAGAACGCCCGCTCCTCATGCGGATAAATCGCTTTATCCAGCGGATAGACGTAACGCCAGAAACGCTCCGGTTCGAGCTGGTTGAAGCTCTTGCAGGCCATTGCGCATCCGCGGCAGCCAATGCACTTATCACTGTTGACTAAAAATGCGCGTCTCATGCCTCTGCTCCTTCATTCGCGATAAGGGTAATGTCGACAAACTGGCTGTGAATTGCCGCTCCCGGCGCACCGGTTGCCATCTTGCCCATATCGGCGGGGGTATCCTTCACCACGTTCTGCACGTTGTATTTGAGCTTGTTAAACCAGGATTCGTACATCACCAGGAAATCTTCCGGTACGTTGGTGGTGATCTTCGCGCGCAGCTCCACTTCACCGGCTTCGTTAAAGACCTTCACCCTCGCCAGTTCGCGAATGCCCTTCTTCTGCGCGGCAACAGGATGGATATAGACAAAAGGTTCAGGCCAGAATACCTGCATCCAGTCGAGGTTCACAAACTGAGAGTGCAGCCCGTACTGCAAATGGGGCGTAAAGAGGTGGAACGGCAGCTTCCCTTCTGCGGCAGGCAGATACTCCGGCAGTGCCTTATGGCCGTTCTTTTCACACCGCTCAGAGAGGAACTCATACTTGCCCGATGGCGTTTTAAACTTGCGATCGTGCCAGGCCGCCGAGCTGACCATTCTGGCTTTCACCGGGCCATTCAGCAGATCGTCCCACGAGCGAATGCCGAACTGCTTCGCCATCCCCTCGTTAAATTCCAGATCCAGCCATTTTTTCTGATCAACATCCTGCGGGAAGGTGCACGAGCCGGGTTCCATTTTGTTGATGGTTCGCGAGAGCAGCACGGCAATATCCAGATCGCTCTTGCACTCGTACATCGGTTTAATGGCCGGTTCATTCACCGAAAGCCAGTAATGCCAGTAAGAGGACGAAAGGTTCCAGTGCTCAAAGGTTGTGGTGACCGGCAGCACGATATCGGCATGCTGCACCGTCTCGTTGAAGAACTGATCGACGCAAACCACCATCTCCAGCTTGCTGAAGGCTTTTTCCATTTTGTAGCGGTCAAAATCCTGCGCGAACGGGTTTTTGCACGCCACCCACAGCATACGGATCGGCGGATCGTTGGCATCAAGAATACTCTGCGCGGTCTGGTTAAGGTTCAGCGCGCGGTCGGAATAGTGGCGCTTTTCACCGCTGTCGCTAACGAACTCACCCACCGGGCCGCTTTCACCGACCATGCCCACCGAGCCCGCAGGCGGTTTTTGCGTCATCGCGTGGTAGTTGTAACCCCAGGTCTGAAGGTGACCATAGCGGGCCCCGCCCCCTTCCAGGCCAATGTTGCCGGTCATCGCCACAAATGCGTCGATGGCGCGGACATTCGCGCCGCCGTTGACGTGGCGCTGCATGCCGTAGCCAATCCACACCGTCGCTGGCTTCACGGCGGTAAACTCTTCCGCCAACTGACGGATAACCTCCGCAGACAGGCCGCAGATCTCAGATGCCCACTCCACCGTGATGTTATTGCGAAGGTACTGTTCAAACGCCGGGAAACCGTGCGCAAAGTTGTTCACAAACTCGTGGTCGACGCGGCCAGTATCCAGCAGGTGACGGGCCATCCCCAGCGCCAGTGCGCCGTCAGAACCCGGACGCACGCGCAAATAGAGGTCGGCCTTGGCGGCGGTTTGCGTGAACAGCGGGTCAATCACCACCACTTTCGCCCCTTTCTCACGCGCCTGATAGATATATTTCATGGAGTGCATGGAGCACCACGCCGGGTTGACGCCCCAGAGGATGATGTATTTGGCTTTCACCAAATCTTCTGGATCGTTACACCACATGTCGCCCATATCATAATGTTGGGCGTCAATGCCCGCCGGCCAGCACGGCGTCCCGGCAAAGCGCGTGGTATAGCCCAGCGAGGACATCATCCCCTCAACGGCATAGCTCATGACTCCCAGGTTGCCGGAGTATTTCGACAGCGCCAGGCCGAGCATCGAGCCATCTTTCTTTTTGATCTCCAACATCTTGCTGGCAATCTTCTGCATCGCTTCTTCCCAGGAGACGCGACGCCACTTTCCGCTGCCGCGGCCGTCCTGAATCATGGGATATTTAATCCGGTCCGGGGAATAAACGCGGCGCGGATAGGTCAACCCTTTTACGCACGGCGCGCCGTGGGTATAAGTAGACTCACTCGCCCCCTCGACAAAGGTGATCACCTCGTCCTTTACCCAGGTTTTTAAGCTACAGGCGTCATAGCAGTTACGCGGGCAGGCGTTTCGGAAGATTTTGTAGGTTTTTGGGTTAAAAGGAATGGGGGGTTGTGCCAGCGCACAGCGGGACGATAATAATCCGCCGGGCAAGGCGGCAACGCTCCCTAACGCAATCAGCCCTTTTAAAAAGGAGCGTCTGTTGAGTTGCCCTTTATCAATGCTCATAATATTACTCTCGTTTTTAATTCATCAAACCAATTAGTCAGTTGCAATGCGAGACGTTTAATTGCGGATGTTTTCGCGTTGAGGTTTATTTTTTCGATAAATGCGGGAAGCCATAATTCAAGATGGCCGCACACGAAACGGGCCAGTGCATCCTGATATTGCGGGGAATGTCGGGCATGGACAGAAAGCATCACCACCAGTTCAATTTCATGACTGATATGGTCATCGGGTACGCTATTTTCCGCGGCAACCGCTAAACCCATACGTTGCAGAAACGCGCGGACACTCAGCGTTGTTGGCCCCATCAGCACGGGAGCATCGTCCAGATAGACGCAGGCATAAGGCGGTGCCAGCAGCGCCGCCGGGCCGACAAACAGGGCATTGAAATCATACTCAACGTTCCGTCTTTCCTCCTCCGGAAGATCGCACCCGTCGAGCAAATGGCGCAACGGAATATGTCGTGCAGCGCTATCCGGGGCATTAAAAAAATCACGAAACATTAATCCGTTTATTTCAAACGGCGTGAGCGATTCATATATTGACCCTGCAAATACATTCTGTTCATTCATATAAAATATAAATATTTATCGATTATGACCGACAAAATATTATCAGCGCGCTTATTAATTTCATTGATCGAAGCAGGCAATTACTTCACGCCGGGATGAGTGACGAGAATATTAGGGAATAAAAAGAGGTGCAAAAAAAGCGATAAAAAAAGCCGCCTTATGATAAGGCGGCTATGCAGGTGTAGTCTTACTTTCTTTTATTATGCGGTTTTGGTGCGGATCAGGTAATCAAACGAGCTCAGCGACGCTTTCGCACCTTCGCCGGTGGCGATGATGATCTGTTTGTACGGCACGGTGGTGCAGTCGCCCGCCGCAAATACGCCCTTCACGCTGGTTTCGCATTTCGCATCGATGATGATCTCGCCCATGCGGTTGCGCTCAATCGCGCCTTCCAGCCAGGTGGTGTTTGGCAGCAGGCCAATCTGAACAAAGATCCCTGCCAGCGCTACGCTGTGGATATCGCCACTCACGCGGTCACGGTATTCCAGACCGGTCACTTTGCTGCCGTCGCCTTTCACTTCTGTCGTCTGGGCATTGAGCACAATGTCGACGTTATTCAGGCTACGTACTTTATCCTGCAACACCTGGTCCGCTTTCATCTCAGGGGCGAACTCCAGCAGGGTAACGTGTTCAACAATTCCCGCCAGATCGATAGCCGCTTCCACGCCGGAGTTACCGCCGCCGATCACCGCGACGCGTTTACCTTTGAACAGCGGGCCGTCACAGTGCGGGCAATAGGTCACGCCTTTGGTGCGATACTGATCTTCGCCCGGGACGTTCATGTTGCGCCATTTCGCGCCGGTGGCAATGATCACGCTGCGCGCCTTCAGCACCGCGCCGGACGCTGTTTCAATCTGGTGCAAACCACCCTCGACCGCCGCCGGAACCAGTTTGCTGGCGCTCTGGCTGTCAATGACATCCACGTCGTAGTCGCTGACGTGCGCTTTCAGCGCCCCGGCCAGTTTCTGGCCTTCGGTTTTCGGCACGGAAATGTAGTTTTCAATGTCTACGGTATCCAGAACCTGACCACCGAAACGCTCGCCCATCAGACCGGTACGGATCCCTTTACGTGCGGAGTAGACCGCCGCTGCCGCGCCCGCCGGGCCGGAGCCAACAATCAGTACGTCATAAGCATCGCGTTGGTTCAACTCTTCCGCCGCGCGTTTTTCTGCGCCAGTATCCACTTTGGCGACGATTTCGGTCAGCGTCATACGCCCCTGGCCGAACTCCTGACCATTCAGGTAAACCGCCGGAACGCCCATCACGTTGCGCTCGGTGATTTCGTTCTGGAACGCACCGCCGTCAATCGCCGTGTGCTTAATGCGCGGGTTGAGGACTGACATCAGGTTCAGCGCCTGCACCACGTCCGGGCAGTTGTGGCAGGAGAGTGAGTAATAGGTTTCAAACTCAAAATCACCGTCGATATCGCGGATCTGCTCCAGCAGCGCCTGCGCTTCTTTTGACGGATGACCACCGGTCCACAGCAGCGCCAGCACCAGGGACGTAAATTCGTGCCCCAGCGGAGAACCCGCGAAACGTGGCCCCTGGTCAGACCCTGGGTTGGCGATCAGGAAAGAAGGTTTACGGACTGCCAGGGTGTTGTCTTCTTTGAAGGTCACTTTCGGCGACAGCTCAGTAATCTCTGTCAGCAGTGCTTTGATTTCTGCCGATTTCGCGCTGTCGTCCAGCGTGGCAATCAGCTCAACAGGTTTGGTCAGTTTCTCAAGGTAGGCCTTGAGCTGGGTTTTCATGTTAGTGTCGAGCATTATTCTTCCCTCTCTTAAAACGTCATCATGCAAGCCGCCTTATACGGGCTGCCTGAATGCAACTTGCATCATGGTGCTGGAATGAAATGGGCGCGGGTGCGCCCATTGATTGCCGGGTGGCACTTCGTTTACCCGGCCTACGATACTGTAGGCCTGTGCAAGCGTAGCGCCGCCAGGTTTTACAGACTTAGATCTTGCCAACCAGGTCCAGAGATGGCGCCAGCGTCGCTTCGCCTTCTTTCCATTTCGCCGGGCACACTTCGCCTGGGTGAGAAGCAACGTACTGAGCCGCTTTCACTTTGCGCAGCAGGTCAGATGCATCACGGCCGATACCTTCAGCGGTAACTTCGATAGCCTGGATAATGCCCTGCGGGTCAACAACGAAGGTCGCACGGTCAGCCAGGCCTTCATCTTCACGCATGTTGTCGAAGTTACGGGTCAGGGCGCCAGTCGGGTCGCCGATCATCGCGTATTTGATTTTCGCGATAGTTTCAGAGCTGCTGTGCCACGCTTTGTGGGTGAAGTGGGTATCGGTAGACACAGAGTAAACGTCTACGCCCAGCTTTTGCAGTTCTTCGTAGTGGTCTGCCACGTCACCCAGTTCGGTCGGGCAAACGAAGGTGAAGTCAGCCGGATAGAAGAAGAACACGCTCCAGCGGCCTTCGGTATCTTTCTCGGTCACTTCGATGAACTCACCGTTTTTGAACGCCTGGTTTTTGAAAGGTTTAATTTTGGTGTTAATCAAGGACATCTGTACTTCCTCCGTGTTTTCGTTGAGATGTAAGGTAACCAACTTTGTTCATCGGGGCTAATGCATATGCTTTATCAAATCAATCAGCCAAACCTTACAACAGCAACAAGACAGCAAGGTGAACCTTTTACAGGAAAGCCTGAAAGTAAAAAGGCCGCCTCAACGGGCGGCCCTGATACCTGAATTCCCCGCAGGTACATTCAGTGCCAGCCGAAGCTGGCGTTGCGTTGCGCTCTACATACCTTGTATCAAGGCCGTAACAGCGCTTTGATTACAACACCAGTGAAGCGGAAGGGCAATGCGCCCTGACGGCATTCCTGCCTATGGTTGTGATAGGTTTTATCGAACAATGTGCGAATAGTAAAGTGAATAAATCAACCAAATTTATATATCTCTTTCTAAATATAAATGTCAATTGTACTTTCCCTTCGACGGCGCATTGCTAAAGATAAAATTATCTTAACTTCCTTTGAAGAACCATTTTAATAATCCGACACCGTGATATATTAAGGCGTCTTAAAAAACTAATTAAGTATGTTAGCCACACGGATTGTAAATGGCTAGCTTCAATCTATAGTTATCAGTGATGTGGTAACTTCAGCAGACACGGCAGCATCAGGACGAATCATGGCAAATCTCTACGACCTTAAAAAATTTGACCTTAACCTTTTAGTCATATTTGAATGTATTTTTCAGCATCTCAGCATCAGTAAAGCCGCCGAGACGCTGTATATTACGCCATCCGCCGTAAGCCAGTCGCTGCAACGTCTGCGCGGGCAGCTTAACGATCCCCTGTTCATTCGTTCAGGTAAAGGCATTACGCCAACCACCGTGGGCGTAAATCTGCATCATCATCTGGAACAGAACCTCAACCAACTGGAACAGACTATTAACATGATGCATACCAGCGGGCTGAAGAAAAGTTTCGTGATCTACTCCCCGCAATTTATGACGCCCAAAATCATGCTTGGTCCTATGCAGATTTTGATGGATAAGCATAACTATCATATTGAACTACATGATATTTTCCTCGCGCCGGATTCAGCGGAAAACCTGCTGGCCTATCGAAAAGCAGACCTTATCTTTTCGTTTTCACCTATACAAAGTCGGTCTACGGCCTGTAGCTTGTTTTATGAGATGCCTTTTGTGCTTGTATGCCGTCAGGGCCATCCACGTATCGGCCATAGCGCGACAACCGAAGAACTTCTCCGTGAAAATTTCACGGCTTTTTTAAGCGATGAGGCCAGCGTGAAAACCTACCAGGAAAGTGCTGAAATGCTGCTTCCTGAAAGAAATATTGTATTCCGCAGTGATTCATTTATATCACTGCTGTCGATGATCAGCTTCAGCGATATTATTGGTCTGTCTCCCTTGCCAGCGTTTGAGCAATACGGCACGGCATTAAATTTGCGGAAAATTGAGACGGATTTAAAGGTCCCCTCCATCAAAATATACGCCATGTATAATCGCTCGGCATTGAATAACCCGACGTTCGCCTGCTTTATCGAAGAATTATCGCAATTGCAGTCCTAATGAACCCTGGCTACTTTCGGGTAGCCGGGAGATTTCCATATGTATTCATTAAATTTATAATTTAAAAAAATCATACAATTTATTTCCCTTTATTTCTCCTCCCTGTTGTATCCTTCCGCATATTGACTCCGTCTCAGGTAATTATTACTCAGGAAGAGAATGATCATGTCAATCTATAAAATACCGTTGACCCAAAATGTCCTCAACGCCACCGAGGAGCGAATAGCGTGGACGCTTGAGAATATATCCCGGGTTTGCGTCTCCTTTTCAGGCGGTAAAGATTCTACCGTCATGCTGCATCTCGCGGCGCTGCGCGCCAGGCAGATGAAAAGAAAAATTGACGTGCTGTTTATAGACTGGGAAGCGCAGTTCACCTATACCATTGCCCATATCGAGCATATGCGCTCACTCTACAGCGATGTGATAGATCACTTCTGGTGGGTGGCCCTTCCCCTCACCACGCAAAATTCGTTGTCGCAGTTTCAACCAGAGTGGCAATGCTGGGAACCCGACACGCCGTGGGTGCGACAGCCCCCTGACGACGCCATTACCGATCCCGCTTTTTTTCCTTTCTACCAGCCGGGAATGACCTTCGAAACCTTTGTTCGCAGCTTCTCTGACTGGTTTTCCCTCAATCGTCCGGCAGCCATGATGATAGGCATTCGCGCCGATGAATCCTACAACCGCTTTCTGGCTATCGCGTCGGCACGCAAGCAGCGCTTTTCTGACGATAAACCCTGGACGACCGTCGCACCGGGCGGGCATACCTGGTATATCTACCCTTTGTACGACTGGAAAACCGCCGACATCTGGACGTGGTTCGCGAAATCAAAATGTTGCTATAACCCGTTATACGACCTGATGTACAAGGCGGGGGTGCCGCCGCGTTATATGCGCATCTGCGAACCGTTTGGCCCGGAACAGCGTCAGGGCTTGTGGCTCTATCATGTCATTGAACCCGAACGCTGGGCGGCGATGTGTGAACGCGCCTGCGGGGTGCGCAGCGGCGGTATTTATGCCGGGCACGATAACCATTTTTATGGACACAGGAAGATCCTGAAACCCGATCATCTTGGCTGGCGCGAATACGCCATGCTGTTACTCGACAGCATGCCGCAAAATACGGCGGAACATTACCGCAATAAAATCGCGGTTTATCTCCACTGGTATCAAAAGCGAGGCATGGACGATATTCCCGATACGCAGGAGGGTGACATTGGTGCAAAAGATATCCCTTCCTGGCGACGCATTTGTAAGGTTTTACTCAACAATGACTATTGGTGCCGGGCACTTTCGTTTAGCCCAAATAAGCCTAAACACTATCAGCGCTACAGCGACAGAGTGAAAGCAAAACGCAAGGAATGGGGGATTTTATGCAACAACGAATAATCACCGAAATGGAAACGTACCTTCAGGCACTTTCTGAAGAAGAGCAAATAGCCGCCATTAATGCGTTTCGTCAGGCATTACATGAAATCAGCCCTTTTCGCGATCAGCCCGTCGATTGCGTATTGTGGATAAAAAAGACAAACATCACCGCTAACGATTACAACCCAAATAACGTCGCGCCGCCGGAAAAGCGGCTGCTCAGCAAGTCACTGGAGCTGGATGGATTCACACAACCTATCGTTGTGACGGAAAATGCGCCACAGCACTACGAAATTGTCGATGGTTTTCATCGTCATGATATCGGCAGTAACCGGGCGACCCTGAAGCGCCAGCTTAAGGGTTACCTTCCTGTCACCTGCCTGCGTAAAGCGCGGCAGGAAAAGTTCGACCGCATGGCTGCGACCATTCGCCATAACCGCGCGCGCGGACGCCACCAGATCAACGCCATGTCAGAAATCGTGCGCGAGCTGGTGCTTATGGGCTGGAGTGAACAGAAAATTGGTCAGGAATTGGGTATGGACAGCGATGAAGTGCTGCGTCTGAAGCAGATCAACGGTCTGCTCGAACTCTTCGCAGACCGTCGTTTTTCTGAAGCCTGGACGGTGAAATAGTCAGAGCGCGTTTAACCGCGCAGCCGCTGCCAGCAGCGTCGATTCCTGCTTCGCAAAGCAAAGCCGGATCAGCTTATGCGGGAAGGGATCGGCGCAGAACACCGACAGCGGAATGGCCGCCACACCCACCTCTTTCGTCAGCCACTGGCAGAAACTCACGTCGTCCAGATCGGAAAGCGCGCTGTAGTCGGCCAGCAGGAAGTAAGTGCCTTCACAGGGTAAAATCTCCAGCCGACTCTGGCTCAACGCAGCCACAAACCGATCCCGACGCGCACGGTAAAAATCCGGTAGCTCACGGTAGTGTCCGGGTTCGCTGCGCAACATGTCCGCCAGCGCCAGCTGAGCGGGTGTGTTCACCGCAAACGTCAGATACTGGTGCACTTTACGCAGCTCAGCGCTGATGGCGGCGGGCGCCACGCAGTACCCGACCTTCCAGCCGGTCATATGGTAGGTTTTGCCAAATGACGATACCGCGATTGCACGCTCGCGAAGCTGCGGATGCGCCAGCACGCTGGCATGCCCCTCTTCGGCGAAGCAGATATGCTCATACACCTCGTCGCTCAGAACATAGATTTCACGTTCGGCGATGGCCTGCCACAGGGCGGCAAAATCGCTCTTCAGCCACACCGTCGCCGATGGGTTGTGCGGCGTATTCAGGATCACCAGCCGGGTTTTATCGCTCAGCAGCGCGGCAAACGCCTGCCAGTCCGGACGAAAATGCGGCGGCTGGAGCGCCACGCGTTTCACCACGCCGCCGGCCAGTTCAATCGCCGGGGCGTAGCTATCGTAGCTCGGGTCAAAACAAATCACCTCATCGCCGGTACGCACCAGGGCGGTTATCGCCGCATACAGCGCTTCGGTCGCCCCTGCGGTTACCGTGATATCGCTGTTCGCGTCAGGCTTATGGCCGTATAACTCCGCCGTTTTATCCGCAATGGCCTCACGCAACGCCTGCACGCCGGTCATCGGCGCATACTGGTTGGCTCCCTGCGCAACGTGATACGCCAGACGCTCCTGCAAATATTTCGGCCCGTCAAAATCCGGGAAACCTTGCGAGAGGTTAATGGCGTTGTGCTGCTGCGCCAGGGCGCTCATCTGCGTAAAAATCGTCGTGCCAAGATTCGGAAGTTTACTCTGCGGGATCAACGGGTTATTGCTCATTGTAGTGTGCCTGCCTGTAATACTTATGTTGCTGACACTATAACACGATGTTAGTCTTTGGCAATCAAGACGCTTAGACGTCTAAACGATATAAATATTCCTGACCGAGAGGGTAAAAGGAAATGACAGACAACCTGCAACTCACACACCTGGTCGAGGCCTGCCGCTGGATTGGCGCTAAAGGCTGGGCGCCCGCTACCGGCGGCAATATGTCCGTGCGTCAGGATGAACACCTGTGCTGGCTGAGCGAATCCGGAAAAGACAAAGGCAGCCTGACAACCGCCGATTTTCTACAGGTTGAAATCGCCACCAACCGTGCGCCGTCTGGCCGTAAACCGTCGGCAGAGACCGGACTGCATACCCTCATCTATCGCCTGTTCCCCGAGGCTAACGCCGTCCTGCACGTTCACACCGTCAATGCCACGGTACTGTCGCGTCTGGTCAACGAGGCCGAGCTGAAGATCACCGGTTTTGAGATGCAAAAATCCCTTACCGGGCAGACCACGCACCGGGATACGGTGGCCATCCCGGTGTTTGATAACGACCAGGACATCGACGCCCTCGCCTCACGCATCGCCCATTACGCGCAGGAACGCCCGCTTAATTATGGTTTTCTTCTGCGCGGCCATGGCTTAACCTGCTGGGGACGCGACGTGGCCGAAGCCCGCCGTCATCTGGAAGGTTTAGAATTCTTATTTGAATGCGAAATGCGTTTACGACAATGGGAGAGAGTATGATTCGCGCGATTGTGACGGATATTGAAGGGACCACCAGCGATATCCGTTTTGTCCATGATGTTTTGTTCCCCTACGCGCGTGAGCGGCTGGCGGCCTTTGTGACCGCGCAGCAGTACGCCGAGCCGGTCAAATCGATTCTGGACAACCTGCGCGATGAAATCAGCGCTCCGCATGCCAGCGTCAGCGATCTCATCAACGTGCTGTTTACCTTTATGGATGAAGACCGCAAATCGACGGCGCTCAAAGCCCTGCAAGGCATCATCTGGCAGGACGGTTACGTCAACGGTGACTTTACCGGACATCTCTATCCTGACGTACTGCCTGCGCTGGAAAAATGGAAGGCGCAAGGGATTGATCTTTATGTTTATTCCTCTGGCTCCGTCGCCGCGCAGAAACTGTTATTTGGCTACAGCGACGAAGGTGATATTACTCACTTATTCAGCGGCTATTTTGATACCCACATTGGCGCCAAGCGCGAGGTGCAGTCTTATCAAAATATTGCGACGCAAACGGGCATCGCCCCGTCGCAGATCCTGTTCCTGTCGGATATTCATCAGGAGCTGGACGCGGCTGAACAGGCGGGTTTTCGCACCCTGCAACTGATTCGCGGTGAAGATGACGGCGCAAGCCATCATCATCAGATCCACCAGTTTGACGAGATTAATCCGGAGCAGATCCCTTCATGAGCGCATTGACCATTTATTCCGATAAAGACGCCAGTCAGCACCAGTGGCACAGCACCGACGCCGCCGAGATCGCCCAACAGCTCAACGCGAAAGGCGTGCGTTTTGAACGCTGGGCGGCGGATCGCGATTTAGGGCACGATCCCGCGCCTGAAGCCGTGATCGCGGCGTATCAGCATGCGATCGACAAGCTGGTGGCAGAGAAAGGTTACCAGAGCTGGGATGTGATCAGCCTGCGCGCCGACAATCCGCAGAAAGAGGCGCTGCGCGCGAAGTTCCTGAACGAACACACCCACGGCGAAGACGAAGTGCGCTTTTTCGTGGAAGGGGCGGGATTATTCTGCCTGCACATCGGCGATGAGGTGTATCAGGTGCTGTGCGAGAAAAACGACCTGATTTCCGTACCCGCGGGCACGCCGCACTGGTTTGACATGGGCTCAGAGCCGAACTTTACGGCGATCCGTATTTTCGATAACCCGGAGGGTTGGGTGGCGCAGTTTACCGGGGATGCGATTGCGGATGCGTATCCACGCCTGGCCTAGTCTGAACAGGCACGGTTAGCCCCCTCTCCCCGTGGGAGAGGGTTGGGGTGAGGGCACCCGTGCGCACTACGCGTTAAGCCCCTTAACATACCCCACCAGCTGATCCAGCACAACACCCTACCCTT
>OJWZ01000094.1_pt1 | contig 23300 bp, 20 predicted proteins | sample 1600551 | NCBI WGS metagenome assembly OJWZ01 (sample SAMN04436706, study PRJEB24849) | human gut metagenome | biome: human gut; feature: NICU; material: stool | host: Homo sapiens | place: USA: Saint Louis, MO | collected 2010-07-28 | reverse complement strand
TGCCGCCAATGGACCCTGGCGGCATGGGCGAGATGGGGGTTGTTGAAGCGGAGCAGACTGAAAGCGGCGGACTGACTATCCGCCTGTTTAAGCGGAAATACATGCTGAGCGATGAAGGGGAGATCGTCAAAACAAAGGGGGCTCCTATGGATGTTCCGGCCAACAGCTGGATCGACGTTCGACTCGACATGCCAGAGGATAGCATCTGGAATACAAGATCTTCTGAAGCTTCTCTGGAACTGACAGAGCAGCCAGCAGTCATTCAGCCTTAAAAATTAATAGGCGAACCCAAATTGATCTGCATTCCATTTGAAACTACTGTATATAAACACAGTAATAAAGGGAGTGCAGATTATGCCCCGAAATTCAGATATTCAGGCCGCCTTTATTGCGGCCATAGAGCTTAACCCAAAGGGCTACCGCTGCCTGAGAACAGACAGCTTTATAGAAAAGTTGCGTGGTTTTAACTGGCACTTCACCCGAGCCGACGCCAATGCATGGATAGAGCACTCAGCCAGGCTTCGCTGACAAGACGACAGACGGTAGCGACAACAGGTACTGGATCCTGCGTAACATGGGGAGAGTTCTCTAATGGGATTTCCTTCACCAGCAACAGACTACATTGAGCGCCGACTAACCCCAGCAATTCTGTGCAATATGGGGGCTGATAGTAGGGTGCTTGAAACGGATGTGGGGTTTGCGGTCATAGAGCCAGCAACGAAAAAGACACCTGGAGATGTGTTGTTAATTTTGTGCGACGGTCACACGCAGTTTGCAAAACTGATGGGTAAGTCACTTATCACGGATGATGGCGAGGCAATAGAGGGAACCGCTCTGGAAGAGGTGGAAGTGTTGGGCAGAGTGACGTTCTTCATCAATCGTGTAAGCGATGACGACGGCTGCCCGGTGATGTGATGGGGCATGGGTGGGGCATAAAGTTACCGCGAAACGACGTTAGTTCATTGCACATGACAAATCGTATCGCGGCAACATAGCAGAAGTTACCGCACATCAATCCAACATCAAGCCACTTCGTTAAAAGACTTAATAGTCTCCAGATGAAGATCGCCTGAAGTACCGGATTTCCGAGGAAAGGGATCAGGGTAATGACGTCATGGCTGCTTAACGAGCTGCCGATCCCCAGCATGATCCCGCAAAAAGAGAGAAGCGCCACGGGCAGCATAAAGGTTTTACCCAGTTGCTGGAAAAACTCCCACAGCGATATTTTTTGTGCTGCTTTCGTCGTCATAAAACGACTCCTTAAATGGTAGAAAGAGATTTAACGACCTCGATGGGGCGAGAAGATAAAACGTTTTATCAAACTTTAGTGCGCACTAAATCACATTCTCAGGCTTTTACTGGTAGTATAAAGATAACGTATTGATAAAACGTTTTAGCGATCTCATTATCAAGGAGTCACGCCACCACATGGCTGTAGCGAAAAAGATCACCATCAACGATGTCGCGCTGGCGGCGGGGGTTTCCGTCAGCACCGTTTCGCTGGTATTAAGCGGGAAGGGACGCATCTCTCCTGCAACGGGTCAGCGCGTCAACGAGGCCGTTGAGCAGCTGGGCTTTGTGCGTAATCGCCAGGCGTCGGCGCTGCGCGGTGGGCAAAGCGGGGTGATAGGGCTGATCGTTCGCGACCTTACGTCGCCGTTTTATGCGGAACTGACCGCCGGGCTTACCGAGGCGCTTGAGGCTCAGGGGCGAATGGTTTTCCTGCTCCACGGTGGGCGCGAACCGGAGCAGCTGCTCTCCAGGCTGGATATGCTGCTGACGCAAGGGGTGGATGGGGTGATCGTAGCTGGCGCGTCCGGCGTGGGCAGTGAATTGTGTGAGCGCGCGGCGCAGAAAGGCGTACCGCTGGTGTTTGCGTCGCGCGCCAGCTATCTCGACGAAGCCGATACCCTTCGGCCAGATAACATGCAGGCCGCGCAAATGCTGACCGAGCATCTTATTCATCGCGGCCATCAGCGCATCGCCTGGCTCGGCGGTAAAAGCTCGTCCCTGACGCGTGCCGAGCGGGTGGGCGGTTACTGCTCCACGCTCATCAAATATGGCCTGCCGTTTCACAGCGAATGGGTGGTGGAGTGTGAATCCAGTCAGAAAAAAGCCGCAGAAGCCATCGGCACGTTGCTCCGCAACAGCCCGACGATCAGCGCGGTGATTTGCTATAACGATGTTATTGCGATGGGGGCGTGGTTCGGTTTGATCCGCGCCGGACGCCAGAGCGGTGAGGGCGGGGTAGAAACGTTCTTCGGCCATCAGGTGGCGCTGGGGGCGTTTGCGGATGTCGGTGAAAATGCGTTAGACGATCTCCCCATCGTCTGGGCGACGACGCCGGCTCGTGAAATGGGGTATACCCTGGCAGACAGGATCATGCAGCGCATTGAAAATACGGATGTGCAGGCCGGGCATCAGATTGTGGCTGCGCGGTTAGTGACGGTGAAGTAAACGCTTTGCTTGCACGGGTCTACAACGGCTCAGGATCGTAGGCCGGGTAAGGCGCAGCCGCCACCCGGCAATAAAAAACCCCTCATGCGAGGGGTTTTTCGTTTACTGCTGCGGTACTGCTGGCGGCGCTGCCGGTTCAGCCGGTTCCGGCATCCCCAGCGTCGGCATACCAAACATGCCGACAAACTCTTCCAGCGGCATTTTGTCGCCGTTGAGCGTCACCTGACCATTAGCATATTGCAGGCTGGTGGAAATGGTGTTGTCTTCCACCTTCGTGATGCGGAACATCTGGCCCATCGCCGCCAGGCCTTTCACCTGTTGGTTTGCCAGTTTACCTGCATCTTCTTCACCATACCCTTCAAGTTTCGCAATCTGCGTCATGAACTCGGTTGCCATATCCATCGGGATGGTCAGCTTGCTGTCGAGCGATTTCACGCTGCGGTCAACTTCCTGCGCCAGGGTCTGCGGTTCGCCGGTCGCGGCGGCCGGATCCTTCAGGAACAGCGACAGGTTGAAGTTGGTTTCGCCTTTGCCGTTTTTCCAGCTCAGTGGCGCAACGGTAATCACCGGCTCGCCCTTCAGCAGGATCGGCAGGTTATTAAACAGCACCGTCATCGCCTGCTGCTGGTACGCCTGTGGGTTCTGTTGCAGGGCGGCATCGGTCAGCAGAGCCTGGCTCTCTTTGCTGTATTTCTGACTGAATTCGTGCCACGCCTGGCCGTCAATGTTGCCGATTTTCAGCGACAGCTTACCGGTACCCAGATCCTGATTCTGTACTTTCAGGCTTTTCAGGCTGTAATCCAGCTGGGTATTGATGCTTTTACCGTCTTTGGACACGTCCGACTTGCCGTCCAGATCCATGCCTTCCAGCACCGCCATCTCTTTGCCTTCGATCGCAATGGCAATCTTATCGAGGCTCAGTTTCTGGTCGCCGATACGCTCATCAAAATCGGTCATACGGCTATTGCCGCTAGCTTTCAGATTGTTGAAGGTAAGCTGCACCTTCTGGTTATATTCATTGACTGAATTCACCAGGCCGCTGGCGGCATCGCCGGTCAGGGAGACATTCTTGCCGTCGCGATCGGCATCAAGCTGGAAATTACCGCCGCTGAAAGCGACTTTATCGGTGCCTTGTTCGTAATTCAGGGCTTTCAGGTCGATGTCGGAATGCGTATCACCGGCATAGCTGATGCGGGTATTGATCTCAAACGGCGACTCATTTTTCGCCATATCGAAGATCGGCTTCGTCACCTCGTTATTCACCAGTACGGTCCTGGCGGATGCCATAGAGGGGATCAGGTTAAACTTTTTCAACTGCGCCAGCGGGAACGGACCGTGGCTGACCACTTCATCCAGTACCACGCTCTGGCCCGGTTTCAGCCAGGCGTTCTGATTACCCGCAACCGGCTTCACCACCACCTGCATATGGCTGGTAAACACGCCACGCTGGTAGTTCTGGTAGCTCAACTCCAGACCTGCTTCAGGCGCGCTGCGCTTAATCTCGCTGTTTGCCTGCGCCATCATCTCTGCCAGACGGCTTTCCAGCTGTTTCCCGGTATACCAGGAAGCACCCGTCCAGATCACGCCTAAAGCAACAATCACTCCTACCGCTACGACCGATTTTTTCATTGCGATTATCCCTAAAATGAAACCAGGCGGTTAAAACCGCCTGGTGTTACAACGCCTGTTACTAGCTTAGCAAGAGTTGTTAAAAAATTCAGTAAGTCCCTAAAGCTTATTAAAAACACGCGCCAGGCGACCGGTGCCGCTCACCCGGACAGGCGACTCGTTTGCCGCGACAAAGGCGGATTCACCCGGTTTAAGCACCAGACGCTCGCTATCTTTGTGCAACGTCGCTTCGCCTTCCACACAGAACAGGATCGCGGCGCTCTCCTGTGCAATGGCGGTTTCGTCTGCGCTGAGGTCGTGCAGCGAGAAGGCAAAATCGTCAACCGGAATCGGGAAGTCCAGCTCTGCGCCGTTTTTCACCGGCTGCGTAAGCAGCTCCGCAGGAGGTTTTGCCACGAACTTCACGTTGGCAACCAGCTCAGGGATGTCGATGTATTTTGGCGTCAGGCCCGCGCGCAGTACGTTATCGGAGTTAGCCATCACCTCCAGCGCCACGCCGTTCAGGTAGGCGTGCGGTGTTTCAGCGAACAGGAACATCGCTTCGCCCGGGTTGAGCTTCACCACGTTCAGCAGCAGCGGAGAGAAGAGACCGCTGTCGTCCGGATAAAACGCGGAAATTAAGCGAATGGTGTCCCATGGCTCACCCTGCTGGCTGTTCAGCGCGGCTTTCAGCACCGCCAGCGCGTGGGATTTTTCCTCGCCCTGCATATTCAGCAGGCTGGCAAACAGTTCGCTCAAGGCCTCTGCGTTCGGGTTTTCCAGGAAGTGGGCGATCGCGTTGTGAGCCCCGGCGACCGGTTGCAGCAGGGAGATGATCTCGGAAAACTCGCGGAAGGCATTCATCGCCAGGAAAGGGGTAAGGGCGAAAACCAGTTCCGGCTTGTGGTTAGGATCTTTGTAGTTACGCTCTGCGGCGTCTAACGGAATACCGGCGGCATTTTCTTTGGCAAAGCCCAGCTCAGAGGCTTTTTTGTTCGGGTGAACCTGAATGGAGAGCGGCTGGTCGGCGCACAATACCTTGAACAGAAACGGCAGCTCACCAAAACGATTCGCCACTTTGTCGCCGAGCAGTGCGGCTTTGTCGGCGTCGATGACGTCACGCAGGCTACGAACCTGGCCGCTGGCATCTTCAATTTTTGAGCTGCTCTTCGGGTGCGCGCCCATCCACAGCTCTGCCATCGGCAGGTTGTCCGGGTTGGCGATACCGTAGAGATCCGTTAACGCAGTTTTACTTCCCCAGGCGTAGTTTTGCACTGAGTTGATGAGTTTTTGCATTATCAAGCCCTGATTCATATGTGGAATTAACTCCGCGTATTAAAGCAATAAACCGAATGGAAGTAACCTGCGGATGTAAAAAGTCGTACTAGTCTCAGTTTTTGTTAAAAAATTGTGTAGGATAAGCTGACTCGCTTTTAAGCCGGGCAGCGGAACATCTGCCCTGAATAAACAGACCGAAGCAGTAAGTGAGAGAACAATGTCGAATAAACCCTTCCATTATCAGGATCCTTTCCCCCTCAGTCAGGATCAGACCGAGTATTACCTGTTAACCCGCGATTACGTTTCTGTCTCTGAGTTTGAAGGGCAGGAGATCCTCAAAGTTGACCCGCAGGCGCTGACGCTGCTGGCGCAGCAAGCCTTCCACGATGCTTCCTTTATGCTCCGTCCGGCGCATCAGCAGCAGGTTGCCGATATTCTGAGCGACCCGGAAGCCAGCGAGAACGACAAATACGTCGCGCTGCAATTCCTGCGTAACTCTGATATCGCGGCGAAAGGTATTCTGCCGACCTGCCAGGACACCGGCACGGCGATTATCACCGGTAAAAAAGGCCAGCGCGTCTGGACCGGCGGCGGTGACGAAGCGGCGCTGGCGCGCGGCGTTTACAACACCTACACCGAAGACAACCTGCGCTATTCGCAAAACGCGGCGCTGGATATGTATAAAGAAGTGAACACCGGCACCAACCTGCCTGCGCAGATTGACCTCTACAGCGTCGACGGTGACGAGTACAAATTCCTCTGCATCGCCAAAGGCGGCGGTTCAGCCAACAAAACCTATCTTTACCAGGAAACCAAAGCGCTGCTTACCCCGGGCAAGCTGAAGAATTATCTGGTCGAGAAGATGCGTACCCTCGGCACCGCGGCCTGCCCGCCGTACCATATCGCGTTTGTGATTGGCGGTACGTCTGCTGAAAGCACGCTGAAAACCGTTAAGCTGGCCTCAACCAAATACTACGATGGGCTGCCAACGGAAGGTAACGAACACGGTCAGGCGTTCCGCGACGTGCAGCTTGAGCAGGAGCTGCTGGAAGAAGCGCGTAACCTGGGCCTCGGCGCGCAGTTTGGCGGCAAATACTTCGCTCACGACGTGCGCGTGATCCGTCTTCCGCGTCACGGTGCTTCCTGTCCGGTGGGGATGGGCGTTTCCTGTTCAGCGGACCGTAACATTAAAGCGAAGATCAACCGCGACGGCATCTGGATCGAGAAGCTGGAGAACAACCCGGGCAAATACATCCCTGAAGAACTGCGTAAAGCGGGCGAGGGGGAAGCGGTTCGCGTGGACCTGAACCGTCCGATGAAAGAGATCCTCGCGCAGCTTTCGCAGTATCCGGTTTCAACGCGCCTTTCCCTGAACGGGACGATTATCGTGGGCCGCGACATCGCCCATGCGAAGCTAAAAGAGCGCCTGGACAACGGCGAAGGGCTGCCGCAGTACATTAAAGATCACCCGATCTACTACGCAGGTCCGGCAAAAACGCCTGATGGATATGCTTCCGGCTCGTTAGGCCCAACCACAGCGGGCCGTATGGACTCCTACGTCGACCAGTTGCAGGCCAACGGCGGCAGCATGATCATGCTGGCGAAAGGCAACCGCAGCCAGCAGGTGACGGACGCGTGCCACAAGCACGGCGGCTTCTACCTCGGCAGCATAGGCGGCCCGGCAGCGGTGCTGGCGCAGGGCAGTATCAAGAGCCTGGAGTGCGTGGAGTACCCGGAACTGGGTATGGAAGCGATCTGGAAAATTGAAGTGGAAGACTTCCCGGCGTTCATCCTCGTGGATGACAAAGGTAACGACTTCTTCAAACAGATCCAGTCTTCCCAGTGTTCGGCGTGTGTGAAGTAAGTCTGTAAATTGCCGGGTGGCGCTGACGCTTACCCGGCCTGCATTCGCGTAGGTCGGGTAAGGCGCAGCCGCCACCCGACATCAAAAAGAGCGCACAAAGCGCCATAACGTTTCTCAGAAGTCATCAATACTTATCTCTTAAGCATGTGAGCAATCCCATCTTTGTTATCAAGGAGTAAGTAATGACAATGCATCGCCGCGAGAAAGACTCCATGGGCGCCATCGACGTCCCGGCCGACAAGCTATGGGGCGCACAAACCCAGCGTTCGCTTGAGCATTTCCGCATTTCGACAGAGAAAATGCCCGTCTCGCTGATCCAGGCGCTGGCGTTGACCAAACGCGCTGCCGCCAAAGTCAATCAGGATCTGGGCCTGCTGGATGCCGATAAAGCCACCGCCATCATCAATGCCGCCGACGAAGTGCTGGCGGGCAAACATCCCGACGAATTCCCCCTTGCCATCTGGCAGACCGGCTCAGGCACCCAGAGCAACATGAACATGAACGAGGTGCTGGCGAACCGCGCAAGCGAGCTGCTTGGCGGCGTGCGCGGCATGGAGCGCAAGGTCCACCCGAACGATGACGTGAACAAAAGCCAGAGTTCCAACGACGTGTTCCCGACGGCCATGCATGTGGCGGCCGTCATCGCTATCCGCGAGCAGCTTATCCCGCAGCTCAACGTGCTTAAATCTACGCTTAACGAGAAAGCGCAGGCCTTCCGCGACATCGTTAAAATTGGTCGTACGCACCTTCAGGACGCCACGCCGCTGACGCTCGGCCAGGAGATCTCCGGCTGGGTGGCAATGCTGGAGCACAACCTTAAGCATATCGACAATAGCCTCCCGCATCTGGCGGAGCTGGCGCTCGGCGGGACGGCGGTGGGCACTGGCTTAAACACCCATCCCGAGTACGCGGTGCGTGTGGCCGAAGAGCTGGCGAAGATCACCGGGCAACCGTTTGTTACCGCTCCGAATAAATTCGAAGCGCTGGCGACCTGTGATGCCCTGGTGCATACCCATGGCGCGCTGAAAGGGCTGGCGGCCTCGCTGATGAAAATTGCCAACGATGTGCGCTGGCTGGCCTCCGGCCCGCGCTGCGGCATCGGCGAAATCAGCATTCCGGAAAACGAGCCGGGCAGCTCCATTATGCCGGGTAAAGTGAACCCGACTCAGTGCGAAGCCATGACCATGCTGTGCTGTCAGGTGATGGGTAATGACGTGGCGGTTAACATGGGCGGCGCGTCGGGTAACTTCGAGCTTAACGTTTATCGCCCGATGGTGATCCATAACGTACTGCAATCGATTCGTCTGCTGGCCGATGGCATGGAGAGCTTTAACGAGCATTGCGCGGTGGGCATTGAGCCTAATCGCGAGCGAATCAGCCAGCTGCTGAATGAGTCTCTGATGCTGGTAACGGCGCTGAACACCCATATTGGTTATGACAAAGCGGCCGAAATCGCTAAAAAAGCGCACAAAGAGGGGCTTACCCTGAAAGCCTCTGCGCTGGCGCTGGGCTACCTGACGGACGCCGAGTTTGATGCCTGGGTCCGCCCGGAAGCGATGGTGGGCAGCCTCAGATAATCACTGCGCCACATACAGGTGCAGCCGCGGAATAATCAGCTGTAGCGGCTGCGCCTGGGGTTTATAGCGATGCTGAACGTTTTCAGCATCGTAGTTCAGCAGTTCCCCGATATCCGGCACCACCGCACCCTGATCGGCATCGTAGAGCGCAATCAGCGGCGTCGGGCAGGCGTATTGCACCTGCTTTTGTTGTCCGGCGTACCAGACGCGAGCGATAGGCTGCACCTTCACCGGACGCTTTATTTTAAGACGGGTATCAGCCGGCAGGGAGGCAATGCTGTGGTACTCCTGCTCCAGCCGTTCAATCCACTGTTCCCGCGACCACGGGGCGACCGTTCGCGGCGATTTCAGGCTTTTCTCCAGCTGAGCCAGGATCTCATCGCGCGTGAAATTTTTAATGATGTGCTTGTTGGCCCAGCCGAAGCGCAGCGTGGCGGGATGGCGCAGTACCGTCAGCGTGCGGTAAGCATTCAGGGTGATCAGCCCCGGAAGCTGGCGATGCACCCATTCAAAACGGGCAGCCGGCGCCAGCCCGGACTCAACGGTTACAATCTTCTCGAAGGCGGCTTTCAGCGTATTGATATGCGTAATCTGCGTCTCAATTCCTTCACGCGTTGCGGCATCCGTTTGCAGACAGATGACGCCGGGCAGGCGAACGGCAGCCTTACTGCTACGATTTTCGGACTGCTGCTGGATGAAAAGGCGACGATAGTGCTGCAATGTCAGTTCCAGCGCCGCCTTGCCAATATGCTGCGTCACCTCAATGGTGTTCAGCGGGTCGTGTTCCGCGCCTTTCGCCACCTCGGGCAGGGAAAAGACGCGGGCGGCCAGCAGGCGGCAGTCATGAAGTTGCCCCGTCAGGGTCAGTAACGCCTGCTCTATTTCCCGAAATGTGGTGTTAAGCCTTCCAATGAGATCGTAAGTTGCCATGGTAGCCCTTAATTAGTTACAACATACTACTGATATAGCACAACACGCCGGGTCAGGCCAGCGTGCGGTTTAGGTCAGGCAGGTACGGGAAGGGGAATGTTGTGATAGATCGGCCAGCTAAAGACGAAACGGGCCCCACCCAGCTCGCTCGCTTCGCAGCGAACCGAACCGCCCATCGCCTGGGCAATAGAACGGACAATAGCCAGCCCCAGACCACAGCCGCCGGTAGCCCGATCGCGGCTGGGATCGAGGCGCACAAACGGCTCGAAAACTTTTTCACGCTCCGCCGGCTCAATGCCGGGGCCATCGTCTTCCACACACAGAATGGCCTGACTTCCCTGCAAATCTAAACCTATGCGCAGCGTCGTTTCGCTGTAACGCATGGCGTTGTTCATCAGATTATCCAGCACGCGCTCCATCAGGCGCATGTCCAGTGCGCCGTACGCGCCGGGGGTAATGGCTGTCAGCAGTTTTCGCTGAGGGTTAACGCTCTGCACATCGTTAATATGCGTCTGTAGCCAGACGGGGAGATCCGGTGTACTGAGGTGCAACTCCGTCTGAGGCCGATCGAGGCGGGCATAGGTCAGCAGCTCTTCAATCAGCGCTTCAAGCTGGCCAATATCCCGATTGAGCGCCTGCGATTCCGCCCCGGAGAGGTTCTCGCTCATCTCCAGGCGATAACGCAGGCGTACCAGCGGAGTGCGCAGTTCATGCGCAATGCCGTCGATCAGCTGCTTCTTGCTGGCAATCAGGGCGTTGATATTATCGGCCATCTGGTTGAAGGCAATACCGAGCCGGTCAAAACTGGAACCGCTGTCGAAATGGATGCGTTCAGTTAAATGACCCTCCCCAAAACGCTGTGCGGCGGATTCCAGTTTCAGCATGTCCTGCCAGTGCGGTCGCATCCAGATGAACACAGGGAAAGCGAGCGAGATGGCAATAAAGCCCAGCAGGGCAAGATCCAGTAGGCGCATCTGGTGCAGGTAATAGAGATAGGGCACCGGCCCGACGGCCAGGACATAGTGGCTGCGTGGAATACGCTGAATGAAGGTATATTTCTCGTCCAGTGCGACGATGTCTCCGTCGCGCAGACGCTGCATCGCAGGCGGCGCTAAGTCAAAATCCTTCATGGGTTCGATACGCAGATCAAACGACAGATTCAGATCCAGCTCTTTTAACGTGCGCGCCCAGTCATGGGGAGGAATTTCGCGCAGCTCGCTACGCATCAGGTAGAGCGAGCTTTTCATCAGATCGTCCAGGGATTGCCTGCCCGCGCGCTCTGCGGTGAATTTATAGACCAGCCCGACCAGCATAGTCATTACCAGAAAGCAGACAAACAGCAGGAGATAAAACTGCACAAACAGCTTTTTCATTGGATAGCACCGCTAAATCAATCAATTAAGAACCTGGCTTTACTTCGTCAGCCCTGCGTGGACAACCATATCACCACAGGAGCGAAGAAGGTTGATGATACACTTTCTTCGAAAACAGAGGGAGCAAAGTGAATAGCACGATTATGCGGAATAGTTACATTTAAAGAGCAATGTTGTAAAAAAGCCTGCATTAAGCAGGCAATAATAATGATGGAGAGTATTTTTTATCATTCTGAGTGAAATAAATGCTGTGTTATAAACCGGACGCGTGTCCAAAAATATTATAAATATTGTTTGGCAACATCAGATATGTCCTGAGAGGTAAGTTCTCTGTCTGAAGCAACATAGAGAGAATCATGATCGCCGGTCAACGAAGGAAAGCTTGCAGTCATGATCTGAAGATTAATTTCTTCGCCATTCGGATAAGTCTGGCGTACAGACGTTATGCCCTTAAGCACGATAATGACTTTGCTGGGATTGGCATTAAAAAAAACGATCACCTTTTTCATATATCACTCTGCATCTCTTTGTGATTGGGCAAGGTATGAATGTTCCAGAAGTGAGACTACCTTCCATTTTTTGCGCGCTTTGGGAAATAAAAGCAAGCAATATCCTGCCTTAACGTGTATGGTGGCACTCCTTTTCATTCAGGAGCAGCCTATGTCGGGACGTAAAAACTCGCAACTCCGTCGCAATTATTTAGTCAAATGTTCATGTCCAAACTGCGCTAAAGAGTCAGAGCACAGTTTCACTCGCATACAAAAGGGGGCCCAACTTGTCTGTCCCTACTGTAGCGCTTTGTTTAAATCCTCTCAGCGTCTCTGAAGAAATACGCATACAATAAGTGGAAGAGATGATGCTTTTGAGATCGCCTGACCTCATTAACAAGGCCCGGTCTGGTCAGGGAAAACTATCATCGTTATCGCGGGTCCTTGTTAATATAATTTATCGCAAAGCGTTACATTCGCAGCAGCAGGGCCTTTATCACCGCTTACGATGATAAATTCGACTTTCTGACCTTCAAAAAGTGTTTTGAAGTTCTCTCCCTGAAGGGCAGAGAAATGCACGAAAACATCTTTGCTGCCATCTACAGGGGAGATAAAACCAAAGCCTTTATCTTCCTTAAACCACTTAACCAGACCTAAAATTTTTGATGACATAAAGACCCCATTTGAACATTTTCGAAGTGATAGAAAAGCTAATAAACATATAATGCTAAGGTATGGACTCAAAAGGAGGGGATATCAGCGATAGCGCCTGGTTATGAGAATTGTCATGCAAGGTGTCAAACTATTATTGGATCGGACTAACGAGACCATTAATGCACGGGCAGGGTTAATTAGCAATTTTTATTTTGGCCTTCCGGATGGCTTTCTTAAAAGTGCACGATAAAAATTAATTTAGTACACGAAGCCAGAGTTGCCAGGCGTGACTACAGCCCAAATGTCCCTACAGGAGCATTTGGGCTGTAGTCACGGAGATTTATCCGGACAAAGGCAGCGCAGCAGAAATATTAATTATCATGAACTCAATATTTCCGATTTTCGCTAATGTCTGGATTTACCTGTGCTGACAATCAGTGGGTTGGTGGCAAACCCATGCGGGCATTTCCGCGCGTTGCAATGCACCGCGTATGTGCATATCTCCTCTTGCTGGTTTCGATTGTATGGGCAGGCCATCTTGTTTTTAATTTCACTCCACAACATTTCGTTGTAAGGGGATATGTTGTATATCGATATAGGCTTGAAAACACCATTAATGAAGACGCCATTTTTTGTCGGATATATCCTGTCGCCGGGGTACAAATAGACATCGCTTTCATACCAAATGATGAGTTTCAAGAACTTGAGTCCCAAGATGCTTGAATAAACGATTCCCGTGTTAGGACAAATTACCGAGCTAATGACTCTCCATGACATTGCTATACCTCTTTCATTAAATAATTGAGAGAGTATAAGGTTTAGCATGAGAATTAGATTTCTGCAAACGCGTAACCCATTGAAAAAGATCGATATTATTTATATGGTTGCCATTATCCCCTTTGTTTTCATAAGGATAAGATAATGATTAAGTCAATTGTAAAGATTATTTTTAGCTCATTGTGCATTTAAGTGACGGATTTTTGATCGATGATAGTGCCCGATCTGCTGAATATATATTGTACTATAGCAATCAAATACATTAGGACTACTTTTGTTTAGGCGAAAAATGCCCATCAAAATAGAACTGGAGAGAGGAAGCAGACCAGGGGATATTTCATAACTGACGATGCATATAATCGATAACTTTCGACGAATACCGATAACAATTCCGATGCATCGTGAGTTATTTTTCGAATATTCCTGTTTGCACCTTTTTCAGGTTTCCCAGGCGTGCGGTGCAAACAGATAGCCCTTATTGCGTACGGTTTTAATGCGGTAAGGTTCCGTGGCGTTATCCAGTAGTTTTTTACGCAGTCGTGAAATCGCCACATCAACGCTACGATCCATTCCGTCGTAACTTACGCCGCGCAGATTTTTCAGTAATGCATCCCGGTCCATAATTTGCCCGGCATGGGTTGCCAGCTCCCACAGCAGGTCAAAATCTGCGGTTGAGAGCGCAATCAGCTCCCCGGAAAGCATAACCTGTCGGTTGACCGGGTCGATAGAAAGCGTGCCGAAACGCATCGCTTTATGCGGCGTTAAAGAGGGGGCAGGCGCTTCACGCTCAGCGCTGGCACGCTGACGCAGATGCAGGCGCAAACGGGCGAGCAGAACCGCCGGCGGCGTGGTTTTCAGGATGTAGTCATTCGCTCCCATCTCAAGCGACAGAATATGGTTCATATCGCTGTCGAGAGAGGTCAGCAGCACGATCGGGCCGTCCCACTTCGCGCGCAGATCCCGGCAGAGCGTCATACCATCTTTCCCGGGCAGCATGATGTCCAGCAACACCAGGTCCGGATTTTCGCGGGTGACGACGTCTTCAGCGCGATCGCCACGAGGCTCGACAACCACTTCCATATCATGTTTACCCAGATAAGCGGCGATCAATTGTCCCACTTCGGGTTCATCTTCAACATAAACAATCTTATTCATACAACGTCTGTCATCGCGAAAAACGTCAACATACACCGCACAACCTTAACCTTCCATTAATCTTTCAAAATTAGCCGGAGTTCCGTTATCCTGCACGGGAATGTTATTTGATTGTTAAGGGAAAAGAATGGGGCTGGTGATAAAAGCCGCGCTGGGGGCGCTGGTCGTGATGCTGATTGGGGTGCTGGCTAAAACGAAGAACTACTACATTGCCGGGCTGATCCCGCTGTTTCCCACCTTTGCGTTAATCGCGCACTATATTGTGGCCTCTGAGCGGGGTATTGAGGCGCTGCGCGCCACCATTGTGTTCGGGATGTGGTCGATCATCCCGTATTTTATCTACCTGCTGTCGCTGTGGTACTTCACCGGTTTTCTGCGTCTGCCCCTGGCGCTGGGCGGGGCGGTGGTCTGCTGGAGCCTCAGCGCCTGGGTGCTCATCTTCTTCTGGAGCCGCTTTCACTAGCGCAGCGGGCGGCCACCGTCCACGGCAAACGTTCGGCCCGTGACGTAACAGCTGGTCAGCAGATAATCGACCAGGTCGATCACCTCTTTCTCGCCAGGCGCAATTTTCATCAACGACTTGTTGAGCGCCTGCTGACGATACTCGGCATCATCGCCTTCGTTAAATAAAATCATCGCCGGAGCGATCGCGTTGACCTTTACCTCGGGCGCCAGCTTGCGCGCGAACGAGCGGGTCATATTATCCAGCGCGGCTTTGCTGGCGGCGTAGGCGATGTGTTTGTCGCTTCCTCGCTCCACCACGTAATCGGTGAAATGGATAATGTCGCCTGCGGCATGGCCGTGTCCGCGCAGCAGATCCTGTAGGGCATGGTTGAGCAGATAAGGCGCATTAACGTGGATCTGCATCATGCAGGCGAGCGTTTCGCTGAGCGAATGTCCTGCTTTTTCGGGAAGCCAGGTACTGGCGTTATGAATAACCGCCCGCAGCCCGTGGGTGGTCGATTTCACTTTGTCCGCGAAGGCGAGAATACCTTCATCCGTGGAGAAATCCGCCTGAATGCAGACTGCTCCGGCATTTCGTAGCCCTTCAATGGAGGGATATTCCGTGCGGTAACTGACGATAACCGGATGGTGAAGGTTGAGAAAGTGATGGGCGAGGGCGAGGCCGATGCGACGGCCTGCGCCAGTGATCAATATTGGGCGTTGCTGCGTGTGTCCCATCGTAATCTCCTTTTCAGTTCAACAATGGGACAGGCGACGCTATCCCATTAACATCCACGTTGCCGGTACGGCAGCGACTAACAGCAAACCTATCAACGCCATTTCGCGGCGCTTAAGGGCATTATCAAGCTGATGCGTACGGCGAGCGTAGATAAACACCAGCAGGCCAGGGGCGTAGAGCACCACGGACAGCAGCAGATGCATCGGGCCGGAAGCATACAACAACCATAGACCGTAAATACAGGCGCCGACGCCTACCGCATAGTGTGCAGGGCGGGTCGCAATTTTTAACAGATATGCGCCCACTAAGAAATAGGGTACCAGAATCATCTCGGAGGCGATGGTCAGCAGCGTGTTATAGTCCGATCCTGTGAGCCAGATCAGCACCAGACAGACCTGCACGCTGATGTTGGTGAGCCACAGAGAGGCCGATGGCGCACTGTTTTTGTTCTGACGGGCAAACAGGCGCGGGAACGCTTTATGCGTGGCGGCCAGGAACGGGACTTCCGCTGCCATAATGGTCCAGCTCAGATAGGCGCCGCAAACGGAGACAATCAGACCCGCCGCGATAATCACATCCCCCCAGGGACCCAACATTTTCACCATCAGCCCGGCCATGGACGGGTTACGCATTTCCGCCAGTTCAGGGCGGGCCACCACCCCGAGCGACAGCAGCGTCACCAGCAGATAAACGCCCAGCGCCGCCAGTACGGCCAGCAGCGTGGCGCGTCCCACGTCGCGCTTGTTACGCGCGCGGGCAGAGACCACGACGGCACCTTCAACGCCGATGAACACCCACAGGGTGATCAGCATGGTATTTTTCACCTGTTCCCAGACGGGAACGCCCAGCGCAATGCCGCTGAAATCGAGCGTAAAGACATCGAGACGGAAGGCGAGGAAGGCCAGCACGACGAACAGGCCAAGCGGCACCAGCTTGGCCAGCGTCGCCACCAGGTTAATGCTGGCCGCGGTCTGGACGCCGCGCAAAATCAGCCAGTGAACAATCCACAGCAGCACCGAGGCGCCGACGATGGACTGCCAGGTATTGCCGTCGCCAAACAGGCGCAGTTCGGGCGTATCGGTAAAGAAGCTGAGCGCCGAGAAGACGATAACCAGATAGGAGACGTTGGCGATCACCGCGCACAGCCAGTAACCCCAGGCGGAGCAGAAGCCGATCAGCTCGCCGAAACCTTCCCGGGCGTAAGTGAATATTCCGCCGTCCAGATCCGGTCGGATACGGGTCAGCAGCAGCATGGCGAATGCCAGCAGCAAAATCCCGACACCGGTAATGCCCCAGCCAATCAGTAATGCGGCCGGGCTGGCGACGGCCGCCATGTTCTGCGGCAAACTGAATACGCCCGCGCCCAGCATTGAGCTCAATACAAGTGCAGTTAAAGCACTCAGGCCAAGTTTCTTTTCCATTGGCTTCCTGTTATGAAAAGTCCAAATCCAGAATAATTATTTCGCTAAGGCGCATAAAAATGGTGGATCACGCTAAGGCGCGGGATTTTACGGAGTGTGAAGGATGCATGCAATGACGTGTGGCAGAAATCAGAAAAAAAGTAACAAAAAAGGCGGCACTACGCCGCCTTTATGAAACCGTTTTGTTACTTGTACAGATCGGCGCTGATGGTCAGGTTGTTACCACGTTCCTGCCACTGGCGGGTGATGTGGTAATACTTCGCGCCTTTCTTCGCAGCACGCTTCGCCACCTGATAGGAGATTTCCGTCATGTTGCCATAGTTGCCCGTAAACTTGATGCTGTCGAACGGCACCATCTGCGCGGCAGTGGCTTTGTTCAGCTCTTCAATTTTCGTGCCGTCTGGTAACGTAACGGTATAACGACCGCCTTTGGTGGATTGGGTTTCAAAGAAACGACCCACTTCAGCGCTTGGTGCCGCAGACGTTGCTACGCCCGGAATTTCCACTTTCTTCGCTTCTTCACCGCCTTTCGCTAACGCGGCACGACCCGCATCTGAATCCGCTGGAATGGCATCCGGGCTTTGCACGACGCGTTTTTTCGCATCTTGCTTATAGATGAAGGCGGTGATGCGCTGGTTTCCGCCCTGGTTGGCATCAACCTGACGCACGATATAGAACGCGTAAGCGCCTTTTTCTCTCGCGGCTTTGGTGATGGCATCGTTAACTTCAGGCTGGCTGCGGTAGAAGCCCTGAACGGTCACGGTGTCATACGGTTCCAGCTGAACAGCCTGATCTTTCGGCAGTTCAACAATGCCGTTAATCACGCGGTTTTTCTGTTCATCTGCTTTTGGGGCATTCTCTTTGTACAGCGCAATCGTCACGCGCTGGTTGCCGCTGTTGCCCTGATCGGACTGGTCAACAACGTAAAACGAGGCAGCGCCGTTTTTATCGGCGGCTTTTGATGCAGCGGCGACGGCATCGCCAATTGAGTTATAGCGACCCACAATGACCGTATGGTCAAAAGGTTTTAACGCTGCCGCTTGCTCCGGCGTCAACTCTGTCGCGGCATTCGCAGACAGGGCGGTCGCGGAAAGAAGTGCGGACGCCAGGAGTGTGTTCTTAAGCTTCATAAAAATAATCCTTCGCCTTGCGCAAACCATGTACTGGTGTTGTTGTTAATTTGAGACGGTCCCGATTATGGCATTTAACACCCGTCGCTGTCTGCGGCATTTTTCACAGCCTGTGCTCACCAAAGGACCTGATTCGATAACATTTTGTGATATGTGGAAAAAACAGGCGTTTCACAAGCAAAACTGATTAAGCATATGACTTTTACAAGTTAATTTAATGTTAATGAGTTGTTCTTTTATGGCGCTATATCATGTTTTTACCGCTTCGCTTGCGCGATTTATCGGTCCTGAAGGCGAATTTAAGGTAAATATCTCTGTCAGTGACCCCGATCGCTTATTTTTCACAGATAAAGTAAGAAATAGTGTTTTCTGGCGGTAGATCACGGGCGCTATTTTCAGTAGGTTATAGAAAGTTTGTTACTGTTTTATTTTCCGGGGTTAATCATTCTCCGTCGTTATCTCGATGGTGAAAATTGATACAAACCGCGGGCAATTATCGACAAACCATCATCAAAAACCGATGGAAGGGAAAACTATGCGTATTGGGGTACCAAAAGAACGGTTAGCCAATGAAACCCGCGTAGCGGCAACACCAAAAACGGTGGAGCAACTGCTTAAACTGGGTTTTACCGTCGCGATTGAAAGCGGCGCGGGCAAACTGGCGAGTTTCGATGACGAGGCCTTTACTCAGGCAGGCGCGGACGTTGTGGACGGTGCTGAGGTCTGGCAATCACCCATCATTCTGAAGGTCAACGCACCGGAAGAGAGTGAAATTGAACTGCTGAACGCGGGCACGACGCTGGTGAGCTTTGTCTGGCCAGCCCAAAACCCGGAGCTGATGGAGAAGCTGGCGGCACGCGGTGTCACCGTGATGGCGATGGACTCCGTGCCGCGTATTTCGCGCGCGCAGTCTCTGGATGCGCTGAGCTCCATGGCGAACATTGCCGGCTATCGCGCCATTGTCGAAGCTGCGCATGAGTTTGGTCGCTTCTTTACCGGTCAGATTACGGCGGCAGGTAAAGTACCACCCGCGAAGGTGATGGTGATTGGTGCCGGTGTGGCAGGTCTTGCCGCTATCGGGGCCGCAAACAGCCTGGGCGCTATTGTTCGCGCGTTTGATACCCGGCCGGAAGTGAAGGAGCAGGTGCAGAGTATGGGCGCCGAATTCCTTGAGCTGGACTTCAAGGAAGAAGCGGGCAGCGGTGATGGTTACGCGAAGGTCATGTCTGAAGCCTTTATTAAGGCGGAAATGGCGCTCTTTGCGGCGCAGGCAAAAGAGGTGGACATCATTGTCACCACCGCGCTTATTCCGGGTAAACCGGCGCCGAAGCTGATCACCCGTGAGATGGTGGACTCCATGCAGCCGGGCAGCGTTATTGTCGATCTGGCGGCGCAAAACGGCGGTAACTGTGAGTATACCGTGCCAAACCAGGTCACGACGACCGCGAACGGCGTGAAGGTGATCGGTTATACCGACCTGCCAGGGCGTCTGCCAACCCAGTCCTCTCAGCTGTACGGCACGAACCTCGTTAACCTGCTGAAGCTGCTCTGCAAAGAGAAAGACGGCAACATTACCGTTGATTTTGATGATGTGGTGGTGCGTGGCGTTACCGTGGTGCGGGAAGGGGAAATCACCTGGCCTGCACCGCCGATTCAGGTTTCCGCTCAGCCTCAGGCTGCGCCGAAAGCAGCGCCAGAGCCCGCGGAGCCAGCAAAACCTGCGTCGCCGTGGCGCAAATACGCCATCATGGCGCTGGTTATTATCCTGTTTGGCTGGCTGGCGGACGTCGCGCCAAAAGAGTTCCTTGGCCACTTCACCGTCTTCGCGCTCTCCTGCGTGGTGGGTTACTACGTCGTGTGGAACGTCTCCCATGCGCTGCATACCCCGCTGATGTCGGTCACCAATGCCATCTCCGGGATTATCGTGGTCGGGGCATTGCTGCAAATTGGTCATGGCGGCTGGATCAGCTTCCTGAGCTTCATTGCGGTGCTGATCGCCAGTATCAATATTTTCGGTGGTTTCACCGTGACTCAGCGCATGCTGAAAATGTTTCGTAAAGGCTAAGGGGTAGCATATGTCTGGAGGATTAGTTACAGCCGCATACATTGTTGCTGCAATCCTGTTTATTTTCAGTCTGGCGGGGCTTTCCAAACACGAAACGTCTCAGCAGGGAAATAACTTTGGTATCGCCGGGATGGCGATTGCGCTGATTGCCACCATCTTTGGGCCGGACACCGGCAACGTGGCGTGGATCCTGGTGGCGATGATCATCGGCGGCGCGATTGGTATTCGTCTGGCGAAACGCGTTGAAATGACCGAGATGCCGGAGCTGGTTGCCATTCTGCACAGCTTCGTGGGTCTGGCGGCGGTGCTGGTGGGCTTCAACAGCTACCTGTACCACGAACCGGGCCTGGAGCCGATTCTGGTGAACATACACCTGACCGAAGTGTTCCTCGGCATCTTCATCGGTGCGGTAACCTTCACCGGGTCGATTGTGGCGTTCGGCAAGCTGCGCGGGAAGATCTCTTCCAAACCGCTGATGCTGCCTAACCGCCACAAGCTGAACCTGGCGGCGCTGGTCGTTTCCTTTGTGCTGCTGGTGGTCTTCGTGCGTACCGAAAGCGTAGGCTTGCAGGTGCTGGCGTTACTGGTGATGACCATCATCGCGCTGGCGTTCGGCTGGCATCTGGTGGCGTCTATCGGCGGAGCAGATATGCCGGTGGTGGTTTCCATGCTGAACTCCTACTCCGGTTGGGCGGCGGCGGCGGCAGGCTTTATGCTGAGCAACGACCTGCTGATTGTCACCGGTGCGCTGGTCGGTTCTTCCGGTGCGATCCTGTCTTACATCATGTGTAAGGCGATGAACCGTTCGTTTATCAGCGTCATCGCGGGTGGCTTCGGTTCTGACGGCTCATCAACCGGTTCTGATGAGGAAGTGGGTGAACACCGTGAAATCAGCGCGGAAGACACCGCAGAGATGCTGAAAAACTCGCATTCCGTCATCATCACCCCAGGCTATGGCATGGCGGTGGCGCAGGCGCAGTACCCGGTGGCGGAAATCACCGAGAAACTCCGCGCGCGCGGCATCAAGGTTCGCTTTGGTATTCACCCGGTGGCGGGGCGTCTGCCAGGCCACATGAACGTGCTGCTGGCGGAAGCGAAGGTGCCTTACGACATCGTGCTGGAAATGGACGAGATCAACGATGATTTCGCCGACACCGACACCGTGCTGGTGATTGGCGCCAACGACACCGTTAACCCGGCGGCGCAGGACGATCCGCGTAGCCCGATTGCGGGTATGCCTGTTCTGGAAGTGTGGAAGGCGCAGAACGTCATTGTCTTCAAACGCTCTATGAACACCGGCTATGCTGGCGTGCAGAACCCGCTGTTCTTTAAAGATAACACCCACATGCTGTTTGGCGACGCCAAGGCCAGCGTGGATGCGATCCTGAAAGCGCTGTAATTGCGCTTCATCCTGAAAAACCGCCCCCTGGGGCGGTTTTCTTATTTCTGCGGCCAGCTTTTCTCCTCTGTCTATACTTTACCCTTTGTGTAATACGAGGAGGTGTAATGCGATTTTTGTCCCGCTTCGACATCATCGAGCTGATGATGACGCCATCTTTCTGGATCGGCGTCGCCACGGTGGTCTTTGTGACTCTGCTGGTGTACTGGCTGCTGACGCGCCTGATCGCCTTCGTTAAGAAAGGGATCACCACCTGGGGCGACAAGCACCCCAGCACCAACCGGATGCGCTTTATCCTGACGGATATGCTTAACCGCACCAGCCGCGTCCTGCTTTTTATCGTGGCACTGTTGTTCAGCTTGCGTTTCGTCGACTTACCGGATCATCTCTTTGGTACCGTGAGCCACGCCTGGTTCCTGGTCTTCGCTATCCAGGTGGCGCTGTGGATGGATCAGGGGGTGGTGTCGTGGCTTCGTCACGTCATGCTGGCGCCGGGAAGCCATAAAAACCCGGTGACGCTGGTGATCACGGGGCTTATCCTCCGTGCCATTGTCTGGTCAGTGATGCTGCTGTCTATTCTTGCTAACGCGGGCGTCAACATCACTGCTCTGGTTGCCAGCCTTGGGGTAGGGGGTATTGCTATCGCCCTCGCGGTGCAAACGATCCTGAGCGACGTGTTTGCATCGCTCTCCATCGGTTTTGATAAGCCGTTCGAAATCGGCGATTTTGTGGTGTTTAACGATGTCGCCGGGACGGTAGAGCACATTGGCCTGAAAACCACCCGTATCCGCAGCCTGAGCGGGGAGCAGATTGTCTGCGGGAACGCCATCCTGCTGCAACAGACGCTGCATAACTACAAACGGATGCAAACGCGCCGGATCGTCTTTACCTTCGGGGTTGCCAGCGACACGGCGCCGGACAAACTGCGTTCAGTGGGTGAGATGGTCAAACAGATCATTACCGACGTCGGGGAAACGAAGTTTGACCGCGCCCATTTCCTGGGCTTCGATCGCGATCGCCTGACCTTCGAGGTGGTCCATATCGTTAATACGGCGGACTACAACAAGTACATGGATATTCAGCAGGAGATCAATATTCGTATTCTGGAGGGGCTGAACCAGCAGGAGATCAAGCTGGCGCTGCCGAGCATGGTTCTGCACGCGCCCTGGATGAATGCCGGCGACGAGGCACCGACGCAGCGGTTGAGCGAAGCGCAATAAAAAAAGCCCGCCGTTACCGGCGGGCTTTCATTTTGGGGTCAATCGTCTTCCTCATCGTCCAGCTCAACCGGCGTCTGATACTGATCCGGTTTGATGACCAGAAGGTCGCAGCGCAGATGGTCGATCACCTGCTCGGCGGTATTCCCCAGGAACGCGGCAGAAATACCGGTCCGGCCAATGGTGCCCAGCACCACAATCCCGGCCTGCAAATGCTCCGCCAGATCCGGAATAACCTCTTCCGGTAACCCTTTTTCTACGTGGGTCATGTTCTCATCGATACTGAATTTCTGGCGCAGCGCTTTCATGGCCAGCAGATGCTGACCGCGAATCGCGTCGTTATATACGCTCGGGTCAAATTCAGGCAGCTCGATGGCGATATTGATTGGCGTAACCGGATAGGCGCCCACCAGATGGACTTCGGTGTGGTTAACCTGGTCGGCAAGCTGAAGCGTCTCCTTCACCAGCTTCTCGTTCAGCGAATTGTGATAATCCTCTTCGCTGGCCAGATTCACCGCCACGACGGCTTTCCCGCCCTCAGGCCACGGCTGATCTTTCACCATCCATACCGGGCAAGGGCATTTGCGCAGCAGATGCCAGTCGGTCGGGGTGAAAATCACGGATTCCAGTTTGTCATGCTGGTGCGCCATTTTCAGCAGCAGGTCATGCCCACCGGCCACCACTTCCTGAATAATGGCTTCGAAAGGTCGGTTGTGCCAGACCA
>OJWZ01000091.1_pt1 | contig 23958 bp, 16 predicted proteins | sample 1600551 | NCBI WGS metagenome assembly OJWZ01 (sample SAMN04436706, study PRJEB24849) | human gut metagenome | biome: human gut; feature: NICU; material: stool | host: Homo sapiens | place: USA: Saint Louis, MO | collected 2010-07-28 | reverse complement strand
CCGTTGTTCCGTGTCAGTGGAGGCGCATTATAGGGAGTTCTTCTGAAGTGACAAGCACTAAATACAAAAAACTTTTCGTTCGCTCACTTTTCAAACTCAACGCTTATTTAACCCGCGCATCGTCCGTTAAACGCGCAATTTCACGGGCAAAACTGGCGACCTGAGCCCAGTCGGTATACACCACTTCTTTACGCGTATCTGTTTCCCCGCCCGTCATTTTCATGATCAGGCGGATCATAAAGCGGTCATACCAGCGGTAACGCGGGTAACGCAGCGCGCCAGCAAAGACAGAACAGATATCGGGCTGCCATGGCGAACTCAGCAAAAACTTGCGCGTATAGCTGTTGGTCTGCGGCGTACGCTTCTCCGCTTTACGGGCAACCAGGTTGACCGAGTAAAACGCGCCAGGCAGCTGAGCGAGTTCCGCCGTATGCTTTTTCACAAAGCGATCCAGCGCCGGATGGAAATGGCCGTAGCGAATTGAAGCGCCAATGACCACGCGGTCGTAATCCTGCCAGGCAATCTGCTCTGTGCGATTCAGGTTCACCACATCAGAATAAATGCCCAGCTCTTTGAGTTCGGAAGCCAGATATGAAGCAATCTCACGCGTTTGCCCGTCACGCGTTGAGAAAAGAATTAACGTTTTCACCAATGTCTCCTTACTCACGCCAGAATGTTGGGGTAAACAGCACCAGCAGCGTAAAGACCTCAAGACGCCCAAACAGCATATTGGCGATTAAGATCCACTTCGCCACCGGGTTCATACTGGCGAAGTTATCCGCCACGACGCCCAGCCCCGGCCCCAGGTTGTTTAACGTTGCCACCACAGAGGCGAAGGCAGAGAAATCATCCACGCCCGTGGCGATAATCGCCAGCATACTGACAATAAAGACCAGTGCATAAGCGGAGAAGAATCCCCACACTGCTTCGAGGATGCGCTCCGGCAGCGCGCGGTTCCCCAGCTTAATACTGTAAACCGCATTCGGGTGGACCAGACGTTTCAGCTCACGATTCCCCTGCTTGAACAGCAGCAGGATGCGGATCACCTTCAGACCGCCGCCCGTTGACCCGGCGCAACCGCCGATAAACGCAGAGCACAACAGCAGCACCGGCAGGAACAGCGGCCAACGCGCAATACTGTCCGTGGTGAAACCGGCGGTTGTTGCCATCGATACCACCTGGAAGAAGGCCTGGTTCAGGGTCGTGACCGCCGAGTTATAAACATCGTGGAACCACAGTACCAGGGTACAGATAACCACCAGGGTCAGCTGGACGCCAATAAACATCCGGAATTCCGGGTCGCGCCAGTACACCTTCAGGCTCCGTCCGCTAAGCAACGAGAAGTGTAGACCGTAGTTACAGCCTGAAATCAGCAGAAAGATGGCAATGATGGTATTGATTGTCGGGCTGTCGAAGTAGCCGACGCTGGCATCGTGAGTGGAGAACCCGCCGATAGCAATAGTCGCAAAGCTGTGCCCGATGGCATCAAACGCAGGCATCCCGGCAAACCACAGCGCCAGCGCGCAGGCCACCGTCAGCAGGACATAGATAAGCCACAGGGTCTTCGCCGTCTCCGCAATACGCGGGCGCATCTTGTTATCTTTCAGCGGGCCGGGCATCTCCGCCCGGTAGAGCTGCATCCCCCCGACGCCCAGAATGGGCAGGATAGCCACCGCCAGGACGATGATCCCCATACCGCCGAACCACTGGAGCATCTGCCGGTAAAAGAGAATCGCATGCGGGAGCGAATCCAGCCCCACCAGCGTGGTGGCCCCGGTGGTCGTTAATCCGGAGAACGATTCAAAAAACGCATCCGTGACGGTGAGATTCGGTTGTTCGGAGAAGATAAACGGCAGCGCACCCACGCTTCCCAGTACCGTCCAGAACAGGACCACAATCAGAAACCCCTCCCGGGATTTCAGTTCACCTTTCTCACGGCGGTTTGGCCACCACAGCAGGGAGCCAATCGTCAGCGCGACAAAAAAGGTTTGCGTAAATGCACGCCCCGCACCGTCCCGGTAGATGAGCGCCACCAGTCCGGGAATGATCATTGTCCCGGAGAAAAGTATGACCAGCAATCCAACGATTCGGGTAATGGCACGAAAATGCATCTCTGCCGCTTCCTTAGGTATTCAAAATTGTGAGGTGGGGATTATTCTTCAATCGGCAGTAATTGCAATGAACCGCGACTAAAATCAGCGAGTTTTGCTGAAAAAGCAGCCAGTTCCGCCTGAGGAAGCGCCACGCGTAATTGCACCATTGCCTGATAATCACTGTGTGCGATGACACCGTTAAACTGTTTAAGCAGTGCTTCGATACCCGATAGCTGGGCGTAATCGCATAACAAAGTATATTCCGTAAGTGGCGTTTTGCGGGTTGTTATCAGCAGATTAAGCGCCTGCTGGACACCACCTCCGTAGGCTTTAACCAGCCCTCCGGTGCCTAACAAAATGCCCCCGTAGTAGCGGACCACGACGGCGGTGATTTCACCCACGCCGCTGCCCATCAACTGGGAGAGCATCGGTTTTCCGGCCGTACCCGCCGGTTCACCGTCGTCAGAAAATCCGAGCTGCTGTGAGTCGTCTGGCGGCCCGGCGACCCACGCCACGCAGTGATGGCGGGCATCGGGGTGCTGCGCGCGGACGGACTCGACGAACGCCTTCGCCGCCTCCACGCCGACGGTATGCGCCAGCAGCGTGATAAAGCGGCTTTTCTTGATCTCCTCAACAAAGGTGACCGGCTCGGCCGGTATCAGCCAGCTTTCCATCAGGCCAGCTTAAGATCTCGCGTCATGTTCTCAATGCTGTTCTCGTGAATAACCACGTTATCCTCGATACGAATGCCGCCATACGGCTTCAGCGCTTCAATTTTCTCCCAGTTGAAGTGCTTGCTGAATTGCCCTTCGCGCCACGGCGCCAGCAGGGATTCAATAAAGTAGATGCCCGGCTCGATGGTCAATACCATACGCGGCGCCAGAACGCGGGTGCAGCGCAGATAAGGATATTTAGACGGTGCCGCCAGGTGCGTACCGGTATCATCCTGCATAAAGCCCGCGACGTCATGAACCTGCAACCCCAGCGGGTGGCCGATACCATGCGGCATAAATGGCCCGGTCAGATCGTTCTCAACCATCGCCTCTTCGCTCATGTCTTTGACAATCTGATGCTTACGCAGCAGTTTAGCGATGCGCTGATGGAACTGGATGTGATAATCCACGTAGCTGGTTCCGGCCTTCATGGTGCCAATTAGCGCCAGCTGTTCGTCGTTCACGTCTTTGATCAATTGCGCAAAATCAGTGTCCGCATTCGCCGCCCAGGTACGGGTCAGGTCTGCCGCATAACCATTGTACTCAGCCCCCGCGTCCAGCAGGAAGCTGCGCATCTCAGCCGGAACCTGATGATCCAGTTTGGTGTAGTGCAGAACCGAGGCATGTTCATTCAGCGCCACGATGTTGCTGTACGGCACGTCGGTATCGCGGTGGCCGGTCGCCGTCAGGTAGGCCTGATTAATATCGAACTCGCTCATACCGGACTGGAACGCTTCATGCGCCGCACGGTGGCCATTCACCGCCGTTTTTTGCGCTTCACGCATGCAGTAAAGTTCGTAGTCGGTCTTGTAGGCGCGATAGTAGTGCAGATAATCCAGCACGCCTTTCGGGTTGAGTTTATCTGCCGGAATATCCAGACCCAGCGCACGCTCAGGAACCGGACCAATGTAGCCGATGTTGCCGCGCGCCGCTGGCAGCTGGCTGCCAATGCCGTCTGCTTTTGGCAGCGCAATCACGTCAATTTCTTCGGTCCAGAATGAGGTCGGCAGCGGCTCCACGTTGTGCCAGTAATCGACCGGCAGGTAGAACCACAGTTTCGGCTTGTTCACGCCATCCACCAGCAGCCAGCAATTTGGAACCTGCGTGACAGGCACCCAGGCTTTAAACTGCGGGTTAACCTTGAAGGGATAAGCATGGTCATCAAGAAAAGTATTCATCAGCTCGCCGGAGTGGATCAGCAGGGCATCCAGCTTGAAGCGGGCCAGTACATCGCGGGTACGTTCCTGTAGGGTAACGATATGATTTTTATAAAGCGAAGCCAGTGAGTCCATCATTCTTCCTTTCGTTTTTTTGACCTCAAGTCATCGCATCTTAGCACACCTCACTGCGGCTGCGTGATTTCCACCGACCGTGATCAGCGCAGCAATTTCTTAATGACTAATTTGCATTTTATTAACATAAATTCCACACTCCGTCTCATCTGGTATGACCAGATCCAATTGCTGGATTCAGGAGACCGACATGCTCTACAAAGGCGACACCCTGTACGTAGACTGGCTGGAAGATGGCATTGCCGAACTGGTGTTCGATGCCCCCGGCTCAGTGAACAAGCTTGATACCGCGACGGTGGCCAGTCTTGGCCAGGCGCTGGATGTACTTGAAAAGCAATCAGATTTAAAAGGGCTGCTGCTGCGCTCCAACAAAGCGGCCTTTATCGTTGGCGCGGATATCACCGAATTTCTGTCGCTGTTCCTGGTGCCCGAAGAACAGCTGAGCCAGTGGCTGCACTTCGCCAACAGCGTCTTTAATCGTCTGGAAGATCTGCCTGTCCCGACCCTTTCTGCCGTTAACGGTTACGCGCTGGGCGGCGGTTGCGAATGCGTGTTAGCCACTGATTACCGTCTGGCGACCCCGGACCTGCGCATCGGCCTGCCGGAAACCAAGCTGGGCATCATGCCGGGCTTTGGCGGCTCGGTGCGTATGCCGCGCATGTTGGGTGCCGACAGCGCGCTGGAGATCATTGCCGCGGGTAAAGATGTCGGCGCAGAACAGGCGCAGAAAATCGGCCTGGTGGACGGCGTGGTTAAGCCTGAAAAACTGATTGAAGGCGCTGTCGCCATTCTGCGTCAGGCGATTAACGGCGATCTCGACTGGAAAGCCAAACGTCAGCCGAAACTGGAGCCGTTGAAGCTCAGCAAAATTGAAGCCACCATGAGCTTCACCATCGCCAAAGGCATGGTTATGCAGACGGCGGGTAAACACTACCCGGCACCGATCACGGCGGTGAAAACCATTGAAGCGGCAGCCCGTCTGGGCCGTGATGACGCCCTGAAGCTGGAAAACCAGAGCTTTGTCCCGCTGGCGCACACCAACGAAGCCCGCGCGCTGGTTGGTATCTTCCTTAACGATCAGTTTGTGAAGGGCAAAGCTAAACAACTCACCAAAAACGTTGAAACGCCAAAACACGCGGCGGTACTCGGCGCGGGCATTATGGGGGGCGGCATCGCCTACCAGTCTGCCTGGAAAGGCGTGCCGGTGGTGATGAAGGACATCAACGAGAAATCCCTGACGCTGGGCATGACCGAAGCGGCCAAGCTGCTGAATAAACAGCTTGAGCGCGGCAAAATTGACGGTCTGAAGCTGGCAGGCGTGATCTCCACCATCCAGCCAGTGCTGGAATACAGCGGTTTCGACCGTGTGGACGTGGTGGTTGAAGCGGTCGTTGAAAACCCGAAAGTGAAAAAAGCGGTACTGGCCGAAACCGAAGACAAGGTGCGTCCGGAAACCGTGCTGGCCTCTAACACCTCCACTATTCCTATCAGCGAACTGGCGAGTGTGCTGAAGCGTCCGGAAAACTTCTGCGGGATGCACTTCTTTAACCCGGTGCATCGCATGCCGCTGGTTGAAGTGATCCGTGGGGAAAAAACCTCCGACGAAACCATCGCCAAAGTGGTGGCGTGGGCGAGCAAGATGGGCAAAACGCCGATCGTCGTTAACGACTGCCCGGGCTTCTTCGTTAACCGCGTGCTGTTCCCCTACTTCGCCGGTTTCAGCCAGCTGCTGCGCGACGGCGCAGACTTCCGCAAAATCGACAAGGTGATGGAAAAACAGTTCGGCTGGCCGATGGGCCCGGCGTATCTGCTGGACGTTGTCGGCATCGATACTGCCCATCACGCGCAGGCGGTGATGGCGGCGGGCTTCCCGCAGCGCATGCAGAAAGATTATCGCGACGCGATTGACGCCCTGTTCGACGCCAACCGCTTTGGTCAGAAAAACGGTCTGGGCTTCTGGCGCTATAAAGAAGACAGCAAAGGCAAACCGAAAAAAGAAGAAGATCCGGCGGTGGATGGCCTGCTGGCCGACGTCAGTCAGCCAAAACGCGACTTCACCGACGATGAGATCATCGCCCGGATGATGATCCCGATGGTCAACGAAGTGGTGCGCTGCCTCGAAGAAGGCATTATCGCCAGCCCGGCAGAAGCGGATATGGCGCTGGTGTACGGCCTCGGCTTCCCTCCGTTCCACGGCGGCGCGTTCCGCTGGCTGGATACGCTCGGCAGCGCCCGCTATCTCGATATGGCTCAGCAGTATCAGCACCTCGGCCCGCTTTATGAGGTGCCGGAAGGGCTGCGTAACAAAGCGCGCCATAACGAACCCTACTATCCAGCAGTTGAGCCAGCCCGTCCGGTTGGCGCACTGAAAACGGCTTAAGGAGTCACAATGGAAAAGGTTGTCATTGTTGATGCGATTCGCACCCCGATGGGCCGTTCAAAAGGCGGCGCGTTCCGTAACGTGCGCGCGGAAGACCTCTCCGCGCACCTGATGCGTAGCCTGCTGGCGCGTAACCCGGCGCTGGACCCGGCAGCGCTGGACGATATTTACTGGGGCTGCGTCCAGCAGACGCTGGAGCAGGGCTTCAACATCGCCCGTAACGCGTCGCTGCTGGCGGAGATCCCGCATTCGGTTCCGGCCGTCACCGTCAACCGTCTTTGCGGTTCGTCGATGCAGGCGCTGCACGACGCGGCGCGGATGATCATGACCGGCGATGCGCAGGCCTGTCTGGTGGGCGGCGTGGAGCACATGGGCCACGTGCCAATGAGCCACGGGGTCGATTTCCATCCAGGCATGAGCCGCAACGTGGCGAAAGCCGCCGGTATGATGGGCCTGACCGCCGAGATGCTCTCCCGTCTGCATGGCATCAGCCGTGAGATGCAGGATGCGTTTGCCGCGCGCTCGCATGCCCGCGCCTGGGCCGCCACGCAGTCTGGTGCCTTTAAGAATGAGATCATCCCAACCGGCGGTCACGACGCAGACGGCGTACTGAAGCAGTTCAGCTACGACGAAGTTATCCGCCCGGAAACCACCGTTGAAGCGCTTTCTACCCTGCGTCCGGCGTTTGATCCGGTCACCGGCACGGTAACGGCGGGTACCTCGTCTGCCCTGTCCGACGGTGCCGCCGCGATGCTGGTGATGAGCGAAAGCCGCGCCCGCGAATTAGGCCTGACGCCACGCGCCCGCGTGCGTTCGATGGCGGTCGTGGGCTGCGATCCTTCCATCATGGGCTACGGCCCGGTTCCGGCGTCAAAACTGGCGCTGAAAAAAGCGGGGCTGAGCGCAAGTGATATCGACCTCTTTGAGATGAACGAAGCGTTCGCCGCGCAGATCCTGCCGTGCATTAAAGATCTGGGGCTGATGGATCAGATCGACGAGAAGATTAACCTCAATGGCGGCGCGATCGCCCTTGGTCACCCGCTGGGCTGCTCCGGGGCGCGTATCAGTACCACGCTGATTAACCTGATGGAACGCAAAGATGCCCAGTTCGGACTGGCAACGATGTGTATTGGGTTGGGTCAGGGTATCGCGACGGTGTTTGAGAGGGTGTAAATAAGGAAAAGTATCTCAAAGTAACGTAGGCCCGATAAGCATCGCGCCATCGGGCTTTTGCCGGGAGGCGCTACGCTTTCCCGGCCTACGAAGAGAAAAAGTTTAGTTGCCGTTCTTCCCGCCTGTCAGGGGCGGGTTTTTTACGTTATTGCAGCAGCGAAATATCCGCCACGCGCAGGAACAGCTCACGCAGTTTCTCAAGCATCGAGAGACGGTTGATCCGCAGCTCTTTATCTTCCACGTTCACCATCACCTTCTCGAAGAAGGCGTCGATGACGTCACGCAGCTCCGCCAGCTCCACCAGCGCTTCCTGGTAGCGACCTTCCGCGAAGTACGGCTCCAGCTTGTCGCGCAGCACCACAACCTGCATCGCCAGAGAAATCTCTTCCGGCTCTTTCAGGGTTGCAGCGTTGACGCGCTCGTTCAGCGTCTCGTCGGATTTCGCGAGGATGTTGGATACGCGCTTGTTGGCCGCGGCCAGCGCAGACGCCGCTTCCAGCGTACGGAAGTGGGATACCGCTTTCATACGCGCATCGAAATCTGCCGGACGGGTCGGACGACGCGCCAGCACCGCCTGAATGGTATCAACGGAGTAACCTTCGTCCTGATACCACGCGCGGAAACGACCGAGCATAAAGTCGATAACATCATCCACAACCTTCGCGTTGGTCAGCTTATCGCCGTACAGACGTACCGCTTCTTCGGTCAGCGTTTGCAGATCGAGGTTGAGGTTCTTCTCTACGATGATTCGCAGCACGCCCAGCGCAGCACGACGCAGCGCAAACGGGTCTTTATCGCCTTTCGGATGCTGACCGATACCAAAGATACCCGCCAGGGTGTCCATCTTATCGGCAATCGCCACGGCGCAAGCAACCGGGTTAGACGGCAGATCGTCACCGGCAAAGCGCGGCTGATACTGCTCGTTCAGCGCTACCGCCACGTCTTCCGCTTCGCCATCGTGACGCGCGTAGTGCATGCCCATCACGCCCTGGGTGTCGGTAAATTCGAACACCATGTTGGTCATCAGGTCGCACTTGGAGAGCAGGCCCGCGCGGGTAGCGTGGTTAACGTCGGCGCCAATTTCACGGGCAATCCAGCCGGACAGCTCCGCGATACGGTCGGTCTTGTCGCGCAGCGTACCCAGCTGCTGCTGGAACAGCACGGTTTGCAGACGCGGCAGGTTGTCTTCCAGACGTTTTTTACGGTCGGTATTGAAGAAGAACTCGGCATCCGCCAGACGCGGACGCACCACTTTCTCGTTACCGGAGATAATCTGGCTCGGATCTTTCGATTCGATGTTCGCCACGAAGATGAAGTTTGGCAGCAGCTTGCCGTCGTTGGCGTAAACCGGGAAGTACTTCTGGTCACCCTTCATGGTGTAAACCAGCGCTTCTGCCGGAACGGCCAGGAATTTCTCTTCGAATTTCGCGGTCAGTACAACCGGCCATTCGACCAGCGAAGTCACCTCTTCCAGCAGGCTGTCGCTCAGATCGGCATTACCGCCAATTTTGCGCGCCGCGTCTTCTGCGTCCGCTTTGATTTTGGCTTTACGCTGTTCGTAGTCAGCAATGACCTTGCCGCGCTCCAGCAGGATCTGCGGGTACTGGTCAGCATTGTCGATAGTGAACTCCGACTCGCCCATAAAGCGATGGCCGCGGATCACGCGATCGGACGCCACGCCCAGAATGGTCGCCGGGATAACGGTATCGCCCAGCAGCAGGGTCACGGTGTGAACCGGACGCACAAAGTGTACGTCGGACGCGCCCCAGCGCATCAGCTTAGGAATCGGCAATTTTGCCAGCGAGGTCGCGATCATGTCAGGCAGCAGCGCTTCGGCGCTTTCGCCTTTCACATGGGCACGATACAGCAACCATTCACCTTTGTCGGTGGTCAGACGCTCGGCCTGATCAACGGTGATGCCGCAGCCGCGCGCCCAGCCTTCTGCCGCTTTGCTCGGCTTGCCTTCCGCGTCGAACGCCTGAGCAATGGCCGGGCCACGTTTTTCAACTTCGCGATCCGGCTGGGACGCCGCCAGATTTGCCACTTTCAGCGCCAGACGACGCGGCGCAGCAAACCACTCAATTTTACCGTGCGCCAGGCCAGCGTTATCCAGCTCAGCAGTGACGTTCGCAGCGAAAGATTCAGCCAGGCTGCGCAGGGCTTTTGGTGGCAGCTCTTCAGTGCCGATTTCCACCAGGAAAGTTTTCTCAGACATGGCCGCCTCTTATTTGTTTCGGTTGCACATCGGGAAGCCAAGGGCTTCACGGGACGCGTAGTAAGCTTCTGCAACGGCTTTGGTCAGGGTACGAATACGCAGAATGTAGCGCTGACGTTCAGTCACGGAGATCGCTTTGCGGGCATCCAGCAGGTTGAAGCTGTGGGCAGCCTTCAGAATACGCTCGTAGGCAGGCAGCGGCAGCGGAGTCTCCAGCGCCAGCAGCTGCTGGGCTTCTTTCTCGTACTGCTCGAAGCAGGTGAACAGGAAGTCCACGTCCGCGTATTCGAAGTTATAGGTGGATTGCTCCACTTCGTTCTGATGGAACACGTCGCCGTAGGTGGTTTTACCCAGCGGGCCGTCGCTCCAGACCAGGTCGTAAACGCTGTCTACGCCCTGAATGTACATGGCCAGACGTTCCAGACCATAGGTGATTTCGCCGGTAATCGGTTTACATTCCAGACCGCCAACCTGCTGGAAGTAGGTGAACTGGGTCACTTCCATGCCGTTCAGCCACACTTCCCAACCCAGACCCCAGGCACCCAGCGTTGGGTTTTCCCAGTTATCTTCCACGAAACGAATGTCGTGAATGGTCGGATCCATACCCAGCTCTTTCAGTGACCCGAGGTACAGTTCCTGAATGTTGTCGGGTGATGGCTTAATCACCACCTGGAACTGATAGTAGTGCTGCAAACGGTTCGGGTTTTCGCCGTAACGGCCATCGGTCGGACGACGGGATGGCTGCACATAGGCGGTCGCCATTGGCTCTGGCCCTAACGCGCGCAGGCTGGTCACCGGGTGCGAGGTGCCTGCGCCAACTTCCATGTCCAAAGGTTGAACAATGGTGCAGCCCTGACGAGCCCAGTAATCCTGTAAGGTCAGGATCAGGCCCTGGAAGGTCTTGGTATCAAACTTTTGCATAGTATTTCGTGCTGGATACGTGTGGTTTTAAATGGAAGGGATCAGTATACCCGCTGGCTGCAAGATATACAGTACGAAACGGGGTTGTTTAGGGAAAATTGGGGAATAAGCCCTACAGCCAGAACCTGCGAAGGCTCTGGTTGCTGCTTATACGAGCAATTTAGCGCATTGAGAGATGTAAAAACTGGCCGTCTGCATCAAAAGAGCAGACAAAGCCCTCTTTACGCGCCGTATAGCCTTTTAGCTCATAGCTGCCCTGAAAGCGTTCGAAACCGTTTATATGAATTTTTTGTGCTTCGGAATTGTAGCGGTGAGCCGCCTGATCCCTGCACAACTGTTCCATATTCAGGGAACGCTCCGGGCTCATTTTCCCCTGCTGCGCTTTTTGGACAGGTATCTCCTCAGAAGCACTGCATCCTGTTAATAAGAGCAGCAGAAAGAGTGACACCCCACGCTTCATCATCATTTTTATTACCGCCCTGGTCAGTGGCTGTTATTTTTAGTAGCAACACGTTTATAGATTAATGTCCGTCATTCTGCGAATCTCGCCAGCTCCCTACAAGTTAGCCTGGCTAATCTCAGAATTTTCCAAGGGAAAAGTTTTTCACAATCGCAGTCACACTTTCTTTATCAGGAATACAGAGGAACTGATGCAGTCAAAAATTAACTGGATTGATAACCTGCGGGGAATAGCCTGTCTGATGGTGGTGATGATCCACACAACGACCTGGTATGTCACGAACGCGCACAGTATCAGCCCCGTTAACTGGGATGTCGCCAATGTTCTGAACTCGGCCTCCCGCGTGAGTGTCCCGCTGTTCTTTATGATTTCCGGTTTTCTCTTTTTTGGCGAGCGTAGCGCACAGCCGAGACATTTCATCCGTATTGTCTCCTGTCTGCTGTTTTACAGCGCCATTTCGCTGCTCTATATCGTCCTGTTCACTTCAATTAACGCTGAACGTTCCCTGCTCAACTTGTTGCAAAAACCGGTGTTCTATCATCTGTGGTTTTTCTTCGCGATAATGGTTATCTATCTGGTTTCGCCGTTAATTCAGGTAAAAAACGTCAGCGGTAAAATGCTGCTGGCCTTGATGGTAATAATCGGGATCGTGGCCAACCCGAATACCGTTTCACAGAAAATTGATGGCTTTGAATGGCTGCCCGTTAACCTTTATATCACCGGGGATACGTTTTATTACGTGCTGTACGGCATGCTGGGGCGCGCCATTGGCATGATGGAGACACAAAAGCGAGGAATAAACTGGCTATGCGCGGCCGCGTTTCTCGTCGGTGTGTTTATTATCTCTCGCGGGACGCTGCATGAGCTGCAATGGCGAGGCAACTTTGCCGATACCTGGTATCTCTACTGCGGGCCGATGGTCTTTATCTGCGCGATCTCTCTGCTGACGCTGGTTAAAAACACCCTGAATGCCCGCCCGCTTCCGGTGCTGGGGTTTATCTCTCGCCACTCGCTGGGCATTTACGGTTTTCACGCGCTGGTGATCCACGCCCTGCGCACCCGCGGCGTTGAGCTTAAAAGCTGGCCGGTGCTGGATATTGTCTGGATATTTACCGTTACGCTGGTTGTCAGCCTGCTGCTGTCAATGTTGCTGCAAAGAATCGATACGCGCCGGTTTGTGAGCTAGCCCGGTTGAAGGCTGGTAGGCCGGGTAAGCGTTAGCGCCACCCGGCTCCTGTTTATGACATTAGCGGCAAAAGCTGCTGATAGATTTTACGGAACACGTCTCGTCTTTCAGCATAGCGAGCATGATTTTTCGCATCAGGACGATGCTGCTGTTCAAGCGACAGCTGGGGCAAAAGCTGGTGCAGTGGTTTATCCGGGTTCAGCGCCATTTGCGCCAGCCGTGCCGCACCGAGCGCCGGGCCGACATCGCCTCCCGTACGATAGTCCAGCTGCAACCCGCTGATATCGGAAAGCATTTGCCGCCAGTAGCTGCTTCGCGCACCGCCGCCAATTAACGTAATGCTGGATGGCGTCAGTCCACAGTCATGCACGACATCCATTCCGTCCGCCAGAGCATAGCCAACGCCTTCAAGCACCGCGCGCGCCAGCTCTGCCGGGCCGTGCTGATGGGTAAGGCCGAAGAACACCCCTTTCGCTTCCGGGTTGTTATGCGGCGTCCGCTCGCCGGAAAGGTACGGTAAAAACCAGACCGCACCGGCATTATCATCCGCCTGCTGTGCCGCTGCGATAAGCGCCGGGACGTCCGCCATTCCGGTTAGCTTTGCCGCCCAGTCGAGGCAGGAAGCCGCGCTCAGCATCACCGACATCAAATGCCATTTACCCGGCAACGCGTGGCAGAAGCTGTGTACGGCGCTTTCAAGGTTACTACGATACCCGTCACTGACGGCAAAATAGACGCCGGAGGTGCCGAGCGAGAGCATAGCCTGTCCTGCCTCGACCATCCCCACGCCGACCGCCCCCGCCGCATTATCGCCGCCACCGGCGACGACAGGTACGGCTGGCATATTCCAGCGTTCAGCAACAGAAGGCTGCAAAGCCCCCGTGATTTCACTGCCTTCAAACAGCGCAGGCATATGGTCGCGCGTCAGCTGGCAGGCATCCAGCATCGCCTCGCTCCAGTCCCGTTTCGCCACGTCGAGCCACATCGTGCCCGCGGCGTCAGACATGTCGCTGGCAAAATCCCCCGTCATGCGAAAACGCAGGTAGTCTTTCGGCAACAGAACCTTCGCCACCTGACGAAAAATCTCAGGCTCATGGCGCTGCACCCACAGGAGTTTTGGCGCGGTAAAACCGGGCATCATCAGGTTGCCCGTAATTTCGCGGGACGCAGGCACACGCTCCTCAAGGATCGCGCACTCTTCCGCACAGCGGCCATCGTTCCAGAGAATAGCCGGGCGCAGAACGCGATGCTGACTATCCAGCAACGTTGCGCCATGCATTTGCCCGGCAATGCCCAGCGCCTTCACGTCGCGCAGGCTGTGCTGCTCGCCTAAGGCTTTCATCGCACGGTCCGTCGCCTGCCACCACTGCTCCGGATCTTGTTCCGACCAAAGCGGATGCGGGCGTGAAACCTGCAACTTTTCAGTCCGCGTGGCTAACACATCGCCCTGCTCGCTTAACAGGATGGCTTTCACCCCCGACGTGCCAAGATCGATCCCGATATACATGTGGTGACTCCTTTGACAGAAATGCCCGGTGGCGCTGTGCTTACCGGGCATGGATGCTGTTATTTATCGAACAGGTAGTGATTAACCAGGTTTTCCAGCAGCTCCTGATGGCCGCTCTGATGCTGCGGCGCAAGCTGATGCTGTTCAGCGTACTTCGCGATCTCCGCAAGCGATAACTGACCTTTCAAAATTTGCTGGCCCAGCTCACTGTTCCAGCCGCTGTAGCGCTTCGCGACGCGCTTATCCAGCTCACCGTCTTCAATCATACGGGCCGCCACCTTCAGCGCCAGCGCCATGGTGTCCATCGCGCCAATATGCCCGTAGAACAGATCGTATTTGTCAGTGCTCTGGCGACGCACTTTGGCGTCAAAGTTCAGGCCGCCGGTGGTGAAACCGCCCGCTTTGATAATTTCGTACATCACCAGCGCGTTCTCTTCCACGCTGTTCGGGAACTGGTCGGTATCCCAGCCCAGCTGTGGATCACCACGGTTAGCATCGACAGAGCCGAAGATGCCCAGCGCAATCGCAGAGGCAATTTCGTGATGGAACGAGTGGCCCGCCAGGGTAGCGTGGTTAGCCTCAATATTTACTTTGATCTCTTTTTCCAGACCAAACTGCTTCAGGAAGCCATACACGGTGGCGACATCGTAGTCGTACTGGTGTTTGGTTGGCTCCTGTGGTTTCGGCTCAATCAGCAGCGTGCCGCGGAAACCGATTTTGTGTTTGTGGTCCACCACCATCTGCATAAAGCGACCAATCTGCTCACGCTCCTGGCGCAGGTCGGTATTCAGCAGCGTTTCATAACCTTCACGACCGCCCCAGAGTACATAGTTCTCACCGCCCAGCTGATGCGTGGCGTTCATCGCAGTCACAACCTGGGTTGCCGCCCAGCTGAAGACTTCCGGGTCCGGGTTGGTTGCCGCGCCCGCGCCATAGCGAGGATTGGTAAAGCAGTTAGCCGTACCCCAGAGCAGCTTCACGCCGCTTTGCTGCTGTTTTTCAGCCAGTGCGTCGACCATCTGCGCGAAATTGTTCAGATACTCTTTCAGCGATGCCCCTTCCGGCGACACGTCCACATCGTGGAAACAGTAGTACGGCACGTTCAGCTTATGGAAGAACTCGAACGCGACGTCGGCTTTACGCTTCGCCAGCTCAATGGCCTCGCCCGGCTGTTGCCATGGTCGGTCAAAAGAGCCCACGCCGAACATATCAGCACCGTTCCAGCAGAAGGTGTGCCAGTAGCAGGCGGCAAAGCGCAGATGATCTTCCATGCGCTTACCCAGCACCAGCTCATCCGGATTGTAGTGACGAAATGCTAAAGGATTGGTCGTTTTTGGGCCTTCGTAACGAACGCGATCGAGTTGGTCGAAATAAGCTTGCATATTGAGCTCCATAATCAGGGTATGCGGCGAGTCGTTGATTCAGGAGTAATAGTGAATAGACATTTTGGGTTGCTCAATTACGTTATTTCACACTGCTATTGAGAGAATGCACAACTGTGCGCTGGCTCGCAAAATAATGCGCAGACAAACTATTTTTCGGCGCGCATTCCAGAATCAAATGTAATTAATAGGTTACGCTTTTTAAAATCCGATCGCGGTCATAAATTCAGAAATAAACCAAATATCGTAATGAGAAGATAAAAATCTGTAATTGCCAGCAGGCCTTTCCACGTTAAAAATTTGCTGCGTCTCAGCAGTGAACGTTTCTTTTATCTCAGCTACACATACCCCTACAAAAAGGCCTAATAATTATGAAGATAAAGAACCTGACCCTAACGCTCTGCACTACTCTCCTGCTTGCAAGCTTTGCCGGCCACGCCAAAGAGGTCAAAATCGGCATGGCGATTGATGACTTACGCCTGGAGCGCTGGCAAAAAGATCGCGATATCTTTGTTAAAAAAGCGGAATCTCTCGGCGCGGAGGTGTTCGTTCAGTCCGCTAACGGCAACGAAGAGACACAAATGTCGCAAATCGAGAATATGATCAACCGTGGCGTCGATGTGCTGGTCATTATCCCGTATAACGGCCAGGTATTAAGCAACGTGGTGAAAGAAGCGAAACAGGAAGGGATAAAAGTCCTGGCTTATGACCGCATGATTAATAATGCCGACATTGATTATTATATTTCGTTCGACAACGAAAAGGTGGGTGAATTACAGGCTAAAAGCCTGGTCGCAAAAGTGCCACAAGGGAATTATTTCCTGATGGGCGGCTCGCCCGTGGATAACAACGCCAAACTGTTCCGCCAGGGACAAATGAAAGTGCTGAAGCCATATATCGACGAGGGTAAAATTAAAGTCGTTGGCGACCAGTGGGCTGACGGCTGGTTACCGGAAAACGCGCTGAAAATTATGGAAAACGCGTTGACCGCAAATAACAACAAAATCGATGCGGTGGTGGCCTCTAACGATGCCACTGCGGGTGGCGCCATTCAGGCGCTGAGCGCGCAGGGTCTGGCCGGGAAAGTCGCTATTTCCGGACAGGACGCCGACCTTGCGGGTGTAAAACGCATCATCGCGGGTACCCAGACCATGACGGTGTATAAGCCCATTACCGAGCTTGCCAATACGGCCGCCGAAATTGCCGTTGAGCTGGGCAATGGTCAGCAACCTAAAGCAGACGCGACGTTAAATAACGGCCTGAAAGACGTACCTGCTCGCCTGCTTACCCCTATCGAAGTCAACAAAGAGAATATTGACGCCACCGTGGTGAAAGACGGTTTCCATAAGAAGAGTGAACTGTAATCCAGCGCAGCCCCTGCCCGGCAGGGGCGCATTGACCTGCCCTGTTCATCTGTCGGGCTATGCGGAGCAGTTATGTCTTATTTACTTGAAATGAAAAGCATCACCAAAGCCTTCGGGGCGGTGAAAGCAGTCGACAACGTAAGCCTGCGGCTGAATCCCGGCGAAGTGATGTCGCTGTGCGGCGAAAATGGCTCGGGAAAATCCACGCTGATGAAAGTGTTGTGCGGGATCTATCCGCACGGCAGCTACGAGGGCGAAATCGTCTTTGCCGGCGAGGTGCTCCAGGCCACGCACATTCGAGATACCGAACGTAAAGGCATCGCTATCATTCACCAGGAGCTGGCGCTGGTGAAGCACCTTACCGTGCTGGAAAATATCTTTCTCGGCGCCGAACTCTCACGCCACGGCGTACTGGATTACGACACCATGACGCTGCGCTGCGAAAAACTGCTGGCTCAGGTGAACCTGGCTATCTCACCGGATACGCGCGTGGGCGACTTAGGTTTAGGCCAGCAGCAGCTGGTGGAGATCGCCAAGGCGCTGAACAAACAAGTGCGCCTGCTGATCCTCGACGAGCCAACCGCTTCACTCACCGAACAGGAAACGGCCGTACTGCTCAATATCATCCGCGACCTGCAAAACCACGGCATCGCCTGCATCTATATTTCGCACAAGCTCAATGAGGTGAAAGCCATTTCCGACACCATCTGCGTCATCCGCGACGGGCAGCACATCGGCACGCGTGAAGCAGAAGGCATGAGCGAAGATGACATCATCACCATGATGGTGGGTCGCGAACTCACCGCGCTGTATCCCAACGAACCGCACACCATCGGCGAAGAGCTCCTGCGCGTGGAAAACCTGACAGCGTGGCATCCCGTTAACCGCCATATCAAGCGCGTGGATAACCTCTCCTTCTCGCTGCACCGCGGCGAAATTCTCGGCATTGCGGGTTTAGTGGGTGCGGGAAGAACCGAGGCCGTGCAGTGTCTCTTTGGCGTCTGGCCGGGGCGCTGGGAAGGCAAAATTTATATCGACGGTCAGCCGGTAAAAATCGACAACTGCCAGCAGGCTATTGCTAAGGGCATTGCCATGGTGCCAGAAGACCGCAAAAAAGACGGCATCGTGCCGGTAATGGCGGTGGGAAAAAATATCACGCTGGCGGCGCTCAGCCAGTTTTCCGGTGCGCTGAGCAGCCTGGATGATGCCGCAGAACAGCAGTGTATTCTCCAGTCGCTTGCCCGGCTTAAGGTGAAAACCTCCTCGCCGGAGCTGGCGATAGGACGCCTGAGCGGCGGCAACCAGCAGAAAGCGATTCTGGCGCGCTGCCTGCTGCTTAATCCGCGCATTTTAATTCTGGACGAACCCACCCGCGGGATCGATATCGGCGCGAAGTATGAAATCTACAAGCTGATCAACCAGCTTGTGCAGCAAGGGATAGCCGTCATTGTTATCTCGTCCGAATTGCCTGAAGTGCTGGGGCTGAGCGACCGCGTGCTGGTCATGCATGAAGGGAAACTCAAAGCCAACCTGAACAACCAGAACCTGACGCAAGAGCAGGTGATGGAAGCTGCCTTAAGGAGCGAACGCCATGTCGAAAAGCAACCCGTCTGATATCAAAGTCGCTGTTCCGACGCCCGGTGCGTTCGCAGGACTTAAATCGCTGAATCTGCAAGTTTTTGTAATGATTGCCGCCATTATCGTGATCATGTTGTTCTTTACCTGGATGACCGATGGATCCTATTTGAGCGCACGTAACGTCTCTAACCTGCTGCGTCAGACCGCCATCACCGGGATCCTGGCGGTGGGGATGGTCTTTGTGATTATCTCAGCGGAAATTGACCTGTCGGTAGGGTCGATGATGGGTCTGCTCGGCGGCGTGGCGGCAATTTTTGACGTCTGGCTCGGCTGGCCGCTGCCGCTGACGATTGCGGTTACGCTGGTACTGGGTCTGCTGCTGGGGGCGTGGAATGGCTGGTGGGTGGCCTACCGTAAGGTCCCGTCGTTTATCGTCACCTTAGCGGGGATGCTGGCCTTCCGCGGCATTCTGATTGGGATCACCAACGGCACTACCGTCTCCCCGACCAGCGCCTCGATGTCCCAGATTGGCCAAAGCTACCTCTCTGATGGCGTCGGTTTTACGATCGGCGTGGTTGGGCTGATGGCGTTTGTCGCGTGGCAATGGCGAGGACGCATGCGTCGCCAGGCGCTGGGGCTGGCCTCGCCTGCTTCAACCTCGGTTGTCGGCCGTCAGGCGCTTACTGCGGTGATTGTGCTGGGCGCCATCTGGCTGTTAAACGATTATCGCGGCGTCCCAACGCCCGTTCTGCTGCTGGCGCTATTGCTGTTAGGTGGGATGTTTATGGCCACACGTACCGCATTCGGTCGCCGTATTTATGCCATCGGCGGCAATCTGGAAGCCGCGCGTTTATCTGGCATTAACGTAGAACGCACCAAACTCGCCGTCTTTGCCATTAACGGCCTGATGGTGGCCATCGCGGGGCTGATCCTCAGCTCACGTCTGGGTGCGGGCTCCCCCTCTGCGGGTAATATTGCCGAGCTGGACGCCATCGCCGCCTGCGTGATTGGCGGGACCAGCCTCGCCGGGGGCATTGGCAGCGTGGCGGGTGCGGTGATGGGCGCATTTATTATGGCTTCGCTGGATAACGGGATGAGTATGATGGACGTGCCGACGTTTTGGCAGTATATCGTCAAGGGTGCCATTCTTTTGCTGGCAGTCTGGATGGACTCTGCCACCAAGCGGCGCGCCTGATAACAGTATCGTGACTAATTTGGGATATGAGCCATGTTTGAAAAGCGTCACCGCATTACGTTGTTATTCAATGCCAACAAAGCCTATGACCGGCAGGTGGTTGAAGGGGTTGGCGAATATTTGCAGGCGTCGCAATCCGAATGGGATATTTTCATCGAAGAAGATTTCCGTACCCGTCTGGAGAACATCAAAGACTGGCTGGGAGACGGGGTCATCGCTGACTTTGACGACCCCGTGATTGAACAGTTGCTGAGTGGCGTCGACGTGCCTATCGTGGGCGTTGGCGGCTCTTACCATACACCGGAACATTACCCCCCCGTACACTACATCGCCACGGATAACCATGCTCTGGTCGAGACCGCCTTCCTCCATTTAAAGGAGAAAGGCGTACATCGTTTTGCGTTTTACGGATTGCCCGCCACCAGCGGAAAGCGCTGGGCAATGGAGCGTGAATATGCCTTCTGCCAGCTGGTTGCCCAGGAGAAGTATCGCGGCGTCGTTTATCAGGGGCTGGAAACCGCGCCAGAAAACTGGCAGCACGCACAAAATCGCCTGGCTGACTGGCTGCAAACGCTGCCGCCCCAGACAGGGATTATCGCCGTGACGGACGCCCGCGCCCGCCACGTATTACAGGTGTGCGAACATTTGCATATTCCGGTGCCTGAAAAGCTGTGCGTGATTGGTATTGATAACGAAGAGCTTACGCGCTATCTGTCGCGCGTGGCGCTCTCATCCGTGGCTCAGGGTACCCGTCAGATGGGCTATCAGGCCGCAAAGCTGCTGCACAGACTGTTAGACAACGAATCCCTGCCGCTCCAGCGTCTGCTGGTTCCGCCCGTTCGCGTGGTCGAGCGTCGCTCAACTGACTACCGCTCCTTAAACGATCCGGCCGTGATTCAGGCGATGCACTACATTCGCAATCATGCCTGCAAAGGGATTAAGGTCGATCAGGTGCTGGATTCGGTCGGGATTTCACGTTCGAATCTGGAGAAGCGGTTCAAAGAGGAAGTCGGTGAGACGATACACGCCGTGATCCATGCGGAAAAGCTGGAGAAAGCGCGCAGTCTGCTGATCTCCACCTCGCTGTCGATCAACGAGATTTCACAGATGTGCGGCTATCCGTCGCTTCAGTATTTCTATTCGGTGTTCAGAAAAGAGTATGACACCACGCCGAAGGAGTACCGGGAACGGTACAGTGAAGTCCTGCTCTAGAAAAAAGAACGCCTTCCAGTGGAAGGCGTTTTTCATTACATATGTGCGGCAATCAGGCGCTGGTTATCCTGGTACATGGAGAACAGGTAATTGTTATAACGCTGTCCCTGAGTGGAATAACCTTTCAGCTTGTGGATCATCGCCGTAGCCGTTACTTCCTGATCCGCCTTACGCAGCTGAGCGCGTGACTTACGGAACGAGGAGTAGGCCGGGTGGGTGTTCAGGTTCACCACATAGGCATTCACGGAATCTTTCACCGATTCAAACTGTGAATAGCCCTTCACCTTGCCGGGTGCATTAGTACAACGACCTTTTGTGCATTTCATGCCAAACAGATTGTTGTTGTTGCGCGCCAGCTTCGAGGTGCCCCAACCGCTTTCGGCGGCGGCCATTGTCGCGACCATACTGCCTGGGATGATGTCCACACGCTCTAACAGTGAGTTCCACGGCACGCGACGCGTGTTCCCGCTCCACTTAACTTTATAGCGTTTGGCGATGTCTTTCAGGCGAGTGCGCTCAGACGGCGACCAGCGGCTATCGTACTGTTTGGAGATCAGCCAGTTACGATCCGCAGTAATCGCGGCATTTTGACTTTTAATGTAAGGCATTACCGTCCGGAGAAACGCTTTTTTCCTTGGTGTTCCGGAAGGGTATTTTCGCAAATCAGGAAGTGAACTACTCTTTGCACTATTGCGAGAATACTCTTGTTTACTGCTAACCTTACTGCTTGTCGTCTTTATTACGTGGGCTTTCTTACTCGTTGTATCCGTGTGCGTCTTTGCAAGCACCTCACCTGAAAATGCCATGGTGAGTAACATGAGTATCGCGGCCCCATATCGTCGAATGGGAGTCGATATCATTAGGTCTCCTGGTCGGATATAAACATTCCAACACCTTATTTTCTTCAAAAATTTGAGAGCGGAATCTCAAATCATACCAAAAATAGTCCTCAAGAGCACGTATACAAATAGTCCAATTCCGAAACTATGTCATCCGGAACATGCTCATTAAAGCATCAACGCTGGAAAAATGTGCGCGATATCGCAGATAACTGCCTAATTTTGCGCGGGATCACTCATCCCTTCGCGTCCTCCTGGCAGAAAGCCTCAGAGGAGGAGTTTTTCCCCTGAGCCGAGTGGCACACTGGTCAAAAATGCCGCGACAGGAAAATGGAATGAAACGCACTGCATTAGCTGTTCTGATGTTACCCGCATTCGCGCATGCCGACTGGTCATCACCGGGATTTAGCGCGTTTAGCGCTGAAGGTACCGGCGTCTTTACCAGCCAGGCAACGCTTGCGAAGGGTACCCGCCCGCTGACGTTGAGTCTTGACAACGCGTGCTGGCAGCCGACAGGTGCCATTAAGCTCAACGAGATGCTGTCGCTCAAACCGTGCGAAGGCGCCCCACCGCAGTGGCGGTTATTCCGTGACGGTGTTTACCAGATGCGTATTGATACGCGCTCGGGAACGCCGACGCTGATGTTGACGGTGCAAAGTGCGGCGCCACAGCCTGTCGCAAACGTCACCCGCCAGTGCCCGAAGTGGGACGGCAAACCGCTGACAATCGACGTCGTTAACACCTTCCCGGAAGGCACGGTGGTGCGTGATTTTTACAGCAAACAGACCGCGACCGTTCAAAATGGCAAAGTGACTCTTCAGCCAGCCGCCAACAGCAATGGCCTGCTGCTGCTTGAGCGCGCCGAGACGGACAAACCCGCGCCGTTCAGCTGGCAAAACGCCACCGTCTATTTCGTGCTGACCGATCGCTTCGTGAATGGCGACCCCACCAACGACAACAGCTATGGCCGTCATAAAGACGGTATGCAGGAGATTGGTACTTTCCACGGCGGCGATCTGAAAGGGCTTACCAGCAAACTGGATTACCTTCAGCATCTGGGCGTGAATGCGCTCTGGATAAGCTCGCCGCTGGAGCAGATCCACGGCTGGGTTGGCGGCGGCACCAAAGGGGATTTCCCCCACTACGCCTATCACGGCTATTACACCCAGGACTGGACGAAACTCGACGCCAACATGGGCAACGAAGATGATTTACGCCAGCTTGTCGACGACGCGCACAGGCGTGGTATCCGCGTCCTGTTTGACATTGTCATGAACCACGCGGGTTATGCGACGCTTGCAGATATGCAAGAGTATCAGTTTGGCGCGCTCTATTTGCAGGGCGATGAGCTGAAAAAAAACCTCGGCGAGCGCTGGTCTGACTGGAAGCCAGGCGCGGGGCAAAGCTGGCACAGCTTCAACGATTACATCAACTTCAGTGACAAAGCCGCATGGGAAAAATGGTGGGGTAAAAAATGGATCCGTACCGATATCGGTGATTACGACAACCCGGGCTTTGACGATCTGACCATGTCGCTGGCCTTCCTGCCTGATCTGAAAACGGAATCTACGATCCCGTCAGGTTTGCCGAACTTTTATCAACACAAGCCCGACACCAACGCGAAAGTGATGACGAATTTCACGCCGCGAGATTACCTGACTCACTGGCTCAGTCAGTGGGTACGTGACTACGGCATCGACGGCTTCCGGGTCGATACCGCTAAGCACGTTGAGCCTGAAGCCTGGCAGCAACTGAAAAACCAGGCAAGCCAGGCGCTGGCCGCGTGGAAAGCCGCCAACCCGGACAAAAAACTCGACAATGCGCCCTTCTGGATGACCGGTGAATCCTGGGGCCACGGCGTGATGCAGAGCGATTATTACCGCCACGGCTTCGATGCGATGATCAACTTTGACTATCAGGAGCAGGCGGCGAAAGCGGTGGACTGTCTGGCCGATATGGATTTAACCTGGCAGCAAATGGCAGAAAAGCTGCAAAGTTTTAATGTGCTGAGCTATCTCTCCTCCCACGATACGCGTCTGTTCCGGGAAGGGGGCCAGCGCGCCGCTGAGTTACTGCTGCTGGCGCCGGGAAGCGTGCAGATCTATTACGGCGATGAATCAGAGCGTCCATTCGGCCCGACGGGCTCCGATCCGCTACAGGGAACCCGTTCGGATATGAACTGGCAGGACGTCACGGGTAAACAGGCGTTAACTGTCGCCCACTGGCAGCTTCTGGGGCAGTTCCGCGCCCGTCATCCGGCGGTGGGTGAAGGCAAGCAAACAACGCTGTCAATGAAAGAGGGCTACGGCTTTGTGCGCGAGCACAAGGGCGATAAGGTGATGGTGGTGTGGGCGGGCAATCAATAGACCCCCTCACCCTAACCCTCTCCCCAGGGGCTGAGGGATCCCCAGTAATTTGAAAGCAAAAGCTATAACGTTGCCTCAGAAT
>OJWZ01000087.1_pt1 | contig 25289 bp, 8 predicted proteins | sample 1600551 | NCBI WGS metagenome assembly OJWZ01 (sample SAMN04436706, study PRJEB24849) | human gut metagenome | biome: human gut; feature: NICU; material: stool | host: Homo sapiens | place: USA: Saint Louis, MO | collected 2010-07-28 | reverse complement strand
GTATTTATCTATTGAATTATAACAATGTTCGTTATATAATGACATATGTCTTTTCTATGAGGATTTATTATTTCTCTTCGATAAACGACAGAATTCATTGTTTTATGTAGTCTAATTAAGTATTGGAGTCTATTATGAATCGATTTATGAAATCCATTAATAGAGTCAGCCTCATCCAACAAATCATCATCGGTATGATTATCGGTATTTTGACGGCTCTCTATGTCCCTGATATTGCAAACGAATTATCGCTATTAGGGGTATTATTTGTTGGTGCCCTCAAAGGTATTGCACCAATCCTTGTATTCTTCTTAGTCATCGCGGCGATTAGTAAACATCGCTCGGGACAAAAAACAGGTATGGGCTCCGTAATTACGCTCTATCTATTAGGTACATTCCTTTCTGCTGCACTTGCCGTACTCGTGAGCTGGTTCTTCCCAACCACATTACATCTAGCAGCTAGTGCCGCTGATGCAGCGCCTCCACAAGGCATTGCGGAAGTCATGAAAACTTTACTCAAGAATATCGTTGATAACCCTGTAAAAGCATTAATGTCCGCTAACTACATCGGCATTTTAGGCTGGGCTCTTATCATCGGTGGTGCTCTACGTCATGCACCTATGAATACAAAAGAGGTAATGGAATCCATCTCTCAAGCAATTACGACTGTAGTAGGTTGGATCATTCGCTTCGCACCTCTTGGTATCATGGGTCTTGTGGCTGATTCCATCGCAACAAATGGTATCGAAGCACTTATCAGCTACTTCCAACTTCTCGTATTACTCTTAGGCTCCATGATTTTCGTTGCCTTGGTAATCAACCCACTTTTATCCTTCATCTACTTACGCCGTAACCCATATCCATTGGTGTTCAAATGTTTGCGCGAATCTGCTATCTATGCGTTCTTTACACGTAGCTCTGCAGCCAACATTCCTGTCAACCTTGACTTGGCTAAACGTTTGAAACTTAACCCTGATATGTATTCCGTATCCATTCCATTGGGTGCGACTATCAACATGGGTGGTGCTGCAATCACAATTACTGTTATGACATTAGCTGCTGCTCATACATTGGGCATCATCGTGGATGTACCTACAGCTATCCTTCTATCCGTTATCGCTACTATCGGCGCTTGCGGTGCTTCTGGCGTAGCAGGCGGCTCCTTGCTTCTCATTCCGTTGGCATGTTCCCTATTCGGTATCTCCAACGATGTGGCTATGCAAGTTGTAGGTGTAGGCTTCATCATTGGCGTTTTACAAGACTCCACCGAAACAGCACTTAACTCCAGTACAGATATTCTCTTCACTGCTACTGCAGATTATGCAAAACGAGGCTATCACGAAAACTGGGATTAAACCATCATATAGAACAAGACGATCCATGAGGTCGTCTTTTCTTTTTGTGAAAGTTTCCCCTTGCGCCAACTTTCACTAATAACAAAAACAATATATTTTCTATATTGATTATTTTCAATATAATAGGGTATAATATATTTAATAATAATAACTATTACTAGATATATATAGAAAGGAATCAACATGAAACAATACGATATTATTGTAGTGGGTACAGGTGGTGCAACCATCGTTGCTGACGCTGCTATAAAAACAGGTAAAAAAGTAGCTATCATAGAAAAAGGTAAATTCGGTGGCACATGCCTAACTCGTGGTTGTATTCCTACGAAGGTTATGGTTACAGCTGCGAATGCTGTACAAGAGGTAAAAGAGTTCGGCAAAATCGGCGTCAATGTTGGCGATGCAACAATGGATTGGGACACTGTAGCTAAACGTACATGGCATATGATTGACAAGTCTGCAGGCATCTATGATTACTATAACGCGTATGACAACGTAGATGTATATCGCGGTGCTGCAAGCTTTGTGTCCGATAAGGTGATGAACATCCACCTTAACGATGGATCTGGCATCGTAGAAATCACAGCTCCAACTATTATTCTAGGTACTGGTGGTCACAGTAATATTCCAAATGTACCTGGTCTAAAAGAGGCAGGCTTCCTTTCTAGTGAAAGTTTATTTGGCGATAAGTTCCCTAAACAACCGTACAAATCCCTTGCCGTCTTAGGCGCTGGTCCTATCGGCGTAGAGTTCGCTCATGTACTTGACTCTGCTGGTACCGACGTAACAATTATTCAGCATAATGTACGCCTAGTACCAAAGGAAGATGCGGATATGTCCGAGCATCTCCTTAACAATTATAGAGAGCGTGGTATTAACATAATTCTAAATCAAGATACCGTAGAGGTTCGCCAAGAAGATGGCTTAAAAGTTGTCGTTACAAAAGATCGTACAACAGGTGAAATCACAGAAACTAAGGTGGAAGAAATTCTTGTAGCCGCTGGTATCCGCCCTGCTACCGAAGAGTTACACCTTGAAAATACAGGTATTGAAACATGGCCAAAGGGCTGGATCAAAACAAACGAGTTTCTTGAAACATCTGTGGACGGCATCTATGCGTTAGGCGATGTGAACGGCGAACCTGCATTCCGTCATCGCGCAAACTACGAAGCGGATATCATTGCACATAATCTTTACTTCGCCAAAAATGAAGCAGATTTCCGTTGGGCTCGCTACGACGTGTTGCCAAAAGTTACCTTCTCCTATCCTGAAATCGGTAGCGTAGGTCTTACCGAAGCAGAAGCAATTAAGGCTGGTTACAATGTAGGCACAGGCAAAAACTTCTACTCCTCTACTGCCAAAGGCTATGCTATGGGCATTGATTCTGGTGATGTAAACGACGGCTTTGTAAAAATCGTGGTCGACAAAGATACAAACCATATCCTTGGTATTCACGTAATCGGACCACAAGCCTCTATCCTATTCCAACCATACGTTAACCTTATGAACAGTGGTGTAACCCCGTTGACAGCCATCAATGAAGAAATCGCATCAGAGCGCACAAAACGATTGCGTAAAAAAGGTATTATGCGCAACATGGATCCTAGATCCGTAATCACCGTAGGTGAAACAATGAGCCCACATCCATCTCTTATCGAGGTTATTATGTGGACACAAGCGTACTACGAAAACCGTTGGTAATCGATTGTACCTAACAAATGAAATAGGGAGTCAACATCATTAGATATTGACTCCCTATTTTTTATATTATTTTTTATCCATAACGATATCATGGCCCCATACGAGGTTCGTACGGCGTTTGTCAAAACCTTGATCTGGTTCTGGAGGTAATTTTGTTGCTTTACTTTGTTCAATGTAAGCACCTGTATTACCATCAACAGTTACTACTGTTTTCTTACCATTTTGATGCATCGTTACATAGTAATTAACTTTACCATTGTGAGCTTCAACCTTCCAGCCCTTCATAACAGCATCTGCACCTAATTGCGCTTTAGCAGCTGCTTCTGCTTGAGATGGTTCGATAACTTTATCTTTGTTGAAGATTTCACCAATAACGCGTTTAGGTTTGCCACCTTCGCTCATATCGGATTGATTACCAGTGATGATATCAATCTTCATTTTGTATTCGTGATATTTACTATATCCAGTTACTTTGTAAGCATAGGCCAAATCATTGGAATTCAATTCTACAGAGTGCAATGCTGCATTAGGGAAACGATTTTGGAAAATCGTACCAATTTCGCTCATTGTCATAACCACAGATTGACCAGGTGCACGTTTAATTGTAATATCTGTGCTTGTTTCTGGTTTAGTCTTACGCGCTTGTGCTTCATACGGTGTGGCTACTGAAAAAACACCAACGGCCAACACGCCAGTCATAACCAAAGATAGTAATTTTTTATTCATTATAATCCTCCCAATAGTAATCGGATTCTACAAACTTGTATTTTTATTTATATTACAGCTAATAAATGCTATAAGCCTTCATTAGAGGCTAAACGTTCTTCAACGTCAGTCATCAGCAATTTATAGCAAGTGGCTACTAATGGCACGCCTATAATCATGCCTGTAACACCCATCAAACTACCGCCTATGATAACAGCGGCAAAGACCCATAACCCAGGTAACCCTACAGAATTACCTACGATTTTTGGGTAGATCACATTGCTTTCAATTTGATGTAAAACTTCTAGAATGATGACGTAAATCAACGCATCCATAGGGCTAATGGTAAGCAATATAACTGCCCCCATCAAGCCGCCTACATATATACCCACTAATGGAATTAAACCGGTGAGACCAATAACACAGGCAATGGTCGTAGCATAGGAAATATTACAAATCCATAATGTAACGCCCACCATGATACCTAAAATCAAGGCATCGATAAACTGTCCAACAAAGAAACTACTAAATGTTTGAACAGCAACCTTGGTCACATAGGTTACACGATTCACCCACGTATCAGATGCATAGGCTTTCAAAATACGCTTACCTTGCGACATGAGGCGTTCCTTATCGAGTAGCATGTAAATGGCAAAGATAAGACCTAATGCAATATTTACGGTCCACGATAAGATAGTGCCCATCGTATTCACCACATAGGTGCCACCCTTGGTCCCCCATTCACGCGTATAGTTAACTATACTTTCACCATTCAAGGTATTTAATACCGTAGGGTTCGAGGCCAATGGAACGGTATTACTTAAATGATAAATCCATTGTTGAAAGTCTAGATATAGCTGTGGTGCTGCGGACACGATAAGTGTAATAGAATGCACTAACTGCGGCACAGCCATACGGGCAATAAAGTACACAATGAGACTAATCGTCACAAAGGATAGGATAATGCTCAACGGACGACGAATCTTATACCGCCACCCCGATTTGATACGCGGCCATAACCAACGTTCATAGCGGACGACGAGAATATCGAGGACAAAGGCCATGCAGGCACCTACGATAAGCGGTACAAAGGCCGTTATCAATGCATCGATGCCCGATGCTATATCGCTAATGCGCAAGGCCACCAATATCATGAGTCCTGCAAGGATAATCGCGCCGATAAGCTCCTTATAATATTTAAATTTTTCCATACTAATAACTCACTTTTACTAAACACATGGTAAGTATTGTACACAATGTAAATGAAAGCTATATGACAACGATCAGATTACATATGTACAGTAGTATTTCTAATAGATTTAGTATAACACAAAAGTCCATCTTATCGCACTCAAAATATATAAAGAGACGAAAAGATGGACTTGTATGGGCTTAGATTAAATTGAGAAAGCTCAAATTAGCGGTGAATGAAAACGTCTACACGACGGTTTTCAGCTTTGCCGTTTGCAGTTGCATTAGTAGCAACAGGTTTAGCATCACCATTAGCGATACCGATTAAACGGTTAGCATCTACACCATTATTTACCAAGTATTGTGCAACATCTTGTACACGGCGTTCGGACAAGCCAATGTTGTATTGAGGGTTAGCATCAGTATCAGCATTACCCAACAATTTTACTTGGTCGTTTTTGTATTGGTTAGCAGCGTTCAATGCAGCTTGTAAGTTAGCACCTTGGTCTGCACGAGGAACGTCTTGGTCAGAATCGAAGTAGATGGATTGTACATAGTAATCAGCTTTAGCTGGTTTTTGTACAGGTGCTGCAGTGTGTTCAACTACAGGAGCTGGAGCTGGTGCTGGAGTTACAGCGATAGGTTCAGCTTTTTCAACGCCACCGAAACGGTAGGATAAACCAACTACAGGACCTTGGAAGGATACGTTGTGGTTATCAGTTGCTTTTGTATTTACATAACGGTAACCAGCATTGATATCAAGATCATCAGTTGCTTTGTAACCTAAACCTGCTTCCCAAGTTGTAGTTTCTTTTGTACCGATACCAGCTTTGCCGTATACGTCTACTTTAGAACCTAAAGCAGCTTTACCGATAATACCAACTTGAGCGATATTGTTTGTATGGTTGATAGCATCGCTATGAATGCGACCAAAACCACCATACAATGCAAAGTTTTTGCTCAATGTTTGAATCAAGTTTACTTCTTGCATGTTGGAATCAACATGTTTAGAGTTCAAACCATGGTAACCGTATTGGATAGCAGTTTTGTCGCGCAATGCGTGAGTGATATTGCCATCGAAGTTCCATTTGTGAGCAGCTTTAAAACCGTCTGCTTTAGTTTCAACGCTTGCAGCGCCAAGATCAACTTGAGTTTCACCTTTTGTAAATTGTGTTTGTGGTGTAGCACCTACAACAGAAATACCCATTGTAGCTACAGCCAATAATGCTATTAATTTTTTATTCATTGTATTATTCCCTCCATTAATCACCCTTACACACATAAGGGCTTTTTAACGATAATTCTATTGTATACAATTCTTCGAAAAAAATCAATATTCTAATGAAAGCCTTATGAATATATACAAATTTTCGGTCATGTCAACGATATTATTCGATATAATTGTATGAAAGTAAACATGACGCTTCCCACTTGCTTTACTTTGTGTAAAAGCTCACATAAAATTCTATAGAATATGATATACTAGCAATAGAATAGTTGTACGTAGTTATAAGGAGGAACCATGAGTAAAACAGCCTATGTAGTACGTCATATCCACTTTGAAAACGCCGGTATTTTAGAACCTTTATTAATAGAACGCGGCTTTACCTTAGAATATATTGAGGCCCCCCTTGCTGACTTTAATCAGTACGATGCAACTAAGGCAGATCTTGTCATCGTCTGTGGGGCCCCTATTGGCGCATACGACGAAGAAATTTATCCTTTTTTGAACGATGAAATCAAGTTTATTAAGGACCGCATCGATAGTAAAAAACCATTACTCGGCATCTGTCTTGGGGCGCAACTTATTTCCCGCATTATGGGAGGGCACGTAGGACCTATGAGCTATGGCAAAAAGGAAATCGGCTTTGGACCATTGCGTTTTACTGCTGAAGGGCAACATACACCACTAGCCCTCTTAGGCAATACGCCTGTTCTACACTGGCATGGCGATGAATTTGACATTCCAGAAGGCGCCGTTCGCCTTGCTGAAACAGATTTCTGTCCTAACCAAGCCTTTTCGATTGGCAATCATATTTTAGGATTGCAATTTCACCTAGAGGCAGATCCGACCGTTATTGAAAGCTGGCTTGTGGGCCACTGTGCAGAGCTATGTAATGCGGGCATTGATATTCCTAGAATCCGCAAAGATGCACGAGTATTCTCCGAGTCCCTACCAGCAGCAGGCAAAAAAGCTATGGCCGCATGGCTAGAATGTAATAATCTATAATTAATCTCATAAACATACTACAAGCCCCCTGTTTATCTGGGGGCTTAGTCATGTGCACACGCATATAAAAGAGGCATCAACCATTACTGGCCGATGCCTCTTTATATTCATATATATATCCCTTACATATATACGTGAAATTGATGATTTTTACAAACAACACGTTCCCCAACGTGTCATTTATTCCACATCTGTATTGTATACCATTCTTAATTACTAGGCAAGAAGTTTTTCATAAAACTTTCATAAACTATTTTAAAAGTTTCAATGTACCTATACCACCTTATGCTGCCATGAACCACCTATAAAACGTATGTAGGCACAAACAAGCCGTAACGATTGATCTAAGCATAGAGAAATCCATGCCCCATATAGGCCTAGACCTAATGTAATACATAGTATATAGGTAATGATTGGGCGAATAACAGCAACGCTAATTAATGAATAATTCATGATATAGAAGGTATCACCTGCACCTTTCAACACGCCTGCAAAGACCTGTTGTAGTGCTTGAGGAAAGGCAGCGATAGCCATAATGCCCATCAATGCCGTAGCTAATGTGACAACCTCGCTTTCACGTGTATAGGCTTGTACCAACAAATGACCGGCACTAATAAAAATGAGACCGCTAACGACCCCCACAAATAAACCCATGCGAGCACCGATACGACCAAAAGCCTTCGCTAAATCCGGCCGTTTATGTCCTAAGTTTTGCCCCGTATGAGAAGCACCGGCAAAGCCAAGGCCCATGGCGAAGTAATAGAATATATCCATCAAGTTCATACACACATAATGTGCAGCCAACGGTACGGCACCAAGAGATGCCACAATCATGGTATATGTATACATACCAAAACGTTCAAAGAACTGCTCCCCTAAAGAGCTACCTCCTACGTGGAATATCGTATGAAGTACGGAACGCTCAAAGCGCCATTTTGACGGATGCAATAAGGTTAGACCAGTCTTGGTATGTTGCGAAATAGCCCGCAATAGCAATGCTGCGATAACGGCACTACTGATCAACGTCGAAATACCGGCCCCCATGACACCAAATTCTGGGAAAAAGGCAATACCATAGATTAAGAAGAAATTCATAATCGTATTTAAGATATTCCCCACCACATTGGATTTAAAAATAACCTTTGTATTGCCATACCCGATGAGAGCACCTCCTACAATTTGGCTAAAGGACTGGAACACAAGGCTCATGACAATGAACCGACCATACCAAACAGCCGTTTCAATATACCCATCCTCTGCGCCGGTAAATCGCAAAATATGCTCTAAATTAAATAAGCACATAGCGAGCAATGGAATATAAATTAAAAAGTTCAGTAGTATGGATTGCTTGAGCACTGCATTCATGCCATCTACATCACCTTCACCATGACGGCGCGCAATAATTGCGGTGACTGCAATCGATAAGGCCCGGCAGATGACGAGCATAACCATTTCTGGTTGTCCCATGATACCTACAGAAGCCAGTGCAGAGGCGCCCAAGGAGCCTACCATAGCCAAATCAATGGCAGTCATCAACTGCATCATGAGTCCTTGCAAGGTCGCAGGCCAAGCAATTTTTAAGTATTTATTATATAAGTTTTTTGTAGTATCTACCGGCCCCAGTCGATCCTTCATCGGTAATATGGTATCTACTGAGAACCAGCGTTGTAATGATGTTAACATAATGACTCCTCATAATAAACCTCAAGAGATTACATTAAACTTCCCATAATATTACCGTATTATATCATATAACATATGAGAAGTCATTCATATGTTATACATTTTAAATAATAACTTATATCAAAAACGCAAAGAACCCCCTTGCATACACTTTATACCCATAAGGGTATAAGTATCGTAGTTAAGAGGGTTCTTTATTTTATTCCAAGATTATTATATCTTTACAAGTTGATTTTTATTATCAATCATATATTACTTAGCCTTTGGATGCTAACAATTTATCTACCGCTGCTTTCAAATCATCTAAGCCCTTCTTCGTTTCTGCCAATTCACGACGTTGTTGTTCGTTCTCAGCTTCTAACGTAGTAAGACGAGCCGCTTGATCAGCGATAACATATTTTTGTTCCGCATTTTCCTTTTTAAGGCTAGAGACTTCATCTTGCATTACATACACAGAGCTAATAGGGCCTGCTTTGTAACGATCTGGAATATTTTTCTTTTCTGGGCTGTAACCAAATTTATGAGTTACACCAGCATTAACCATATTATGGTTACCACCAACGGAAACGCCTACGTTGAACATAGTGTTTTCATTTGTGTAATGCGCAAGGCCAAGGGCTGCCGCAGTTTCACCGCGATAGTTGCCTACACCGGCCATGACTTGTGTTGGTTCCAATGGGTCATATTGAATAGGTTTCAATGCTGCCATTGCCGCCGCATGAGCACCAACATGTTGCACTTCACCAGCTATTTGATTGATAGCTTGGCTAGTATTTGCATTGGACGTATTTAATTGAGATACATTCACTGCATCTGTTGGATCTGTACCTGGTGCAACCCCTTTAATTTGGTTATTACCATTATTGAGGCCATCCTTCGTTAAGGATACAGGACCTGCATGTGGATTTGTAGGGTTCGCACTACCAGGCGTAATGGTAATACCATTGCCATTTGTTACCGTTGTATTGCCAGACGCATCCTTAAATGTAGCAGACTTCATGTCTGTAAGCTCAGGATTTACCGCATAACTGATAGATTTACCTGTTTGAGTAACCATCATGTTATTGCCTGCTTTGAAAGTAACGGTTTCTTCAGCCTTAATTTTTTCAGGGCTTGTACCTACAACAGTGCTTTGACCAGATCCCTCTTTATCAACAGCAGCCTTCCAACCAGAATCAGCTACGGCATCTTTCAATTGATCCTCTGTAGCTGCACGGCCAGAAACGATAGAACCTGGTGTCCACGTTTTATTAGTTAAGCCTGTTACCGTGCCAGTAGTACCATCTACTGTAACCGCCTTAGTTGGATCTGTCCCTAATGTAATCTTATCATTCAACTTATTGTCATAAATTGTATGACCATCGGCAGCAGTTGTCTTAGTTAATACAATATTGCCCGTCGTACTACCTGCAGCTTGACCACCATTAGCAGTCAATTCTGTAGTGGACTTAGCAGCATACTCTTTCAACTGACCAACATTAACTGCATCTGTATTCGCCACACCAGCCGCAACATTCACAATCTTATTCTTGCCATTATCGAGGCCATTGCTAGTCAAGGAAACCGTATCTTTACCAGTTTTTGTAATCGTTATGCCATCTTTAGTGAAAGTTGCATTGTTGCCAGCAGCATCTTTAACAGTTACTCCCTTAGCATCAGACTTAGTTTCATCACCAGCTGCATTTTTCAATGTATTACTAGTTGCATTGGATACATTAGTATTACCTGCGCCATCATTAATTACATTTTTATCAGCTGTAGATGTGTTCGTCTTAGCACCATCAGTGATAGTAGTACCTGCTGCAGTTGTAGCAGTTGATTTATTACCATCTACAACTGTGTTACCCGCTGCATTAGATGTATTTGTTTTACCACCATCTGTTTGAACGATGCTATCACCTTTGATAACAGTTGTTTTACCGCCTGTTGCTTCAAAAGTTGCAGAATTCATCTTTGTAAGGTCTTTATTCAAGGAATAAGATACTGTTTTGCCATTTTGGTCGATGACAAGATTATCTCCGGCTTGAAGTTTTACTTCTTCACCACTGGATACCTTAGTTGAAGCAGCACCATTAGATACACCGCTAGAACCAGCAACGGTACCAGTATTAACCTTCCAACCAGCGCCTACTGCATCAGATACTTGTTGTAATTGATCTTCTGTAGCAGCACGGCCAGTAGTAGCTTTTGTTACACCTGGAACCCATGTTGTATTAGTTAAACCATCCAAATGACCATTAGCGCCATCTAGTGTAACAGGAGTTGCACCATTCCCCATAGTAATCTTATTGTTCACACCATCAACAGCAATGTTTCCAATGTTGGCTTTACCAGCAGTGATTGTACTTGTATTAGTACCATCAGTAATGGTATTCGATGTTGCATTGGATGTATTTACATTACCATTACCATCATCGATAACATTACTATCTACAGTGGACTTGTTAGACTTAGCACCATCTTTAATGACTTGACCATCTGCTGTGGTTTCTGTAGATTTAGTACCATTTGCTATCGTGTTACCAGCTGCTGTAGATGTATTCATTTGAGTACCCGCAGTTTGTGTAATACTGTTGCCAGTAATGACTGTTGTATTACTGCCTGTACCAAGGAATGTGGCAGAGTTCATCTTCACAAGATCTTTGTTAAGGGTGAATGTAAAGTCTCGTTCATTTTGGTTTACTGTCATATTTTCACCAGCAATCAATTGAACTTTGTCATCTTTACCTACCTTAGCATCCTTCTTAGTACCTGTTTGAACACCAGATGTAGTAGCATCTTTATCTGCCGTGATTTGCCATGTTTGTTCGCCTACAGCTTTTAATTGTTCTTCTGTAGCCGCACGGCCTTTCGTTGCAAAATCTGCAGAGTTTACAGTTGTATTGGACAATCCAGTGATATCGTTTGTTGTACCACCAGTTACTGTTACAGTACCAGTTTTGATTGTACCGGCTACACCATCTAACTTAACAGCATTAGCGCCACCAGTTGTGAATGTGTTGTTTACACCATCCACAACGGAAGAACCAATCGTAGCCTTACCAGCTGTACCATCAAGGGTAACTTTGTTAGCACCTACACCAGTTGTAATATTATCTTTTGTGATAACTGTGCTGTTACCAGCATTGTCTTTGACAGTTACAGAACTAGATGTTGTTTCAGTGGTATTTGTACCATCTGTAATAGTATTACCATCCACAGTGGATTTATTAGACTTAGTACCATCTACAATTGTATTTTCATCAACAGTAGATGTATTTGTCTTAGTACCATCTTTAATCACTTGACCAGCAGCTGTAGTTTCTGTGGACTTAGTACCATCAGCTACAGTATTACCACCTGCTGTAGATGTATTTGTTTGTGTACCTGCAGTTTGCGTAATAGAATCACCAGTAATAACCGTTTTGTTAGTACCTGTACCAAGGAATGTAGCTGAGTTCATCTTCACAAGATCTTTGTTAAGAGTGAATGTAAAGTCTCGTTCATTTTGATTTACTGTCATGTTTTCGCCAGCAATCAATTGAACTTTGTCATCTTTACCTACCTTAGCATCCTTCTTAGTACCTGTTTGAACACCAGATGTAGTAGCATCTTTATCTGCCGTGATTTGCCATGTTTGTTCGCCTACAGCTTTTAATTGTTCTTCAGTAGCTGCACGGCCTTTTGTTGCAAAGTCTGCACTAGTTACAGTTGTGTTAGACAAGCCAGTGATGTCGTTTGTTGTACCACCAGTTACTGTTACTGTACCAGTCTTGATTGTGCCGGCTGTACCATCTAACTTAACAGCATTTGCGCCACCAGTAGTGAATGTGTTATTTACACCATCAATAACAGAGGAACCAATTGTAGCTTTACCAGCTGTGATTGTACTTCTATTTGTACCATCTGTAATTGTATTAGATGTAGCATTGGATGTATTTACATTACCATTACCATCATCAACAACATTACTATCTACAGTAGCTTTATTAGATTTAGCACCATCAACTAATGTGTTTTCATCAACAGTGGATGTATTTGTTTTAGTACCGTCTTTAATCACTTGACCATCTGCTGTAGTTTCTGTGGACTTAGTACCATCTGCAACTGTATTACCACCTGCTGTAGATGTATTCACTTTTGTGCCATCGGTTTGAACAATGCTATCGCCTTTAATAACAGTTGTTTTACCGCCTGTTGCTTCAAAGGTTGCAGAATTCATCTTCACAAGATCTTTGTTAAGAGTGAATGTAAAGTCTCGTTCATTTTGGTTTACTGTCATGTTTTCGCCAGCAATCAATTGAACTTTGTCATTTTTACCTACCTTAGCATCCTTCTTAGTGCCTGTTTGAGCACCAGATGTAGTAGCATCTTTATCTGCCGTGATTTGCCATGTTTGTTCGCCTACAGCTTTTAATTGTTCTTCTGTAGCCGCACGGCCTTTCGTTGCAAAGTCTGCTGCGGTTACGGTGGTATTAGACAAACCAGTAATATCGTTTGTAGTACCACCAATTACCGTTACTGTCCCAGTCTTAACTGTGCCATCTGCACCATTAATCACAACAGCATTAGCACCACCTGTAGTAATCTTGCTTGCTACACCGTCGATACCTACTGTACCAATTTGTGCTTTACCAGCAGTAACTGTACTTGTATTTGTACCATCTGTAATTGTGTTAGATGTAGCATTGGATGTATTTACATTACCATTACCATCATCAATAACATTACTATCTACAGTGGACTTGTTAGACTTAGCACCATCTTTAATGACCTGACCATCTGCTGTAGTTTCTGTGGACTTAGTACCATCTGCAACGGTACTACCACCTGCTGTAGATGTATTCACTTTTGTGCCATCAGTTTGAACGATGCTATCGCCTTTAATAACAGTAGTTCTACCACCTGTGGCTTCAAAGGTTGCAGAGTTCATCTTCACAAGGTCTTTATTCAAGGAGTATGTGAAGTCTCGTCCGTTTTGGTTTACTGTAAGGTTTTCACCAGCAATCAATTGAACTTTATCGTCTTTACCTACTTTAGCATTTTTCTTAGTACCTGTTTGAGCACCAGATGTAGTAGCATCTTTATCTGCCGTGATTTGCCATGTTTGTTCGCCTACAGCTTTTAATTGTTCTTCAGTAGCTGCACGGCCTTTTGTTGCAAAGTCTGCACTAGTTACAGTTGTGTTAGACAAGCCAGTGATGTCGTTTATTGTACCACCAGTTACTGTTACTGTACCAGTCTTAATTGTGCCGGCTGCACCATCTAACTTAACAGCATTAGCGCCACCTGTAGTGAATGTACTGTTTACACCATCCACAATGGAAGAACCAATAGTTGCCTTGCCTGCTGTACCATCTATTGTTACCGCATTAGCACCAGAGCCCAACGTTACTTTATCGTTGAGTTTTACATCATAAATAGTATGACCATCAGCAGCTGTAGTAGATGTTAATGTTACATTACCTTTAGTAGAATTAGCAGCCTCACCAGCATTAGCAGTAATTTCAGTTTTAGCTGCTTTCTTAGCTGCATTGATAGCATCAGCTACGTTTTGAGCTGTTGCTACACCATCTGTAGTTGGGCCTGTAATTGTGCCATCTGCACCAGCAGTGATAGATGCTGTATTTATATCATATTTCACAACGCCATTATCATCGATAGATGCAGTTGTTAACGTACCATTTTTAAAGTTCAAGCCATTGGCTAATGAAACTTGTTTTGCAGTACCATCATTTGCCTTATAGGACAAGTTCGTCTTATTCGCAATCTTAGTACCATCAATAGTTACCTTGTAATCCTTAGTTGTACCATCTGCACTCGTTGTAGGTGTTACAGTCAATGGATTATTAGCATCTGTTGTATCTGTACTTACTGTTACAGCAGCGACAGCAGATTTTTTAACCTCTGCTTCAGAGATAGTAAGATTTACATTTTTACCATTTACGTCAGTAGAGATGTATTTACCATCACCTTTAATACCGAATGTATCATCCTTAAGGTTTACGGATCCAGTATTAGTTGCTACATCACCTGTGAACTTCAATGTAGTAGCCCCAGTGGCAGCTTTCAATTGTTCTTCTGTAGCAGCACGGCCTTTTGTAGCAAAGTCTGCACCGGTCACAGTAGTGTTGGACAAACCAGTGATATCGTTTGTAGTACCACCAGTTACTGTTACATTACCAGTTTTAACAGTGCCATCTGCACCATTAACTACTACAGCATTTGTACCACCAGTACTAATCTTGCTTGCTACACCATCGATACCAACAGTACCGATTTGTGCCTTACCAGCAGTGATTGTACTTGTATTTGTACCATCAGTAATTGTATTGGATGTAGCATTAGATGTATTTACATTAGCACCATCAGTTTGAACAATGCTATCGCCTTTAATGACAGTTGTTTTACCACCTGTTGCTTCAAAGGTTGCAGAGTTCATCTTCACAAGGTCTGTATTCAAGGAGTATGTGAAGTTCTTACCTACTTGGTCTACGGTTAAGTTTTCACCAGCAATTAAGGACACCTTATCGTCCTTACCAACCTTAGCATTTTCTTTTGTGCCAGTTTGAGCACCAGAAGTGCCAGCTTTCTTATCGGCTGTAATTTCCCAAGTTTGGCTACCTGCAGCATCTGCGACGGCTTTTAATTGGTCTTCTGTTGCAGCACGACCAGTAGTAGCTGTGCCATTCCAAGTTGTATTAGATAAACCGCCAATAGTATTAGCCGTACCATTTACAGTAACACCACCGATATTAGCAGTTGTACCTGTAATCGTACCTGTAGCACCATTTAATGTTACAGGACTTGCACCGCCAGTAGTGAAAGTATTATTTGCACCATCAACAATGGAAGTACCAATCGTAGCTTTACCAGCGGTACCATCTATTGTTACCGCATTAGCACCAGATCCCAACGTTACTTTATCGTTGAGTTTTACATCATAAATAGTATGTCCATCAGCAGCTGTAGTAGATGTTAATGTCACATTATCTGTTGTTGCATTAGCTGCTTCACCAGTGTTAGCAGTGATTTCAGTTTTAGACGCTTTTTTAGCTGCATTGATTGCATCAGCTACGTTTTGAGCTGTTGCTACACCATCTGTAGTTGGACCTGTAATTGTGCCATCTGCACCGGCAGTAATAGCAGCAGTGTTTACATCATATTTCACAACGCCTTTATCATCGATAGAGGCTGTTGTTAACGTACCATTCTTGAAATTTAGACCATCTGCCAAGGAAACTTGTTTTGCAGTACCATCATTTGCTTTATAGGACAAGTTAGTCTTATTCGCAATCTTAGTACCATCAATAGTTACCTTGTAATCCTTAGTTGTACCATCAGCACTAGTTGTCGGTGTTACAGTCAATGGATTATTGGCATCTGTTGTATCTGTGCTTACTGTTACAGCAGCTACAGCCGATTTTTTAACCTCTGCTTCAGATACTTTCACAGTCAAATTCTTGCCATTCGCATCAGTAGATACATATTTACCATCACCAACGATGCCAAATGTATCATCTTTAAGATTTACAACACCAGGAGATGTATTTGTATTCCCACTGAATTTTAAATTAACTGCATCGGTAGTCGTTTTAGCTGTTTCGGCTACGGCTTTCAATTGATCTTCCGTCGCAGCTCGGCCAGTTGTAGCTGTACCATTCCAAGTTGTATTAGATAAGCCAGTAACATGATTATTATCACCATCGACAGTTACACCACCGATAACTGCATTTTTAGCAGTAATTTTACCAGTTGCGCCATCAAGTTTAATGGTTTCAGTTGTACCAGTACCAATGGATACGCTAGTCAAACCAGCAAGATCCTTATTCAATGAATAAGTAAACTTACGTTCATCTTGATTAATTGTAAGGTTATCCCCTGCAACCAATTCAACAGTTTCATCCTTGCCAACAGTAGCATTTTTCTTAGTACCTGTTTGAGCACCAGTTGTACCTGCTTTATCTGCCGTAATATTCCAAGTTTGGCTAGATGCAGCATCTGCTACTTTTTGTAATTGATCTTCTGTTGCAGCACGGCCTGTTACGGCTTTTGTTACACCAGGAGTCCAATCTTTATTAGTCAAACCAGTTACAGTGCCAGTTGCACCATCTACATTAATGGAGTTTGTACCTCCAGTAGTAATTGTGCCAGTTGCGCCATCAACAGTTGTTACACCTGCAGTTACTTTTGCAGCTGTACCATCTACTGTAACAGCATTAGCACCAGTACCTAGTGTCACCTTATCGTTGAGTTTTACGTCATAAATAGTATGACCATCAGCTGCAGTAGTAGATGTTAATGTCACATTACCTGTTGTAGCATTAGCTGCTTCACCCGTATTAGCAGTGATTTCAGTTTTAGATGCTTTTTTAGCTACATTAATAACATCAGCTACATTTTTAGCTGTAGCCACACCATCTGTAGTTGGGCCTGTAATTGTACCATCTGTACCTGCAGTGATAGATGCTGTATTTACATCATATTTTACAACGCCTTTATCATCGATGGATGCAGTCGTCAAAGTACCATTTGTGAAGTCTAAGCCATCTGCTAAGGATACTTGTTTCGCAGTACCGTTATTTGCTTTATAAGACAAGTTTGTCTTATTCGCAATCTTAGTACCATCAATAGTTACCTTGTAATCCTTAGTTGTACCATCTGCACTAGTTGTCGGTGTTACGGTCAATGGATTATTAGTATCTGTTGTATCTGTGCTGACTGTTACAGCTGCTACAGCAGATTTTTTAACCTCTGCTTCAGAGACGGTAAGATTTACATTTTTACCATTTACGTCAGTAGAGATGTATTTCCCATCACCTTTAATACCAAATGTATCATCTTTAAGATTTACAGATCCAGTATCAGCCGCTACATCACCTGTGAACTTCAATGTCGTAGCACCAGTTGCTGCTTTCAATTGGTCTTCTGTTGCAGCACGTCCAGATACGGCTGTACCATTCCAAGTTGTATTAGATAAGCCGCCAATAGTATTAGCCGTACCATTTACAGTAACGCCACCAATAGTAGCCGTTTTACCTGTAATAGCACCCGATGTACCATCAATCGTTACCGCATTAGCACCAGAACCTAATGTCACCTTATCGTTGAGTTTTACGTCATAAATAGTATGACCATCTGCAGCCGTGGTAGATGTTAATGTCACATTACCTGTTGTTGCATTAGCTGCTTCACCGGTGTTAGCAGTAATTTCAGTTTTAGACGCCTTTTTAGCTACATTGATAGCGTCAGCTACGTTTTTAGCTGTTGCTACGCCATCTGTAGTTGGGCCTGTAATTGTACCATCTGTACCTGCAGTGATAGATGCGGATTTAACAGCAACTTTCACCCCTGCTGCCGTAGCAGATGTGCTCACAAGACTGCCATCGCCAGTTACCGCAAAGGATACATCACCGTCTTTAAGGTATTTATTACCTGTAGAACCAGTATCAGCAGTAAGGCCAATCCCCTTCGTTGTAGCATTAACAGTATTCGCGTCCAAACCAACTGTGATCGTTTGGTTATTTACAGTCGCTGTTACACCATTAGCACCAGCCACGTTAAGTATTTGGTTTTTAAGGTCCACAGTGCCATTATTTGTGCCGTCAGTAATATTTAGGTTTTGAGACAAGTTAGCCACTGCATTTTGAACATCGCCAATATTCGCAGCATTCGTCGCAGTTGTACCACCGCTAGCCACATTGCTAATGACCTTGTTACCAGCATTAATGCCAGTCGTTTTATCAATAGAAATACCACCAACAGTCACATTATCTGTTGTTACACCGGTACCTGTAATAGTCGTTGTGCCATTAGTTAAACCATTTGTATTAATAACCGTATTGCCTGCGGTGAGGGATGTACCTGTAAATGATGTGCCTGTGAAAGTAGTACCTGTGAAAGCTTTACCCGTTACAGAACCATCAGTGCCATCTAAGGTAATTTTATTCGCACCAGAACCAACAGTTACTTTATTATTAGCTGTTACAGAATCAACAGTAATATCTTTCTTAGTAGCAACAGTGATTTTCTTTTTATCTGTACCATCTTGTGTAATCTCGATGTTATCACCATTAACAAGATCTACTGTATCGCCGCCTTTAACAGCCGTTTTATCGGTTGTGCTGGAATTCGTTGTAACATTCCAAGCCGCACCTGCTTTTGCTGCATCAGCCGCTTTGTTGATAGCATCAGCTACATTTTGCGCAGTTGCCAAGCCATCATTACCAGTTACAGATGCTTCACCTGTCGTAGCATTACTGTTAATAGTCGCACGCTTTGTGGAAATCTCAACTGTATTACCATTCATATTAGTAGATACAAAGTCACCTGTTACGCCTTTCACATTAAATGCCACATCAGCAGTGCTCAAGGATTGGCTAGACGCAGTGCCAGTATCTGCACCAAGGGAGATATGTCTAGCTAACGCAGTTGTATTGGCTGCGATATTAGTTGTATTAGTCGCAATTTTACCTGTATTAGCAGCAATATCTGTAGTATTCGTGGTGATTTGATTCTTAGTTGCTGTATTAAGATCAAAGGATACTTTGCCATCATTATCAACAGTAGCAACTGTAGAACCACCATCTACGAAGTTAAGACCTTTAGATAAAGAAACCTTCTTCGCATTAGCATCTGTAGCACTGTTAGCACGGTATGTTAAATCCGTTTTAGCCGCAAGTTTTGTTGTATCGATACCGATGGCATAATCTTTAGAATTTGTACCCGCTGTTGAAGTTACAGTAATCGGATTATCTGCTTGCGCATCCTTACTTACCGTTACAGCAGAAACAGCTAAATCTTTCACCTTAGCCGCATCAACAGCAACTTTCACACCTGCTGTTGTAGCAGTTGTGCTCACAAGATTGCCATCACCCGTTACTGCAAAGGACACATCACCGTCCTTTAAGGACTTAGCAGTTGTAGATGTGCCGTTATCATCGGCTAAAGCAATTGTATGAGCGATGCTGGCTGTGTTTGTTGCAATCTTATCACCCAATACAGTATTTGTATTGTTAATTGCCGCAGCAACCTCTGTGGCTTTAGCTACACCAGTAGTACCCGTTACAGTACCATCCGTTATATTAGGTGTTAATGTACCTTCTGCTACATCAATAGTAATCGTTTGTCCATTAACAGTAGCTTTTGCTGCACCCGCGCCTGTAATTGTTAACTTTTGATTTTTGAGCACTACAGAACTATTATTTGTGCCATCACTGATGTTTAAGTTTTGAGACAAACCATTAACAGCAGTTTTTACATCACCAATTGTGGCAGCATTTGTATCATCAGTAGCATTATTATTTACATTACCGCTAGCTACATTAGAGATAACTTTACCACCTGCATTAATACCAGCAGTTTTATCAATAGACAAGCCACCAACAGTTACTTTATCTGTTGTAACACCTGTGCCTGTAATGGCAGTTGTACCATTTGTTAAACCAGAGGTATTAATAACTGTATTACCTGCAGTAACAGAATCAACCATAAGATCTTTCTTGGTTGCTATAGTGATTTTCTTTTTATCTGTGCCGTCTTGTGTAATTACGATATTATCGCCATTAACAAGATTTACGGTATCTCCACCTTTAACTGTAGTTTTATCTGTTGTACTAGAATTAGTTGTAAGATTCCAAGCCGCACCGGCTTTAGCCGCATCTGCAGCCTTATTAATAGCATCGGCCACATTTTTAGCAGTTGCCAAACCATCAGCACCTGTTACAGAAGCTGCACCACTATTAGCATCACTATTGATTGTAGAGCGTTTAGTAGATACTTCTACAGTATTGCCATTCATCTTAGTAGAAATGAAATCACCAGTAGCCCCCTTCACATTGAAGGCTACATCTGTGGTAGATAAAGACTGGCTAGATTTTGCCCCAAAATCGGCACCAAGGGAAATATTCCGAGCAAGTGCTGTTGTATTTGCTGCAATATTAGTTGTATTAGTTGCAATTTTACCTTTATTGGTAGCAATATCTGTTGTATTTGCAGCAATCTTATTTTTATTAGTGGCTATATCTGCAGCATTTGTAGCAATATTAGCTTTATTAGCAGCAACGCCAGTAGTATTAGTATTGATTTGATTCTTAGTAACTGCATTTAGGTCGAAGGATACTTTACCATCGTCATTTACAATTGCAATAGTGTTGCTACCATTAACAAAATTTAGCCCTTTAGACAAAGCTACGTTCTTAGCTGTAGATGCGCCATTAGCTGTATATGCCAAATTGGTATTAGCCGCTAATTTATCTGTATCAACCGCAATAGTTACACCAGAATTAGATGCAGTTGTCTTTACTACAGAGCCATCACCTTTGATATCAAAAGTGGCATTTCCATCCTTTAGCTGTTTTATACCAGTATTACCAACATTACCTAATAATCCAATACCACTTGAAATGGCATTTTGAGCATCTGTTGTTAAACCTATATTAACAGTTTGTCCGCTTACTGTAGCCCTGAGTCCTGTACCAGCTGTCACCTTGAGTGATTGATCACCAAGTTGAACAGAGCCTTTATTATTGGCTCCATCTGTCAGGTTAAGCGTTGCACTTGATACATAACGCTTAACGTCTCCAATATTAGCCGCATTACTATCTGTACTACCACCAGTAGATACATGCTTAATGGCTTGATTACCTGCACTAATGCCATTTGTACCAAATGAAACTGCACTTGAGCCAGTACCACTTGTTAAACCGGTAGTATTAATTGTCGTACTGCCCGCTGTGAAAGCTTTCCCTATTACACTTCCTGTTGTACCATTAATAGAAACCGCGTTGGTTCCACTGCCGAATGCTGCCTGTGCATTGGTTCCATTTAAACTAATCGCATTGCTCCCCGAACCAGCCGTAATAGTTGCAGAGGTCCCATCTAATTTAATTGCATTAGTGCCAATACCAGCCGTCATTACACCTGTTGTACCATCTAGCACAAGCTGTTTAGCTGCTGTACCTACGGTTACCTTATTGTTAGCTTTCACAGAGTCTACAGTAATATCTTTATTTAATTTGGTAGTAATCTTCTTACCTGCACGTTCAACAGTAATATTAGAAGAATCACCATTGAAGTCTACCTTATTACTTTTTGCTACGCTTTCACCAGCATCACCATTAGCAGATACCGTCCATGTATATGCATTTTTAGAAATGGCATCATTAATAGACTGCGCTACGTTTTTTGCATCAGCCATACCTTTATTGGCTGATGCCACTCCATTAGCATTAACACTAATATCCTGTGTTTTACCAGCAATGGTAATACCATTTGTATTTGCTGTCGTTGTAATATAGGTAGTATCCCCTTTAATAGCCAATGTACCATTAGCAAGGTTCACATCATTATTGCCACTATTGCCACTGAAAGCAAGGTTTACGCTCTTTAATTGAGCCACATTGACTGCATCTGTATTATTTGTACCAGCTGCTACACCAGTAATTTGACGAGTTACACTAGCACCCTCACCAACAGATACCGCTGCATGTGTGCTGGTAAGTATATTATTAGTTAATCCACCATACTTATTAGTACGACCATCATTTGGATCGTATCCTTTAACACCTTTATCAGTAGTGGCCTTAGAACCAAAGCCTATTGCAACGCCATCTTTTACCTTAGCAATTGCACCGGTTCCAAGAGCTGTGGCATTTTCTGCTGTTGCAGAGGCAGCATATCCTAATGTAGTCGCATTATTAGCCGTAGCAGATGCATTATACCCAAATGCACTCGCATTAGTTGCATCTGTTTTAGCCCCAAAACCAACTGCTGTTTGGAAGTTAGTATCATTCTTAGTCACCGTTGCCGAGCCAATAGCAGTAGTACCTACACCAGCAGCTTTAGCCCCTTGGAATTGACCAGAGTTATCACCACCACCAAGAGCAACCGCATAATCACCATTCGCACTAGTATTGCGACCTATAGCAATACTAGGTGCTGAACCAACCTTTACCTTAGCATTACTATTTTCACCGATTGCAATGGTAGAGAAACCTAATGCTTTGGCACCTTTACCTATTGCAACAGACGAAGTAGCGCCACTTTGTGCGCCATTACCAATAGCTACTACATCATTAATCGCAGATTTATCTGTACTATTAACAATAGAAGCACTTTGGCCTAGTAATACAGACCCACTAGTGTATACATCACCTGAGCCAGCACTTTTACCAATACTAACATTGTTTTTACCTGTTAATTTACGTCCCGCATCTCTACCAATACCAATATTTTCTGTTCCATTAGATTGATACCCTGCGGCCCAACCAATTCCTATTGATTTAGAATTATTTTGAGCTCCATAATTTGATTGATAACCAATAGATACTACAGATTCGGCATTAGCTTGAGAACCATTTCCTAAAGAAACACCATTATCACCGGATGATTGAGCACCTGGACCAATTGCAACAGCATCATTTCCTGTAGCACCATCATTATTTTTATTACCAACAGCTGATGATTTTACAGAAATGTAATTGATAGGTTTAATTTGGCTAGCAACAGCAAATAATTGGGAACCATTAATGGCATCTGTACTTGTAGCAGATACTTCCCCTGCCGCTACATTCTTAATTTGGCGCTCTTTACCTGCTGCACCAACAGAAACCTGCATACCTGTATCAGAGGTTGCGCCAGCAAAATTATATGTAATACCATTAATTGTTGCACTAGATTGATTTGTAGCATTTGTATCAGTAGTAGAATCACTACCAATAGCTACAGAATTAGCGATTGATGCCTTTGCATTTTTACCAACTGCAACTGCATTTGCATTACTTGCATTAGCACTTTTACCAATCGCAATAGTCTCACTACCATTTGTAACAGCACTTGCGCCTATAGCAAGGGCATTATTACCTTGTGCTTTCGTCTTATCTGTAGCACTATAACCACCAATCGCAACAGCACCTACACTTGATGCTTCTGCTTTACTACCCATTGCTACTGCATTCGCAACAGTAGCCGACACAGCACTACCTATGGCAACACCATTTTTACTCAAAACACTTTGCCCTACTGCGATGCCACCATCAGCAATAGATACGGTACCAATAGCTAAACCGCCTTTAGCTGCATTTGCACGATTACCAAAAGCAATAGAACCATCATCTACACTCTTAACACCATAATAGACATTTGTACTAATGTCATTAACATTTATAGTGTAAGTATTTCCGTTTCCACCAAAACCAGTATTATTTTTATCGCCACCGACACCACCATTACCTATAGCAATAGAATCAACTCCGGAAGCACTAGCTTTAGGACCGATAGTAATATTGCGGACGCCATCACTTGTAGAACCAGCCCCTATAGTAACCGATGAATGCTGATTAGCAGATGCTCCTGTCCCCATAGCAATAGAGTCTTGACCACCAACAGTAGTACCTGCGGTAGGTGTAGTTATGCTAGCCCCTTTACCAATAGCAATAGATGAATTCCCCCCAGCTGTGCCAGAACCACCAGCAAAGGAATCTGTTCCACTTGCAGTTGCACCTGCACCGATGGCAGTAGCTCCTGTATTACTACTATTAGAATTATAACCAATAGCAATAGCCTTTTCTCCAGTGGCTTTAGGATAATTAGCTGTAGCTGTGTAATCTCCAGAAACATTGCCACTACCTAACGCAATAGAGTATTTACCAGATGCATCTGCACTAACCCCCATTGCCATAGAGCCTACTTCTCTAGCCCTAGTTTTAACACCGATAGATACACTAGAAGAGTTATCACCAATACCATTATCACTATTTGCTTCAACGCCAATAGCAACTGTATTATTTGATTTTGCTTTTGCATTAAACCCTATACCTACAGCGTTTACTTTGCTCTCTGCATTCCAGCCAACAGCTACACCACCACGGCCACCGGCAATTGCACTAGAGCCAATAGCAATAGCACTTTCACCATTAGCATTACCACCACTAGCCGCAAAAGCATTATTACCATTTGCAATTGTGGAACCAGTTCCTCCTAACGCAACCGAATTATCTCCATTTGCCGTGGACCAGCCAAGGCCAATAGCACCAGCGCCATTAACAACTGCACCGCCTATAGCAACAGACGATGAACCAGTGGCATTACTATGCGCACCAATAGCAACCGTAGCTACATTACCATTTGCGCTTGTTTTATCACCATTCTTTAAGCCAATAGCTATACCTTTAGTACTATCAAAATTAACACCACTAGCAGCATTACTAAAGCCTGCTTTATCGCCAGCACCATCTATCGCTTGAACAGGTTGTAAATGACCTATCAGTGACAACGCCGCAAATATTCCGGCCACTACGATTTTCTTTTTCCCTGTTTTGTTCTTTGCAATTTCAGATACTACAATGTAGCACTGTTTTGACTTAGACCAAATTACTTTAAAAATCTTGTTCATTCGTTTTCCTTTTCACTAACTAACTCTCAAAACCATATAATTTACTAATCAA
>OJWZ01000080.1_pt1 | contig 26865 bp, 28 predicted proteins | sample 1600551 | NCBI WGS metagenome assembly OJWZ01 (sample SAMN04436706, study PRJEB24849) | human gut metagenome | biome: human gut; feature: NICU; material: stool | host: Homo sapiens | place: USA: Saint Louis, MO | collected 2010-07-28 | reverse complement strand
GCCCTGGGCCGCTGTCCGGGCTGCCGGGAAACGCCCCGTTAACGCCGGTGCCAAAACGGTTAGCAATGTTCCAGAAAGGCCCAATGCTGCGCACCCCGGCGGCATAAAAAGCCTGTAGATCGCCTCCCTCGCCGTCAAAACCGCCCGCGCCCTCAATATGCGCCACCATCGCCAGCACTTTATCCTGACGGCAGCGTTCGATATCCGCCGCGCTCAGGCACAATCGCGCCCGGCCATCGGAGTGGGCGACAAGCTGCTTAAGGATCGTCAGCTGCTGCCAGAGAATGTCGACCGGCTGCCACGGCTCGCTGGCGTATTGTGGCGCCATGCGGGCGATATACTCCTGCGGCGGCACGAACAGCGCGAACAGCCCGCCGGAAAATCCGCCTTGCTGCATGCGCGGATAATCGAGGTGTCCCTTCTCAATGCCGGAGAAGAAGGCCGTTACCGGATCCTGGCGATGGTGAAGCCATAAATTAAGCAACAGGTCATTGTGACCATCAAAAATCGCCATAGCGTATCCCACTGTCTTTTATTGCTGCGAAAGTTGCCTGGCACGATAACCGATTTGTCCGGTCCGGCAAGGGGAAAATTACAACTTAGCAGCAATTGTTAATATCACTTAACAGTGAGGAGATCCTCAAAGCGGGTGGTGTAGCGGGGTGAAAGCATTTCCCGTTTCATCTGCCACGGCTGCTGAATACCCTGTCCCGCGAAGTAAAGCGTGCCACGGCCATTTTCAGCATTCAGATGGTCTAATACATCCATTAACTTTTGGCTGTTTTTCCTAGGTGCGTTGTCGTCAAACAGATTAAGTTGCGCGACGCCCTGGCTATAAAAATCTCCCAGCATCACTCCGGCTTTCTGGTACCGATGGCCGTTCTTCCAGACCGCATCCAGACAACGAACTGATGCGCTGATAATATCCCGGCTATCCTGGGTTGGGGTGAGCAGTTTTACCGACGCGCTATTGCCATAATATGGCTCGTTAAGCGTGAAGGGCGAGGTTTTAACAAATACGGAGATAAAGCGGCAATGCTGATGCTCATTGCGAAGTTTTTCTGCTGCCCGGGCGGCATAACTACAGATGGCCTGGCGTACATCGTCATATTCCGTGATCCGTTCGCCAAACGAGCGCGAACAGACGATTTCTTGCTTTACCGGGGCAAACTCTTCCAGTTCAAGACACGGTTCGCCCCGTAATTCACGCACCGTTCTCTCCAGCACGACATTGAAATGTTTTCTTATGAACCGGATGTCGGTGTCTGCCAGTTGCAGGACGGTCTTAATCCCCATCATCTCAAGCTTCTTCGCTATGCGACGTCCTACCCCCCAAACGTCTTCGACGGGTAGCGCCGCCATCAGCTTTCTCTGACGATCCACATTGGACAAATCAACAACGCCTCCCGTCTGGCGCTGCCAGCGTTTCGCCGCGTGATTTGCCAGTTTCGCCAGCGTCTTTGTGGGTGCGATGCCCACCCCGACGGTCAGATGAGTGTGTTGCAGTACGGTCGCTCTCATTTCATGCCCAAAATCGGAAAGATCGCGACAATTACGCACCCCGGTAAGATCGCAAAAGATCTCATCAATTGAGTATATTTCGCTACGAGGCGACATCGCTTCAAGCGTGTTCATTACCCGGTTGGACATATCCGCGTAAAGTTCATAATTACTGCTGAAACAAACCACGCCATGATGCCTGAAGCGATCTTTCTGTTTGAAGTACGGTTCACCCATTTTCACAAAGGGTTTGGCTTCAGCGGAGCGAGAGATGACGCACCCATCGTTATTGGACAATACGACCACCGGTCGTCCCTTCAGGTCCGGGCGAAAAACCGTTTCACAGGAAGCATAGAAAGCGTTCACATCACACAGTGCAAACATGGTCAGCTCGCTCTGGTATCGCCAGGAGGGGTGAAAAACTGCATTATGATCACCGTTAATTAAGACTGTATTTATATACAGTATTGTATGTTGATAGCAAAGATCAAGGGGGAACGAGGAGTGACGTCGTACGGGTGCAGGAGGGAGAGGGTTATGTTCAGAATGGCGGCGAGGCAAATCTGGCGGAAAGGGTATTTAAAGAAATGTTTAAGAAATATAAGTGCCCATACGGCAGGTATGGGCAGTGATGCCGTCGATATTACTTCTTCTTGTTCATCATCGCCTTGAGATCGGCAAAGGGGTTAAACGTGGCGACACCCACGTCTTTTTGCGCATCCTCACCCGCGACAACGGTGGTGCCGTACTGATCCGCTTCGGTGTACTTTGAGTGTTCGTGATCGTGACAAAACAGGCACAACAGCTCCCAGTTACTGCCATCTTCCGGGTTATTGGTGTGATCGTGGTCGATATGGTGAACCGTGAGTTCACGAAGATTTGAATAAACAAACTCACGCGAGCAGCGTCCACAAACCCAGGGGTAGATTTTTAGCGCTTTTTCACGGTAGCCGCTTTCCAGCCGTGCGTAGTTTTTGGGGATCAGAGCCATTGCTGATGTTACCTGTTAAAAAGAGAATAGTTCACACTATATCCCATTATGAGATGTCAGGAGAATGCCTCCTCTGCGGGAAGGCAGCGTGCGATTTGCGTGTTTCTGTCAGTTTATTTGAAGCATTCCGTTAAATAATCACCATTTATTCTCATTCGTTAATGCGTAGAGTAGGGATAACGCAATGCTTTATCAGGATACTCCACTATGAAAAAGATCGGATTTTTGTCGTTTGGTCACTGGACGCCGTCACCCCAGTCCGGCACGCGAACCGCGGCTGACACGCTGTTACAGTCCATCGATCTGGCGGTCGCCGCCGAAGAGCTGGGCGCGGACGGGGCTTATTTCCGTGTGCATCACTTTGCCCGCCAGCTCAGTTCGCCATTCCCCTTGCTGGCTGCAATAGGCGCGAAAACCAAACGCATCGAAATCGGGACGGGCGTGATCGACATGCGGTATGAAAATCCGCTGTATATGGCGGAAGATGCTGGCGCGGCAGATCTCATCTCCGGCGGGCGATTACAGCTCGGTATCAGCCGGGGTTCCCCGGAGCAGGTGATTGATGGCTGGCGTTATTTTGGTTACGTGCCGCAGGAAGGGGAAAACGAATCTGATATGGCGCGCCGCCACACAGAGGTACTGCTTGATGTATTACGCGGTGAAGGGTTTGCGAAGCCTAACCCACAGCCGATGTTCCCAAACCCGCCGGGATTGTTGCGTCTGGAGCCGCATTCAGAAGGCTTACGCGATCGTATCTGGTGGGGGGCTGGCTCTAATGCAACGGCAGTATGGGCGGCAACACTGGGGATGAACCTGCAAAGCTCAACGCTGAAAGATGATGAAACCGGCGAGCCGTTCCATATTCAGCAGGCAAAACAGATCCGTGCCTACAGACAGGCCTGGGCTGAGGCAGGGCACACCCGTCAGCCACGCGTTTCGGTCAGCCGCAGTATTTTTGCCCTGATGGACGATCGCGACCGGATGTATTTCGGCTCAAGCCGCAATGAGAGCGACAGCGTGGGCTATCTGGATGAGAAAACGCGGGCCATTTTCGGGCGCAGTTATGCCGCAGAGCCAGACAAACTGATTGAACAGTTGAAAAAGGATGAAGCGATCGCGGAAGCGGATACGCTGTTGCTTACCGTGCCGAATCAGCTGGGCGTGGAATACAACGCACATGTGATCGAGTCCATCCTGAAACATGTCGCACCGGAAATGGGATGGCGCGATCGTAATGCGTAATCTGGCCCTCTGGTATCGCCGGTTTGGTGAGCCTGAATCGGTACTGCAAGCGGAAACCACGCCATTGACGCCGCGACAGCCGGGAGAGATACGTGTGCGCATGCTTTTTTCTCCGGTGAACGCCTCCGATCTCATTCCCATCACCGGGGCATATCGCCATCGCACGCCGCTGCCTGCGATAGCCGGTTATGAAGGGGTCGGAATAGTGACCGAAACGCCCGCCGCTTATCCGGCGCTGCTGGGCAAGCGGGTCCTGCCGTTACGGGGGAAGGGTACCTGGCAGCGCTATGTCGACTGCCCGGCGGCGTATGCGGTTCCCGTCCCGGAGGACGTCGACTCGCTTCTTGCCGCGCGGGCGTATATCAACCCGCTTGCCGCACAGATGATGCTGGACCGCTATCCTCCGGTCGGGAAAACGGTGCTGCTCACCGCTGCCGGTTCTGACTGCGCCGTTCTGCTCGGGCAATGGGCACGCCAGGCGGGTGCAGAGGCGGTTTACGGGATCCATCGCTCGCCCGTGCACGCTCAACGTCTGGCTGAAATGGGGATCGTCCCGATTGCGCAACATGATACGACCGCCGTCAACGCTGCCGCCGCGCAAGCGGAGGTGGTGTACGACGCCACGGGCGGCAGCCTGGCGGAGACGATCCTGAGCGTGATGCCCGAAACCGGCACCTTTGTCTGCTACGGGCTACTCTCCGGGCAGACCTTCCGGCAGCAGCGGCCGTTGCCGCGCGTGGCGTGGTTTCACATTCGTAACTATCTGGACGCGCTGAGCGCTGAGGCGTGGCAGGCGGAGTTTCGGCGCATCTGGCCTAAACTGCGCGCCAGCCAGTGCAGCGATGTCACCCTCTACCCGCTGTCGGAATGGCAGCGGGCAGTAGGCAACTATCGCGAAGCGGGAAGAACGGGCAAGCCCATGCTGTCGATGGACAATTAGTCGGCCTTATGGCTCATGTCGCTCAGCAGTACAGCGATACTTTGTCCACCGGCGGTCTGCTCCAGGCCAATTTTGACAATAATTGTCAGTGGAACGGAGAGCAGCATGCCGACAGGCCCGAGCAGCCAGCCCCAGAAAATCAGGGACAGGAACACAACAAGGGTTGAAAGCCCCAGCCCGCGTCCCATGATCCGTGGTTCGAGAATGTTCCCGAAGACAAGGTTAATCACCAGATAGCCTGCCAGCAGGATCAGGGCATCATACAAACCGCTGAAAACCAGCACCTGAAGGATAGGGGGGATCGCCGCCAGCACGGAGCCGATGTTAGGAATATAGTTGAGCGCAAAGGCCAGCAGCCCCCAGACGAAGGCAAAACGCACATCCAGCGCGGCGAGCATCCCCCAGACCACTAATCCCGTCACCAGGCTGATGGCCGTTTTCAGCACCAGATAGCGTGAAACGCTGTCGAGCGCGCGCTGAATGGCGCCCATTCCCTCTACCGGACGCACCATGATGTGCTGGAGTTTTGCAGGCAGCTGTGGAACTTCCAGCAGCATAAACACAACCGTCAGGAACAGCAGGAAAATGGAGGTCATGGCGTTGGAGAGTTGTGCCAGCAGGCTGGTGACAATCGTCATGGCGGCATTCGGATCGATGTATTTAAGCAGTTCCTCAACCGAGACTTCGATACCCGCGCGTTGCAGCCAGGGTTCAATTTGCAGCAGCGGGGTCGCCAGGGAAGAGCGGTATGTCGGTAGCGTCCGCGCCAGCTCGTTCAGGGAGGTTCCCAGATAGGCGACTAACAGCACCATCGCAACGATAATAATACTGATAAGCAGGCTTATCGCCAGCACACGCGGGATGCGCAGCCGCACCATTCGCTGCACCAGCGGATTGAGGATCACCGCGATAAAAAGCGCCAGGATAAAAGGCACGATGATATCGGCCGCAAAACGAACGCCGGTCAGAATGATCACCAGCATGCCTAGCATGATGACGATCTTAAGCCCGTTGAGGGTGATAATAGGTTTGGCCATGGACGTTCCTGAACAGTTTTTTATTTATAATAGAGGGGAAAGCGGATTAAAAAAACTAACCAAAATCAAACAGACTGGGTAAAGAAATGAAAAGGCTTTGAGTAAATTCCTGGCTTATGATACAAATCAGGCGTGTTCAACTACCGAGGACAATTTTCATCCGCAAAGACGAGAAGCAACACCGCGGATAATTGTAATTTTATGGACAATTTGTTCAGGACGTATTTTTCAAACAACTCTGCTCTGTTTTCAACCTCCCTCTGCCTGCTTTCTGGTGAGCAACACTGGCGTTCCGCGCTATAGTCACGTCTTCTGCCTGAGCTGGCGCTATGCGCTTAGCTAACTGATTTAATTCCCAATTTTTTGGTTTGCTGTCCGCAGCGAGCCTCGATGGATTATATTCTCAAGCAGGAGAAAAACATGTTTTACTGGATTTTATTAGCTCTGGCGATCGTCGCTGAAATTACCGGCACCTTGTCGATGAAATGGGCGAGCGTGAGTGATGGCAGCACCGGTTTTATTTTGATGCTGGTCATGATTACGCTTTCCTATATTTTCCTCTCTTTCGCGGTTAAAAAAATCGCGCTGGGCGTGGCATACGCATTGTGGGAAGGTATTGGTATTTTATTGATTACGCTGTTTAGCGTCATGTTATTTGATGAAACCCTGACGACAATGAAAATTGCCGGGCTGACGACCCTGGTCGCAGGTATCGTGCTGATTAAATCGGGTACACGCAAACCGGCAAAACAGCAGAAGGAGCAGACCCATGCAGCAGTTTGAATGGATCCACGCGGCCTGGCTGGCTTTCGCCATCGTTCTGGAAATTATTGCCAACGTCTTTCTGAAGTTCTCCGACGGTTTTCGTCGCAAAGCCTACGGCCTGTTATCGATTGCCGCGGTTCTGGGGGCGTTTAGCGCCCTGTCGCAGGCGGTGAAAGGCATCGATCTGTCCGTAGCCTATGCGCTGTGGGGTGGCTTCGGTATTGCCGCCACCCTGGCGGCAGGCTGGATTATGTTCGGGCAGCGTTTAAACAATAAAGGCTGGATAGGGCTGGTATTACTGCTCGCCGGTATGATCATGATTAAACTGGCCTGAGTGACCTACTGCTGCGCCAGGGCTTCCAGCCGGTCGCGAAAACCGGTCACCGACAACGCCCGGTTATCGGCGCGCCAGCGGTCTTTCGCCGCTGGCGCAGAACTCTGAACGCCAATCAGCTGCCAGCCGTTATCGGTTTTTAACATCAGGGGCGATCCGCTATCACCCGGTAGCGTATCGCACTGATGCGACAGCACGCTGTTTTGCGCCCAGCCCGTCACCACGCAGTCCGTATGGGTGTAGAGCGAATCGAGGTGATCAACAGGGTAGCCTGACTGCGTCACTTTTCGATCGGCAGCTTTGAGGGCGGCGGTGAGCGCGGCTTTATCGCCATCAAAGAGCGGCAGCGGGGTGATCCCGGACGGCGGATAACGTAAAACGATCAGCCCGAAATCCCAGGAGGCCGCCCCGGGCGGCACAATCCAGCCATCGCCATCCGGTTTCAGGCGTTTGCCAAGCGACGGATCCACCCGCCCCTCAATACCGTGAATTTCGTAGCGCCATATCCCTTTTTGCGACACAAAGCGCAGGGCGATTGCTTTATCCGGTTTGCCTTCAGGCGGCATTAACAGGCAATGACCCGCCGTCAGCGCAAGGCGTGGCGTAATGAGGGTCGCGGTACATAAATTGCCGCTGGCGGTTTCCAGTTGCCCGATGGCATCCCAGGGCGATTCGGTAGGATCGGTGACACGCGTACGATCGTCATGACCAAAAAACAGCGTCTTTACCTCTTTGGCGCTAATGGCGTCATCGTCGCCATCATCCGCATGTGAAAAGCCAGCAAAAAGGCTAAACGTTCCCAGTAACAACACAACAGATTTACGCATATCACACTCTGGTGGGGGTAATTATGATTATTAAAAGTGAACCCTATGAAAATACTATAGACGCGACGGCGAGAAAGTGGGAGTAAAATCAGCGTGCTACATTCAGGAAAGATAAAAGTGGCTGGCGATGAGCGCGCATAAAATTAGCAGGATAAGAATGAACTCAAACCGATAGCGCCGCAGCATACGCCCTCCGGATAAAAAAACGGCGCTGACCGCAAACCCGTTCAGCGCCGGTTTACCAACGTGCCCCGAAGGGCACGGTTAAGCTTGTACTCTTACGCTGCTGGCTGTGCAGCAGGTTTAGCCGCTTCGTGTTTTGCCGCTTTTTTGTGATGCTTTTTAGCCGCCTGGGCTTTCTGCTCTACCGCAGGTTTTGCCGCTTTTTTGTGGTGCTTTTTCGCGGCCTGCGCTTTCTGTTCTGCCGCTGGTTTAGCCGCTTTGTGATGTTTTTTATGGTGAACCGTTTTGGCCGGAGCAGTGGTGGATGCCGCAGGCGCTGCGGTGGCGGTAGTTTCAGCCGCGAATGCAGCGGAAGACAGACCCATAGCAGCGGCAACAACCAGAGCTAATACTTTTTTCATTTTCATACCCTCGAATTTGGTTTCTCATTTAACCCCACTGCGGGGCCGTTGAAATAACTATATCCCTGTAAATTCGGGGTTTCCGTGAGTGATTGGTATCGGCGTGTAACCGTATGTACAACGCCGGGGTGGACCCCCGGCGCGTCCGGTTACAGGTAGCGGGACGTCAGGTGTTCGCGGAAGTAGCGGATATTCAGATCTTCGCCTGTGGCCTGGGTGATGAGCTGCGACGTGCTGAAACGGCTGCCGTGCTGCCAGATATTCTGACGCAGCCAGTCAAACAGCGCCGAGAAATCGCCCCCGGCAATGGATGCCTGCAACCCGGGCAGCGCAGTTTTGGCGGCATGGAACAGCTGTGCCGCATACATTGCCCCCAGCGTGTAAGACGGGAAGTAGCCAAAACCGCCGTCGGTCCAGTGGATATCCTGCATACAGCCGTTGCGGTAGTTATCTTTGGTGGATAACCCAAGCCACGCCTGCATTTTCTCATCCCATAACGCGGGAATATCATCGACTTCAATTTCGCCATTGATCAGCGCGCGCTCGATCTCATAGCGCAGCACCACATGCGCCGGGTAGCTCACTTCATCCGCGTCAACGCGGATGTAGCCCGGCTTCACGCGCTGGTTCCAGGCAATAAAATTCTCTTCACTGAATGCCGCCTGGCTGCCGAAACGGGCATGGACCGCCGGAAGCAGATGCTTCAGGAAAGCGTCGCTGCGGCCCAGCTGCATTTCAAAGAACAAGCTCTGGGATTCATGGATCGCCGTAGAGCGCGCCAGCGCAACGGGCTGACCGGCCCACGCTCGCGGAAGGTTTTGCTCGTAGCGGGCATGTCCGGTTTCGTGGATCACGCCGAAAAGCGCGCTGAGCAGTTCATCTTCATCATAACGCGTGGTGATACGCACATCTTCCGGCACGCCGCCGCAGAACGGGTGGGCGCTAACGTCCAGACGACCGCCGTTAAAATCGAAGCCAAGCATTTTCATCGCTTCCAGGCCCAGCTCGCGCTGCGTGGCGGTCGGGAAGGGACCCTGTGGCGGAACGAACGATCGTTGAGCCTGTTTTTCCACAACCTTTGCCAGCAGCTCCGGCAGCCAGGACTTCAGATCGCCGAACAGCACATCCAGGCGAGCGCTGGTCATGTCGGGTTCAAAGATATCCAGCAGCGCGTCGTAAGGCGTGCAGCCTTTAGCCTCAGCGCGCAGGCGGGCTTCTTCACGACTGAGTTTCACCACCTCTTTCAGGTTGGCTGAAAAGCCCTGCCAGTCGTTGGCCGGACGCTGAGTGCGCCACGCGTGTTCACACCTGTTGCCCGCCAGCGATTTGGCCTCCACCAGCGATTCCGGCAGTAAAGTGGCCTGCTGGTAGTGGCGCGTCATTTCACGCAGGTTGGCCTGCTCAACGTCGTTCAGATCTTCGTCTGCCGCCGCCGCCAGCCATTCACCCACTTTTTTATCGGTCAGGATCTGATGTTGCAGGACGCTCATCTCCGCCAGCGCTTCACCGCGCGCGGCGCTGCCGCCTGGCGGCATCATGGTGAACATATCCCAGCTGGCGATGGCGGAGAGGTGGGAGAAGCGGGAGAGGCGCTGGAAGGTACGGGTGAGTTGTTGATAGTTATTGTTTTTCATGAAGTCCTCGTGTCTGAATCAGCCGATGACAAAAATTAGCATCGGCTCGATTTAAACACGAAGAGGGCTGAATGTTAATGCAGTCGTTTATGCAGGCTCGCGCCCACCAGCAGTGCCGCGCACAACATCAGCGCGATAAATCCGCCCACGCCGTTCCAGCCGTAGTTATGCCAGAACACCCCGCCGAGCGTACCGGCTATGCTGGAGCCAAGATAGTAACTGAACAGATACAGTGAGGAAGCCTGACCTTTAGCGCGGCGCGCGCGCGGGCCAATCCAGCTGCTGGCAACGGAATGCGCGGCAAAGAACCCCGCAGAGAAGAGCAACATTCCGGCAAAAATCAGCCACAGGGAAGAGAAAAGCGTCATCAGCAGTCCGAACAGCATCACGGCGGTGGATACCAGCATCACCGGACCACGGCCGAAGCGCGCGGTCATGGCGCCCGCTTTTGGCGAACTCCATGTCCCGGTGAGATACGCCACCGAGAGCAAACCCACCAATGCCTGGCTAAGATGCCACGGTGAAAGCATCAGACGATAGCCAATGTAGTTGAACAGCGTCACGAACGAGCCCATCAGCAGGAAACCGGTCAGGAACAAACGGGGCAGCCCTTGATCGCGCCAGTGCAGACGAAAGTTGATAAATAACGTTTTCGGACGCAGGGAGGTCGGGCGGAAATGGCGCGATTCCGGCAGGATTTTCCAGAACATCAGCGCCGAAGCGAGGGCGAAGCAGCCGATAACGGCCAGCGCAATGCGCCAGTTAAAGAAATCGGTAAACACACCGCTGAGCAGCCGTCCGCTCATCCCGCCGATAGAGTTCCCGCTAATGTACAGCCCCATGGAGAAGGCCACGAAGCTCGGGTGGATCTCCTCGCTGAGATAGGTCATCCCGACCGCCGCAACGCCGCTCAGGGATAACCCAATTAGCGCGCGCATGACCAGAATGCCGTGCCAGCTGGTCATCATGGTGGACAGCAAGGTACACACGGAGGCCAGCATTAACGCCGTTACCATGACCTGCTTACGTCCGATGGCATCCGAAAGTGGTCCGGTGAACAGCAGACCGATCGCCAGCATCCCGGTTGAAATGGAGAGCGAAATACTGCTGCTGGCTGGCGACACGCCAAATTCATGCGACAGGACCGGCAGGATCGGCTGAACGCAGTAGAGCAGGGCGAAAGTGGCGAGACCCGCTGAGAAGAGCGCCAGCGTGACGCGCATAAACTGGGGGGTACCACGTTTAATAAACTGAACCGGCTGCGGTGCTACGGGTAAATCATCAATGTCGCTGGCCGGCGCGATATCAACGGTCGTTGTACGGCTCACACATATTCCTTGCTTAAACATCCCCGTGGTTTCTGGTGACGGGTATGACCACAAGATCAGGGTAGGAAAATGTAAATATTCTGTCTAATATATTAATAATCTCAAATGATACTTTATAAATATGAATATCGAGCTGCGCCATCTGCGCTATTTTATCGCCGTCGCCGAAGAGCTGCATTTTGGTCGTGCGGCGGCAAGGCTGAATATCTCTCAGCCACCGCTAAGCCAGCAGATCCAGATCCTGGAGCAGCAGGTCGGGGCGCGTCTGCTGGCGCGAACCAACCGCAGCGTGAGCCTGACGGCGGCGGGAAAACAGTTTCTTACCGATAGCCGACAGATCCTGAGCATGGTGGAGGACGCCGCCGCCAGGGCGGAACGGCTTTATCTCGGGGAGACGGGGGAGCTGCGCATCGGGTTTACCTCATCGGCCCCCTTTATCAGCGCTGTTTCGGAAACTTTATCCTCGTTTCGCCGTAACTTTCCGGATGTGCATATTCAGACGCGCGAAATAAATACCCGGGAGCAGATATCGCCGCTTAACGAAGGATCGCTCGACCTGGGGCTGATGCGTAACACGCAGTTGCCTGATACCCTGGCGTGGCAGGTGATCCTCCGCGAACCGCTGATGGCGATGATCCCCCGGGATCATCCGCTCGCCGCGCAGCACAGCGTCTCGCTGGCTGAACTGGCGAAAGAGCCGTTTGTCTTTTTTGACCCACAGGTGGGTACCGGGTTGTATGACGATATTCTTGGTCTGATGCGGCGATATGGCCTTGTCCCGACTATCGCGCAGGAGGTGGGGGAAGCCATGACGATCATTGGTCTCGTTGCCGCAGGGCTTGGCGTGTCGATTCTCCCGGCCTCATTTAAACGGGTACAACTGGCGGAAATGCGCTGGGTGAAGATAGCCGAGCAGGATGCAGTCTCAGAGATGTGGCTGGTATGGTCTAAACATCATGAACAGAGCCATGCGGCACAGCGTTTCAAAGAACAATTAATTTCCGCTTCTCACGGGCGTTATTTATAGGGAAAAGTGGGCGAAAATGTGCAGTAAATCACATGGCTAAGTAAAAATTTGACGTCAGCCATTGAAGTGCTTCACCATAGCCCTCAGTTTATTTCGAAGCTCGAAAATAAGGGAGTACGAGGTGGTTGCTGATAGTCAGCCAGGGCATATCGATCAGATCAAGCAGACCAACGCGGGCGCCGTTTATCGCCTGATTGATCAGCTTGGTCCGGTTTCGCGTATCGATCTTTCGCGCCTGGCACAACTGGCACCCGCCAGTATTACCAAGATTGTCCGCGAAATGCTGGAAGCCCATCTGGTTCAGGAGACAGAAATTCAGGAGCCGGGCAGCCGTGGTCGTCCGGCGGTAGGGCTGGTAGTGGAAACGGAAGCCTGGCACTACCTGTCGCTGCGGATTAGCCGCGGGGAAATCTTCCTCGCGCTGCGCGACCTCAGCAGCAAGCTGGTGGTGGAAGACCGGCTGGAACTCCCGCTGGATGCAGAGCAACCACTTCTCGAAGCCATTCTGACCCACATCGACCAGTTCTTTATTCGTCACCAGCAGCGTCTTGAACGTTTAACGGCGATTGCGATCACCCTGCCGGGAATTATTGATACCGAAAATGGCATTGTGCACCGCATGCCGTTTTATGAAAACGTCAAAGAGATGCCGCTGGGCGACGTGCTGGAAAACCACACCGGTGTGCCGGTCTACATTCAGCATGATATCAGCGCCTGGACGATGGCGGAGGCGTTATTTGGCGCTTCCCGGGGCGCGCGCGACGTGATTCAGGTGGTGATTGATCATAACGTTGGCGCAGGTGTGATCACCGACGGGCGTCTGTTGCATGCTGGCAGCAGTAGCCTGGTGGAGATCGGCCATACGCAGGTCGATCCGTATGGGAAACGCTGCTACTGCGGTAACCATGGTTGTCTGGAGACGATTGCCAGCGTCGAAAGCGTGCTGGAGCTGGCGCAGGTGCGGCTCAGCCAGTCGATGAGCTCCACGCTGCACGGTCACCCGTTGAGCGTTGAGGCACTGTGCGCTGCGGCAAGGCAGGGCGATCTGCTGGCGAAGGATATCATTACCGGCGTGGGCAATAATGTCGGGCGCATTCTGGCCATTATGGTGAACCTGTTTAACCCGCAAAAAATACTGATCGGCTCCCCGCTCAGCCAGGCGGCGGATATCCTCTTTCCGGCGATTTCCGCCTGCATTAATCAGCAGGCGCTTCCCGCGTACAGTAAAAACATCGTGGTCGAAAGTACGCAATTTTCCAACCAGGGCACGATGGCTGGCGCCGCGCTGGTAAAAGATGCGATGTACAACGGCTCGTTACTGATTCGTTTGCTTCAGGGCTAACTCTTTTCCAGAGATGTACGAAAAATTGCGCTATCTCAAGCCGGGTAGCGCACGCTTCCCGTAGACTTTCCCCACTGAATTATTTACCTGGTTTATATTTTTTGAAGCATACCCAAGAGGTGGAATGAGTCATGCTTAAGCGTTTCTTTATTACTGGTACGGATACGTCTGTCGGGAAGACAGTCGTATCCCGCGCGTTACTCCAGGCCCTGGCGGCAAGCGGTAAACGCGTTGCAGGATACAAGCCGGTTGCAAAAGGCAGTAAAGAGACGCCAGAAGGGCTGCGCAATAAGGATGCCCTGGTTCTGCAAAGCGTCTCGTCTCTGGAACTGCCTTATGATGCCGTTAATCCTATCGCCTTAAGCGAAGAGGAAAGCAGCGTCGCTCACAGTGGGCTGATCAACTACAGCCTGCTTTCTGATGGCCTGGCAAATCTGAGTGAAAAGGTTGACCACGTTGTCGTTGAAGGGACCGGCGGCTGGCGCAGCCTGATGAACGATTTACGTCCCCTTTCCGAATGGGTGGTGCAGGAGCAGTTGCCGGTGATTATGGTCGTGGGCATTCAGGAAGGGTGCATCAACCATGCCTTGCTGACGGCGCAGGCTATCGCTAATGACGGCCTGCCGCTGATTGGTTGGGTGGCGAACCGTATTAACCCGGGCCTTGCGCACTACGCTGAAATCATCGACGTGCTGAGCAAAAAGCTGCCTGGCCCGCTGGTAGGCGAACTGCCTTATCTGCCCCGCGCCGAGCAGCGCGAATTAGCGCACTATATCGATCTCTCGGCTTTCGGCGGTATGCTGGCCGTAGATCGAGTCGTGGCGTAGCGTTCTCGATAATACCGACGCCACAACACAGGCAACCAGCAAACCGGGTAGTAAAAAATACTGCCCGGTCATCTCACAGACCATCAAGGCCGACATGATTGGCGCATGCGTTGTGGCGGCGAGCAGCGTCGCCATACCCGCCAGCCCAAGCAGGATCGCCGTCTCAGAGCCAGGAAACCACAGCGCAAAGATCTGCGCAAACAGCATTCCCGTTGCCATACCGACGAACAAGGTTGGCGTGAACACGCCTCCCGGCGCGCCGGACCCGCTGCTTGCCAGCACCGCCAGCAGCTTGCAAATAAAGACGCCGGCAATCACCGACAGCAGCGGCGGCGAATGCAAAAACGCCTGAACCACGCTGTAGCCATTCCCCCATACCTTCGGCGTCAGCAGCGACAGCAGCCCGACGATCAGGCCACCCAGCGCCAGCTGCCACGGCGGTGAGAGTTTGAGACGCAGAAACAGCCTGTGGCTGGCCGCCATCAGCCACATCAGCAGCGGGCCGCAAACGCCAGCCAGCAAACCCACGCCAACGATCAGGAAATAATCCACCGCCGTAAGCATCTCGCTGAGATGGACATCATATAGCGTATTCGCGCCGGGACTTAACAGGCGCGTGGTCAGCAGGGCCACCACAGCGGCAATCACCACCGGGCCGAGGGAGGCCAGCATCAGCGTGCCAAACAGGATCTCTGCGATAAACAGGCTGCCCGCCAGCGGCGCATGATAGGCGCTGGCCATCCCGGCGGCGGCACCGCAGGCGATCCACAGTTTCCATTCGGATTTCGGCGTACAACGTTGTGCAAAAAAGGAGGCGGCGAGGGCGGCGAGCAGGATCATGGCGCCTTCACGGCCGATGGCGCTGCCGCTGGCGACCACCAGCAACGACGCGAGGGATTTCACCAGGCTGGCGCCATAATCAAACTGGCCGTCACCGGTCTCAAGCGCTTCCATATAATCGGTGGGGGCGTGGGGACGTTGTGCCGTCATGCGCTGCCATCCCCACAGTAGCACTCCCGCGGCCAGACCACCCAGCGCAGGCGTCAGCGCCCGCCGCCAGGGCGATAACGCGGCCGCGGCGTTCACCAGACTTCCGCTTTCGTTGCTGAGAAATAGCCACTCCAGCAGATACATGCTGTGGCGGAACACCGCAACGGCCAGCGCCGCCAGCACGCCGGTGACGGTAGCAATCAGGAGACGGCGAAACATCGCGCGGATGTCGGGGTAAGCGTGAAGACGTTGCATGGAGTCGTGATTTAACGGGGACGATACAATATTGTGGCGGGAAATCGGGAGGTTAGCAAAAGGTATGCGTGCGGAAAAGGCCGGGCAGTACCCGGCCTGAATGCTTAACTCTCGCTATGAATATTTAATGCCCGGCGCGTACGCCCTGAACTCAAATACTCCGCAATATAATCCTGGGATATCTCGCCGTTATAGCGTCCGTCCTCGTCCACAATCGGCATCCAGCTGGTGTTGCTCTCATACAGGCGAGAAAGCACCACGCGCAGGTTATCCTCGGCCTTACCGGTCATGCGGAACGGATGCAGAATATCCCCGCAGCTGCCGCTGGCGTTACGCGCTTCGCGGCGCTTCACAAAGCCGAGCGGTTTGCCGTGCTCATCAACCACGGTAATGGCGCGAATATCGTTGTCATCCATGGTGGCGAAGGCCTCCGGCAGCGGCGTCGATTCGCGTACCGTAATGGTCGGCTGCTGGTCGGTGACGTCGCCCGCCGAGACCAGCAGCAGGCGTTTCAACGTCCGGTCCTGACCAACAAACGAGCCGACAAACTCATTCGCGGGTTTCGCCAACAGCTCGTCCGGGCTGGCGCACTGCACGATACGACCCTGACGGAAGACTGCAATACGGTCGCCCAGCTTTAGCGCTTCGTCAATATCGTGGCTCACCAGCATCACGGTCTTTTTCAGCTTGCGCTGCATCTCCAGGAACTGGTTCTGGATCACCTCACGGTTAATCGGGTCTACCGCGCCGAACGGTTCATCCATCAGCAGGACCGGAGGATCCGCTGCCAGCGCGCGGATGACGCCGATACGCTGCTGCTGACCGCCAGACATTTCGCGCGGATAGCGGTGAAGGAATTTATGCGGATCCATTGCCACCATATCCATCAGCTCCTCGGCACGGGATTTACAGCGCGCTTTATCCCAGCCCAGCATGCGCGGCACGACGGTAATATTCTCTTCGATGGTCATGTTGGGGAACAGGCCAATCTGCTGGATCACGTAGCCAATGTTGCGGCGCAGGGTCACGGTGTCCATTCCGCTGGTGTCTTCGCCGTTAATCAGGATTGTCCCGCTGCTTGGCGTAATAAGACGGTTGATCATCTTCAGGGTAGTGGTTTTCCCGCAGCCGGACGGGCCGAGCAGCACGCACATTTCCCCTTCAGGTACGTTCAGGTTAACGTTGTCGACGGCCTTAAACGTCTGGCCGTGTTTCTGTGAAAATTGTTTGGTGAGGTTTTCCAGTTTTATCATTATCGAATCCCCTTCGGAGTCAGTACCACCTGCAAACGGTGCAGCAACCAGTCGAGCACAATCGCTAAAAGACAAATCATCAGCGCGCCCGCAATCAACATACGAATGTCACTCCCGCCAATACCGTTAAGCAGCAGCAGGCCCAGCCCGCCCGCACCGATCACGGCGGCAATCGCCATAACGCCGATGTTCATCACCACGGCGGTGCGGATGCCGCCAAAAATCACCGGCAACGCCATCGGGATTTCCACCCAGCGCAGACGCTGCCAGAAGGTCATGCCGATGCCGCGTCCCGCTTCACGCAGGCCCGGCGGCAGGCTGTCGAGCGCCGTGTGGGTGTTACGCACAATCGGCAGCAGCGAATAGAGGAACACCGCCGTAATCGCGGGCAGGGCGCCAATGCCCTGACCGATCAGCGAAAAGAGCGGGATCATCAGGCCGAAAAGCGCAATTGACGGGATGGTGAGCACAATGGTGGCAATCCCCAGCACCGGCGTTGCCAGCCATTTATGGCGGACAATTAAAATGCCCAGCGGCACGCCAATAATAATCGCCAGGCCCACGGCGAGCGCCACCAGCCACAGGTGTTGCAGCGTCAGGGTTAAGAGATAGTCCCAGTTGTCGAGAATATAGTGAATCGTCTCCATAGCGCCTCCTACAGCAACTGTTTGCTACGCAGGAAATCACGGGCGACCTGCTGCGGTGACTGATGGTCGATATCCACCTTCTTATTCAGTTCGGTGATAACGTCGTTATTGAGCTGGGCTGAGAGGGTGTTCAGCGCCTCCTCCAGTCCCGGGTTAGCCTCCAGCGTGTCTTTTCGAACAACTGGCGTCACGGCGTAACTCGGGAAGAAGCCTTTATCGTCTTCCAGCACTTTAAGATCGAAGCCCTTTACGCGCCCGTCGGTGGTGTAGATCAGCCCCGCATCGACAAACCCGTCGCGCACCGCGTTATAGACCAGGCCCGGATCCATCTGGCGGATCTGCGGGCGGTCCAGCTCCATGTTGTAGGCCGCCTGCAACGGCTTCATCCCGTCGCTGCGCCCGGCAAATTCCAGGTCAAGGCCCAGCAGCCAGTTGTTATCCGGATCGGTTTTACGGATCTGCTCAATCTTTGCCACCATCTCAGACATGGTATTGATATGTTCTGCCTCGGCGCGCTTGCGCTGCATGGCAAAGGCATAGGTATTGTTCATATCGGCAGGTTTAAGCCACACCAGACCGTGCTTCGCATCGAGGCGTTTCACCGTCTCGTATGACTCCTGCGGCGACATGCGTTTGTTGATGTGGTTGAAGATGATCAGCGACGTGCCGGTATACTCCCAGGTCATATCAATCTGCTTGTTGATCATCGCGTTGCGGGAAATCACCGTTGCAATATTGGTCTGAGGCTGTACCTGAAACCCTTTCTTTTGCAGATACTGCACGGTCATGGCCGAGAGAATGTGCTGCTCGGTAAAGCTCTTGGTTGCCAGGATCAGCGGCGCGGCGAGCGCCTGGCTGGTGAAGAGCGCGGCGGCGCACAGCGCCGTCAGCCCGGAAAACAGTCTCATAGAAGCTCCTTGTTATAATTATCGCGCGAGATGCGGGCTCAGTAATCGGCCCAGTGCCGCCAGCAGCGTATCCAGAATCAGGGCGAACAGAGCGGTGGCCGCCGCGCCCAGGATCAGCGTCGGGAAATCATTCAGATAGATCCCAGGGAAAATCAGCTCGCCGTAGCTGCTGGCGCCAATCAGGAATGCCAGCGGTGCGGTACCGACGTTAATCGCAGTGGCAATGCGAATACCAGAAAGCATCACCGGCCACGCGTTAGGGATCTCAACCTGACGCAGGCGCTGCCATTTGGTCATGCCGATACCGTTTGCCGCTTCCAGCAACGACGCGGGAACAGAGCACAGCCCGGCATAGGTGTTACGCACAATCGGCAGCAGAGAGGCCAGAAAGAGGGCGATAATGGCCGGTTTATCACCGATGCCAATCACCACCATCGCCAGTGCCAGAACGGCCAGCGGCGGCAGGGTGTTGCCCACGTTAAAGATTTGCATCACATATTCGGCGATACCACGCGCGGCCGGACGGCTCAGCAGAATACCGCTTGGAATGCCCACCAGCAGGGCAAAGAACATTGATGAAAAGACCAGAATCAGGTGCTGTTGCCCGAGGTAGATCAGGTCAACCTGGCGCGCCTTAATCGTCTCCAGTCCAATTCCCCAGGTGAGGAGAGCGAGAACCACGATAATCGCGCCGACAAAAAGCAGCGAACGTTTAAGTAATGGGTGCATTGCGGTGTGTCTCCCTGTGCGCATGCGTTATAGCAACCACCGGTTGCCTGTTGTTATGCCATGTTTCGGCAGGGGTACTTCACCTATAGCAAGCGAAACGGAAGGGTTCCAGCGAAGGGGGTAAAACAGTAACCCTATGAAATTAGTGACAACCGGAGTGAAGCCTTATGGCATAAGGGCTGTCAGTGGGCAGGCAGAATAGTCTTAAAGAAGCACGCCTTAGGTGACAACGTCACGTAAAGCGTGCTGATTAAACCTGACGACTCAGTGAGGCGCGCACCTTTCGTACCCGCCACGAGATGCGGACGATAGAGAAGGCGGCAACGAGTACCAGCATCAGGCCCAGCGCCAGCATGGCGTGGAATCCAAACGCTCTGAACAGGATCAGCCCCGCGATCCCGCCGCTGATAAAGGAGAAAAGGGTAGTTAAATGGGTCTTGAGCTGACTCTTTTGCGCGGCCGTATCTTTGGAGTAATCCCGGCGCAGCATGGCGACCATAACGGAGGCCAGCGAAATGCCCGCATCGGTCAGCGTGCCGGTGATGTGCGTGGATCTCACCCGACCGCCGGATAGCTGGGTGGAGGTGGAATTATGAATGCCCATCAACCCGCACAGGAAAATAATAATCTCCTGATTCGTGGCGAAGGAGTGAAAATACATTTCGTACAGGGATACCCCGGCCAGTAATAGCCCTTCAACAAACAGAACCTGGCTGAATACCAGCCTGACGTTATGGATAATCCCCCAGATAACAATAATCCGCGCAGCGATGGCGCCTGAGACAAACGACAGAATAATGGCGCCAAAGAAAAGAATATCGCTGAGATCGGTGGAGGAAACTTCGCTGGATAACTGCGAGGTATTACCCGTCATATGCGAGGGAAAAAAACCGAACGCGCCCAGCGCAATGGCATTCAGCAGTCCCGCAGAGGTCGCCAGCCAGAGGGCAAGACGACGATCCTCCTGATGCGTTCGTTCTTTCTTTAATTTAATCAGCAAAGAATACCTCCGGTTTGAGCTTTGCCTGAACGCTCAAGCTAACAAAGCGATGTCGCTGGCTGACCAGGATATTGCTTAATTATTATTTCAACGGGAGGAGTGCGAGGTTTTGTAATTAAATAAAATAACCTTGTTAATAGAATGCCTTATTTCCGGTGGCGCGACGTCGTAAAAGTCAGTATTACGGCACTCAGGAGTAATATGCCGCTTAAAGCGAAGGTGCTCTGCCAGCCAAAGGCATCAAATACCACGCCACCCGCCGTTGAGCCAAGCGCAATGGAGAGTTGGATCACCGCGACCATTAGCCCGCCGCCATCCTCGGCATCTTCCGGTAACGTACGGGCGATCCACGTCCACCAGCCCGTGGGGGCCGCAGTTGCCAGCATTCCCCAGAAACCTAACAGCAGGGCCACGATCCACAGGCTGTCCCCGGTGAGCATTAATACCCCTGCAATCAGCGCCATAAGCAGCGGTATGGCCATTAAGGTGAGGTAAAACGCGGCATTCAGGGCCAGCGCGACGATCAGCGTGCCGATGAAACCTGCGATACCGATAGTGAGCAGGATTAGCGATAAGGCGGAAGGACTGACGTGGGTGACGGTTTCGAGGAAGGGGCGTACATAGGTAAATAACGCAAACTGTCCCATGAAGAACAGGCCGCACGCCATCAGACCCATCGAAACAGCAGGCCGGTGGAACAGGCGAAATACGCTTTTACGTGGCGACGGACCCTGGTTCCCGCCCATGTTGGGCAGGCTAAAATATTGCCAGATGAACGCCACAATCGCCACGGGAACCAGGCACAGAAACGCGCCGCGCCAGCCAATGGTCGAGCCGAGATAACTGTCCAGCGGGGCGGCGACCACTGTCGCCAGCGCGTTGCCGCCGTTGAAAATCGCCAACGCACGAGAGACCTGATGCTGAGGCACCAGCCGAATGGCGGTGGCAGCAGACATCGACCAGAAACCGCCGATAGCGATGCCGATCAGCGCCCGGCCTGCCATATACATCAGAGCATTCGGGGCGAAGGCGATAATGATCCCTGACAGCGCCATCAGGACGGTCATGCCTAAAAGAAGATGTTTGCGATTCATATTCCCGGCAAGCCGGGAAAGAAAAAGGCTGGTCAGGACAGCCAGCGCACCAGAGATGGCGATCCCCTGGCCAGCCATCCCCTCTGTCACCCCTAAATCTCTGGCGAGGGGCGTGAGCAGACTGACGGGCATAAATTCCGAGGCAATGAGGACAAAAACGCACAGGGTCATGGCAAAAATACCGCCCCAGTGTGCATGCTCAGCATCACGGGATGAGGTTTGATTCAGTGTGGACATAGGTGTAGTTCACGGCGAAGAGAAGATAAGCCCCCTGATTGCCGGGGGCGAAGAGAATTAATTCAGACTGGTTTTGAAGAACTGCCCGAACTGCGCGAACGGGATTTTCCCTGCGACGTTATCGTAGAGATCAACATGATTCGCACCGGGAACAATCACCAGTTCCTTCTGTTTGCTGCCGACAGCTTTAAACGCATCTTCCGCAAAATAACGTGAGTGCGCGTTTTCACCGGTCACAATCAGCGTTGGGATGGTGATCTCCCCGGCATAGCTCAGCAACGGCATATTCATAAAGGACAACGGCATGGTCGCGGTCCATGCGCCGGTGGAGTTTACGGAACGGGCATGGAAGCCGCGCGGCATACGGTAGTAATCATAGAACTCTTTCAGTACCGGATGCGGATCGGCGGGCAATGCTTCCGGCAGAATACGCCCGGCCGCCGTTACCTTACCGTTTTCATCGACATAAATATCGTGGCCGCCATGGGCGAAGGTGCCGCTTTCAGCATCTTTCCAGCGTTGCGCGTTCAGATACTGCAACACGGCCCGGCGATCGGCCGCTGAATAACGATCTTTCCCGTCGCCCACGCCGTGACCCATCGCACGGCTCATATCGTACATTACGCTGGTGGCGACCGCCTTCACGCGGGTATCCATGGATGCCGCATTCAGCGCCATACCGCCCCAGCCGCAGATCCCGAGAATGCCGATACGGTTACGGTCGACTTCTTTTTGTAATCCGAGGAAATCCACTGCGGCGCTAAAGTCTTCGGTGTTGATATCAGGGGAGGCAACGTTACGCGGCTGGCCGCCGCTTTCACCCGTGTAGGATGGGTCGAAGGCCAGGGTCACGAACCCCTGTTCAGCCAGAGTCTGGGCGTAAAGACCACTGGATTGTTCTTTTACCGCACCGAACGGTCCACTGACGGCAATCGCCGCCAGCTTCTGGTCGCCGCTGTTCCTGGGAATGTACAGATCGCCGACCAGGGTGATCCCGTATCGGTTCTCGAACGTCACCTTGCGGTGGTCGACTTTATCGCTCCTGGCGAAGGTCTTATCCCAGGTTGTCACCATTGAAACGGGGGCGGCAGGATTTCGTGTTTCTGCATAACTCATTGTTGTCACTCCACTTAATGATGCGCATAGCAGCAGCGCAACGGACAGTTTTTGGGTGAATGTTTGCATAAGAGGTACCGTGTGTTGTTGTCATGCGGTCATTATAGTTAGCAGAAATAGTGCTGATTAGAGGCCAAAAGCTGCTAGGATTAATATCATATTGTTATCAATTAATGAGACATGATGGCGAAGCGGGAAAACTACAATGAGCTGTATCTGTTTATCCAGGTGGTGCGGGAGGGAAGCTTCACGGCAGCCGCGCAACGGCTCGCGCTGGCACAATCCGGCATCAGCCGATCGGTTCGCGAGCTGGAAGAGCGGCTGGGCGTTCAGCTTCTGGTGCGTACCACGCGCAAACTGTCGCTGACCCATGCCGGGGAGCAACTTTACCAGACCGCTGGTTCAGCCTTTGATGCGCTCGATACCGGGCTGACAAGACTGGCGCATTATCGCCAGACGCCGTCCGGCACGGTGCGCATTAATGCCAGCCAGCACGCCATCGAAAAATGCCTGCTGCCAAAGCTCGCTATCTTCAAACAGCGTTATCCGGATATCCGTCTGGAATTGATGAATGAGAGCCGGTTCGTGGATATCATTACCGAGCGATTCGACGCGGGCGTCCGGCTGGGGCCGGAGGTGGGACAAGGAATGATTGCCGTGCGCATCACGCCCGATATGGAGATGGCAGTGGTTGCCGCCCCGGCGCATTTTCGGCGCTATGGTTTCCCGCAGACGCCCGCCGATCTGGATGCTCATCCCTGCATTGCCTACCACTTTGCCGACGGTAACCACTATCAATGGGAGCTTGTTCAGGACGGGAAGCGAGTTACTCACCGCCCGGAGGGGCAATGGGCCTTTTCCGACAGCTACATGGAGGCTGAAGCGGCCAGGCTGGGACTCGGGCTGGCCTATGTCCCGGTTGAGCTGGTGGCTGACGATCTGGAGCATGGCACGCTTATACGCGTCTTACAGCGTTACAGCCTGCGGATGGACGGACTGTACCTCTATTATCCACACCGCAACGTGTCCCCGGCGCTGAGAGCGGTGATTGATACGCTGAAAATTTAGGGTGCCTCTACGCTACGGTCTATACAGCCCCTATGTTTGTGATACGCTACTATTTTATATAGCGCAGCTCAACTAAGGCTATGAAATGACAAAAATAACGCCAGAATATACGGTAGTTGACTTATCACGTTGGGCAAGGAAGGAACACTTTGAAGTATTTCAGGGCTTTGCTCAATCTACATTTAACCAAACGGTTCAGCTGGACATTACCGTGCTGCTAAAGCATATCAAAGAGGTTGGCTGGAAATTTTATCCTGCGATTATTTCCCTTATTTCTCACGTCGTAAACCGGCATCCGGAATTCCGTATGGCCATGAAGGATGATGAGCTTGTCATATGGAATGAGGTTCATCCAAGCTATACCCTTTTCCATAAAGAAACGGAGACATTTTCATCGTTATGGAGTCATTACGATGGAAATATTCACCATTTTCAGCGCGTTTATGCAGAAGATGTCGCCCGCTATGGCAATATCCTTGCTTACTGGCCTAAGGAAGAGTCCCGGGAAAATATATTTTTCATCTCGGATATCCCGTGGGTCAGCTTTAGCAGTTTCAACGTCAACGTCGCTAACATGCGGAATTTTTTTGCGCCCATGTTCACGTTTGGAAAATACTATAACCAGGATGGAAGAGTCTTGTTGCCTTTCGCTGTTCAGGTCCACCATTCTGTTTGTGATGGCTTCCATGTGGCAAGGCTGATCAACGAGTTACAAGAGTTGTGTGATAATTTACCGCACCATCCAGAGGCGCCCAACGTGTGATTCACGTGTTTTTAACATACGCCTGACAAGGGGAAATAATGGAACCGAATTTTACGCCAGAACAGATTGAAATGATTAACCGCATTGTTTTCGAGCAGATCGAGATCATGCATGAGAAAGTAGCTGAAATAATCGCAGATACAGAGACGGTGGTGCATCAGCGCCTGAAGGATAACGGGATCACTACGACAAATTTCTATCCTGCGAATAAAAATTTCCTGATGATGACCCTTGTACAGGATCTGATAGATAAAGTGCACGGGGGCGATAAGGACCAGGCCAAAACAATAATAACCATGGAAGCAAAAAGGCTGAATATCAGCGTAAACGTTGAGGCGGACAAATCAAGATAACAGGACGTATTTTCACGGTTACGGTTGATGAATATAAGGTTCAGCCGACCATAATAAAGCCGCGAGCCGTTTCCGGCCCGCGGCAGCAGGACAGGTGATGAGATGTTCTGACGATCAGGCGGCTTTGACGGCCCGGATTTTTTTGCTGCTATCCGCATCTGATGCTGTTTTATCCGTTGCAGCATTGCGCTCGGGAAGCTTGCTGGTACGCAGGATATGCTGCACGGACTCTTTCTGCTCGGCGAGATACAGACCAAGATTCTCCGCCTGCGTTTCATCCATCTGCATTCCGCTTTGCAACAGCCAGTCGGTGAACGCTTCTGCCATATCGAGCAGTTTGTCGTGAGCGTCAGCCTCTTTCTTACTGGCAAATGTCATTTTCTCTTCACCTTTTCTTACGACAACAAATTTTGTTTCAACAGCCATTGTGCACCCCCGTATACTGTAATTATATACAGTATAACAGTTGTGAAGTTGTGTTGCAGCAAAAATGTGCGAACCTGGCCTGCACAACGGGTGGACAAGCCAGGCGCTGTTATCGGTACAGCGTTTTTTCGGCAATCGGGATCAGCAAAGTGGACTGCCATTCTGCCAGCGTCAGCTGGGCAAGTTTACCCAGTGCGGTGTAGAACGGATGGGCCGCGTTTTCAACGAATACGCTCAGGAAACGGGTGCTCCATGGCAGCAGATGCCAGGCAAGAAGCTGGTCGCGTTCTGTTTCGCGACCGTTCTCGGCAAGCCATGCCGCCAGCATCAGCAACGTTCCGAAATGATCTTCAGGCTCATTCTGCTGCATCTCAAAGGCGATATGGTTTTCACGCATCCACTGACGCAACGCGAGGGTCGAATCGCCAAACAGCACGGACTCGCGATCAAGCCAGACCGAGCCCCACGGGGGGGCGGGCAGGGCATACGGGCCAATAAACAGACGCTGCCAGGCGTCTTTCAACGCTTCATCCGATGGAGTCTTAAACATACTGGCGACGGGCAGCAGGTTTTCCTCCGCCAGCGGCCAGTCCTGAACCCAGTCACCTGCGGTCAGGGCATTCACCAGCGGCGCGGTCTGCTCGCTGTCTGGGGCGAAATAAAACAGCGCGCCCAGTACCCGGGCGCTGAACGCGAACGATTCGCGGTGTGAGACGTCATTCATTACAACTTTCCTTACTTGCGCGCGGGTAGCCCCGCGCACCTGTGTTAACCTGCAATTGCTAACCCTGCGGTCATATGCAGACCATAAAATAGCCCACGGCCAATCAGTTCACCCAGCGCCACCAGCACGACACCTGCAAACAGGCCGAGCGTTTTTGGCTCCTGACGACGAATCAGCGGGCAGATCCAGCAGCCTAAACCCGCCGCCAGCAGCGCGATGCGCCATACCTGAAGCGAACCATAATCCGGAAGCAGGGCGTTAGCCTGCTGGATGGAACTCTGTATCGTCCCCAGCGTATTGCTTTGCAACACGACGACCGCCACGCAGACGATAAGTGCCAGTACGCTGACAGACGCGGCAAGAGTACCTTTGATTGTCACGTTTGCCACGCGCAGCAGCAGCGCGGCCAGCAGAGGACCAGCAAGCACCATCGTCAGGAAGAAGCTCAGCGTGGTGTAACCCGTATACCAGGTCGGGACAGTCTCAATCTGATAGACCCGGGTCATCGCCCAGACGAAAACGATGCCCAGGAGCTGGCTGACAACCAGCCAGATTTTGCCCAAAGCTGGGGGCATTTTACCGATAACCGACACCAGCCACCAGAAACCGCCCACGGCAAAGAAGATCGAACCCGCCGCGATCTCATTACTCAGCGCTGACGCGCCCACGCGGTTAAGCGAGTTGAAGGCACGCAGCGGGGAGCCAAGATGCAGTACCGAGGCCATAAACCCAATTCCCATTACCAGCCAGAGAAAAAACAGGCTGCGCACGATGCGCATTCTGGCCTTGTCATCATTTTCCTTAAGCCAGACGAAGCCCATCACGATTAACGCGCCGGCCACGCACTGCCCGAAAACGGTGAAGATCACCAGCGGCCATTCATGCCATCCACTTCCCATCTCACACCTCCTTCGGGTTTGCCAG
>OJWZ01000075.1_pt1 | contig 27751 bp, 41 predicted proteins | sample 1600551 | NCBI WGS metagenome assembly OJWZ01 (sample SAMN04436706, study PRJEB24849) | human gut metagenome | biome: human gut; feature: NICU; material: stool | host: Homo sapiens | place: USA: Saint Louis, MO | collected 2010-07-28 | reverse complement strand
AGATATTCAAGTGGTACTCGGAAAACACCTATTTCGTAATAATATCTGTATACCAAACGTAAGTATGTATTGTCCGGGAAAAACTGAATACGAAGCAGATTTTGTGTATTTTTCTATGGAAACACAATTTCTTACAGAAGTTGAAATTAAAACGAATTTTCAAGATTTTAAGAATGACTTTAAAAAGAAACGATACCATGATTGCAAGAATGTAAAGTACTTGTATTACGCAATGCCTAGTTGCGTTTATAGTGAATATCGTGAAGAAATTAATAATATGCTGGGTGATGCAGGGTTGATATTAATTGATGAAACCGATACAGATAGTTACAGAGGAAATTTATTGAGATTTGGTGGATTTGTAAAACGTGCTAAAGCCAGAGCCGATTGGTATGAACTAAGTCCTACAGGATTAATGCATTATTTAAAAATTGGATGCATGAAATGGGTAAATCGGTAGTGAACTATTAGTAAAAGAAAGTTATATAAAAAGGGGATTAAATAAATGAACGAAAATCAATTTGAACATGTTACAGGGTATGAAGATGCTGATTTACCAGAACGAAAAACAGAATATGCAGCAGGATATGACGTTAAACCTTATGAGACTGGCGTCGTATTACCACATCAAACAAAACTCATTCCTACTGGCATCAAATGCAGATTGAACTATGATGAACATATTCAACTGCATTTAAGATCAAGTGTGGGTATTAATAATGATGTCATGCTAGCGAATGGAACAGGTATTATTGATGCAGATTACTATAACAATGATGATAACGAAGGTCATATTATGATACCTATTAGAAACCTAGGTGATACGCCGTTTGAATATAATAAGAACGAAAGATTGGCGCAATTAATTATTATGCCATATCGTATTACGGCTAAGGATAGAACTACAAAGAAACGTACAGGCGGTTTTGGAAGCACTGGTAATAAATAATGGAGATTAAACATAAGAGAATCATTGATAAAAAAATGATTAAAACAATTAGAACAAACCATTGTGAATACTGTGGCAGATTATGTAATATAGAACCACATCATGTATTTTCTCGTGGTAGTGGTGGTGGAGATATCAGAGAAAATCTAATTCAATTATGCAGTCAATGTCATGTAAATACACATGCAGGAAACATGCCTAACAAAGAAACTTGTTTAAAAATTATAGCTAAAAGAGAACATACTGATGCGGAAACGATATATGTAATAAATCGTAAAGCAATGGGATATGACATATAAAAGGGTGATAATTTATAACGGGAGGTGATGCGGATACATGGACAAAGAAGACGAAAAGAAATATATAAGGAAGGCAATTGAATATTTAAAGCCAATTAAATCCTGTACATTAGAAATACAATCAGCCAAACGGGAATTACAAAGATTAAGGAGTGATATCACTTCGCTAAGTGCAATAGATTATAGTAAAGATCGTGTATCAGGTGGTGGTATTAAAGAGGGGTTAGAGTCCAGTATAGCTAAGATGTTAGAAAGTGAATCCAAATGCCTTGAGAAAACAAATGCATTGATTCAGCTACGCGAAGATGCAAGAAAACATATTGAGTGCTTACGATGTGTTGAGGGGAAGATTGCATTGATGCAAGAATATGTTAATGGTATGTCATTTAAAGGTGTGGTATCATTTATAGGGTATAGTAAAACACAGGTACAGTCATATAAAAAGGAAGCATTAATTGAATTAGGTCAAGAATTGACCCAAATAGTACCAAACTGACCCAAATAGTACCAAACTGGTATTTCGATATGTGATATTATATATATGTGAAAATTGCCACTGAGCAATCATTCACCAAATCACTCAAAACAAAATATTAGGCTCGTGTAACCATTCAGTTATACGGGCCTTTTGTTTTGTACATATGATATACCACCACCCCCTGGTGCCTATTGAATACACACAACTCACCAATCAATGATTCATGTTTGACCTCTTTGAATATATAACTACACAACCTTAAGATACACTTATACCTTGTGAGTTGTGTGTATTGAGTAGACAATGAAAGGATGTGAACGGTATGCCTAATGTGATATGTCATAAGACTGCATGCTTAGATAATCATCATGGAATGTGTGGTGCTAACAAAATAGTAATAAAAGCTAATGGTTATTGCCGTTCATGTTCGCATGCACACCATATGATGAGACATGTGGATAGGGATGAGGCACGGCACCGTCATGAAGATGAGCGCCGCCTGTCTCATCGTAAAAATAAAAAATAAATTTTAAATATTGAATGTATTATTTTAAATTTGGATATTTTTTTATGGGTCCTTCTGGCCAATGTTGATGCCTTGCGGTGGCCGAGACCCCAAAAATTGCCTAGATTTTAAATTTTTTATGTTCTTGCTAGTGATACAGGTAATGAAAGGAGGCTGATTGATAAGTGAAAATTACAGATGATTTGAAAACAGCAACGGCCTCGCAGTCGAACCTGGCAAAAGCACTTGGACTCTCGCGTCAACGTGTTTCGCAACTGCTCCAAGAAGGGGTTTTAGCGACGGATGAAAAAAATCAAATTTTGGTTATCAAATCCGTTATCAATTATGTCAAATATAAAGGGCAATCCTCTGCCGAAGAGGTGAGCAGTTCAGATGATGCGGTATTCGAGGTTGAAAAGGCCAAGAATGAACGCGCGAAACGCAAGATTGCTGAGTTGAAGTTGGCCAAAATGAACGGCGAAGTGTACTCGGCAGATACTGTAGAACAGGTAATGACAGAAATGCTTGTGAATTTGCGTACACAATTGTTAGGATTGCCAACTAAATTGGCGCCACAATTACAGAATGTGACAAAAGAGGAAGCATACAACCTGTTAACGCAAGAAATTGAGGATAAATTATCGGAATTAAGTGAATATACGCCGTCATTATTCATGGATAGCGATGAATTAGACGATGATAACGCGCCAAATTAGGCGCTTTTTTAATGCAAAAAAGGAGGTGATAGCATGAAAACGGCAAAAGAATTGTGGCAATATGTCTCTAAAATGGGCCTAAAACCACTACCAAAAACTAGTGTTAGCCAATGGGCTGATGATTATCGCATGCTATCACAGGGCCTTTCTGCTGAACCAGGGCGATGGAAGACGAGTAGAGCACCATATCAAAAGGATATTATGGATGCTTTTACACAACCTGGTATCAATCGGGTAGTGGTTAAGAGCGCGTCACAGGTCGGGAAGTCAGATATCATGAATAATGTGTTAGGACGATACGCTCATCTTGACCCATGTGCAGTCATGATGATTCAACCAACTATCGAATTGGCTCAAGATTATTCAAAGTCTCGTATCTCACCGATGATCCGTGATACGAAAGTATTATCACAGGTATTTTATGAGACTAAATCCGAGGACGGTGCAAAGACACGAGACGGAAAGAACACAATCTTATCTAAACTCTTCCCTGGTGGTCGTCTTATCATGTGTGGTGCGAACAGTCCGGCCGGATTGGCATCACGTCCTGTGCGTGTGCTACTTGCTGACGAAGTAGACAGATTCCCAGATAGTGCCGGAACAGAAGGTGACCCAGTAGATCTTGCTGCTAAACGTATGACAACCTTCTGGAATAGGGTCATGGGGTTATTCTCTACACCAACAAATGAAGGTAGCTCACGAATCGATGTAGAGTATCAAACAGGAACACAAGAAGAGTGGCAACATGAGTGTCCTAATTGTGGTGAGTATCATTTGATACGACATACTGAGATGGAATGTGAGACAGAGGAACATAAGGACGCTAAAGGTCGGAAGATTGTAGTAGTCAGTGATGTGAAATGGCGGTGTCCGGATTGTGGATCTACATTCTCTGAAGACGAAATGCGGAAAGTTCCACAAAAGTATATATCGAAAAACCCGGCTGCGTTGCATAATGGCATACGCAGTTTTTTTGTAAACGGATTTACTTCACCTTGGCTAACCTGGAATGACATCATGAGGGAATGGCTAGAGGCTAAAGGAGACCCTACCCGTGAAAAGGTAGTCATGAATACGCGTTTTGGTGAATCCTATGCACAACAGGGTGCATTTGAAGACTATCAACAATTCATTAGGCGCCGTGAGAAATATGGTGCAGACCTTCCGGACGGTGTGTTACTGCTAACTGGTGCTGTCGATACACAAGACAATCGGTTAGAGTATGAAATCACCGGTTGGGGATATGGCGAAGAATGTTGGGGTATCTGTAAGGGCGTTATCCTTGGGGAACCTGACAATAAAGCAACATGGGATGCACTTGATGCGGTGCTTGATAAGGTATACCGATTTAAGAGCGGCACAGGTCTTAAAGTGGCACGTGCTTTCATTGACTCCGGCGGTCACTACACATCAAAAGTCTATGAATACTGTGAGAAGAATTTCAGTAAGCAACGATTTGCCATCAAAGGTACGGCCGGAACACCGGGTATACCGTTAAATTATAAAATCGGTAAAGCTTCAGGGAGCAAGATTCCGCTTGTCATGCTAGGGGTAGACGATGGGAAACAACAGGTAATGAACCGATTGGCCATCGATGAACCTGGTGCTAAGTACTTTCATTTCCCATTGGATGAAGAATTCCTAGGAACTAGAGGGTATGATGAGCTGTATTTCAAAGGGATTATTTCGGAACATAAAAAGAAAGTAAAACGTAAGGGCGTTATCCATGAAATATGGGAACCAACTGCAGGGGTTCGTAATGAACCTTTGGACTTACGTGTCTATAACCTAGCCTGTATGAATTCTATCCATCCTGATTGGGATAGATTGGCGGAAATAGTCAAAGGTGGAGGCCATTCCACTACAACAGTAACTACTCCACGAAAGAAACAAATGCGGAAACGTATTCGTAGAGCTAGTAAAGCAGCAGATATTTAGGAGGATGTATGGCAACAAGTTATTCAAGTAAGCCAAGGCTCATTGACGTACGGTTAGAGTGGTATGTCAAAGCTGAGGAAGCAATATTGACTGGCCAAAGCTATACAATCGGAAATCGGACTCTTACAAGGGCAAATTTAGCCGAAGTAAGAAAAATGATTGATGATTTAGTGGCAAGAGGCGCCAAATTACCAGGAATGGACACCGATAATGGGCGTGGAAACCGGTCAAAACGGGTAGTTTTTAGGGATTAGGAGGCTAAAATGGCGAGAAAAAACAAGAAATTTAGCGCTAAAATAGGCACTCCAAGGGCTAAAAATAGCGGATATAGTGAGGGTGGAGCCTCTCACAATAACAAGTCTTTGAAGGGATATAACCCTAGAAAACTGGGATATAAGGCTGATATTGGTGCAAATCTATCAACTTTACGTGATAGATCCGCGGATTTAGCCATCAATACACCAGTCGGCACGGCTGCAATCAATACAAGCACCACGCATACAGTTGGCGCAGGCCTCAACGTGTTCCCTAGACCTAAGTTTCAAATTTTGGGAATCAGTGCAGAGGAGGCTAGAGCATGGGCTCGTAAGGTTCGCGCTGAGTTTGACTTATGGGCTGAATCTAAAGACTGCGATATTTACCGCAAGAACAATTTATATGATATGCAAAGCATAGCATACCAAGGATATCTCACAGATGGTGATAGTTTCGCAGTGTTCAGACGTAAGCCAACTACACCAGATATGCCATATACGTTGCGCCTTCAATTGATTGAAGGTAATCGAGTAAGTAATCCGCTTACTGATTCCACGTATGTTACAGGCGACCCAACTGGTGTTGAAGCGCTTAATCAAGATAATGGGAACCGCATATTGAATGGTGTGGAAATTGATACTGACGGTGCAATTGTAGCCTACTGGGTATCCAATCAAGTACCTGGTGAACCAATTACAAGCATGTTAACGACATGGGCAAGAGTCGAAGCGTACGGCAAACGTACAAGTATTCCTAATGTTCTTCAAATTAGTAATGATACTAGACCTGAGCAGTATAGAGGGGTGCCTTATTTAGCTCCAGTCATTGAAACATTGAAGCAAGTGTATCGTTACACAAACGCAGAGCTTACCTCTGCCATTATTAAATCGTACTTTGCATTATTTTTTACGGAAGCCGTGACTAACTCCGGTTCGTTAAATGATATGTTGGCCGACAATGGTGTTGATGATCCGACGGAACCAGTAGTCGATGTATCAGAATACAATTTAGGGCCTGGTACATTAAACGCTTTACCGAAAGGCGTGGATGTTAAGAGCGTGGATGCATCCAATGCTCAATCTACTTTTGAAGTATTTAGTACTCAGCTTATCAAACAAGTAGGTGCTGCACTCAATCAGCCTTACGAAGTATTGATGAAGAACTTCAATTCCTCGTATTCTGCAAGCCGTGCAGCAATGTTACAAGCTTGGGAAGAATATAAACTACGGCGCAAGTGGTTCGCTCGTGACTTCTGCCAACCAATCTATGAAGTGTGGTTAATGGAAGCCGTAGCGAATGGCCGAATTGAAGCGCCTGGTTTCTTTAATGATCCATTGATTCGAAAAGCATGGTGCAATGCTGATTGGTTTGGACCAACGATGTCTATTCTTGACCCTGTTAAGGATATGAATGGTAGTACACTTCGTGTTCAGAATGGAGTTTCCACTCGTGAACGTGAAGCGGCCGAAATGACAGGGACAGATCTTGAAGAAAACATTGCTCAACTTGCTTTTGAAAAGCAACTCATGGAGAAATATGGCATGGGGCTAGCTGATGCGGTTAATCCTTCCGTTGGCTCTAAATCTGAAGCGAAAGGAGGTGAAGAGGATGAATAAATTTTGGTCTGTTAAGAATTTTATAAATCAAGATGGTACCGGTCAATCTGAATTGATTTTGTATGGTGATATTTCTGATACCTCTTGGTGGGGTGATGAAATTACACCACGTGAATTTGCAAGTGACTTGGATAGTTGTAATGGTAATGACCTAACAATGCGCATCAACTCTGGTGGTGGTGACGTGTTCGCAGCGCAAGCCATTCATAATATGATTAAGACTTACACAGGTAACGTAACAGCACACATTGATGGCTTATGCGCAAGCGCAGCTACGATTATTGCGTGCGCTGCCGATAAGGTAATTATGCCAAGTAATGCATTGTACATGATTCACAATCCATCTGTATATTTAGGCGATAGTTTTGATGCGGACGGCTTAACCAAAATGGCAAATTATTTGGCAAGTGTTAAACAAACAATTGCAAACGTTTATTTGGGCCGTAGCGACGTTTTGACATCTGAACAGGTAAATACACTTATGGATGACGAAACGTGGCTCACAGCGGACGAGGCAAAGTCCTACGGCCTAATTGATGAAGTAGATACAGCGATTACGGACAAAGCTGTTATGAACAACGGAATGGTTATCGTAAATAAAGTGTCTTGCAAATACTCGGCCAAGAATGAAGCTAAAATCAAACAATTTTTAACAAGTAAGGAGAAACCTATGACTGAAAACCAATTCATGGCAAGCTTAAAAGGTTTGCTCGGTATTTCTACAAATGAACCTGCAGAAAACGCAGCAGTAACAGCAGAACGTGAACGCGTTGAAGCATTAAATGCGTTAAAAGGTGACAATGAAGTCATCAATCGTTTAGTTGATGTGGCTGTTGCAGAAGGTAAAACAGTAGATGAAGTAACACCTTTCATCTCTGCCGTATCTGATATTCCTACAACTGATAACAAAGTAGTCGACCAAATTCGACAATTAGTTATTGATCAAATGGAATCCGGTGCGGATAAAGTGGCACCTCAAGGTGCATCTACACCAGAAACCAACGATGCAGTAGCAAAAGCTAGTGCAATTGATGAAGTCGTAGCATTTGTGAATGCTAAGAAAGGCGGTAAATAATGGCATATTTCGAACAAGTAAATGGTGTCGCAGCTGATTACCTATTAGGTGGTGGCGGTGTACCGGTATTAACTCAAAATGTAAAAGTAGCAGCGGGCGATTATAAACGTGGCCAAGTGCTTGAAAATAATGCTGGTACATTCCAAAAAATCGCAAGTGGTAAGCCAGCTGGCATCGTAGTATCTGATACTACTGCAACTACTGACCATAATGTATTGACTGTATACATTTCCGGTCGCTTTAATCGTGAAGTATTGGTAGTTGACCAAGCTTATAAAATTAATGATCATGAAGCGGACTTCAAGGACGCTCACTTATTCTTAACTAGCATTAAATAGGGGGAACTATATAATGGCAATTGATTTCAAAGATACATTTTCCTTGATGCAAGCTGTGGAACGAATGAAAGCTCCAGCAAGTTTCTTGCTTGATACTTTCTTCCCACAAGTTCCAGCAGTTGCAACTTCTAAAAAAATCACAGTAGAAACTCGTAAACGTGGTCGTACATTAGCACCTTTCGTATCTCGTGGTGCATCTGGCGTTAATGTTAAACGTGCCGGCTCTAAAATTGCTTTATATGAAGCGCCTATGATGGGGCCTAGTACAGTTATTGACCCAGATCAACTTGACCAACGTGCATTTGCAGAAAATATTGTGTCTACAATGACACCTGCGCAACGTTCTTCTCAAATGCAAGCCGAAGATTTGTCCTACTTGCAAGGCACAATCATTAATCGTAAAAACAAAATGGCGGCAGAGCTACTTACTACAGGTAAGTGCAAAATTGAAGGTTATGCGGATGATGGTACAACTGTTTTAACTGATGAAATTGATTTCGAATTTGAACAAGATATTACACCAACTACTGCATGGGACCAAGCTGGTGCTGATATTTATAACGATTTGAAATTGGCATCTGAAAAAATTCAAGAAAACGCAGGTATCGTACCAACTGTGTTGGTCGTCGGTAAAAATGTTGAAAAATACATTCTTGATAATACGTCTATCAATAAGTGGTTAGCTATTCCTAATCGTGAAAACATTTCTATGTTCAGCTTTGCGCCTGAATATTTGTCTCCACAAGTTAGATATGTTGGCCGTATCATGTCCTTGAACATTGATGTGTACGCATATCTTGAAACATATCAAGATGATGAAGGTAAAGTAAAGCCATTTATCGGCGATGATGCAGCTGTATTAGGTGTTCCTGGTCGTGGCCGTCAACAACACGCGGCAGTAACGTTACTTAACGATGACAACCAATTTACAACATATGCAGGTATTTATGTGCCTAATTACTATGCTAATAAGGGCACACAAGAATTAACGTTGACTGTGTATTCTCGTTGCGTATTGATTCCTGAAACTATCGACGATTGGGCTACGATTAAAACTAAATAGGGGGTAACCTACTTATGAAAATCAGAGTATTAAAGGGTTATTTAGCACATGAAGGCGAGATGTATGGCAAAGGCGAAGTAGTCGACATCAAAAAGAAAGCGATTGCGTTATCCTTGCTTGAATCTGATAAGTTTGAATCTGCTGAAGATGATCCTGTTGAAGTACCGGAACCATTGGAAGTCGTTCCAGATGAACCGGAAGAAGAAATGGAATTACCTGAAGTTGATGCGGAAGTTACGGTGAAAAAATAATGCGATTTAGAGATTACCTAGAAAGCGATATTGACGATGTATTCCTTAATGAAGACGAATTCGCCGAAGGGCATAATCTAAATGGCACAGTAGCTAAAGCGGTTGTCCAATCGCCAACGGCGAGGGAGTCATTCCTATCGAATGGCTCTCACGTATCAAATGACGGATTGCACGGGGTGTCTGTATTTGTGCATTGCAAATTAAAGGACATCCCTGAAATTCCATCACAGGGGAACGTATTCCGATTAGATGGTGATGTGTACATCGTTCAAAGTGCAACGGAAGAAGATGGACTTGTGTCTATCGAACTCAGAGCAGAAGCTAGAGGCGGTGTTGACGGATGGTTGAGCTAGAACTTGATACAAGTGCACTTGAAGCAATTGAAAAAGCACTGGAAAGGCTGAAAAAAGATAGAGTTCGACGTATCTACAGAGACGCCTCAAAACGTGCGATAACAACTGCGAGAAAAGTAGGTATAAAAGCACTAGGCAAAATCTATGTATTCAAAGGTGTATCGGTCTTAAAAGCCAGTATACCTATCAATAAATTGAATGATGGCGCAGAAATGCGTATCAAAGGTGGATATACTAGCGCTCAAAAGTACTTCAAAATTAAATCACTTAAGCGAAAAGGTGTGTTTGTATCGATTAAAAAAGGTATAGAAACAAATGTGCCAAATGGTTTTGTTAGTAAATCCGGTATCTTCATGAAACGCCAAGGCAAGGACCGATACCCATTAAAGGGGATATATGGACCAGCCTTACCGCAAATGTTTGGTAATGAAACTGTTATGAATGCCATGCAAAAAGAAGGCATGGAAATGTATGAAAAGCGCCTATATCACGAATTAGAGCGCGCGTTAGGAGGTAACTAATGACACCATTAGACGTATCAGACGGCATTGCTGCCTATCTCATGGATGAGTTGCGCAAGCTAAATGAAACCAGTGATGTTACCACGAGCCCTATTCGAGTATGGAGCGGGTTCTTACCAAGAGTGGATAAGAATGAAGATAAGCGTAAGTTATGCCCGGCCGTAGTAGTGCATCCGTACTCTGTTAGTGATGCAGATAGTTCGACGGTAGGGATTACTGTATTGGTAACTACTTATGATGAAGCCTTAACTAAAGGCCATGTCGGACTATATCACCTCTTAGAGATAGTGCGTGAGCGGTTACTATCTGATAATCCGGTAGCACTTAAATATGAAATTAAGGAGAATACCATTAATACAACAATTCCTGATGATCAACCGTATCCTCAATGGATTGGATATCTTGAATTTGAAGTATATATTCCAGTTATTCGTAGGAATCTAAATAAGATATTTACGGATAATAAAGTAATTGAATAGGAGACAACGATGAACCCTGTTGTATATGTTGGGCCTTCGTTCCGCAGTAGCCGGCTAAACCAATTCATGGTATTTAGCGACGGTGCGCCACTGCCGGAATCGGAAGACCCTATTTTTATGCATTTATTCGTGCCTTTAGATGAACTCAATCAAGCAATGATTGATGTGAGAACACAAGGCACACAATTAAATGTATTCTATGTTAACGCATTGAAGAATTATAAAGGAGTGAAGTAAATGGCCTTTTATCATGGCGTCAAAACAAGTGAGCAAGCTACCTCTGTAATTGCTCCTGTCCAAACTACTGCCGGCCTTCCAATTGTGTTCGGTACTGCACCAGTGCACCTTACAGAAGACCCTAGCGCAGTAGTTAATAAGCCAATCATTTGTTATAGCTGGGAAGAAGCTGTTCAACAACTTGGCTATTCTGAAGATTGGACACATTTTACATTGTGTGAAGCAATGTATGCGCAATTCAAATTGTATGGCGTAGCTCCAATCGTATTTGTTAACGTATTGGATCCTGCTAAACATAAGAAATCCACTACAACAACTGCCACATTGACAGAAAAGAAATGCATTGTAAAAGCAGCAGTATTGCTTAATACATTGCAAGTGTCTAGTGGTGGTCAAACAGGTGTGGCCAACACAGATTACACGGCAGCATTTGATGATAAGAATCAGTTGATCATCTCTGTTATCAAAGGTGGTAAATTCGATTCCGCAACTACATTGGACCTCACATACGATGAACTCGATGTAGAAAACTTCGATTATAAGAACGTAATCGGCGGTGTGGATAGCAATGAAAAGGCAACAGGATTTGAATTGATTGATACAATCTATCATCATTTCGGTATTGTACCTGGTCTTATTGCTGCACCTGGATTTTCTCAAAATCCTACAGTTGCTTCTGTAATGAAAGCAAAATCTCGTGTTATTAACAACTTATTTGGCGCTACAACATTAGTTGATATCGATACTACACAAGTTGTTAAGTATACAGATGCTTACGAATGGAAGAAAGGGAATAGCTATACCGGTGAATCTGAAGTCGTATGTTGGCCAATGGTTCGCAATGGCGATTACATGTTCCATATGTCTACACACATTATGGGCATTATTGGCAAATGCGATGCATCCAATAGCGATATTCCTACGTTATCCCCTTCCAATAAGTCTATGAACATTACAGGCTTGTGCTTAGCTAATGGTAAGGAAGTAATACTTACGCATTCCCAAGCCAACTTATTGAACTCTCAAGGTATTATGACAGCCGTTAATATCAATGGTTGGGTATCTTGGGGCAACTACACAGGTGCATATCCTGGCACAACTGATGTTAAGGATACATTCATTTGTGTACGCCGTTTCAATGATTGGGATGACCAAACATTCATCTTAACGTATTGGCAAAAAGTAGATATGCCTATCTTGCCACGTAATATCAAGACAATTCTTGATAGTGAAACTATCCGTCTTAACGGCCTTACTTCTCGTGGCTTTATCTTGGGTGGTCGTATTGAATTTAAAGAAGCAGAAAACCCTACAACAGACTTGTTGAATGGTATTATTCGCTTCCACAAATACCGTACACCTCCAATTCCAGCGCAAGAAATTGAAAGCATTTCTGAATACGATGTTTCCTATTTCAAAACGTTATTTCAAACAGTATAGAAAGGGGTAATTAATCATGGCATCTATCAATCAAGTGCCGGAAGTACTTAATGACTTCCGTGTATACGAAGAAGGCTCTGACAACTGTTTAGGTGTTGCCAAAGTAGAATTACCTAGTGAATCTGTAATGACTCAAACTGTCAAAGGTGTGGGTATTGCAGGTGAAGTAGAAGCGCCAGTTATTGGCCACTACTCCTCTATGGAAACTAAACTTACTTGGAACACTCCAACAGAAACTACACACCGCCTTACAGGTGGTCGTGGCGTACGTTTAGAAGTACGTGGTGCTATCCAATGTTGGGATAGTGGCAAAGATAAATATGTAATCGTGCCTACACGTGCCGTTATTCGTGGCCGTGCTAAATCTAAAGAAAATGGCACATATGAATCTGGCAATACTATTGATGCAACGAACACAATTGAAACTACATACTTGAAACTTGAACAAGATGGCAAGGTAGTTCGTGAAATCGATAAATACGCTTATAAAGATTCTATTTCTGATGGCACTGACTTCCTTGGCGATGTTCGTGCTGCACTCGGTATTTAGTCTGTAGAAAGGACGATCACTAATGAGTAAACATAACACTATGAACGAAACACACGAACAAACTGGTATTGAATTAGTAAAAGCTGGTCATTCCTTACAATTTGAAGGAATCAGCGGTTATACATTAATTAAATGCGAGAAGTCCGCTAAGAATGAAGATAGAACTATTACAGTTCCAGCATTATCCATGACGTACCAAGCACATGTAGCAGCTGCTGCATGCGGATGTAAAGTAGATGATATTTATAGCCTTCCGGCTGCCGATTTCACTAGAGTGTGCCTAGAGGTACAGAATTTTTTGCTCAATTCCGAAAAATAACAGACCTAGAACGGTATTTCACCGAGTGTGCGATTACGTGTAGTAAATACACTAGCACACCGATGGACTACTTCATTCGAGAGCTAGACGTGGATGAGTTCATAGTCCACGTTAAGCTCATTAGTGATGGTATCGAGCGCGAGAATAAAGCAATGAAAGGGAGAAAATAATGGCCAATAAAGTCTTAGAAATGGCGATTGCCATTAAAGGTAAACTCGATGGCGGGTTATCCTCCTCCGTATCAAAAGCATCTCAGGAACTCAACAAATTATCTAATGCAATCAAAGACCAACAGGCGCAGTATAGAAAATTACAAGCTATATCGCAAAAGACTGGTAATGCTAGTGACAGGAATGCAGCAATTGCAGCTGAGCAAAAGCTAAATTCGATGTTGCAACGGCAAGCCCAGTTGCGGTCTAATATCGCAAGTCAGACAGCGCATCAAAATGCAATCAGTAAAATGGGTGGTGCAAGTCCTTTAGCAGGTGCTGCATCAGCTGCGCAAGGTGCTAGTGCTGCGGTAAGTGGCATTACAGGTAAGCTTGCAAGTTTTGCTATGGTTGCCGCCGGTGGGTTTGGTATTGGTGCCATTATAGATAATGTAGTTAATGCCGGTGAAGCACTCTATCAATTGTCCAATAAACTACATATGACAACTGCTGAAACATCGCAATTTAAGAAGATTATGACGTTAAGTGGTGTCGATGTAGAAGCGGCGGCTAAGTCATTCGCTAAAATGGATAAGACTTTAGCCGGTGGCGGTAAAAGTGCAGAAGCATTGCAAGGATACCTCAGTCAATTTGGTGTATCCTTGACCGATGCCAATGGTAAATTATTGCCTATGAATCAACAGTTGGATGCAATGGCTAAAGGGTACCAAAATGCAGTAGCACAAGGGCGTGGCCAAGAATTCATGCTTGAAACATTAGGTGCTAAAGGCATGGAGCTTACTAAAGTTTTTGAAAATTACGCAGATGCACAAGCAGCCGCGTCACAAATTAAAGGTGTTGGTATAGATCCTAAATCACTCCATGAAATATGGTTACAAATGAACATCTTGAAAGCAGAAGCTACGCAAGTTGCATTAGGTTTGGCACAGGCATTTATACCAATTGCTCAGCAAATATTACCGGCACTGATACCGGTATTACAAGCCGTTGTAACGTTCATGAAGGATAATAAGGAAGCTATTGCCGCCGTAGTCACTAATGGCTTGAAATTGGCATTACTATATGGCACGGCTACTAAGTTAGCATCAGGTATTACTACAATTACCACGGCATTTAAAGGTGTAGAAACGGCAATGGGTGCGTTTAAAGCAGCGGGTGCATTAATAGGTGGGCCTTGGGTAATTGCTATTATGGCGATTATTGCAGTGATATACCTATTAGTAACCAACTGGGATACTATCTGTGCCACATTAACATCTGTTTGGGATAGTGTATGTTCCGGATTGAGTTCAATATGGGACAGCGTGTGTTCTGCTTTAAGTTCGGCATGGAGCGCCATTATATCCGGTATTATGGCTGTAATTAATGGGTTCTTATCATTAGGGCTTAGCGTATTTAATGCATTAAAAGCGGCAATAATTGCCTATGTAAATCTATGGTTAAACTTACCAACATATATTGGTATGGCCGTAGGGTTCATAATAGGCATTATTTTACGATTGCCAGAGATTGCGGTACAAGTTGGTACTGCTGTTATATCTGCCGTCGTATCATTCGCTACAGAATGTTATAACTTCGCAGTCACTACCTTTAGTGCTATGGTCGATGATATTTATAACTTCTTAATTAACTTACCTATGTACATGATCACTTTGGGTGCTGAGTTTGTAGCGGCGGTTATTTCGTTTGCCTCTGAGGCATATGCTACGGCCACATCATGGATTAATAGTTTGGTTAACGATGTTATTAATTTCATCATGAATCTACCTAGTGCATGCGCTGATGCGGGAGCAGGTTTCGTAGCTGCCGCAGGACAATGGGCAAGTGATGCCTATAACGCTGTATTGGATTGGATTAAACAAATTCCTAGCGCCGTATCTAATGCAATTTCAGGCGCATGGGATAGTATCAAGGCTCAATTTAGTGGCGGTTTTACTGTGGGTGTTCAAGCTGCAGGCGGTAATGCATATGCTAATGGTGGTGTTATTACATCTCCGGAAGTCGCATTGATTGGTGAAGCAGGGTATCCTGAAGTAATTGTTCCTATTGATGGTAGTGCTAATGCGATGAATCTATGGCAAACGGCCGGACGGATGTTAGGTGTGAGTGGTGCACAGTCTGCTGTAGCACCTACAGTATCATTAGCACCTAGTGTGCCTGTGACATCCTCATCTAGTAATAGTGGAGCACCTGTACAAATTACATTCGCACCAGTTATTAATGCTGGTAATGGTTCAACTGATGATATTATGTCAGCATTGGATGCTAAAATGCGTGAATTTGAGCAAATGATGCGTAGCTATACCGCCGGACAACGGAGGTTAAGTTATGACTAGTTATACAACAATACAAGGGGATATGTGGGATTTAATCGCCTATAAGGTATATGGCAATGAACGATATATCAATTTATTGTTAGAAGCCAATCAAAAGCACCGTAATACGGCGATATTTTCCGCTGGTGTTGTGTTAACATGCCCAGATGTTCCTGCTGATTCTTTACCTGAATTCTTACCACCATGGAGGCGATAGTACATGAGCTTACAAAAGAGCCTAGCTAAGGTCCAGAAATGGAAGAAAGATTTAACACCACAAACGAAGTTAGCACGGCGGGCATGGTGTACGATTGGGTACCAACATTGGGGAAGTAAGGAGTCAAAGGACATCACAGACGATATTAGTAAGTACCTTCTTGATGTAACTTTCACAGATAACCTTTCAGGGACTGTAGATGATGTGGCCATCTCATTAGAGGATAGGGGCCGTCTATGGGTCGGTGATTGGTATCCTGTGAAAGGATCATTACTAGAAGTCGCTATTAATACCGTAGCATGGGAGAAATTAGGGGATGAACAATTTACATTACCAATCGGCAAATTTGAAATTGATGAATTCGAGGGAAGTAGCCTTCCTGATGTAGTCAAAATCAAAGGTGTCGCTATTATCGGTAGTACTGACTTACGGGAGAAAAAGAAAGACAAATCGTGGAAAGCCACAACGCTTAAGGCGATTGCTACTGAAAAGGCAAAAGATAATAAATTAAAGCTAGTATGGGATGCGGACTTTGACCCACCGTTAAAAGATGCATCACAAAGTGCTGAATCAGACCTCGCATTTTTGCAGAAGCTATGCAATGATGCGGGGTTTTCTCTTAAGGTATCCACTGAACAGTTGATTATATTCGATGATTACAAATACGAAAATGTGAAGCCTAAAGTTATAATTCGTAGACCAGGTGGCCAATATCATCCTTTACAGACTAAAGAGGGCGAACAACCACCTTTGATTATTACCAGGGCCATATCTTATTCGTACAAAAGTAAAACTCGTGAGGTATATCGAGCATGTCATGTGAAATACACCAATAAAGATAAGAAAACTGTGATTGAGGATACGTTTGAAGATCCTGACCGTAAGGGCCATACGTACCTTGCCGTATTAGAGGTCAATGAACAGGTAAAAGATAAAGCTGAGGCGAAACGATTGGCTAAGAAGAAACTTAGAGAAGCCAATAAGGAAGCCGACACAATGTCTTTTAGTTTCCATGGTAACCCTCTTATTATGGCATCGGTTACAGTTAAGCTAGAAGGATTTGGTGTGTTCGATGGTAATTATTTAATTACTAAAGCAACTCACACATTAGGAGCCAATTATTCAACGTCGATTGATGTAAGGAGGTGTTTAAATGGCTACTGATATATTATCCACATTAGCAGATATGATATTTATTGGAAATGTTTCAAGTACAATTCCTGAAGAAGGTAAAGCCGTTGTTACACGCCTCGATAGAGAAGGTGTTGTAACGGCGCCACTATCTGTCATTAATCGAGGAGCAGCACATGATAAGGACTATTGGATGCCGGCAATTGATGACCAGGTATTGTGCGTTATGTTGCCTAATCGGTCCGGTCGTGGCTTTTCTGATGGGTTTATCATTGGCACATTCTTTAGTACCGCGGATCCAACTCCAGGTGGCGCTGATAATGGGAAACGTGTGCTCACTGTTCCTGGAGATATGACACTTAATGTTGGTGGTACGCTATCTATCAATTCAAGTGGTGGCGATGTAGTGGTCAATGGTATTTCCTTAGTCCATCACGTACATGGTGGTGTAGAGTCTGGCGGTTCTACAACATCGGGACCAGTATAGGAGGTATAGATGTATATCGGTTATTTAGCGGATATAGTATTCTATACCGCATTAGACAATGTTCTTACTGTATCAGATGTAACACGTTCAGGTAGTGCTAGATGGGAAAAGCATAATTTAATGCTAGAAAAACCTGTAAAACAGTTTAGTGGGCCAGACGTAGAACAAATTACATGTAAGATTCTTATTTCTTCATCACTTGGACAATCTCCGGATAGTACTGTTAAGAAGTTGCGAAAATATCGCGACACAGGGGCTGTATTACCTTTTATCATTGGTGGTAAACCTGTTAGTCAAAACTACTTTGTAATCATGTCTATGAGCGAAGATAGCCTATTTACGGATGCCTATGGCAAGACGCAATCTATTGAAGTATCACTAACTCTTGAAGAGTATCCGGACAAGAATACAGTAGAAGAAAAGTCCATGCTTAACCAATATGGTCAGAAGTTCAATAAAGTTAATACGATATTGCGGAGGTTCTAGCCATGTCAGCAACGTATGAAATTAAACCAGTTACGGACAATAGGATATCGCTAGCACCTGAAAGTGAAGTCGCTGAGATTTTGCAGAATGTGCAAACGATTATTTCTACTGTTCGTGGTAGTGTGCCACTAGATAGGGAGTTTGGTATTGATGGTCGCATTATTGATATGCCTATCCATCAGGCACAAGCGCATCTATCTAATGACATATTCCAACAAATTAAACGGTACGAACCACGTGCCAAAATTAATGATATATCCTTTACCGCCACACAAAATGGGGCGTTGATTCCGAAAGTGATGGTGACTGTATGAGATTATCTGATTTACCGAATGTTGAGTTCTTTAACACAGATAAAGAACACGTTCAACAGAAGGTATTTGATATTTACACAACAATAACAGGGCGAACCTTGGGAGAGGGCGACCCTGTTACTTTATTTTTAAATGTGATTTCGGAAATTATTATCCGATTATTGAACGATGCAAATTATGCAGCTAAACAAAATCTATTAGCCTACGCAGAAGGTGATAACTTGGACCATGTTGGAGCGGTGCCTGCTGCCGTTGAGCGGTTACAGGCAACAAAAGCGACTACAACTATCCAAGCAACATTGTCAGCAGTGCGTACGAACTCTGTCATTATTCCAAGGGGTACAAGGATATCCACAGAAGATGGTGAATATTTTGCTACTGTTGAGGATTTGGTAATTCTACCAGGTCAACTCAATGGATCCGTAAAAGCGGAAGCACAACGTACAGGCGCACAAGGGAATGGGTTTAAACCAGGTGAAATAAGTACAATTATTGACCCTATAGCGTATGTGGATACGATGAGCAATACTACATTATCTGAAGGTGGTTCTGATACGGAAGATGACGAAGCCTATCGCGAGCGTATTCATGAGGCTCCTGAATCGTTTTCTGTGGCAGGGCCTGAAGGTGCCTATGAGTATTTCACAAAATCTGCATCACACCTTGTGGCCGATGTAGGTGTATCCTCTCCACATCCTGGGGAAGTTAACATCTATCCATTACTATCTGGTGGTGATATTCCAGGTGAAGAATTACTAAAAACTATTACGAACTATTTGTCTGATAAGAAACGGAGACCTTTAACTGATAAGCTCACTGTATTAGCACCTACTACTACGCAATATAACATCGACGCTAAGTATTACCTTGAAAAAGGCGCTGATGCAACAGTGGTAAAAGCTAAGGCAGATAAAGCGGTCAATGATTATGTGACATGGCAAAAATCTAAATTAGGTCGTGATATAGTACCTAGTCGATTGGTGCAAATGCTCATGGATGTATCTGGCATTAAGCGCGTTGAAGTAACGGCGCCTGTATTTACTCCTATTGCAGAACAAAGTGGTGTGGCTGTAGCCAATACAATCGCCGTAGTGTTCGCAGGAAGTGAGGAAGAATGATACGTGATAGTAAGTATACAAGCGCGGAACATCTTCCCTCCTCAATCGACAGGGAGCCAATTAAGGCCATTGCAAAAACGTGGGATGATACGCTAGCAGAATTCATGAATACGAATACGCTGTTATTGTGGTCATCTATTGATACTGAATCAGAGAGTGTAATTGATCACTTAGCGTACCAATTACATGTAGATGATTATGATAGTGGGTTACCAATAGCTACTAAGCGTGAATTGGTGAAGAACTCAATTGATATCCACCGTCATAAAGGAACGCCGTATGCCGTTGAAAAAGCCGTACAAACTGTATATTCTGATTCAAAAATAGCAGAATGGTTCGAATATGGCGGTAAGCCTTATTATTTCAAGGTTACGCTCATTACGGCACCATTAACTGGTGAATCGGATATTACTAAACTTGTACGAGCTATTAATACGGCCAAGAATGTACGGTCCTGGTTAGATGGGATTGAATTCATTCGACGAATTAACTTCAATAAGTATTTCGCCGGGTGGTGCGGTGTATCTAAAAAGGTGAATATCAAGTGTGATTTCACGAATGCATGGAGTATTAATTTGAATACCCATGTAACGTCTTACACTGTTGAATCTAAGAAAACGAAGATTAATGTAACGCTAGATAATAGCATTAGATAGGAGGAATATATGGCAGAATGGTCAAATGCAACCATGACTGATGTCGGTGCCGATTTGCAAGCAAAGGTAAATGCAGGCAAAACTAAATTGACATTTACTAAAATTAAAGTCGGTAGTGGTGTTAATGCAACGAATCCATTGGCATTGACTGATGTAATCTCCTCTAAATGGGAGACTACTAATTTCGTAGTTAAACAAGAAGGTAAAATCGTAAGCGTTGATACGTTCATTGCTAATAACGGCATTACGGAAGCTTTTCGTATGTCTGAAATTGGATTATTTGCACAAGATCCTGATAAAGGTGAAGTATTGTATGCATACCTTACAGACCCTGAACCGGATAGAATGCCGGCAGAAGGTGGTTCGGTAGTTGTATCCCAAGAATTAACTATTGGAATGGTATTTAGTAATACAGGGAATGTATCGCTAACAGTTAATATGGGGGCGTTGGTAACGCATGAGCAGTTGGAAAAGCATAACAAGGATGAACATGCGCATGACGGTCGTTTCAATGCTATCATTCAACAACTTAATGGCATGTTAACTACTGTAGATAATGAAGAAGGTCAACCTAAAGCACCAACATTAGCATTAGTAAAAACTTTGTTAAGTAGCTTAAACATCAAAAATGCAACCGATGTAGTAAATGCATTGGAAAACGAGAAAGCAACAGGCCTTGGAATCAGATATGATTTCAGCAATGTAAATGCGTGGTATATTTGTTTAGGTAAGCTGTTTGGGAATTTAATTATCCAAGGGGGAATTGATAGTGATACACAAGCATATTACGATATAGGAAGTCAACAAAGGCAAGAGCAATTTACATTTCCTGTATCGTTTAAATCCAAGCCATTATATGTACATCCATATGCAATTAATAAAGTAGAATTAAGACATTTATCACGGATTGCAATTAGTGATAGTCAGATTACATTAACTGGATTTACAGCAGGAATTAGTGAGAATTCTAATGTAGTAGAACAAATTAAAATGAGGTATATTGCTTTAGGCGTTTAAATCCCAATAACACACCATTCAATGATTGAATCTTCTTTCAACATTGTTTGATAACTAGAATGTACTTCATATCGCATATCTATTTTAGATATTCTTCTTGTGATAGTACTTGCTCCTGAATTCCCCCAAAATATTGATGTATCACTAGCAATAATACCAAATGTATGGAATATATTATTGCTCGTAAAAGCAATAGGAAATATAACTTTATTTGTTGTTGTTTCTAAATTGCTAGGATCTGATTCCTTTTGCTCTCCAGCCTTTTGTTTTCCCCCTTGGGTATTTAGACAGTACCAATCATAAATATTCTAGGAATTCTACCACCAGCACCGAACACTCTCGCTTTTGTATTATCGATATGATCTACACTAAATGTTGCTCTGCCAGTTCCTTGGTCTGTAACTTGAATTGTTAAACATTTTGTTACAGATAATGGATATGTCCATATATCATTTGTCTGCACATGTAAATCATATGTCCCTTGGTTAATTACCAATAGCAATCCAACTAATGCCAGTTACACTATTTTGTGCTGTAATATAAGTAAATTTTAAATTTGTGATAGATTTAATTGCGCTAGTTACCCATCCATCTTGGTCTAATGTATCAGCAATATTAATAATATTAACTGATGGGAGATTATGAAATGCAATAGGGTATACAGTATCATCGTTGTAAATATTACGCCCTACAATAATATTTACTTTTCCCCCTTGGCTAAATAATGCCGATAGTCATAACACGAGGAATAACACCAGCTGATGCACCAACAACATGTGCTTTTTCTCCATTCATATCATCAATGCTAAATGCTTTACGTCCAACACCTTGGTCTACACAACTAAATCCAAGGCATTTTGACATCTTTATAGGGTATACCCAATATTCTGTGTTACAGTCATATCTCCCTTGGTGATTAAATACCAACAGCAATCCAACAACCATTATTACGAGACTTAGGATAGTTAGTGTTATTACTACCGCTTACCATTTTAAACATGCTAGCCGTGATTGCCTTTGGTCTAATCGTCATCTCATGCCATGGAGTTGGCTCATCTAGCATCATAGAAAGTACTACCAGTACTTCGTTAAAACGAATAGGAAATGTTATAGATGCAATTTCGGGGACAAATTTTCCCCCTTGGCTAAATTCCGAACGCAACATAAAATAAATCACTATTATATGCTGCACTAGATGCATCAGCAACAATTGTATAACCAGTAGTAGTTCTTTTATCGGTGTAAGCCACTGATGCACCACCAATAGCAATAGGCCATTCTAATGTCTGTAATACACCAATACATTCTTTTGCATAAGAAATAGGAAATTGAACATCATATTTTCTACCATCATAGATGGTTAAATTTAATTTTCTTCCCCCTTGGTCATTTAAGCATTTCAATCGCCTTGCGTAATTGTCTAAGTGATTTATGCGTGTAAACGCCATCAGTAACATTAGATGAAGCATGGCCTAATAATAATCGTTTAGCATTATAGTTAGCACCTGCATCATCTAGTCTAGTAGCGAATGAATGACGGCAATCGTGTGGAGTGTGTTTAGAATTAATAGCTTTCATGGCTAATTTAAAGGCATGGGAAAGAGAAACATAATTCCGTTCCTTTATAATCCATTTATCAGATAAACGAGATTCTATAAATTGCCATATACGATGATGAATGGGAATGATGCGGATACCTGCTTTTGTCTTGCTAGAAGTTACTTTCAAATATCGTTGCTTTCTATTAATGTCAGTAGACTTTAAATTAATTAATTCACTAGCACGCAACCCAGTATATAAGAGTATTAAAGGCAATTCAGCATTGATATTCCATAAACGGTTGATTTGGTTAGTGGTGAATACTTTGCGTGGGCGTTTAGGTGTATTGTGGCCAATATTCAAATATTGACTATATGACTTTGAGCACCAGTCATTAATAATTGCAAATGAATATAGTTGATTTAATAAAGAGCGAACTTTCTTACATGAGGAATAAGAGAGTCCGCTCTTTAGCATATCCGATATGATATTTTGCAACTCCATATATGTGATTTCGTTAATTGGGCGGTGAGATATAGATGACATATGATGATAAGCACATTCATATCCTTTCATTGTATGTGGAGAAACATTTAACGAATGTAACTCTAACCATGAGTGATATACATCATCTAATGTATGAACGTTGTTTAATGCCTCCATAGCCTCTTGATAAGAGGAATAATAACCTACAACTTTATATGCAACATAGGGGCGTTCATGAGCCCCTTTTAATTTCTCAATTAATTTCATAGTAACCTCCAAGAAAGGACAACAATATGTATGTATTTGTATTAGACGAAAAGGGCATCCGCCAAACATCTTATGTAGTTGGTATTCATGCCGATACATTAGAAGAAACAGAACAATTAGCGAAACAAACATATCCAACTGCTGTTATCGTAACAGGTGATAGTGAAATGCAGGAACAATTTACAAATGGTAAAGCCTATGTAAATGGTGAGTTTGTTGATGTTCCAGTAACGGAATATGAACCGACAAAAGCGGAACGTATTGCACAAATCCGTAAGTATTATGATGAACGATTTGCAACACTAGACCAGGCATTAATACGAAGACGGTTGGCTAATGTGCCATATGATGATTTACAAGCACAATTTAAGAAACTCAATGCCGAAATGGTGGCTAAGATTAAGGAGGTCAAATAATGGATAGTTACGAAATCAAATCAGATGTGCCAATCATGCACTTCTGTGAATATTGTTGGGGAACTTTGAATGAGGACGGCACATGTCCGACAGAAGGATGTGTGCACAATGATTTAATGTCTTTAGATGAAGAAGAACCATAAGGGTATGGGGGGGAGTGAATGGATATTCTTAATGATATTTTAATCATGCTCATAAGTGGGGTATCGCATGAACATTTAGTAAGCATGGGAGTAGTGATTATTTTAACCACTACCTTATTGTTTGTGGATACTATACAACGAATTGCTGCAGAAGTGTTGCGATATAACAAGGATAATCACAGGCCTAATAATCCTATTACACTACTAACAACATTGACATGGTACGGATGGGGAAAAGGTAAGTATATTGATAAAACAACCGGGGAACGGCGTAGATATTTAATGAGTGAGCGCCTTAGAGGTGATCTATTGAAGAAACTATGCATACAATATCCGGCATGGATGATACTATCCATTGTATTTATTTCATTACCTGATATTCCTATTCCAAATACAGACCTATTCCTAGACCATATTTTTTCGTATGCGTTTATGTTGATACCATTTTTTGCTGAGTGCTGGTCTATCATTGAAAACTTACGAGAAATGGTGGAAGATGACTTAATTGACATCGGCAAGATATTCCAATATACGATTGAAATTATAAAGGCATGGAGGGGTAATGGATAAGTCAACTATCATTAACTCAATCAAAAAATCATATCAATCTGTGAGGGTGGCTAACTTCCACCCTACAGGTGTTCTTGCTACAAGGGTACTAGTACTAACCATGCTAGTACCTATTTTGCTAGTGGTGGTTGAGTACATTATGGTTTTCATTCAAGGGTATGTATCTGATGATATGAACAAACTGATTAATGTAGGGATAAATATCATAGATCATATATTTATTCCGTCAGTATTAACTGCATTAGTTGGGTTCCTTGCATTATGGATTGATAAGGACGGAAACGGAATACCTGACAAATTAGAAGAACAACCTAAATTACCACCATTACCAAACATGCCAGAAAGGAGTGATAAGAATGAAAAAAGGATTTGATATTTCAGCATGGCAAGAGAACGAAAACGGAACACCTTACTATGATGATTCACACATGCAGCAAGCAAAAGAAGAAGGCAATGAATTCGTAATCATAAAATTAGGTGAAAATTATAATGTTGATGAATTCTTTGAGCAACACATCACCGCAGCATTAAGTGTAGGCCTTGAAGTTGGTGTCTATTATTTTAGTCATGCATACGATGAGGCAACAGCAGTGCAAGAGGCTGAATGGGTGATTAATACGCTCAATAGTTATGGATATACTGATTACCATTTGCAAGCTGGTATTTGGTATGACTACGAGGAACATCGCCAATTGCGTAATATGATTAATGCTGGAGCATTAACAAGCCAAGGAATGACGAATTGCATTAGTCGGTTTGTAAACACATTATGGAGTGCTGGATTTCAAAATGTAGGTATATATAGTGGATATTCCCTATTATGGGATGAAACATATGCTTATAGTCAAATGCCAAGCGTTCCTGTATGGTGTGCACAATATGATTCACAATGTGATTATCCAAATATCAGAATATGGCAATATAGTGATTGCGGAATGGTAGCTGACAAAGAAGTTGATGTCAACTATATGTATGACTAGGGGGAAGTATGAATGACAAAATCAAAAACTTTATTCACGCTCATTACATCTCTGTTCCTATTTGCATTGTCTTTTGTATCATTGCCTGTATATGGTTCTACGCCGACAGAGCAAGTAACATTGACACCACAGGAATTCGCAACGCTCAAAACGAACTTCGACACGTTAGAGAGTACAATCAACAATCAATTGAATACAATCAACGAGCTAGAGATGCAGTTGAAAGTAGCCAAACTCTCAACGAGCGAACAGAAGAACGAATTAATACAAGCATTGAACTTAATACAAGAACAGAAAACGCAATTGACAGAGGCACGGAACTTACTGCAAAAGCAAGAACAGATGCTGAACGAGCAAAAGCTATCATTGGCCAAAGCAGAGATATACTTAGAGCAGCAGAAGAGCGAAATCAAAAAAGCGAAAATCCAACAACGAAACAGTAAATTATTAAATATCTTATTAGGCGGTGCAGTTGTTTATTTAGTAGCAAAAGATTGAGGTGATCCGTGCATCTCCATAGCGTGTAATGGTGGATACACGCAACTATCAACTATTAGTTGTCAGTTGAGTAGTAAAGTAATTGTTTATAACTGAAAATCATAAAAGGCCTATCAGCTTAGAATAACATCTAGGCTGATAGGCCTTTTTGTTTGTAAATGATATAATATAGGCAAGTAGTATTTTAAAAATCATGGGGGAGTATATGGATACTATATTAAATGACTACATCCAAGACTATTTGCATTCAGACAAATTCATAGAAATGTTAGAGTATTTTGTTGCAAAATATAATGAGAATGCAGATAGTATCAGAAAAAGCGGATTACATAAGAGTGCAGAATTTTTGGATGATGCTAAAGATAAATTATTAACGATTTTAGATAAAATAAAAGCTGGTGAAATGTTGGATAAATCTGATGCGGACATTATATTAAACAACATACATTTATCCGTCCCTAAAAAGAAATGATAGCATATAATACAAAAGCCTACTAACCTAGATTAAATCTATGTTGGTAGGCTTTTTTTGTTGTTAAAATTAAAAGAAAATGCTTGCTTTTATACTCGATATAGGGTATAATAATATTGTAAGGAGGGGATACAAGTGGACATAATAGAAAAGCTAACAAGTTTAGCAAATGCGCTAACGCCACTGCTACTGGCACTAGCAATACTAAAACTTGTTAGCAAAGAGTAAAAAGCAGGCGGGTGAAAGCCCCGCCACCTTCTTAACATCATTGTAAATCAACGAGGTGAATTATGCAATATTTAGAATGGTTGATTAATATAGCAACTATTATTGTTTTGATATTAGTAATTAAACGTTTAGTTAGAGGGTGATGTAATTGAAATTTGAGTTAGATGATGTAATGACAACACAAGAGGCTGCAGAACGGTGGAATGTTACTGCGGACTCATTGAAACAGAATTGTAGAGGCCGTGTAAAGAATGGTTTTAAAGAAGGCGAGTTTAAGAAGTCGGGGAAAATGTGGCTTGTAACCCGCCAAGGAATGGAACGATTATATGGGGAGGAACCTAAAATGTTAAAAGTCTACAGTACAGCAACGCAAAAACCTTGGTTTATGGGAACTGCTGAATCATATAAAGAAGCATGGAACATGATATATGAAAGGGAGATGCGCCAATCTCCATGCATCGGTAAGTGGGATAAGGACGCATGGGACAATGGCGATATGGAAGAAGAATTTCCTGATTTCAAATGGCCAGAAGGCGTTGATTACGTTTGGACGGCTGACTGGATTGCGGACGTCGTTCCGGATCCGAAGGAGTACAACGAAGAAGGTGTAAGAGGTCTCATTGATGATTTACTATTATCCTATGAGATTATCGAAGAATAGTAGGTGGTATCATATGAGTTACAGCCAACTAGCACAACAGTTAGTTAAAAATAGAATTTATAAAATAAACTTTGATTATAGTGCATTTCATACAAAAGGATATATCAGAGTGCATGAAGAATTATCAAATATTGTAGAACGATTTTCAGAAACATATACAGGACATATAGCACGAGCCGATATATATGAATGTTTGTT
>OJWZ01000032.1_pt1 | contig 40709 bp, 35 predicted proteins | sample 1600551 | NCBI WGS metagenome assembly OJWZ01 (sample SAMN04436706, study PRJEB24849) | human gut metagenome | biome: human gut; feature: NICU; material: stool | host: Homo sapiens | place: USA: Saint Louis, MO | collected 2010-07-28 | reverse complement strand
TGAAAGCCTGTCCTCAGCATAGTACTGGGAAGGAGGGAGTGACCATCTCATTAAAAGTCTGACAACATAATAATACGGCTGATTGTAGCGGCGTTAAATCAAGGTTATAAATGTTAGTAACGCTAAAACCAAACAGCAAAGGAATGATTGCCCGTCGTCCAAATAACAACACGATGGCGAGCATGGCGCTTAAGGGCAGCCACGCTAAATAAACATCATTTTCGCTAACGATGGCACGTGGTGAGATATAACGAGAAAAAGGAATCGCAATCAGGCTTAGCGCCAGGGCAATCATAAATATTTTTACATTATTGTAAATTTTTCTATTCATTAATCCGGATAATCTATTTTACCATCGTCTCATTGACCGGATGGATAATAGGTTTATTAATTACACGAATCAAGTTCAGGTCTATTTATAGACTTGTTTATTGATTTGGATTGAGGTGAGGTGTAGAAAACGACGTTAATTGCAACAAAAACAGTCTAAATATTTTACAAGATATAAAAAAACCCCCGTCTTGCGACGAGGGTTTAAATTTTGGTGGAGCTAAGCGGGATCGAACCGCTGACCTCTTGCATGCCATGCAAGCGCTCTCCCAGCTGAGCTATAGCCCCACATGTTACTTTACCTACCGCACTCTGTTGGGTTCAGAGTTTGGTGGAGCTAAGCGGGATCGAACCGCTGACCTCCTGCATGCCATGCAGGCGCTCTCCCAGCTGAGCTATAGCCCCGTCGTAAAGCTGTCATGTTGACGGGCGGCATAATATGAATTCCGCCGCAGAGTGTCAACGGCAAATTCAGCCTCCGCCTTTCAATCGCCGAAAAATCATGCAAATGAATCACTTTGCGAGCCTGCTCGCAGCCAGGAGTTAAGCCTGTCACGTTTTCACGTAAAACGGTGCTATAAAATGAACCACTAATTAACCCCACAGATATTCAGGAAATTGTATGATCAAGGAACGAATGACGCCAGAAGAGTTAGCCCTGCTGACTGGCTATAGCCGACAGACCATCAATAAATGGGTACGCAAAGAGGGTTGGATTACATCGCCAAAGCCAGGCGTTCAGGGTGGCAAAGCGCGTCTGGTACACGTCAATGAAAAAGTGCGCGACTTTATTCGCAGCGCGCGCAGGGCAACAGAGACGCCGGAAGTGCCAGATAAGGCGTACCACGAGGGCTCGCTTCATGCCCTGCTCCTGACGCTGGCGAATGAAATGACGCCGGAAGAGCAAAAGCAGATGACATCGCTGTTACTGCGGGAAGGGATTACCGGCTTGTTACAACGTTTAGGGATTCGCGACCAACGCTGATATGAAAAGATTACGCAGCAAAATGACCACGGAAGAGCTGGCGGACAGTCTGGGCGTAGCCCGACAAACCGTTAATCGCTGGATACGACAGAAAGGATGGAAAACGGAGGCTATCAACGGTGTAAAAGGCGGAAGAGCGAGGGTGATATGTATTGATGCGCACGTTAAGGAGCACATCATTAGTCTTCCCGCCATTCGTAACCGTCGGGCTGTTTACCATGTGGCGGAAAGCCCTTCCCACTACGGCGTGGCAACCTCATCCAGCCTGCTTCCACAAATTATCGACTCGCTGGAAAACATGACGACTGTCGAACAGGAACGTTTGCACAAGTTGCTCGCTCGTGAAGGGTTGCAGGGTTTTCTCACGCGTCTTGGTATTGCTGAATAACAGGCATAAAAAAACGGCAGGTTACCCTGCCGTTGTTTGTATTACACGAGCATTACTGCTGGCTTTCACGCTCAGCAATAAAGCCCAGCGCCTTGTTGATACGCGCAACGCTACGTGATTTGCCGATGGCATGAACGGTCACGTCCAGCGCCGGAGACTGGCCTGCCCCCGTCACCGCAACGCGCAGCGGCATACCGACTTTACCCATGCCAATTTCCAGCTCATCAGCGGTAGCCTGAATCGCGTGGTGAACATTTTCCGCAGTCCATTCGGTAATGGCTTCGAGTTTGTCACGCACCACTTCCAGCGGCTGACGCGCAACCGGACGCAGGTGTTTCTTGGCCGCGTCGGCGTCGAACGCGTCAAACTCTTCATAGAAGTAACGGCAGCTTTCAGCAATTTCTTTCAGCGTTTTGCAACGTTCGCCAAGCAGCTTCACCAGATCCGCCAGTTCAGGGCCCGTACGGGTATCTATGTTTGCCTGCTCAATGTGCCATTGCAGATAAGTCGCCACATATTCTGGCTGCATGGTATTGATGTAGTGATGGTTCAGCCACAGCAGTTTGTCAGTGTTGAACGCGCTGGCTGATTTGCTGACCGAGTTCAGCGAGAATAGCTCGATCATCTCTTCGCGGCTGAAGATCTCCTGGTCACCATGAGCCCAGCCCAGACGCACCAGGTAGTTCAGCAGCGCTTCCGGCAGATAGCCGTCATCACGGTACTGCATCACGCTCACCGCGCCATGACGTTTGGACAGCTTTTTACCGTCGTCACCGTTGATCATTGATACGTGCGCATACACCGGTACAGGCGCGTTCAGCGCTTTCAGAATGTTGATCTGACGCGGGGTGTTATTGATATGATCTTCACCACGGATCACGTGAGTGATTTCCATATCCCAGTCGTCCACAACTACGCAGAAGTTATAGGTTGGCGAGCCGTCCGTACGACGAATGATAAGGTCGTCCAGCTCCTGGTTGCTGAATTCGATCGGGCCACGGATCTGGTCATCAAAGATAACAGAGCCTTCCTGCGGGTTAGCAAAACGCACTACGCAAGGCTCATCCGCAGCATGCTCGCTGTGGTCATGGCGGCAACGACCGTCATAACGCGGTTTTTCGCCTTTTGCCATTTGCTCTTCGCGCAGCGCATCCAGACGCTCCCTGGAGCAGTAGCACTTATAGGCCGTGCCTGCCACCAGCATCTCGTCAATTACGGCGTTATAGCGGTCAAAACGTTTGGTCTGGAAGTATGGGCCTTCGTCCCACTCCAGATTCAGCCAGTTCATCCCATCCATAATGGCTTCAATTGCTTCCGGCGTTGAGCGCTCCAGATCGGTGTCTTCAATACGCAGCACAAACTCACCGTTGTTGTGACGTGCGAAAAGCCAGGAGTAGAGAGCGGTACGTGCACCACCGACATGCAGATAGCCTGTCGGGCTCGGCGCGAAGCGAGTTTTGATTTTCATGAAATGGCCTTACGTTATAAAGATGCCGGTAATCGGCAAATTCCGGGAAGAAAACAATGGGCAATATTCTATCACTGTGGGCCGATTCCTCAATGTCGATCACTTTATCCGGTTCGAGATTGCTGTTTTTGTTTATAAATCATGCGCCACAGTCCGTTTTGCAATCGTTTTGACTAATTTTACGACGAACGAATAAAAACTTTAGAAAATGCGTTGACTCATTTTCAACTCTCCCTATAATGCGACTCCACACAGCGGGGGTGATTAGCTCAGTTGGTAGAGCATCTCCTTTACACGGAGGGGGTCGGCGGTTCGAGCCCGTCATCGCCCACCATTTCGGGTCGTTAGCTCAGTTGGTAGAGCAGTTGACTTTTAATCAATTGGTCGCAGGTTCGAATCCTGCACGACCCACCAATGTAAAAAAGCGCCCTAAAGGCGCTTTTTTGCTATCTGCGATATAGCACATCCCCATTGCAGCCAGACCGCTTGTTTTACTCAAGCTCACGCCTTCTTTGCCGATACCTCTATTTTATGGCGAAAAGGATCTCAATATGACAACTCTTAAGCCCGTTTCTCTGTCAGCGATGGAAATCGGCAGCGTAGATAACAGCTCCGGCGGAAACGACATTGCTTCCCAAATCAGCCGTCTGACCAAACAGATAACGAAAGTCACTCAGCAGCTCAAAGAAGTGGCCATGGGTGATGCCACAGCAGAAGAAAAGCAAAAGCAGCAAGAGTTACTCGAATCTCAGCTGGCTATGTTGCAGGCACAGCTGGCGCAATTGCAGCGTCAGCAGGCCGAAGAGGCGATGCCAAAGCAGGAAAACGGTCAGGCCGTGGCGGAAGGCATCAATAAGCCCTCCGCGGAGCATCAGATTAATATCTACATCTGATTATTGGTTTCGTTAAAGAGTGGATCGCGTGTGCGGGCCTCCATCAAACGTTCGGCCTGCATACGCACCATATCCCAGCAGGCGTGCGCCGCGCCGGAAAGTGACCTGTTTTTACGGCGTACCAGCATCAGCTGGCGTTCGACACAGGGTACGAAACGCTTCACCGTTAAACGACTCCCCTGCGGCAGTGGCAGCGCCAGCGCCGGCAGAACGCTGATGCCAATCCCCGCTTCGACCATCGGGAAGAGCGTGGCAGGATGCCCAATCTCCTGCACAATGGTTGGCTTAACGCCCTGCGCGGCCAGAGCGGCATCTATCAGCGGACGGCTGCCTGATGCATAATCCTGTAACACCAGGTTTGCCCCCTGCAAGGCCTGCCAGGCCACGTGTGGCAGCGATGCCAGCGGATCATCATCGCGGCAGAGCAGTAAAAAGGGCTCCGAGAGCACCACTTCACATTCCAGGTCGCTTACCGCCCCGGGATCAATAACGATGCCAAAATCCACATCCCCCTGACGGATACTCTCCAGTACCCACTGCTGCGGCCTGTCATGCAAAACAAAATCGATATCCGGATAGCGGTGATTACTTTCAGCGATGCACTGGGGAATAAGATGCGCTGAAATCGTCTGGCTCGCCGCCACTCTCACGGTGCCGGAAAGCTGTTGTCCGAGCCGGCCGACATCCCTGAGCGTACTGTTCAGTTCATCCAGCAGCCTTTCCAGACGCGTTGCCAGCTGCTGTCCCGCTTCGGTGAGCACCACTTCTCGCGTCGTGCGGTCGAGCAGCTTCACGCCGGTTTGCGTTTCCAGCTCTTTCACGCTATGGCTGACGGCCGACTGGCTGAGGCCAATCATCTCCCCTGCCCGGCTAAAGCTGCGGGCCTGCGCGACGGTGACGAAAACGCGAAGCTGACGTAACGAATAATTCATCTGTTTAATTCATGAATGGATGCAATAAATCAATTTTATTTCTCAAAGGGAAGTAAGCACAATAGCGGCATCTGTTTTCAGGAGTGATTATGAAATTTTTTCGTATCCTTGATCCGTTTACGCTGACCCTGATTGGTGTCGTCTTGCTGGCCTCGTTCTTCCCGGCGCGGGGCAGTTTCGTTCCGGTTATTGAAGGACTGACCACGGCAGCCATTGCCCTGCTGTTCTTTATGCATGGCGCCAAACTCTCCCGGGAAGCCATTATTGCAGGCGGTAGCCACTGGCGACTGCACCTGTGGGTAATGTGCAGCACCTTTTTCCTTTTCCCGGTTCTGGGCGTGCTGTTCGCCTGGTGGGCGCCGGTGAATGTCGATCCGGCGCTGTATACCGGTTTCCTTTATCTGTGCATTTTACCGGCCACCGTGCAGTCTGCTATTGCCTTTACCTCGCTGGCGGGCGGTAACGTCGCGGCGGCGGTCTGTTCTGCTTCCGCTTCCAGCCTGCTGGGGATCTTTGTTTCACCGCTGCTGGTCGGTCTGCTGATGAACATGCACGGTGCGGAAGGCAATCTGGAGCATGTGGGTAAAATTTGTCTGCAACTGCTGCTGCCGTTTGTGCTCGGACACTTATCCCGTCCCTGGATTGGGGCGTTTGTAGCGAAACATAAAAAATGGATCGGGAAAACGGACCAAAGCTCAATTCTGCTGGTGGTTTACACGGCCTTCAGCGAAGCCGTGGTGAACGGCATCTGGCACAGGGTGGGCGCCGGATCGCTGCTGTTTATTGTGGTGGTAAGCATCGTTCTGCTGGCCATTGTCATCGCGGTTAACGTCTTTGTGGCCCGCAAATGCGGCTTCAATAAAGCCGATGAAATCACCATTGTATTTTGCGGATCGAAAAAGAGCCTCGCCAACGGGATCCCAATGGCTAATATCCTGTTCCCGACGTCCGTCATTGGGATGATGGTGTTGCCGCTGATGATTTTCCATCAGATCCAGCTGATGGTGTGTGCGGTACTGGCGCGGCGTTACAAGGCGCAGACGGAAAAGCTGGCGCAGGAAGAGACCCGCGCCGCGAAAGTTTAAGGACGTTTCAGGGGCTGAACCAGCTGGGTCAGCCCCTCCGTTTTGATCAGTAACGTGATAGCCATCAGCTCGCCCAGACGCCCGGCGGGGAACTCATCCTTACGGGCAAACCACAGCAGATACTCTTCCGGTAAATCAATCAGCCTGCGACCCTTATATTTACCGAACGGCATCTCCGTATTGGCGATCTCAACGAGCTGCTCTTTTTCCACGTCACTCTCCTAACAGGCGCATCATTTCCGCTTCATCGATCACCTCGATGCCAAGCTCCTGCGCTTTTGCCAGCTTCGAACCGGCCGCTTCCCCGGCAATCACCAGGTCGGTTTTCTTCGATACGCTGCCCGCCACTTTTGCCCCCAGCGCCACCAGGCGCGCTTTCGCGTCATCACGCGAGAGCTGGCTCAGGCTGCCGGTCAGCACCACCGTTTTACCGGCAAACGGGCTGTCGATCTCTTCGGCATTAACCACTACCGGTGCGGGCCAGTGAATGCCCTGTTCCAGTAATTTACCGATCACTTCACGGTTGCTCTCTTCGGCGAAGAAGTTGAAGACGTGGGTGGCGACCACAATGCCGACATCAGGGACTTTCTGTAGCTCGTCGATGGTGGCTTTCTCCAGCGCGTCCAGCGTGCCGAAATACGCCGCCAGCCCTGCCGCCGTCGCCTCGCCGACTTCACGAATGCCGAGCGCGTAAAGGAAACGGGCAAAGGTGGTGTTTTTGGCCGCCTCGAGCGCGTTGACGATGTTCTGGGCTGATTTCGGCCCCATACGATCAAGACCGGTCAGCTTACCTGCCGTCAGGGTAAAGAGGTCCGCTGGCGTATGGACATACTCTTTCTCAACTAACTGGTCGATAATCTTGTCACCCATTCCGTCCACGTCCATCGCCCGGCGGGAGACGAAGTGCTTCAGGGACTCTTTACGCTGCGCGCCGCAGATTAACCCGCCCGTACAGCGCGTTACCACTTCACCTTCCACGCGCTCAACGTCCGAACCACATACCGGACAGTGGGCTGGAAACTCGATGGCACGGGTATCGGCAGGACGTTCAGACTCCACAACGTTAACCACCTGTGGGATCACGTCGCCCGCGCGGCGAATCACCACTTTGTCTCCAATGCGCAGGCCCAGGCGGGCAATTTCATCGGCGTTATGCAGCGTGGCGTTACTTACCAGCACGCCAGCCACCTGCACAGGCTCCAGACGCGCCACAGGCGTAATCGCCCCCGTACGCCCTACCTGAAACTCCACGTCGCGAACGAAGGTCATCTGCTCCTGCGCCGGGAATTTAAACGCCACCGCCCAGCGCGGCGCACGGGCCACAAATCCTAACTGTTCCTGCAACGCCAGCGAGTTAACCTTGATCACCACGCCGTCAATATCAAACCCGAGCGTGGGACGATCCTCTTCAACCTTGTGATAGAACGCCAGCACCGCCTCCGGAGAGTCGCAGAGCTGCACGCGGTTGCTTACCGGTAATCCCCACTCTTTGAACTGCATTAAACGACCCAGGTGGGTATCTGGCAGGTCACCGCCTTCCAGGATCCCGACGCCGTAGCAGAAGAAAGTAAGCGGTCGCTTCGCGGTGATACGCGGATCGAGCTGACGCAGCGAACCTGCCGCCGCGTTACGCGGGTTTGCAAACACTTTCCCGCCGGTACGACGCGCTTCTTCGTTGATCTTCTCGAAGCCCGCCTGCGGAAGGAACACTTCCCCACGCACTTCCAGCCGGGCGGGAATGTTATCGCCACGCAGTTTCAGCGGGATCGCACGAATAGTGCGCACATTGGTGGTGATGTCTTCCCCGGTAGTGCCGTCGCCGCGCGTTGCGGCACGCACCATCACGCCGTTCTCATAAAGAATACTGACGGCCAGACCATCCAGCTTTAGCTCGCAGCACCAGCTCAGATTGTCGACGCTCTTCAGGCGATCCTGCACACGCTTGTTAAAAGCCAGAAAACTCTCTTCATCAAACACGTTATCCAGCGACAGCATCGGCACTTCGTGGCGCACCTGGCTGAAAGCGCCCAGCGGTTCCGCGCCGACGCGCTGCGTTGGGGAATCGGGCGTAATCAGTTCGGGGTGCTGCGCTTCCAGCTCGCGCAGTTCACGCATCAGGCGGTCATATTCCGCATCCGGCACTTCCGGTGCGTCCATAACATGATAGAGATATTCATGATGGCGAAGCGTGGTTCGCAGTTCAGTAAGTTGTTGTTCGATTGAGTCCATATCGCACCATCAATGAGAAAAACCCCCGACAAGCGGGGGTTGAGGAGGAGTTGAAGTTAACGCGACGATTACGCGTTCGCTTCCTTAACTTCGCGGATGCGGTCCTGATATTCGCGCAGTTTCTGCGGCGTCATCATTCGACGCTGATCGTCGAGCACCACACCGCCCACTTCGTCGGCGATGTGCTGAGCAGACTGTAGCATCAGCTTAAAGTTTTGCAGCTCGTCACCGTAGGACGGCACCTGCATAAAGATCGTAACGCCCGGCGTGACGAAATCACCGGTCATTTCCGGATCAAACGTGCCTGGATTGACCATATTGGCCAGGCTAAACAGCGCCGGACCGCTGCCGTCAGGACTCAGGTGGCGATGGAAAATATTCATGTCGCCGAACTTGAAGCCTGCCTGTTGGATGCTGTTAAGCAGCACATCACCGTTCAGATGGGTGCCATGATGAGCAGCCACGTTCATGATGATCACCGCTTCTTTACGCTGCGGCTTTTCAACAACCGGTTCTGGCTCTGCGACCGGCTCTGGCTCAACGCGCGGAGCGGGCTGTGGCGCAGGCGGTTCAGGCTGCTGCTGCGGTTGTTGTACCGGCTGCGGCTGCTGAACAGGCTGTGGCTGATGCACTGGCTGTGCAGGCTGTTGCACAGGTTGCGGCTGTACAGGCTGTGGCGCAACGGGCTGCTGTTGCACAGGCTGCTGCGGCGGATGACGAACAGGTTCTTCCACTGGCGGCGGCGCTGGCTGGCGCGGCTGGGCAGAGGCATACGGTGGTTGATACTGGTGCTGCGGAGCGCGGGGGGCTTCATGCTCTCCATGCGCTGCGCCGGGCGCAGTATTGACCCGATGAACACGAACTTCACCCACGCCGTCGTCGTCAGGACCGTCGATGTCGTCTTCAACGTCATCGTCGTCACGACTGGACTTCATGCGCTTCAGTGGACGATCGCGAAACATAGAGGAACGCTCTTTACGGCTGGTCCAGAAACCATGTACCAGTAAAGCGATTATGGCGATCGCGCCAACAATGATTAATATCAGACGCAAATCCTGCATCATTATATTCTCTGTTGTTCTAACACCTTGCCACCACGGCAAACATTTACTCACTAAGAGTATTTGCCGTTTACGTCAAGTGCAAGTGTATGCAGAGCATTCACAGCATAAAGATGAGCTAAATCGTGCTTTTTGCTGGTTTTTCGAACATTTCCGAACTGGTCATTAGTCCGTAACTGGATAATATAGGCGGGCAATTCCACTGGTTGTGTAAAAAGGAGTACAGCCTGGTATGGTTTCAACATCTTCTTCTGCCCCACGCAGCGGGGTCTGGTACTTTTCTCAGGGCTGGAAACTGGTCTCCCTGCCGGGCATTCGACGCTTCGTTATTTTGCCGTTGCTTATCAACATTATTCTGATGGGGGGCGCGTTCTGGTGGCTGTTCACCAGACTGGAAAGCTGGATCCCTTCCCTGATGAGCTATGTGCCGGACTGGTTACAGTGGTTGGACTACCTGCTCTGGCCGATTGCGGTTATCTCCGTGCTGCTGGTTTTCGGCTATTTCTTTTCGACGATAGCAAACTGGATAGCCGCGCCGTTCAACGGTCTGCTGGCCGAACAGCTGGAAGCGCGCCTGACCGGTGCGACGCCGCCTGACACGGGCGTACTGGGGATCGTGAAAGATCTCCCCCGCATCATGAAGCGTGAATGGCAGAAGTTCGCCTGGTATCTCCCGCGGGCAATTGTGCTGCTTATCCTTTACTTTGTACCCGGGATTGGCCAGACGGTTGCGCCCGTGCTGTGGTTCCTGTTCAGCGCCTGGATGCTTGCTATCCAGTACTGTGATTATCCGTTCGATAACCACAAAGTACCGTTTAAAGAGATGCGCACTGCCCTGCGCACTCAGAAGGTTGCCAACATGCAGTTTGGCGCGCTGACCAGCCTGTTCACCATGATCCCTTTCCTGAATTTGTTCATCATGCCCGTCGCCGTTTGCGGCGCGACGGCAATGTGGGTGGACTGCTACCGTGCTAAGCACGCGTTATGGAAGTAATGCAAAAATGTGTAAAAGAGGGGTGGCTTATGCCGCCCCTTATTCCATACTGATCCCCATTATTTCCTTGCAGCATATAGATATGCGATTTCCTTACTTCCCCATACCTGTTCAACAGGTATGCTGGGTCGGTATCCCAATTTCATACAGTTAAGGACAGGCCATGAGTAAGATTTATGAAGACAACTCGCTGACTATCGGTCATACGCCCCTGGTTCGACTGAACCGTATCGGTAATGGACGCATTCTGGCGAAGGTCGAATCTCGTAACCCAAGCTTCAGCGTTAAATGCCGTATCGGTGCGAATATGATTTGGGATGCTGAAAAGCGTGGCGTGCTGAAACCTGGGGTTGAGCTGGTTGAACCCACCAGCGGTAACACCGGTATTGCTCTGGCCTATGTTGCGGCGGCGCGTGGCTATAAGCTGACGCTGACTATGCCTGAGACCATGAGCATTGAGCGTCGTAAGCTGCTGAAAGCGCTGGGTGCGAACCTGGTCCTGACCGAAGGCGCAAAAGGCATGAAGGGCGCGATTCAGAAGGCCGAAGAAATTGTTGCCAGCGATCCGGCAAAATATCTGCTGCTCCAGCAGTTCAGCAACCCGGCCAACCCGGAAATTCATGAGAAAACCACCGGCCCGGAAATCTGGGAAGATACCGACGGTCAGGTTGATGTGTTTATCTCCGGGGTAGGCACCGGCGGTACGCTGACCGGGGTGTCTCGCTATATTAAAGGCACGAAAGGTAAAAAAGATCTGATTACCGTTGCCGTTGAGCCAACCGACTCACCGGTTATCGCTCAGGCGCTGGCAGGCGAAGAGATCAAACCTGGCCCTCACAAAATCCAGGGTATCGGCGCTGGCTTTATTCCAGGCAACCTGGATCTGAAGCTGATCGATAAAGTCGTCGCCATTACCAATGAAGAAGCCATCTCCACGGCGCGTCGCCTGATGGATGAGGAAGGCATTCTGGCGGGTATCTCTTCCGGTGCGGCGGTTGCGGCAGCGCTCAAACTGCTCGAAGACGAAACCTTTACCAATAAGAATATTGTGGTTATCCTACCGTCTTCGGGTGAGCGTTACTTAAGCACAGCACTGTTTGCCGATCTCTTCACTGAGAAAGAACTGCAACAGTGATGCCAGCATGTTAAAAACGCGTAAAAAAGCACCTTTTCAGGTGCTTTTTTGTGGCCTGCTTCAAAGTTTTACCCCTCCTGGCATTGCTTCACCCCGTTGGGTCTGGTATTTAAACCAGCAATTATTTTGATGCGCGAAATTAATCGGTGAACGAAATAGCGCTGCTGAATCGATTTTATGATTTGGTTCAAGTCTTGCTTTCACTGCATAATGTTTAATGACGATTGAAACGTCAGCGCTAACTATACAGGCTAAAGTTAAGTCGCCAGGCTAGACTTTAGTTCCACAACACTAAACCTATAAGTTGGGGAAATACAATGTTCCAGCAAGAAGTTACCATTACCGCTCCGAACGGTCTGCACACCCGCCCTGCTGCTCAGTTTGTTAAAGAAGCGAAAGGCTTCACTTCTGAAATCACTGTGACTTCCAACGGCAAAAGCGCTAGCGCAAAAAGCCTGTTCAAGCTGCAAACTCTGGGCCTGACTCAGGGTACCGTTGTTACCATCTCCGCTGAAGGTGAAGACGAGCAGAAAGCAGTTGAGCATCTGGTTAAGCTGATGGCTGAACTCGAGTAAGTTTACCGGGTTCTTTTCAATATCAGTCACAAGTAAGGTAGGGTTATGATTTCAGGCATTTTAGCATCCCCGGGTATCGCTTTCGGCAAAGCATTGCTGCTGAAAGAAGACGAAATCGTCATTGACCGGAAAAAAATTTCTGCCGACAAGGTTGATCAGGAAGTTGAACGTTTTCTGAGCGGTCGTGCCAAGGCATCTGCGCAACTGGAAGCGATTAAAACTAAAGCTGGCGAAACTTTCGGTGAAGAAAAAGAAGCCATCTTCGAAGGGCACATTATGCTGCTCGAAGATGAGGAGCTGGAGCAGGAAATCATAGCCCTGATTAAAGATAAAGGCATGACGGCCGACGCGGCTGCGCATGAAGTTATCGAAGGTCAGGCATCTGCCCTGGAAGAGCTGGACGATGAATACCTGAAAGAACGTGCGGCTGACGTACGTGACATCGGTAAGCGCCTGCTGCGCAACATCCTGGGTCTGGCCATCATCGATCTGAGCGCGATTCAGGACGAAGTCATCCTGGTTGCCGCTGACCTGACCCCGTCTGAAACCGCACAGCTGAACCTGAACAAGGTGCTGGGTTTCATTACTGATGCAGGTGGACGTACCTCCCACACCTCAATCATGGCGCGTTCTCTGGAGCTGCCAGCCATTGTGGGTACCGGTAGCGTTACCTCCCAGGTGAAAAACGACGACTATCTGATTCTGGATGCCGTAAACAATGTGGTTTACGTCAACCCAACTAACGATGTGATCGAGCAGCTGCGTTCCGTTCAGGAGCAGGTTGCTACCGAGAAAGCGGAACTCGCTAAACTGAAAGATCTGCCAGCCATCACGCTGGACGGCCATCAGGTTGAAGTGTGCGCTAACATCGGTACCGTACGTGACGTTGACGGCGCTGAGCGCAACGGTGCGGAAGGTGTGGGTCTGTATCGTACTGAATTCCTGTTCATGGATCGCGACGCCCTGCCAACGGAAGAAGAGCAGTTTGCAGCGTACAAAGCGGTTGCGGAAGCGTGCGGCTCGCAGGCTGTAATCGTCCGTACCATGGACATCGGTGGCGACAAAGAGCTGCCGTACATGAACTTCCCGAAAGAAGAGAACCCGTTCCTGGGCTGGCGTGCCGTGCGTATCGCCATGGATCGCAAAGAGATCCTGCGTGACCAGGTTCGCGCTATTTTGCGTGCCTCCGCTTTCGGTAAACTGCGCATCATGTTCCCGATGATCATCTCTGTTGAAGAAGTGCGTGCACTGAAGAAAGAGATCGAAATCTACAAACAGGAACTGCGTGACGAAGGTAAAGCATTTGACGAATCCATTGAGATCGGCGTGATGGTGGAAACACCGGCAGCCGCGACCATTGCGCGTCATTTAGCCAAAGAAGTTGATTTCTTTAGTATCGGTACCAATGATTTAACGCAGTACACCCTGGCAGTTGACCGTGGTAATGATATGATTTCACATCTCTACCAGCCAATGTCACCGTCCGTACTGAATTTGATCAAGCAAGTTATTGATGCTTCTCATGCAGAAGGTAAATGGACTGGCATGTGTGGTGAGCTTGCAGGCGACGAACGTGCTACACTTCTGTTGCTGGGTATGGGTCTGGACGAATTCTCTATGAGCGCCATTTCCATCCCGCGCATTAAGAAGATTATCCGTAACACGAACTTCGAAGATGCGAAGGTGTTAGCAGAGCAGGCTCTTGCTCAACCGACAACGGACGAGTTAATGACGCTGGTTAACAAGTTCATTGAAGAAAAAACAATCTGCTAATCCACGAGATGCGGCCCAATTTACTGCTTAGGAGAAGATCATGGGTTTGTTCGATAAACTGAAATCTCTGGTTTCTGATGACAAGAAAGACTCCGGAACTATTGAGATTGTTGCTCCGCTCTCCGGCGAGATCGTCAACATCGAAGACGTGCCGGATGTAGTGTTTGCTGAGAAAATCGTTGGTGATGGCATTGCTATCAAACCAACTGGCAACAAAATGGTTGCTCCAGTTGACGGCACCATCGGTAAAATTTTTGAAACCAACCATGCGTTCTCTATCGAATCCGATAGCGGTATCGAACTGTTCGTTCACTTCGGTATCGACACCGTTGAACTGAAAGGCGAAGGCTTCAAACGTATCGCGGAAGAAGGCCAGCGTGTTAAAGTTGGCGACCCGGTAATTGAATTCGATCTGCCGCTGCTGGAAGAAAAAGCGAAGTCTACCCTGACTCCGGTTGTTATCTCCAACATGGACGAAATCAAAGAACTGATCAAACTGTCTGGCAGCGTCACCGTGGGTGAAACCCCGGTTATCCGCATCAAGAAGTAATTCTTGCCGCACAGAAAAATGGCGCCTTCGGGCGCCATTTTTGTTTATGCAGGCAGGATAAGCTCGTCATAGCCTTTCGACTGCGTGTAGATCATAACGTCAGTCACCCGATCGCCCGCCATGCGAATGGCATCGGCAACGGTCTTCCCTCCCACAATGCCGCTGACCAGCTCTGAACAGAACAGATCGCCCGTTCCTTTCAGATCCGTCTCTACGCGCGGGTGCGCGCTTACGGTAACACCTTCTTCGCTCACCAGCACGACGTGGATATTCTGCGGATCATCAGCCACTGGCGCACTGGTGATCGCCACCCATTTCAGCGTGTCGGACAGCAGCCCCTGCGCGGCGGCAATAGCGCTCTCCGGCGTACGGCACGGTTTGCCGCTCAGCACTTCCAGTTCATACACGTTGGGCGTAATGCCCTGGGCCATCGGGAGCAGATGCTCACGGTAGGCTTCAGGAATATCCGGCTTCACGTACATCCCGCTGTCGATATCCCCGATCACCGGGTCAACCAGCACCAGCAGATCGGGATATTGCACTTTGATTGCCTTTAGCCACTGCGCCAGCAGCGCGATCTGGCTGGCGCTGCCCATATAGCCGGTGGTGACCGCTTTAAGCTCGCGCAGGATCTCGCGCTCTTCCAGCGCCTTCAGGTAGCCGCTGAACCACTCGTCGGGGATCACCCCGCCGTAGAAGGTGTCGTAGTGCGGCGTATTGCTGAACAGCACCGTCGGCACGGCGGTAACGTTCAGCCGGTGGGTGCGAATATTCGGCACCGCGATGCTGTTTCCCACGCTGCCGTACACCACCTGCGACTGTACGGCGACAATATCGGTTTGCTGCGCCCGGGTGTTATCCCGGAATAAAATCATCTCCATGACGCTTAAATCCCCGCCCCCTGCGAATAACTCTCTTCACCAAAGACGCCGGTAGACAGGTAACGGTCGCCGCGATCGCAAATAATCGCCACGACCACCGCTCCTGGCGTGGACTCAGCCACCCGGATCGCGCCCGCTACGGCACCGCCAGAGCTGACGCCGCAGAAGATACCTTCACGCACGGCCAGCTCACGCATGGTATTTTCCGCCTCGCGCTGATGAATATCCAGCACCTGGTCCACAAGCTGCGCATTAAAGATGCCCGGCATATACTCCGCTGGCCAGCGGCGGATGCCTGGAATACTGCTCCCCTCTTCAGGTTGCAGGCCGACAATCGTCACCGGCTTCTCCTGTTCGCGCAGAAAGCGTGACACTCCGGTGATCGTGCCCGTGGTCCCCATGCTGGAGACAAAGTGGGTGAGGCGCCCGTCGGTTTGCTGCCAGATTTCCGGCCCGGTGGTGGTGTAGTGCGCGTACGGGTTGTCCGGGTTGTTGAACTGGTCGAGCAGCTTGCCTTCCCCGCGCTCCGCCATCGCTAACGCTAAATCTCGCGCCCCTTCCATCCCCTGCTCTTTGCTCACCAGAATCAGCTCGGCTCCATAGGCGCGCATGGCGGCCCGGCGCTCCTGGCTCATGTTATCCGGCATCAGCAGCTTCATGCGGTAGCCTTTCAGGGCGGCAATCATCGCCAGTGCGATACCGGTGTTACCGCTGGTGGCTTCGATCAGCACGTCGCCGGGCTTGATTTCACCGCGCTTTTCAGCCTGGACAATCATCGACAGCGCCGCCCGGTCTTTTACCGACCCCGCCGGGTTATTGCCTTCAAGTTTGACCCAGATTTCGCTGCCGTTATCAGGCCCCATGCGCTGAAGTTTGACCAGAGGGGTGTTGCCGATGGTGTGTTCGAGTGTATTCACGATTTTTACTCAATAAAAAAGCCGGGTGGCGCTTAGCTTACCCGGCCTACAAGACGCAGTGATAACTGTAGGCCCGGTCAGCGCAGCGCCACCGGGCGATAAACATACTAATAACCTATCAGGCTGACTCCGCCAGAGCAATATCCTCGCGCGTCTCGATACGCTCGTTGCCATGATAAATGCGCGCGTGTTGCAGCCCCACAAACAGGCGCTCCCCCCTGTGTGGCGGCACGTCGTCACGCATAACCACGGTCAGCGGCTCGGTGTACCAGCCCAGGGGCTGTACCACCAATTGGGTGTAGTGGCCTTTAGGGCTAGCTTCCAGCACCTGCACCGGAAGCGGTGAATCCAGGCTGGTACGGCGGCTGACGTCCACTTCCCACGGACGCAGGAACAGATCCACCGGCCCCTGATGCGCGGAGGTATACCCCAGCGGCCAGCGGTGCGCGCCAACGTGGAACTGACCGCCGCGAATGGTGCCCTGAAGGCGGTTGACTTCCCCCATAAACTCCAGCACAAAGCGGGTCGCCGGTTCACGCCAGAGCTGCTCTGGCTCGTCAACCTGCTCAATGTTGCCCTGACTCATCACCACCACGCGGTCGGCCACTTCCATCGCCTCTTCCTGATCGTGGGTCACGAAAACGCTGGTGAACTGGAGTTCCTCATGCAGCTGACGAAGCCAGCGGCGCAGCTCTTTTCGCACCTGCGCATCCAGCGCGCCAAACGGTTCGTCCAGCAGCAGAATTTGCGGTTCAACGGCTAACGCACGCGCCAGCGCCACGCGCTGCTTCTGCCCGCCGGAAAGTTGAGCCGGAAAGCGGTCCGCCAGATGCGCAAGCTGCACCATCTCCAGCAGTTTGGTCACTTTCGCTTTGATGGCGGCGGCATCCGGACGTTCACGACGCGGCAGCACGGTCAGGCCAAACGCAATGTTGTCGAATACCGTCATGTGGCGGAACAGCGCATAATGCTGAAATACAAAGCCCACTTTACGGTCGCGGGCGTGCAGACGGCTAACGTCCGTACCGTGGAAGCGGATATGTCCACTGGTCTGGTGTTCAAGCCCGGCGATAATGCGCAGCAGCGTGGTTTTTCCGGAGCCAGACGGCCCCAGCAGCGCCACCATTTGTCCGGAAGGGATATCCAGCGAGATATCATTCAGCACCTGGGTGCGACCAAAAGACTTCTTAATATTGGCAATCTCAATGCTCATGATTTCCCTCCTGATGCTGACGTTTTTCCTGATTCTCTAAACGCCACTGCACCACACTCTTCAAAAACAGGGTCAAAATGGCCATCAGCGTCAGCAACGCTGCGGCAGTAAACGAGCCGATGGTGTTGTAGTCCTGCTGTAATAATTCAATCTGTAACGGCAGCGACAGGGTTTCGCCGCGAATCGAGCCGGATACCACCGACACCGCGCCAAATTCACCGATCGCACGGGCGTTGGTCAGCACCACGCCGTAAAGCAGCGCCCAGCGGATATTCGGCAGCGTGACGCGGCGGAACATTTGCCAGCCGGAAGCGCCGAGCAGCACCGCGGCTTCATCTTCATGGCTGCCCTGGCTGAGCATCACCGGCACCAGCTCGCGCACCACGAACGGACAGGTGACAAAGACGGTCACCAGCACCATCCCCGGCCAGGCGAACATGATTTGCAGGTCGTGCTCATCCAGCCAGCCGCCCAGCGGGCCATTGGAGCCGTAGAAGAGCAGATAAACCAGACCCGCCACCACCGGAGACACCGCAAACGGGATATCCAGCAGGGTCAGCAGCAGCTGACGCCCCGGGAAGTTAAAGCGCGTTACCAGCCAGGCCAGCAATACGCCAAACACCAGATTCACCGGGACGGTGATCAGGGCAATCATCACCGTCAGCCAGATGGCGTGGAGCATGTCCGGATCGGCCAGGTTTTGCAGCGCGGGCATAATCCCTTTGCTGAAGGCCTGCACGAAGATGTACACCATCGGCACGACGAGAATGAATGCGGAGACCAGCACGCCGGTACCAATCAGAAACCATTTGCCCCAGTTGATGCGGGGCGCGTCATAGCGCTTCAATTGCGTAACTTCCGCCATCAGTGACCTACCACACGTCGACCAAAGCGACTTTGCAGAGTGTTAATCGAGAACAGCAGCAGCAGCGACGCGGCAAGGATCACCGAGGCAATCGCGCTCGCCGCCGGATAATCAAACTCCTGCAAACGGACAAAAATCATCAGCGAGGTCACTTCGGTTTTCCACGCGATGTTCCCGGCGATAAAAATAACCGCGCCAAATTCACCGAGGCTGCGGGTAAAGGAGAGCGCCACCCCCGCCAGCAAGGCCGGAGAAAGTTCCGGCAGCACAACCTTACGGAAACTCTGCCAGCGCGTGGCGCCCAGGGTTTCCGCGGCCTCTTCGTATTCGGGGCCTAACTCTTCCAGCACCGGCTGTACGGTACGCACCACAAACGGGATGCTGGTGAAGGCCATCGCCACCGCGATACCGATCCAGGTATAGGTCACTTTAATATCAAACTTCGCCAGCCATTCGCCGTAAAAGCCATTCACGGAGAACAGCGACGCCAGCGTCAAACCGGCCACCGCCGTTGGCAGGGCAAACGGCAGATCCATCAGGGCGTCGAGCAGCGTGCGGCCCGGGAAGCGATAGCGGGTTAAGATCCACGCCATCAGCAGGCCAAACACGCCGTTAAAAATCGAGGCGACAAACGCCGACAGCAGCGTAACTTTATAGGCCGCCACTACCTGCGGGTTGGTGACCACGTCCCAGTACTGGGACCAGCTCATCTCAGCGAGCTGCATCACCAGCGCGCTGAGCGGCAACAGCAGGATCAGGCAGACGAACAGCAGGCTGGTCCCGAGGCTTAAGGTAAAGCCCGGCAGCACGCGTTTTGTCGAGACTGCAAACATTACTTACGCCCCGCCGCCAGCAATTTGTCTAACTCACCGCCGCTGGCAAAATGCGTTTTCATCACCTCAGGCCAGGCGCCGAAATGATCTTCCACGCGGAACAGCTCGGTTTGCGGGAATTTGTCTTTCAGCTTGTTCATCACGTCCGGATTATTAACGCGGTAGTAATAGTCAGTAATCACCGTCTGCGCCTGCGGGGTGTACAGATAGTTGAGATAGGCTTTTGCCGCTTTCTCAGTGCCGTTGGCTTTGACATTTTTATCCACCCACGCCACCGGGAACTCGGCCAGAATGTTGGTTTTCGGGATAACCACTTCGAAGCCCTGCGCCTCGTACTGTTTACGAATATTGTTTACTTCGGATTCAAAGCTGATCAGCACGTCGCCCAGCCCGCGCTCGGCGAAGGTGGTGGTTGCGCCCCGGCCGCCGGTATCAAACACTTCGACGTTTTTCAGGAACTGGGTCATAAACTGTTCGGTTTTCGCTTTATCGTTACCGTCAGCTTTGTCCGCCGCGCCCCACGCCGCCAGCCAGGTATAACGTGCGTTGCCGGAGGTTTTCGGATTCGGGAAGATCAGCTTGACGTCAGAACGCACCAGGTCATTCCAGTCGTGAATGTTTTTCGGGTTGCCCTTGCGCACCAGGAAGCCCATGGTGGAGTAGAACGGTGAACTGTTGTTCGGCAGGCGGCTCTGCCAGTCCGCCGGGATCAGCTTGCCTTTGTCGTGCAGGATCTGCACGTCCGTGACCTGGTTGTAAGTCACCACATCCGCTTTCAGCCCCTGCAAAATGGCCAGCGCCTGCTTGGATGAACCGGCGTGAGACTGCTTGATGGTCAGCTTGTCGCCGTTGTTCTCTTTCGCCCACTGCTGTTCAAATGCGGGATTAAGGGCAGCAAACAGCTCGCGCGAAACATCATAGGAACTGTTCAGCAACTCGGTTGCCTGCGCCTGCGCCACCAGCAGTAAACCTGCCAGTGCCAGCGATCCTTTTTTCAGTACAGTAACGGCCATTGCGCACCCTTATAAATGTGATGACTATCTTATAGTCATAATATTTATAACGGAGTCTAAAGGAGTAACGGTTTTATATACCGTTTGGTGATTTAGAAGCAGAAAAGGGAATAAGGCATTAATCCCCTCTCCCCCGTGGGGAGAGGGCTAGGGTGAGGGGGTTACAGCGCCAGCAGGCGCTCAACGGACGGCGCGAAGTAGTAGCCGCCGGTCACCGGACGGGTGAAGCGCAGCATGGCGTCACGCTTGCCGTCGGTATCGCCAAACATGCTCAGCAGCTGCTGTTCGATGTTGTAAAGGCGCGCACAGTAAGCGCAGAAGTACAGGCCGTGCGTACCGCTCGCGGTGCCGTACGGCAGGCTCTGGCGAACAATCTTCAGCCCCTTACCGTCTTCTTTAAGGTCAACGCGGGTCAGGTGGGACGTGACCGGACGCGCATCGCCGTCAATCTCTTCATTGGCGTCTTTGGTGCGGCCAATCATCATCTCCTGGTCATGCACGCTCATGCGGTTGAGCTGCCTGAGGTTATGCTCCCAGCGCTGGACGAACACGTAGCTGCCGCCCGCGTCCACGCCATCCTTGATTACAGCCACCTCGCGACGCGTCTCTTCCCCGGCCGGGTTTTCGGTACCGTCGACGAAGCCGCTCAAATCGCGCTCTTCCACCCAGCGGAAACCGTGGATCTCTTCCTGCACGTCGATGCTGTCACCAAAGGCCTCAATCGCTGCCTGAGCGACGGAAAAATTCACGTCGTGGCGCAGGGAGAGGATATGGATCAGGACGTCATACTGGGTGGCGGGCGCAAGACCTTTGCCATAAGGAATAAAGTCTTTCAGCTCTTCTGCGCCTTCGCCGCCGCTCAGCTGACGCCAGACGGTATTGCCAAAGGCAACCACCGCGCCCAGATGGGCTTCGGGGAATTTGGCCTGGAAGGTGGCCAGTTTATCAACGAAAACTTTGCTGGCCGCGCGCAGGGCATCCACGTCCCCTTTGACGTTGGCTTCAATCCAAATCGCCGCGCGGCAATGTTCTGGCAAAATGCCACTCTGAACCTGAGACATCGCTCCTCCTGAAATAAAGATGCCACGTCAGCGTGGCATTGATGGCGGCTATTATACCTGGATTTCAGCGAGGCGGCTTGCTCAGGCGCAAATTACTGCTTCCAGATAATTTTGCTCACTTTCCATTTTTTCAGGGTGTCGTCAGACGGCATTAACCCTTCCGGACCGTTCCAGGTGCCGCTGAATACATAGCTAATGTGCTGGCTGCCGTCGGCCTTACACTCGACCGCCACGCTGTCATCCGACGGCACACTGGCGCAGTGGCCAAACGCTTTCTGATAGAGTTCGCCAAACGGCGTACCTACTTTCACGCCACCTGAGGTCGGGATCTCTTCATCCATCACCGCAATGCGGTTGACCGTACCTTTATCGCCGTTGATGACCATCGCCACCTTGTCGTCTTTCAACGCTTCGAAATAGCGCACGATGTTGCCGTTCTCGGTTTTCATCCCGCTGCGCAGGCGATAATCACTGCCGATGGCCTCCTGAATGGCATCCTGATCCAGCGCCGTCGAGGCGGTGATTTTGCCCACGCCCTGCTCGGTCACTTCCGTTGAGGAGCCAAACCAGTTCCACGGATAGGCCGCAGACCAGTTGATGGATGAGAGCGTGGAACAGCCGGTTAACGCCAGCGGGAGAGCGCATAAAAGTAAACGCAGCGATTTCATTGAGACGTCCTTACGTAGTAAATCAACGCTTGTTGGAGTGCAGTATCGGCAAAAAGTGCCGTTTTAATCTGACTCTTGCGTAAAACAGGCGCGTAAACGGGGATTCGTGACCAGCCACAGCAGCGCGACAATATCCGCCACCACCAGCGCAATCCCGTTACCGGAAAGCGGCTCGCCGTACAGCCAGAGTACGGGTTGCCAGGCCAGGAGCACAACCTGCGCAAGAATCAACAGCCAGCGAAGCGCGCGCCAGAAGCGCGGGAGGAACTGCCGCCGACCGCTGCACAGGAACACCAGCACCGCCGGTACACCGGGCAGTAACCCCAGCCAGAACGCATCGTGATCGGGATAAAAAAGATTCAGTAGCGTATCGCCCTGCCCGCGCGACGCGCCAGCCATCACGAACAGCACCCAGGTGCGGGCCTGCAACAACAGAACGCACCAGAACAAAAAAGGCAGACGCAGACGACCGTGAACATCATAGTCGCCAGGGTGGAACTCAGTACTCTTCATCTTCGATCAGGCGCTTACCCAGCGTCAGTACATCCGCGTGCTCGTAGCCCAGACGTTCATACATGCCCAGCACCACGTCGTTATCTTCCCGCACCATAATCTGGATTTTCGGGCAGCCACGGGCGATCAGCTTCTTTTCCAGACGGTTAAGCAGCGCGTTGGCGATGCCGCGCGCGCGGTATTCCGGGTGCACACCCAGATAGTAGGCCGATCCGCGGTGGCCGTCGTACCCGCCCATTACCGTCCCGACCACCTCGCCGTTGACCTCAGCGACCAGAAACAGACTGACGTCGTGATTCACCTTCCGTTCGATGTCCATTTCCGGATCGTTCCACGGACGCAGCAGATCGCAGCGCTCCCAAAGGGTGATCACCTCTTCGAAATCTTCCTGGCGAAAAACGCGTATCTCCATGGTATTAACCGCCTTTTCGGGTTTAAAAACAGTGATTATGGCGTGAACAGGGCATTTAGCCAATAACCGGGGAAAAACTCGCCAAAATTTGGCATAATGTCACTTTGTCACGTATTGAAATGAAAAGTAAAACAATTCTCAATAAGGAATGTCGTCACGCAAAACGCGATACGATATAACACCAGGACCCCAATTTTTACAATTCAGGCCGCATGAGCACATTCAAACCATTAAAAGCACTCACATCGCGTCGTCAGGTTCTCAAAGCGGGGCTGGCGGCCTTAACGTTAACGGGCATCGCAAAGCAGGCTCAGGCAAAAGAAGAGAGCACGCTTAAAACCAGTAACGGACACAGCAAGCCGAAAACCAAAAAAGCCGGCGCAAAGCGTCTGGTCATGCTCGATCCGGGCCACGGCGGGATCGACACCGGCGCCATTGGCCGAAACGGGTCGAAAGAAAAACACGTCGTGCTGGCAATTGCAAAAAATGTGCGCGCAATTTTACGCAGCAACGGCATTGACGCCCGCCTGACGCGCACAGGCGACACGTTTATCCCGCTGTACGATCGCGTGGAGATTGCCCACAAGCACGGCGCCGACCTGTTTATGTCCATTCACGCGGATGGCTTCACAAACCCTTCCGCCGCAGGCGCCTCGGTGTTCGCCCTATCCAACCGTGGCGCCAGTAGCGCCATGGCGAAATACCTCTCCGATCGCGAAAACCGGGCGGATGAGGTGACCGGGAAAAAAGCCACCGACAAAGACCATCTGTTGCAGCAGGTTCTGTTTGATCTCGTGCAGACCGATACCATCAAAAACAGCCTGACGCTCGGCTCGCATATCCTTAAACGGATTAAGCCCGTGCACCGTCTGCACAGTAAAAGCACCGAGCAGGCCGCGTTTGTGGTGCTGAAGTCCCCGTCCATTCCGTCCGTGCTGGTTGAAACCTCGTTCATTACCAACCCGGAAGAAGAGCGTTTACTCGGCACCACGGCGTTTCGTCAGAAGATCGCGAACGCCATCGCCTCCGGGGTTATCAGTTATTTCAACTGGTTCGATAATCAAAAAGCACACTCCAGGAAACGTTGATGAAACCGAATGCACAGCTGGTCAAAACGTTCCTGATGCAGCTACAGGACGCGATTTGCCAGAAACTGGCCGCCGCAGACGGCGGTGAATTCCAGGAAGACGCCTGGCAGCGCGACGCGGGCGGCGGCGGGCGCAGCCGCGTGCTGCGTAACGGCGGTATTTTTGAACAGGCCGGGGTTAACTTCTCCCACGTCCACGGTGATGCAATGCCAGCGTCCGCCACGGCGCATCGGCCTGAACTGGCGGGCCGCAGCTTCGAGGCGATGGGCGTCTCGCTGGTGGTGCATCCGCATAACCCGTTTGTGCCAACCAGCCACGCCAACGTGCGCTTTTTCATCGCGGAAAAACCGGGAGCCGATCCCGTCTGGTGGTTTGGCGGCGGTTTCGACTTAACGCCTTACTATGGCTTCGAAGAGGACGCCGTGCACTGGCACACCACCGCGCGCGACCTCTGCCTGCCGTTTGGCGAAGACGTTTACCCGAAATACAAAAAGTGGTGCGATGATTATTTCTATCTGAAGCATCGCGACGAGCAACGCGGCATCGGCGGGCTGTTCTTTGACGATCTCAACACGCCGGATTTTGATACCGCGTTCAGCTTTATGCGCGCAGTGGGTGAAGGCTTTACCGACGCCTATCTGCCAATTGTCGAACGCCGCAAAAACACCGACTACGGCGTTCGCGAGCGTGAGTTCCAGCTGTACCGCCGCGGGCGCTACGTGGAGTTTAATCTGGTATGGGATCGCGGGACGCTGTTTGGCCTGCAAACCGGTGGGCGCACGGAGTCCATTCTGATGTCGATGCCGCCGCTGGTGCGCTGGGAATACAGCTTTGAACCCAAAGAAGGCAGCCCGGAGGCTGCCTTGCGTGAGTTTATTCGGGTTCGGGACTGGGTGTAACTGCCGGATGGCGCTGCGCTTATCCGGCCTACGAGTCCCGTAGGTCGGGTAAGCGAACGCGCCACCCGACACGCAGCGCTTACAGCGGCTGCGTCTGCGCCTCAACCACCGCCAGCGCCACCATGTTGACGATACGACGCACGGAGGCAATCGGCGTTAATACATGTACCGGTTTTGACACCCCCATCAGCACTGGCCCTACGGTCACCCCTTCAGAACTCGACACGCGCAGCAGGTTATAGCTGATACGCGCCGCTTCTACGTTCGGCATAATCAGCACGTTCGCCGAGCCTTTCAGCGGGCTGTCCGGCATACGTTCATTACGAATGCTCTCCACCAGCGCGGCGTCGCCGTGCATCTCGCCGTCGATCATCAGCTCCGGCGCACGCTCGCGCACCAGGTCCAGCGTCTGGCGCATTTTGCACGCCGCCGCGGATTTAGATGACCCGAAGTTAGAGTGCGACAGCAGCGCCACTTTCGGCTCGATACCAAAGCGGCGCACGGTTTCCGCCGCCATCACGGTGATTTCCGCCAGCTCCTCCGGGGAAGGATCGTCGTTGACGTAGGTATCGGCGATAAAGGTGTTCCCGCTTGGCAGCAGCAGCGCGTTCATTGCGCCGGCAGTATGGACACCCTCGCGATAGCCGAAGATCTCCTGCACCACGCTGAAATGCTCATGGTACTCGCCGATGGTGCCGCAGATCAGCGCATCCGCCTCACCGCGATGAACCATGATCGCGCCGATCACCGTGGTGTTGCTGATCACCGCCCGCTGCGCCTGCTCCTGGGTGATCCCGCGACGCTTCATGATCGAATAGTATTCGTTCCAGTACTCTTTGAAGCGTGGATCGGATTCGTTATTGACGATCTCAAAGTCGACGCCCGGCTTAATTTGCAGACCCAGCTTCTGAATACGCATCTCGATCACGCTTGGACGACCAATCAGGATCGGTTTCGCCAGCCCTAAGGTGATCAGCTCCTGCGTGGCATGCAGCACGCGCGCCTCTTCCCCTTCCGCCAGCACCACGCGCTTCGCGTCAGCGCGCGCCTGGGAGAAGATCGGCTTCATAAACAGGTTGGTTTTGTAGACGAACTCGGTGAGTTTATCGACGTAGGCATCGAAGTCTTCAATCGGCCGCGTCGCCACGCCGGAGTCCATCGCCGCTTTTGCCACCGCTGGCGCGATCTTCACGATCAGACGCGGGTCAAACGGTTTAGGGATGATGTAGTCCGGGCCGAAGCTCAGATCCTGATCGCCGTAGGCGGAGGCCACCACTTCGCTCTGCTCGGCGTGCGCCAGCTCTGCGATAGCATGAACGGCGGCGAGCTTCATCTCTTCGTTGATTGCCGTAGCGCCAACGTCCAGCGCACCGCGGAAGATGAACGGGAAGCAGAGCACGTTGTTCACCTGGTTCGGGTAGTCCGAACGTCCGGTACAGATGATAGCGTCTTCGCGCACTGCCTTCGCCAGCGGCGGCAGAATTTCCGGCTCCGGGTTCGCCAGGGCCAGGATCATTGGCGCGCGCGCCATCTTCTGCACCATCTCCTGGGTCAGCACTTTCGGGCCTGAACAGCCGAGGAAAATGTCAGCACCTTCAATGACGTCTTCAAGCGTGCGCTTGCCGTCGTCTTCCACCGCATAGGCCGCCTTGGTTTCCGCCATGTTTGGCTCACGGTCTTTGTAAATCACGCCTTTGGAGTCGCAGACCACAATGTTGTGTTTCTGCATGCCCAGCGCCACCAGCAGGTTCATACAGGCGATGGCCGCGGCGCCCGCGCCGGAGACCACCATGCGCACGTCGGAGAGGTTTTTCTCCACCACACGCAGACCGTTCAGAATGGCGGCGGTACTGATGATCGCCGTGCCGTGCTGGTCGTCATGGAACACGGGAATGTTCATACGCTCGCGCAGCTTCTGCTCGATATAGAAACATTCCGGCGCTTTGATGTCTTCCAGGTTGATGCCGCCGAAGGTCGGCTCCAGCGCCGCCACCACGTTGATGAATTTATCCGGGTCCAGTTCGTCCACTTCAATATCGAAGACGTCGATACCGGCAAATTTCTTAAACAGAACGCCCTTCCCTTCCATCACCGGCTTACCGGCCAGCGCGCCAATGTTTCCTAACCCCAGTACCGCCGTACCGTTAGAGATCACGGCCACCAGGTTGCCACGGGCGGTGTATTTGTACGCTGCCAGCGGATCTTTTTCGATTTCAAGGCACGGAGCGGCTACGCCTGGCGAGTAGGCCAGCGCCAGATCGCGCTGCGTCGCCAGCGGTTTGGTCGGGGATACCTGGATTTTACCCGGAACAGGAAACTCGTGAAAATCGAGAGCGCTTTGTTTTAACTGATCATCCATCTTGTTATTCCTTTCACGTTTCGGTCAAAAAGGGTGATGTTGACGTTCCTATGCACACCCTGGTGTGCCGCATAGTATCGCCGCAGGCAGGCTCCTAAACTTTGAAGGCTGCCAAACTCTCACCATTGCAGAATAAAAATTGTTATCAATTTATAACAGCCATGTTACCCGTCTCAGACAGCAATGCCTCCCCCGTCTGCTATGCTTTTTTGTTAAGTCCATCATGATTTTCTCAGAAGTGTGACCTGACGCACTCGACTAACTCTTTTATTTCCAAGGAGTAATTATGAACCAGCTAGACGGCATCAAACAATTTACCACCGTGGTTGCAGACAGCGGCGACATCGAATCGATTCGTCACTACCAGCCGGAAGACGCGACCACCAACCCCTCGCTGCTGCTCAAGGCGGCCGGTCTTGCGCACTTTAGTCATCTGATTGATGACGCCCTTGCCTACGGCAAACAGCGCGGTAAAACGCAGGAGCAGCAGGTCGCCGAGGCCAGTGACAAGCTGGCGGTCAATATCGGTGCGGAAATTCTTAAAAGCATACCGGGACGCGTCTCCACCGAAGTGGATGCCCGCCTCTCATTCGACCAGGAAAAGAGCATTAACAAGGCTCGCCGCCTGGTGGAACTCTACCAGGAGCAGGGGATCGATAAGTCACGCATCCTGATCAAGCTTGCCTCCACCTGGGAAGGCATCCGCGCGGCGGAAGTGCTGGAGAAAGAGGGGATCCACTGTAACCTGACGCTGCTGTTCTCCTTCGCCCAGGCGCGCGCCTGCGCCGAAGCGGGCGTGTTCCTGATTTCACCGTTTGTCGGGCGTATCTACGACTGGTATCAGGCGAAACAGCCGATGGACCCGTATGTGGTGGACGAAGATCCCGGCGTGAAATCGGTGCGTAATATCTACGATTATTACAAGCAGCACCGCTACGAGACCATCGTGATGGGGGCCAGCTTCCGCCGCACCGAGCAGATCCTCGCGCTCGCGGGCTGCGACCGTCTGACCATCTCCCCAGACCTGCTGAAAAAGCTTCAGGAGAGTGAAGAGACGGTGATCCGCAAGCTGGTGCCAACCTCTACCGTTCTGCCGAAACCAAAACCCATGACCGAAGCGGAATTCCGTTGGGAGCACAATCAGGATCCAATGGCCGTGGAAAAACTGGCGGACGGCATCCGTCAGTTCGCCGTCGACCAGCGCAAACTCGAAGATCTTCTCGCCGCCAAACTTTAACCTTGCCACGGAGTGAACTATGTCCCGTAAAGAGCTCGCCAACGCCATTCGCGCCCTCAGCATGGATGCCGTACAAAAAGCCAATTCCGGCCACCCTGGCGCCCCCATGGGTATGGCTGATATCGCCGAAGTGCTGTGGAACGACTTCCTGAAGCACAACCCGACCGATCCGACCTGGTACGACCGCGACCGTTTTATTCTCTCCAACGGTCATGCCTCGATGCTGCTCTACAGCCTGCTGCACCTTTCCGGCTACGATCTGCCGCTTGAGGAGTTAAAAAACTTCCGCCAGCTGCACTCCAAAACGCCGGGCCACCCGGAGATCGGCTATACGCCGGGCGTTGAAACCACTACCGGCCCGCTGGGCCAGGGGCTGGCGAATGCCGTCGGCCTGGCGATTGCCGAACGTACGCTGGCCGCGCAGTTCAACCAGCCCGACCACGAGATTGTCGATCACTACACCTATGTCTTTATGGGTGACGGCTGCCTGATGGAGGGGATCTCCCACGAGGTCTGTTCTCTGGCGGGCACCCTGGGGCTGGGCAAGCTGATTGGCTTCTACGATCACAATGGCATCTCCATTGACGGGGAAACCGAGGGCTGGTTTACCGACGACACGGCGAAACGCTTTGAAGCCTATCACTGGCACGTGGTGCACGAGATCGACGGTCACGATCCTGAGGCGGTGAAAAAAGCGATTCAGGAAGCGCAGAACGTGAAGGACAAACCGTCCCTGATCATCTGCCGCACCACCATCGGCTTCGGCTCGCCGAACAAAGCGGGCAAAGAAGAGGCGCACGGCGCGGCGCTGGGTGAAGAGGAAGTGGCGCTGACCCGCCAGAAACTGGGCTGGAAACACCCGGCCTTTGAGATCCCAAAAGAGATCTACAAGGCCTGGGATGCTCGCGAAACAGGTGAAAAAGCGCAGCAGGCCTGGAACGAGAAGTTTGCCGCCTACAAAAAAGCGTACCCGGAGCTGGCGGCTGAGTTTACCCGCCGCATGAGCGGCGGCCTGCCGGAAGACTGGGAAGAGAAAACCCAGGCGCTGATTGAAAATCTGCAATCCAACCCGGCAAAAATTGCCACCCGTAAGGCGTCACAAAACACCCTGAACGCGATTGGCCCGATCCTGCCCGAACTGCTGGGCGGCTCGGCGGATCTGGCGCCAAGTAACCTCACCATCTGGTCCGGCTCTAAATCTCTGAAGGAGGACATTGCCGGGAACTACATCCACTACGGCGTGCGCGAGTTCGGGATGACCGCCATTGCCAACGGCATCGCCCACCATGGCGGCTTCGTGCCGTACACCGCCACCTTCCTGATGTTTGTCGAATATGCCCGTAACGCGGCGCGTATGGCGGCCCTGATGAAGGCGCGGCAGATCATGGTGTATACCCATGATTCCATCGGGCTGGGTGAAGATGGGCCGACGCACCAGGCGGTGGAGCAGCTGGCGAGCCTGCGCTTAACGCCAAACTTCAGCACCTGGCGTCCGTGCGATCAGGTTGAAGCGGCAGTGGGCTGGAAGCTGGCTGTAGAGCGTCATAACGGACCCACGGCGCTGATCCTGTCGCGCCAGAACCTGGCGCAGATTGAACGCACGCCGGAGCAGGTGAAAAATATCGCCCGCGGCGGGTACATCCTGAAAGACAGCGGCGGCAAGCCGGACGTGATCCTGATCGCCACCGGTTCCGAGGTGGAAATCACGGTAAAAGCGGCGGAGAAACTGACCGCCGAGGGTCACGCGGTGCGCGTGGTTTCCCTGCCTTCAACGGATATCTTTGATGCTCAGGATGAGGCGTACCGCGAATCGGTGCTGCCTTCCAACGTCGCGGCGCGCGTGGCGGTTGAAGCTGGCATTGCCGACTACTGGTACAAATATGTGGGTCTGAAAGGGGCGATTGTCGGGATGCATGGTTACGGTGAATCCGCCCCGGCCGACAAGCTGTTCCCGTATTTCGGCTTTACCGTTGAGAACGTGGTGGAGAAGGCGCTGAGCGTGCTGTAGTGCGATCTGCGTTGCCCGGTGGCGGCTACGCCTTACCGGGCCTACGGTTCTAAAAAGTAGGCCGGGTAAGCGACAGCGCCACCCGGCAAAACCCTACCTTGTGATCCACAGCGTGGGCCAGGCATCTGGCCCATTCCAGTTATCACAGCTTGGCTCTTCCGCGTAGCGTACCAGGCGGAAGCGCTGGCCGTTAAAACGCCAGCGGGTCTGGATCCCACAGTCGCCTATCCCGCGTCCCAGCGCCAGCGTGGTCAGCTCGCGCGTTTTTTCATCGAAGCTGGCATTCATCAGCTCCATGTCGCTACTCTGGCTGGAAGGGGTAAACGGCAGGCGCAATCTCACGCTCCTGGCCGCAAATGGTTTTTTACGCGACACCAGCCACGCCAGGTCGACGGTGTTGTACGCCCCCGCCTCACAGCTGATGATCATCAGCGCTTTGTCATCGGTCAGCGCGGTCACGCGCACTTCACGCCGGTTCGGATCGAGAGAGCACTGGCTGTGGTTCATGCGCCAGGTACCGTAATCCAGCAGATCGTTGAGTTCGTTATGCGTCAGCGGCGTTGGCGTGGGGTTCACCACCGCCACCTTTTTTAATGCCGGCGCAGGCGGCACGCTCAGCGGTGGACTATCCCCTTTTTTGATCCACGCCGTTTCACTTCCGACGCGTTTTTGCTGGGCATCGATAAACAGCAGCGCCGCTTTCAGACCGGCCAGAGAAATTGTCTGCTTCCCCCCGCGCAGGGTCAGCGCCTGCCCTTCCTGAATGGTTTTCAGAAACGTGGTGATGGTGGCCGTATCGTCTGTTTTAAGATGCCAGGGGGTTAACTGCCAGTGTTGCGACGTGAGTTTAAGCGGCACCTTGTCGAGCAGCAGGCGCGGGGCGATGTCAGGCTCTTTCACCGGAGGCGCCGAAAGCCCGCCGAGATCGATGCGCAGGCTGGCGTCCGTTTTTGCCCCCGCACTGCGGCTCAGCGTCATGACCAGACCGCGATGCTCGCCAGTGTTGCGCGCTACGCAGAAGTTCTGGTTATTGCAGGTCACCTGCCAGTCTGAAAAAGACTGCTGCGCAGGCGCAGCCCACACCAAAGGCACGGGAAGCACGCAAATGAAGAAGAGAAGAAAAACGCAGTAGCGCATGAACGGCACAGCCCCGGAAACGAATAGGTCAATCTGGGGCGTATCTTCGTGCCCTGGGCGGGCTGGCTCAATCGGATTTATCGGATAGATTTATCTGAAATACAACTTATCGCGCTTCCGCCGCCGCATTCATCAGCCCGCTGGTTTGCAGATACTGCAACAGGATCACCGCTTTACCGTCGCGGATCTCGCCGCGTTTCACCATGTCGACAGCCTGAGCGAAAGGCATTTCCAGCACTTCAATGTCTTCATCGTCCACGCCGCCGCCCCGGTGCGTGCGCTGGGCATCGGTGTATTCCGCAATGAAGAAGTGGATCAGCTCGGTAACCCCGCCAGGGGACATAAACAGCTCAAAGACTTTCTGCACCGCCCCCACTTCAAAGCCCGTCTCCTCAATGGCTTCTTTGCGGATACACACTTCCGGCTCATCGTCATCCAGCAGACCTGCACAGGTTTCAATCAGACGTCCGTCCGCGTTGCCATTGACCCATGTCGCGATGCGAAACTGGCGTATCAGCACCACGCTTTGCTTTTCACGGTTATACAGCAGAATGGTTGCACCATTGCCCCGGTCGTAGACTTCGCGTTTATGGCGAATGACTTCCCCGTTCTTACGGGTAAGATCGTAAGTGATGTTACGCAGGACAAAGTAATTTTCAGAAAGGATTTTGTCTTTAATAACGCTAATGTTCAGGGACATACGGGCTCCACGGCAAAATGAGTCTGTTTATACTACGCCGTGAAGCCCGCTTTGTCGCCCGTCTGCGTTAATGCATGTTGCGCGGCGGCACGCCAAGCCAGTCCATGATCCCCTGCGCGGCATGGCGCCCTTCCGCCATCGCGGTGACCACCAGATCCGCACCGCGTACCGCATCACCGCCAGCAAAAATCTGCGGATTCGAGGTCTGGTAGCGATAACGGCTCTCCACGGAGGCCCTGATGCGCCCCCAGTCGTCGGTGTCGACGCCCTGCGCCTGAAGCCACGGCATGGCGTGCGGATTAAACCCAAACGCCATGATCACCGCATCCGCTGGCATGACAAACTCACTGCCCGCCACCGGGACAGGACGCCGCCGCCCCTGCGCATCCGGCTCGCCCAGACGGGTGCGCAGCATCCGGATACCGTTGACCTTCCCGTAGGCATCCAGCGTGAGCTCAACCGGCTGAAGATTAAATTCAAACGCCGCGCCCTCTTCTTTCGCGTTTTTAACCTCTTTCTTTGAGCCCGGCATGTTGGCCTCGTCCCGCCGATAGGCGCAGGTGACTTTCGCCGCGCCATGCCGCAGCGCGGTGCGCACGCAGTCCATCGCCGTATCGCCCCCGCCGAGCACCACCACGTTTAACCCCTGCGTGTCGATAAACGGCTCGTCTGCGGCAGGGTCAAGGCCCATCACGTTCCGCGTGTTTGCCACTAAAAACGGCAGCGCGTCGTACACGCCCGGCGCGTCTTCGTGAGGGATACCCGCTTTCATGGAACGATAGGTCCCTACGCCGATGAACAGGGCATCGTAGTCGTTTTGCAGTTGGGTCATCGACACGTCTTTTCCCACCTCGCAGTTCAGCTCGAAGCGGATACCCATCGCGCTGAATATCTCTCTGCGCCGCGCTAACAGGGATTTATCCAGCTTGAAGGCCGGAATACCAAAGGTCAGCAATCCGCCGATTTCCGGATGGCGATCGTAGACCGTCACGTCGACGCCGCTGCGCACCAGTACATCGGCGCAGGCCAGCCCTGCCGGACCGGCACCGATGATGGCGACGCGCTTACCGACCGGCTTAACGTGGCTGACGTCCGGCGTCCAGCCCATCGCCAGCGCCCGATCCGAGATATACCGTTCGATATTCCCGATGGTTACTGCCCCTGACGCATCCCGCAGGGTGCAGGCGCCTTCACATAATCGATCCTGTGGGCAGACGCGGCCGGTAATTTCCGGTAAACAGTTAGTCTGGTGAGAAAGCTCAGCCGCACCGACGATATCCCCCGCCCTGATCCGCTCAATCCACTGCGGAATGTGGTTATGCAGCGGGCAGGTCCACTCGCAAATGCTGTGCTCGCCACATTTCAGGCACCGGGATGCCTCGCGCTGCGCCTGTTCCGGGCGAAACGGCAGGTAGATCTCGTTAAAATGGCCTGCACGTGCTTCGGGGCTGAGCTTATCCGGCTCACCGCGCGCCGGGGTGTTTTGCATCTGTTGCCGTTTGGTTTGCGGAGAGACTGACTGAACCGCCTCGCTGTGCCACGGCAGCGCGTCCAGCCTTGCACTCCGCTGTCGGCGCTGCTTAACCAGCTTATCCAGTACGGCTGGGGTGGCGAGCGTAAGCACCTCCGCCGGGCAGTTTTCAACGCAGGCCGGGCCTTGCGGCCTTTCCAGACAGAGGTCGCATTTGTGCGCCGAGGCCTTTACGCTGTCGTTTTCCAGCGGGGCGATCAGCATGTCCATCGTGCCAAACGGACAGGCCACCACGCAGGCTTTACAGCCAATGCATTTTTGTTGATTGACCTGTACGCTGTCGCTGTGTTGCGTGATGGCTCCGTTCGGGCAGCTTTGCGCGCAGGGCGCGTTTTCACAGTGGTGGCAGGTCACGGGGCTTTTTCGCAAGCCTGAGGTAAGGACCGTAATGCGGGGATGAAAATGGCGCTTGCTCAGCGCGTGCTGCTCCCCGTTGTGCGCCATCACACAGGCAACTTCGCAGGCGCGACAACCGATACACTGTTGAGCGTTGGCCATAATAAAACGATTCATAACAACACCTGTTTTTGGTTCAATAACCTTATTCTTTATATTGTTATCGTATTTACCCACAGCGGCATGGCGACGCAATGTTCAAATGCCCAGGAAGCCGAACTATTTCCAGTGAACCTGTGGCAGATCAATTTAATTCAGGAAACTGATGAGTGACCGTTAAACGCCCCGTATCGGGAAGCCTGGCTCGGGCTTTCTTTTCGATGATTGTCTTGTCCGTTCTGATCAGCGCCATTGCGCTGGTTACACTCGCCAGCAGCCAGCGCGACGCCGAGGCGATTAACATCGCCGGATCGCTGCGCATGCAGAGCTACCGCCTGGGCTACGAAATGCAGCGCGCCAGCCCGTCGCTGGCGGAGCACCGCGCGGTCTGGCAGAAAACGCTGAGCGCGCCTGCGTTGCAGAAGCTAAACCGCTGGTATGTGCCTGAGGACGTCAAACAGCGTTACCAGCAGTTGCACCTTGGCTGGCAGGAGATGGACACGCGTATCGCCAGCGGCGATACCGGGTGGTATCAGAACCACATAGAGGATTTCGTGGGCCGGATAGATGCCTTTGTGCTGGCGCTTCAGCACTACACCGAACATAAAATTCAGCTGGTGATTTGCATGTCGCTGACGGGCGGCCTGGGCATCCTGCTGCTGGCGGTGGTAACCCTGCGGCGCATCCGCCGTCAGGTTGTGCTGCCGCTGAATAATCTGGTGGCGGCGAGCGAGCGTATCGAACAGGGGCAGTTCGATACCCCCGCGCCGGATACTATGCTGCCCAACGAGCTGGGCCAGCTTTCCCGCGCCTTCAACCATATGTCGGCGGAATTACACACTTTGTACCGCTCCCTTGAGCACTCCGTTGCCGAAAAAACTCGCCACCTGAATGAAGCGCATCAGCAGCTCGAAATGCTGTTCAAATGCTCACAGGCGTTGAATACCGGGCAAATAGACAGCCACTGCTTCCGGCATATTTTGCAGATTGTGCATGACTATACGCAGATGAATTACCTGCAATTGCGCACCAGTGACGACTGGGAGCTTTACGAAGGACAGGAGTCCCCGGGCGAGAAAATGCACACTTTACCGGTGTTAATGCAGGACACCCTGTACGGCGAACTGCGCTGGCAAAGCGCGACCGGGGATGTTCCGCTGCCGCTCATGGAAAGCGTGGCGACGATGCTGGGCCGGGGGCTCTATTTCAATCAGGCGCAGAAACATTATCAGCAGCTGCTGCTGATGGAGGAGCGCGCCACCATCGCGCGCGAGCTGCATGATTCGCTGGCGCAGGTGCTTTCCTATTTGCGTATTCAGCTTACGCTGCTGAAGCATGCCGTTCCGGGCGACAATGCGCCGGCGCAGACCATCATTACGGACTTCTCCCGCGAGCTGAATAACGCCTGGCATCAGCTACGCGAGCTGCTCACCACCTTCCGCCTGACGCTCAATCACGCCAATCTTCCTGCCGCGCTACAGGAGTCTCTCGACGGATTGCAAAGCCAGACCCGCGCGAAGCTGGTGCTCGACTGCCGTCTCTCATCGCTGGCGCTGGACGCGCAAAAACAGGTGCACCTCTTACAGATTGTGCGTGAGGCAGTGCTGAATGCGATTAAACATGCCGACGCCAGCGAGATTGTGGTCAGCTGCGTCACCACCGCGGACGGCACTCACACGGTCACGATCCGCGACAACGGTATTGGTATCGGCGACGCCAGTGAACCGCCGGGGCACTACGGGCTGAATATCATGCGCGAACGCGCGGGACGGCTAGGCGGGACATTACACTTTTCTCAGCCGCCACAGGGCGGGACACAGGTCAGCGTGACGTTCCGGACGCCTGCGGCGCAGGCTGAAAAATAGCGGGAAAGAAGGCGCGCTGAAAAAAGCGCATGATAATTTACATTATCTCCTTTATTTCTCCACGTTTGACCTGGGCCTTACCGCTAAAGTTAGGCGGGCAATAAACAATAATGACGTGCAGCAAAACGAGGTCACACTTTAATGGCGAATTTTTTCATCGATCGCCCCATTTTTGCCTGGGTGCTTGCAATCCTGTTGTGTCTGACGGGTGTCCTGGCGATTACTTCCCTTCCTGTTGAGCAATACCCTGACCTCGCGCCCCCCAACGTGCGTATCACGGCGAACTACCCTGGCGCCTCGGCACAGACGCTGGAAAATACCGTCACCCAGGTTATCGAGCAGAACATGACGGGTCTCGATAACCTGATGTACATGTCCTCGCAGAGCAGCGCCACGGGCCAGGCGACGGTAACCCTGAGCTTTACGGCGGGCACGGATCCGGATGAAGCGGTGCAGCAGGTGCAAAACCAGCTGCAATCGGCACTGCGTAAACTGCCTCAGGCGGTGCAGAACCAGGGGGTGACCGTGCGTAAAACCGGTGACACCAATATTTTGACCATCGCGTTTGTTTCAACCGATGGCTCGATGGATAAGCAGGACATCGCGGACTACGTCGCCAGTAATATTCAGGACCCGCTCAGCCGTATCAACGGCGTGGGGGATATCGACGCCTACGGCTCGCAGTACTCCATGCGTATCTGGCTGGATCCCAACAAGCTGAACAGCGTGCAGATGACCGCCAAAGATGTCACCGACGCTATCGAATCGCAGAACGCCCAGATTGCCGTGGGGCAGCTCGGCGGTACGCCGTCCGTGGATAACCAGGCGCTTAATGCCACCATCAACTCGCAGTCGCTGCTCCAGACGCCTGAACAGTTCCGCGATATTACTCTGCGCGTGAATCAGGACGGTTCGGAAGTGCGTCTGGGGGATGTCGCCACCGTGGAAATGGGGGCGGAAAAATATGACTACCTGAGCCGCTTTAACGGCAATGCCGCGTCCGGGCTGGGGGTGAAACTGGCCTCCGGCGCCAACGAAATGGCGACCGCGCAGCGGGTGTTAGAGCGTCTGGATGAACTGTCGCATTACTTCCCGCACGGACTGGAGTACAAAGTCGCCTACGAAACCACCTCGTTCGTAAAAGCCTCCATCGAAGATGTGGTGAAAACCCTGCTCGAAGCTATCGCGCTGGTGTTCCTCGTGATGTACCTGTTCCTGCAAAACTTCCGCGCCACGCTGATCCCCACCATTGCGGTGCCGGTGGTGCTGCTGGGCACCTTTGCGGTGCTGTATGCCTTCGGTTACAGCATCAATACCCTGACCATGTTCGCCATGGTGCTGGCCATCGGCCTGCTGGTGGATGATGCCATCGTAGTGGTGGAAAACGTTGAGCGCATCATGAGCGAGGAAGGGCTTTCGCCCCGCGAGGCCACGCGCAAATCGATGGGACAGATTCAGGGCGCGCTGGTCGGTATCGCCATGGTGCTGTCGGCGGTATTTATCCCGATGGCATTTTTTGGCGGCACCACGGGCGCGATTTATCGCCAGTTCTCGATCACCATCGTCTCTGCAATGGTGCTCTCCGTACTGGTGGCGATGATCCTTACCCCTGCCCTGTGCGCGACGCTGCTGAAACCGCTGCATAAGGGCGAACATCACGGTCAAAAAGGCTTCTTCGGCTGGTTTAACCGCATGTTTAACCGCAATGCGGCGCGCTATGAAGCGGGCGTGGGTAAAGTTCTGCACCGCAGCGTACGCTGGATGGTGGTTTATGTCCTGCTGCTCGGTGGCATGGTCTTCCTGTTCCTGCGGCTGCCAACCTCCTTCCTGCCGCTGGAAGATCGCGGCATGTTTATCACCTCCATACAGTTACCGAGCGGCTCGACCCAGCAGCAGACCCTGAAAGTGGTGCAGAAGGTTGAGAACTACTTCCATACTCAGGAGAAAGATAACGTGGTTTCCGTCTTCTCCACCGTCGGCTCTGGCCCTGGCGGTAACGGGCAGAACGTGGCGCGCATGTTTGTGCGCCTGAAAGACTGGGACCAGCGCGACAGCGATACCGGCTCTTCCTTTGCCATCATTGAGCGTGCAACCGAAGCGTTCAACAAAATCAAGGAAGCGCGCGTTTTCGCCAGCAGCCCGCCCGCCATCAGCGGCCTGGGCAGCTCAGCCGGGTTTGATATGGAGCTTCAGGATCACGCGGGTGCCGGGCATGACGCGTTGATGGCTGCTCGCGATAAACTGCTGGAGCTGGCCGGGAAAGATCCGCAGCTTACCCGCGTTCGTCATAACGGTCTGGATGACAGCCCTCAGCTACAGGTGGATATTGACCAGCGTAAAGCGCAGGCGCTGGGCGTCTCCATCGACGACATTAACGACACCCTGCAAACGGCATGGGGCTCAAGCTACGTGAATGACTTTATGGATCGCGGCCGCGTGAAGAAGGTCTACGTTCAGTCTGCCGCCAAATACCGCATGCTGCCTGACGATATCAACCGCTGGTATGTGCGCAATAACACCGGCGGCATGGTGCCGTTCTCGGCGTTTGCGACGTCACGCTGGGAAACCGGTTCACCGCGTCTGGAGCGTTACAACGGCTATTCGGCGCTGGAGATTGTCGGTGAAGCCGCGCCGGGCGTGAGTACCGGTACCGCAATGGACATAATGGAAAAACTGGTTCAGCAGTTACCGACCGGCTTTGGTCTGGAGTGGACGGCGATGTCCTACCAGGAACGGCTTTCCGGCGCGCAGGCGCCTGCCCTGTATGCCCTTTCGCTGCTGGTAGTGTTCCTCTGCCTGGCGGCGCTGTATGAAAGCTGGTCTGTGCCGTTCTCGGTGATGCTGGTGGTGCCTCTTGGGGTCATCGGCGCGCTGCTGGCAACCTGGATGCGCGGCCTGGAAAATGATGTCTATTTCCAGGTCGGACTCCTCACCGTAATCGGATTGTCGGCGAAAAACGCCATTCTGATCGTCGAATTTGCCAATGAGATGAATGCCAAAGGTCACGAACTGATGGCCGCCACGCTGCACGCCTGTCGTCAGCGCCTGCGTCCGATCCTGATGACCTCTCTGGCGTTTGTGTTTGGCGTCCTGCCGATGGCCACCAGCTCCGGCGCAGGCTCCAGCAGCCAGCACGCGGTGGGAACGGGCGTTATGGGGGGAATGATTTCCGCGACGATTCTGGCTATCTATTTCGTACCGCTGTTCTTTGTACTGATACGCCGTCGTTTCCCGCTGAAGGATAAGCCGGAATAACCCGTTGAAATAAAAAAGGCGGCTTTACAGGCCGCCTTTTTATTGTGTGATTCGTTCACACTATGGTTATTTTAGTTAATTAAGTGCTCTTGCATTTCTTACCGGAAATTCATTTACGAAGCATGCCTTCGATAAAATCTTTCCAGTTCCCCAGTTCACGTTCAATCATAACAACCTCTCTTATTATTATGCGCATTCTACGAAAACGTATCATCATTGTGAAGCCACTTTAACCGATTGCTGTGATTGAGCCCCGCTGTGCTGGTAGGTTTAGGATCACTATGAGCGTTGCCGGGTAAATTTTATGTGACCTACAGCAATATTTTGAAATAGTCGGAAAAATGACAGCATTTTTAATTTCCCCCTGAGTTTATTGGCAATTTAAACAGGGTGGACAACTATGCTTAAAAGATGAAAGACTATTCAGCTTACAGCTGTTCGTTGAATTATGGAGAATTGTAAATCCTGAAAAATTCCGAATGTGTTATATTCCACTTAAGGATATATCGTCGAAAATATTGAACATTTAATCCACAAAAGAACAAAAGGATTCACTATGGTTGTGATGTACGGCATTAAGAATTGCGACACGATTAAAAAAGCCCGCCGCTGGCTGGAAGCACACAACATCGACTATCGCTTCCACGATTACCGTGCCGACGGGCTTGACCCTGCGTTTCTCCATTTCGCCATCAACGAACTGGGCTGGGAAGCGCTGCTGAATACCCGCGGGACCACCTGGCGAAAACTGGATGAATCTCTCCGGGCCACGATCAACGACGCCGACAGCGCAGCGAAACTGATGCTTGAAATGCCGGCAATCATCAAACGCCCATTGCTCTGCAAGCCAGGTCAGCCTATGCTGCTGGGTTTCAGTGAAACCCTTTATTCAGATTTATTCGTTGAGGTGTAGTCTATGTCATGCCCGGTCATTGAGCTGACTCAGCAGCTTATTCGCCGTCCTTCCCTTAGCCCGGACGACGCAGGTTGTCAGGCATTAATGATTGAGCGCCTGCGTGCCATCGGTTTTACCGTGGAGCACATGGATTTTGGCGATACGCAGAACTTCTGGGCATGGCGCGGTCAGGGGGAGACGCTGGCGTTTGCCGGACATACTGACGTAGTTCCCGCAGGCGACGCAGACCGCTGGATCAACCCGCCTTTTGAGCCGACCATTCGCGACGGCATGCTTTTCGGACGCGGCGCTGCGGACATGAAAGGTTCCCTGGCTGCGATGGTCGTGGCGGCAGAGCGTTTCGTCGCCCAGCATCCGAACCATAGAAACCGTCTTGCGTTTTTGATTACCTCCGATGAAGAAGCCAGCGCCCACAACGGCACTGTGAAGGTCGTTGAGGCGCTGA